>MKWU01000005.1_pt1 | contig 501862 bp, 414 predicted proteins | sample 809101 | NCBI WGS metagenome assembly MKWU01 (sample SAMN05860141, study PRJNA318959) | sponge metagenome | host: Aplysina aerophoba | place: Slovenia: Piran, Adriatic Sea, Gulf of Piran | collected 2013-05-07 | reverse complement strand
AGAACCAGATTACTCGCATCACCCAAGCCTACAACCATACCCCACGCAAGTGCCTGGGCTACCTTACCCCAGCAGAAATCTTATCCAAACCAGTGTTGCACTTGAAATGTGAATCCACCTTCCCGCCTGCGCGGGAACGACGGGCTTGCCCCAAGGCTGAACTGCGATGGTCCGATGGTCCCGGGGCCCTGGCAAGCAAAATGTTGAGGGATGACTCAGGTGGTGGAGGGGGACAGCAAGTCCCTGACCCGGTCCAGAATTCTCTGGCCGACTTCGTACTTGGTGAGCAGGGGCAACTCTTCCACCTGAAGTTCCCGGTCGATCAGGACTACCCGGTTGGTGTCGGAACCGAAGCCGCTGTCGGCGTCGGTGATGTCGTTGGCCACTATCAGGTCCAGGGACTTGCGGCGGACCTTATCGGTGGCGTTGGCTACCAGGTTTTCGCTCTCGGCAGCGAATCCCACACGCACGAAATCTCCCCGGGCGGTGTCGAGAATATCGGTGGTCTTGGCCAGTTCTATGGTCAGTTCATCGTCGGACTTCTTGATTTTCTGATCGGCTGCGGACGCCGGGCGGTAGTCGGCAACTGCAGCAGCCATGATGAGCGCGTCTGCGCCGGCCACCTCACGCTTAACGGCATCTGCCATCTGCTCAGCCGTCTGCACTGGGACCACTTCCACCAGGGGCGGGTCGGGCAGGCCAGTGGGCGCCGTAACCAGCACGGCCCGGGCGCCCCGGTCGCGGGCCGCCTCCGCCAGGGCATAGCCCATCTTCCCCGAAGAATGGTTGGTTATCACCCGCACCGGATCTATGGGTTCCTGGGTGCCGCCGGCACTGACCACTATGGTGCGGCCGGCCAAGTCTCCGGTGCGGCCCAGGGTGGCGGAGATGTGGCCCAGTAGGTCAACGGGTTCCAGCAAGCGGCCCATACCGATGAGGCCAGAAGCCAGGCGGCCTGGAGCCGGACCGGCTATGGTCACACCCCTTTGCCGAAGTTTTTCCAGGTTTTCCTGGGTTGCCGGGTGGGCGTACATGTCGGCATCCATGGCCGGGGCCACCAGCAGGGGAGCGGAAGAGGCGATAACCGTGGTGGTGAGGGGATCGTCGGCCAGGCCCACGGCCAGCTTGGCGATGCAGTTCACCGTCGCCGGGGCGATGACCACGATGTCGGCGCGGCGGGCCAGGGCCACATGCTCGTTGGCAAATTCGGATGAAACGTCGTAGGTGTCGGTGACCACTTCCCGGTGGGTGATGCTGCGGAAGGCCAGGGGGGTGACGAACTGGGTCGCCCCGTAGGTCATGATCACGTCCACCAGGGCGCCGGCCTGCACAAGCTTGCTGGCCAGATCAACAGCTTTGAAGCTGGCGATGCTGCCGGTTACGCCCAGAACTACGTGCCTGTCGGTCAGGGGTCCCGCCATAATTGCTCCGAGTCCGGAAGAATTGACTTTCCCGATGCCCGTCTATTTTAGCGGATGCGGGGGAGTCAGTTCCTTGCGCGCTGGGGCTTTTCCCGGTTCATTTCGTAGATGAGGCGAAGACCTATCAGGGTAAGGTCCTGGTTGATGTCGTGAAAGACGCTGGTCTGAGCGGCTACGACGTTGACCAGGCCGCCGGTCCCGATTACATGGGCGTCCTGCCCGATTTCACCCTTTATCTGCTCCACCATGCCGGTGACCAGCGCGGCATAGCCGTAAACCAGGCCGGACTGTACGGCGTTGACAGTGTTGCGCCCGACCACCGACTTGGGGGCAACCAGTTCCACCCGACGGAGTTGAGAGGCATTGAAGAAGAGGGCATCGGCGGCCAGGCTGATGCCTGGGGAGATGGCGCCGCCCAGGTATTCACCCTCCCGGTTAACCACGTCGAATACGGTGGCGGTGCCCAAGTCCACCACTATCAAGGGCGGAGAATACAGTTCGATGGCGGCCACCGCGTCGGCAATGCGGTCGGCGCCCACATCCCGGGGGCTGTCGTAGAGGATGGGAAGGCCGGTGCGCACTCCAGCTGAAACGGTCAGCGGTTCAATGCCAAAGAAGGCGTGGCAAAGGTCGGTGAAGACCACGGTGAGGGGTGGAACACCGCTGCAGATGCAGGCGGAATCTATGCTGGCGGAGTCTATTCCACGAAGGCTAAGCAGGTTAGCGAGTTGGAGGCCGTATTCATCGGAAAGCCGCCGGGAATCGGTTGACAGGCGGAAGGTGGCCGACAATTGCTCGCCGTCGAATACGCCGATGGTGACCACGGTATTACCGATGTCGATAGTCAGCAGCATTGGCGGATTATACAATATGGCCCATCCCATTTCATCAGAGGCCAGGGCATGGCCAGGGTCTTTCGTTAGTGGGTGGCAACTCGTCCAGTCCGTTCGTGGTGAGCTTGGAGAACCATTCCGGGCGGCCCTTCGACAGGCTCAGGGCGAACGGTGGAAGAGACTCTACCAAGATAATCGAAAGACCCTGAGGGCATGGCAGGGTCTTTCGATTGTCGGCGGCAACTCCTTGAGTCGGTTCGTGGTGAGCTTGGAGAGCCATTCGGGGCGGCCCTTCGACGGGCTCAGGGCGAACGGTGGAAGAGACTCTACCACAATAATCGAAAGACCCTGAGGGCATGGCAGGGGCAATCGCTTGAGGGCCAAGTTGCAAAGTTTCCAGGGATAGGTCAGCACGATATTGCGGGGAACATACGACGGGGGCCGGATTCCCGCGCAGGCGGGAATGACGGGAGGATAGCTGGAAGGACCGAGTTAGAATTGATGCGACAGCCCTGGCCGGGGAAGGGGTTTCAAGTTGACATTGCTGATTGCCAATGGCTACCATAGCCATTGCCCAGAAAGGCTTTTCAGAACGTAAATCAAAGCCGCCGGAGAGGATGAATCATGGCCAATATGGATCAGGTGCAGATTGTCAGGCAGGGACGGGACGCCGTGACCAAATGGCGCGAGGAGAATCCCGGGGAGTTCATGGACCTCAATGCCTGCTACATGAGCCATACCCGCATACCCATGGTGAACTTGACCGGCGCAGATATGCGTAACTCTGACCTGATGGGGGCCATGCTGCGGAGGGCGGACCTGTCCGACTGCCGGCTCAACCCCATCCACATGTACCGGGCAGACCTGCGGGAAGCCAAGTTCGTGGGGTCACTGCTGAATGGCGCTAACCTGCGGGGAGCGGACTGCCGGGACGCCGACTTCAGCAACGCCGACATGGACCGCATTATTCTTTCGGACGCCAACCTGACCGGGGCTAACCTGAGGGGAGCCAACCTGTCGCGGGCCAACCTGGACCGGGCCAATCTGACGGGGGCCGACCTGACCGGAGCTACCCTTAATGGGACTGCGCTAACACGGACGAATCTTTCAAACGCCATTTTCAGGGATACTGACTTTTACGAGGCAGTCTTCAACTCGACACCAGCAGAGGGTGCGGACTTTACCGGCGGCATAATGGGCTACACCGTGTTCCAGAACTGCAACCTCAGCGGGGCCGTTGGACTGGACTCGGTCCGTCACGACGCGCCAAGCACGCTGGGCGCCGACTCTTTGTTCCGGTCGGGGGGAACAATACCGGAAGCCTTTCTGGCGGGTGTGGGTTCACCCAGTTACCTGGCGACCTTCCAGCAGTCAATCAGCGAGGCCCAGACGCTGTCCGGCGACTATTTCATTGCCTGCGCCGCCGGAGACGTTGCCTTTGCTACCAAGCTGCAGGACGACCTGAGGGCCAATGGCGCGCGCTGCTGGCTTTTCCCGGAGAACGCCCGGGGGAGCGCCTTGGTGGACCGCCGGAGCACCTCGGAGGAAGAAGAGGTGGAAAGGTGGATTCGCCACTACGACAAGCTCATTGTGGTCTGTTCGGGGGAAGCGGTGGCCAGCGAGACCCTTCGCAATGACATTATTGCCGCCCGGGAAGCGCAGGACAGCCGGGACCAGTGGGTACTGTTCCTGGTGACCAGCGAAGGGTACCTGAATTCGCCCAGGGACCGGCTTGCCCGGGAGTTGAGCACGACCTTCAAGTTCTTTGACCTGCCGGGCCAGGCAGGCAATACGGATGAGTACCAGCAGGCCGTGGCCGAACTGGCCGGGGTGCTGGTGGAGACCCATCCGGCCAGCGAGTCAAAGCCGGCCCGCAGCTCATCGTCCTCCTCCATGCAGCTGTAGGCGGGGTGAGGGAACATGGTCCAGTATTCCTTTCGCCTGCCCAACGCCGACTACCTGGGCTTTAAGGCAACCACCGAGGCCATAGTCCAGGCGGCCGTTAAGGCCGAGGAACTGGGCTTTGATGCCCTTTTCGTCAACGACCACGTAATAGTTGACGACTCTCCCCGCAGCGAACCCTGGCGCAACGTTTACGATCCGCTGATGGCGCTGTCATACGTGGCGGCCCGAACTACCAGGGTAATGCTGGGCACCTCGGTGCTGATCATGCCCTACCGCAACCCGGTCGTTACGGCCAAGATGTTCGCCACCCTGGACCAGATGTCCGGTGGCAGGGCCATTGCCGGGGTTGGGTCGGGCTGGAACGAGGCCGAATATAATGCGCTGGGAATTCCCTTCCGGCAACGGGGAGCCAGGACGGACGAGTACCTGCGAATCTGGCAGGCCTGCTGGGAGCCGGGACCGGTAACGTTTCAGGGCCGGTTCTTCTCTTTCGAGAACATGCACGTGGAGCCCAAACCCGTGCAGCAGCCCCACCCGCCGCTGTGGATTGGCGGCTCGAGCCAGGCTTCCTTGCGGAGGGCGGCCCATTTCGGACAGGTTTGGCAGCCCACGCCCACAGTCCTGGACACACTGGTCAGCAGCCAGAACTACCTGAGGGACTACTGCGGGGAAATAGAGCGTGGGGACGTCCCGCCGACCCGCATGAGCTTCCGCGTGAATTTCAGCCACATTACCGGCAGTTCCAGTGGGGCGGGAGAGCGTCCCACCGGGCAGGGGACGCCGCAGGAGATTGCCTCGGACATTACGCGATACCGGCAGGAAGCAGGACTGGAGCAGTTCCAGGTAAACTTCAACGGGTGCGAGAGCCTGCAACAACTACTGGATTCAATGGACACGCTGATGGGGGACGTGCTGCCGAGGGTGGACGCCTAGCAGTCGCAGGCGCTGAGCCCTTGGTCAAAGAGTTGGCGGTCAGCGGACAGTTGGGAGAGCCTGCTGGAGTCACTGCCCCTTTTGACTTCCTCAAGGAAAGGGAAGGGATTCTGGACGGGTCTCAGCGGCGCTGTCTAGGGTCAACGTATTCGCCCGGTTGTTCTTCTTCGCCCAGACCGGCCGTGGCCATGAGCAGGGACAGGGCGACGGGAATGAGTGCGGCGGCGGCGTAGATTGGGACCTGTCCCACGGTTCCCCCACCAACCTCCCACACCTTGTCGATGATGGACATTTGCTCCCACTGGGCTGCGTACTGAGGGTTCTCGGCGGCAGCGTCGTAATTGGCGTCAAAGTGCTGCCACATCCCCACAAATGACACCACTATGGTGATCAGGGTAACCACCTGGGCCAGCTTTTTGGTCCCGATACCCGGAGCCAGCACAACCAGCACCAGCGACACCAGGATCAACCCCAGGATTGCCCAGGGAATCCACTGCACATAGCTGCCCCAGTGGCGTTCGTAGGCCAGCAGGGCGGCAACGCCGACGATTCCGAGCAGAACCAGCCACAGCAGACCGACCCGCAACCGCCATACCGTGTTTTCTAAACGTTCATCACGCATCTTGGCAAATCCTGCTTTCTGTTCAAGTGTGAGGTTTGGTCAGCGGCGGGATAGCTGGAATGGCGTCGGCACGTATCCAGAGCGGCCCGAATTATAGCGGAATTCACGCAAGCTTGGCAAAGGGACCGTTAGTGGCACGCCTGCGTCCGGCCAGTCACCCTGACCTGCTTCCCGCCCCTCTCTCCCGCTCGAATTTACTGAGCCTTCATATTCCTTTTACGAGCCTCAATCCTGGAAGCCTTCCCCAAGCAAACTGGTTTTCAGTCGCATTAAGCCCTGGCGGGGTTTTTCTTGCGGGAAGGGCATAAGGGGAGAACCCGGGATTAATGGGAGGCCTATCGCATATGAAGCACTTCGCATCAGCCGTTATTGCCTCCAGGTTCGAGGTTCGCGCGCAGGCGGGAACGACGCGCTTGCCCTGGAAATAATGGGACAATGTATTGACAAAACCATGTATCAATTGGTATAACTATAGTGTCCAACTGTATTGAGATTCAGTCTTAATAACATACAGGGTTGCTTTGCAAACCTTATGGCTAAGCATTTGGCCCGGGCCCAGGGCAGGCCGGGTCATTAATGGTATTACACTATGGAGCCCCTTTCCGAGGGCGGAAGCAGAAACTGCTGAAGGGGTTCCGGGCAACTAAAACTATTGGCACCAAGGAGATAATCGATGGCATCAGGTTCAATGCGAGTATTTATTCCCCTTTTGGCGATGGCGCTGCTGCTGGCCGTGGCCTGCAGCAGTGAGGAGCCTGCACCGGCCCCGTCCAACGGGTCAACAGCTGCCGTCAGCCAGGATTCGGCGGTACAGCAGGCTGGAATGGAACAGCCTGCCGAACAACAGGCTGCAATGGAACAACCTGCCGTACGGCAGTCTGGAATGGAGCAGCCTGCCGAACAACAAACCTCCCAACCCCAGGTTTCAGACCAGCAGTCTTCCCCGCAACAGGCCGTTTCACAACAACCTGCCGTACAGCAGCAGGCCACTGAAAGCGCGCCGCCCGCAGCGGGACCTGCGGTCAACGTCGTAACCACCAGCAATATTTTGGCTGACTGGGTTGAAATAGTGGGTCAGGATAGAGTCAACGTACACTCGCTACTGCCGACAGGGGCCGACCCACACTCCTACCAGCCGGGGGCACAGGACATAGCCCAGGTGGCGGACGCCGACCTGGTATTGAGTGTTGGATTGTCCCTTGAGGCGGGATGGCTTACCGAACTGGTGGAGCACGCCGCCCAGGATCCGGAAAGCATTATCGAGATTGGCGACGAAGTTGATCCCATAGACTTCGTGGAGATCTTCGAGGACCAGCATGACGAAGAAGAAATGATGACGGCACTGCTCGGCAAGCTGCTGATCGGCGACGGAGAGACCGGAGCCCTTTCGATAATCGAACTGGACCACGGAGAGGTTGAGCAGGACGCCTACGACCTGGGCAGCCGTGCGGGACGCATTTATGCAACCAGGAGCGGCCGCTTTGCGATAGCGGTTACCAGCGATGCAAATACGGCTCACATAATTGATGGCGGGCTGTACCTGGAAGCCCACGACGGACACTTTGACCTGGTAAACCAGGAAGCTGAGCTGATTGGGCTGGACCTGGCAGGTGACGATCCGTCACACCTGTATGTGGGAGACGAGTGGTCAACCATATACTACGACGGCTCCGGGGACGTGTTGCTGATTAACGAGCACGAAGTGGAAGAAGAGGGCGCCGCCTATCAGCCGATACGCCTTAATGCGGGTCCGCAACAAGGGGCAGCAGTACCCCTGGAAGATGACCTGTTTGCGGTCACTGCACAGCACCCGAATTATGCTGCGAATCCGCAGCTGTACCGGTTGCCCTCCTCCGTAGATATTCGGAATACCTCGGGCGATGTTCTTTACACCGCTGACGGATGCCCTGACCTGCAAGGTGACGCCGGAAACGGTCACATGGCAGTGTTTGGCTGCACCGGCGGGGTGCTGGCGTTAGCGGCCGAGGAAGGCCAATACGACCACACCTTCATCGCGGCGCCGGAGGGAAGCCCTGAAGACTTCCGGCTGACTACGGTTTATGGAGCCTCGGGGGTCGACCACTTCTTTGCCTTGGGCTCCAATGCGGGGCTGTTCGTGGTGGAACCTGAGGAAGGCGAAATGGACCAACTGATTCCCCCAACGGAAGGGGCCAAGCCCATCCAGGCAGCCCTGTCCCGGGACGGAGAAAACCTGGTCGTTGTGTTGGAGAATGGCGAAATACGGCTGTACGACACTCATGACGGAGACGTGATCGCAACCAATGCTGAGGCGCTGACCACTCCACTGGTAACGGACTTCTGGGGGCGCCCCCACATTGCCCTGGCTCCTGGCGCCATCTTTGTCACCGACTCGGTGGGTGAGCAGGTGCTGCACCTGGACGACCATGACCTGGAGGTGGTGAACCACTGGGATGTGAGCGGCACACCCGTCAAAATCGCATTCGTGGGAATTCACGGCGAAACGGAAGGGCACGAAGAAGAGGGTCACGGAAACGAGGAAGAAGGCGACGAGCACGGGCACGGAGAACTGGACCCTCACTTCTGGTTCGACCCGCTGCGGGTGAAGCAGGCGGTAAACAGCATTGCCTCCCGACTGTCCGCCGCAGATCCAGCAGGGCAGACCTTCTACCGGGATAACGCGGCAGAATACAACAGCCAGCTGGACGACCTTCATACCTGGATCCAGGGTGAGGTAGCCACGCTGCCCGAGGACCAGCGGCTGCTGGTAACCTCCCATGACAGCTTCCAGTACTTTGCCCAGCGCTACGGGTTTGAAGTAGTAGGGGCGATAATGCCGGTGACAACCGAGATTGAGCCCAGCGCTCGGGACCTGGCCGAACTGGTGGAAACCATTGAGGAATCGGGAGCGAAGGCGGTATTTGCCGAGAAGACCCAGACAGACAGGCTGGCCCGGCAAGTTGCCGACGAGACGGGCGCCCAGTTGGTTGGAGGCCTTTACACGGGTTCGCTGGGACCGGCCGGAAGTGAAGCGGGCACGTACCTGGACTACATGCAGTACAACGTGAATACCATAGTGGGTGTGCTGAAGTAGGACCACACATTGGGTTGCGCGCCAACCCACGGGAAACCGTCCAAGTGACTAAGAAACTCTCTCAAAATTATTCAAGGCAGAGCATTGGGAAAAATGCGACAGCAAAAGAGGTTGCTTTTCACCCCCATCCTAACCTTCCCCCGTTAAGGGGGAAGGGATTTTGGGATAGTCTCTGAGTGCGGGGGTTGCCGATTTGGCAACCCCGCACCGTTTTTCCCTGGCGAGGAAAGTGCGTGAGGCCAGAGCCCTCGGGTCAGCGGCGCAGGTTAAACCTCGTAGCAGGCCACCCAGTGGTCGGGCGCTTTTTCCTCGAAGGCAGGGTGGGGGTTGTCGCGGCAATGATGGGTGGCGAGGGGACAGCGGTCATAGAATCGGCACCGGGCCGGAGGGTCAATGGGAGCCGTCAGGTCGCCCACGATGTTGGGGGGTTCCCGCCGGTGGCCCGGGTCGGGAACAGGAACCGCCGAGAGCAGGGCCCGGGTGTAGGGATGGAGGGGATTGCGGAGCAGTTCTTCGGTTTCACCCAACTCTACAATCTTGCCCAGGTACATGACGGCGATGCGGTGGCACATGTAGCGGGCAACGGCCAGGTCGTGGGTGACGTAGAGGTAGGCTATGCCCAGGCCGTGGGCCAACTGCTGCATCAGGTTCATAATGCCGGTGCGGCTGGAAACGTCCAGCATGGATGTGGGCTCATCAGCCACCACGAAAGAAGGTTCCACAACGAGGGCCCTGGCGATAGCCACGCGCTGGCGCTGACCGCCGGAAAGCTCGTGGGGGTGGCGGAAGAGGAAGGTGGCCGGGGGTGTCAGCCCCACCAGCATCAGAATTTCCGAGACCATGTCCACCCGGTCCAGCACTGTGCCCATGCCCTGGACGGCCAGGGGTTCGGCAATGGTGTCGTAGATGGTGCGGCGGGGGTTCATTGACTCGTAGGGGTCCTGGAAGATCATCTGGACCTGGCGCCGAAAGGCCCGCAACTGTCCGCCACTGATGTCGGCGGATTCCACGGGCACATTTTCCGTACCCTCACCGACATCCAGCCCGGGTAACCGGTAGGTTATATGACCGCTGGTGGGCTCGATGAGTTTTACCAGCAGTTTGCCGACGGTGGTCTTGCCACAACCCGACTCGCCCACCAGGCCCAGGCTGTCGCCCCGGCTTAACTGGAAGGAAACGTCGTCAACGGCGTGAATAAAGCTGGTTGCCCGGCGGAACAGGCTTCGCCCCACGGGGAACTGCCTGGTCAGACCCGAGACGGAGACCAGGCGCTCAGTTTCGGCGGACGGGGTGTGCGCCAGGGATGCTTCCACCTAAACTTCTCCAGCCTCGACGGATTCGGGGACGGCACTCTCCTCAAGGGGGTGCCAACAGTCGGCCCACTGGCTGCCACGCTGGACCCTGGGAGGAATTTCCTGGCGGCAGACCTCTGTGGCGTGGATGCACCTGGGATGAAAGGGACAGCCCGGGGGAGGATCAATCAGGTTGGGAGGTTCGCCAGACAGGTTAGCCAGGACACGCTTTTCCCCGGCGATGCTGGGGAACGAGCCCATCAGCGCCGCGGTGTAAGGGTGAAGGGGCGCGCGGAATACGTCCTCGGTGGCGCCGTATTCCACCAGGCGACCGGCATACATGACGCCAATGCGGTCGGTAACCTCGGCAATCACCGCAATATCGTGGCTGATGTAGATGACCGCCATGTGCAGTTGCTGCTGGATTCCCTTAAGCTCGCGAAGTATGCGGTCCTGCACGATTACGTCCAGGGCGGTGGTTGGTTCGTCGGCGATAATCACCCTGGGGTCGCAGGCCAGGGCCATGGCAATCACCGCGCGCTGGCGCATGCCGCCGCTAAATTCGTGGGGGTAGCGGTCCATCAGCGCGGGGTCCAGACCCACCATGCGAAACAGCCTGGCAACCCGCTCGCGGGCAAGGGAGACGGTAGCCTCAACGCCGTGGGCTTCGATAGCCTCCACCACCTGTTGTCCCACCTTGTAAACCGGGTCCAGGGCATTCATGGCGGCCTGGAATACCATAGCAATCTGCTGCCAGCGGTACTCGCGAATTTTGTCCTCGGTCAGCGACAAAATGTCCTGCCCATCGATCAAGACCTGACCGGCCACAAGCTGGGCATTGTCCGGCAACAGCCGCATCAGGCAGTTGGCTACAGAGGTCTTGCCGCACCCGGATTCTCCCACCAGCCCCAGGGCCTGCCCCTCGGCCAGTTCGAAACTGACGTCCTGGACTGCCTTGACTGCGCCGCCCCGGGTCAGATACCGAAGCGAAAGGTCAACCACTTTGAGGACAGGGGCGCTTTGGGGGTTAGTCATGACGCCGCCGCAGCCTTGGGTTGACCACTTCGTCCAGGGCTCGGCCGCCCAGGTAGAATGCGCTGCACAGAAGAGTAATGGATGCGCCAGCGGGTACTACCAGCCACCAGTACCGGGTGCCGCCCATCAGGTAGCCACCGGTGTTGGCGGTGTGAATCATTATGCCCCAACTCATTCTCACGTCCAGAAGGCCGAGGAAGGAAAGCACCGCCTCGGCAAAAATGGCGCTGGTCACGGTGAACATCATGTAGAGCAGGGAAAGGGGCAGCAGGTTGGGAATGATGTGAACAAAGATGATGTGAAAGTGGCCCCCGCCAGCAACCCGGGCAGCCTCAATGTAGGGCTTGACCTTGATGCTCAGGGCCTGGGACTTGAGGATAATGGCTGTTCCGCCGAACCCGCCCAGAATTCCGATGACCAGGGCAAGGTAAAAGAGGTTCAGCTTGAACAGGGCGCTCAGGACGATGAGCAGAGATATGCCCGGCAAGGCGATGAAGAGGTCGGCCAGGCGCATGAAGAATACATCCACAATGCCTCCGTAGTAGGCGGAAACGGCGCCCACGGTGGTGGCTATGGCTACGGTTACCAGCGCGGCAGTAATCCCCAGCACGAACTCAGACCGGGTGCTCCACAGCAACTGGCTCAGCACATCCCGTCCCAGGGGATCGGTGCCCAGGGGATGCCGCCAGGAAGGGGCAGCCGGCTGATTGACCTGGTCAAAGGCGTAGCCCGTCACCGGATCATAAGTGTCAACATCCCAGATGGTCAGCATGAGGATGGGATGGACCACGGCCATGATGGCGAAAATTCCGATGATAACCAGGGAAAGGACCCCGATCCGGCTTTCCATGAAGATGGACCAGCCGGTACGGAAGGAATGCAGGGCCAGGCGGGTCCTGGCCCACAGCAGGCGGATCCGGCTGTGCCCTACCTCCATCACGGGAGGCTCGGAACCGGGGCCGGGCACTGGCGTATAGTTGGGAGGAGTTATCACTGGTAACGAATCCTGGGGTCAAGATAGACGTACAAAATGTCCACGATAACGTGGGCCAGCAGGGAGAATAGGCCAATGAAGACCATGGCCCCCATGACCAGGGGGAGGTCTTCGGTACGGACAGCCTGGAGCAGCGTCAGACCCGTGCCGGGCCAGGAGAACACAACCTCGATGATGACGCTGCCGTCGATGGCGAAGATGAGGCTGTAAACCAGGCTGGTAACCACGGGCAGGAGAGCGTTCCGGGCGGCGTGGCGGTCGCGCACCTGTTTTTCCGGCAGACCCTTGGCTCTCGCGGCCATGACATAGTCCTCGCGGACAGTTTCCAGCATGCTGTTGCGGGTGAGCAGCATGGTGCCAGCGAAGGATATGAGGGTAAGGGTGACGATGGGCAAGACCATGTGCTTGAGAATGTCGAGGGCCAGGCCGCCGACGCTGGAAATGGACCATAACAGGAGAACAACGACGGCCCCGACGGCGATCAGGGGGCCCGCCCACCGTGCCAGAGCCACACGGCCTGTTTTCCTTAATGCCCACAGCACCAGGAAGGCAAAGACGGTGAACAGGAAGGCGGTCAACAACATCTGGCCGAAAACATGGTTGGCGGTTACGTCCGCGTGCCGCCATACGAGTGGGTCCAGGAACTTGCCCACAGGAAGCCAGCCCAGCCGGAAGGAGAAAATCCAGATCATCATCAGGGCGAAGGCAGGAGTGAAGACCGTAAACAGGGTGGCCCCGGAAATGGTGGCGGTGTATTCGAGCACACCACCCCGACGCCAGGCAATGGCCTTGCCCAGGAAGAAGCCGATGTAGAAGGAAAAGACCGTCGCCGTCAAGAACAACACCGCAGTGCGAGGCACCCGTTCAATCAGGACATCCATGACCGGCCTGGGGAAATGGCCGAAGGACACGCCGAAGTTGCCAGTAACGGTGTTCTTGAGGTGAATCAGGTACTGCTCCCAAAGGGGTTTGTCCAGGCCAAAGGAGGCCCGAATCTGCTCACGGACGTCGGGAGGCAGGTCCGGATTGAGGGCGTAGAAGGATGCATAGTCGCCTGGCTGGGCCTGTACCAGGAAAAAGGCAACGGTAATTATCAGGAAGAGAGTAAGGACCATTTGACCCGCGCGGCGAACCAGGTAGCCGGTCATGGGGCAAACTCCTGATAAGAGTGAGACCAGGAACAGGTTATTCCGGAATTAGAAAGCAAGAGACCCTGAACGATTCCCAGAAGTGGGTCAGGGACTCCTGCTATCTGCACTTTTACTTGAACTGCACCGTGCCGATCAGGGCGCCGACACTTTGCAGGCCGCCCAGGTTTTGGGTGTAGGGATAGACCAGCTTGTCGCTGCGGTAAGTTTCCACGATGGGCGTATCGAACAGGGTTACGTAGGGAAGCTCTTCGGCCAGGAATTCCTGCATCTTGAAAACCTGATCCATGGCCCGCTCAACATCGGTTTCGGCCAACAGTTCGTCGGCCAGGCGGTCGAATTCGGGGTTGTTATAGCCCCCGGCATTGTGGCCTTCCAGTCCCGAATGCCTGCTGTGGAAGAAGTTCTCGAGATAATCGGGGAACAGGGTGAGGCCCCAGCCCAGAATCCACATGTCAAAGTCCTGCTGGTCGAATACCTTTTCAACGATGAGGTTAAATCCGGTAAGTTCAGCCCGTACCGGAATTCCAACCTCGTTAAGCCAGCGTTCGATCCAAATGGCGAAGGTGGAGCGGAGGGGATCATAGCCGGGACTGGGCGACATTATCATCAACTCAGGCATAGGGTCGCCACTGGGCAGCCTAAGACCCTCACCGTGCTGTTCGACAAATCGGCCATCCTCGCTGACCCTGGGTTCCACTTCCCAGGTGAAACCGGCCTCTTTGAGCAGTTCCACAGCCGTCGCTACGCGTTCAGCGCGGCTCAGGCCCTTGCCTGTCTGGGGCACGTCGGGGTTGTACCAGGCGACGTTTCCGGCAGGAACCATGGAATAGACGGGGTCGGCTACGCCCTGAAGAACGGTCTGGGTAAGGAATTCCTTGTCAATGAGGGTGGCCACCGACTGGCGGAAGGCCTTGTTGCTCATGGGTTCACGTCGAAAATTAAAGCCCAGGTAGCGCACGCCATCGGAGGCATTTTCAATGGTGGTCAGGCCCTCGGCGTCTTCCAACTGCTCCTGGAGGCCCTTGGAGAGGCCAAGAGGGTTTAGCATGAAGTCAACGTCACCCTTCTTGAGGGCAAGTACGGTAGCATCCTGACTGCCGTAGATGGAGTAGATCACACTGTCGGCAAAGGGGCCGACGGTGTATTCCAGGGTCTTGTCCCCGCCGGGGTCGCCAAAGGCGGTAAATTCGTAGGCGCCCGGCTTGGTTTCCTGGTAGGCGCCGCTGGCGTACTGGGTTGTAATGCTGTCGGTGAAATAGAAGTCGTCGTTCCTGGCTTTTTCGGCAAAAGCGCCCCGTTCCCATTTGCCAAAGTCAAAGCCTCCGGCAGTGGGTTCACCGTCAGGTTCGTGGGCATAGAGTACCTTGTGCTGCTCCGTAATCTCGCCAGCCATTTTGGCCTCTTCTACTACGGGCTCCCAGTATGCCTTCGAGAAGACAGGCATAAAGGCCAGACCAAACTGCCAGCGGGCGAGGCCCGGTTCTTGCTTGAAATAGATCTTGAGGAGATGAGGATTGATCGCCTCGGCATGGTCAAAGTAATCGGGGTCAACTATTGAAGGCCAGTTACCTTTCAGCTCCAGATCGTTTACTGTTCCGGCAGTGAAGGCAAAGTCCTCTGCCGTAACGTCGTTGCCATCGCTCCATTTAACTCCCTGCCTCAGGGGAACCTCCGTAGTCCAGAAGGTCTCGCCATTGACGGTTTCCTCCTTGAGGTCGGTGGGAAAATCTGAGGCCAACGCCGGGACCCAGTCAAATCTTTGATCGGAGTAGGTATAGAGGCCGACCTTTCCACCGGCCAGAACATACTGATTCCAGATGGTGCCGTCAGGACCCAGGAAGGCCCAGTAATTGGTGGTGGTAAGATCCTCGGAAATTCCGATCTGGTAAATGTTCTCCGTTGAGCTGGATCCGGAATCAGCGGATGGTGTGGGAGCAGCGGGGGTGGGAGTAACCAGCACCTCGACCAAGACCTCTCGCTCCACTTCTACTGGAACTTGTACCTCCACCTCCACCGGCACTTCCCTGACTACCTCCACCTCCCTGGTACAGGCGAGGAGGGCAGACAGTACAAGTACCAGAGAAAAGACCAACAGTATTCGGCCTGAAAACACCATACTAATCACCCTGTAATGCGTGATGCACAAGGATTCTCAGCTAACGGCTGAGGACGTTGAAGAACAGGCTGGAACCGAACGAAACAGGTCCTGGCAACACCGACGCTACCCGAGCCTCCGGGAACGCATACCGGTATAGTAGGAAAGGAAGGGAATATGCCAGTTATGTAACCCTGTTGATATAGCTTATCAACGGGGGTGTGCGTTGTCTAGCTATGCAAATGAATCTGCACAAAATTTGCACTTGAATGGTCAAGGACAGTGACGGAGTAGCCACCAAGGGTTACCCGGAAGAGAACAGGTCCACAAAAACGGGCCGGTGGAAGATCCACCGGCCCTGGTTGCCTGAGTAAGCTGGAAGGTTTGGACTAGATGTAGTCTTCCTCTTCCATCATGCCCATGTTGTCGCGGCTCTGGGACAGACCACGAGCCATCTCTGCGCGGAACTCCTCGAGCATGTCGTCGGTGATGTTTCCGCCGTTGGCGTTGGCCTTGTCCTTGAACTGCTGGAACGCCCACTCTTCAGTGTCGCCCGCGGGCATGCTGAAGAAGCCAGCGTCGAATACGGGCATTTCGCCGGGGCCGAAGTAGCCCTTGCCTTCCAGGGTGTAGCCTTCGAGGTCATGGGTGCCCTTGCCCAGTACCTGACCGGTCTCGGCATAGTGCTCCATGGTGTTCTGCAGACCATACTTCTGGATGGGGCAAACCTTCATGCAGATACCGCAGCCCAGGTAGCGGGCCATGACGGGGCGGCAGCGCTTGAAGTAGAGCTTGTTCTTCTCAATTCCCCGCCACCAGATCTTGTCGCGCATGAGGGCGCGGCCGGGGCAGCGGTTCACGCAGACCTGGCACACCTGGCAGAAAGCGTGGATGCCATAGTCCACTGGGGAGTCATGAGTGACATTGGCGTCGGTGGTGACCATCATCAAGCGGCAGCGAGAGCCGACGTGAGGGGTCAGCAGGTAGCCGCAAGCACCCAGCTGGCCAAGACCGGCGGACACAAACATGGGGATGTAAGGGCCGGTGTTGTCGTTGGGGCTGTGAACCTGGGCACGATAGCCGAGGCTGCGGATGAAGTTGCCCAGTTCCAGACCGGCGGCGCCTTCAGTCCGATAGGTGCTGGAGTGCACGATCTCGGCGTCAACGCTGGGGATGGTCTGGGTGGGTTCGAAGTCCTGTTCATAAGCCAAGCAGACGACGTGGGGGAACTTTACCCAGTCCTTCTTGCTCTGGTAGGTGTAGTGGGTGTCATAGGCAGTGATGCCGACTTCCACATAACCCAGTTCGCGGGCCTTTTCCTTGATGAGTTCACTGACGTCTTCGCCGGTGGGCTCAGCGGTGGGCTCCAGGTCGCCGGTGAGGCGGGCGCCCATGATCAGGGAGCGGTTAAGCTTGTCGTGTTCCTTACGGATCTCACGCATCTCAACATGCTGGTCGCGAATGGCATTGGCCCAGTCGCGAGAAGCGCGCTCGGTGATGTTCATGGTTTCCACGGGATATTCCCGGGCGTACCAGTCGACTTCGCGCTGAATCTTGGGGATGCCGGGTACGGTTTCCAGTTCTTCGGGTACCGGGATAGTGACGGGGGTATCACCCGCGTTCTTGCCGGGTCGAACAACCTCATGTCCGATTTTGAGCATACCTACTCCTCCCTATAGTTGTCTTGAACCTACGGATAGTTCTCTTGAACCTGCGGTCAAGTCTTGTTGGTTACGATAATGGTTGCTTTTTTATTTGTCAATACTATGGGGCAACAGTTTTTGTATTCCTTTTTACAATATTAACAAGCAACCCGAAATATTATGATTTGGCGCCTTTGGCCCGGTAAACACATGGAGATTTTACCGACTGTCAACACTGCCTGAATTGCCGTTTACAGGTACATGCCAGCAACGAATTTCCCTTCCTGAATGACAGCAATGGGCAATCCACTGGCTACGACCAGCGGAAGGCCGCCTCCGCCGCTTTGCCGAAGACCCATTCCCGTTCCTCCTGGTTCTTGAAGCAGGGGTAATCCTTGAGGGCCTCCAGGGAGTTGCGGTAGCCTTCCCGGCCCGCCACCGGGGGAAAGTCGCTGCCCCACATCATCCTTTTCGGGCCGAAGGCTTCATAAGCCATTTCCATCAGGGGTGGAATCTCTTCAAAACCATACTGAGCGGCCAGGGGATTGGGACGGACGCAGAATTCACCAAGGCCACCGAACTTGATGAAGGTGTTGGGGAAACGGGAGAGGGTAAGGGCCTCGCGGTAATCGTCGTAGGGGGCAGTTACCGATTCGGGACTCTGGGGCCGATAGGCTCCGGCCAGGTGCTCCAGGATAACCGTCAGGTTGGGGAACTGCTCTACGATGGCCTGGAAGCCTGGGTCCGCAGCCTGGGCCGCGTTGCGGGCGAAGCAACTGACGGGCAGGCCTAGTTCGGAGGCCTTGCGCCAGATGGCCAGGGGGTCGGGTTCGGGGGACCGCTGCGGGGGGTGCAGACGCATTCCGATTACTTCTTCATGCTGGGCCAGTCGTTCGAGGGTGTCCGGGGCGTTGGGGTCGTTAACGTCCACCCAGATTACGGCGCCAAACCTGCCTGGAAACCGCTTGACGCACTCCAGGAGGTAATCATTGTGGTAGTTGCCCGCGTGCTGGATCAGGGCAGTCCGCTGGACACCGTTCAGGTTCATCTGGTGCAGGATCATTTCCACCGGTTCGAACCAGTTAATGCCTGCATGGGCGTGGGTATCTATTATATTCATACGTTTTCTCCTGTCAGTCCAAAGAGTTTGCTGCATGAGATTTGGAAATCTTGAGGTTCAACGGGCTGGCATTACCGGCGGATGCAGCCCCATTTACTGAAGGCCGCGAGCCGGGCCGCGTTGACCCGGCGTTGAAGACTGATGCGCTAATATCCCTAAATGTCCGCCCCTTCGAACCGGGCAATTTCCACAAACCCGGCTTCTTCATCCGACCACGCGAACAGGGCCGCTTCTACTACCTGGCGTTCATCTATGCCAACAACAAGCTGCTGGACCGGGTAGGCGGGGCCGTCTCCCCAGGGGCTGGCCGCGACCTGCCGGTCGGTGGACGAAAAGTAAGCCTGACCGTTGGGATGGGAATGGTAAATGATCAGGGGCGGGCAATCATCATCCAGAGTGCGGTTGAGTTCCAGCAGGTCGCGGGCGCTGAAAACGTAGGCCCGTTCGGCGGTCCGGTCGGCCACCGTAGGGTGGTTGCCAGAATCCTGGTCGTTAACACAGGGATGGATTTCGGTGGCGGCGTTGTCCGTGCGGGGCCCCGTGAGCCATCCGCAGCATTCGGCAGGAAAGCTGGCGCGGGCTTCCCGGAAGGTTGCCACCAGCAGGTTGCGGGAAATGGCAACTGGTTGGATGTCCGGGTAGCTTTGGGTGGGGCCGGTCATTGCGCTTCACTCCATTCTGTTAACTGGGAAGGGTTTCAGGTTTAAGCCAGATAGGATAGAGAACCGAAAATTGTGAAAGTTTGTTTATAAATTATGGAGTCGAAATAAGTATTGCAATATAATAAGAAATCATAATCATAGCGTGAATCCAAATAGCCGGTCTTAATGAATCTTAACCAAGAGTATGGACGTAACAACCGGAGACGAGAATCACGCAAACCCCAACAGGGAAAGGACAGATGCGGTTATGGAAAACAATACCAGGTTCTTCTTCAAGTCTTGCACAAAGTGTGGTGGTGACATGGTCCAGGACCGGGACTTTGATGGGTACTTCCGCAAGTGTTTGCAGTGCGGCCGCATCGTTGACCTTGGGGCTACCCTCGAACCGGTGGTGGAAAACCCGGACAAGAGACTGGCCGCCTGACACCTCAGAAAGAAGACCCGGCGTTACGGGCCCCGGTATTGCTGGCAGCGAGGGTTGGATTCTCCAACCCTGCCGAGAATCGGGGTCCGTTGCTTTTGCCAGTGAACCTCCGGAAACGGCCCTCAACCCATTCTCAAATCAAATCCAGCCAAACAAGAAACCAATTTCGGTATCACCCCGAACTCCGTACTCTTCGCTGGGGGATGCATCCAAAAGGCTCCAGCCTCACCTCACGCGGGCGCCTCCCGTATTCTTCCTATGCTCGGCATATTCGATTACTGCCTGCTCCTGCTCGGGAGTCTGGATTGAGCCTGGGCGCAGCTGGCGGACAAAATCGATGGCTACCTGAGGTTCGTATCCCGTATAGACCAGATAGGAGGCCAGGACCGTTCCGGTTCGGCCAATTCCCGCGTAGCAGGTGACGGCAACGGGCCTCTCATAATTCTCAATCTGGTCCTCAATCCAGCGGCACATCCGGTCGATCTGCTCGAGAGTCGGGGCTGAAAAGTCGGGCACCGGCTCGAACATATCGTGCATGTGCCACATCTCGGCGGAGATGGTATTCTCCTCCATACGAAGGACTGCGCGGATGTCCTGCTGCTGGAAAAAGATCAGGTCCCGACGGCTGGAGGGGCCCATAGCGCCCGCCAGGTAACCTTCCAGGACCCAGCTGAAATTCAGGTGTTGTGCCAAGACTCTTCTCCGTCAAATACCCCGGCCGTTTACGAGAGGCCAATTATAAGGCCTTGCCGGGGGTAGGCCAATATACGGTACAAGTTGGCGCTCCCTCGAGCCGTACCATAACAAGTATGAACACGTTGAACAGATTATGGCGCAGGTTCGGGGCAAGCCCGGCGTCGCGGAGCGAGCCCTGTATTAAGGGAAGGGGCGGTTACTGACCCCGCCCCCATTACACCATTTCCACCTACACCGTCTCCACCAGCCTGGCCAGCAGTTCCTCCGGTTCCAGACCCTCCACTTCCACCACTTTGTCCCTGGACGCTGCACCACGGACTATCCTTAACTTTTGTCGGGATACTCCCAAGCGCTCGGACAGGAGGGCAATGACTGCGGCGTTGGCCTTGCCATCTTCGGGCGGGGCAACCACTCTTACCCGCAACACACCTTCCCGGAACTCCTCAACCCGGTTCCGGGAACCCCTGGGTTGCACCTTTAAATGGATAGTTGCCACTTTCCCCCTAGAGGGTGTCGTCAAATCAGTCCTTCCTGCCGTTTGGTGATCGGGTGCAAATATGCTGCAACATAAAGCCTTGTTACATCGCGGAGGTAATCACCCATAATTAAGACGTTTCTGGATTCCGGCTTTCGCCAGAATGACGAGAATCGACTTTTGACGACACTCCCTAATGCGCCCCCTCTTTCTCTTTATAGAGGAAGGGCTGAAAGGGCATTCTATTCTTCAGGCGGGGGCCACTGGGTGCCGCCCTCGGACGGTCGCTGCCCCGGGGCCATTTGCAGACCTTCGGCTACCACCTGTTGGAACTCTCGCAGAATGACGTCACCCCAATCCTTTGCCTTTCCTACGCGGAAGGAGGTCCGCTTGCCACGGGTTGCGGCGCGCACCTCGTCGCCACTGGCGCCTTCGCTGGCCACTTCCTGGGCAATAGCGTCGTCCATGGCGTCGATCTGGGGCACGAGGGAACGGGCCGTTTCTACGAATCTGGAGATCTCGCCCATTTCCGCGTCGAAGGTCACGAAGACGGGAACCGTTCCGGCCCGGTTCTCGGGCAGGAAACTGTTGGTCGTCTCCAACTCGTCGTCGCGGCTGAAGACCTGGAGATTCAGCTTGTCAGTGGCGTCGGCCAGTTTCAGGACTGCCGGGGTGGTGCTCATGGCGTCACCGCACCAGTCAGAAGTGAAGACCGCGAGGTTCAGCGGTTCCTCCAGCCCATCAAAGAAGGCCCTGGTGTCCTCGGGGACTTCGACGCCATTGTAGATATCAATGAAGGGCTGCTTGTTGACCTTGATGTACTCGATGTATTCCTGGGTGGTCATTCCCTGTTCAAATTTTTCCCTTGAGATGGCCATATCAAAACCTCGTTTAGAAGACTCGGGGAGTTGCGGTTTAATAACCCGGGGTGCGCCATTCGAAGGCCAGCGTGGCGTAACGAACGAAAACGGCGCCGCCGGGAGCGGCAATGGGGCCGTTCATTGCCAGCAGGGCGATAGTGTGTTCGTCGCCAGGCTTGGGCTCGATATCCACGACCACGCGCTGGGGGACATTGAAGCCCTGGACGGCGCCACGGTCTCGGTTGCAGTCTCCGTCAATCCAGAGTTCGCCATAGTCGTCGATGCAGGTTTCGAATATGCAGCGGGCGCCGGCTATGTCCCTGCCCTCTACCTGCTCGGGGAGGGTTACTTTGATGCGATACCAGGCAAAGGTTACGCCCCGGGATCGCCATTCGGCCAGGTCGTTGCAGACTTCCCAGCCGGAGTCGTCATAGTCGGGCAATCGGGCAGGGCTGCCCTCCAACTGGGATACCAGTCCCTCGTTGGGTTCTCCCGGCACCAGGCCCTGGGCCCAACGCCAGACGCCGTTTACGGCTTGAAGGTCAGCGGGGTTTTGCAAATTCAGAGTTCCTCTCGGCATAGCCAACGCCTCCTGTGTTTCAAATGACTCTTAAAAGTGTGATTGCTTTATGCCTACACACCCACGATTTTAATGCCCGAGTGCACCTTGTAGATGCGGTTTATGTTGACCAGCAGGGGGGTAATCTGCTCAACGTACTTGGAGTTTCGAAGTCCCCCGCCATCCACCGGGCGCAGATTGGAAATTTTGCTGGTGAATGACATTACCAGGCCCCTGGCCTCCGCGTGGTCGGAGCAGATAACTACGTCGCCTTCCATCTGATGGCCCAGTTCCTGAAGCTCCTCGGCGCTGACGTTCTGAAAGGCGGCAACAACCCGGGAAGCGGGCAGCATACCCTGGGCTTCCTCGGCGGCGGAACCGGCCTCAACCGGAACGGCAATGGCACCCTTGCCCCGTTCAAATCGCATGGGGGCAATTACATTGACCACAACCTTGCCAGCCAGGGATTCGGCCAACTGGGTCAGCATGGGAGCCTGGGCCTCGTAGGGCACAGTCAGGAAAGCCGCGTCGGCCCGGCTGGCAGCCTCCAGGTTGTCTGCGCCCTCAATGCGGCCGCGACCGGCCACGTCCTCAACCAGGGCAGCCAGTTCTTCGGCGGCATCCGCTGCCCGCTGGGCATCACGGGACCCGATTATCACGTCCTCACCAGATACGGCCAGCCGCAAGGCCAGGCCCCTGCCCTCCGGTCCGGTGCCCCCCAGGAATGCCAGCATATTGTCTATCCCCCTATGAGTTGTCCCTAATATAACACAAGGTAATGTCCCCTTCGGCAGAAAGGAATTACGTCTGCCGTTTACCTTCCTCTGATTGACGCTGCCCGTTATGCCAGCCTAGAATTCCGGCATACCATTGCCGGACCGTTAATCCTCTTGTTGATAAAGTAGTCAAGCGTCAGGTTACTGTGATGGAAGGTGGCGCCCTGCGGGTAATGTTTCTAAGCCCCTATTTCCGGCCTTACCTGGGTGGTATCGAGCGGGCCATCGAGCGACTTTCGCATCAACTGCTGGAATCACCCTCGGTGGAGGCGGTGGGCGTCCTCACTACCAAGTACTCCTTTCCCCCCGCGCCTCACCCGGAGTGGCCTGACCGGGAGCGAACACCCGAAGGCATCTCTATTTATCGGGTCGCCGGATTTCCGGCCAAGCCCCCACCCTTTTACTCGGTTCCCCTGGTCTGGCTGTCTCCCGGCAAGATGCGCCGTTTCCTGGACGAGTTTGATCCCGACGTCATTCACTTTGTCGGCGATGGCTGGTTCTGGGGCCACCTCTGGGCGTATTTGTGGCGCAGACGACGGGCGCGTTTCATCTTTACACCCTCTTATCACACCCTGCCAACGTCTCGCACCTGGCTTAAGCACATCAACCGGTTCCTGTGCCGGCGGATGGACCGGGTCGTCACACTCACCAGGCAAGAGGCGGAACAGGTGGCCAGGGACTATGGGGCAAAACAGGAGAGGCTGGAGATTGTCGGCTGGGGAGCCTCGGTTCTGGGCGAAGGACAAACAACCACTGCCAGGGAAACCTGCAACAGTCGGACGGTGGATATCCTCTGTGTGGGACGGCTCAGCCACCACAAGGGCCAGGCCTGGCTGCTGGACGTTTACCAACAAGCTTTGCCCCAGTTCCGGCACGCCAGCCGGCTGGTTCTGGTCGGGCAGGATGAGGACTCCGAGGCAAACCTGCGTATCCAGGTTAAAAGGTTTGGGCTGGAAGACCAGGTAATCTTTACCGGCGAGCTGGGCGATGAGGACCTGGGCCACTGGTACGCCGAGGCCGACATCTTTGCCCTGTTTTCCCGCTATGAAGCCTTTGGGCTGGTGTACTTTGAGGCGATGCTGTGCGGCTTGCCGGTACTGACCCACGAGGTGGGGGCCAACCGGGAGCTATTGACCAGCGGCTCTGTGGTAGTGCCCCGGTTTGACCAGCACAGGGCGGTTGAAGAACTGGTAAGGCTGGTAAACGACGAAGACTACCGGCAGGGGCTGGGGCAGGAAGGCAAGGAATACGCCAAAAGTGAATTTACCTGGGAGGCTGTGGCCGACAAATACATTTCCCTGTACCAGGGCAATGGTTCGGAGGTTTTCTAGATGGACCGCGCAGAACTGGAAAGCAGGGCAAGGCAGATTCTGCTGACCAACCTCCGCCGGGGGGTTGCCGACTGGAACGGAAAGGAATTCAGCTTTGTGGTGCCGTCACTGACCGGGTATCCCTTCCAATGGTTCTGGGACTCGTGCTTCCACGCTATTGCCCTGACACACCTGGACCCGGAGCAGGCAAAGGCAGAACTCACCACGCTGCTCAGCGGCGCCCAGCCTGATGGATTCATCCCCCACATTATCTTCTGGGAAATGGAGAAACAGCCGGACTTTCTGAGCCGCAACATTGTGGGGATGACGTCTCCCTATTTCAGTGCCACCATTCAGCCTCCCATAGTTGCCTATGCGGTGGAAAGAGTGTACCGGGCCACCGGGGACGAACAGTTCAAGGACGCCGCCCTGCCCGTACTGGTTGCCTATTACCGCTGGCTGCGGCGCAACCGGGACCCCGACGAGGATGGACTGATCGCTATCATCCAGCCAGAGGAAGCCGGAACGGACTGCTCACCCAAGTACGACGAAGCCCTGGGGCTGGAAGACCTCAGTAACCAGGGTTTCATTGCTGCCCTGCGCCAGGTTTACGCCGCCTACGAGCCCTTGCGGGGAGATGACCGCCGAATCCTCGACGCCGACATCTTCCACTTCGAAGACGTACTGGTAAATTCCATCTACGCTTTTGGGATGAGGTCGCTGGCCCGACTGCTGGGGGATGCCCCGGAGGCGGATGAGTTTGGCAGGGAGGCGGATAGAACCCGGGACGCGCTAATCGAAAAATGCTGGAACGAAAAGGCAGGGGCTTTCTTTGACCTGCAGGGGAAGGCAGAAAAGCCGGTGGAAATGGTGACCATAAGTTCGCTGATGCCCCTGATCCTGCACGACCTTCCACGGCACATCGTCGAAAGGCTGGTGGAGGACTGGGTCAAGAAGCCGGAGCACTTCTGGTTGCCGTATCCGCTGCCCTCGGTGCCCGCCTCCAACCCCAGGTTCATGCCCGGCAACCCACGGGGCTTCATCTGGAGGGGGCCGACCTGGGTAAACACCAACTGGTTCCTGTCCCACTCCCTGAAGGGTCATGGCTACCCCGAACTGGCTGAGACCATCGTGACCAAGACCCACGAGGCGGTGGAGAAGTCGGGCTTTCGGGAGTACTACCATCCCTACACCGCTGAGGGTCTGGGCGCGCGGGATTTCGGGTGGACTACCCTTATCCTGGACATGTAGGGAAAATCGGCGCCGGGACCTCACCAGCACCGGGGACATTCCAGGGAGCTTCGCCAGGGAAAGGCCAGGCCGATTGCCTCATGTGCCCAGAACAGAAAAGGAAAGGGGCGGGAAGATTCCCGCCCCAGACTATTCGCCAGTTACTCAATATGGTTAGTCCACGGCGGCAACCGCGGGTTCCCCTTCGGGCTCAGGCACTGCATCGCTGTGCCCGTTGGACGAAGCTACTGCGGTGTCGTCTCCGGGGACTTGCGCTGCTGTCTCAGCTTCAGGGGGCACCGAGTCTGTGTCCGGGCCCCACTGGCTTACCACAGCTTCCTTAACCAGAGGGTTGGTACGGTTAAGGTTGAAAGTGCGGAATCGGCGGGTGCGTCCCGTCTCTTCGCTCTTTTCCTGGTGCCAGTCTCGAAGGAAGACTTCCTTGTCCCCGAGTTCCCGCAGCAGGCGGGTTACGTAGGTGCGGGAATAGGTTCGTCCACCCCAGCGGCTGGTTATCTCCGGGTGTTCCGCCTCAAGACCCTGCTGCAGGGCGCCGCAAATTTCGCTAAGCAGGAAGTTGAAGGCCACGTGGGTAATGCCTTCCTGGTGCTCCAGCATGTCAGCCATTATTACCAGGTCCGCGATGCGGCGGCCGTCCTGGCCGTCGCCGGGGCCACGGGGCAACTCAAGCTGGGCCAACGTTTCCTCGAGAACCTTTTCCAGTTCCGGACTAAGGGCCGGGACTGGCGCATCTTCCACAACCGCTTCCGTGGCATCGCTGGCGGCTTCCGTTTCGGTTTGGTCTTCACTGGTTACGGAAATGGTATCGGTTGATGCATCGGCCTCTGCTTCGGGCGCTTCAGCCTGGGCTACAGCCACAGTTTCGGGCTCAGCTTCTGCTTCGGGAGCCTCAGGCTGGACTTCGTCCACAGTTTCAGGTTCGGCCTTTGCCCTTGACCTGGAGGTCCGGCGGCCATTCTCTGTGGTTTCGGGCGCAGCTTCGGTGGCTTCCTCTGTGACTGTATCGGGAAGGACTTCCTCACCGGCGGCGACCGACTCAATGGCGCCTTCCGCCGGCTGGGACTCGGGCATGGCTTCTTCCGGAATAGTCTCGTCGGCCCGGATAACCCAGTCCACGAGGCCCACGGTTACCAGCTTGATGTTCCCTTCTTCTGCAGTACGGAGCATCAGCTTTTTGAAACCGGAAAAGCCCAGCTTCTTTTCGTCGAAACCGGGGACGCGCCGCATAATCCGCTGCTTCAGCGAGGTCAGAAGCGGGGTACGGCCGGCCTGTCGCTCGGACCGGACGACTTCCTCAATAACCCGCATCACGTCGGCAAGTTGCTGCCGGTTGGCGCTGCCAGCCCTGGAAGAACGGCCGGTGACGGGAGCGGGTTCGGGGACCTGCTGAATTTCCGGATCCACGTCAATGTCGTAAAGAATCAGCCCGTCCACCTGGTCCGCCAGCCGGCGGGAGGTGCTCCAGGACACGCCGATGATAATGACGCGTTTGCCAATGGCCCTTAGCGAATTGATGACGTGGATGAAATCGGAGTCGCCCGAAACCAGCACATAGGTACCTATGTTAGGGTAGGTATGGGCGCACTCAATACAGTCCGCCGTCATCTTTACGTCCACGCTGTTCTTGACCCGGGTGGTCCGGGTGTTCATGGCAGAGGGACTGCCCAGGGGGAGGCGGGTGGGAACATAAACCGGCTCAATGCCGGAGGCGTAGAGGGCGGGAGGGTCGATGATAAATTGGCTGGCCCCTTTGAGTTCGGGAGACCTGGTAACCCAGTCAGCGTAGGCCTTGGCCACCACCACCCGCCCGTGGTTGGCGACCTCTTCCTTGAGGGCGCTAACGTTAGGCGCCCGGTTTCCTCCGGCCAGGCTGATCTTGAAGTTTTCCCAGTCTATAAATAGGGCTACGTCATCGCCCGATATGGGGTGACCGTTTGTAGTGATAATAAGCTCACATCTCCTGTGAAGCCTTTGCGATGCTAATTCGAAAGTTTAGTCCCCGGCGTCAATTGCGTCAACAACGACAGTCGACGGGTATTGCAAATTTTGGTGAAACGTCCATTACACTCGTTGACTATGGCGGAGCAACCTCAATAATTCGCGCCTTCGCCGGAGTCCCACTTAGAAACTGTCTCAAAATTATCGAAGGCAGAGCATTGGGCAAAATGCGACAGCAAAGGAGATTGCTTTTCACCCCCATTCCTTCGGCAGGCTCAGGACAGGCTCTAACCTTCCCTCGTCAAGGGGAAAGGATTTTGAGATACTCTCTTAAGGGCGCTGTCGTCACGACTTATCCCGCAGGATGGGGGTGGCTTGAAATACCGTGCCTTTCCTCGGGATGCAGGTTCATGGCGCCGCCAACTTCATTCCCGCACAGGCGGCCAGGAATTAGTCTCCAAATGAGCCGCCCTGATTCCCGTCCTTGCGGTGCGGCATTTTTACCCAAGTGCTATAATCCCATGCTGTACGCCCCCTGCTGGGCGTTCAAGATGTCTGTAAACCGCAATCAAATTAACGAAATCTGCTGGCAGCAGCGCCAGCACCAGGGAACAGACCAGGAGGAAAAGTGAGGATCCAACCCCATAACCTGCGGACACCCGGCCCAACTCCCATCCCGGCCGAAATTTACGAGGCGATGTCGGACCCCATGATCAACCACCGGGGGCCGGAATTCTTTGAACTGATAACCGAGTGCACGGACATGCTGAAGCAGGTCTTTATGACGGATAACGATCTGTTCATTCTGACTTCCTCCGGCACCGGCGGCCTGGAAGCTTCCGTGGTTAATACGCTTTCAGCCGGGGACAAGGTACTGGCAGCCAGCGCCGGTTCCTTCGGAGACCGATTTGCTGACATGCTGGATGCCTACGGCGCCGACACCCAGCGGATTACCTTTGAGTGGGGCGAGGCCATTGACCCCGAGGCCCTTCGGCAGGCCTTGCGGGATGACCCGGAAATAAAGGCGGTAATCGTAACCCATAATGAAACATCGACGGGTGTAACCCACGACCTGCAATCCATCGCCAGCGTGGTGAAGGGAGAATTTGGCAAGCTGCTTATTGTGGACGCGGTCAGCAGCCTGGGTTGCGTGCCCCTTCCTGTGGATGGCTGGGACTGCGATGTGGTCGCCACCGGTTCACAGAAGGGTTTCATGATTCCCCCCGGCCTGGCCTTCGTGAGCTTCAGCAAGGATGCGTGGGAAGCCCAGAAGACGGCGACCTTGCCCAGGTTCTATTTCGACCTGGACGAAGCCCGGAAATACCTGGAAAGAAACCAGACTCCCTGGACGCCTAACCTTTCCGCAATGTACGGATTGAGGGCCGCGCTGGAAAGCCTAACCGCGGAGGGCATGGAAGGCGTCTTCGGTCGCCACGCCAGCATCGGCCAGTTCACCCGTGACGGGGTTCGGGCTTTGGGCCTGGAACTACTCTGCACTGACGAGGAGCGAGCCTCCAACACCGTCACTGCCGTCAAGATGCCCGCTCACATTGATGGCGAGCAGTTGATGGAAATAATGCGAGTAGAGGAAAACGTGGTGCTGGCCGGCGGGCAGGGCAAGCTGACCGGGCACATCTTCCGCATCGGCCACCTGGGCTACTTCACAGAGGACCATATTCAGGAAGTTCTCGACGCCCTGGGCAGGGTGCTGCCGCGCGTGGGTTTCTAGAAGACGTTTGAACGTCCCTTCTCCCTCGATGGCAGAAGCGGATTCGAAAAGAGGTACACCCGACTGACCGGGCAAGCGTATTGCCCCGAGACCGATTACAAGGCTTTACCTATGTCAATGTCCCAGTTGCAACAGACCATGGCCACCCTGCGCATGACCCTGGCGGAATTGCAGAACAAGGAACAGCAACTGGACACGCTCATTTCCCAGTTTCGGACCCAGTTGCAGAGACTGCCGCGACAGGTAATTTATGGTCGCACTCCCCTTGAAGTTTCCCTTTCTTCGATGGGAGAAATCGAAGAGAGGCTGGCAGACACAGAGGCAACCAAGCGGAGGTTGCTGGCAATAAAGAAAACCGCCACTGAAGAGCTGGCTGCCCTGGAGTCAGTAAAGCAGGTTGACGAGGCCAAGCGGTCCCTGTCCAACCTCAAGATTCAGATGAGGCAGGAAGGGGAAACCCTGGAGGGACTGGCTGAGGTCCGGCGACTGGAGTACTTCATCGCCGAGCACAGCAGGCTGGCCGAGCAGGTCATCACGTCCCGCTACCAGGAACGGCACGAGGGGCTCTAATGGGTTTCGTCAAATTAGCCATTACTGCCGGTCAGGTATCGGGTATAAACAGGCGAAATACCAGAGTCCTGGTATATCGCGGAGCATATCACCCATTTACATGACGGCTCTGGATTCCGGCTTTCGCCGGAAAGACGAAACTCGGCTTTTGACAGCGCCCCCCAGGTCAAGCCCCTCCCAATCCTGGCGCAGTCTGGAATGCGGCGCTAAATGGTACCGTCCAGCCGGTTGATTACCAGGCCCGTGGGCAGCTTGGGGTAGAAGAAGGTGGACTTGGACGGCAGTCGCTGTCCACCTCCAACAATGCTCTCAAAAGCGTCCATGGGAAAGGGTTTAAGCAGGAAGGCGAGTTGCTGGGACCCATCGCTGACCATGCCTGCCGTTCGCGCCGCGTCGTGGCTGTAATCAACATGGCGGGAGAAGGAATCGCCCAACAGGGGCTTCATAACCTGCTCGTCCAGCACCCAGGCCTCTGAAACGGCCAGTTCTCCCCAGTTCCTCCAGTCGATCCCCGGGCGCAAGGTGAGCAGCCTCGCCTCGTCGGCGCCAGGCCCCACCAGCCCCACTGCATGTTTTCCTTGCCCTCGTTCAATGACCATTTGTCCGAAGCCGGCCCCGCCGCCACACTGCGACAGGTCCACAGGCTCGGCATCGAACAGTTCCAGAATGCCCTCTTCCAAATGCTGCAACTGCTGCGGGGACAGCCCACCAATAACCTTGTGGTAGGGCAACAACTGGAGGCCCGCATCGTCAAACTCGGTGAGGGACATCATGACATAGTTGCTGGCGGCATCGGTCGCGTGGCCAGCAGCTGATTCCCGCAGCTTTCTGTACCGCAAGGCAGCTTCGTAGCGATGGTGTCCGTCGGCCAGGAAAACGGGACGTCCCTCAAAGAACCGGGTTATGCGGTCCTGCAGGTCCGCATCGGAGATACGCCAGAGGGCCAGTGCGCCTATGTTGCAATTGGTATTGCCAGGAGACTGAACGTCCGGGGCGCCCGCCATGACCTGGTCCAGCAATGGCCTCAACTCGTTGCCTGCATCACGATACAGGGTCATAAGGGGACTGAACTGGGTCATGGAAGCTTCAAGGAGAGATACCCGGTCCATCACCGCAGGTTCACGGGTGAACTCGTGAGGCAGCACCGAACCACCACCGTAGTCCTCCACCAGCACATCGCCAAACAGGCCGAGTTGATGCTTTAGTTCGCCCTGGTCCTGGTAGCTGTGGCGCATCAGGTAGAAGGATGGGGACGCTTCCTGCTGAAGCACGCCATCCTCCAGCCATTGACGAAACAGGGCGGCAGCGCGCCGGTAGCCGGCTTCCGGATGGACCGGATCGGGCTGTTCTCCGCCTTCAAGGTGAACCGCGTTGTAGGGACTAAGTTCCTGCAGAGATTCCTTGAGGGCAGAGCCAATCATATCGTAGGGTGGGCAAAGCAGGTCTGCCAGATCGCCGGCGCTTTGCGGCACATAACGGCAGCCCCGAAAGGGTCGGAATACGGCCATAGTTGAAACTCCTGGGAAAAGTACAGGAATTATAGGATAGGGAAAAGGTGAGCGTCCAGATTGGGGTCCAACCAACTCTTGCCAGCGAGGGTGCGCCAGCCAAGTATTTTAGAGCATGGACGCGTATATCCAGCGTTCCAGTTAGGGTGGTCTGGTGGCAAGACAGCCACCAATGCTGATGGCAGGGGCGGATTTCGAACTGTCTTCCCAGATTCCACAACTATGAGCCAATGAACGGTACCGACGGAGCCATTTACCTTGACATCCCCATACGCCAATACCATAATTCCACTAACTTTGTAGCTGTCATCCTGTAACAATAGCTGTTCCAGTCTTCTCCATTTCAAGACCAACTGGAGGCTTCCCATGGCCACTGTTAAGTATTCCCTGGACGAATTTATCCATGACATGGAAGTGCTGCTCAAGGAACAGCCCGATCAACACCGGATATTCGATACGGGTTCTTCCTACCTGGAGAAGCTCATCGCAAATCCTGCGGCCATTCCCGAGGAATACCTGGTTCCGATGGGCAAAGGAAGCCGGAGCAATCATGGTTCCTACGCTCTGTACCAGGGCGAGAGCGGTTTGCTGATCACCTCGGTGGTCTGGGGCCCGGGCGACCATGCATCTCCCCATGACCACTGTACCTGGGGGATGATTGGCGTAATGGGCAATCACCTGACCGAGACTCGCTTTCGACGAGTGGACGACAGGGAGGTGGAAGGCTACGCCAAACTGGAACAGGACCGCAGTGTGGAGTTTAGCTCGGGCGAGATCACTCTGCTGATTCCCGAAGTGGACGAGATACACCAGATGGACAACTTTACCGACAGGCCCACCGTGGAAATCCACGTTTACGGGAACGACTTGCGAGGCCTGAACCGGAGCCGGTACGACCTGGAATCCGGCAAGATTATTCCCTTCGTTACCGAGAAATACGACAACTGCTAGGGCCGGCCCAGCAACCGGATCCTGGGCGCCGGCAAAGCATGCCTCCTGTTGTCCACATTGTCATTCCAGGTTGGACCAGCAGGGGAAGAGATTCGTCAGACTAGAGGAGAAATGAATATGGCCCGGGAAATTTCCCCTGAAGACCTGGCCGCACTGCTGGAAAGCAATGCTTCCTTTGCGCTTATTGATGTGCGCGAGGCGGGCGAATACAACAGTACCCATATCCCCGAGGCGAGCCTTATACCCCGCCGGGAGCTGGAGTTTCGTATTGCCGCTTCCGTACCTCACAGAGAGGCGCAGGTGGTTGTCTGCGATGACGACGGGCGGAGGGCAGGCCTGGCAGCTATGACTCTGGAAAGACTGGGCTATTCCAATGTTTCCGTTCTGGCCCGCGGGATTAACGGATGGGCCAGCCTGGACTATCCCACCGAATGGGGCGTAAACGTGCCCAGCAAGGACTTCGGCGAAAGGATGGAGGTGGTCCACCACGTTCCCGAAATTGACGCCACAGAACTTAACGAGCGCATTCAGCGGGGCGACAAGCTGGTCATACTGGATACCAGGACGCCGGAAGAATACCGGCGCTTTTGCATACCCGGCGGGCGCAGCGTGCCCGGAGGCGAACTGGCATTGCGCATTACGGACATTACCGCAGACCTGGACCCGGACACGACGGTAATCGTCAACTGCGCCGGTCGCACCCGAAGCATCATAGGCACGCGGGTTCTGCAGCGCATGGGCCGCCAGAATGTGCTGGGACTGAAGAACGGCACCTCCGGCTGGGTTCTGGCCGGCTATGAACTGGAGTCTGGAGCAGACAGGGTTGACCTGCCCCAGCCCTCGGCGGAGGGACTGGCCGCTGCGGAGGCTTACGCCAACCAACTGGCGGCAGAAGACGGCGTAAGGCCCCTGGATATCCCTGCTTTGCAAGAAATGATGGAACGCGCGAAGTCCGAGGCCGTTTATTTCGTGGACGTGCGAACCACCGAAGAATACCGGGAAGGCCACATTCCGGGCTTCCGCTGGTTCCCAGGCGGACAGGCAGTGCAGCGGTCGGATGAGGTGGCCGTGGTCAGGAACACTCCCATCATCTTTGCCTGCGATGACAAGGTGCGCTCCACTCTTACCGCATCCTGGTACCGGCAACTGGGGCACCAGGAGGTTTATGCCGTTTCCGGTGGGGTCAGCGCCTGGGCCGCAGCCGGCCTGGACGTAGAAACCGGCGGGCCAGCAGAACCTGTTATGGGACTGGACGCTGCCCAAGCAGGAGCCAGGGAGATTTCAGCGCAAGAGTTGGAGCAGGCGAGAGCTTCCAATCCCGGTTCGGCAGTCATATTCGTGGATACCAGCGGCGATTTTGCCCAGGGTCACGTTCCGGGAGCCCGCTGGGCGCCCCGGGGGTGGCTGGAGCTGCAAATAGAGGGACTGGTGCCGGACAAGAGCACGTCGGTAACTGTGTCCTGCCGGGACGGTCAAAATTCCGTGTTTGCAGCAGCAACACTCCGAGACATGGGCTATAGTGACGTGGCGATCTTGTCCGGCGGCATGAACGCGTGGAGGGCCGCCGGGCTGGCCGTGGAGACCGGTCTTGCCGGGGTGATGAGTCCCCCAACTGACCTGGTGGCCAGCGGCCCCGACCGGAACTACGCCGACATGATGAACTACCTGCGGTGGGAGACGGCCCTCGGGGAGAAGTACGCCGGAGGCTGACACCTGGGAGGAACAAGTCCTGAACCGACCTGCGGGGACTGACCCGTGCCCAGGCAAATGAGATATGTCCGTTGAGGTAATGCATGCCCATAATTGAACACAGTAGTATCCGTATGTCGGCGCCGACGGATTATATGTCCGAACGCACCTTTGTTTCCGCAGAACACGGCGCCGCGTCGTTGACTATCAAGGAAGTTGAACTGCATCCGGGGTGGGAAGGCAGGCTGCACACTCATCCCACCGACATGGCAATTATGGTGTCGGCGGGCGCGGTACAATTGATAATCGACGACGAACTTCGTACGGTGCGGGCCGGCTGCACTTTGTTTGCCCCGCCGGGCACACCCCACAAGCTGGTGAACAAGTTGTGGATTCCGGCCCGGCTGCTGATAACGTACCCCACTACGGAACTGGAAACTGAGTACCTGGAATAGAGTCTGGCCGCCTGGATGTTCAGGCGGCGGTCCAGCCCCAGATTCGCTGTAGCAGGTCGGGCCACCGAATCAGGTGGCATGAGAAATAACTCGACAGGAGGCCAACAATGGCAACCCGGAGTCTGCGAACCGAAGTTCAACCCCAGTTGATCCCGACCAACGCCGGACTGCGTACCTGGGCGGCGCCCCCGGAAGCTTTACAGCAGGAGGTAGTCCCCAACGACCTTTTCTACATTCGCAACCACTGGACTGACTGCCCGGAGATCGATATCAACACCTACCGGCTGGTGGTGGATGGCGAGGTGGAGACTCCGCTGAGCCTCTCCTTCGACGACCTTCTAGGCATGGCGCAGCAGAGGTTCCAGGTTACGTTCGAGTGCTGCGGCAACAGCCCGGTGCCCGACTATTGGGCCAGGTCAACCCGGACCGGCTCGGTAATGGAAATGATCAAGGGTCACGGCATTATGGGCAATGCGGAGTGGGCTGGCATTTCCCTGGCCGACCTCCTGGAAAAGGCGGGGGTAAAGGCCTCGGCGGTTGAGGTAATGTTTGAAGGGGCGGACCACGGCCCGGACGAGACCGTAGGCGATCCCCCGGAAGTTACCTATGAACGCAGTCTGCCCATCGCCAAGGCCCTCCATCAAGACACTATGCTGGCCTACGAGATGAACGGAGAGCCGCTACCCCTGAATCACGGATTCCCGCTGCGCCTGCTCGTGCCCGGCTGGTACGGCATGAATTCGGTGAAGTGGCTGGTTGGCATCCACGTCCTGGACCATGAATTCAAGGGTTTCTACCAGACGGAACGGTATATGACCCAAAACGGTCCGGACAGCCCGGAATACTACACCTACTACACCAAGATGAGGGTAAAGTCCATCATCACCAACCCGTCGCCCGGTGAGGTCATTCCGGCCGCGGGTTATACGCTGGCCGGCGCCGCCTGGTCCGGCGAGGAAGAGGTGGTCAAGGTAGAAATAAGCTGCGACGGTGGCGAAACCTGGGACCTGGCAGACCTGGCGCCCCGAGCCAGTTCCTATGCCTGGTTCCGCTGGCAGTACCGGTGGCAGCCAAAGGGCCCGGGCCGCTACACCCTGATGTCGCGGGCCACCAACAACCTGGGCGAGACCCAGCCCATGGAGTTCCCCAACAAGTGGGACGGCCGGGGCTACGGCAACAATATGGTCTTCCCGGTAGAAGTACAGGTAAGCTAGGATTAAGGGCCCTCGCTGGCAGGCAGCGAGGGCCATTTTCTTGGCAAGACGGGAAACCTGCGAGGGCATGATGCTCAAGTCACAACGCGATAGCATAATCAGCGGCCTAAACGGGGACGACCGGAAGAGCGTCCAGCGGGTAGTTGCGGCCATCAAGGACGCCCGGGGCAACAGCCCCGAACCGGACAAGGGAAGCAGCCGGGTGAACGCCAGGGAGTTGCTGCAAGAATGGCAGGGTGAGTTGCCTGCGGAAGTAGAGGCCGCGCTGGAAGCTATTCTTGCCAGAGACGAGACCGGGCCAAAGGTCGGGGAGTTTCCGGACGACTTCCACCTGAAGCGATTGGGGTCGGAAGAGCGGGTGCGCCTTTCGGACTTTCGGGATAAGCGGCCGGTGGCGCTGGCCTTTGGCAGCTATACTTGACCACCCTTCCGCGCCCAGGCTGAGCGCATGACCGGCATTTACCAACAGTACAGCGACCAGGTAGAGTTTTTCGTGGTTTACGTCCAGGAGGCCCACCCCACGGATGGCTGGCAGACCGACAGCAACGTCCGGCAGGGCGTCCTGTATCGTCAGCACCAGAGCTACGATGAGCGCGAGGAAGTGGCCCTGGCCTGCAGCATAGACCTGAATATTGGGCTGCCTGTTTTGATTGAGGAAATGGACAACGCCATTGATGAAGCCTACGGCGCCGCTCCGGAACGCCTTTACCTCATTGGCCCCGACGGCCGGGTGGCATACCACGGGGGCGCAGGGCCTCATTTCTTTGACCTGGACGAGTGGGAAGCTGCCATCTCAGAATGCGTGGGAAAGCAGGGGAAGGTATAGTTAACACATTGAGACCTTGCATGCAGTAAACGGGCACGGTTTGATGCCACTGGCGGCGCAGGACAGGTTGGATATCCGCCCCTGCCTTGACGACCCCAGCCCCTCGATTATGAATCCCGGCAAGCCAGATTACCCAAGGGAGCACGAAGTTGACCGAACTGATTGATTTGACCCTGACCCTGGGCAGTGACCGGGTAGTTCCGGTGCCGGGCCTGATTGGAGTTTGCACCGAACCACTGCACACCCACGAATCCCATGCCCGTTCCAACACCAAGCTGACATTGGCGACCCACATTGGCACCCATGTGGACGCGCCTTATCACTTTCATGCCGACGGCACTACCGTGGAGAACATGCCCCTGGACCGCTACATGGGGCCCGCGCTGTTGCTGGACTTTCGGGAGGTGGCTAAGGGTCTTACGCCCCTGTCAGTTGCCGACATTCAGCAAGCCGGGGGAACACACGAAGCGGTGAAGGGCAAGATAGTAGTCCTCTTTACCGGATGGGCAGCGGCAGAGTCGGGCGGTGTCCGCTTCTATTCCCAGGGTCCATACCTGAGCAACGAAGGCGCCGCATACCTGGCCGAAAATGGGGTTAATGCAGTGTCGGTGGACTTTCCCATCGACAAGCACCCACCGAGTCCCCAGTCAACCATAAACGACTTCCCCGTCCATCGCCTGCTGCTGGGCCAGGGCATCCCCCTGATCGAGAATCTGATTAACCTGGACCAACTGGTGGGCAGGGAGTTTGAACTGTGGGCGCTGCCCATCAAGCTGAAGGACGGCGACGGAGCCGCTGCCCGGGCTGTGGCCCGTATCCTTTAGGCAGCACCCTCACCCACGTGGCAATTCCCCCTGATTTCACTCCCATCCTGTTGGCGACGGGCAATCCAGCCAAGCAGCGGGCCCTTAGAGACCTGCTGGAAGGCCTGCCATTACGTCCAGTCAGCCCGGAAGACCTGGGGCTTAAGGCAGACCCGGAAGAGACTGCCGAGACGCACGAAGCTATCGCGGTCGAGAAGGCGGTGGAGTGGTCGCGCTTGGCGGGAATGCTGGCTATCGCGTCTGACGGGGGACTGGTGATTCCCTCCCTGGGGCCAAACTGGGAAAGCCGATACACTCACCGCTTTGCCGGCCCCGCCGCCGACGATGATGATCGGAGGCGACGCCTGCTGCAGATTCTTGAGGACAGCGACCGAGGCCAGCGTGCGGCTTCCTGGGTGGAGGCCCTGGCTGTTGCCGACTCGGGGACACCCCTGAAGTCGTGGGAACTGAAGGGAGGCGAGGGCATCATCGCGGATGCGCCGGAACCCGGGCCCCATTCTCCGGGTTTTTGGGTGTTTCCCCTTTGGTACTTTCCTGCATTGGGCAAGTTTTACAATCAGCTCACCGACTCTGAGAAGGAAGCAATGGGCGATCACTGGACAACCCTGAAGGCGCTGGTGCGGGACTATTTCACCAACGAGCGTTAATTCCCCGCTTAGGGGCCTGGCTGGTGAATTGGCGCCCCCAATGGGATAGAATAGGCTGGCACATTCCACCCATCCCCAGATAAATGCACCGGCAACTTTGTTTGCCTTACAGAGGGAGAGCCCACTTTGACCACCGTCGAAACACCGCCCACTACCATAGACCAGGTCCAGAACTTGCTGCGGGACCAGCAGTACGTTGCCGACCGGGGGCTGGCCGTAGCCATCTACCTGGCCCTTACTCTCCAGCGTCCCCTGTTCCTTGAGGGAGAGGCCGGTGTGGGCAAGACGGAAATCGCCCGTTCCCTGGCACGGGCTTTGGATACGGAGCTAATCCGCCTCCAGTGCTACGAGGGGCTGGATGTCAATCATGCCGTTTACGAGTGGAATCATACCCGCCAGATGCTGGAAATTCGGCTGCTGGAGGCAACGGGAGACGTTGACCGTCAAGCAGCCACGGACGACCTGTTCAGCGAGCGATTCCTGGTAAAACGCCCCCTGCTCCAGGCGATTGACGACAGCAGGGAGAAAGCGCCGGTTTTGCTCATTGACGAACTTGACCGGGCCGACGAGGAGTTTGAGGGATTCCTGCTGGAGATGCTGGCAGATTTCCAGATTACCATTCCAGAATTGGGCACTTACCAGGCGGCGCACCCGCCGGTGGTTATCATTACATCCAATCGCACCCGGGAAATCCACGACGCTCTGAAACGCCGCTGCCTTTACTACTGGATTGACTACCCGGACTACCAGAAGGAATTGCAGATAGTAAGCACGAGGCTGCCGGACGCACCGCGACGGTTGGCCCAGCAGGTTACTGGGTTCATTCAGGAATTGCGGGAAACGGAACTGTACAAGATACCCGGCGTTTCCGAAACCATCGACTGGACTTCTGCGCTGCTGGCCCTGAACCAGACGGAACTGGACGCGCAGATGATAGACGACACGCTGGGCATAATGCTGAAGTACCAGGACGACATTGAACTGGTGCGGGGAGAACCGGTCAGGAACATCCTGGAACGTTCCTTGAATCGTGGGCCCCGCCGGGGCGGGCGACGGGGATAGCGCGCCGGGGCGGCGAAGAGCCCCGGTTCAGACTCTTGTTATTCCGCAGCCTGTAGAAGGACATTTTGCAAAGCATGCCCTTAGAGGACTCAACAGATAACGGTTCAGGCCACTCCGAAATTGACGGCCACATCCTCCACAACCTGATGCTCTTCGGGGAGACTCTGCGTCGGCTGGGGCTGGACTTCGGTTCCGGTAATATGCTGGACCTGGTGAAGGCCACCGAGACCATACCCATCGGGCGACGGCAAGACTTCCGACACGCAGCCCGGTGTTTGCTGGTACACCGAAAGCAGGATTTTCCCCTGTTCGATGATGCCTTCCAGGTTTTCTGGCGGCGCCCTTCCCACGGAATAAGCACACGGGACCTCCACAGCATGGGCGAGGAACGACGCTACCGCAATCCACGAGTTGGCCCTCCCGCCTCGGGTGAGGAAGACAATGCGGACCTAGTTGGGGAGGCTCCCGAAGGCATGCCCGCCATCGACATAAGCCAGACCTACAGCGCACGAGAGGTTCTGCGGCAGAAGGACTTTGCCGAATACACGCCCAGCGAAATCTCCCAGGCTCGCACCATGATGTCGGAGTTGTCGTGGGACCTGGGGAAACGCCGGACACGTCGCACGCAGGTGGGTGAAGGGGAAGCGCTGGACTGGCGACGGACCTTCCGCCAAAACCTGAAGTACGGCGGAGAGCTCCTGGAACTATCCCACCGCGAACGTAAAGATAAAACCCGCCCTCTTGTCCTGATCTGCGATGTCAGCGGGTCGATGGAACGCTACACCCGCCTGTTGCTTCACTTCATTCACACCATTGCAGGAGATCTGGGCAGGGTTGAAGCCTTCCTTTTCGCTACGCGGCTTACGCGAATAACCCGCTACCTCAGCTACAGGGGCGTTGACCAGGCGGTCAATGAAGTGTCTCGAGCCGTGCCTGACTGGGCCGGAGGCACGCGAATCGGGGATGCCGTAAAGGATTTCAACTATACGTGGGGGCGGCGTACCCTGGGGAACGGTCCGGTAGTCCTGGTCATCTCCGACGGCTGGGACCGGGGTGAACCGGAATTGCTGTCCCGGGAAATGTCCCGACTGCAGCGAAGTTGCCACCGCCTCATCTGGCTGAATCCATTGCTGGGATCGCCGAACTATCAGCCCCTGACCCAGGGCATCAAGGCGGCCCTGCCTTACGTGGACGACTTCCTGCCAGTGCACAACCTCAACAGCCTTGAAGCGCTGGCCCGGCACTTGAACAACCTGCCGGCGCGAAAACAACCTGCTGCTGCCTACCGACGGTCCCGCCTGGCAAATGAGCCGGAAGAGGCGCAATCGGCCACGCCGGCCCGCCGGCGGGAGGACATGAACCCCGCGCTGGCCCCCACCTTCCGCCATCCCCTGTGGGGGCAGATACCGCCCGGCTAGCTTTCGGTTCCGGTCTTTTCCCTGGGTCGGACCTGTGCCAGGAGATTGGATATGAGTCGGCGACACCAAGGATGGCGGACCGCCAACAGCGTCCAATAAGCCGCCGCTACCAGCGCCAATCCCACCACGGCATCCAGCAAGAAGTGGTTGCCGGTAACCACAATGGCCACCAGCGTCAACCCGGGATAGGCGATGCCCAGGTACCGGTACCACCCCCTCAATTCCTTCACGAAGAGCCAGGCAAGAATGCAAGTCCAGCTGAAATGCAGGCTGGGCATGGCGGCGTTGGTGTTGTAGAGGACAGACATGGCGTCACTGCCATACAGGGCGGGGCCGAGAAGCTGGATGGTGTCTAACATATAGACGGTCTTGAAGGGAGGGGCCAGCGGGAACAGGGTAAAGACCACCAGGGACAGGACAAGTTGCAGGACTATGAGGTTACGGTACCGCAGGTAGGTGGTGCGGCGAGTGAGGTAGAGCGCCAGCGCCACACCCAGGATTACCGGCCAATAGGTAACGATATAAGTCCAGTTGAGGATAACTACCAGTGGCTGGGCATGGGCCAGGGCCAACTCTTGCAGGTCCGGCTCAACGAAGATGCCGAGGGAGGATTCCAGCGCGATTATTGTCCCGGCGTTGGACAGGGCAGTTTCGCTGCCGTCAAACACCAGGCCCCGAAGGAGCAGGTACAGGAAGTAAAGGCCGAGGTAGAGGGCAAGCTCACGGGCGTGACTGTGCCAGTGGCTCCGGCCCGGAGAGGGAAATACTCTTGCGATGCGAAATACAATCGAAGCCATAGACGCCCTTCCATGAAGGCAGACTAACCCGTGCGGATGATTGAATTCGACTGTCCTTGTTTAACTGCTGGTTGAAATAGAATCGAGGACACCCGCAGGCAGGCGTCCTCGATCGCAAAGTGCTGTTCGGAATTAGTCCTGAAAGTGGGGCATCACCTCGGTGGCGAATAGCTCAAGGGAGTCCTTGACCTTCTGGCTTTCTATCCCGCCGTAGTTGGTAAAGAAGATGATGCTCTTGACGCCCGCCTTGTGCATGCGTTCCACGCGCTCGGCAACCTCGTCGGGAGTGCCAAATAGAATTACCTTGTCCGACATATCCTCGAAGTCGAAGGTGGTCTCGGCGGCAAACCGGCGGCGGTAGGCCTGGTAGTTCTCGGGCAGCAACTCGCCACGGCGTTCGGGCGGCGCGCCAACCTCGTCGCCCGTGGTCTTGAACCACATGAAGGGCTCCTCAGCATCCTCGCGCGCCTGCTTGTGGGTAGGGGCGGTGTACATGGCGCGGGCTACTTTCACGCTGTAGGGGTCAAAGTCCTGGCCGGCTTCGCCGACGGCGCCCTTGAAGTAGGCAACCTGCTCGCCCACCTGGTCGAAAGTCAGACCCTGGCCCACCAGCAGGTTCCAGCCGTTCTGGGCGATGCGGTCCATGCTGCCGGGGCTGGCGGCAGCCACCCAAAGAGGCGGATGAGGTTCCTGAACCGGTTTGGGCAGCACCGTCATGTCGTTGAAAGTCCAGAAATCTCCCCGGTGGTCGAAGGGTTCATCGGTGGTCCAGGCGCGGGTCATAACGTCGATGGATTCCTGGAAACGCCGGTCGGCCTCGTCCATGGGTATGTTCAGCTTATGGAATTCGCCCCACTGGTAACCCCGGCCCACCCCCAGGTCCAGGCGCCCGTTGCTCAGCAGGTCAACCGTGGCGGCCTCCTCGGCAATCTGAATGGGGTTGTGGAAGGGCAGGACGGTAACGGCGGTGGCGAGGCGGATGGTACTGGTCAAACCGGCCAGGTAGCCCAGCACAGTCAGGGATGCCGAGACGATTCCATGACGGGAGAAGTGGTGCTCGGTCATCCAGACCGAATCGTAACCCAGTTGCTCGGCCCAGAGCACCTGCTCCAGGGCATCGCGATAGTACTGGTTCTGCTTGGCGGGGTCGGGCAACTGCACCGAATGGAAGAGACCGAATTTCATAGATTACCAACCTTGAGTAAATTACAAATCCAAAATGAAGAGTTAGAAGTCAGTATAAGGTCCTCGCCAGGATAAATTACTTACACTTATGACTTCTAACTTAAACCTGCCAACTTATAGCGCTTGCCAGTAGCGGCGGCCGGCGGCCCGTACCACCTTGCCAAAGCCGGGGTAGGGGAAGTGGCCGATGATCCCCAGGATGTTCTCAGTTTCCAACTGGTTTATCAGCTTGCCACGGGTTATGCGGGTCTGTTCGGGGTCCATATCGGCCCGGGACTCCCAGTCGGTTTCGTTAACCTGGGCCTGGTTGTGGATGGCGTCCCCCAGGATGATGGCCCGCTCGCCCTGGGAGTTGATCATAATGCTCATGTGGCCGGGGGTATGGCCCGGCGAAGGGAAGGCGGTCAACTCGGAAGTCAGGACATGCTCGCCGTCCATGAACTCAATCAGCCCCAGGTCTTCCAGCGGCCAGACGGAAGCGGGAGCGTTGGGGAACCTGGCAGGCATGATGTCGGGGTCATGACAAGCTTCCCAGTCCTTCGTGCTGAACCAGTAGCGAGCGTTGGGGAAGGTTGGAACGTACCTGCCCCCTTCCTCGGCCGGGGGGGCCAGGTTCCAGCCCACGTGGTCGCGGTGAAGGTGAGTCATAACCACCATGTCAATCTCGTCGGTGCGCACGCCGTGGGCCTGGAAGTCGTTCATCAACTCCCCCCAGGGAGTGTCGGGAGCGTCGGCGGGACGGGCGCCCATCCCGGTGTCCACGACGATGGTACGGCCCTCAGAGCGGATGAGGTAAGACGCCAGGTTGAAGCGGACCTTATGGCCATCGACCAGGTGCTGGCGATAGCCCTGCCATTCGTCGTCGGACTTGTGGTTGGGGAAAAAGTTGCACAGGTCGAACTCAAGAATGCCGTCGGAGAGGGAAGTGATTTCCACGTTGCCTACGGTTACCCGGTTACCGGCCATGGCGCGCCTCCCGTACTGGTGGAATGGGGAAATCCGGGGGGTATTTTAGCATAAAATCGCCTTGACTCTTTTCAGCTTCCACGAAGGGTTACGAGCGTCCACTGAGTGTAAAGCTATACCAATCTCTTACTTCGGTAGGGTTTCCCGTTCTGTTCGCTTTAGTTGACGGGTTATCTGTTAAAATGCCGCCCATCTAGACCCGTACGGCCTGGACTGCCAATGACCAACTCAGTTAACCTGGTTGACGAACTTTTTGAGCGGGTAAAGGCCTTGCCCATCCCTTCAATTCCCGCCATCCGGCCCATCCGGCGGAAAATAAGCCGGACTGTTTCCAAATGCAGCGGCGGAGATGTCCTTGCCCTGGCGCAGGGTGTCGTTGACCGATCTTTGCTGGACGGAGAACGGGACCTGCGGTGGGTGGGTTACGAGATCGCTCATTACCACCGACCTACGCTGGCATCGCTGGACCGAAAAAGCCTGGAGCGGCTGGGCGAGAGCCTGGACACCTGGGACTCGGTGGATGTTTTTTCCCTTTATCTGTCGGGGCCGGTGTGGCGAAACGGCCAGATAGGTGATGACGAAGTCCGCGACTGGGCCCGTTCCGAAAACCGCTGGTGGCGGCGGGTTGCGCTGGTCAGCACCGTGGCGCTCAACCTGAAGGCGCGGGGCGGGACTGGTGATGTGGCCCGTACCTTGCCAGTTTGTCTGATGCTGGCCGCTGACCAGGATGACATGGTGGTGAAAGCCCTGTCCTGGGCGCTGCGGGTGGTTGAGCAACACGACCGCGAGGCGGTTGAGTCGTTCTTGATGGAATTCGACCATTGCCTGGCGTCACGGGTAAAACGGGAAGTAAGAAACAAGCTGAACACCGGCCGCAAGAATCCCCGCCGACCGGCCACCTCCTGAAATTTTTCGTCCGTGCCATCAGGCTGGCAGGATGTTAGACTCTCCCCAGTAGCCCCAGGACAACACAGGTGTACCAACATCAAGGAGGTGCGGCTATGAAGGCTGCCGTTTTGAGAGAGGTTAACGTACCCCTGGAAGTGGAAGAGGTGCAGGTTGACGCCCCGGGCCCCCGGGAGGTGCTGATCCGCACCGGGGCCAGCGGCGTTTGCCACAGCGACCTGCATTATGTTGAGGGCAGCTACAGCATCGCCAAGCCGGCCATCCTGGGCCACGAGGCTGCCGGAATAGTTGAGGCGGTGGGGGAACAGGTCTATTACCTGAAGCCGGGAGACACCGTAATCATGTGCCTGTCGGTCTTTTGCGGGCACTGCGAATTCTGCCTGAGGGGCCAGCCAGTACTGTGCACGCGCACCGACGTAGTCCGCAGCCCTGACCAGCCCCCCAGACTGCGTAAGGACGGCGAGGGAATTACCCAGATGGCGCAACTGGGTTCCTACGCTGAAATGATGCTGGTCCATGAGAACGCCTGCGTCAAGGTTCGGGAGGATGTGCCCTTCGACCGCCTGGCCCTCATAGGCTGCGGGGCCACCACGGGCCTGGGCGCGGTACTCAACACAGCCGCGGTGGAGCCGGGCAGCACCGTATGCGTGGTGGGATGCGGAGGCGTGGGCCTGAACTGCATCCAGGGCGCGGCCCTGGCCGGGGCTTTGCGCATCATCGCAGTGGACACCATGGAGACCAAGCTGACTATGGCCCGGGAGTTTGGCGCCACCGATGTGATTGACGCCTCCAGCGGCGACGTGGTGGAGCGCATTCGAGACCTGACCGACGACGGGGTTGATTACTCCTTTGAGGCTATTGGTCTGAAGCAGACGGCGGAACAGTGCTACCAGATGCTGCGCCCGGGCGGCACAGCCACGGTCATTGGCATGATTCCCGAAGGGACTATGATCGAGATAGATGCCGGGGGGTTCCTGCGCCGGGAACGCAAGCTGCAGGGCAGCAGCATGGGGTCCAACCGCTTCCGGACGGACATGCCCCGTTACATTGAGTTCTACCTGCAGGGGCGGTTGAAGCTGGACGAACTGGTCAGTCAACAGATGAAGCTGGAACAGATTAACGAGGCCTTCGCCGACATGAAGGGCGGCAACGTGGCCCGGAGCGTGATTCTGTTTGAATAGACCAATCTGCCACGGTTTGCCAAATCAAGAGGGGCGGGTCCTGAGACCCGCCCCCATTCAGGGAAACCGTTGATTTCGGTTCAGATCACTCGATGAACCGAAGGGTGTTGCCCCGGAGGCGCGGCGCGTAGTAGGGCTGCCATTCGATGTCGTCAGCCAGACCGTACACGTACACAACCTCGAAGAAGGGCAGGAAGATGGCCTCTTCATAGGCGAAGTCGGCGATCGCTTCCATGGCCGCGGTCCGGTCCGGTCCTTCCGGAATGGAGTTGGCCTCGGTCTTCCATGCTTCAAATTCGGCGGTACAGTGGCGACTGCTGCGGCTGAAGCAGCTCAGACGAGAGTTGTTGAACCGCTGCATGTCCAGAATCTCGTTGGACGTAGCGACTTCGTAGGCGTGGGAGCTTACGAAGGCCGGTCCCGGAGGGTCCCGGTCGGCGCAGTCCATGGCAGCCTTGTATTCGGGTTCGGCAGAGAAGCGGCCACAGCCGGAGATCTGCAATTCCCTGGCGGCGCCGAGGTCACCAAAGGAGTTCAAGTTAGCGTTGACTCCAATCTCGCGCCAGGACTGGACCACGGACTCCAGGATTTCCTCGCCACGGATGTTGGAGCCGGGGCGGGTATTAATGTTGATCTCGTTTTCCGGGTCGTAACCGGCTTCCGCGAGCAATTGCATTGCCAGTTCAGGGTTGTATTCCCTGGGAGCAGAGTTGGCATCGGTAATGCCTACTGTGCCCTTCATGGAAATCGCCTGGTGGCATGGGATCTGGCCATTGAAGAAGGAGTCCAGCATGGTCTGGCAGTCCACGGCGTGAGACAGGGCAAGCCTGACCTTCTGCTTGGCCAATTCTTCATGGAATACGGTGTCAAAGACCAGCGTGTAAACCTCTGCGGTTTTTCCGCTAACGGTCTTGCTCACGGTCTGGGCTTCTTCGAAACCGATGTCAGCGGCCCAGTGAGCCTCACCGGTCCGTATCATAGCGGCGCGCACCGTTGCTTCAGCCCGCCAGGTGTGAGTCAGGTACTGGATAGAGGGAGCTTGCGAGAAGTGGTTGTCAGTTGGCAAGTAGTCTTCGTAAGCCTCGAACTCAGTCTTGACTCCCCCAGTATGTTCGAGAATCTTGTAAGGACCAAAACCGATGGTGTTCGTGGAACGGGCTTCTTCATCATCCTTTATAGATTCAAACCACACTGGATCCTGGAAATCGGCAAACAGGGCGGTGCGAGGATAGATGGGACAGGGGTTCGGGCAAACCGCTTCAACCGTCAAATCGTCAATTACGTCAGCGGTCATGTCCGGGCCAGTCCAGGTAACCGATGCGCTGGGGTTGTCAGGGAAGCCGTTATATTCGATGCCGTACTTGGCAGCGGCGGCATTCCAGGGAGCGCCGTTGTGGAACTTGACACCATCCCGCAGGTTGAACCGCCAGCGGTCCAAGCCAATCTGCTCCCAGTCCACTACACCGGACATAGGAACGATCTCAGCGGTGCGGTCATCCAGCCAGGTAAGGAAGTCGGTAACGAAGTCCTGGCAGCCCATGCTATGGATTTCGGCTGAACAGCCTTCGCTCCAGGCTCCGACGCTGGCGGGTTCCGCTTCAGTAACCACTACAGCGTGGTTCTTGGCGGGGTCGGCCGACGGGGGAGCAGCGGTGGGCGCAGGCGCTGCGGTGGGCGCAGGCGCCGGCTGGCTGGAGGTATCACCTCCCGAGGAACCACTACCACCCGTGCTTTCTGCGGGTGTATCGGCCTTGGCCATGCTTTCAGCCGGGGCCGACGTGGCTGCCGGAATCAGCTGGGGAGCAAATGTAGCCGTGGGAGCTGCTTCCTGCGCTTGTGAAGCGGGAGCGGCGGCGGGTTCATCAGCCGAACCGCAAGCCACTGCCAGCACCGCGACTAAGGGCAGTATCACCCACAGGCGGGGCTTGAAAGATCTGCTATATCGTTTGACTAGCTTTCCCACAAATTCCCTCCTATTTTTACGAATTGCGTAAATTTGTATTACTATTTTAGTGCTTCGGTTTAATCCTCCTGCATATCGATTACTACTTTGTTAACGTAGTAATCAGCTTTATATTACATTAACCCCGCCCTGTCAATAATTTCTATTATGGAGGCCGAATCCGGACGACCAACTGCGAAACTGCTCAAGACAATACAGGCAATACGGCAAAACGCTTCTCGAAATGAACAGTATTCGATTTGGGCTGTAAGCTCTCTTGACAGGTAAACCCGCCACTGCTATTAACAGGCCATGACGGAAACAGATTTGCTCATTATCGGCGCCGGCCCCTACGGGCTGGCGACGGCTTCTTATGTTAAACGCCTTGGCCTGGATTGCCTGGTAGTTGGCGACCCCATGAGCTTCTGGCGAGATCACATGCCCTCGGGGATGCTGCTGCGGTCTCCAACCTCATGGCACCTGGACGCCGTGGGGGAGTTAACCTTTGAGAAGTTTGTTGGAGAGCAGGGACTTACTCCGGAGGGTGTTTCTCCCATTACGCTGTCGCTCTACCTGGAGTACTGCCGGTGGTTCCAGGAGCGGAGCGGCATTGCGGTGCAGCGAAACTTCGTGCAGAACCTGCGGTGGACGGAAGGCATTCCTGCGCCATTCACGGCAATTCTGGATGACGGTTCCGAGATTCGGGCGCGGCGAGTGCTTTCGGCCACAGGACTGACCCATTATCAGAACATTCCGGAGGACGTGGCTTCCCTGCTGCCCGGTGACAAGTTTGCCCACACCTGCGACTACGTGGACTTTGCGGGGTTGAAGGGCAAGCGGTGCGCCATAGTGGGCGGGCGGCAGAGCGCCTTTGAGTGGGCAGCCCTGGTCAGCGAGGCGGCGGGCGCCGAAGTCCACGTCATCTATCGCCATGACACACCTGCCTTTACAGAATCCGATTGGGACTGGATTGACGAATTGATGGACCGGACGAGGGAAAGCCCGGGCTGGTTCAAGCGATTGCCTATTGAGGAACGAGACAACATTTACCAGCGTCTCTGGGGCGAGGGAAGGCTAAAGCTGGAACCCTGGCTGCATCCCCGAATCCAGGGAGGCAATGTCCATCTGCGGCCCAACACCGTCATTTCGGATTCACGCATGATCGGGGACGGAACGGTTGCACTCTCCCTGAGCAATGGCGAATTGGCGGAGGTGGACCAGGTTATTCTCGCCACCGGATACCGGGTCGAACTGGAGCGGGAGCCCTACCTGCGCGACCCTACTATCGTGGAGAGCCTCAACGTGGAAGGAGGCTGCCCAGTCCTGGATGACCAGTTCCAGTCCAGTATTTCCGGGCTTTACTTTACAGGCCAGACTGCCACCCGCGACTTCGGACCCTTCTTCGGATTCGGTATAGGTTGCCCCCCAGCGGCGTGGGTTATCGGCAATGCGCTGAACCGGTAAGCCTCTTCTTTTCAGCCGTTCGTTGATGCCTTCCTCTAAACTAGACCGGGGTAACGGGGGGATGTTAAACTGCTCGTGCCTTTGGCCAGCGGCGTAAGGCGCCGAACAATAGCGGCAGGAGTTTCAGCGATGTCTGAACCGGTGCTCATTTACGAACAGGTTGACAACGTCGCAGTACTGTCCCTGAACAACCCGTCCCGCCGTCATGCGCTGTCCAGCGAAGTGCTGGCTGCGCTGAAGGACCGGTTGGGTCAGATAAGGGATGACTCCACCATCAAGGCGGTGGTTTTGAAGTCGGATGGGCCGGTATTCAGTTCCGGCCACGACCTGCGGGAAATGGTAGGGTCTGACGAAGAGTCTTACACCTGCATTTTTGCTGAATGCACGGAGGTTATGGAAGCAATACGCTTGCTTCCCCAGCCCGTGATTGCGCAGGTGCAGGGACTGGCTACGGCGGCGGGCTGCCAACTGGTTGCCACCTGCGACCTGGCGGTGGCGTCGGAAGACTCGGGTTTTTGCACACCGGGCGTCCAGATTGGCCTGTTCTGTTCCACGCCGGCGGTAGCGCTGTCCCGCGCGGTCAGTACCAAGCATGCCATGGAAATGCTGTTGACCGGTACCCCGATTTCCGCAAGGACCGCGCTGGACTGGGGTCTGGTCAATCGAGTGGTTCCGGCAGACCAACTGTCGGACACGGCAATGCAGCTGGCTCAACACATTGCCCGGGCCAGTTCTTACACCCTGGCCATTGGCAAGCAGGCCTTCTACCGGCAATTGCAGGTGGACCGCCCCGAAGCCTACGACATGGCACAGCGTACGATGGTAGTGAATCTACTCGCCCACGATGCGCAAGAAGGCATTTCGGCCTTTCTGGAAAAGCGAGAGCCCCACTGGGCCAACTAGGGCGGCCCAGGCGAGCAGTAGCCTTTACTCCTTTTGCTCACTGATTAACTAAACCAAACTGACTTGGAGGAAACAATGGCAGACGTTCCCCTGTTTCCGGTGACCGTTGTCGGAAGCTGGCCCAGGCCACCCGAACTGATCCAGGCGCTGCGGCGGCGGCAGGCCGACGAAATATCCGAGGACGAGTTCAATTCCGTAGCTGACAAGGCGGTGTTGCAGGCCCTCAAAGAGCAGGATGAGGCGGGTACCGACATAATCAGCGACGGCGAGCAGCGCCGCGACAATTTCTACTCCTACGTGGTTGGGAAGATTGCCGGCATGCAGCTGATGAAGGTGTCGGACCTGCTGGACTACGCCAAGGACCGCGCAAGGCTGGAAGAACAGCTTCGCGCCCTGGACGTCCCGGCCTTCGCAATCAAGAGCCCCATAGTCACGGAGAGGATTTCCTGCGCTGAGGGCCTGTCCCTGGACGAACTGGCCTTTCTGAAGCAGCACACGGACAAGCCCATCAAGATTCCCCTGCCCGGGCCCTATATGCTGACCCGTTCCAGCTGGTTCGAGGGGCTGTCGGACAAGATTTACCCAACGCCGGAAGACCTGGCCAAAGACGTGGTGGAAATTCTTCGAGAAGAAACCATCAAGCTCAGGGACCAGGGTTGCGATTTCATCCAGTATGACGAGCCCATCCTGACTCAGGTGGTATTGGGCGAAGAGTCCAGCGAGACCTTTATGTGCGCCTCGCTGCCCCAGCGCCGGGACCCCACCACTGAGCTTGAGTTTGCCCTCAGGCTGATGAACGAGGTGGCCGAAGGGATCGAGGGCATCAAGCTGGGCGTGCACGTTTGTCGCGGCAACTGGAGCCGCAAGGAAGAGGTGCTGCTGACCGGAAACTACGGGCCGCTGCTCCCCTACCTGGTGCAGATGAACATTGACCAACTGGTGCTGGAATGCGCGACGCCCCGCGCCGGTGAGATGGAAGTCTTCAAGGAATACGCCAACGAGAAGGAAATCGGCTTGGGCGTGGTCAACCCGCGCACCGATGATCTGGAGTCGCCGGACCAGGTAGTGGACCGGGTCAAGGAGATGCTGCAGTATTTTGATGCTGACAAGATCTACCTGAACCCGGACTGCGGATTTGGAACCTTTGCCGAGAGAAACATCAACACCTCCGAAGGAGCCCTCAACAAGATGCGGATAATCGGCGAGGCGGCGCAGAAACTTCGCTCCGAATTCGGCTAGGATTTAACTATTCAAACATGGATGAACAGGATGGACAGGATTTCTTGATTGAGCGTCTCCGATAGTTTCGCTGATAAAGCGCATGTTGCGTGGCAATCAACTCCATATTCTGTTTATCCTGTGCATCCCTGGAAGTAAGACTAGGATTTAACTATTCAAACATGGATGAACGGGATGGACAGGATTTATTGATTGAACGTCTCCGATAGTTTCGCTGATAAAGCGCATTTTGCCTGGCAATCAACTCCATATTCTGTATATCCTGTGCATCCCTGTAAGTAATAAAGGAGAAGAAAATGGCGGAAGAAGTACGCGATTTGAATGGCCTTCCCCGAGAGAAGCTGACCCAGGTCCTGGAATCCTTTAAGGATCCGGATGTGTTCAATGCCGTTACCGGCCCCTGGAAGTCCAGGATTGCCTGGCAGGGCGGAATGCGGGCGCGGGCGTACATGCGCAACCACCAGGTGGACATGGACGAGCCGGGAGACCTTACCGCTACCGACGTGGCTGCCAGCGCCCACGAACAGTTGCTTTCCGCTATTGGCAGCTGCATGACCGTGGGGTTCGTGGTCAACGCCACCAAGCAGGGTGTGCGAATACACGACCTGGAAGTGGCCGTGGAGGGCTACTTCGACAACATCCGCAAGTGGGCGGGCGTGGAAGACCAAGGCAACCCCGGGTACGGCCGCATTTCCGCCAAGTGTTTTGTTCGCGCCGACGCAGACGAAGCCACCTTGCGGGAAATCTGGAGACTGGCGGTGGAAGGGTCTCCCGTAACCCAGTCAGTCGCCAACCCCACCTCGGTCGAAACCGACTTCGAAATGGTCGGTTAGCGGCCACTTCCCCCACGAAGGACAGGCAAGAGCACGAAGGGTCGAAGCACGATTCTTCGTGCTTATTTTGTGCCGTCTAGAACGGCAACTCCAGGAGCAATAGACAATGGTCGAGTTCGTTTCCGCCGATTGGGTTGAGTCCCAGCTGGGATCCCCCGATTTCTTGCTGATTGATCCCCGCGGCCCCATGCGTTACATGCAGGGGCACTTGCGCGGGGCCGTTAACCTGCCCGCCGTCCGCCTGTTTGGCAGGGAAAATAAACTGCTGTCGGTCTATGAAATGGCGGAGTATTTCGGTTCGGTGGGAGTGGGGAACGATACTCCGGTCACCTTTTACGATGGCGGGGACGGCCGCAACGCCGCGATGGCTACCTGGACCCTGGAATACCTGGGCCATTCTCAAATCCGCATCATGGATACTTTCTTCGAGACCTGGTCGGCCCAGGGGCGGGAAAAGCTGTACCGGCCAGTGAAACCTGTAGCCAACCAGCTTGAACCCAGCGTCAACCCGGAATTGCGGGCAACGCTGGAGGATGCAGCCCAGGCATCGGAATCGACATCGGGCGGTGAGACAGCCGCACTGCTGGATCTGCGCAGCCAAGACGAGTTTGACGGGCTACCGGAGATCGACGAACGTCCTGGTCACATTCCAGGCGCGGTAAACCTGGTCTGGCAGTATCTGGTGGATGGTAACGACAGTTACCTGAATTCCGAGGGCAATCTGAAGGAGATGCTGGCCGAAAGGGGAATCGGAGAGAACAAACCGGTAATCGCATACTGCCGCAGCGGCATACGGGCTTCAGTGGGATACCTGGCGCTGAAGCAACTGGGGTATGACGTGAAACTCTACGACGGTTCCTACCTGGAGTGGATGAACCAGGGAATGCCGGTAGAGGAAACGGAAAAGCAAGGCTGAAAGAGGAAGGTAAGACCTGGAGCGGCAGATGGGATTCGAACCCACGACCCTCTCCTTGGCAAGGAGATGCTCTACCACTGAGCCACTGCCGCCCGAACAGTTTTCTAATTATATTTAGGCTCGGGGCCGTTGTCTATAGGCATTGACCCTTTCGGCGCAGTCGCTATAATTGCTTTCAAGCTATGAAATAAGGAGTTCGTTTGATGGCCGACGAGGAGCTAAAGCTCTTTAATTATGACAACATCGAAATAGGGGAAGAGCTAGGGTCCTACGAGTACGTCCTGACCCAGGAAATGCTGGACAACTTCAGGGCTTCAGTGCAGGATCCAGATGCTTGTTTTCCCACCCTGGCGGTGAAGCACGATGCCACCGCCCTGAACATGGTTTACGATGACCAGACGGGTGGCGTCAACGCAGGAAACGAGGTTGAGTTCTTCAACCCTCCCATCGTTGGGAAGAAGATTTTCGTGAAGGGCAAGATCCACGACAAGTACCTGCGGCGAGACAAGCCATACATGGTGATTGAAGCCACCGCCGTAGACGAGGACGGGCGCATGCTGGAGCGGCTGCGCACATACCAGATGAAAAAACCTGATGAGGTGGGAAAGAAATGGCATCCTCAATCGTAGAAAACGCAGCTATCCCCACGCTGACCAAGTCCATCACCGAGGAGAGCATCCTCCAGTTCGAGTCCTGCGGTATCCTGGACCGGCAGAACATCCATAACAACTACGAACTGGCCGCGCAACGACTGGGCACCACGTACACGCTGGCTTCCGGCAGGATGTCAATTACCTTCGCCTCCGAGGCCCTGCGCCGGTTCTTCGGCCCCGAGGTGTTTAATCACACCGGCAGCGTCAACCTGAAGTTCCTGCGGCCGGTGAAGAAGGGCGACACCATTACCGTTTCCGGTTCGGTGATTCAGCAGGACCCGGTGGAAAGCGGAACCCAGGTCACCGTGCAGGTCCAGTGCCACAACCAGAACGGCGACACCACGGCGGTAGGCCAGGGCTTCGCCGTCGTATCCTAGGCAAACTGAAGGGCGGGTCTGCCGGACCCGCCCTTCTGGCATTCTCCTGGTTCCAGGTTCCTCTTCTGCTTCTAATTCAATCGAGTTGTTAGACGCTCGGTCCACTACCAACAACAAACCCGCACAGTCCGTATATAGCGCTAAAGCCCGCCTCCACTGAGTCGGAACAGGAAAAAATAGACCAGGAACAGCATCCCCAGCAAGATCCCCAGAACTAGGCAACCGTACCTGGCCACTCAGCTACACTCCCTTTCCCTGACCCAGCCTCGAATCAGCCCGATTACCCATTGGCTAGCCAAACAGCCCCTGAACGGCGGGGACTATCAGGTCCGGCCCGTTGTTGGTGGCCTTGTTGACCAGGGAAGATACTTCGTAAGCCTCCATCGACTCATCAGGATAGGAGAGCAGCACGTCAGTGAGGGCAGCCGAATCGGTTACATCGCCGTCCAGCCAGAATTCTTCCATTTCCCGTGGGAGTATGACCGGCATACGCTCGTGAATGGGGCGCAGTACTTCGTTGGCCTGGGTGGTAACAATGGTGCAGGAACGGACGGTCTCGCCTTCCGGATTGCGCCAGGACTCCCATAGTCCGGCGAAGGCAAATGGCTCACGAGATTTCAGCAAGATGCGCATGGGCCGCTTCGCTTTGCCGACCTTTTGCCATTCGTAGAAACCGTCGGCCAGAACCAGGCACCGCCGCCGCTGGAGGGCGTTTCGGAAACTGGGTTTTTCGGCCACCGTTTCGCCACGAGCGTTGATCATGCGGTTTCCGATGGAGGCATCCCTGGCCCAGGAGGGTATGAGGCCCCAGCGCATGAATTCACCCCGCCGACCCTCCCGATTGGTGACGGTAAGCACCGACTGGGTTGGCGCGACGTTGTACCTGGGTTCGTTGACGAATCCGGTCCCGTCAAATTCAAACTGCCGGGCCAGTTCCTGGATATCGGCGATGAGGCTGTATCTTCCGCACATGCTGATGATTCCTGACTTCGGATTTCCTGTGAGTTTCAAGGGTATTTTAGCATCCGGGCCAGGCGTGGGACGATGGTAATCGGCATTTACACTGGTGGCGAGTCGAGGGGGCCGCAAACGCCGACCCTGCGGATATGGTGGACGAGTAAGCATCGCCCCTAATGCCAGTCGTGGCCGTCGGGCATGGAGACGCGAGGGTCTATGGCCTTAACGTCGGAGACTATTACGTTGGCGGTGCCGTCCCACCGGGACACGGTACCCCGGGCCAGGATTACCTGGCTGCTGAGTTGCCGCTTGCACCGCTCAAAGACCGGCGGCCAGACGATTAGCTGGGTGTCCCCTTCCTCGTCCTCGATGGTCACGAAGACGGTGCCGTGCCGGCCCCGGGGATGCTGCCGGGCCACGGGCCAGCCGGCCACCAGCACCTCCGTGCCGTCTTCCAGGAACTCGATGGCCGTGGTGGGCAGCACCCGCTGGTCCAGCCCGGGTCGGACAAACTGCATCAGGTGGCCACTGGGGTAGATGCCCATCACCCGGTACTCGCCAGCCATGCGCTCAAAGTCGGTGAAGTCGGGCAGTTGGGGCGCATGGTCCGAGGTGGTCATGGGCAGAGCCGGTTGACCGTTGCGACCCGGCCGGACGTCCAGGCCGGAGTTCCACAGGGCCTGTCGGCGGTTGGACACCAGGCCGTCAAAAGCCCCGGCCTGCACCAGTGACTGGATGGCCTGGGGCTTCAGGCCGGTGCGCCGCACCAGATCGGACGGACTCAGGTAAGAGCCCCCGCGTTCCCGTTCCGTCACGATCGTTTCCGCTCCCCGGACACCTACATCCTTGATGAACTCCAGCCCCATACGCACCGAACCATCCTCGGGGCGGCAGCGTTCCAGGCTGCGGTTGACGCAGGGGTTCAGGAAGGGCACCCCAAAGCGTCGGGCGTCTTGTTTGAGAGTTTCCCTGGGATAGAATCCCATGGGCTGGTTGTTCATCAAGGACACGAAGAACTCCACCGGATAGTACCGTTTCAACCACGCGGCCTGGTAGGCGGTGACGGCGAAGGCATGGGAGTGGGACTCCGGGAACATGTACTGACCGTTAAGCTTGGCGAAAATTTTGGCGGCGGTCTCATCCGGTACGCCCCGCTCCCGCGCTCCCTGCAGGAACCGCTGCCAGTGTTCCTCGATGAGGTGCTTGTTGTTGGGACGGGCAAAGGCCCGCCGCATCTCGTCGGCCTGGGCGGCAGTAAGCCCGGCCACGTCCATCACCAGTTGCACCACCTGCTCCTGCCAGACAATGATGCCGCAACCCCGCTCCAGGGCTCGCTTCTCCAGGGGATGGTCAAAGTCCCAGGAGGCGCCGTGCCGGTACCGCTCCACGAACTGTGAGACTGCGCTGCCCTGGACCCCCACGCCCGGCCGGATGAGGGCTACCTGGTAGGCCAGGTCCAGCAGGCAGCGAGACTTGAGCCGCTGGCCCATGTTGAGCTGGGCCGGTGACTGCAGCAGGAAAATACCCTTGGCCTTTCCCTGGTTGATCAAGTCGTACACTTGCGGATCCTCCGGGTCGATGCGACTAATGTCGGGGCGCTGGCCATCTCGCGCCTCAATCAGGTCCAGGGCCTCCTCCAGCTGATCCAGCACCGGCAGGGACAGCAGGTCTATCTTGGCGAAACCGGCGTCGGCTACGCTGTCCTTGTTCCAGTCCATGATGTAGCGGCCCTCCATGGCCCCGGCCCGGATAGGCACCATTTCCGGGATGGGAGAACTGCTGAGGATCATGCCGCCCACGTGCTGGCTCAGCAGCTTGGGCGCGCCCATCAACTGGGGGGCCAGCCGGACCATATCCCGCCAGCCGGGAGCATCAGCCTTGTCCCGGAAGGCCGGCAGTTCCCTCATCTCCTGGTCCAGGTCTTCAGCCTTGTAGGAGTAGAGCTGCTTCGACAGCAAGGCCAGTTCCTCCCGGGGCAAGCCCAGGGCCTTGCCCACATCCTGGAGAATACCCCGGACGGTGTAGGTGGAGATGGCTCCGGTGAGGATGGCGTACTCCTTGCCAAAACGCTGGTGCACCCTGGTAATGAGTTCGTCCCGCAGGTTGCGGGGAAAGTCCAGGTCAATGTCCGGGAGCAGGCTGGTGTCCTCGGAAATAAACCGCTCCAGGGTGAGGCCCCACTTCAGCGGGTCCACGTGGCTGATGCCGATAAGGTAGCCCACCAGCAGGGCCACCGAGGAGCCGCGACCCCGGCCCGGCGGTCGCTCTTCCAGGGGCGTTTCCGGGTGAGACAACCCCCGCTCCTCCATGATGTTCTGGGCCAGCAGGACAATCTCGCGGTACAGGAGCAGGAACCCGGCCAGGCCGTGCAGTCCAATCAGCTTGAACTCCTCCTGCAGCCTTGCCTCCACCTCCCTGGTCACCGAACCGTAGCGGCGTTGCGCGCCCTCCCTGCACAGTTGTTCAAGGTAGCTGTCCGGGGTGTAGCCTGGCGGGACTTCAGGTTCGGGCAGGGTGTAGCCCAGGTCAACGCTGAGATCGAATTGGCATTCCTCAGCAATGCGCCGGGAATTGACCACCGCCTCCGGGTATTCCTCGAAGAGCTGCTCCATCCCCCGGGGCGACTTCAGCGACAGGTGCCGGTTGGGGTGGATGAAGGGCAGCGCCTGGTCTATCGTGGTGTTATGTTTAGCGGCCACCAGGGCGTGCTGCAGACGGTATCGTTCCGGAGAATGGTAATGGACGTCGTTGGTGGCCACCAGGCTGACCCCCGCCTGGGCTGCCAGGCTGGCCAGTTCCCGGTTGCGGGCGGCGTCGCCCTGCAGAAAGTTCTGCTGCAATTCCACGAATACCGAGCCGATTCCAAACCAGTCCAGGTAGTCCCGCAGCAGCGCCAGCGCTTCGGGGCGGCGACCTTCAGCCAGCAAGCGGTCCAGCGACCCGCCCCGGCCGCCGGTGAGCAGGACTACTCCGGCGGTGTGTTGGGACAAGTACTGTGGGTCCAGCCTAGGCTCTCGGCGGTCCGCGGAGTTGGCCAGGGTGAAGAGCCGGGAGATGCTGGCGTAGCCCTCCCGAGTTCGGGCCAGCAGGACCAGGCGAGCGCCGTCGGCAAGGGTCAGTTCGCCGCCGGTGATGGGCCGAATGCCCAGGCTGACAGCCAGGCGGGCAAACTCCAGAGCGCCGCAGAGGTTGGTATCGGTCAGGGCCAGGGTATCGTAGCCATACTCCCGGGCCTGGGTCAGCAGTTCATGGACGTGCGATGCTCCCAATCCGAAGGAAAAGAAGCTCTTGGCGTGGAGTTCCACGTAATCGCCGGACATTGTCTCTTACCACCCTGGCCCGGCGTACTCTAATGGCCCTGTTGATACCAGCGGTCTTCCCGCTGGTCCCGAAACAGGACAACCTGTCTCCCGTCCTCGCGATCCACCCGGTAGTAGGTCCTGGTAAGGGGCTTGGGCAGCCACCAGAGGTCGAAGCTCCACCGCTCGGCAATGCGGTCCACCCGACACCAGTGGCTGCCCTGCCGGACGGCCGCCGGGCGGTGGTCGGGGTGTTCCTGAACCAGAACCGGTACCGGGGCCAGTAGGGGACGAATGCCGCCGGTCCCCGCCTGGTCCAGGGGGGCCTGCACCGCCCGCATTTCCGGCGCCGGATGCCAGGGCGCCACGTTAACCACCCGGTACAGGGCCGAGACACCGGGAGCGCGCGTCTGCAACCGGCGTTCCACCTCTACCAGTTGCTGCTGCCGGGTCTCCCGCACTTCCGGCATCAGCCCCAGCTGTGAACCGGACTCGCCGGTAAAGTCGGCCAGAGTCAGGGTCAGGTCGTCAATGGGAGACTGGGGAGGTTCGGCTTCCAGGCGGCTGCGGACGATGAAGGAGGCCCGCTCCCACCGGTTTACTCCTTCCTGGAAGGCAATGGACTTCTGCCAGGGGGCGGCGCGAAAAACAGCGCATTCCAGCAGGACTTTGCCGACGTACCGTCCGCGTATCTCCGGACGAGCGTAGGCCCGGCGCAGCAGGGTGTCCACCGCCACCAGCAGCAGTTCCAGGGAAGTGGAAGAAAAGGGCAGCGAGGTGCGTTCTACCACCATCTCTTCATGCTTGATGGGGACCAGGGGACTGTCGTCGTTGCCGTTGGCCAGGCTCCAGGCCAGCCACCCCTCGTGACCGAAGCGGTCCACCAGCAGGTCGGATGGCATGGCGGCAATCTGGCCCAGGGTATGGAGGCCAAAACGGTGCAACGCATCCCGGGTGCCTGCCGACATGGGCAGCAGATCAATGGAATGAGGGGCAAGAAAGGCTACCGGATCGGGAGGGACCCGGGACACGCCCATGGGCTGGCTGTCTCGGGCGGCCACCAGGGCCGGGAACTTGCCCTCGCCAACACCGATACGGGGGTTCAGCCACCGGGGAACAGCGTTCAGCAGGGTGGTGACCAGCCGGGCTTCACCGCCGTACATGGATTCCAGTCCGTCTATCCCCACGCAGGCCGTGCCCAGGTCGGCTGCCTCCACCCGGTCGCTGACTCCCATCAGGGCAGTGAGGACCTGCCGAAATACCCGGCGGTAGTGGGAGTCATCCGCTTCCAGCACTACGGCCCCGGGGCACAGCGACAAAGCCTGTTCCAGGGTGGCTCCCGGCGTCACCGCCGCATCTCCCGGGGAACTGTCAATCACCAGGGGACGGGGGTGATTTCGGTCAACTATAATAACCGGGAGTCTTTCCAGGTGGGGTTCCCGCTTGACCTCAGCCTTGACCCTCAGGTGGGTAATCAGCGCACAGGCGACCTTCATTTCTTCCCGGCAACGCCCATTTTAGGGGCCGCGTTGCCGGGATAATTTTACGAACTTATGTTCTAAAAGTCAATGTCCGGGAGTGGGGCATCCACGCAGGGGAACAAAGGAACACAAAGAGAAATTTTCCGCTAATGGTCACGAATTTTAGAACACTTCATTAGAAACTACCTCAAAATTATTCAAGGCAGAGCATTGGGCAATATACGACAGCAAAAGAGATTGCCTTTCACCCCCATTCCTTCGGCAGGCTCAGGACAGGCTCTAACCTTCACACGTCAAGGGGGAAGGGATTTTGAAATAGTCTCTAAGTGATCATTCGTGGAAAAACCAAAAGAAACGGCCCACCTGCGACAGTTCTAATCGCAGGTGGGCCAAACTTATTTCAGCCCGAGAGAAAGCCGAACCGGATTGGGGGAGAGTCGGTTACCGGTCCATTACCTTCATGGTGTTTTCATCCGGGTTGTACTGGTAGCGGACCAGTCGGTCCAGCTTCTGGGATTCCAGGCGCACCACCAGGGCGCGGCCGCCGGTGACGTTGCGGGTGTTGTGAATTTCGCCGGGCAGGAAGAAGGCCACGGCACCGGCATCCTGCACAAACTGGCCAGTCTCCTTGAGCTGCAGGCGATCAACGCCTTCGCCGGGGTAGAACCAGCGCCACTTGGTCTGCTCAATGGAACCGTCATACACCCCATATACTACCCAGGCATTGCCGTGGTCATGGGGCAGGTTGTCCCGGCCGTCTTCCTGGACAGAAGCCATCAGCCAGAAACCGGGCTTGGGATGTCCGGCTTCCTCTTCCAGGTGCAGGCTCTTGGGGCCGTAGCCGCCCTCTTCCGGCAGGTCCAGCATTTCCTCGAGCCAGCCCGGGGTGTTGATGAGGGTCTTCAGGTTATTCGCCACGGCCTGGGCCTGGGCCATCGGGTCGTCGGTGGTAGCAAAGGTGTCGCGGACGTCATCCAGAAAGGCATCCATCGTGTAAGCGGGAGCCATAGTCATAATCGACCTCCTGATCATTCGAGGTATTGCATCTGCCTATAATTTTCATCGAATATACGATACGTGTCAATTCCTGATGAACTCGGTGGCAATCTGACGGGCCGCTAGAAGGGCAGTTCCTGCCCAATGCCCTGCTCCCGGGCCTTGTTGTAAACAAGCTGGGCAGCGGCGATATCTTCCAGGGCCACACCCATGGATTCAAAGAGGGTAACAGCCTGGTCGTCCGGACGTCCGGCTACTCGGCCGGCTACTACGTCCTGCAGCTCGCAGACCATGTCCCAGCGGAACTCGCCCCGGGCCTCGGGCCACATCAGGTCCCCGCATTCGATCTTGGCCTGGTCCAGGTCGTCCACCGCGATAACGGCGGACCGGAGGATGGTAGCCTCATCCACCTCGCGACGCATCCAGTGGTTGCCGCCAGCCGCGTTGACGTGGGTTCCAGGAGCCAGCCATTCCCCTTCAATGACCGGGTCGCGGGCGGAGGTAATGGCTATGGCTACAGCCACATCGGATACACACTCCTGGGCGCTGTCCACGGGTACCACTTCGATATTCAACTGTTCACTCATGCGCTGGGCGAATGATTCCCGACGTTCCTGGCGGCGGCTGTAAACCTTGGCCCGCTTGATGTCCCGTACAGCGCACACCGCTTCCAGCTGGGTTCGGGCCTGGAAGCCGGAGCCAATAACCCCCACGCTGTCGGCGTCGGCCCGAGCCATGTAACGGCTGGCCAGACCCGAGGCGGCGCCGGTCCGTATCTGCCCCAGGCGACCTCCTTCCATGCAGGACAGCAGTTCCCCGGAGTTGTAGTCGTAGAGCATTACTATCATTTTCGCCCCGCCGGCAAAAGAGGGATAGGCCTTGTAGCCGAAGACCTGGTGGTCGGCATCGGCGGCGGCCATAAAATGGAAGAAGCCGCCAGGCATCCGGATACGAGAGCGGGGTTTGATATCCACCTTGCCCGCTCCGGCGTGGGCAAAGGCCTCGTCCAGCACATCCACGCACTCGGACATCGGCAGCAATTGCGCCACTTCTTGCTCGTTCAAAAACAGGGACATATTTCCTCCAGGAGATTCGGGTTTTGGGCGTTGGCCGCCGCAATCGGTGGAAAGTATAGCACCAGGAACGGTGAGGTTGGGGGCAATCGCGTTGTAATGGCTTCACAAGCCAACCGAATCTGTGACAAACCACATATGCCTTTGTTAAGATTTATTTAAGGGAGTTAATTTGTTCTGCCCAGCCCGGCCAATCTGAAAACTCCCAGGTGCACGAAGTGAATGTAAGACCCCGCGTTTTCGTTACCCGCGAAATCATGCAGGAAGCCCTGGACCTGATTGACCAGCATGCTGATATGGAGGTGTGGCCCGATGAAGAGCCACCGTCTCCACAGATATTGCGTGAGAAGGTCGCCAATGCCGAAGGGCTGCTGACCAATATCATGGACCGGGTTGACGCCCAGCTACTGGAATCTGCTCCCAGGCTGAAGGTTGTCAGCCAACTGGCGGTGGGGCTGGACAATGTGGACGTAGCCGGGGCCACCCGACGTGGCATTCCGGTGGGGTACACGCCGGGGGTGCTGGCCAAGGCCACCGCGGACGTGGGATTTGCCTTGCTGATGTCCGCCGCCCGACGCATCGGAGAGAGTGACAGGTGGGTGCGTGACGGCCAGTGGACCCTGGCATTCCATCCCATGCGCTGGCTGGGTGTGGACATCCACGAAAAGACCCTGGGCATCATTGGACTGGGTCAGATAGGCCTGGAAATGGCGCGTCGGGGTCGCGGCTTCGACATGAGGATCATCTACCACTCCCGCACACGGCGACCGGAACTGGAAGCTGAGTACGGGCTGGAGTACGTGGACCTGCCAACCCTGCTGGCCGAAGCAGATTTTGTTTCCCTGCACGTTCCCCTTACTCCGGAGACTCATCACTACATCGGAACTCCCGAACTACGCCAGATGAAGTCCACCGCAGTATTGATCAACGTGGCCAGGGGGCCGGTGGTAGATTCGGCGGCGCTGTCCACCGCACTCAAGGAAGGGTGGATTTACGCCGCAGGCCTGGACGTTACCGACCCAGAGCCCATTCCGGCAGACGATCCGCTTTTGACTCTGCCAAACGTGGTGATTTCTCCCCACGTGGGCAGTGCTTCACTGGTTTCCCGGGGCGCCATGTGCATGCTGGCGGCCCGCAATCTGGTTGCCGGGCTTGCAGGACGTCCACTGGACCGGTGCGCCAATCCGGAAGTGTATGAAACCAGGGCAAACTGAGGGCGAAAATTCTTAGGAGAGTTCAGAACGGGGGGCCCGAGAATGCGAAAACGAAACATCATAATAATAGCGGCAGTGGTGGTTTTGGTACCGGTTGTGGCCTTTGCCTGGTGGTTGCTGTCGCCGCTCTTCATCAGCAACACGGTTGACGAGGAGTTCCCCTTCGCCGCAAATGCTGAGATTCCCGCTGAGATGACCATGGCCGAGGTGGAAATGGTCATGGAGACCATGGCCCAAATGGACCAGGAGCCAATGGTCGAGCCCATGCCGGAGATGACTGCCCAGCCCGTGGCCGTGGCTTCGGGCAGCTTCAGGGACGCCGATTCCTTCCACCGGGGCAGCGGCATGGCTACTATCTATCAAACGCCCGACGGTGGCCACGTTCTCAGATTCGAAGACTTCATGGTTACCAACGGTCCGGACCTGCGGGTCCTGCTGGCAGAACCAGGGGATCCCATGAGCAGGGATGCTTTGCAGTCTGGTGGCTATACCCACCTGGCTAAGCTGAAGGGCAACATTGGGAACCAGAACTACGAAATACCGGCGGACATCGATCTGTCAGAGCAGAACAGCGTAATCATTTACTGCATGCCCTTCCATGTAATTTTCAGCGTGGCGCCGCTGGAAAGGGCCGGGTAGCAATCTGCTACGGGGTAACGCAAGGGAACATTGAGAGCGTATCCTTCCACGAATAGCCACGAACGGGCACAAACAGGTGGATTGAGATTGGGGCAGCTCTTGTAGCTGCCCCAATAAACGCCGGACTCATTAACTAACATTCCCTGATTTCCCGGTTTAGATCCGGCCCTTTTCGAACCTGCCTTCGGCCAGCCACTCCAGCACGTCGGCCAGCGGTAGAACGTCGGCATACTTCTGATGCATGTCGAAGAGGTTTATGGCGTGGGTCGCCTGGTGGCGGTCAAATACGCACTCTTCCACCACGATCATGCGGTAGCGGTTGGTGCAGCCGTCCACAACGCTGGCCCTTACGCAGCCGCTGGTGCTTTCACCGCAGGTGATCAGGGTGTCAATGCCCAGTCGGGTGAGGTGGCCGGTCAGGGGAGTCCCCCAAAAGGCGCTGGGGGAAGTCTTGTAAAGAACTGCCTCCCCTTCTTCGGGGGCGCACTCGTCGATTATGTCAAACCGACGCCGTTGCCGGTCAAGGGCAGCTTCATCCACCACGCCCGGTTTTCGGTCGGAATTTCCCGCCGGCTGCTTTAGTGAACTCCATGATTCAACGCCGGAACCACTGAGGCCGGTAACGTGCACTACCGGTATTCCCGCGCGGCGGCAAGCGTCCAGCAAGGTCTGGATGTGGGGGATGGCGTCCCAGGCGGCGAGCCCACAGCTACCCGGCCAGTCTTCGACGGTATCCAGCAGGGGCTGGGGTTCGTCCCCAAAGACCCAGCGGTACAGGTCAACGAGCAACAGAGCCGGCCGCTGGCCGAAGCCAACCTCCTTGGGAGATGTCATTGCCAGGTGCGCCCGGTCCTGTTCCGTCAGGTAAGGTTCCCAAACCCGTTCCGGCATGTTGTTCACCTCCAGCGAAGGCAGCGATGTGGCCGAGGAATTTGCTGATGCCTACAGTCCCAGTTTGCCGGGGTTCATGATGCCCGAAGGGTCCAGGACGTCCTTGAACTGCCGCATCACGTCATGGCCCACGCCCATTTCCCGGGAGAGCAGGTGATTTAACTTCATTCCCACCCCGTGGCAGTACTCCATGATGCCGCCCATGTCCTGGGCCAGTATCAAGACATCCTCCACGGCTTCAGCCAGGTTGGCACGAAACAGCTCGCCCTCGCCCGAAGGGTCTTCAGGAACTACCATCATGGAAAACAGTTCGGGTCGGCTCCAGATGGCGTACTCCACTATCCGGATGCCTCGGGCCGACAAAATCTCCTCGCACCTTCTCCGGTAGTCCAGCACCCTGGAGATGGGAAGGGCCATGTGCAGGTAGTCGAAACTGCGACCCCACTGGCGATTCCACCGCTCTTCCCGAGGCCGGTCCAGGGCATTGCGCTTGTAGCGATAACCCGAATCGTGGCGGCCTTCCCAGTAGTCCAGCGTATCTTCCGGACCGGTGTCCCTCCCGCCAAACTGGGCGCAGATCTCCATGGCCCTCTTGTGACGAGCCTCCACTCCCTCACGGTACCCTTCGAACAGGAGAAACATGCGAATCAACCCGTCCTCTTCCGTCAGGTCAAGCAGAGTTGGATGGAGGTCCAGGGCCTTCATTTCAGCGGCAGCGGAGAAGCCCTGATCAAAACTGTCGAAGGCGGCTGTGGCAAATGCCTGGGCCTCGGGAATGCGAAAAACCTTGATGGTGGCCCTGGTGATAATGCCGAATACGCCCTCTCCGCCAATAAACAGATGGTTGAAGTTGGGCGCAGATGAATACTTGGGGACTGAGCGGGTGTCCAGGATACGGCCATCGGGCAGCACCACCTGCAAGGACACCACCTGTTGGCCCATGGGCCCGAAGGCGCTGGCCCGGTATCCGACTCCATTGGTGGAAATGGTACCGGCCACGGTAGCGATGGGAACGCTGTAAGGGTCGTGGCCAATCATCAGATTGTGCTCGGCCAGGGCATCGGCCAAATCCTGCAGGACCACGCCAGGCCCCACGGTGGCGGTCATATCCTGGGGGCTGATTTCGATAATCTGGTTAAGACGCTTTACATCGACAACTATGCCGCCCTTAACCGGCAGCACTCCGCCCATAACTCCGGTACCGCCGCCATAGGGCACCAGGGAGATTCTCTCCCGCGTGGCCAGGGCCGCGATTTGGGAGACTTCTTCGACGGAGCCGGGACGGACCACCAAGTCAGCCAGTTGCTCAAAGGCGTAGCCAGCACGGTAGGCGCGAAAGGGGGTCAGAGCATCGGCCGAATAACGGTCAAGATCGTAGGGAGCCGACAGAAGGTTGTCGTCGCCAACGATACGGGAAAGGGACTCAACAATGGAAGTAGCAATCATAAATGGACCGACTATTGCAAGGAAGAATTGGGAACTTGCCAGTACGGAAACCACGGCGCCAAGCGACGCTCGTACATTATGTCAAAGGGGCATTCAAAGGGCAACCAAAATGTGAGGATGTGGTGTATCGGCCCCGGGGTTCCCGCCGCACCAGACCGGTTACCTCGGACCGAAAGGTATCACAGTTCAGGACTGTTCTGCCTCGCATTGGGTATCACACGACCGAACGCCGGTAACAAAATTGAACGCGCGAATTGGGTCAGGAATCAAATATTTACTTACCACGATATAAATTCCAAATTCATTATCTGAGTCTGATACTTCTTTACACAAACTTCATTGACTCGAGGCGAAACGACAATTAGCCTTATCTGGAGCGATCTCAAGCTCACACACTCAGGGTATCCAGCTCACCAGGAGGAATAAGATGGCTGCCAATACAGAAGAAATGGAAGCAGGCTCGAGTGGAGGAGCGTTTGGCGGAATCCTGGTCAGGTACGTCGACGAGCTATACCTGCTATTCCGGCTGGTATTTGCTTTTCTCGTCGCGTTACATGGGGCACAGAAAGCATTTCTGCTGTGGGGATTTCCGGCAGAACATCCCCTGGGAGCCCTGGTTGATATCGCCGGATGGGTGGAGTTCATTGCCGCTTTCCTGATTGGGCTGGGCATTTTTACCCGATTAGGGGCAGGCGCCCTGTGCGTCACCATGGTAGTGGCGTATTTCCGGGTCCACGCTGGAAACGGGGTGTGGCCTCACATCTTCCCGCCGGGTGGTTACGGGGAGAATGGCGGGGAAGTCGCCATCTTGTGGTTTATCATTGCCGGACTTATCGGAGTTCTGGGCAGTCGAAAGTACGGTATTGAGCGGTGGTTCTTCAAGAAGGAGATTTTCTAGGATTACGCCCCGACCGAATCCTCCTGAAACAAGCTTGGGGCAGGCCATGCAGCCTGCCCCGATTCATTTCCTGCCGGTTTAAGCGCCTCTACCAGGCGCCCCTTTGATACCGCCACACCGTACCCTGGGCTGAGTCCTCCAGAACCACCCCCTGTGCCGCCAGTTCATCACGGATCCGGTCGGCCAAGGCAAACTGGCGAGCCTGGCGAAGCTCGGTGCGGGTGTTTACCAGCAAGTCGATGAATGGCTTTGCCGCCAGCTCGTCGCTTCCCGCAGACGATTCCTCGAAGGTAAGCCCCAGCACGCCGCCCAGTTCCCGCAGGGTCGCCTGGGCCGCCGTTGTGGAACGCCCGCTGTCCCGCTCACGGTTAATCTCGCGAGCCAGGTCAAAGAGGGCCGCAATGGCCTGCGGGGTGTTCAGGTCATCCTCCATGGCGCCGATGAATCGTTCACGGTAGGGCGCTGGGTCCATTGAACCGGCGTCGCCCGAAACATTCACATCAGCTTCGGAGGGGCGCAACGCGTGATGGAATCGGTCCATGCTGCGTTCCATGGCCGCCGAGCCGTCGTCACTGTACTGCAGGGGGCTGCGGTAGTGAGAGCTGAGGAAATAGAGGCGAAGGGCGTCGGCGCTGTTACGCTCCAGCGCTTCCTCCACCGAAACCAGGTTCCCCAGGGACTTGCTCATCTTGTCTTCGCCCAGTTGCAGCAGGCCATTGTGAACCCAATGATTGGCAAATGGGGCTATGCCGGTATGAGCCTCGCTTTGGGCGATTTCATTCTCATGGTGGGGAAAGATGAGGTCCTGACCGCCCCCGTGTATGTCCAGCGGATAGTCCAGGTAGCGCAGGGACATGGCGGTACATTCAATATGCCAGCCCGGGCGTCCCGGGCCCCAGGGGCTTTCCCAGGAGGGTTCGCCTGGCTTGGCGCCCTTCCACAGGACGAAGTCCATGGGATGTTCCTTGTCCTCGTCCACCTGGATCCGTGCGCCGGCGATCATGCCATCAAGGGTGCGGTGGCTGAGTTTGCCGTAGTCTTCCTTGCGGTTGACGCGGAAATAGACGTCGCCATTGGCGGGATAGGCAAATCCCTTATCTACCAGGCTCTGGATGGTGTCCAGGATAGGTTCGATTTCCTGGGTGGCCCGGGGATACACGTCGGCGCGGCGGATGTTCAGGGCATCCATCGTGCGGAAGAAGTCGTCGATGTACTGGGCGGTAAGATCTTCCTCGCTGATGCCTGCTTCCTGGGCACGCTGGATGATCTTGTCGTCCACGTCGGTGAAGTTTTGAATGTGCCTGACCTGGTAGCCCTGGTATTCCAGGTAGCGGCGGAGGGTGTCGAAGACCACGTAGCTGAGGGCGTGTCCAACGTGGGTGGAAGAATAGGGTGTCACACCGCAGACATACATTCTTACGGTGTTACCGTCGGCCGGGACAAACTCCTTCTCTTCGCCCGTCAGGGTGTTATACAGCCGCATAGCCTTGCCGTGAGTCCCTTCTCACCCTTGCAAATCCCCCTGGGAAGAAGCCCATAAGCGCGTCATTCCGAAGGGGGTAAAGGAAAATTATTCGAGTGGTCGGAAGATGGTGGCCACCGCCACAGCGGCGATGCCTTCTTCACGGCCCGTAAAACCCAAGTAATCAGTGGTGGTGACCTTGATGCTGATTCGGTCCGGCTGGGTCTCCAGGGAATCTGCTATAAGGTTCCTCATTTCCGGAATGAAAGGCCCCAAACGGGGCCTCTGAGCCAACATTGTAGCATCTACGTTAGCTATGCGCCAACCAGCAGCGCCTATCTGTTTCCGCACTTGTTCCAATAATAGCAGGCTGGAAATATCGCGGTACTTTTCATCGGAAGACGGAAAGTGTTGACCCTTGTCTCCCAGTGCGGCGGCGCCCAAAAGGGCATCCATAATCGCATGAGTCAGGGCGTCTCCATCGCTGTGGCCGACCAGGCCGAGGTCGTGGGGAACTGCAACTCCTCCCAGCACCAGGCGTCGCCAGGGCGCCAGGGCGTGAGAGTCAAAGCCAATTCCGGTGCGGATGTCGGGGAGCATTGTCGGGATACCTGGCTACTTAACTATGGAATCTAATCATGGATGTACGCGATGAAGAGGTAATGCTCATTATTTCCTGCCCTGGTCTGCGGTAATTGCCGTATCAGCCTGATGCCCGCGCCTGTAGTATGGCTTCCATCACCACCAGATCCTCGGGCGTGGTTACCTTAAGGTTCTCGTAAGAACCGGGGAATACAGTTACGTGGTGGCCGAGAGATTCCACCATCATGGCATCGTCGGTGGCCTCACCCTGAAATTGGGCGTGGGCCCGACAGAGCACGTCGTAAGCGAATATCTGGGGAGTCTGGGCGGCCCACAGGGATTCACGGGGTGGCGTGCCAGTGATCCGGCCAGAAGCGTCCACAGTCTTTATAGTGTCCTTGACCGGGACACCGGCGATGGCCGCGCCGTGGGGTGAACTATAGGCTGCCGCCAGGGCCCGTTCCAACAGCGGTATGTCCACGCCAGGGCGCGCGCCGTCGTGGACCATGACCCAGCGACAGGGTTTTAGTGCGTCGAGTCCCGCCTTTACCGAGTCCTGCCGGCGTGCCCCACCGGCAACCACGCGGGAGATTTTCCGGTACGCATGCTCCTGGACTACCGATCTCCCTGCTTCAACGGAATCTGCGGAAAGCACCAGCGTCACCTGGGAGATGACCGGCCATTCTTCGAAAGAGTCCAGTGTGTGCGTAATGAGGGGACGGCCCAGCAGGGGGGCGAAGGTCTTGTCCACCCCCTCCATGCGGGTACTGCTGCCAGCGGCAACTATCACCACCCCTACTGTTGCTTCTGAACTCAAGCCGCCGGTCCCTTGAAGATCTCTTCCACAAATACCAAGGGCACAAAAACCAAAGGCGCGGAGGCCAGAAGAGCAACCAGGTCACTCAACGTCTTCACCGCGCCCTTACAGATATCGGTTCTAGTCCTGCAGGTTAGTTGTTCTTGGACTGGGCAAAGATGATCCGCCCGGCTGCGGTCTGCAGCACTCGGGTTACGGTCACGTCATGGAAGGCGTTGATGTACCGCTTGCCACCCTCGACCACCACCATGGTGCCGTCATCCAGGTAGGCTACCCCCTGCCCAAGTTCCTTGCCTTCCTGCACGATATTGACCCGCATTTCCTCGCCGGGCAGGACTATGGATTTCAGGGCATTGGCCAGTTCATTGACGTTGAGGACCTGTACCCCCTGGAATTCCGCTACCCGATTCAGGTTATAGTCCGTGGTCAGGATGGGGCACTTCATGGTGCGGGCCATCTGGACCAGCATCGAATCTACTTCGTCGCCGTTGGAAATACCCACATCCAGGATGTCCAGCGTGATGCTGTCATCCCTCCTCAAGCGACCCAGAACCTCCAGCCCTCTTCGTCCGCGATTGCGGCGCAGGGGGTCGCTGGAATCGGCTATGTGACGAAGCTCGTCAAGGATAAAGCGTGGGACAACCAGTGTCCCCTCCAGGAATCCGGTACCAGTAAGGTCGGCAATTCGGCCATCGATAATTACGCTGGTATCCACCAGTATCTTGCCGTTGCGTCCCTGTTCGGCTACGCCGTTAGTATGGGCTGTTTGTTCCAGGGAGGGGAAAACGGCCTGAACATCCCTGCCTCGCAGGCCGCCCAGCAACAGGCCGAAGGAACCCAGGGTAAGGCTCACGATTATGGGAATGCCCCAGGCCATCCAGCCATTAATGCTGTAAAAGGGGATTGAAATCAGCGCGGCAAAAACAAGTCCAATCAGCGCGCCGAATGCCGAAGATAGAAGGGTACTGCCGGGTACGGAATTGATATAGGCGACTACCTTGCGCCAGGGGCGGAGAAACAAATAGGGCGTGACAAAAGCTCCAACCGGGATACCCACAATGGCCAGTACTATGCCCCAGGGGATTATCTGCTTACTGTCAGTTGGCAGGTCTGGAACATAGGGCCCCAGGCGCCACCCCAAAACGCCAAGCCCTCCCGCGCCAATGAGTCTCAGGGTCCATACATCGAACACGCAAATTACTCCTTTCCCTGCGTTCGACGCCTCTCTCGGCTAATGTTCGAGGGCAACAATCATGCCGACTTCCCTACCTCATCAACAACACTCAACCACCACATCCACGGGACAATTTCGACGGTAAACGCAGAACAAATAAAATGATTAGGACAATGCTGGCAACGGCGCCCTGTGCGCTCTGAAAAATATTGTAAAAGGTATCTGGGCGCCGTTCGCACCAAGCCCAATATTGGGCCGGGTCCAAGCGACTTGAGCATAACATAAAGAAATAGGTTTCGGAAGTTTTCAGATCCAGATTCTAGCGCCTTGCAGGAGACACAACCTAAGGCAGCCAAAGGCGCGTAAAAAATCGGCGATGCAGTGCCTGCATCACCGATTTGCTACTCTTAGCTATTAGCGTTTCGCTGCAGTTATGAAAGAGGCTGCTAATGGTGGGCTTCAGCGAACACCTCAGCCGAGACGCTGGTAGTCGGGGTCGCCACGGCGACCGAACCGTAAAGGGGTCAACGGCGTTTCCACTGATCTACCAGGTACTGCCCCTGATCGTCATCCAACCCCCACATCTGGAAGTGGACCTTAATGTCGTCATAGAGCGACACAGCGCCTTCGTCGGCGATGCCAGCGCGGTCGGGGTCTCGGAAGGCTTCAATGCTGACATCCATCCAGTTGAGAGGAATTTCCTCGCCGGTGGCAATGCGCTCAACCATGTTCACCGCGCAGGCAGTGATGCCAGACAGGAACAGTTCGCCGGCGCCAACTTCCTCTCCGCCAGAACCGTCGGCCACCCAGTGGTGGTTTCGGGTATTACAAATGGCGCGCCCGGGGGTCCCCGTACTATAGCTTCTGACCCGATATGCAAGGGCTAGTTCTGCCATACTCCTGACCTCCTTTCGTCTATTCCATCCGACTTGTGGCTAATATTAACTATATTCAGGCAGGAAAGGCAACCACAACAAAAGAAATGGAATACCGACCCGGTGGTACTGCCAGCCAGTAGGGCTCCTCCCTGACTCCATTGGGGCTGTGGTATATTTACCAACCAAAGTCAGGCCGCTTGAACAGGAACAGTCCCACTACGGAGGATTAGCTATGAAACTGGTTACCTACAACACGGGAACCGGACCCCGATGCGGGGTTCTGCAGGAAGACTCAGTAGTTGACGTTACCGTCCTGCTGGGGGCGCCCCAGACACTTAGGGACGTTCAGGCTTTACTGGAAACCGGAAGTGACGCCGTGGCCAGGGTACAGGCAGCGTTAGGGCAGGAAAACTCCCCGGCGCCCGTTTTTGCGCTGGAAGATGTTCAGCTCCAGTCGCCCATTCTGCGCCCGCCCACCATCCGGGATTTCATGATTTTCGAGGAGCACGCCACTCAGCAGGGAACCCGAGAGCGTGAAGAAGCCTGGTACAGGATGCCAATTTTCTATTTTTCCAACCCCCTGTGCGTTTACGGCCCGGACGATACCGTGCCGCATCCCTCGGCATCTAACATGCTGGACTATGAGCTGGAAATTGGTTGCGTCATCGGAAAGGAAGGCTCCAACGTGGCCGAAGCCGACGCCCTGGATTACATCGCCGGCTTCCTGATTTTCAATGACTGGAGCGCCCGGGATTTGCAGCGGGACGAAAGCGCTGTAGGCCTTGGCCCCGCAAAGGGCAAGGACACCGCTTCTTCCCTGGGCCCCTGCCTGGTGACCACCGACGAACTGGCCCCCCTGATTCGGAACGGGCGCCTTCACGTAAAGTGTTCCGGCCGGGTCAACGGTGTCCCCTGGGTTGAAGACAGCGACGGAAGTCTCTCTTACCACACCTGGGGCGCAATGGTGGAACGGGCTTCCAAAGACAGCCGAGTAGCAGTGGGCGACGTACTGGGCTGCGGCACCGTGGGTGGCGGTTCCATTGGCGAGGCCATTCGCAAGGGATACGAAGCGCGCTGGCTGCAACCCGGTGACGTGGTGGAATTCGAGGTGGAAGGACTCGGCACCCTTCGCAACACTGTGGGACCCAAGGTGGGCGAGGACGCCAACTACCGGTACGGCGTCGGCATAGAAATTGAAGCGCCCGTACCCGGGATAGCTACTGGCTACGTGTACGAACTGAAACTCCCATAATCACTAACCAGGCAACCACCCTCCCAAAACTGCCCGGGATACAACGGGCCAATCAGGAGCAGCAGATATGCCAGATAAGAAAGGGAACGGATTGTTGATGGTCTGGGCCGATGTTCCGGCCGACAAAGAGGACGACTTCAACGCCTGGTACAACGAGGAACACATTCCGGAGTTGCTGGCCATACCCGGCATACTGAATGCCGCCCGATACGAGGCGGTCAAGAGCGGACCCCGGCACCTTGCCTGTTACGAACTGGAAAGCGTGGCGGTTGTCGAAACCGAAGCCTTCAAGAACCGGCCCAGGTCCGAGTGGGCGCAAAGAGCATCGGCCCCCTCCATTGCAACCACGTTAATCAGCAACGTTTACCAGATGATTCACCCCACCGAGTTGACGCCGGAAATTGCCGGCAGCGACATGGCCCCCGCCCTTCAGATTGGTCGCATGGATGTGGGGCCTGAGAACGAGGACGAATGGAATCGCTGGTACAGCGGAATTTACGTCCCCAACTACGAGACGGTTCCCGGAGTCATTCGGGGGCGCCGTTACAAGTCGGTACGTGGGACGCCAATGTATGCCACAGTTTACGAGTTCGAGCACGAATGTGTTTCCGAGAGCGAAGAATGGGACCGGCAACGAGACATAGACCCCTCCACCGAACGTATCCGTCCCATGATGACCCACGCCACCGGTTCGCCCGGCGTATGGAAGAAGACGTTCCAGATTAAGGACTAGGTTCCGGTCTCTTTCTTGTTACTCTGGATGGGAGCGGAATAGCCAATGTGGCGCAGAGCCAACCGTCCTGCTGCAGTTCAATCTGGTAAACTGGATAGGCTTGATTTATAGACGGGGTCACCGGTGCACGCCAGCAAGGAACTGACCGGTCTCCCTTCCAGAGCCTTTGGAGGCCGGATTGGCTCACCCCCATTCCGAAGGTCACGATCACATAGGCCGCTCCGCCGACCGCAGGGGACACTTGGCCGTACTGGCGCTGACCGGCAATTGCCTGCTGTTGGCAGCAGTGGGCGGCTTCTTTCCCGCCGGACTGACCCCTTTGTCGGATGTCGCCCGCACTGTTACTGGCGCCGCTTCCATTGGACTGGTTCTGGCTGGCTCTTGGGCAGCGGAGCGCCCCGCCACATTCACCCGTGACTTCGCCTTTCGAGGATATCAGCCTTGACCCTCCGCAAACTGCTTCCCTGCCTTTCCATCGTAGCGACCATTCTGCTGTCCCCATTACTGGGCGCCACCACAGTTTTCGCCCAGGACGCAGGCCAACTGGATAATAATGCCGGGCCCGTCTGGATTGACCGCAGCGTGGTTGCCGGAGGCTATGAACTGTACGTGGAAGCCGAGGCATCCAAATTGTCACTCGGCAGTGCGCTGGTAAGCGTAGCCGTCCTGAACGCCGTCACCGGCGAACCGGTGCCAGGGGCCCGCGTCATCATCCATACCCTGCACGAAGGCTATGGTGAGACCGGCTGGGCAACCGCTCTTCCGGTGCCGGAAAGGCCCGAAATTTACCGGGCGCGCATGAAGCTGGAGTTAGACGGTCCCTGGGAAGTAAGCGTGGAGGTCATTGGCCCGCTGGGTCGGGTACAGACCCATGTGGGTACCGTGACTATACCCCCTCCCCGCCAATACTGGGTGGGTTCAGTGGTATTCGCCGGCATGTCCGTTTTCCTCTTGGCCGGCCTGGCTTACGTTGGGTGGACCATCCGCCGGGCTCAGAAACAAAGGCAGGCAGCCAATGCCTCTTAATCCCGGCTCAACCACACCCGGTTTGCGCCCTTCCCGTTCCGGAATCTCCAGGCAAGCCGGGCCTGGCTCGGGCGCCAGAAGAAGAATCAGCCTGCCCAGGCTGAACTGCATTAAAGTTTGGGTCCTGATGGGAATGGGAGCGGCCGTGCTTTGGCATCTCCTTGCCAGCGCCCCGGCAGCATACGCCCACGGAGGGGTGGATCCCGGGGATAACGTGTGGCTTGCCTGGAACACGCAGAACCCCCTGCCCACCCTGTTCCTGTTTGCTGCCGCATATCTTTACGTAAATGGCCTGGGAAAATGGGAGAGGCCCAGCCATCCGGTGACGGCATGGCACAAGGCTTCCTTTTTCTCAGGATTGCTGGTTCTGTTCCTCGCACTGCAGTCTCCCATTGACCCGCTGGCCGAGCACTACTTTTTCATCCACCAGGTACAGCACCTGATGATCCGCATGATAGGGCCCCTGCTGGTCCTGCTGGGCGCGCCACTGACGCCAATGCTGAGGGGACTGCCACTGTGGGTGCTGCAGGGCGGTGTACGAACTCTGGTGCGACAGTCCTGGGTCCGGCGGGCCTACTATCGTCTGACCAACCCCGTCCTGGCCGTTGGAGTTTTTCTCGGGGCTCTCTACCTGTGGCAGGTCCCGTTCATGCACGACCCTGCGGTGCGGAACGACTTAATCCACGAACTGATGCATATCTCCATGCTGTTTTCGGGCTTCCTGTTCTGGTGGCTGGTGATCGACCCCAAACCCCACCGCTCGAGAATGCATTATGGATTGCGGGTTCTGTACCTGGGCCTTATCGTATTGCCCAATACCGTGCTGGGGGCGGCCATAACCTTCTCCCGCGGCCTGCTGTACCAGGCATACACGGAGTTCCCTCAACCCTTTCCGCTGGACGCTATCATTGACCAGCAATTAGGTGGCCTGCTGCTGTGGGTAGTGGGAGATATGATGAGCATCTTTGCGGCCGGCATCGTTATGATAATGTGGTACCAGCAGGAACAGGAAAAGGACCGGATGGAAGCAGCCCAGAGGGCAGCAAGTCGTGAAGCGGAGAACTAAGAAACTATCTCCGAATTATTCAAGGCAGAACGTTGGGCAAGCTGCGACAGCAAGAGAAGTTGCTTTTCACCCCCATCCTGACCTTCCCCCGTCAAGGGGGAAGGGCTTTTGAGATAGTCTCTTAGCCCACAGGGGAACGCTCAATGCTGAATCCAGTTACTCACATTCTTACCCTGACCCTTCCCGGGGGACATCGACTTGAGGACAAGTCTTTATATCAGAACCTCGACCCCAATGCTGACCTGACTGGGACGGCATGAACTGGATTAGTTCATTGCTTTGGCTGCTGCCCCGGCGTCTGCGATCTTCGTGGGCGCTGCTTGCCATTACCGGCTTCGGGGTTCTGGCCGCAGTAACCTTGATGTCGCTGGGCGCCGTTTACACTCGCGCCCTGGCGGAGGCAGGCCTTCAGCACAGCATAGCATCGACAAGTCGCCAGATATTAAACACCCACATCATCTCCCAAAACCGCCCCCTGGGACCCGCCGATTACAACAATCTGCGCTCCACCCTCGAAGAAATCGTGGAAAACCGCCTGGGTTTCATGCTCCGGGACATCCAGCGTTACGGTCGCCCCCAGCCTGAAATACTGCTGGTAAAGGAACCTTTTGACCAATCTCAACTCCTGGGCGCTCCCTCTGCCCGCCCTTTCTTTCTAACAGACTTTCAACAGCATGCCAGGTTGATTGACGGTAAGTGGCCCTCCCCGACGCCCGGGGAGAGCGACGGGCGACTATCCATTGAGGTTGCCGTGGGCGAGGATACGGCTTCCGTAATGTTCTGGGAATTGGGCTCTGAGGCCGTAATACTCCCGTACCGGACCGACCTGGACCAGCAGATACACGTGAAGGTTGTGGGCATCATTGAACCCATTGATACTACGGAAGAGTATTGGATGGGTTTCCACGACTACTTCGGCCCGCAGGAAGCGGGGGAAATCGTCCTGATGCCCTTGTACGTACCGGAGGAACTGTTCTTCAACGGCATAGGCGCCAGGTTCCCCACCCTGGTAGGCGACTTCGGTTGGTACCTGTACCTGGACACGGACGTGCTTAACGCGGACCTGGTACAGCCGACCAGGGACGCCTTTGAGGGCATGGAATCCGACATCAACAAGAGCGTGCCCCGTTCCCTCATACTGACCCGACTTGAGAACAGCCGGGATACCGGGTTGCTGGCCAGCTACCAGCGCGCCGTGACCCGGGCCCGGGCCCCCATCTATTTGTTCATTTCATTGGTGGTAGTGGTTATCCTCTACTTCCTGATTCTGGTCACCAGCCTGCTGGCCAAGTCCCGCAGCGAAGAAGCGGGCCTGCTGCGCAGCCGTGGCGCCAGCATGCTTCAGGTGGGGACAGTCATTACCCTGGCCGAAGCCATCCTAGTGATTGCAGCTACAATTGTTGGGCCGCTCCTGGCCATGCTGATTTTCCGCCTCGCGCTTTTCGGCACCATAGACCCCAAGGGTGGCACCGAGGCCTTGGAAATAGGATTGAGAGCCGACATGTTCCTGATGGGGGCTGTCGGCGGGTTGATGAGCCTGGCAGTGCTGGCTGCCGCCAACTTTAACCTGGCCAGAATAGGCTTGCTGGACTTTCTGAGGGAAAGGGCGCGCCCGCCAACCATCCCCTTCCTGCAGCGGTACTACATCGACCTGCTGGTGGTGATTGCCCTGGGGCTGGTCTGGTGGCAAATTGAACAACGCGGCAGTTTCTTGCAACGTACCCTCACAACCGGTCGCTCCGAACTTGACGTCAGCCTGTTGATCGCTCCCTCCCTGGCCCTGCTTACAGCTGCCTTCTTGGTACTGCGGGTGTTGCCCCTAGTCGTGAAGGCGCTGGCCTGGGCGGCCCGCCTGGTGGCCCCGGCATGGGCCGCTTTTGCCCTTTCCCGGGTAGCCCGCGACCCTCTGCCTTACGGCTCGCTAACGGTCATTGTCATGCTGGCCGCAGCCCTGGGCGTATTTGGCGCATCCTTCCAGGCCACATTGGGACGCAGCCAGGAGGAGCAGGCGCTGTACCGGTCTGGCGGTGAACTGGAGGTGCACATAATTGCCCCTACCAGCGACACGGAAAACAACCTGGCCTCCCTGCCCTCGGTTCATTCCTTTACTCCCGTTCAACGAGAAGCAGTAACCCTGCTGGACGTGGACCCCGGGTCTTCGGCCGTTTTGCTGGGAGTCGATCCGGTTTCACTGGTGGATGTGGCCTGGTTCCGGGAGGATTTTTCCACCTCGGGCAAGACCCTATCCGAACTGGTCACTCCACTAAGACGCGGCCAGTCCAGATTGCCCGACCTGAGCGGAAACCTTCCATCGGGAATACCCGTCCCCGAGGATGCCGAAAGCATCGGCGTATGGGTCAGCAACGAGACCTTTGCCGAGAGTACGGTGCAGCAGTCGCTCAGTATGTGGTTGAGGATTGCCGACGCCGACGGGAGCCACGAGAACCTGGATCTGGGAACAGTCCAGCTTTCCCACGGCGGCTTCCAACGATCTGACAGCCAGGGTGTGTGGACCTATTTCGAGGCGCCTATGCCGGAGGAAAAGGTCTGGCTCGATCCACCGTTCAACGTTGTTGCCCTGTACTTCGTGGGGCGGTCCCTGTACCGGATGCCACCGGGGTCTATCTACGTTGACGACATTACCGTCAAACTGAAGACAGACGCCAGCGGGGCCAATACCGATGCCGACGGGCGGCAGGTAATTGAGGACTTCGAAGACGTTGGCCGCTGGGTGACCCTTCCTCACCACGGCGGAACATCGGATGGCGCATCGGTTACCAGCCGGGCCGGCAGGGATGAGGGCCGGGCCATGGAGTTCACCTGGCAGGACCCCCTGTTGCAGGAACCACGCGGCATATTCATTCCTCCCGGTGATTTCCCCCTGGCCGCTGTAGGCAGCCCCGACCTTACGGGCGCCCAGTTCCTGAGGGTGGATGTGGGAACCCAGTTGGTGCCTCTTTCGGTGCAGGAAACCGTAACCCATTTTCCAACCATTTTGCGGCGGGAGCAGTCTTTCCTGCTGGTATCTCTGAAGTCCTTTGAGGACTACACCATGAGGCTGCCAAGGGGCATACCCACACCGCCCAATGAATACTGGCTGGCGCTGGAGGAGGGCGAAGACCGGGACGAAGCGATACGCTCGGTACGAGAAGCAACCTCGGTATCAGCAAACATACGGGACCGAACCGGGCTGGTGGAAAGGTACGCCCAGGACCCTCTGGCCGGTGGCGGCTGGAATGGATTGACCCTTTTGGGCCTGGGAGCCTTGACCCTGGTTGTGACGCTGGCCCTGGCTACCCACGCCATCGTAGCCGTAAACGGCAGCCGGGTAGAGTTGACGGTAACCCGCGCCCTGGGATTTTCCAGGAACCAGCTGCTGGGACTCCTGGTGCTGGAGAGACTGCTGGTATCTACTGTGGGGCTGGTTGCAGGAGCATTGATCGGCTATTACCTTGGCCGGTGGACACTGGGCTTCCTTGGTGTCAGCCCGGGCGGTCTGCCGATAGTTCCGCCAATGGTCATTACGGTTCAAACGTGGCTGGTGACCCTGGTAATCGTGAATCTGGCCATTGCCGCGGCCCTCTCCATCATTGTTGCGGGGGTGGCGGTGGGCCGCCTGAAACCCTCTGATATACTGCGGAACAGGGGTTAGGAAAGCCCACAACTCACCATCGTTTTTGCTTTGAACCTTACTTGAGGGGTTATCAACAAGGGGCTGCCTACCAGGAAAATGTCCTTTCTGCAACTGGCTTATACGATAGCTCGAAGGCGAATCGCCACGGCGTGGCGGTTGGAACTCGTGCTGTTCATGGGCATCCTGCTTTCGGTAGCGCTGCTTTCCAGCAGTGTGGTCTTCTCGGACCTGCTTGCCGAGGCTGCGCTGCGGCGCACTTTGCGCGAGGCCGAGGCCAGTGAGGCCAATTTCTGGGTTCGCATCTTCCTGAACCTGGAAGAACCGTCCATCTCGGAAAGCCGTCCCTCCGTTTACCAGACTAGTACGGAATTTGTGGACGACCGGGTAACCGGCGTTTTCGAACCCTACGTGGAAGACCACGCCCGACTTCTGGAAACGTCCACATTCTTCTATACCGGCGACCCCAGGTTCAGCACCGAGCAGGACTCTCGGCCCCGGGGACGCATCCAATTCATGACCCGCCTTTTTGATGAGGACCGGAGCCGACTCCTGGAAGGCCGCTGGCCCAGGGATGCCACCGCCTCCGGCGGAGACGTACTGGAGGTGGTAGTCGAAGAGGACGGGGCCGAAATGGTGGGAATGAACCTGGGAGACTCCCTGTTCATCCATCCAGCCACCGGCAACACGGAAGCCAAGATCATCAATGTCCGCATTGTAGGCATTTTCGAGAGAATCAACCCAGAGGACGATTTCTGGTTCGGGCGGGACCACAACTTCAGCAATCACAACGGTGAGTGGCCAACGATTCCCATGTTCACCACCGAGTCGGCAATCCTGCAGCGCATTGGCACCGAATACCCGGGCATCTATTCCAACGTAACCTGGATATACGACCTGGACCGTCAGGGCTTCAGCTTTGGCCAGGTGGATGAGGTGCAGCAGTCCATCAGAAACATGCGCTACGAGCTTGTTTCGCGACTGGACAACTCCACAATTTCGCTGAAGCTGGACCGGCTGCTGGACGATTACTCCGAACAGCTCGTCCTGTCGCGCATACCCCTTTACCTGATGGTGTTCCTGGTTGTGGGCATCCTGGCCTATTACCTGGCGCTGGTGTCTGCCCTGACTATCCGCTCCCGCAGCGCAGAGATCGCCATGCTGAAAAGCAGAGGCACTACCACCTTTCAAGTGGGCCTGATGATTTTTGTAGAAGGGTTGCTTCTGACCATTCCCGCGGTAATCGTGGGCACGATCCTGGCCGCACCAGTTGCCAGCCTGCTGGGAAGCCTGTTCTTCGACGTACAGAGAGACGGCATCATAATTGCCCTGTCGGGGCGCGCCTTTCTCCTTGGCGCAGCCGGCGCCCTTCTTTCGGTTACAGTACTGACCCTGGCTACCCTGGTTGCGGCGAGGCAGGGAATTGTGGAATTCAGGCAGGCCGGCGCCCGCCCGGCCCGCGCCCCCCTGTTGCACCGCTATTACCTGGATTTCCTGTTGCTGGCGCTGATTGCCTTCATCTGGTGGCAGATACAGAGCCGCAGTTCATTCCTGCTCAGGCCGGTGGGTCGAGGGGAACTGGAAATCGACTTTACCTTGCTGCTGGGGCCAGTTCTGGCCCTGCTGGCACTGGGGTTGATAGTGCTGCGGTTCTTCCCCCTGGCGGTCGCCATTTTGGCCCGCGCAATAGAACCCATAGGCCCTGTGTGGCTGGTCCAGGGGCTGCGCCGTGTGGGCCGGGACCCAATCGCCCCTGGCAGCCTGGTGGTGCTCTTGATGCTGGCCACGGCGCTGGGCGTTATTGGCAGCGCTTTTGGGTCAACCCTGGAACGCAGCCAGGAAGACCGCGCCCGCTACCAGGTAGGCGCAGACGTAAGAGTTCAACATGCCGGACATCGCATGCCGGTATCATCATTGGGCCTGGACCAGGTCCACAGCAGCGACATCCCGGGCCTGCGGATGGCGGAAGTATCCCGCATGACTGGCAACCTGCTTACCCAGGGATTCAGCAGCGTGCGCTTTGACCTGCTGGCGGTGGACAGTTCAAGATTCGCCCAGGTCGCCTGGTTCCGTCCGGATTTTGCCGAGGGCCAGACCCTCGGATCACTCATGCGGTCCATCCAGACTCCACCGGAACTCTCCAGCGACCAGCAACCAGCTGAGCTTCAGATTTCCCGCGCCATATTGCCAGGAGTCGGCAGCGGCTTGCCTTTGCCGGAGGAGACCACCGCCCTGGCGCTTTGGGCCAATCCGGGCCAGCCCAGGGCACGCCTCGTTGTAGGGGCCAGAATACGGGACGGCCGGGGCTATACTTTCGACGCCCTCATTGGGGAACCGAGCGAAGCTGGCTGGCAGAAAATCGCAGGTGAACTCCAGCCCCGGCCTACCCGGGGCAGCAGCCAGCCAATTACAGTCCAGCCGCCATTCACACTGATAAATCTGCAGGTATCAAGCCGCTTCGGCCTCAGTGACCCGGGTGTACTGTTCCTGGACGACCTGACAGCCGTAACTCCTGAAGGCGAGGTTTCCATCGCCGATTTCCAGTCCCTGGAAGGCTGGGAGGTAGTGGAAGACTACACCCGGCCCGGTCTGTACGCACTGGAGACCAGCGAAGCGGTGGGCCGCGAGCCCGGGCGCCGGTCTGCGGCGTACAGTTGGGCCCCCGGCGGGGTAAGCCTGCGGGCTATTCGTCCGGGACCCTCAGATGCCCCGGTGGCAGCCATCGTTTCGCCCCAGATTCTTGAGGAGGCTGACGCCCAGTTGAACGACGTGATCAGCGTCGGCACTTCAAATGTGGCGTTTCCCGTCAAGATCGTGGCGGTGGCTGATTACTTCCCCACCATGGACCCACGGTCCCAGCCCTTCGTGGTGATTGACCAGGCCACCTTCAACCTGTACAGCGACCGCCTGGGCAGGCGCCCCGGCTCCGGCCCCAACGAAATCTGGGCAGCCGCTGCGGATGAGGCGGGGGCAGCAGAGTTCCTGACTGCCGTTCTTGACGATATGGAAGTGCCCGTTGAGGGTTCCCTTACCGCTTCGGAAGAAATCCGGCAGCGAGTGGAACAACCCCTGGCGAATGCCAGTTGGGGAGGTCTGCTGGCCCTGATGTTCCTGGCCCTGGTACTGGCCAGCGCTTCCGGCGTGGTCCTCTTTTCCTATGTGGACACCGGGGAACGCCGCACGGAGTTTGCCCTGCTGCGTACTCTCGGTTCTTCAACCAGGCAGTTGAACGGCATGGTATGGTTTAACCTCCTCTTGATGGTGGTCTGCGGCGTCGTACTGGGCACCTGGGCAGGTCAGCAGATCGGCACCACGCTGCTTCCAGTACTGGAAGTGTCGGAGGGAGGCGTACGGGTAACGCCGCCCATGGCCCTGGAAACCAACTGGATTACGCTTGCGGTGGCCTACCTGGCCCTGACGGCGGTGGCCGTAAGCAACATCGTATGGCTGGCCTGGTTTACGGGCAGGCTGAACATTCAGCAGGTGCTGCGCGCCGGTGAAGCAGGCTAATCCGAGACAAGAGACCCTTAATTGCAGGAAGTTACAAATGGCAATTGATACACAGGGGAATCAAGTCCCCAGTCCGGCGACAATCGCCGCCGCTATTGGCTCGGATGGACACCCACTTCCATATCTGGAATGCCGGGATCTTTTCAAGATATTCAAGCTCGCTGACCTGGAAGTAGTAGCCCTGCGGGGTGTTGACCTGGAAGTTGTCCCCGGCGAGGTCACTGCCATCGTGGGAGCCAGCGGCAGCGGCAAAACCACCCTGCTCAATATACTTGCCGGGCTGGAACGGCCGTCGGCCGGGCAGGTGCGAGTTGGAGAAAGGGACCTGCTCAACATTTCGGACAGGGAATTGGTAATCTACCGCCGGCAGGAAGTGGGCTTCGTATGGCAGTCCACCTCCCGAAACCTGGTGCCGTACCTGAACGTTCGCGACAACATCGAACTGCCCATGGCCATCGCCCGGGTTCCCAAATCACAACGCCGCCAGCGCAGCGGCGAACTGCTGGAAGCCATGCACATGGAAGACAAGGCCCAGCGGTTCCCTGACCAGCTATCGGGCGGTGAACAGCAGCGGGTAGCTATCGGAGTGGCCCTGGCCAACCGTCCGCCCCTGCTCCTGGCCGACGAACCCACCGGCGAACTGGACACTCAGATGGCAGACGAGATTTTCGACCTCCTCAGGGAGATGAACCGGGCGCTGGGCGTGACGGTCCTGGTGGTTACCCACTACCCCGGCGTGGCCCGCCACGTAAACCGCGTGGTTCACATTCGGGACGGCCGCATCAGCGCAGAGAGTTTCATGCAGACTACTTACCGTCGCCGGGGCGACCTGGTTCAGCAGGAATACCTGGTTGTTGACCGGGTCGGCCGGCTTCAGCTTCCCCCGGACCAGGTTGAACAGTTGCGGCGCAACGGCCTTGCAGGACTAGCTGCAGCGGATTACCTGGAGGGTCGGGTGACCATCAGCCCCGCAGGACGACCCGATTCTGCCCCAGTTCCGGTCCAGCCACAGCAAGACCCGGTTCCGCCCCCGGTGCAGGAAGTCCGGCAGCAGTCGGAACCTGAACTCGCGGCTGTGGTTGAGGTTGAAGCGCCAACCGTGGTTGAGGCCGACGCTCCGGCTGCGGTTGAGGCTGAAGCGGCAGTTGTGGTTGAGGCTGAAGCTCCGGCTCCGGATCCCCACGCCATGTTCCGCCGTCCACAGCAGGAGACCCAGAAAGGGGACTAGCGTGAGACGCCAGGCAGCCGCCCCTTCTGGCTTCCCTGAATTGGAGCATTAGAGAAACTGGCAGAATCCCCAGGAGCAGTCAGGCAATGAACCGGCCCACTTATCGAACATCGCAGGCGACTCCGGACAACCGGGGTGCAGTCCCAGCATCCAGCATCATTTCCGCTCGCGGGGTCTTCAAGACCTTCGGGACCGGTGCGCAGGCTGTAACCGCAGTCGACGGGGTTGACCTGGATATTGCACAGGGGGAGTTCCTGGCAATTACTGGCCGGTCAGGCTCGGGCAAGACCACCCTGTTAAACCTGCTGGCGGGCCTGGACCAGCCCAGTTCTGGCGGGATAGTTTTTGAGGGTCGCAACCTGGCAGAGTTTTCGGAGGCGCAACTCGTAGATCTGCGCAGAACACGCATAGGGTTTGTATTTCAGTCCTTTGGTTTGATACCTCTGCTTTCCGCTTTCGAGAACGTGGAATTGCCCTTGCACATCGGAGGATCGGGCTGGCGGGAGCGGCGTCAGAAGGCAGCTGAAGCCCTTGACCTCGTAGGACTGGGCTCCAGGACCGGCCATCGACCCTACGAACTCTCGGGCGGAGAACAGCAGCGGGTGGCCATTGCCCGCGCCCTGGTCACCGGTCCTGCCGTGCTCTTCGCTGACGAACCGACGGGCGAGCTTGACAGCGTTACGGGCATAACCATCGCCTCCATCCTGAGGGATATCGCTCGCGACCGGGGAGTCACCGTCATCACCGCCACCCATGACCTGGCGCTGGCGGGTATGTGCACCCGGCGCATGGAAATGGCCGACGGGGCCTTTGTCCAGAAGGACGAGGAATAGGCGTGCCACCCAGGTTGACCATCGGGCAGCCATTCTGGGTATTGTCGGTCGTCGGTAACTGCTCAAATGCAGGGGAACTGGCTGGCGTCCAGTGCCGTCTTTCCGGCGTAAGCCGGTACGGCGGTTTCAGGGTGGGAATCCCCTCCAAATGTGAACAGTTACGGTTACCAGCTTTGCCTTGCTTGCTATAGCCCTGTGTGGTACATTATCGGCAATCGCAATCTCACAAATGGCAAAGGAGAATTGAATGGCATTTGTAACTCCCCGTGAAGGCGAAAGCCCCGAGAGTCTGGTCAACCGTTTTCGCGCCTCGGTACAGCACGCCGGTATTCTGCGTGAGTTGAAGGACCGCCGGTTCTTCCGGTCCAAGGCCCAGAAAGAACGTCTGGCCGCCCAGCGGGCCGCCCGCCGACGCCGCCGTCAGCGCCGCTAGACCAGCCCGGCTCAGAACTGATTTACCCATTAGAATGGCCCGTTTTGCGGGCCGTTTTCTTGTTTTGCCGGTTGCAATCACCGCCGAGGAGTGTACCCGATGATGCCGAATCGACGAGAGTTTATCGATACCCTGAATGCCTTCTGTCCGGGCGATGACACCTGGCTGCCTGGCGGGGACGGTCCCCTCTCCGGATTAACCTTTGCTTCCAAGGACATTTTTGACGTAGCGGGGAAAGTCACCGGCGCGGGCAATCCAACCTGGCAGGCTACCCACTCTCCCGCAGAAGCCCACGCCTGGGTGGTGCAGCAGTTGGTGGACGCTGGCGCTGAACTGGCGGGTAAGACCATTACGGACGAACTGACCCGGGGCATTTTCGGGGAAAACGTTCACTATGGGACGCCGACCAACCCCCGCGCAGCAGGGCGGGCGCCTGGCGGTTCATCCAGCGGGTCGGCAGCGGCAGTGGCCGGTGAACTGGTGGACTTTGCCCTGGGTTCCGATACCGGCGGCTCGGTGCGGGTTCCGGCCAGCTTTTGCGGCCTGTACGGACTGAGGCCCACCCACGGGCGCATCCCCCGGGGAGGTATGCTGCTGCAGGCCCCCAGCTATGACACCATCGGCTGGTTCGCCCGCGATGCCATTACATTCCAGCGGGTTGGGCACGTCCTCCTGAATTCCAGTGGCGACTCTGTATTGCCTACCCAGCTTATTGTAGCTGAGGACGCCTTTGCGCTGGCCGAACCCGAGACAAGGGAAGCCCTGGCGGCGGCGACAGATCGTATAAGTTCCCTCTTTGAGGCGGTATCGGAAGTACGGCTCTCTCCCAGCAGCCTGACGGACTGGTCCAACCAGCAACAGATACTCCAGAGCAGGGAAGCCTGGGAGTCGGTGCGCGAATGGATTGACCGGTATAATCCGGCCTTCAGCTTTGAGGTTTCAGACCGCTATGTACTGGCTCGTGGAGTTACCGACGCCCAGGTTGCCGCGGCCCAGTTGCGGCGGGAAGACATCGTTGCCCGGGTTAATGAAGTCTTTGCCGGCGGTAACAAAGTGGTGTGCCTGCCCACCACCATAAGCCCTGCTCCTCCGACGGGTCAGGCTGTTTCACAACGCCACGAATTGCGGTTACGCAATAGCGCGCTCACCTCTATTGCGGGAAATACGGGAAGGCCACAGATATCGTTGCCGCTGGCTGAGGTGGATGGCTTGCCTGTGGGGCTTTCCCTGTTGGGTGACAAGGGCACGGACGAAGCGTTAATGGCCCTGGCCGCAAAAATTGCGGAGGGAAAGGAAGAAAGGGCTGGTCAAGCCAATTGCTAGAAAGTATGGTCGTGTCGGTCGCCCAAGAAGGCGGACTGATCACCACGCTGCGCAGCGGCAGCTTCAGCCCGGGACACTGCGTCCCAACGCCGCTGTGATGGCCCCGCCGTCGTGATCAATACAATTATCACGGCCACTCCAACAACGCCGACTGCTATAAGCAGAGGCAGGAAAAGCAACGCCGCCAACGCCACAAACAGGGCAACCACGCTCACCAACGAGATGATTATGAGCCTTTTTCTTCTACCCATGACTTCCTCCTCCCAGGCGCTGCGACACTTGCCTTAGCTCACGATGATATAGAGTCAGCGCCCCCATTACAAGGCTGTGAAGGACATCTGAGGTTAATTCTTGTGGGAATTGAAGACAAGGTGGGAAGGGCGGAAAAACGCCGCTGTCGTATTTGACACAGTGGTTTGCCAATGATAAATTGTCGGTGAAATTATTAACAAAGTGAATGATTGCGCTATTGATAAGCCAACCGGCGTTGGCCGGGCGCAGTTCCTCAGGAGGAATAAATTGCCCCGCTACGATTATCAGTGCACCAGTTGCGACCACACATTTGAGCTAGTCCAGAGCTTCAAGGAAGCCGGTTCCGGGGTTTGTCCCGAGTGCGCCGGTGAGGGACGCAGGGTATTTCACGCGGTACCCGTCATCTATAAGGGTTCCGGTTTCTACACCACCGACTACGGTCGGCCCAAGTCTCCACCCCCGGAAACCAAGGAAAAGGAAGGCTCCTCCGCCTCTGAAAGCAAGTCCTCCGACTCGTCCAACGGATCCTCATCCTCCGAGTCCAAGAGCGAATCCACCACAGCAGCGGCGGAAACTACTGCATAGGACACCCGGCCTCAAGAGCACGACCATTACGGGCCCAGATTAAGTTCTGGGCCTTTGTTTGTATTGACCCAATGGCTGTAGGCAACTGCAAGGGAGCTGGAAATTGAGGGCCCTGATACAGCGAGTTAGTCGGGCAACTGTCAGCGTGGACAACCACGAGGTCGGCGGCATTGGGCCTGGGCTGTTGGTGCTGGTGGGAGTTTCCAGGGAAGACGATGAAACCGATGCCCGGTACCTGGTGGACAAAACGGTCAACCTGAGAATATTTGCCGATGACCAGAACCGGTTCAATCTGTCCGCGCTGGACACCGGCGCCGGACTCCTGGTAGTCAGCCAGTTCACCCTTTACGGCGATACTCGAAAGGGCCGACGGCCCGACTTTACGAGCGCGGCCCCGCCGGAGCAGGCTCAACGTCTCTACCAGCACATCGTGGAACTTTTCGAGGCCACCGGACTCACTGTGGCTACCGGGGTATTCCAGGAGTACATGCAGGTGGCCCTGGAAAATGACGGGCCGGTCACCATCATGCTGGACAGCGCAGACCGCCACCGCCCAAGAAGGTAGTCCCTACGTTAGATGTTGGCGATGTGAGGCTGGCTTAAACCAAAGATACGGTCTGACTTGAAAACATCAACTCCCCAACACCAACTCCTAACTTTTATCTACCTTGGGTACCAGCCCATGCCCTGGTAGTAACCCCGCAGGTAGGCAATCTGGCCGCCGTGGGCCACATTGTCCCAGGTACGCTGACCGATGGCGGAACCAACAGACCGTGGCTCCGTAAAGGGCGGAATAACGATAGGTTTTTCCAGGTCGTCCTGGGTCACCGAGGCCAGGTACTGGGAGGCCTGGGCTTTCACTGCCTCGTAGTAGCCAAGCTGCACTTCCACAGGCGGCGGATTCCAGTTGGCAACCTGATCCGCAGTCCAGCCGACGCCTCTTTCATCCGGGTCGTCGGGCATGCCATACTTCTCGTGCCAGCCCTCCCGAATCCAGAGTTGGGGAGTTTCCAGCAGCCAGGTGTTAAGCAAGGCATCCCACACCCGGTTCATGTGCCACAAAATCCACGACACGGAGTTAGAGGAATCGTTGGGGCGCCGGGCCATGGTTTCGTGGTCCATGCCTTGCAGGGCCCGGTCCACCATATCCCAGTTCCGTTCCAGGGCGGTAACAATTCCATCGGTTACTGGCATGCTTCAACTCCTGCTGCGAACTCCAACCCCTTCCCATGGACACTTGTTGGCCGGAAGGCTACCGCGGCGTCGACTTCCGATCATGCGCCACCCCGGCCTGGCCATCCACCGCCAAGGGTAAAGGGTCTCCGAAACAGTCCCTAGTCCACTATTTCGGCCTTGGCCCCTTCCGGAAGTTCAACCTCAAAGGCCGTCAGTATCTGACCCACCAGCAGGTAGTGACCTATCAGCCCAGTAATATCGACGGTGTTCTGGGTTCCAAACCGCTCCATTACCGCGTTGAAGGTACCATCGCTGATCTTGCGGTTTTGCAGGAGTTCCTGCACGTAGCTCACCACGAGGGCTTCATCTCCGGAAAGGCCATCAGGAGCCGTGCCCCGGGCAATGGCCCCTATGGTCTCCTCGGTCACGCCGTGGCCACGGGCCAAACGGGCATGGGCGGCAAACTCATACTGGTTGCGTATTTCCCGGGCAGTGGCGATGATTATTACCTCTTTCAGGGCTTCCGGAACATCGAAGTCAAAGCGTACGTAGGTACCGGTGTGGGCCACCCGAGCCGCCAGCTTGGGACTGTGCAGCAATACTCCGTAGGGCCCGCGAACACTGCCCCGGCTTCCTACTATTTCATCGAAAAAGTGCTGGTCTTCTGCCGACAGTTCTTCCCTGGTTACATTTGGTAGTCGCGCCATTCTATTACTCTCCTTCATTTCAACCTGAATATGCTAATAACATTTGCCTGGCCGCTTCCGTGGAGATACATCCTTCCTGAAGGGAGCCTGGCGGGACAAAGTTAGCCTATGGGAACTCCAGGTCGAGACTTATGTCCAGCGCCTGGGTTGAGTGGGTCAGGCCGCCGATGGAAATCAGGTGAACACCCGTTTCCGCGACCGCCCGAACCGTGTCCATATTGATGCCGCCCGAGGCTTCCACCACGGCCTTGTCGCCGATGATGTCCATTGCCTCCTGCATCAGGGGAACGGGCATATTGTCCAGCATTATGATGTGGGCCCCGGCGTCCAGGGCTTCCCGTACCCCGGCCAGGGACTCCACTTCCACTTCCACCTTTATGGTGTGAGAGGCCTTTTCCAAAGCCAGTTGAACAACTTCTCCCAGGCCCAGTTCGCGGGAAGCCAAAGCCTCAATATGGTTGTCCTTTATCAATATACCATCGGCCAGGTTCAGGCGGTGGTTGTGACCACCTCCCATTCGCACCGCGTATTTGTCCAGGTAGCGGTGCCCGGGGGCCGTCTTGCGGGTATCCACGATGCGGGCGCGGCACCCGTCGATGGCTCGCACGTAGCGGTTGGTATCGCTGGCGATGCCGCTCATTCGCTGCATGAAGTTCAGGGCGATCCGTTCCGCCCGCAATATACTGCCAGCGGAGCCTTCCACTCGCGCGATGTCCAACCCGGGGCTCAGCGCCCCCCCATCAGCAAGGACAGGGTCATAGTCCAGGTTAGGGTCCACCCGCCGAAATACCGCCGCAGCCACGTCCTGTCCCGCCAGGGTTCCCGCCGCCTTGGCACGCAGCATTCCCAACCCGACAATGTCCGGTGGAATGAGCAATCCGGTGGTCGGATCATTGAAGGTTTCGTCCTCGGACAGGGCGGCGTCTATCAGGCTGAACACTTCGGGGGGAAGCTGGCTCATGGTAGTACCTCCTCCTGGGTGAGCGCCACGTGCTTTTCCCACTCCGGTTGCGTTTCCGGAAAATCCTGCCGGAAATGGGAGCCACGACTCTCCTGGCGCAACAGGGCCGACTCGACCATCAGACGTGCCAGCAGGACCATGTTGCTGAGTTCCCAGGAGGCCCGGTCTTCCGGGCTTGGCATGAGGCGCTGCCAAAGATTAAGTATGCGGGCAGTCAGCAGCAATCGAGAGCCGGTACGATTGATACCCACGTTCCGCCAGCAGATGTCCTGCAGGTTTTCCAGGCTCGGCGAGGGCATTGTGGCACATACCGGGCTTCTATCAGGAACCCGCCGGAGCAGCATACTCTCATCTTCGTCCATTGCTGGTTCAGGGGCCCGCCCCAGGCTGCAATCCACCAGCCGCCGGGCGAACACCAGCGTGTCCAGCAGCGAGTTGCTGGCAAGGCGGTTGGCTCCGTGGACTGCAGAGCAGGCGGCCTCGCCACAGGCGTAGAGACCCGGGACGCTGGTGCGGCCCCAGGTATCTATCTGGATACCCCCCATCATATAGTGGGCGGCAGGAGCCACCGGAGCAGGTTTTCTGGTTATGTCAACTCCACGATCCAGGCAAAAATGGTAAATGGTAGGAAACCTGCTCTGAATTACTTCACTGGCGAGATGGGATACATCAAGATATACCGATTCGCCATTGGCCTTTTCCATCTCAGTGGCAATGGCTCGAGATACCACGTCTCGTGGCGCCAGGTCGGCCAGAGGATGGTAGTCCGACATAAAAGCGCGGCCATCTTCGTCCCTCAGGACGGCACCCTCTCCCCGCATAGCCTCGGAAAGCAGGAATGTAGGGGCGCATGGTAGCCGCAACGCGGTTGGGTGGAACTGGTAGAACTCCATGTCCATAACCCGCGCTCCGGCACGGAACGCCAGTGCGACGCCATCGCCAGTGGCTACTTCCGGGTTGGTGGTGTACTTGAAGAGTTGGCCCGCTCCGCCCGTACCTACCACAATGTGGCGGCCCTCAAAAGTTTCGTGGCGACCCGTTTCACAATTCAGGGTTTCAACGGCCACAGCCCGACCGTCTTCAACCACGATGCCGGTAGCCAGGGTATATTCCAATACGTCGATATCAGACTCCGCAACGCGAGACGCCAAGGCCAGTTCTATGTGTTGCCCCGTGGCGTCACCGCCGGCATGCAGAATACGGGGCCTGCTGTGGGCGCCCTCCATTCCCAGGGAAATTTCTCCGTGGCTGGTGTCAAACGGGACCCCCCACCGGATCAGGTTGGCGACACGCTGGGGGCCCTCACTGGTAAGGACCTCTACCGCCTCCCGATTACACAGACCCGCTCCCGCAGACAGGGTGTCCTGCATGTGCAAATTGGGAGTATCTCCGGTTCCGATGGCTGCCGCTATTCCGCCCTGAGCATATCGGGTGTTGCAGTCATCCACCTGCCCTTTGGTAAGGATCAGGGTGGACCCATGCTCACGAGCCAGCAGCGCCGTGTTGAGTCCGGCGATGCCGCTGCCAATTATTATGTAGTCGTACCGCGAATTGGGCATGGAGAATTAATTTCAGGGGCTGAATTCAGGTAGCGGGAAGGCCCTTCGCCAGAGTTTCGCCCTACTATACTGCCCACCTGGTTAAATGCCAAGCTTCCTCCCGTGTAAAAGCGGGGTCCCCGCAGATTCTCCATCATACAAAGCGAAGCAAAGGGCCCGGCGTTAGTATGCCGGGCCCTGTAGTATGCCAATACGGCCGACCAGCGCATGCTCAGGCGGTCTGGTCCACTGCCTTGATTCAGATGGAGCTAGTTTTCTTCGGGCCGGTCAAAGCCTATGTCCAGGTCCCGAAGGAATTCTTCTATGTTGGCGGACAGCGGCGGCGGGGACGGCTCGTCCTGCAGGTTCTCGCGATCGTAGTGTTCTTCAAGCTGGCCCAGCAGTGAAGACACATCCTCGCCCTCGCTGGTCACCATTTCGGCTATGGAATCGTACTGTTCCTTTCCCCTGTCGGGTTCAATCAACCGGTCTGGCAGGTCGTACTGAGCGCAGAGAATCTCCATCAGGCGGGCGGTGCCCATCAGGTCTTCATCGACCTGGTAATACTGGGGCAGGTGGACCACAAAGGTTCGGGTTTCTATGCCTTCGCGGGCTGCCTCCTGGGGAATCAGGTAGGTAATCGTGGAAGGGCCCTCGTAGTCACTGGTGCGGACGCGACATCGCTTCTGTTCGTCCTCCAAGTCACCGTTAACCCCTGAACCGGACACCAGCAATGGCCTGGTGTGCGGCACCATGTCATACATCGCTCCCACCAGCGAGTACCGCTTAACTCCCATATGGCGCACCAGTTCCAGCATGGCGTCGGTATAGTCCTCGCCGTACAGGTGGGGTTCCAGCAGGTGCGCCAGCAACAGGTCCTGCCCCTCTTCTCTTTGTACGTAGCGGATTATGGTGTTAGGAATGGACACTTCCCGCTTGCCCTGGTTGAAGTAAGAACGGGGACGGTAGCGGGTGAAGTCATAAAACAGGCCGGGCCGGTGGAGGCGTCCCAGCTCTTTGGCGCGCATATGCCGCTCTATGCGGCCCAGGCTGAGGCTGCCAACCCGCCCCACATCTATCCAGGGGCGCAGTACCGCTACCAGGTGGGGGTCATTCAGCTCGGGAAGGGGTTCGTTGATTTCAAATTCACCAAGTCTCATATACCATAGTTTGACATCGGGAATCCCCATTTACAAGACCCGAGTTGGCATCGCTGAATGCTGTACCAGGATACTCGGCCTCCCTTGCTCCCTTTCTCATTTCCAACTGAGTGACAACCTCCCGTCGCCACCCTGCATGACCCTGGCCTACTATGAGAATAGACAGCTTTAACGGTCGCCTCACAGGCGTTCCGCCAGGCTTGTTCATTTCTCGCTATCTTGCGTTCATCAGGAGGGTCTCAAAGCAGGGTTGTAACCAATAAGCACGCCATCCTGGGCCGCTTATCGTCCGGATATTCGATCCGCCAAATACGAAACCTCCGGAAATGAGCTTCATTGGCGGGGAAACCATTTTTCTGGCCTGAGCCCTCCAACCGGCAACGGTCATGGCCCACGCCCCGTTAACAAGTTTAACCAGCCCATCGCTTCCGCGGGAATGAAGCGATTCCACCCGAGCAATCGAACCCCGGTCTGTTGTTGCTGATTGGAACGGCTGGTGGGATACTGTAGCCCTTTGCGAAAGGAGCAATGATATGAAAGTCGTAGATGTTCACAGCCACATTGTCCCCGACTGTTTCTGGAAGGCCAACGCCCAGGATGGCAACTGGTACGGAGCCAGCCTTTTTGTGCGTGACGGTATCCAGTACATCAATGCCATGAATAGGGTAGCGGGACCCATTGACGAGAAGTGGCAGTTCACCCCGGAAGATCGCCTGGCCTTTATGGATCAGCAGGGCGTTGACGTGCACGTCTTGTCAGTCGCCCCCTACCTGACCAACTATCACCTGGAACCCGGGGAAGGGCTGGCCTCCGCCAGGGAACTGAACGATGGCACCGCGGAGTTCGCGAGCCGCCGCCCCGACCGATTCATTGGCCTGGCAACGGTACCCATGCAGGACACGGCCGCAGCGGCGGAGGAACTGGAACGCTCCATGCAGGAACTGGGCCTGGCGGGTGTCGAACTCAATACCAATATGGAAGGCCACAACTGGGACGAGGAACGGTTCCTGCCCTTCTTCCAAGCTGCGGAAAGGCTGGGGGCCTTCGTATTTTTCCATCCCCACAATCCGGCCGGTTCAGACCGAGCCACCCGCTACTACCTGTCTAACCTCATCAACTTCCCCCTGGACACCACCATAGCCATCGCGTCGTTTATCTTCGGCGGTGTGCTGGACAAGTGCCCCGACTTGAAGCTCTGCTTCGCTCACGGCGGCGGCTACGCCTGCTTCGGCATCGGGCGGATGGACTTTGGAGCGGGGGTACGGCCGGAGCCCAAAGTGAACGAAATCAAAGATATGCCCAGCGACTACCTGCAACGCCTGTACTACGACAGCATTACCCACAGCGACGAAGGCCTGAAGTACCTCGTGGACCGCGTAGGCGTGGACCGGGTCATGCTGGGCGACGATTTCCCCTTCGACATGGGACCCACCGACCCGGTGGGCTGGCTGAAGTCCCTCCACCATTTGAACGACTACGAAAAGCGTCGCATCCTCGGGGAAAATGCCCAGGAGGTCTTTGGTATAGAGGGGTAATTTGCTTTTTCAGGGCCCCGAATTATGGCAGCAAGTCAACCAAAAACGTGGCCCGGGACTTACGCCCCGGGCCCTCAATTTCTTTGTTGACCGTTAGATTGAGAATAACCGGTCGGAAGCAGGCCATATCTGGCTCCACCCCTGAAAGTTCCGGTTGTTCAGCCTTCCCCTTTGTAAACCTGGGTTTCGGGATAGAAGGAATACCAGCCAAACCAGTAGGCGTTATGGGTGGGTATGCGGGGCAGGCTGAACGATGAATCGTCCTCCCTTACCAGGGCATCCTCTTCCACGCGCCACAATTGACCGGAGTTGTCCGCAATAACGCTGCCTGCTTGCGCTGCACCCTCGGCCACACTGAAGGACTCCTCGCCTCGCTGGTAGGCGCGGCTCCCCAGGTGACCGGTGGTTACAACAACCAGGGCTTCCCCGCCCAATTCGTCGTTGACTACGGTGTTCTTCCGCAAGTTTTCAAGAGGGTAGGCCTTGGTTTCGCCATTGATACTCAGGCCAATTACCTGGCCCTTGGTGACGAGGGCATCGCTCTGTCGCCACACGGGGAACATGGTCCGGGGACTTGTCCGATACCCGAAGTATATGGACCTGTCGTCCCATTCCGATTCATACAAGAAGGCAGGGTAAATTCCGGTTTCCAGGTCTAGTACCGTCGTGTCCGGGTGCGCCTTCAGCCATTCCGCCCAAGTAGTAGTGACCACCGGCAGCAACTCCAGCCGGATATTGGTGCCGACCAGCGGCCCCGCCGCCGGCACACCGGTAAACTGGTTCCACAGGGTATGGGTCTTGCGGTCGTACATCAGTTTGTTGCTTCGGTAAAGCATGCCGGAAGTGCCGAACTCTATCGTTTCGCCGTCCAGGTTAGTGGAATACACGATTCCAGCTCCGCAGAGAGTTCAATAGGTCAGGGCGAAGGGCACACCTCCTACTACATCGTTAGCCATCTCGTGGGCATTAACGATGCGGTGAGGGTAGGCCCGATGCTCTCCATTAAAGGAAACGCCGAATACGCGGTCAGCAGGGTCAAGATAGTCGGCATCAGCCCCGTCGATTACCGGCGCGTAGGTCAAGTCAGGAATTCCATCCTTCTCCACGCCGCCCCAGACGATCTCTTCTATGCGAATGTTCGACCGCATACCATCGTAGAGGAAAGCCCCCATATTGGGGTCCACCAACTCGGCAAACAACCTACCCTTCCAACCGGCGAATCCCGGGGGAGGCCATATCTCGGGGTGAAGTCCGAGCCACACGACCCAGCGGGACCACTCGTTCACCTGGGCGATCGACTCCGCGTCAGAAAGGCCCGGGTTCTTTGCCACTATCCTGTCCAGGGACTCGAACAGGGCCAGTTCTATCTCTCGATCGATATGCCACCAGGGGAACTTGATCATCTCCATCAATACGGGAATATATGCGGGATTGCCCGAGTCGCCAATCCTGACGATGTCCCACGGATCACCGCCCAGGGCCGAATCCAGGGCATCGTACATAAGCTGGGTTGAGGCGGCCGGCAATGCGCTGGGATCGTTGCCTGGCATTTTCCAGCGCGCCAGGTGCCGCTGACCTACGGTACAGTCAACCAAGACCAAATCCCGGCGCAGATGGGACTGCCCCCCAGCAGGTTCCCCATCGCCGGGGGCCGCTGACAGGCACAACACTCCATCTCCGGTTCGCAGCGTGCCGTCTGCCCCTGCTTCGAATCGCTGCGCAGCGGCATTGGTGCAGGAGCGGACATATACCGACTCGCCTTCCGCTTCCATGCACAAATCATAGGCGGGCATGGAAATTTGTCCTTCGGCGGGCCGGTTGAACAGGAACAGTTCATCGTCGGCGCCAGGCTTGCACGTGTGGGCCTGCAGGGGACGGTCCGTAGCCAGACTGGACCCGAATCCACTAACATCAACGCAGTACGATTCCGGTTCATCCAAAAGGTCGATGAGTTGAATAAGGGTGGTGTCTTCGGGGAATAGTTCCTTCAACGCCTCTTCGGTCGAGGATGGCGACTTAACGGGAGTAACGTGAGTTATTTCTACTTTTTCGGGGACAGTAGTTACTACCTTTCCTGGGACAGAGGTAGTGGAGTCCGGTGGCGCAACAGTCTCCTGTACCGTCGCAGCGGCTTTCTCTGCAATGGCAATTGCAGCCGAGCCGGAGGACCTGGCCGAAGGGGTGGCGCTATCCGTTCCCGCCCCAACGCTGCTGGTGTCCGCCGGACCGGCAGTTGAAGCAGGAGACGACGTGGGCGCTCCGGCATTGATCCCCGGTTCCTGCTGGCTGCACGCCACCGCGACCGCCATCAGCGCAATCAATGCGGCTAATAATGTGGCAGTCCCCCAGCGGCCAGTGATCAGCAAGGTCCCATCTCTGTCAGCTTGCCTTCACGCCAGGCTACGGCGCCATTTCGTACGGTGAGAAAGGTGTCCAGCCTGACCTTGCCTTCAACCTTGTTGCGTGCCATGTCGTGCCAGACAAACCGACCTTCGCGAAGATCATAAACAGCCGCGTCTCCGGACAATCCAGGCGCCAGCGATCCTAGATTATCATCCACACCCAGCACCTGGGCGGGCCGAATAGTGCTGGCCGAAACGGCGTCCTCAAGGGACATTCCCATGGCGTGGAACTTACTGATCAAATCGTTCATCAAATAGACTCTACGACCGGGCGGCGGCAAGTGGATGTCCGTGCTGAGGGTGTCCGGAGGCAGTCCCTGCTGGATTGCGGCCTGAGCAACCGGTACGTCACAGTGGACACCGGCATGGCCCAGGTCCATGATGATGCCTCGCTCGGAGGCCTCCCTTACCTCTGGCCGAATTCGGTCCTGCCGGTCGAGAATGCCTTCGTGATTGCCGTTAAAGGCGTGGGTGACTATGTCACCGGGCCCCATAAAATCCAGAATCTGAGGTAGTGGAATGGGGGTACCGCTTACGTGTACCATCAACTTGCCGCCCGACTGGTCTGCGGCTGCCCGGGCGAGTCGCATGGCCTCCGGCGCGTCCCAGTGGGACACAGCATTTAGTTCCATGCGCACTTTGATGCCAAAGAGAAAACCGGGATTTTCCTTGACCGCATCGGCCGTCTGGTCCACATCAATAATGCGCAGATCCTGAAGTCCGCCGCCCAGCACCCGGTTGGCCGCCAGCCCCACTGCTCCAATATGAAGGAATGCCAGCAGGCGGGTACGGTGGGCCGGAAAAACGTAGTCCCTCATGGCACCCAGGTTCAGGAACCCGGAACTCCCGGCATCAACGCCGGTGGTAACCCCCGAAGACAGGCAATTCTGGTCGGCGTGAACCGCGCTGCCGGTTCCACCGTGGTAGAAGTGACCATGGAGGTCTATTAGACCAGGCGTCACCATTTTGCCTGCAATGTCCACAACGTTGGCAGCCTGTTCAGGAGCGATGTTTTCCGCCACCTCGGCGACCAGGCCATTCTGGAAGGCAATATCGCACCGGTCGTGGATGCCCTGACCAGGGTCAAGCAAAGTGCCTCCCTTAAGCAACAGATCGTAGTTTGCAGTTGCCGTGGTCATTTCATCCTCCTGGCGGCAAGTTTATGGACAAATCCTGGTGGAATCATTGAGACCGGTAACGAATAATCAGGCGTCGCTGATACTCAGACAAGTTCATCGCCTGAATTGTCTGCTATTGGTCTCCATTGGGGGGTTCGGTGAACTGCAAGCGGCGCAGCCGGGGATAGACCAGTTCCTTGGGGTTACGCAGGTCGGAATCGGAAATTTCCTCGGAGGCAGCCAAGGCGCGGGCTCGCCATTTTTCTACCGCCTGCCGGATGAGGCGGTTTACGATCTGCGGAGACCTTCCCTCCAGCCGTCCCACCTGGTAGGCAAGGGTTACCGCCAACTGTCCTCCCGTTATTCGCTCAAAGGCTGATGCATCCGAAAGGTCTTCAGGCATACCTCCGCACTGGTCGAGGAAATCGTCCAGCACCTGGCCCATAATGTCGGTCAGACCACCCAGTTCAATCTCGGTCATGTAATGGGTAAGCTGGTCGGTCAGGTCTTCGACCCCCTCTGCCGGGAGTACCAGTTCCTGAATATCGGAAGTTTCCTCTCCGCCGTTGTCGCTGGACATAGATTATGGAACCTCTCAATGGGGCTGATTTTGGGGCCATTGTAGCACGACAGGGCATTCGGCTTACGCTTGACGCCCGGTTTTGAAGCCGTGCTAATATGGGTTTCCACCCCAACGTTGTTCCTACTCCGAAGCAGGTTCCACCTTTGATTTCTCAGTCCGAACGAGAGCTTTTCATCACGGTGGCCGAAGAGTACCGGCAGGATGTCTCAGAAGCCTGGCTGGAACGTGTGCTTACGGCAGCGCTCACGTTTGCCCTCTCGCCGGAAGAGCCTGCCCAGGTAAGCCTGGCATTGACTGATGACGAGACTGTCCGCAACCTCAACCGGGAATTCCGGGGTTTGGACGAGGTGACTGACGTTCTTTCCTTCTCTTCAACGCACGAAGGCCATTGGGAAGGTGAGGACGCCCCCTCCGTCGGGCCAACTTCCTTTCTTGGACTTGAAGGCGAGGACGCGATACCCGGATTCGTACTCCCCCCTGACGAACTGCCTCCACTGGGCGACATCATAGTTTCCTACCCGCAGACATGCCGCCAGGCCGTTGCACTGGGCCGGCCGGTGGAGCACGAACTTGCCTTGCTGATTGCTCACGGCGCACTGCACCTGGTGGGTCATGATCATATCGAACCGGAAGAGACCACCATAATGCAGGCGTTGGAGCGGCAAGCCCTGGCCAGCATTTTTGATGACGGGGAGGAAGGACAGTGACCTCCCAAGTCTATTACCGAAAGTGGCGGCCGGGATGCTTTGCCGACCTGGTCGGGCAGGAGCACGTAGCCAACACCTTGCGCCAGGCCATCAAACAGGGAAGGGTCTCTCATTCTTACCTGTTTTGCGGGCCACGGGGGACGGGAAAGACCACCACCGCCCGCATTGTTGCCAAGGCGGTCAACTGCCTTGATCCACAGGAAGGGGACCCCTGCAACCAGTGCGCCATTTGCGTTTCCTTCAACGACGAACGGTTTATGGACACCATTGAAATGGATGCCGCCAGCAACCGTGGCATTGAGGACATTCGGGAAATCCGCGACAAGGTGAACTTCGCTCCGGCGGAAGGAAAGCGCAAGGTCTATATCATTGACGAAGCCCACATGCTCACTGACCAGGCATCCAACGCCTTTCTGAAGACCCTGGAAGAGCCACCGGCCCACGTTATTTTCATCCTCTGCACCACAGAAGCCAACCGCATCCTTCCTACAATTGTTTCCCGGTGCCAGCGGTTCGATTTCCGACGACTGCCTTCGGAGCGCATTTACCAGCGGTTGACGGAAATCACCGAGGGCGAGGGCGTTTCAGTGGCGCCGGATGCCATGCGACTGGTTGCCCGCTATGCTGCCGGCAGCCTGAGGGACGCCGAAAACCTGCTGGAACAGTTGGTAGTGTCTTTTGGGGACGAGGTAACCCTTGCCGAAGTGGAAGAATTACTGGGTCTGGGGTACGGCGACCGCTGGCTTGACCTGGTCAAGTACCTGCTCATGGGCAACACTTCCGCTTCCCTGGAGTCGGTAAACCGGGCCGCTTGGGACGGGGTTGACCTGCGGCAGATGCACCGCCAGACCCTTGAGTTGCTGCGAGCATCCATGTTGCTGGAATGGGGCGCTGCCGAGGCCCTGGAATTGCCGGAGCATGTAACGGGACAGCTGGTAGAACTGGTAAAGAACCTCCCGAACTGGCGCGTTGTGAAGGCCCTGAAGATATGGGGCGAAGTCAACATGAGATACGACGCTCCTTCCACCCTTCCGCTGGAACTGGCAATCGTGGAAATTTGCAATGACAACCTTGCGCCTCCGGCAGAAGAAACCCAAGCCCCACCCGCCAATCGCCCGGCGACGGCGCCTCCCAGCCGGCGTTCCGCGCCAAATTCTGCGCCACCGGCAGAAGGGACCGGAGCCGCTCCTGCGCAGGAAATGCGAGACAGGGCGCCCAGCCAGCCCGAGCGCTCCCGTCCGGCCCCAGTGCGCCCCGCAGCTTCCCAGCAGACTAATGACGTCCCAGCCAGCCAGCCAGGAGGTGAGGGCGGCGTACCCGAAATGTGGCAGGCTACGGTCAAAGCCCTGGGCCGCGCCACCGGCAAAAGGTACAACCTGGGGGCGTTGCTTCGTGATTGCAAGCCCAACACCATTTCCCTTGAAGGTGATACACTGTTAATACCCTTCGTGCACCGCCCCAATATGGAGCGCATGCAGGAAGAACTGGAAGACCCTAATTCCCGCCGTATGGTTACTGAGGCGGTTACCCGTTTCTTCGGGACACCGTACGACTTCAAGATAACCCTGTCGGGTCAGACCGAAGAGGGATCTCAATCCAACCGGCCCAACCAGCACAGTCCGCTGGTGCGCACCGCGATGAATATGGGAGCCCGAATCGTGGAGGACACTGTCGAATGAACCGGAACATGATGCGTCAAGCCCAGCGGATGCAGGCCCAGTTGCAGAAAATCCAGGAAGAACTGGAGACCATGACCGTAGAGGGCAGCGCCGGTGGTGGAGTGGTCAAGGTAGTAATGACCGGCAAACAGGTGGTTGAGTCTGTGGCGATTGAGCCCGAAGCTACCGAAGACCTGGAATTGCTGCAAGACCTGGTAGCCGCCGCATTCAATGACGCCACGGAAAAAACCCAGCAACTGGCAGCCAGCAAGATGAGCGTCATCACTGGTGGAATGAACATCCCGGGTTTGACCTGATCGACCGGCGGTACGCTGGACTTGCCTGAAGCAGGAATCAGCGTCCACCTCCATCTATGAAGAATTACCATTTTCGCGAAGATGTGAAATGACCCTGGAGCACCTGCCATCGGCCGCCCCGTCGCTGGCGCGCCTCGTACAGGAACTGAACAAACTTCCAGGCATCGGCCCCAAGAGCGCTCAACGCCTGGCCTACTTCATTATCCGCCTTCCCGATGAGGAAGCCTTCGACCTGGCCAACGCCATCAACGCGGTCAAACAGAGCATAATGTTCTGCGGCCAGTGCCAGAATCTCACTGACTCCAGTCCCTGCTCGGTTTGCGCGAATTCCCAGCGCAACCGGGAACAAATCTGCGTAGTAGAAGAACCTTTAGACGTACTGGCGCTGGAACGGACCCATTGTTACCGGGGCCTCTACCATGTGCTTCACGGAGTGCTGTCACCTCTTAACGGCGTCGGCCCCGACCAGATCAAGCTCCGTGAACTATTCGCCCGTCTCTCCGACGAAGAGGTCAAGGAAGTAGTCATTGCCACCAACCCTACCCTGGAAGGGGAGGCCACGGCCATGTATATTTCCAGAAACCTGGCCGGGGCCAACATAAAAGTGACCCACCTGGCCAGGGGATTGCCGGTAGGTGGATCTCTGGAATACACGGACGAAGTAACCCTGAGCCGGGCCTTCCAGGGCAGACAGGCCCTGGAGTAGCCGGCTAACCCTGACTTAACGATGGACCTGGCTGCCAGTTTCGAGGATGTATAGCCGCTATGCCGCCGCCCCGAATGTACCGCGCCGAGGCGCTGGTACTGAAGAATATGCCGCTGAGCGAAGCCGACCTGCTGGTAACCCTGTTTAGCAGAGATGCTGGCAAGTTACGGGCTGTTGCCAAGGGAGCCCGTCGGTCCACCGCCAAACTTGTGGGACATCTGGAACCCCTCACCCTGACCCGCCTGGCCCTGTCACGGGGAAGAACCCTGGACGTCATCAGCCAGGCGGAAACGCTGCACAACTTTACGCCCCTCAAATCCAGCTTGACCGCCATTTCCAGGGGGCTGCAGGTGGCCGAACTCGTCGATGGCTTTGGTTCTGAAGCCAGTCCCAACGAACCACTGTACGACTTGGCCCGGTCCACCCTTGAATCCATTGGAGAATCACCGGAAGACGAACTGCCATTGCTTCATTTCCAGCTTCACTTGCTGGGCGTTTCGGGACTGATGCCGGAACTGTTGAATTGTGTGGAATGCCGGGGTGATATTGAACCCGACCGCCACCGTTACAGCGCGGACGGCGGCGGAGTTTATTGTCCCGACTGCACTCCAGACCAGGCAGCCTTGCGTCCCCTTTCTCTCCGAGCCCTTAAAGTGCTGCGGTTGCTGGCTCGCAGCGATGCTGCAACATTGCCTTCCTTAACTTTGGACGACACGTTGACCCAGGAGCTGCGGGCGATCTTGACGGGAACATTGCAGTACTGGCTGGACAGGGAAATCCGCACCAACTCCTTCCTGAACCAACTGGCCCGCGCCGACAGGGCCTGACCGAAGCTGCCTTAAGGACATGGAGTGCAATAATTCTTCCACTCTGTATTCCCATTCGACCAAACCTGTTCAATCCCGACGGGCAACAGTTTTTGCAAAGCCCAGAGTGTTACGCTACACTGTTTTTCAGGTACGGCCCTGGCAACATTTCCACATTCGCGAGGCCGTTGCAACCGAAGGAAGCAGGCTAGCACGTGCCCACCTATCGGCTCAGAGTAGGAGACCAGTGGTTCACCGTAGAAGTGGGTGACGTGACCCGCTCACCGGTGGAAGTAAACGTGGACGGGCAAACCTACTACGTTGATGCAGAGGCGCCCCTGTCTGAGTCGCCCCAACCTCCCAGCAGAAGGGGAAGACGTCCTCCCAGCCGGATTGCCCCTCCCGCGCTGCCCAGGGTAGGCGGGGCTCCATCGACCTTCGACCCATCAGACAAGATCCTGCGCGCCCCTATGCCGGGACGAGTAATTGCCATTCGCGTGCGACTGGGTGACCGGGTTGCCGCGGGCGACGAAGTATGTGTCGTGGAAGCCATGAAGATGGAGCAGAGCATCCGCGCCGCCCAGGACGGCGTAGTTAAGGATATATACGTTCAGCCCATGGACTCCGTGGGCGCCAACGATGCCCTGATAGAGCTGGAATAGAGGACATGCCACTACCCCTGCTCGCAATTCCAATTGCCATCACTGTAGGTTCAGCCGCCGCCCAGATGGTGGGCAAGCTGAAGTCCCGGAAGGAACTGAACGACCTGAGGACTCGGTTAGCGGACGCAAAAGAACGTCATCGCCATTTGCTCACCGAGTATTACCTGCGCCAGAATTACCTCTGCAGACAGCTTGGCCTGGAAGCTCCGGAATTACCGTCGTCCCTGTTGCCACCTGAGCCTGAGGAAGAAGCCGTTGAAGGGACCCGTCAGTCTCGGTGGAAAAGGCTCATTCGGCGCAAGGAAAAGACCACCCTTACCCAGGGGTCAACCGGATCTGCCAGGGTAATTATCAGCCGCCATTCCTTCAGCGCAGTCAGCGGCGTGGTGTGGAAGACCACGTCCGCCAGCATATTGCGCGTGGTACAGCCTGTTGGGTTGCGAGTTATACAGCCGGTGGGCGCTCGGATAGTTCCCTATGCCCCGCGACTGTTGATGTTTGGGGGAGGCGCCTCGTCAACTGGCGGGTCCGTCGCCGCTTCCACGGCTGCCCGAGCTGCCTTAGCTGGCATTTCCGGTGTTGGGCTGCTGCTGGGACCTGCAATAGCGGCCTGGACTGTAACCAGCGAAATCCGAAAGATCAGGAAGGCGCGCCGAGACCTCAGGATTCTTCTGGCAAACCAGGACATGGAGATGGCTGGATTCCGGGTTAGAAACCGCAGGCTGGAATCCTCGTATGCCGAACAAAGCAAAGATCAGGTCGAAGAGAGGGAACTCGCGGCCATATCCGGTTAAGGGCACCGCTAGATCCTTGACTTCTTCGGCAGACCCCGGCCTTTGAACTTCATAAGCTGGAGTGGACAGGCTTGGCCAGGGACGTCAATTCAAGGACCTGGCGGCCAAGCCAAACCGACTACTACGGTCAGTCCAGACTCTCTCCATTCCCCCCTTCCGTGCAATAGCAACCCCTGAATGTTAAAATCGGCATTGACTTTTTCCCACAGGATGTTGGCCTATGCCTCAGGACTTTATCCACGTAAAAGGCGCTCGGGAGCATAACCTCAAGAACATTGAAGTGACCATCCCCCGGGATAAGCTGGTAGTTATCACCGGTGTCTCCGGTTCCGGCAAAAGCTCCCTGGCATTCGACACCATCTATGCCGAGGGACAGCGCCGGTACGTGGAGTCCCTGTCCGCCTACGCCCGCCAGTTTCTGGGCCGCATGGACAAGCCCGACGTGGACTACATCGAAGGCCTTTCCCCCGCAATATCCATTGACCAGAAAGGCGTCTCTCACAACCCCCGCTCCACCGTGGGAACCGTTACCGAGATTTACGACTACTTGCGCCTGCTTTTCGCCCGCGTGGGTAAACCTCACTGCCCCAAGTGCGGCCGGCCTGTAGAGCGGCAGACCATTCAGCAGATTGTGGACGCCATTCTGTCACTGCCGGAAGAGAGCCGGATTACCCTGCTGGCGCCCAAGGTACGCCGCAAGAAGGGCGAACACAAGGACGTATTTGAAGCCGCGCGCAGGGCAGGCTTTGTTCGCATTCGCGTGAATGGCGAAATTTTGATGCTGGACGAGACCGACAACCTTAACCTGGACAAGCAGAAGTGGCACTACATAGAACTGGTGGTGGACCGCATCATTGTCAGGCCCGACACTGAGTTGAGCCGGGTTTCCGAATCTGTAGAGACGGCCCTGCGAGAAGGTGAAGGAGTGCTGCAGGTCTTAAGGCAGCCACGGGAAGAGGGGGCCAAGGAAGAAGAGCTGGTTTTCTCCGAACAATTTGCCTGCGTCCGTTGCGGCACCAGCCTGCCAGAAATTGAACCCCGGACTTTCAGCTTTAATAGTCCCCACGGCGCCTGTTCCCAGTGCACCGGCCTGGGCTTCAAGCTGGAAGTTGATCCCAACCTGGTAATTCCCAACCGGAACTTGTCACTGCTGGAAGGGGCAGTGGTGGCCTGGAACCGAACGGGAGCATCGTCTGGCTGGTATATGAGCATGATGGAGTCTGTGGCCCGCACCCACGACTTCTCCCCCCAGATGCCGGTAAAGGACCTGGATGAGGAACATTTGAAGGTCATCCTCTACGGGGTCAAGGGCAAAAAGATTACTGTCCGGCACCGCACTCACAACGGCCGCACTTACAGTTGGGAGACCCGCTTCGAGGGAGTAATCCCAAACCTGGAACGGCGTTATCGAGAGACGGACTCGGACCACACCCGGCAAGAAATCGAGAGGTACATGACTGCCCGTCCCTGCCAGGCCTGCAAGGGTCAACGCCTGAAGCCGGAGGCGCTGGGAGTGAAGGTATGCGGCCTGAGCATTATGGATGTCACCGCGATGAACATCGCCCAGGGCGTGGAATGGGTTCGCGCCATTGACCCAGACACAAAGGGCAAGCGCCTCGGGGAAGTCCTTTCCGGCCGCGACAAGTCAATCGCCAACCAGATCCTAAAGGAAATAGACGGCAGGCTCAGGTTTCTTGACGGCATCGGGCTGGACTACGTGACTATGAGCCGTACGGCCCGTACTCTCTCCGGCGGAGAAGCCCAGCGGGTAAGACTGGCCACCCAGATCGGTTCCGGATTGACGGGAGTCCTTTATGTTTGCGACGAACCCACGGTTGGGCTGCATCCACACGATGACCACCGGCTGATAAATACTCTTACCAGCCTTCGGGATATGGGCAATACGGTCATTGTGGTCGAACATGACGAAGCGATGATGCGTGCCGCAGATTTTATAGTTGACCTGGGGCCCGGTGCGGGAGAGCACGGGGGCCACATTGTTGCTACGGGAAATATTGACGAGGTCATGAATAACGGAGGCTCGCTGACCGGCCAGTACCTTAGCGGGGCCAGGGAAATTCCTTTTCCCGAAAGCAGACGGTCCGGCAACGGCCTGCACATCAACGTAACTGGGGCCAGGGAGAACAACCTCAAGGACGTGGACGTCTCCATACCGCTGGGTATGTTGACCTGCGTTACCGGAGTGTCGGGTTCCGGCAAGAGCACTCTGACCTACGACATTCTCTACAAGCGGCTGGCCCAGGAAATCAACAAGGCTCGCGATTACCCCGGTGACCATGACGATGTTACCGGCATGGAAAACATTGACAAGGTCGTCAACATCGACCAGTCGCCCATCGGCCGAACACCTCGAAGCAATCCTGCCACCTATACCGGGGCCTTCACGCCCATTCGGGAACTGTTTGCCTCCCTGCCTGAGGCGAGGGTACGGGGTTACAAGCCTGGACGATTCTCATTCAACGTCAAGGGTGGCCGTTGCGAAGCCTGCCAGGGCGAAGGCTACAACCAGATAGAGATGCAATTCCTGCCTGACGTTACCGTGCCCTGCGAGATCTGTCACGGCCGCCGCTACAACCGGGAGGCGATGGAAGTCACCCTCCGTGACAAGAGCATCGCCGACGTTCTGGAAATGACAGTAGAACAGGCCCTGGATTTCTTCTACAACTTCCCGCGTATCCGGCCGAAGCTGGAAACCCTGCGGGATGTGGGACTTGGATATATTAGATTGGGGCAACCCGCCACTACCCTGTCCGGAGGGGAGGCTCAGCGGGTAAAACTGGCCACAGAACTAGCCAAGCGGGCCACCGGAAAGACGCTTTACCTGATGGATGAGCCCACCACCGGCCTGTCCTTCGAAGACTGCGCGGCGCTGCTGCGAGTGCTGCACCGCCTGGTGGACAACCGGAACACAATAGTGCTAATCGAGCACAATCTGGACCTGATTAAGAACGCCGACTGGATTATTGACCTGGGCCCCGGCGCCGGGGACCGGGGTGGCGAGTTAATTGCTACAGGAACTCCCGAGCAACTGGCCCAGCATCCCGACTCTCACACCGGCCGATTCCTGAAGCCACTACTGGAAGCCAATGGAAGAGCCCCGTTGGTGGTGGAGCCAGCGCCCGTTGCTCCAGTGGATATAGAAGAGGAAACGCCGGTGAAACCCAGAAAGAAGGCTGCAAAGAAGACAACCAGGCCGCGGGCTAAAGAACCAGTGGGCGTAGGCGACGACTAGCGCAGAAACTTTTGATGGCCTCCACAGGTCGTCTGACCGGTGAATTACCTGCGGTTTCCGTCTGGGCGACACAATTGAAAGCGGCGAAAGGAACTATTGTATGACCCAAACCAAGACCCTTCAGTATGACTTGTTGATTGACGGAGAGTGGAAACCCTCCGGCAGCGGCGATTACTTTGACGTGGAGAATCCGGCTACCGGCGAGACGGTAGCCCGAATGGCCAATGCCAACGAGAGGGACGTAGCAGAGGCCGTTGCCAGCGGCGAAAGAGCTTTCAAGCACGGCCCCTGGTCAACCATGCCCGACTCGGAACGCGGCAAAATCCTTTGGCGAATTGCCGACATCGTAGAGGAGCGGCGAATGGAGTTGGGTCGGATGGAGTCCATATCCAACGGCCGGCCTATATCCGAGACCTCTTCCCAAATGCTGGTGGTGGCCAGCTACTTTCGTTACTTTGCGGGATTCTGCGACAAGATCCAGGGTTCCACCGTCCCCACGGACCGGGGCCACTTGAACTACACTGTTCGCATCCCCCTGGGCGTGGTTGGTCAGTTGACGCCCTGGAACCACCCAATGATGATCGCTTCCAAGAAGCTGGCGCCGGCCTTGGCAGCGGGTTGCGTTGTAGTACTGAAGCCCTCCGAATGGGCCCCCTTGACTCCCACGGAAATCGGAAATATCGCACTGGAAGCGGGATTGCCACCCGGAGTTTTGAACATCGTAAACGGTTTCGGCCCCACTGCCGGCAAGGCCCTGGCCGCAGATCGACGGCTGGGCAAGCTGGACCTGACCGGTGGTACAGAGACCGGGCGCGCAGTTGGCGAAGTAGTGGGCCGCAACCTCACGCCTTTCCAGGCAGAGCTTGGGGGCAAGGCGCCGGTCATTGTATTTCCCGACTCCAACCTGGACGACGCAGTTAACGGCTGCGCTTTCGCGTCCTTTGTGGCTTCCGGCCAAACCTGCATTCAGGGCTCACGGGCCGTGGTTCACCGTTCCATATATGACCAGTTCGTGGAACAGTTGTCGGCGAAGGTGGCAAGCATTCGCATTGGAGATCCCACCGAATTCGATACCCAGATGGGACCGGTCGTCTCCAGGCCGTCCTATGACCGCATCCTCAGTTACGTTAACGGGGCGCGGGAAGAAGGAGCACGGGTTGCCCACGGAGGCAAACATCCCGAGGGAAGCCAGTACGCCAACGGCTACTTCATCGAACCGACTGTTCTGGCCGACGTAAGTCCGAGGATGAAAGTCGCACAGGAAGAAATTTTCGGGCCCGTAGTGTGCGTAATTCCCTTCGATACCGAGGAAGAGGCTGTAGCGATAGCCAATGACATTCCCTACGGACTGGGTTGCTCAATCTGGACAAGGGATGTGGCCCGCGCTCACAGGGTGGCCGGTGAAGTGGAAGCGGGAATCGTCTGGATTAACGACCACCATCGCCTGCATCCCGGTATCCCCTGGGGGGGATTCAAGGACAGTGGCTATGGGCGGGAAGGCAGCTTCGAGTTCATTAACGAGTACACCGCTCCCAAGTACGTTTGTGTCCGCGTAGAACCCCAGGGCTTTGACTGGTATGCCAATAGCGGCCCGGGCCAACGGCTGAATTAGGCCTCCTAAGCCGTCTGCGATTTTCGGGGGCAGTACGACCCTAACGGTAACGAATTTGGTTGGGCAGTCCGTGTGACTGCCCAACATCTGATTGCGATGAGGATCCAGGCAGGGCTGAACACTGTTGGCAGGTTACCAATTCAGGTGACAGGCCGGCGGAATATCAATAAGGGTTCAGGGCGGGGGCGGTTCACGAACTGCACCTACGGGTGGACCACTCAATAGAGAACCCTACTGCATCCTGGAAGTCGCTAGTAACCCCTTTCGCCATTTGGTAGAATAGCCACGAATTGAACCCCGACTTTCTCGGAGGAAGCGCTATGGATCTGCATTATGACGGCGAAGTAAAGATAGCCAAGATTAACATGGGCCCCTATGACAACAACGGTTACATCGTAGTCTGCCCTGATACCAATGAGGGAATAATTATTGACACGCCGGCCGAGCCGGAAAAGCTGATCAACCAGGTGGGCGATGTCCAGATTAAGGCCATCCTGATAACCCACAAGCACCAGGACCACCTGAACGGTTTCCATGAAATTACCGGTGCCATCGGAGCGCCGGTGGCGGTTCACGCAAACGACGTGGACGGTCTGCCTCGCTCTCCCGAGACTGTCCTGAACGACGGTGACACCCTTACCTTTGGAAACCAGACCGTCCAGGCCATATTCACACCCGGCCACACCGAGGGGGCTACTTGCTTCCTGGTAGGCAAGCACCTTTTCTCCGGAGATACCCTGTTTCCGGGCGGGCCTGGCAAGTCCCGCAGCCCCGAACTGCTTCAGCAGATTTTGAACAGCATCAGCTCGAAGCTGCTTACCCTGCCGGACGATGTAGCAGTTTACGCCGGTCACGGTTCGGTGGATACATCCATCGGAGAAGCGCGGAGCCGCTATCAGGTATTTTCATCCAAGACCCATTCCCCCGAGCTGTTTGGCGACGTAGACTGGCTGGAAACCGAATAGCTGTCCGTTGTAGTTCAGGTAATCCCAGTCAAGCTAATCCAGAAGTCTGCTCAGCGACCTGATCGAGCAGGCTTCCTTTTTCTTTCAAGGTAATTTTACTGAGGTGGAAATGTTCCAACGCACCGTACTGGACAACCAATTGAGGGTCCTGACCTCCGCCATGCCTCATTCAACGTCGGTATCCATCACCATCAGCGTTGGAGCCGGGTCACGTTACGAATCGGATGAGATGGCAGGCCTGTCTCACTTCCTGGAGCACCTGCCCTTCAAGGGCACAAAAAGCTGGCCAACGGCCCGCCACGTCAGCGAAGCCATTGAAGGGGTGGGCGGGATAATGAACGCCAGCACCGACCGTGAGGTAACGGTCTTCTGGTGCAAGGTTGCCAGGCTTCATTTCAACCAGGCCTTCGCGGTGCTGCTGGACCTGGTGTTGAATCCTATCCTGGACCCCGGTGAAATGGAGAAGGAACGGGAGGTCATCCAGGAGGAACTCCGAATGACCTACGACTATCCGTCCCACCGGGTGGACCTGCTAATCGACGAGTTGCTTTGGCCGGAACAGGCCATGGGGCGCGATGTGGGTGGAACGCTGGAATCGGTGGACAACATAAACCTTGATCAAGTCCGCGACTACATGATGCAGCAGTACAACCCCTCCAACACGGCCATTGCCGTGGCCGGTAACATTGATCACGGCGAGATTGTAGCCATGGTCAACGAGGCTACCCAACACTGGCAGCCCAGGGAGTCCCTGCGGTGGGAACCGGCAGTTGATTACTACGGCGAAAGGGGGATAGGTTCAATCGCCAAGGTTGAGGACCGACAATCCGACCAAGCCCATATCTGCCTTGGGCTGCCCGGAATTTCGCTGACGGACCCAGACCGGTACGCGCTGGCCATCCTCAACGGAGTGCTGGGAGACGGCATGAGCAGCCGCCTGTTCCTGAACCTGCGCGAGGAACAGGGGCTGGCGTACGATGTTTCCAGTTCCCTGAACCATTTCCGGGACTGCGGTTCGCTGGTAGTTTACTGCGGAGTCGAGCCCCGCAAGACTCAGGAGGCAGTCCGGGCAGTTATACACGATCTGGCCGGTATGCGGGAGCCGGTGCCCGACGCGGAACTAAACAAGTCACGAGAGTTCACCAAGGGCCGGCTGCTGTTGCGGATGGAAGACACCCGTTCCGTAGCCGCCTGGCTGGGGGCCCAGGAACTGTTGCTGGGCAAGGTCTCCACCATTGACGAAACTGTCGAAGAGATTGACCGAGTCACCTCGGAGGATATAGCGAACGTTGCCGAGAGACTCCTCGACCCGAACAAGCTCCGGTTGGCGGTTGTGGGGCCCCAAAACAAGGAGAAGGACTTGCAGGCGCTGCTGAACTTCTGACGTCAATCACCATCCTGATCTCAATGTTCCGGCAACGCAGGATACAGAGACAGTCCTCCAACATTATCACTGCCACAGAATGGCCGCCCCCTTAAAGGGGCGGCCAAACTTGTTCTTACTGACGGGGGGCTTGCCAGGTTATTTGAACACGGCCAGGCACTTGGGGGCGTTGAAACTCCAGCACTCGGCCCATTCCAGATAGTCGGCATGGCGGTTCAGTTCGGCCATTGCGCCCACCAGACACTGCCAGTTAAGGGTTTCCTGCTGGCCCGACTCTTCCACCTGGTGCAGGGTCCAGTTCTTCCAAGTGTCATATTCACCCTTCCGCAGGGCATCGAGGAGCACCCGGTCGGCTTCCAGGTCAGGATAAACCCAGCTGTTCTTTTCGGTCAGGAAGGCGTGAGACCAACTGGATGAAGCCATCAGTACTACCCGATAGGGGCTGTCTATCAGGGCTCGGGCGGTGGCCTGGCCTACCTCAAAACAGCGAGTCGGCGTGGGCGAAGGTGGGTCCAGTTCCTCTTCGAAGACTTCGGCCCCACCGCGCATTCGCACCACGTTGCTGCCGTAGCAGTTCACCGCCATGGGCAATATGGGATAGTTGAAGCCCTTCCGGTCCAGGTCCAGGAACAGCAGGGTGTTGGCAAAAGCGTGGCCCAGGCCGGCCTTTTCGTGTAAAGGCTTGTAGGAATAGGCCATATCCACGCCCTGCTCAATCAGGCGGCGAGTCAAGTACCGGCCGGCGGCCTGATGGCCCGGTACGCTAAACACTTTATCCTTGGGCTCGTCCCAGATGTTGGGCCTGTCGCCGATGCGGTAGTAAGGCTCAAAGTCGATCTGGTCGTAGGCCAGGACGCAGAAGGGGGGAATTATATCCTCCCGGAAGTTCTCGTACTGGTCATCGCCCCAAAGCAGGATAAAGTCGGGATTGAAGGCGTCGATTTCCTCTCGGAGCTTCCTGAAGGCACCGAAGACTTGAGCCCGGTGGGCACGGTGAGCGGTTATGCCCTCGTCGTCGCCCCATTCGGCCTGCATTTCGACGGGCCAGTTGGCAGGGTTCTTCATATGCTCAGGAATCCGGTTGGTCTTGAGCATGCGAGTCAGGGGCCAGGGCTTGTATTCGTCGGGAACCAGGCCAGGTGGATAGTGAGTCGCGCCAATACCAAGTATTTCTCCCATGAAATCCTCCGACGGGACAGGTTATTTCCCGCAATTTCGGTTCGGCCGGGCTGGGGTAGATTCGGGAATTATAGGTTTGGCCATACTGGGGAGTCAATAAAGCGAATGCCCCCTAAGGAAAGGGATGACTTTGCCTGTCCCTTTCTTGATTCTGGGGAAAAAGGTATTTCCGGCCATTCTCATTTATTTTCGCTCACTTTGTATTTGGAGATTTCCCAGACAGGAGCTAATGAACGCCTCGGTGAGGGCATCCCCCAGCCACCTACTCTTAAGGGAGATTCCCCAGTTGTCCGAAGAGGCGCGTGCCCTGGTAGTCCGCCAGGTTCTAGCTGCTTCAACATTATGCCAGGCGCCGGTCAGACGGCCCGAAAGGGGCAGGTATCAGCGAGTTGGAGTCAGAAACCCAATGGACAGATGAGGCTTAGCTGTTCAGCAACCTAATGGAATATGACCAGTCCAGAGGGCGGGCCTCGGTGGATATCACACCCTTTCTTCCGGGCCCACCAGGGCTTCGGCCCGTGGCCTGTCGTCGGTCGACGTGGAGAGAGCTATAGTGGCAAAACCGTCCTTCCGGTCCAGAATGTGGACACTTCGGATATTTATGCCTGCCTCGCTGAAGCGCTGAGCCACACGGGCCAGGGCGCCGGCCTCGTCCTTTAGCCGAATAAGCAGCGCGTCGTCGGTTACCGCGGAGTAACCGGCACCCGCCAACGCTGTTAGGGCGCGGTTTGTGTCGTCAGTGCTGATGATTATGGTCCCGTGCTCCCCGTTGACCTGAGTATTGATGGACTCCAGATTGACGCTGGCCTGCGCCAGGACGCTGGTTATATCCGCGAGTACTCCCACATCGTCGCGGGCCATAATTACTATGCGTTCCAAGTAATATCCTCCCTTAAATGGCTTGCGCCGCAAACGGCTGCCAACAGTTCCAGGAATTTATCGTGGGTCTGCCTGTCACAAGGGGCGACAGCATATCGTGAGTCGCCATCCAAACTGGATTTTCAAACTTGATGGAAGAAGGCGCTCTGAACTGGCGCCTATTTCAGCGGGTAGCCGGGGCAATGGCCAAGCATTCGTCCACCAGTTGATCGACCAGTTGCCGGGTTACATGGGGCATGGTAATGAGATGAGCAATGTCCCGATAAGGGGCAAGCTGCCATTTGCTGACCACCTCCTGGGGCGGCCTGGGAAAAACGACTGTTACAGAGTTGTGATGCCGCCAGGCGGGAATGCCGCTGTCATTGAACCTTTGGACCGCATATTCAGCCACCGACAGCATTTCCGCCACAATATCGGTAAGGCCTTCCATTCCGTGTTTCTCGAGGGCATACCACAATAGCAGCGGTGTCCACGCGTTGCGAGAGCCCGGAATGGTAGTGTCCATCACCCCAACGTATTCAACCGAGCGCGATATGCGGGCAACATACTCTTTCCTGGTGAGCACAACGCCACAGGGTATGGGAGAACCGATCAACTTATGACCGCTGACGGCCAGGCTGTCGGCGCCCTCGTCAAATCCATATGGCTGGGGGTCGGCAACGAAGGGCAGAATCATACCGCTGAGGGCCGCATCCGAGTGAATGTATGATTGCCGAATAGCCAGGTCATCCAGAATCTTGCGCACTTTGCGAAGGTCGTCCACCGCTCCCTTCATGGTTGTGCCAATATTGGCCATCATGATCACCGGGACATCACGATTGATACGAATGGTCTCGTACAGGTCGTCGTAATCAATCTCCCCGTTATCCTGGCTCTTGATCATGATGTTGCGCATATTCAGAACCTGCATGATCTTCAGGATGCTGTAGTGAGTGTCCTGAGAGAAATAGACCACGCCCTGGGGATGGAGTTCCCGGGCCATATAGAGCCCGTACATGTTTCCCTCAGTGCCGCCAGTAGTCACATAGCCCCAGGCGTCCTCTGGGTCCAGGCGCATCAGGTTTGCGAATTTCCCAACTACTTCCCGTTCAAAATCATGGCTGTTGACCCGGTAGTTGGTGCCGTGGAAAGGGTCGCCTACGTTGTTTGCATTGAATTTCAGGAAGGGCAGGATTTCTTCGTAGTCAAAATCAAAGTTGACCGGATACCCCAGAGCATAAGCGGATGCTTCCTCATAGGTCTCCTTCAAAGCGGCCAGGCGAGCCCTAGCTTCCCTACTAATTTCTTTCATGGATTCACACCTCCCGTTCCCGGTGTCCCCAAACGGGCTGGCAGCCCATCTTCGTCTGCCAAAGTACCAATATAATTGTACCATCGGGTTAGGTGGCCCTTCCTTATGGCGAAGACGCTCAGCCTGCGATCAGGCAACCCGAACTGCCCCTGGCGACACGAGCCCGGTAGCCCTTGCGTGGTATCATCTGTCCTGAATCGGCCAGCAATGGCTTTCCCCTGGAAAGTGGAGATAGGAGCAGAAGGAAAATGTCGGGAAAACCCTTTATTGACTTTGAACAGGCTCAGGCCGCCATGAAGGCCATAATCGAAGAGGCGACCAAACCTGGCGGCATGCCGGTGGCAATTTCGATAGTGGACGACGCAGGCAATATGGTGGCCTACGCCCAGATGGACCACGTCCGGCTGTACGCCCGGCGTCACGCCTTCCGCAAGGCCTATACTGCGGCAATTATGGGGATGGATACGGGAGCGCATGGCGAACAGTTGAAGGAAAGGGGCCGAACCGTAAGTGATTACGGCGATCCCAGCCTGACCCCCGGCGAAGGTGGAGTAGTCGTAAAGTCCCGGGAGGGCATAATCATGGGAGGAATTGGAGTGGGCGGCTACCTGATTCGGGACGAGGAACTGGCCCAGATTGGCCTGGAAGCGATGAACATTCAGGACTGATTGACCGTGAAGGATCACTGTAATATATTTCATTCAATGATTCGGGACAGGAATGCGCGACTTTTGCCCGAATACTTTCAAAAGAGGTGATAACCATGCCGGAACGCAACCCTTATATGCCAACTATTAACAAGGGCAGCATCAAGGTAAGCATGATCCAGCACACCAACGTGGAAACCAGCGACGTGCCCCGCAGCCAGGAATGGTACGGCAAGGTGTTCGGCGCGGAGTGGACTGAAGACGGGCCACGCTATTTGAAGCTGGGGAACACGGAAGTGCACCTGCACGTGGAGACCAACCCCCAACCCCATTCCACCAACCATTTTGCAGTGGAAGTGGAAGACTGGGACGCCTGGCTGTCCAACCTTAACGAGGTAGGGGTCAATTTCGAACCGGGCCGGGAGCCCAAGCTGAATGACAGCGGCAAGCTGGCAGGCTTCGTCAGGGACCCGGACGGTAACCTGATTGAGGTTATGTACCACGCAGAGTGGCACTAGGCTTCAATAATATATTCCAAACGAGCAACTCCCTCGGTGCAATTGGCTTGCACCGAGGGAGTTCTTTTTGACCCATGCCGATTTCAGGAGGGGTTGGATCCTGTAGCAGGGACGTCTAGAGACCTTCCACAAAAATGGCGTTGGTGGTGGCCGAGTTATGCCGCATCTCTTTGGGTCCGGCGTACTCTTCGGAGTAGTACCAGGCTTTTGCCTGATCCACGCTGTCAAACTCCAGAATGACCAGGCGGCTGGGATTCCAGTCACCCTCCACGGTCTCGGTATCCCCGCCCCGAACCATGTAACGGCCTCCGTAGGCCTCAATAGTCGCGCTGACCAGCTTGCGGTATTCCTCGAAACCCGCCGGGTCGGTCACTGTAACGTCGGCAATCATATAGCCGGCCATATCATGCTCCTTTGCCTTGTGAACTGTTGAATTCCTTAAACACCAGGGGCACAGTCCTAAGAATCAGTCATGGGAGTGGTGGTGCTGCTCCCGGTGCTGACGCAGAAGGTCCTTGCCGTAATCGTTACCATTGGGCGTCCGCACCACTGTATGAATGTGGTTGCGGCTGGGTTCATCGTTGTCCAGGAAGATGCCATTCTGGTGGTCAAACTCGATCAGAACCACCGGGCTGTGGACGCGGTAGTAGAAAACGCTGTCTTCCTCGACGCCGCCCATCCAGGCAAAGTGGGTATCGCCCAGGTGCTCCCTGATCTCATCCATCTTCAACTGGGCGTGGTCCGAGCGCATCCGGTTAATGTAGGTACCAATGAGGTCGAACATTATTGCCTGCTGGTGGCTGGACAAGTCTCCAAACTTGATCCCCTCGTAGCGCATTTCGAAGTTGTCCCGGAAGGCGCCGGTGAAGACGCCGGGGGGAACGTCGTCGGAGACAATGGCCTTGCTTTTTTGCTCGGCGGAGAAGGAACGGGCCAGATTGAGGGCGATGCTTTCTTCGGCCTGGAAGACGCGGGTACCGGCGTGCTTGCCGATGTCAACGGCAACCGGTTCCGAACCCATAAACATGGGAGTCATTACCATCTGGCCTCCCAGCAGGAAACAGTTGACGTTGAGGTGGTGGCCGTCGAACTGCCAGCCCCAGGGGCCCTCGGCGGAGGGTTCACCCATCACACTCATCCAATACAGCCACTCGCCCAATTCTTCATCACTACCGGTGATTTCGCGGATGGCTTCGTTGAGCTTCATTATGTTGCGGGCAAGTTCAAAACCGGCGGGGCTGAAACTTTCGCGGAGCATGTTGAAGGTCAGGTCCCGCTGGGCCTGGGACATGGGTGCCATCATGGCGCCATGACGCATCAGGAAAACGTGGATATTGCTCCAGCGGCGCCAGGCATCACTGTCCAGCCCGAAGCTGGCAGCAGATCTCTGTTCCGAATCAAGCGACTCCAGCCAGGCATTGGCGGCATTGGCAATTCCTTCATTGGAAAGTCCGGTGTCCTGCAACGAATACAGGCCAGTAGTTACCTGCCCTTCGGCAGTCAGTCCCTTGAAGGGTTGGGCAATTTCCGCTTCGGCGTTTCGCAGGTTAGTTGCCAGTTGTTCCGGCATGTCTGGGGCCAGTTTTCGGCCGGAAACGACGGGACGGTTTCGTATTTTGAAATCGCGCAACGTCAGTGTCATCAGTATCGTTCTCCTGTAGAAGATAGCCAATTATACTACGGGCAAGGTGGAACCAAGAATTCTCGCGCTAACTGAGTTCCTTCTCTCTGGCAGATGCAACAAAAATGCGAGGGCAGCCACAAGAGATGCCACAAGAGGTAACTATACGGGTTCAATCAAGCGATAGGCGAGCATCCAACCCCAATCAAGGATATTGGTTGCCGATGGCTTCCACGTAGAGCGCGTACAGCGATTGGCTGCAAGCCATGAACAGCCGATTTTTTTGCAGGCCTCCGAAGCAGAGGTTAGCGCAAGGCTCGGGCAGGTGGATGCGGCCAATCAACTCGCCGTCAGAAGTAAAGCAGTGTACGCCATTGGAGCCCGGGCCAGCCCAACCGACACCGGCCCACAGATTTCCATCACGGTCCGTGCGCAAGCCGTCGGCGAACCCGGGCTTGAAGTCGGCGAAAACCTCACCACCCCGCATCACTCCCCCTTCACCGACTCCAAAGACGCGAATGTGGCCAGGAGCATCTGGGTCGTGGGAACTGCCGCTATCGGAAATGTACAGCCGTGACTCGTCCGGAGAAAAACAGAGCCCATTGGGCTTGACGAAGTCCTCAGCTGCTACGGTGGCCAGGCCGGTTCCTGGATCCAGCCAGTAAATCCGAGTGGGCAACTCGGGGTCCGCCCGCTGGCCTTCGTATCCCACCAGGATTCCGTAGCCAGGGTCGGTAAACCAGATGGCTCCGTTGGATTGGACCACCACGTCGTTCGGCGCGTTGAGGCGCTTTCCGTCGAAACGGTCAATCAACACCGTTATGCTGCCGTCATACTCGGTTCGGGTAACCCGGCGAGTCAGGTGTTCGCACGAAATCAGGCGCCCCTGTCGGTCGCGTGTGTTGCCATTGGCGTTGTTGGATGGCTGGCGGAACACAGTCACGTCGCCGGATGCTTCGCAGTACCGAAGCATCCGGTTGTTGGGAATGTCACTGAAAATCAGGGACCTGGAGTCGCCAAACCACACCGGGCCCTCGGCCCACCTGGTTCCGGCGAACAGGCACTCTACCGCCGCGTTACCGTTCAGGTATGAAAGGAACCGCGGGTCCACCGCCTCCACTGCCGGGTCTGGATAACGAACAATACCCTGGTCCCAGCGCCGTGCGAGTTCAGGAGTCCAGTCTGCTTTACCGGCCATTAACTACTTCCTGGTTTCGTTTTCCAGCCACTATTCCCGGGCTTGCCTGGCGGGATTTTACACCTTTCGGTTAAGTGAGGTTGAAACTGTCGGGCGGAGGGTTGCCCGTGGAATGCTGGCTGCCCAACCCACATTCTACCTTGCCCACTAAAGCCTCTAATGGTACTTTACTCCATAGCATTCAATCCTGCGCAACCTTACCTTTACATGAGGACGACTAATGGCAACAACACAGGGCGCCCCCCATCGCAACTTTATCGGCGGACAATGGGTCGAGTCCGTGTCCGGCCGTACCTATCCCGTAGCGAATCCAGCTCACAAAGGGACGGTCTTGGGCGAGTTTCAGACTTCTACTCCTGAGGATGCGCTGCAGGCAGTAGCCGCCGCCAAGGAAGCGCTGGAAGGATGGGCGAATACGCCGGCGCCGGCCCGTGCCCAGGTTCTTTTCCGGGCCCTGGAAATAATGGGACGTCGCAGTGACGAACTGGCCCGAACCATAACCGAGGAAGAAGGCAAACCCCTGCCCGACGCCCAGGGCGAAGTACGCCGGGCCATGAATATTATTGAATACGCAGCCGGCGAAGGACGCCGGATGTTCGGGTACACCACACCTTCCGAGCTGCCCAGCACCGTTGCCTACACGGTGCGGAGGCCGCTGGGAGTGGTAGCCATTATCACGCCCTGGAACTTCCCAATCGCCATTCCAGCCTGGAAGATGGCCCCGGCTCTTATCTGCGGAAACGCGCTAATTTTCAAACCGGCGTCCATCACACCGTTAAGCGCGGTTAAGCTGACCGAAATATTTGAGGAGGCTGGCCTGCCTCCCGGCGTCCTTAACCTGATAACCGGCCCGGGCGGGTCAGTGGGCAATGCGCTGGTAGAGAGCCCGGACGTGAACGGTATTTCGTTCACCGGTTCAACCGAAATCGGGACCGGAATTTACGCGGAAGGAGCCCAGCGCCTCAAGAAGGTACAGTGCGAGATGGGAGGCAAGAACGCGGTAATTCTGCTGGCCGACGCCGACCTGGACAAGGCACTGGGCGGTATCGTGCAGGGGGCTTTCGGCTCCACCGGCCAGCGATGCACGGCCACCAGCCGGGTGATCGTCGAAGAGGATGTTTATGACATCTTTATGGAGCAGTTGATCGACCGCACTTCCAGGTTGAAGGTGGGCGACGGGCTGGCTCCGGATACGGATGTCAGTCCTTTGTCCAGCCAGTCCCAGTTGGACACGGTGCTGGAATACATTGGCGTTGGGGCCGAAGAGGGAGCGCACCTGGCATTCGGCGGCCATGCGGTTACGGGCGGCGAGTTTGACGAGGGTTACTACGTGGAGCCAACCATATTCACCGACTGCACCACGGATATGCGTATTGCCCAGGAAGAAATATTTGGACCGGTTCTGACGGTATTCAAGGCCAGGGACCTGGAAGACGCGGTTGAGATATCCAACAGCGTCAAGTTTGGGCTGTCCTCTTCGGTGTACACCCGTGACCTGCCCCGGGCTTACAGATACATCAACACCGTGGAAGCAGGAATGGTCCACGTCAACGCCCCCACGCTGGGCGGCGAAGTGCACCTGCCCTTTGGCGGTCTCAAGGCCTCGGGAGTTGGCCAACGCGAACAGGGTGTGGAAGCGATGGATTTCTTCAGCGAAGTCATCACCGTCTATATCGATTACGCCGACTCTTCAAGGTCGCAGGCACGCTTCATTTAAATGGACATATGGGACCTGACAGCCCTGAGGCGGGGCCTGGTCGGGTTGGCTTTCGCCAGCCTGACCCTGGCCCTGACGGCCTGCGGGCCCTCGGATGAGGAGCTCAACCAGCTCATAGACCAGCGGGCACGAGACATTGTGGCTGCCGCGCCCACCGTTACTCCCCAGGTAATTCCCACGCCCTTGCCCACGGCCACGCCCCAGCCCACCGTTACGCGGATGCCGGAACCAACGCTGGTGCCTACGGCTACCCTGGTACCCACGGCAACTACCCCGCCGACCGCCACTGCCTTTCCGACGGCAACGCCTCAGCCAACGGCGACACCGATAGTTCTTCCGCCTACGGCTACACCGGCGCCGACGCCGACCCCGGTTACTTTTCCGCCAACGGCCACGCCGGTTACGATTCCTAACACGGCTACGCCCCAGCCTACCGCTACACCCCAGCCGGTTACCGACTTTCGTGCCATCCACCAGCACGCCTGGCCTTCAGTCTTCATGATCGACACCAGATTCAGCCGAGGGTCTGGGTGGCTGATCGAGCCCAACCTGATAATTACCAACGAGCACGTAGTTGATTTCAACCGGACCGTCACCGTTCGCCAGGCCGAAGAGCCCGAATTCACTGCCACCGTGTTAGCAGTGGACCGGGAGAGGGACCTGGCATTGATAAGGTTCGACCCCGATAAGGCGCCGTTGAGCAGCCGAGCAGCCCCGCTGCCCCTGGGAACAGTGCCCCGTCAGGACATAGCCCAGGAATTGATGGCCCTGGGCTATTCCACGGTTTTCCCCCGGGACGACGGAACCGTAGGAGCAGCGTCGGCCAACCGGGGGGTGCTTTCCCAGGTAGTTTACGTTGATGACGACCGGGAAATCCGAAACTTGTTGATGGACGTGCCGGTGGACCCGGGAGACAGCGGAGGTCCAGTCTTTAACAGCGATGGGGAGGTGATTGGCCTGGTTCGGGCCGCCCAGACCCAGGCCGGCGGCAAAAGGGTTATAGGCACTTTCTTTGCCGTACATGTGGACGAAATCCGCGAGGCTCTCCCGGCTCTCAAGCAAGGCCGGTCAAACTAGCTTTGCACTAACCGCCTTAACGGAAAGAGCCCGCTCTTTTCATCGACGTAGAGTCCGAACCAGAGACCTTATACCTACTGATAGCACTCTGCATACGGGTGATTCTTATTTGTTTGGCATCAATCCTGCTGATATAATCGCCGAAAATCACCATATCTAACCCTATCTTGTCGAAACTGGGAGGCAACTTATGGGATACATACCACGACAACTGGGCCACGTGAATATCTACGTCAGGAACGCGGAGCGAGCCAGGGACTGGTACGAAGACCTGCTGGGCCTGCATACTCACGGATTCACCCCGGGCCGGGCTGCCTTCATGAGCGCGGACATTGGAAATTCCCACGAAATCGCCCTGGTAGAGGTGGGGGATGACGCTGCCGGACCCCAACGGGGACAGGTTGGCCTGAATCACATGGCGTGGTACATGCACAGCCTGGAGGACCTGGCGGAGTTGTACGAACGGGTCAAGGAGAAGAACATACCCATAGAGCGAGTGTCGGACCACGGCCATGCCATAGGAATTTACATCCGTGACATGGACGGCAATGGCATCGAGCTTTCATACGAGATGCCGGCCAGCGAATGGGGTCACGACCCGAGTGGATATATGATCGGCGGAACAAGCAAAGGTCGCCTTTCGGGTCCGTGGGATGAAGCCCTGGCGCGTCAGGCTCAGGCCACCGCTTAAGGTAGGGTCTTTACTCCTCAGGCAGGTCGGCCAGACGTCAGGTGAAACCAATTGCCGAATTCTTGCTGGCGCATTGCCGGTATGGAGGTTGAAGGAATGTCTGGAAATTACAGCATTATGGTTGGAACTACGGGTGCGGGCCTCTTCCATAGCGCCGACTCAGGGGAAAGCTGGCGCCGGGTGGGCAACCCCTTCCCCGGGGAGTCTCAGATCCGCGCGCTGACGGTGGACCCCAGCAATGCCAGCGTGGTGTATGCCGGCGCCGAGAACGGCTTCTACCGCAGCGAAGACTCGGGCATGCACTGGGCGAAACTGGACTCGCCCATGGAAGGCCTGAAAATCTGGTCCATCGCGGTGAATCCGGCCAACTCGGAAAACATTTACGTGGGCACCAGCCCGCCGTTCCTCTTTCGGAGCAGGGATGGCGGCCAAAGCTGGGAGAAGTTGTCGGCCGACATAGCACAGGAATGCGCTATCGGCGACCCACGGGTTACGGCCTTGCTGGTGGATCCGGTGGATACCGACACAGTCCTGGCCGGGGTCGAGATAGACGGTGTTTACGTCAGCCGGGATGGTGGGGACACCTGGAGCCACGTTGAGCAGGGAATAACCAATCCCGACATTCACGGCATGGCCTTCAGCCTGGGCGAGGAGAAGACGGTGCTGGTCAGCACTCCACGGGAAATTTTTGCCAGTCGCGACGACGGCACGACCTTCGACTCCCTGATGTCTTCATCTACGCTGGAGATGCCCTACTGTCGCTGGGTGGCCGTCAAGACAGACGACCCGCAGGTAATGTTTGTGGCCAACGGCGACGCAGCCATCGGCAACACAGGAACCATACGCCGCTCCACTGACGGCGGGCAGTCGTGGGAAGAACGGCCGCTGCCAGTGGAACCCAACTCGCCAGTCTGGAACTTTGCCACCAATCCTGCCGATCCCAACCTGATTCTGGCGAACAGCGTTTACGGCGAACTGTACCGCAGCGAAGACGGAGGGGAAAACTGGAGTAAGCTCAAGAAAGAATTCACCGAAGTTCGGGCGCTGGCCTGGACTCCGAACGAGGCATAATTTAGCCGAGAGAGCGAAAATCATTGCCCGCCTGAGTAATCCGGCGGGCAATTTTGGCAAGAGTGGTTAAACACCTGGGCCCTGCTTTAGCCGGGCTGTAGATTTGGTATATAATGTGCCAAGGGCGCTTCCGTGGAACTCAGACTTATCGTACGAGGTTCCGGAGGGCAGAATCATTCCTTCTGAAAGGTGTGGCCCGGTTATTCGATAAGCTTATTCTGCCCGGCATCCGTGGATGCCGGGCAAGTTCACTAGAGAAACAGGTTAAATTGCTGGATACCTACTACATTTGGACCATAGGCTGCCAGATGAACAAGGCCGACTCCGAACGGTTGGGGTCAGCCCTGGAACAGCTTGGCCTCCAGCCCGTGGATACCGCCAAGACCGCTGACGTAATTGTCCTGAATTCCTGTGTAGTCAGGCAGGGAGCCGAGGATAAGGTGGTCGGCAACCTGTGGATGGTCAATCCTCTCAAGAAGAAACAGCCCGACCGGGTACTGGCTCTGATGGGTTGCATGGTGGGCCCCAGGACTGACCAGCTGGAAAAGCGGTTCCCTGACGTTGACCTGTTTATGCAGCCGCAGCAGTTTGAGCCATTGCTGGAACTGGTGGGGCAGCGCAAGGGCCTGGACTGGGAGGGTTGCGTAGGGTCCCTGGCCCCCACCCATCCTGATGTTACCTGCTACGTACCCATCATCCACGGGTGCGACCTGATGTGCACTTTCTGCATTATTCCCTATCGAAGGGGGCGCCAGGTCAGCCGTCCGGTGGATGAGGTGGTCCGCGAAGTTGAACTGCTGGTAAATCGGGGTGTCCGTGAAGTCACGGTCCTGGGCCAGACGGTGGACGCATACGGATATGACCTGCCGGAGAAACCGGATTTGTCTCAGCTGCTGACCTGTCTAAACGACATAGATGGGCTGGACCGCATACGTTTCCTTACCTCGCATCCGTCATACATGGACGACCGGATCATACGAGCGGTAGCAGAACTCCCCAAAGTCTGCGAACACATCAACCTGCCGGTCCAGGCGGGCGACGATGAGGTCCTGCAGAACATGCGCCGTCCTTATACTCGGGACGAATACCGTGATCTGGTCGGGCGCATTCGGGAGACTATTCCCGCCGTCTCCATGAGCACCGACATAATCGTTGGTTTCCCGGGAGAAACGGAAGAGCAGTTCGGTAGAACCATGGACCTGGTTTCGGAATTGAAATTCGACAAAGTCCACTGCGCTGCCTACTCAACCCGTCCCGGAACCGTTGCCCACCGAACCATGGAGGATGATGTACCGGCAGAGGTTAAAGACCGCCGGATGAAAGAACTGGACGCCCTTCAGGAGAATATCCTGAGTCAGACTAACTCCAAACTGGTGGGCCATACCATGGAGGTGCTGGTGGAAGGTCGGAAGCGAGGCAAATGGCAGGGCCGCACTCGCACGGATAAGCTGGTGTTCCTAACTGAAGATGACGACAATGGATGCTCCACCAACCTGGCAGGCCAACTGATACAGGCGGAAATCGAAAATGCCAGCCCGTGGGCTTTGCAGGGCAGGGCCCAATCGCTGGACTAAGCATATTCTGTTAAACGCTACGAAAGAGGCTAGAAGCGCAACATAGCCCAATGCATTCAACAGTTTGCCCCGGCTGCCCGTGATTTACGGCACATAATGTATCGCAGCCTTCCCTGAACCGGCAGCCTCCAAAGCACCGAGGGAGTGAATATGGCAACAAAGCCCAGGACGCCTACCATACCCCTGAGCGAAATAGAGCACGCAGCCTTTTGCCGGCCGGAAGACGAACTGCCGGCAAAGTCTCTCGCGGAAGAACTGGCCATCAATGTGCGGTGGCAGAAAATCCCGCCCGAATACCTGAGGTGCTCGCCGGAAGAACTGGACAATAGAATCCACCAGGTGAGGCAGAAGCTGGGCACAGACGTAACTATCCTGGGCCATCACTACCAGCGGGAAGAAATCATCAAGTACGCAGATTTCCAGGGAGACTCATTCTTGCTGTCCCAGGAAGCTGCTTCCCGCCCGGAGGCCAGTTATATCGTCTTCTGCGGCGTTCACTTCATGGCCGAGACCGCCTGCATCCTGTGCGCTCCGCACCAGCAGGTAATCCTTCCCAACATTACGGCGGGCTGTTCAATGGCCGACATGGCCCCTATGGACGATGTAGAAGATGCGTGGGACGACCTTCAGGACGTGTTGGGCGACCATGGCGGAATCGTCCCCATCACCTACATGAACTCCATTGCAGGCATCAAGGCTTTGTGCGGCCGGAATAATGGCGCCGTTTGTACCTCATCCAACGCAACGGCAGTGCTGGAGTGGGCCTTCCAGGAGGCTGAACGGGTCCTGTTCCTGCCCGACCAGCATCTTGGTCGCAATACGGCGTTGAAGCTGGGCATTCCGCTGGAAGAGATGGTTGTGTGGAATCCGTTCAAGCGCCTGGGAGGCAACACTCCTGAACAATTGCGGAACGCCAAGATGGTTTTGTGGCAGGGCCATTGCTCAGTCCACACACGATTTACACCGGCCCAGGTACAGTCTGCCCGCGAGCGTTTTCCTGACGTAAACGTGCTGGTACACCCGGAGTGCCCCATGGAAACCCTCCAGGTGGCTGACATGAACGGGTCCACCGAGTTCATCCGCAAGGCTATCAATGAAGCCCCTGCGGGGAGCATTTGGGCTGTGGGAACTGAAATCAGCCTGGTAAACCGACTGGCGTTGCAGAATCCTGACAAGACGATATTCTGCCTGGACCCGGTAAGCTGCCCTTGCTCTACGATGTACCGGATTCACCCGGCATACCTGCTTTGGGTGCTGGAAGGACTGGCTGAGGGAGTGGTAAGCAACCAGATAACGGTACCCGAGGACGTTCGACGGGACTCCAACATTGCCCTGGAAAGGATGTTGTCCCTGAGATAACGGGCCACTGGATGCCGCAATCGATACTGTGCAAACTCCGGGTAAGCCGGGCTACCGGCGGCAAATTGGCGTTCAGGAAAGAATTTCCGAGTATCACAACTAGTACAACCCGTAATATAGCGCAACGACTGCAGATTGACTCCCAATGGGCCGTGTGCTACATTGTTTCAACCCTTCCTGAACAGGTACCCCTACGAAAATCTTTCGGAGGTAAGAGAGAATAGCAAGGCAGTATAGAGTAAACGAGCAGATCAGGACGCCCCGCGTTCGCGTTATCGGAGAGAACGGAGAGCAGCTTGGACTAATGCCCCTGGCTGAAGCCTTGCAAAAGGCACGGCAGGATGGTGTCGACCTGGTGGAAGTGGCTCCCAATGCAGATCCCCCGGTTTGTCGCCTGCTGGATTACGGAAAACTGCGCTACCTTTACTCGAAGAAAGAACGGGAATCAAAGAAGGCCCAGAAGAATACCGAGTTGCGGGAAGTGCGCTTCCGGCCAAACATCGGTGAACATGATCTGGACGCGAAACTCCGCAAGGTCAAGGAGTTTATCGATGACGGGTCCAAGGTCAAGTTGACCGTACGTTTCCGTGGCCGTGAGGCGGTGCACCAGCAACTGGGGCTATCGCTTCTCAAGAAAGTAGCCGACGATCTCAAGGAAGAAGTGCGGCTGGAAAAGCCCCCGTCAATGGAAGGCCGGGCCTTGTCCATGATATTGATTCCGAATCCGGCCAAGCCTGAAAAATCCGAGAAGAAAGTGGAAGACCTAGCCAATGCCGAAGCTTAAGACACACAAGGGCGCCAAGGCCCGATTTCATGTGACCGGCTCGGGCAAGTTAATGCGGCGCAAGCGCATGAGCAGTCACCTGCGACGCAAGAAGCCCAAGAAGGTAACCCGCAAGTACGACGCCAAGCTCCACGTGGACAAGGCGGACGTCAAGCGGTTGAGCCAGTTGATCCCCTACGACGCATAGGTCGTCGGTTAATTTACCCCGGAGTTTAACGTTGTCCAGAGTCAAACGCGGCGTCACCAAGCGCCACCGCCATAAGAAAGTATTGTCAGCGGCCCGAGGATACCAGGGATCCTCCAGCCGAAACTATAAATGGGCCAAGGAAGCGCTGCTCCACGCTTGGAGTTATTCCTACCGGCACCGCCGCGAGAGGAAAGGCGATTTCCGTCGACTGTGGATTGTCCGTATCGGCGCTGCCTGTCGGCAATCAGGTACCAATTACAGCCAGTTTATGTATGGCCTCAAGCTGGCCGGTGTCGAAGTGGACCGCAAGATGCTGGCCGATCTGGCGGTGAACGATCCCGCCGGCTTTGACAAGCTGATTGGCATTTCCAACGAAGCCAAAACAGCTGCCTGATCCCACTTTCCTTCAAGTAAATTAAACGAGACCATTCCCAATAACCCGGGAATGGTTTCTTGTCGTGTAACAGACAACGGGGCGGACTGTTTTTCAGCCGCCCCGTTTTTTCTTTGACAGTAGTTCGGGAGCTTATGCCAATACTGTTCAGGTTTGGCCTTTCTTAGTCCTCCACCCGCGCGAAGCCATAGTAGTCGTCGCTGTCGAGAATGCGTTCCAGGGTTCTCAATGTGAGATTGATGGGTCGAACCGGCGTGGACCAGCGTTGCGTAAGCTCATCGTGAAGTTCACTGAGAGCCATCGGCTCGTTGCGGCGGGCCAGTAGAGTCCGGAAAATTATTTCCTGCAACGGCATGCCTGAGTCTATATAGTCGTCTTCAGTTCCGCAATATTCGGCTATCTCACTCAGAATCTCCTGGGGATTGTCCAGCTCGCTATTCTCCTTGAGCATGGAGGGAACCATGGCGGGTCGCCGGGCCGCCAGCAGAGTAATGGCCGACCGGTTCAACTGATCCAACCGATCAAAGCTGACATGATAGGAAGGGATTTCCTCTTCCTGCTGGGACACATCCGGGTTGGGGATCGTCATATATCTACCTCTTCGTTCCAGTCGAGCATGATAATGTCCACCTGTTCGCCGGCATCCTTGCGGGAAAGGTGGTCGGGACATATTGCCAGGGCATTGGCCCGGGACATGGATGTCAGTATGTTGGAGCCCTGGGGCCCGGTGGGGTTGGCATAATAGACTCCATCTCGTTTTTCCACTTCCACCCGAGCGTAAACCCGGCGACCGTCGGAGTTATAAATAGGCGCGGTCAAGATTCCCTCGACCATCGGTCGTCCCAAGCGTTTTCGCCCAAGCATGGTCCGAATCGCCGGGCGGGCAAACATCTCAAAGGCCACCATGGCGCTGACCGGATTGCCGGGCAGACCCATTAGCGGTACCGGCTTCCCCGTTCCGTTTACCGGATCGCCCCGCAGCATACCGAAGGCCAGGGGCTTGGCGGGGCGCATCCGCACCGACCAAAAGTTGATATCGCCCCGCTCGGTCAGTACGTCCTTTACCACATCATAGTCGCCCTTGGAAACCCCAGCGGAGGTTACCAGCAGGTCGGAATTGACCACCTCTTCCAGCTTGCGGTGCATGTCTTCCAGGCTATCACGGGCTATGCCCAGGACTTTGGGAATACCCCCGGCGGCCACTACAGAAGCGGCCACGCTAAAACTGTTGCTGTCGTAAATCTTGCCTCCGGAAAGCTGCTCTCCCAGCGATGCCAACTCGTCACCAGTGGAGAGGACCGATACCAGGGGGCGGCGAATGACACGGGCGCTTGCCAGGCCCAGCGACGCCAAAACGCCTATCTCCGCCGACCTGACAACGGTGCCGGCTTCGAGCACCAGGTCTCCCTCCCTGACATCTTCTCCGGCGGGCCGCACGTTGCAGCCCAAGGGAAGGTCGGCCTGAATGTCTATGTCAGCCAGTGTCCTGCCCGAGGAGCGCCTGTTAATCTCATCGGTTTCCTCGAAAGGCACCACCGTATCTGCCCCCGACGGCACCGGCGCTCCCGTCATGATGCGAATAGCCGTGCCGGGCTCCACCGTCTGGTCTGAGACCTGCCCGGCGGCCACCAGGCCGATGACTCGCAGATTCCTGGGAGAATCTTCGGACGCGCCAATAATGTCATCCCGTCGGACAGCGTAGCCGTCCATACCGGAATTGGCCAGCGGCGGAAGGGCCAGAGGTGAGCGCACTTCAATTGCCAGGGTCTGACCCAGGCAGTCCAGTATGGGCTTCTCCTCTACCTCAAGGGGAGCGAAGCAAGCCATGATCTGACGGTGGGCTTCCTCGACCGAGAGCATATCCTCGCCAACATGCCGATGACCGTGGTCATGGGGAGGGGCGTGGTGACCGTGCCCGTGGCCAGCAGATTCTTGATGACCCTGGTGCGGTGTTTGCATAACTAGTCCTTAAAGGGATGCGAATTGAAGACTGCGAACGGCTTCGTCTGTTTGCGAAGCCACCGAGCTAGTCCCTTAGCGTGGCTCCCACGTCACGCTGGAGAATCCGAAGCAATCCGTCCAGGGTGCGGTTAACCTCTTCGGCGGTCAAAGTGTGGTCGGACGACTGGAAGTAAACGTGGAAGGCCAGGGACTTCATGCCAGCTTCCAGGTTCTCCCCAGCGTAAACATCGAACAACTCCACCCTTTCAACCAGGCGATGGCGGTCCAGGATTTCCTGAACGTTGCCGGCAGGCACTTCTTCAGGCACAACCAGAGCCACATCTCGGTGAGCTGACGGGAACCGGGTTAACGATTGGAAATTCCGGCCCGACCCGGCAGGCAATGTCAGCAGATCGTCCAAATAAATCTCGAACACTACTGCGGGCCGGTACCTCAGATCGAAACGTTCGGCGATTGATGGGTGCAATTCACCCAGCACACCTATTTGGGATCCGCTGCACATGATCCTTGCGGCCCGACCGGGATGCAGGGCAGGATTCTCCTCCCCTGATGCAGGTTCCCAGGATGGCGTTAGACCCAGCAGGGCCAGCATGGAGGTCAACATTCCCTTTACGTCATAAAAGTCCAGCGGGCCATTATCAACCAGCCATGAGGGTTCCGAGCGGAGGCCGGAAACAACGCCGGCGCCAACCTCCCTCTCATCGGGAAGCTGCTCAGGCCTGGGCAAGAACACTCGAGCCTGCTCAAAAAAGCGGAAAGGTCCCTCATTGTATCCTTCGTTATAGGACAGCGTATTCAGGAGGCTGGCAAGGAGAGTGGGACGCAAGTGATCATGTCCCGCGCTCATGGGATTGGCAACCTTGAGTGGAGCAGATCTTTCGGCAGTGCAGTTGACCTTCTCCAGGTCTTCCAGGCTGACCAGAGGATAGCTGATAGTCTCCTGAAGCCCGACCGACGCCAAGGCCTCCTTAACCCGAGCTTTCAACTCGGTCATGGGGGCAGGCTGCCGGTAAGGTATGGGGGTTGACAACATCGTGGTAGGAACGTTGTCGTACCCGATGATACGGACAACCTCCTCTATCAGGTCCTCTTCGATATTGATGTCACTGCGCCAGTAAGGAGGTATCACCGAAATAGAGGCATCATCCACTCGCTCCGTCTCAAAATCCAGAGATTGGAAGACCTCATTGACCTCTTCGACGGAGACATCCATTCCCAGTACCTGCTTCAGCCTTCGCAGCGTCAGCGTAACCTTACGCGCCGGTGTATCAGACTCGGAATAAATGTCATAAATTCCCTGAGCTATGACACCACCGGCCACTTCCTGGATTAGCTGGGTGGCACGGCGGAGGGCAATGGGCGCCAACTCGGGACGAAGACCCTTCTCAAACCGCTGGGAAGCATCGGTGTACAGGCGGAAAGTGTCGGCAGTCCTTCGGTTGTTGTAACTGTTGAAGGTGGCAGATTCAAGCAGCACGCTGGTGGTGTCGGAGCCAATCTCGCTGTTGGCGCCGCCGATAACTCCACCCAGGCCTACCGGGTCCTTTGAGTCAGCGATTACGAGCACTTCGCTGTTCAGTTCCCTCTCTACGCCGTCCAGGGTCTCCAGGGCCTCGCCCGGGGCGGCGCGCCGGACTATTATGGTCTTGTCCCTGACCTTGTCCAGGTCAAAGGCATGGAGAGGTTGGTTAAACTCCAGCATCACGTAGTTGGTGACGTCAACTACGTTGCTTATGGGCCTCAGGCCCGCCCTGGTCAGACGGTCCTGCAGCCACTGCGGCGATGGTCCAATCTCCAAACCCTGGATCAGGCTGGCGGTGTAGCGGGGGCAGAGGTCAGGGTCCGCCACGGACACACTGGCCTGCCCCGTGATAGGCGGGCCATCCTCCTGGTACTGGACCTCTGGTACCTTGACGGGCTTGCCGGTCAACGCGCCGATTTCGTGGGCAACGCCAAGAACAGAGAAACAGTCCAGGCGGTTAGGGGTGACCTCGAGGTCAAGGATAGTATCACCCAGATAGTCATCCAGGGCCATTCCAGTGGGGGCGTCATCAGGAAGGACCACGATGCCTTCGTGGCCTTCTCCCAGTCCAAGTTCCAGTTCGGAGCAGATCATGCCCTCGGAGACCACACCGCGAATCCGGGCAGCCTTAAGGGTTTCATGTCTTTCTGAATGAGTATTGTAGAGGCGGGCGCCGACGCGGGCGAAGCAAATCTTCTGCCCAGCAGCCACATTGGGGGCGCCGCAGACCACTTCCATTTCGCTGCCGTCGCCGGGGTTTACGCGACAGAGTCGGAGAGTGTCGGCATTGGGATGAGGGCTAACCTCCAGAACCTCGCCGACACAGCAGTTTTCCCACCCACCCAGTTCAGTAACTTCTCCGACTTCCACTCCGGCCATGGTCAGGCGGTGAGCCAGTTCTTGGGGTGGCAGGTCGATGTCGACGTACTCGCGCAACCAGCTTAAAGGAATTTGCATATGCGTTGAATCTCGTTATTGACCGCTACGGTTTGGTTGGAAATGTCGGGGGCTATTCTTGCCATGGCCCCAACCGGAGCATCCGGCAGCAGAGCCCTTGTCTAGAATTGGCGCAGGAAGCGCAGATCGTTGGAATAGAAGTGCCGAATGTCGTCGATGCCATACTTCAGCATGGCAATGCGCTCGGGCCCCAGGCCAAAGGCAAAGCCGGTGTATTTTTCAGAATCGTACCCCACCGCCCGCAAGACATAGGGATGCACCATCCCAGCGCCCAGGATTTCGATCCATCCGCTGCCCCGGCAAATGCGGCAACTGCTGTCCGTTCCCTCACATGAGAAACAGTCGATGGACATGTCCACGCCAGGTTCCACGAAGGGGAAATAGTCGCAGCGGAAGCGCACCTGACGACGGGCGCCGAATATCTGGCGGGCAAACTCGTACAGTGTCCCCTTCAGGTCGGCAAAGGTAATGCCCTCATCCACGGCCAGACCTTCAACCTGGTGAAAATGCCACTCGTGGGTGGCGTCGGTAGCCTCGTATCGATATACCTTGCCGGGGACGACCAGTCGTACCGGAGGCTGCATGCTTTCCATCACCCGCGCCTGCATGGGCGACGTGTGGGTCCGGAGCAGCATTGGGCGCTGGCCCTCTTCGTTAACGTAATCCACCCACAGGGTGTTCCACATATCCCGGGCAGGGTGTCCCTGGGGGATGTTCAACATCTCGAAGTTATAGTGGTCCCACTCCACCTCGGGTCCTTCAACAATGCTGAAACCCATTGCCACAAAGGCATCGGTAATTTCGCGAACCACCTGGGTTGTGGGGTGAAGCCGGCCGGTGGCAACAGGGCGGCCGGGGAGCGTTACATCAATGCGCTCCAGGTCTGCAACCTGCGCCAGCCTGGCCTGGCTGACTTCCTGACTGCGCTTTTCCAGTTCCTCTTCCAGAGTGGACTTGGCGCGATTGCCCAGGGCGCCCACTTCCCGTCTCTGGTCTATATCCAACTGGGACAGGCCCCTCAAAATACTGGTCAGGCCGCCCCGCCGGCCCAGGTAGCGTACCCGCCACTGTTCAAGGGCGTCGGAATTGTCCAGCAGGGCAAGTTCGCCGAGGGCGGTTTGCGTCAAGTCTTCGATGGACTGGGCGGTGCTTTGCGTCACTGAGGTATACCTTTACCGGAAGAGTACGGGTAAAAAGGGGTAGTTCCCGCCACGCCATTATAGGATTCGTACATACAAGGGTCAAGCTGACTGAGGCGCATTAGTATCCAATTCGCGGCAGCCACCAGATCGCTATCTTTCGAACTCCCGCAGCCAGTCGTTGATGTTCTTTCCCGTTTCCAGGCATGCGTAAAGTACAACACCGGCAGCAGCCCTGGCATCCTCCAGCGCATCATGATGGCGAAAGGTAATCCCCAGGTCATGGGCCAGGTTAGCCAACCGATACCCCCGCCCGCCGCGCCGGTGGGGCCAGGCCCGCCGCGCGATGGCCACGCTGTCCAGCCAAATAGCAGGAATGATGGGCAACCCATATTTGTTGGCCGCGCCATTCATGGCCCTGCGGTCGAAGAATGTGTGGCTGACCAGCGCCGCCCCGTCCAGCCAGTCGAACACCTCGGCAAAGACTTCATCGAAGGAGGGAGCGGAGCGAACTGTATCGGGACCAATCCCGTGCAACCGGACATTGAAGGAATTGAAGGCCTCTTCGGGATTAACCAGGGCGCAAAATGTGGATTCAACCTGTCCATTCTTGACCCGGACCATGCCTATCTGGCAGATGCTTGATGGACTGTGATTGGCGGTTTCCACATCTATGGCGCAGAAATCCAGATCAGTGACAGCGGGCATTTATGTCATCCGTTCCGTTGTAGTCCAGTCCCCCTGCCCGCCAATTCATACCACTCCCCTTGCGTTTTCCAGACTCTCGTGCGAAGAAATACCTGACCACGTTGCGGGTTCTGCCCCACAAGGGTCCAGTTGACAAGCCTCCCCATTTCTAAAGCGCAATGTGCATCAGTTCCTCAGAGAATACTATCTCTCCATCGTAAATGCGACTGATGTCACCGATACCTTGTTCCATGGGACCGTGCCCAGCCAGGTGGGGCCCTACGTGGACAAGCACCAGTTTCTTGACACCGGCTGCCTGGGCAATTCGAGCGGCGCCAGTGGTGCCGCACTGGCCGGTAAACTCGCCATTGGCGTCCATTACCGCCTGGTCGTCCCAGCACATGCACAGCATCATGTCGGCGTCCTTTGCAAGCTCTGCCACCGAATCGCAGGGCTGGGTGTCGCCGGTGAAAACCACGCTTCCATCGTCGGAGTCCACCCGATAGGCCAGGGAATCCAGCCAGGGCTGCACGTGTTCCGCCGGCGCCGCGGTAACTTCCCAGTTCGGACCGCTGAACACTTTGCCTGGACCAACATCCCGGGCATCCACCGATGGAGCAGGTCTGGGCAGGGTCCCACCCCGATTGACAAACACCTGCTGGCTGAGGGGGTGATTTACCCGAGCCTTCCAGTCATGGGTGAACAGTCCGTTCTCTCCCAGGATTCCCTCGGTGATTTTCTCAGTCAAGTCCGGGCCGAAGACTTGTAGCTCGTTTTCCTTGCCTATGCTCTGGTCCCAGCGGCAGAGCAGGAAACAAGGGTAGTCAATATCGTGGTCAAAGTGGTGGTGGGTGAAGAACAGATAGTCCACCTGGGTGGGAAACAGACCGGCCTTAACCAGCTTGTGAGTAGTAGCGGGGCCGCAGTCGAACATTAACAACTGGTCGCCAAGCTTGAATACGTGGGAGCTTCCGAAACGTGTGGGAGTAGGGGTAGGAGTTCCGGCGCCCAGGGTGTAAATTTCCGCCATTGCTGACCTCTCAGGTTCGAAGGAGTAAATTCCAAGGTTGGCACCAGCATACCATCAAAAAAGAACAGTGAAGCTTACATCCACAGGTCACCGTTATTTCTCGTGCCCGCCGAGGGCTGCTATAGACAATCCGTTGTGTTCAGGTCGAATATCCTGTCCTTCCGTGAATAGAATACAGAAAGCGAATATTTTTCTTTAAGCTTGCCGATAATCTGACCCTAAAGATATACTGAATATACGGAAAGTTAACCCCTGGCCCTCTCCCATTTGGTTTTTGAGCGTACTGAGCAATGACTACATCTGCAACGGACGTCACCACTCATCGGCTGAGCTTGCCGGAAGAGTTAGTCCTGACGCTACTCAATGAAGAGAACGGGTACTTCCATCAAGTACCGGGTTGGGACCTGAATTGTGCCGTAATTGGCGCCGTGCTGGCCGAGCTTTCTCTTCTGTCCCGCATAGATACGGACATGGCCTCCTTGTTCCTTTTGGACCAGACCGCGACCGGGAATCCCGCTCTGGACAATACTTTAGAGGAAATAGCAGGCGAACCAACCAGGAGAAACGCTCAGTACTGGATTGAGCGGCTTGCCCCCCAGGCCGAGAACGTAATAGACCTGACCCTGGACAGGCTGGTAGAGCTAAGGATTCTCGAATATCACGACGGAGAGTTTTGGACCTTGGCCCGCAATACGGGTAGCTCCGAATTGTTTGCCGGCGCTTCTGAAGGCTCCGGACTGCAGTTTGTAAAGACCCGCATCAGCAATGCTATCTTCAACAACGAAATCCCCGATCCCCGGGACAGTATCATTATATGTCTCGTAAATGCTTGCGATGTTTTCCGCTTCATGTTCCAGCTGGACGATGAGGCGGAAGAGCGCATTGCATTTCTTTGCAATCTGGACTTGATTGGACGGTCTATCGCCGCCGCAGTGTCACAGAACATTGCCGGCGCCCTTTTCAGGCGATCAGCTCTGGCCAAGAGAATCCCAACAGTGTCTCTGGGCAAGCTGATCTTCAATCCCCACGTCAGGGACGGGAACGTTCCCGCACTGCTGGCGGACCTGGCAAAGGAATATGGTCCGGTCTTCCAGATTCGCCCGCCCTTATCCAAGCCCATGATCTTCCTCGCCGGGCCCGACGCCAACCAATGGGTGCACCGGCGGGGACGAATGTACCTGAGAGCCAAGGACTATTTTAGTGATTTCGAGAAGGTTTATGGCGCCAGCGGGGTGTTGCCTTCGCTGGATGGCGCAGACCATTTCCGGCTCCGGAAATCCCTGTCGGCCGCCTACTCCCGGGGCAGGCTGGCGGGACAACTGGACCAGTTGTATTTCCAGGCCAAGAGGTATATGTCGGAGTGGGAGGTTGGAGACGCCTACTCCGCCAAGCACCTTTGCCGGCGGATGATCAACTCTCAAATATCACCGCTTTTCGTCAGCGTGGAGTCCCAGGATATCTTTGACGACCTTACAACTTATAAGGAAAGGGCGCTGGTCACGCACGTGATTAAGGCTCTTCCCAAGTTTATGCTGAAAACCCCGGGAATGCGGCGGCGTGCCAAGGCCGTGGAGGTCCTTCTTGATCGCGTGCAGGGAGTCCATACGCCTGCTCAGCGGGCGGACAGCCCCAGGAACCTGGCCGACGACATTCTCAGCCTTCACGCCAGTGATCCCCAGTTTGTACCTGAGTCAAATCTAAGGTTTGCGTTGGCGGCGGCGTTGATTGCCAGTGTGTACCTGGGGGACGCATTCAGTTTCACGCTGTACGCCATGGCCTCTCAACCCGAAATTTACGAGCGGATTCAGAGCGAAGCTGACGCCCTGTTCACCAACGGAGACCCGGACGGGCAAGACTTGAACCCGTCCACCATCGACGTAACGCACCGGTTCCTGATGGAATGCCTGCGAATGTACCCCATAGTGCCCCTGTCCATCCGCAACGTTATGAACTCGTGTGTTGTAGAGGACTTTGAACTGCCCGTGGGGTCGCGCCTCTACATTGCCCAAACGGCGTCCCATTACATGGAGGACGTTTTCCCTGAGCCGACCAAATTCGATATTGACCGATACCTGCCGCCCCGAAATGAGCACCTCCACCCGGGATATGCGCCCTACGGCCTTGGCACTCATACCTGCCTTGGATCGAGGTGGATGGAATTGCAGTTAGCGGTAAACGTATTGATGGTGGCCCACTACTTCAATATCAAAGTCTCTCCGGACGATTACAAGCTTAAGTACAGCCCGATACCATCAATGAAGCCAAACAAGAAGCTGAAATTCCTGATTGCCGAGAAGAGGCACGAACTGAGCTACTGAGCCCTGCAACCTGAGGCGTATCCATAACCTGCCATTGACCCACAAAAAGCCCCGGATATGGCCAAGAGAGCCAGACCCGGGGCTTCTTCTCTTTCCAAGCCCCCTGGCATTAAGGGGGTGAAGCTTCGCAGCCGATCAGGCCTCTTGCCCCTCCTCGTGGCGGGCGTGCACCGCTTCTATTTGCATGTCCAGTTCGTCTGACCAGCGTTGCACCATGGACCGCAGTCGCATGTTCTGGTAGGCGCCCCAGAATGTCATTGCCGCCGGGACAACGATAATTGATACCAACAGCGAATAGGCGATGGTTATAGCCGCCGTAAATCCAAACTGCTGTGACGCCGCCAGGGGAGACGCAACCAGCACCCCCAGTCCCAGGGCCGTGGTAAGCGCAGAGCCAAGCAGGGCAGAGCCTGTAGTCCCCAACGTCCGAATCGCCGCCCGCTCGGGGTCACGAGTTTGCGAGTACTCTTCCCGATAGCGATGGATCATGTGGATGGTGTAGTCCACGCCAATACCGATAGACAAAGCCGTGATAATGGAAGTAATGATCGTATAGGGGATGCCCAACAACGCCATGGTACCCAGCACAGAGATAAGCACCAGGACAATTGGGCCAACCGCAATTATCGCCAGAGCCGGCTGACGCAGCGTTATCCAGAAGAAAACGGCAAGTACTGCCAGTGCCGCGATGATGGTGGTCGTTATGGCCTCGGTCTGCCGTTCGGTAATGGCGTCGGTAACCGTGACGGAAATTATGCTGCCGGAGGTGGCAGTAAGATCCTCGTCCCGGCCAAACCACAGTCCTTCAAGTTCCTCTTGCAGGACCTTTGTCTTGGAAGGATCACCGGAGAAGGTTGGGAATTGCAGCAGTAATGTATCTACGCCGTCAGGGTCGTTGACCACGATCCTTCGAAACTCGGGATCCATTGCTTCAAGTTTGTCCACGAACTGCTGCATCAGGACCGGGTCCAATTGCACCGATGCTGTAGCATGGTGGAACAAGTCTTCAAGCTCCAGATCGTATTTGTCCCCGGGGATTCCGCTATCGGTGGTCCAGTCATTTGCCAGCAGATCGAAGGAGGAATGGATTGGGCCGGCCGCCGCTTGAGGCCGTTGCCGTTCATCCTCGAAGGCTGAAGTAAAGTCGCGAAGGTTCAGAAGGGTGCGGGTTTCGGTGATCTCGGCCTTCACCAGGACTGTGGCCATCTCCGTGGAACCCCCAACGGCGGCGTCCAGGGTGTCCATATCCTTCAACAACTCGCCGTTCCTCGGCAGGATGTCGCGAATGCTGAACTCCGACTCCAGGCCCGTGGCGGCGTAACCCAGTCCGGCGGTCAAAATAATCACACCTGCCAGGTAGGGTCCCGGGGCGCGCGTAATGCTTCGCCCCAGCAGTTCTGCAGCCTTTCCGATACCGGGCAGCGCATTGGCAATAGGATTGGGCGGCTTCAGTGTGCCTCGCCTCTCCCGTCGTCGATCAATGATTGTTCGTCCTGCCGGGACCAGGGTCAGCATGACGATCAGGCTCATGCCTACGCCCAAACCGGCGATAATGCCGAAATCACCCACAATTTCTATGGGCGAGAACAGGCTGGCCAGCAGACTCACTATCGTCGTGACTGCAGCCAGCACCAGGGGAACGGTTACGTTTCGCAGGCCCATGCGGACTGAATCCAGAACCGCTTCACCGGCGTTACGCTGCTCCCGGTAGTGAGAGACAATCTGTATCGCGTAATCCACCGTGAGGCCGATGACGATGATCGGCACCATTGTGGTCAGGGAGTTGGGTGGGCCAGTGAGGCCCAGGGCCTTCGGTCCCAGCCATCCCTCAACGCCTACGATCCAGACGATGGACATCAGCAGGCCCGCCAGGGTAAGCACCAGATCTGAGATAGTCCTCATGAACAGCAGGATCAGAGCCGCAATCAAGAGAAAGGCCAGTCCCACCAGGGGGGCCATTCCCTCTTCGGTGGCCTTCTTGTATTCGTCCTCAATGATTATGGGAGAGACGGTGCTGACCGTTAACGGTCCCTGGCTGGCCCGGGCCAGTTTATCGATGTTTCGTTCGATGCTTGGCAGTCGCTCGTCACCTGTGTCCTGAAGGCGAATAGTGGCAATTGAAACCGGGGTAGTACCATCGGTATCGGTGCCTGTCAGGGCATCAAGGGCGCCCATAATTTCGGGAGGACCCTGTGCCGCGTCGATATCGGCCTGGGTTACAGTTTCGAAGCTTCCTGTCTGGAGCAGGGCCTGATAGAGGGAAGAGGGAGCAATCACCGGGTTTGCCGGTGCGAGCAAGGCCTGTACGTCGGGGTCGCTGACCACCTGCACGATCAAGGCGTCCATTTGGGCCAGGCCTTCCGGCGTAATGGCATTGCCTCTGAAAAGCAAGGTAACCACGCTGGCTTCGCCGGATTCCCGGAAACTTTCCTTGATTTCCTGCAAAGCCACGGCCACGGCGCTGCCCTGTGGCAGTGTTGCCGCTGTATCGGGAGGAGGGACGCGCTGAACCGCGCCGGCGCCCAGCAGCACAGTGATCAAGATGAGGATGAGAATTGTTACGATGGGTCTGGCCGTCACCAGCCAACTCAGCCAACCTAGAAACTTGCTCATGCATTAACCTTTCGGCGGGACATTTCAATCAAGCCGACCCGCACCTGTTGCTACTCGCTCGCGGAGACGTAAATTCTCCAATCTGCACTGTGCGCTCAAGACCCTGAATTCCTTCCCGAGTGGCCTCGGTTTGTCGCTAATAGAGTGTGGCCGGCGGACGAGGACTCCTGGCCTTAAGTGGAAGAGATTTCCGCGGCAGCGCGAGTCTCATCCACTACATTGTTCAGATCGGGATAGAACTGGGCGCAATAGGCCCGGAAGGGCATTATTTCGCCATCGGACCGACAGAGGCGTGGTCGCGACTGGTAGCGCTTGCGTCTCCAGATGACCACATCCTGCAGGACATCATGCTTCTGCATGGCGGCGACAAACTTGTTGACCAGGGGCGCACGCATCCTGACGGGAAGCATTCCAAGGCCGGAAGCGCGACGCCGGGTGTGGCGAATTTCTTCCACCTGCGAGGCCAGCGACATGTCAATCAGTGTTCCATCCACGGGAGTGGTCAACACCCAGAGGCGCATATTCATGCCAATGGAGTGCTCCCGTATCTCCACATAGGAGTAACCCAGACCAAATATCCGGGTCCTGGCGGAAATATCCATAGTAAACGGTATGAATCTGCCCACGGTGCGGCGGGACCTGAAGTCAAAGTCACTTTCAAGGAGCGGCCCGTCAACGAAAGCAGAGCCAATGCGAGTCACGCTGTCGTAGCCGTGGACATACCGAAGGTGAGCCAAGTCAACCGAGTTCTCCGTGGTCTCCTGGGGATGTCCGGGAAATCGCAGAGTGTTGATTTCCAGGCCCGTCCAGCCGGCCTGGTCGGGCTCTTGATCCGGCAGGCTCCACTGGGGTTCCCGTCCCTCAATGCCCCACCACGCGAAAATGAGGCCAGCGATATCACGAGTCTCGAAAACCCTTAGCCTGGCGTTCCTGGGTGGGCTGGCAAAGGGAGTTGCAACGCACTGGCCGGTGGTATCGTATTGGAAGCCGTGAAAAGGACAGACCAGCCTGCCCTCACAAACCCGCCCCCCCGTTTCCGGGCCCATGTCGGAACCCAGATGAGGACAAAAGGACTCGGCGACGCAAACGTTGCCTTCCCGGTCGCACCATACAACGATGCTTTCACCCATCCAGGTCTTTTGAAGAAGGCCGGCCTTCTGGACCGATTGGCGGCTTGCGACAAAGTACCAGCCCTCGGGAAATGGGGAGGGAAGCGACTGGTTTGCACTTCTCATAGATCGGGACTCCGCACAGAAGTGGCTGGGCAAAAGGACCGACTCGTGGGTCTGTGCCTCAAAGGCTTGAGTAATTCAGCGTCAGAACCGGTATCAGACTATATTTCCACTTTACCACGTACCAAATCAAAATGCCTATGTCTTGCAAAGCCTTCATAGTTTCTTTAGACCCAGGCAGGCAGTTCAAGGCATTAATCATAGAGAGCTTGTCGGGCTGACACATGGGTGGTATAACCCCCTCGAAGCGACTCTTTACCTGAAACCAGCAAGCTCCCTGAAAGGAACAAGATGGAAGAATTCGCCCTGGGGATAGATGTAGGCGGAACTTTTACTGACATTGTCCTGTTGAACCTTTCTACGGGAGATTGCCGCCTGGTCAAGACTCCCTCGACTCCCGAAGACCCCTCCCGGGGCTTCATATCCGGCGTTTCCCGCATACTGGAACAGGAGGGAGTAAGCTGCTCCCAGGTTAGACGCATCTTTCACGGCACAACCATAGCCACCAACGCCATCCTGGAGGGCACTGGAACGGAGGTGGGAGTCCTGGTGTCGGAGGGGTTCAAGTATGTGCTGGAGATAGGACGTCACAACATGGCGAGAATGGCCAACCCGCACGTATGGGTTAAGCCGGAACGTCCGGTTCCTCCGGAAAGGGTGCTGGAGATATCGGAGCGCACTTCATTTGACGGTTCCGTCATCGAAACAATGGACGAGGAGGCCGTAATAAGGGCGGCAGGCCATTTTCGCGACAAGGGCATTGAGTCGATCGCTATATCGTTGACCCATTCCTACGCAAACCCAAAGCACGAATTGCGGGTCCGAGAACTGGTGAATGAGGCGTTCCCGGATGCCCACCTTTCCCTCTCCTCCGAAGTGCTGCCTGTATTCCGCGAGTACGAGAGGACCATAACCACCGTCCTTAACGCTTATGTAATGCCACGGGTCAGCCACTACATTGAGAACCTGGACCGGGAGTTGCGGAGGATGGGTATAGAGGCTCCCCTGTTGATTATGAAGTCAAACGGGGGTGTTATTGGCACAGAGACGGCAAGTCGCCAGCCGGTTCACACCGCCCTTTCAGGCCCCGCGGCCGGGGTGATGGCGGCCATTGATGTGTCCAGCAACACCGGGGTCCAGGACTGTAATTCCTTTGATATGGGAGGTACCAGCACCGACGTGTCCCTGGTCAACCAACGTACTCCGACAGTTACGCTGAACGCAGAGCTGGGAGACTGGCCGGTACAGCTGCCAATGCTGGACATTGCCACCATCGGCGCGGGCGGCGGCAGCATCGCGTGGTTGACAGCGGCAAACAATCTCAACGTGGGGCCCCGCAGCGCCGGGGCCGTTCCCGGCCCGGTTTGTTATGGCGCTGGAGGGACCGAGCCCACGGTGACCGACGCCAACCTGATCCTGGGCCGGATCGACGAGAGCATCGCGGGCGGGTCTTTGACCCTCGACGCCGAAGCCGCACGCACGGCCATTCGGAACAGGATCGCCGCTCCCCTGGGGCTGGACCTGAACCGAGCCGCCCACGGCATTCTCCAGATAGTCAACAACAACATGGTGGGAGCTATTCGGAACGTCAGCGTGGAGCGGGGTTACGATCCTCGGGACTTCGCCCTGGTGGCCTTCGGTGGGGCCGGTCCAATGCACGCCATTGCGGTGGCTCGGCTGCTGGGAATGACGACCGTGATCGCTCCACCCAACCCGGGAGTTGCATCGGCCTACGGGCTGCTGGTGGCCGACTTCAAGAATGACTACGCCAGGACTTCCATCCGGAAGCTTCCGGACTACGATGCTGACGGGATGCAAAGCATCTACCGGGACCTGGAAGCAGAAGCAACCAACTGGCTGGATTCGGAAGCAGTTTCCCGGGACCTGCAGGAGTTGGCGCGGTCCGCAGACTTGCGCTACGCCCACCAGGGATTCGAGGTGACCGTAGAACTGGCCGGAGTCATGGTGGATGAGGACTCGCTGGAAGCCACCATCCAACGGTTTCATCAGGAGCACCATCGCCTGTTCGGCTTCTCCCTGGACCAGCCCGTGGAGTTTGTCACCCTTCGTGTGACGGCAAGAGGCCACCTGGAACCTGCCGGGAGAGCCATCTACTCCCGGAGTCTGGAGGGGCCAGCGGATGCTTCGCCGGGGCAACGCGAGGTCTTCTTTGAAGACGCAGGCGGATTTGTCGCCTGCGACATTTACCGGCGGGACCGACTGGTTCCTGGTTCCACCATTGGGGGACCAGCTATTCTGGAGAACGTCGATTCTACTGTCGTAATTGAACCAGGCTGGAAGGCCCGCATTGACGACTATGGCAACTGCATTTTGCAGCCGGTCTAGTACAGGAGGGTGAACAGCATGTCGAGCAACCCGTGGATGAAGGGGGACGAAGGAACACAAGCAAGCGTAGATCCGATTACCCTCCAGCTTGTGCGCGGGTCGCTGCGTTCGGCTCGGCTGGAGTGCGAGTTGATAATCGAGCGGACGGCCATGTCGGCTTTCATCAGGGAGAAGAAGGACTATACGGTCAGTTTCCTGGACAGCCTGGGGCAGGAGATCTACGGCGAGACCATGGGCAGCGACATTATGGGGTGCGTGTGGAGTCACTATCCGCCGGAGTCCATGCACCGGGGAGATGTGTACTGGTACAACGACCCATACATATCCGGAGGCAGCATCAGCCACACGCCCGATATGGTGTTCATTGCACCTGTCTTCTTTGAAGGGGAACTGGTGGCCTACTGTCACTCCTTTGCCCATTTCTGGGACCTGGGCGGGTCGCGCCCCGGAAGCATCGGGCCGGCCAACACGGAGATCTTCCACGACGGCACCCTGGTCCCGCCCATACGGATTGTGGACCAGGGCAAGCTGAACGACGAGGCCTACCGCATTATCCTTCGCAACTCCCGCTATCCGGACCTGCTGGAAGGAGATTCCAGGGCGCTGATGGCGGCGGCGCAGCGGGCGGAAGACCGGGTTCTGGAGATCTTCCGGCGCTTCGGCAAGGAGACCGCGCTGGCTGCCCTTCGCCAGGACCAGCAGGAGACTGCGGACTTCATTCGCCGGAAGACCCTGGAGACGATTCCGGAAGGTTCCTACTCCACGAGGGATTACCTGGACAATGACGGAGTGGGAGACGAATGGCACTCCTTCCACCTGGAACTGACGCGGTCGGGGGACGACATTGTTCTGGACGCGACTGCCAGCGATGACCAGGCTCCCGGGTCCATCAACTTCATCGCCAGCGACGGAACCCTGGGGGCGTACCTTGGGCAACACTTCCACCAGTATGACCCTTCGCTGACCATGAACCAGGGTCTGCTGGCGGCGGTTGACGATGTAAAGCTGCGGCCGGGAAGCATTCTGCAGCCCCAGTGGCCGGCGGCGCTGGGTTGCCGAGCCCACACCTTCACCAAGCTGAAGAACGCAGTGCGGGCGGTGGTAGCCAGAGCCAACGGGGGCGATGCCATGGCGGCCATGGCGGTGTATGTGATTGCCTACTGGCGTATGAAGGACGCCGGGACCGGGGAGTGGCTGCTGTGCACCGACGGCATCGCGGTAGGGCATGGAGCGCGACCGCAGGCCGATGGCATCTACGCCGTTTACAGTCGCCACAACGAGAACTACCCGGCCGAGTTCATGGACATGGAGTACCCGCTGCGGATGGAGCGTTACGCCATCAACCCCGATTCAGGGGGGCCAGGGAAGTACCGGGGTGGCTGCGGCATCATCCGGGATGTTCGGCTGCTGGCCCCGGAGGGGACCTTCGGACTGCGGGTGGAGAATCACCGCTTTCCGGCCTGGGGCATTGCCGGCGGGAAGGCGGGGGGCACGTCCCGAGTCTTGCTCAACCCGGGGCAGCAGGGTGAGCGAGATATCCGCCCCTTCTCTGACGATAACCGCTGGGTGGCGGGAGACCTGGTCAGGCTGTACACCGCCGGCGGCGGGGGCTGGGGCGACCCGCTGGAACGGGACGTCGATCTTGTTGAGAAGGACGTCAGGGGCGGCTTTGTTTCCCTGGAGGCGGCCCGTTCCGAGTACGGAGTGGTGATTGACCCCTTGTCCCAGAAGGCCGATGCTCAGGGGACCCGGGCCTTCAGGGAGGACCTGCGAAGGACCCGGGAGCAACCGAAGATGTTCCACCGCTTTATCTACTTCGACGATGACGAAGAGGAACGGCGGTGGATTGAGACTCACATGCCCCGTTAAGGGGACACGTGGGCCGATTTGGATTGTGCATTAAGGGCGGCCAGCGGCCAGGGTTGGGATTCTTCGCCGCACTCAAAGCGCCAGTTGAGCTGGTTTCGTTCACTCCCGCATTGTTTCTGTATGGGTTCCCCTCATACTGACCTTCCCCGGCGAGGGGGAAGGGTCCTGCCGGGCTATTGGGCCTGGCGCATCCATTCGGCCACGCGTTCGGCGATCATGATGGTAGTGGCGTTGGTGTTGGCGCGAATGCAGTCGGGCAGGACCGAGACATCCACTACGCGGAGACCTTCGAGGCCGTGAACGCGGCAGTACTGATCAACGACCGCCATGCCGTCGGATGAGGGACCCATCTTGCAAGTGCCCGAGATGTGCTGGGTGGTAGTGACGTTCTGCAACATCCACTGGTCCAAGGCATCGTCGGAGGCCAGTTCCTCTTCCGTAGGGCTGATGCACTCCTCCACGAACTTCCGGTACTCCTCTCCCTCCAGCAGCTTCAGGCACAGGCGAACACCTTCACGCATTCTTTCCCGGTCCCAGGGTTCCTCCAGGTAACGGTAGTCCAGGAGGGGCTGTTCGTAGGGGTCGGTGGAAGCAAGTTTCAACTCGCCGGCGCCCAGGGCCAATTCGATGATGCAGGTAAACCTGATGCCCTCGCCTTCCAGCGGGTCTCCGCCCATGGGCGACGAGAAAGATGACTGCAGAATCTGCATATCGTTGCGGTCGCTGGAGCCGTCGGCGGTGTAGCGAAGGGCCAACTGGGTTCGCGGGGCCTCCGGATCCAGCGGGAAGTCCTTACTGACCCGGACAGGAATGCGGACGTTGGGATGGTCGCGGAGATTCTGGCCGACACCGGGCAGTTCGTGATGCAACGCAATTCCCATTTCCTGCAGGTGGTCGTCAGGCCCGATTCCGGACAGCAAGAGCAACTGGGGAGAGCCGACAGCCCCGCCGCTGCAGATGATTTCGTCGCCCTCAACCACGAAGACCTCGCCGCCGCTTTCTACCTGGACGCCAACGGCCCGATTGCCGTCGAAGATGAGACGGTGAGCGGTGACGCCGGAACGGACGGTGAGGTTCAGGCGGTGGCGCACGGGATTCAGATAGGTGAGGGAGGTGCTCATGCGGATGCCGTCGGGGTTGTTCATGGGTATGGGCCCGACGCCCCCGGAATCGGGGTTATTCATGTCGGGATCGTGGGGATAGCCCTCGGCGCGGCAAGCCTGGTAGAAGGCCTGCTGGGCAGGCAGCCAGGTCTCTTCCTTGTGGCGGCGCACCGGTATGGGGCCGTCGAAGCCGTGGAAGTCGTCGTGAATATCGGTATCGGTTTCCAGCTTGCGGAAGTAGGGGAGGGTCTTCTCGAAGGACCACTCGTCGTTACCCCAGGATGCCCAGTTGTCGTAGTCCTCGGGAACGCCCCGGAGGAGGACCTGGCCGTTGATGGCGCTGGAGCCGCCCACGACCCGGCCCCGGGGCACCGGCATGGTGTTGCCCTGCTCGGAGGTGGAGATGCCGGTAAAGGACCAGTTGTGGGGCGCGCCGACGGCGGAAGCGACCTGATTGTAGCCGTACTTAAGGTCGTTGGGGTACTGCTCAAATTCGGGATAGTCGGGTCCGGCTTCCAGCAGGAGCACGGTACGGTTGGGGTCTTCGGTCAGGCGCGAGGCCAGCACGCAGCCAGCGGAACCGGCACCGACGATGACGACGTTGTACTTCATGGATACCTCCCCGGGGTAGGGACCCCGTTAACAGCGGTTAGTTGGCTGGCCGGAATGCATTGCCCCTGGGCGGGGGCTTGCGGCCAGCGGGCCTGGTTGGTGGCTATTATGTCGCGATGCTGCTGCCAATTCAACGGGGAGGCCCTCACCCCCGGCCCCTCTCCCATAGGGCGAGGGGGGAAATTTGGTTTCTCCGGTTATTTCCTTTCATTTCCGGTTGTTTCGTAGCTGGGGCCGGTGGGTTGCTGACAGGGTTTTGAAAGGGTGCTGCGCCGTTTCCCAGATAGCCTCGTGGCGGGGGGCCCTCACCCCCGGCCCCTATCCCATAGGACGAGGGGTGAAATTTGGTTTTTCCTGTTATTTCCTTTCATTTCCGGTTGTTTCGTAGCTGGGAGTGGGGGTTGCTGACAGGATTATGAAAGGGTGTTGCGCCGTTTCCCAGATAGCCTGGTGGCGGGGACCCTCACCCCCGGCCCCTCTCCCATAGGGCAAGGGGTGAAATTTGGTTTTCCCTTTCATTTCCTGTTGTTTTGTAGCTGGGAGTGGGGGTTGCTGACAGGGTTTTAAAAGGGTGGTGCGCGGATTTTCAGATAGACTGGTGGCGGGGGGCCCTCACCCCCGGCCCCTCTCCCATAGGGCGAGGGGTGATGTTTGGTTATTGGCGATGCATGGGGGCATTTCAGGTTCCTTGGTGGGCAGGGTCAGGGGCGGGTTTGAAACCCGCCCCTACGTGGTAACGGGCTTTGTGCTGTGATTGTCTCTTGATGGTAGGGGTGGGTTATCCAGGGTGGGAAGGGGGTGGTGTCAGTGCGACGGGGGATTGTCCAAGTCTCTCTTCGGGGGTCAGAGGGAGGAGGTTTGCCAGGTGTATTAGAGCAAGGGGAAGTTGCGGGGGTTAGTTGGCGACTTTACACTGTCGGCAACCTGGAATCGGGAAAGGGCATGAGGAGAAGTCAGGTATGAGTGAACTGGACGAGCGGTACGAACGAGGAAGGGAGACCCGCAGGATGTTCGGCGGCGGAGAGATTACCGGTGGATCGGCGCCGGGGGCATGGGAGATTGCGCCGGACCTGGAGAGAATCCTGGGCGAGGCGTTGTTTGGAACCATCTGGCGGCGACCGGCGTTGACACCGGTCCAGCGGGAGATGATTACCCTTTCGTGCCTGGTGGTCACCAACCGGGAGGTGCAGTTGAAACGTCACCTGGGGAACGCGCTGAACATTGGACTGACGCCGGAGCAAGTGGTGGAGTTGATAATTCACGATACTTGGTACAGCGGAGCGCCGGCGGGTATCCAGGGGCTTTCGATTTGCAAGCAGGTATTTGAGGAACGGGGGATTGATTTCACTCCGGCCCGCATCCACGACGCCAATGAAGACCCGGACAGCCTGTTCCAGCGGGGAGAAGAGTACCGGCGCAACTACATGGGTACGGGCGGGGCCTCGAGAGCGGCCCCACCTACGGACGCGGAACGGGAACTGGGACGCACGACGGGAGAATACTACTGGGGGGCGACGTGGACGCGGCCGGGGCTGGACCCGACCAGTCGATGCATCTGCACGATGACTTGCCTGGCGGCGCTGGGGCGGGAAGGCCCACTGAGGAGTCACGTTCGCGGCGCGCTGAACATCGGGCTGACCAAGGACCAGGTGATTGAGGTGTTCGGCCACATTACGCTGTACGCGGGAATACCCTTCGCCCGGGGCGCGATGGATATTGCCAACGAGGTGTTTGCGAGCGGGTGACGGGGGCAGGCAAGGTGGAGTAATGGCGGAGTAACGAAGGGGGCGGGTTTGAGACCCGCCCCTGTGGTTTGGGGGTTCTGTCGGGTAGGGGACTTTCGGGGTGAATCGCCCCCATTCCTTCGGCAGGCTCAGGACAGGCTCTAGCCTTCCCCCTTCGAGGGGGAAGGGAGTGTTTGTTGGGGGGTTAAGAGCGGAGCAGGTCGGTGATGGCGGTGATGGATTCGGGTCGTTCGGGTTGTTCGAGGTGGTCGAGGCGGGCGAGCAGGTCCGCAGCCGTGGTGTCGGGGATGCAGAGGGAGGCGCAATCGCGGAATTTTTCGCGGATGTCGTTCATGGTTACCCCACGGAGGGCGCCGGCGCTGGCACGGCGGGCCTGCTGGCGGAGGACTGAACCGTCTTTCAAATACACGTCAACCTCGTTGTAGCCCTCGGTCCAGCCTGGTTTGCCCTCGTTGCCGGGGAAGCGGCGCATGTCTATGCGGGGGATGAGAGACTGGGCTTCGGGACGGAGGACCTGTTCGTCACCAAAGGAATTTAGACCCACCCGCAGGTCGAGAAGAGCGGCGGCGAGGCAGTATTGCATGCTGAACTTGCCTTCGAGGGACGACACCGGGCGGGAGTGAATGAGGGAACGGGGCGGGTCAAAGTCCACCATCACCTCGATCCTTTCCACCGCATCCGGGTCTATGGAGCCCTGGGCGAGAAGGTCAAAGGTGGCGTCGAGGGCCAGGTGAGAGCTGCCGCAACAGGGGTATTTCTTGATCTCAATGCCTGATTCCACCAGGTAGCACTTGTTTTCCAGGTTTGCCACCACCTGTCCGGCGTCGAAGTCGCGGCCGCCGGAGAAGGCGCGGATGAAGCCGAAGCGGCCTTCCAGGGCATCGGCGCTGGCGGTAAAGCCGTCGCGGACGAGAAGTGCCGACACCACACCAGCCCGGGCGGAATCGCCGGCGTGGAAGGGCTTGGTCATGGTGCCGAAGTTCTGGCGCAGGCCTGAAGCCTGGGAAGCGCCGAGGGAGATGGCCATGGCAGCCCGGTCAGCGTCGAGACCCATGATCCTGCTGGCCGCCGCCGCCGCGCCGATGGCGCCAAGGGGTCCGGTGGGGTGCCAGCCGAGATCGTCGTAGTAGGCCTCACTCAGGGACTCGCCGACAGCGCAGGCGACCTGGAAGCCGGCCATGTAGCCCAGCAGCAGGTCACGGCCAGTGCCGCCGATCACTTCGGTGGCTGCCAGGGCTGCGGGGAGAAGAACGGCGGTGGGGTGGGTCTTGGTAATCTGGGTGATGTCGTCGTAGTCGAGGGCGTGGGCCATGGCGCCGTTCACCAGGGCGGCGCTGGCGGCGGAGGTGCTGAAGCCGCGTCCCACCACGGTGGCGACGGGGGCGGAGTTTTCTGCAGCAACGTAACGGTGGAGTATGTCAGCCAAGTCTTCCCGGCTGCCGGCGAGAGTACAGGCCAGGCAATCGATAATGGCTCCCTTGGCCGCCTCAACGGCGTCGGGCGGGAAGTCCTCGATGCTGACGGTGGTCAGGTATTGGCCAATGCGACTGGTGATTTCCATGGAACCTTCCCTTTGACGTGGATGAATGATAGACAACCGGGGGAAGGCCACGCAACTATTCCGTGATGCCAAGGCTGGAAAGCATGAAGGCGTATTCCTCGGCAATCTCGTACCAGCGGGCGAACCTGCCGGACCTGCCGCCATGCCCGGAACCCATATCGGTCTTGAGCAAGAGCAGGTTGTCGTCGGTCTTGAGGGTACGGAGCCTGGCCACGTACTTGGCCGGTTCCCAGTAGGTTACGCGGGTGTCGTTCAGGCCGGCTGTGACCATGATGGGTGGGTAGGCGGCGGGCTTCAGCTGGTCGTAGGGCGAGTAGGAACGGATGTACTCGAAGGCTGCCTGGTCCTCGATGGGATTGCCCCACTCGGGCCACTCCAGCGGAGTGAGGGGAAGGTCTTCGTTGAGCATGGTGTTGAGGACGTCCACGAAGGGGACCTGGGTGACCATTACGCCCCAGAGTTCCGGGGCCTGGTTGACTACGGCGGCCATGAGGGTGCCGCCAGCGCTGGCGCCGGAAATGGCGATTCTCCCTTCGGCCACGTAGCCTTCGCTGACTAGGTGGCGGGCCACGTCCACGAAGTCGTTGAAGGTGTTGGTCCGCTGGAAGAGTTTACCGGCCTCGTACCAGTGGAAGCCGAGGTCGTCGCCGCCGCGAATGTGGGCAATGGCGAAGATGAAGCCCCGATCCAGGAGGGAGAGCCTGGCGGTGGAAAAAGTGGGGGAGATGGCGCTGCCGTAGGCGCCGTAACCGTAGAGGTAGAGGGGCGCTGAGCCATCCACCGGCGTGTCCTTGTGGCGGACTATGGAGACGGGGACCTGGGCGCGGTCCCTGGCAGGGGCGAGTTCCCGGTGGGTGACGTACTGGGAGCCATCATAGCCGCTGGGAATTTCCTGCACCTCCAGGACCTCCAATTCCCCGGTCTCGATGTGGTAGTCGTAGGTGGTCCAGGGCGTGACCATGGAGGTGTAGGAAAGGCGGAGGGTAGTGCCATCGAACTCGGGGTCGAAGTCGATGTAGGCAGTGTAGGCCTGCTCGGGAAATTTGATGTGAGCAGATTCGCCGTCCCGATTTATGACGCGGACCTGGTCGAGGCCGTCGATGCGTTCCTCTACGGCAACCACATTTTCTGTCAGGGAGAAATAGTTCAGGTAGAGGGAGTCGGAGCCCTGCAAGAGGGTTTCCCAGGCTGCTTCGGTGGGGTCTTGTTCCGGGGCGACGGCCAGCCGGAAATTGGGGTGATTGTCATTGGTCAGGATGATGAACCGGTCACCCTGGTGGTCGATGGAGTAGTCATGGCCGGGCCGGCGGGGAGCGACGAGGACTGGTTCGGCAGCAGGGTCGTCGGCCCGAATCAGCCGCAACTCTGAGGTTACGTGGTCGCCGGCGCTGATGACGACGTACTCCTTGGATGCGGTGCTGGAGACACCCACGAAAAACCCGGAGTCCGGCTCTTCGAAAATGACGGGATCGTCCTCAACGGGCTGGCCCAGGGTGTGTCGGCGGACCTGCCAGGGGCGGCCATTCTCGTCCATGGTGGTGTAGAAGAAGGATGAGTCGTCGCTGACCCACACGGCCCTGCCCCGCATTTCGGGGATGGAGTCTTCGAGCAAGTCCCCGGTTTCCAGATTCTTGACCACCAGGGCGTAGCGTTCTGAGCCGCTGGTATCGGTACTGTAGGCCAACAGGGTGCCATCGTTGCTCACGGTCAGCGAGCCCAGGCGGAAGTACTCCAGACCCTCGGCCAGTTGGGGTTCGTCGAGGAAGACCTGGGCATTGGCGGTAGGGCCCTCCCTGGCGTTGGGGTCTGAGGCGGGCCAGCGGAGCCATTGACGATACTGGCTGCCTTCCCCGTACTGCCACTGGTAGTACCAGTCGCCGCGACGGCGGGGGAGACTGGTCAGCTGGGCGGGCTGGCGTCCCTCAATTTCCTTGAAGATGGTGTCTATCAAGTCCTGTTGAGGCGCCATTTGGGTCTCGAAGTAGGCGTTTTCCGCCTCAAGGTAGGCCAGGACATCCTCGTCATCGATTGTGGGAAAGTCCTGGTCCTCCAGCCAAAACCAGGGGTCCTCGACGGTGATGCCGTGATGGGTGAAGCTGTGGGGACGCTGGCCGGCAACGGGTGGCTGGGGTTCGGCGGCAGCGATTGGGGGGCGGTCAGGCTCGGGAGCCGGCGGGGCTGGGGGGGCGGGGGGGGGGGGGGGGGGGGGGGCGGGGGGGGGGGGGTGGGGGGTGGAAGCCGCTGCAGGGGGTGACGCGGGTGCGACGGCAGGCTGGGGTACGGCAGTGGGCTGAGGGGACGGCGTTGCCGTGGGCATGTGCACGGGAGTTGCAGTGGTAACGGACTCCAGGGTTGGGGCTGGCAAGGGCGTGGGAGTTGGCGGTTTGGTCAGTTCCGGCGCCTCCGTTGGTATGGCGGCGGCAGCGGTTTGGGTTGGGACTGGGGCAGGCAGTGGTTGCGGGGTTTCGCCGGCGCAGGCGGCAAGGACAAAGAGGGCGATAGTGGCAAGAGCCATGACAATCAGGGAACGATGGGCAGGTGGCAAACTGAGAGCCTCCGGATTCGAGGTATGCGGTGATTAGGGATAATGATTGTATAACGATACTTAGTTTCTGGTCGAGTTGGAGAGGATGGGGGTGTGGTGTAGCACTGGGAGGATATGGCTGCAGTCGGGGGCGCACGGCCGTGCGCCCCTACACGTGGGGGTTGGAATCGGGTTCGAGGTTCCTGCAGGCGCGGGGACGGTGGAGTTGGCACAAAGATGGTTTACTCCGGGTTCGAGGTTCCCGCCGTCGCGGGGACAGTGGGGTTGGCCTAAAGATTGTTCACTCCGGGTTCGAGGTTCCCGCCGTCGCGGGAACGTCGGGGTTGGGAGCGGCGGTGGCAGTCGGGGGGGGGCCGGCGCGCGGCCCCCCCCCTTACGGGCGGTGGGGAGGGGCGGTGGCAGTCGGGGGCGCACGGCCGTGCGCCCCTACATATGGGGGTCGTGGCGGGAGACGCGTTGATTGACAGGGGGTTGGGGCGTGGGGATAATCGGCTAAACCTTAGGTGGAGGGCAGTGAATTGGCTGAGACCGCTGACGTCGTTGTAGTTGGTGCTGGGGTAATTGGCTGCTCGGTGGCCTACTACCTGGCCCGGGAAGGCCTAAGGGTTGTCCTGCTGGAGGGGGAGGCTATCGGGAGCGGGGCTTCGGCGCATGCCACCGGGTCTCTCAGCCTTTTGGGGGCCGAGTTTTCTCCTGGGGCATCATTTGAGATGGCAAGGGCCGCGTACGACGAGTTTCCGGAACTGGTCTCGGAGCTGGAAGCGGCCACGGGAATGAACCTGCTTTACCAGCGGAGGCCGTCGCTGCGACTGGCTTTGGACGAGGAGGAGGCAGCGCTTATCCAGGGGATGATGGAGTGGCAGCGGCACCTGGTGAACATGCGCTGGATTGATGCAGAGGAAGTCCATGCCATTGAACAGCGCCTGTCTCCTTCCTTAGTGGGAGCGGCATACGAGGATGAGTCGGCGCAACTGGACAGTTACCGCCTGAACCTGGCACTGGGCCGGGGGGCTGAACTGAAGGGCGCAACGTTTATCCAGCGGCAAGTAACGGGACTGGTTACAAGCGGCGCGACGGTGACCGGAGTCACGACCGCCACGGGCGACATTCACTGCGACACGGTAGTGGTGGCCGCCGGCACCTGGAGCCGGGCTTTTACGCCCTGGCTGGAGTTTCCGGTACCGGTGAGGCCAATGAAGGGGGAGCGCCTGCTGCTCAACTACCCTGGCGAGCCACTGCCGGTACTGATCAGTTCTCCCAAGCGCGGGCATATGATCAGCCGGCTGGACGGTCTGACCAGCGTGGGAAGCACCGGAGGCCGGGATTACGATGAAAGGGACCTGTTTGCGGGAGAAGAGTTTGACCGCCAGCCTACGGAATCGGCCCGACTGGAACTGCTGCAGCGGGCGATAGATGTGCTGCCAGACCTGGAGAGGGCGGAACTGGTGCAACAACTGGCCGGCTCACGTCCCCTGAGTCCGGACAGCAAACCGATAATCGGTCCGGTCCCGGGATGGGCGGGCGCGCTGCTGGCGACGGGGCATACGACCAAGGGCATCCACCTGGGGCCGATAACCGGGCGCATTGTCCTGGACTATATCCGCCATGGTGCGACGACAGTGGTTTCAGATATGAGCGAGTTTCTGCCTGACCGGTTTGCGGGGTTTACTGACGCGGACTTTCTGCCGGAGGCGCAGGCGGTTGAGGAGTGAGGGGGGAGACTGGGTGGGTAACTTGGGGGATGGTGGATTTGGGCCTGCGTCGGGGTGTCGGTTGGGCCCCAGCCCTCTAATACCTTGCGGGAGACGTGGTTGTTCCCCAACCATTCATGGCAATGATGTTGACGTAGCAAGCCTAGGGTAGGGGCGCACGGCCGTGCGCCCCTACGGCTTCTCCAATGCCAGGTACCCTCAGGGTGGTTTTACCGTGGCTTTGGTTTAATGCGCCAACGGGCTTGAGATGGTGAAGGTTGGTGCTGGTTCGTCATTTCGGCTTTGAGCCGCAATTCAGATGGGTGGCGAAAGGTGATTGGAAGGTACTTGAGGGGCTCTGGATTCTGGCTTTCGCCAGAATGACGGGCTGGGCCCAGCCTTTCGATTCCTTGCGGGAGACGTGGTTTTTTCCCGATCCTTCTTTGCAATGATGTTGACGTAGCAAGCCTAGGGTAGGGGCGCACGGGCATGCGCCCCTACGGCCACTCCAATGCCTGTTATTTGAGAGGCTCTGGATTCTGGCTTTCGCCAGAATGACGGGCTGGCCCCAACTCATTAATACCTCGCCGGGATGACGGTTAGGCCCCAGCCCTTCATTGCAATACTGTTGAACCGCTAGGGGATCCAGGCTTTCCAGATGTCTTCGTTGGCGTCTATCCATGCCTGGGCTGCCTGGCGGACCGTGAGGTCGTTCTCAGTCAAGTTGAGAACAATTTCGTTCTGCTGGGCGTTGGTCATCTGGAAGTTATTGAGGAACTGGTAGGCTTCAGGGAACTCTTCCTGGAAGCCAGGCCAGGCCAGCTTGGCCACGGAGTCCGTGGGGAAGCCGCAATTGTAGCTTTCGCCCTCGGGGTAACAGTCGGAAGTCCACTCGGGCATCTCGATCTGGACCAGGTCGTACTTGGCGTGGGCCCAGTGGGGTTCCCAGAGATAGGTCAGAATGGGGTCGCCGCGCTCAAAGGCAGCGTCCAGCTCAGCCAGGGCCGCACCCTCAGAGCCGGCGAACACGGGCTGGAAGTCAACACCGAAGGCTGCCAGGCGTTCCCCGGGGCTGGTATCCCACGCGGCGGTGAACTCCAGAAGCCGGCCTTTGTCGCCGGTGTCGCTGGTGGCGAAGACTGACTTGTACTGGTTCAGGTCAGCGACGGTCTTCAGGTCGGGGGCGACGGGGGCGATGCCCCTGTCGGGATCGCCGTTGATGACGTAGGAGGGGACGTACCAGCCAGTTTCACCGGTGATGCCGACGGTCCCAATCCTCTGCACCTTGGCTTCATCGGCGTCCACGTATTCCTCAAGCAGGGCGGCGCTGTAGGAGGGCCAGTTACAGCAGACGAAGTGGAAGTCGCCCTCTTCCAGGCCGATGAACAGGGGCGCCGAATCTGCGGGCGCAAACTTGGTGGCCACATTGTGGTCCATCTCCTGTTCCAGCAGAATCCGCATAACTGCGGTGGTCACAAGCTGGCCATTCCAGTCCTGATCCACCAGGTAGAGGGTTCCCCGGGTTTCAGTTTCCTCGGCAGGCTGGCTACAGGCGATACCTGCCGCGAGCGCCATCACCAACACACCCATCAATGAGAGACGAATCCAGTTGTTCTTTCGCTTTGTCATATTCTCTTTCCTTTCTGGGCCAGGATTGTGGAGATAAGCACGGAAAGATGGCCTTTGGCGCTATGCATACATAGGAATCCCCCCTTTGATCAAGGATTTACCAAGAAACTATCTCAAGATTATTCAAGGCAGAGCTTTGGGCAAATTGCGACAGCAAAAGAGATTGCCTTTCACCGCCATTCCATCGGCAGGCTCAGGACAGGCTCTAACTTTCCCCCGTCAAGGGGGAAGGGAACTTGAGATAGTCTCTAACGGATTAGCCCGAAGGGTATGGAAGCTTCGCGTTTGCCCTGGGTCATGCGGTCCAGCACCATTGCCATGAAGACGATGGTCATTCCGGCAACCAGGCCATGACCCATTCGGAGCCAGATGGAGTTGATAAAGACCTCTTGTCCGAGGCCCCCGCCGCCCACGAGGCCGGCAATGATTACCATGGCCAGGACCATGATGATTGTCTGGTTGATTCCCATCATGATGGTGGGAAGGGCGAGGGGTATCTTGACCTGGAGCATGGTCTGCAGGGCGGTGGAACCGTGGGACTGGGCCGTCTCGATCACCTGCTCGGGGACTTCCCGGATGCCGAGGACAGTCATGCGGATTACCGGGGGAAGGGCGTAAACGGAGGTGGCGATTATTCCCACGAGGGGGCCGATGCCCCAGAGCATGATGACGGGTATCAGGTAAACGAAGATGGGCATGGTCTGCATTATGTCGAGCACGGGACGCAGGGCCGCCTCGAAGTGGCGGCTCTGGGATGCGAGAAGTCCGAGAGCAACGCCCACGACGACGGTGAAGATGCCGGCGGTCAGGACCTGGCTGAGGGTATCCATGGTTACGTCCCATACGCCGCCAATTCCGGCGAGGCCAAGACCGGCCAGGGCCAGGAGGGCGACGCGCCATCCGGCGGTCACATAAGCCAGGGCCGCGGATACGGCCATCATCGCAGGCCAGGGGAGCCAGAGGAACAAGGTGTGAATGGGCGAGTACCCTAACTCGCGAAAAAGCATGTCCCGCACCCAGGACGTGATGAAATGGAGGTGCACGGCCATCCAGCCGACGACCTCGTTGACCGGGTCCGCCAGGGTGAAGGTCAAGTCATCCGGGAGGTCCCGCAGCGGCGGGAACAGGGCGCCGACAATGAGCAGAACCACCAGCAACGCGGCTCCGGCCAGGGGGAGGGCATACCGGGAGGCCAGGAATTTCAGCACACCCGCGCCGGATTTTCCGGAAAGGGTCCCGCCTGTCGGGGGAGTGGCAGGTGATGAATGGCCGGACCGGGCCATGGCATAGCTGAAGCGGTCCAGGATGACGGCCAGGAGCACAATGGCGATGCCACTCTCCAGGCCTTCGCCGGCGTCCACTTCCCGCAGGGACAGCCAGACGTCGGTGCCGAGACCTTCCACACCCACCAGGGCGGTAACGATCACCATGGACACGGCCATCATGATGGTCTGATTGATTCCCATCATGATGGAACTCTTGGCCAGGGGAAGCTGAACCTGGAGAAGGGTCTGGAAGGCGGTAGAGCCGTGGGAGTGGGCGGTTTCAATGGCGGCGAGGGGCACCTGCCGAATGCCCAGATTGGTCAGCCTGATGACGGGGGGAATGGAGTAAACCACGGTAAGGAAGATTCCCTGGGTGCCGCTGACGCCGAACAGGACGAGGGCTGGGATCAGGTAAACGAAGGCCGGCAAGACCTGCATGGTGTCAAGAACCGGGCGGACTATGGACTCGAAGCGATTGCTGAAGGCGGCGAAGATGCCGACCGGAACACCGATGCCGACCGCAAACAGTACGGAGACTCCCACGACGCTGAGGGTGAGAATGGCGGAGTCCCAATAGCCGTTGAAGGCTATGAAGAGGGCAGCAGCGCCGCAGAATATGCCCAGCCACTTGCCGCCCAGCCGACAGCCCACCGCGGCGGTAGCCACAACGATGAAGGGCCAGGGAAGCCAGAGCAGGAATGCCTCAATGCCGTCCAGGCCGCGGTCGATTACGTCGGATAGGGGGTTGAAAAACCAGGCCGTGGCGTCCTCGAACCACTCAAAGAACCGGTCCACCGGTTCCTGGATGGGCAGTTCCCAGCGGCCGGGCCAGTCGCCGTACTCGGTGCCAGCATTGGCGGCGGCCAGGGAAAAGGCCAGCACGTAGGCGGCAACGGCCACCGCAACCCACAGGATGCCGCGATAGCTGCGTTCCCCGAAGAGACGGGCAGGCAGGGCCTGGGCGCGAATCATGAGGCCGACACCTCGTCACTGACCAGAGCAGCCATGGCGACCTCGGGGGTGATGGTGCCGACACATTGCCCGCCTTCCAGAACAGCTATGGGGGATTCTCCGGAAAGGGCCAGGGAAATAAGCTGCTCCAGGGGAGTAGAAGGCTCGGCTACCGGGCACGAGCACCTCGTTATGGAGGCCACGCTGGCCTGGGCTGAGGCGCCGGGCGCATCCTCCAGGCAGGCTATTCCGACGAAACTGTTTTGTTCGTCAACCACCACGGCACTCTGGCAATCGAGGGCCACAACCTTTGCCTTGAAGTCGGCAACCGTCTCGTGGGCAGCAACACAGGCCCGGGGTGGGACCATTACCGAACGGGCAGTCAGGACCTTGGACCGGGGAACATCGCGGGTGAAGTCGCGGACATAGTCGTTAACCGGGTTGGCAACGAGGTCCTCGGGGGTTCCCGTCTGGACGAATTCGCCGTCCTTCATCAGGGCAACCCGGTCTCCGACCTTGAGGGCCTCCAGGAAGTCGTGGGTTATGAAGACCATCGTCTTGCGCACCAGTTGCTGGAGGCCGATTAACTGGTCCTGCATGTCGCGCCGGATGAGGGGGTCGAGGGCGCTGAAGGGTTCGTCAAAGAGGAGGATACCGGGGTCCACGGCCAGGGCGCGGGCCAGCCCGACCCGCTGCTGCATGCCGCCGCTCAACTCATGGGGATAGCGTTCCTCCCAGCCGGCGAGGCCAACAAGCTCGATTACTTCAGCGGCCCGCTTCCGCTGGGAGGCCTTGTCAACGCCCTGGACCTGGAGACCGTACACTACGTTCTCGAAGACGCGCTTGTGGGGGAAGTTGCCAAAGTGCTGGAATACCATGCCCATCTTGTGGCGGCGGACGTCCCGCAACTGTTGCTTGTTCATGGCGAGGAGGTTTTCGCCATCAATGTGGACCATGCCCCGGGTTGGTTCGATGAGTCGGCTGAGGCAGCGGACGAGGGTGGACTTGCCGCTGCCGGAGAGACCCATAATCACGAAGGTCTCCCCTTCACGGACGTCGAAGGAAATATCCCTTACGGCGACAACGCAGCCGGTCTGGGAAAGGATCTCGTCCCTGGAGAGGGCAGGGTTTATGGAGTCGGCGAGGCTGTCCGCACCGTCGCCAAACACTTTCCACAGGCCCTGGCAGGAAAGTCTCGGGACGGCATCAGCCCCGGATTCCCCGGCTAACCCGGAATCAGGGGATGTGCGGTGTTCACTGGACCTGCCCAAAATAGCTGTACCACCTGTCAGGTTATGTCAGTCTCAAATACAGCAATACGAGAAGGTAAACTTGCGCGTCCCGGCGACGATATGCTAACTGGCAGAAACTGGGCTATTGGATGGGTGACCACCACCCTGCGGATTCTTGCTTATGACCGGAACAGAGAGGCGGTGACGTATTCCGACCCTGCCTGCCGGGGTTCAGCCGATTATAACACCTTTAATATTTCTTTAATGCAGAGGGGGGGAGTACCGTCAGGGCAATCGCGTTTCAGGGGGTGTCGTCAAATTAGCCATTACTGCGGGTCAGGTATCGTGTATAAACAGGCGATATACCAGAGTCCTGGTATATCGCGGAGCATATCACCCATTTACATGACGGCTCTGGATTCTGGCTTTCGCCAGAATGACGAGAATCGACTTTTGACGATACTCCCTAGCGCGGAGGTTTCAGCTGAGAGTGGCATTTAACGCCTTGCTTGCTCAAAGTCCCTTCCCCCTCGGCGGGGAAGGGACTTTGAGATGGTTTGCCGAAAGGGGGCATCCGGAGGCAAGACAAGTGTGGGTCAGACCGACAGGCCCTCGGCCCGCTTCAATTCCTCGAGTTCGTCGCCGATGTAGGCGATGTCGTTGCCTTCACCCCTCAGGGCGGCGAGCACGCGCTCTCCGGACAGGGGCAATTCCCGGATTCTGACCCCTACTGCGTCGTAGATGGCGTTGGCGATGGCGGCCGGGGGGCCGAAGCCGGGTGGTTCGGCAACCGCCCGGGCTCCGAAGGGTCCGTCCTCGGAAGGAACGCGGACCAGCAGGGTTTCCAGTTCCGGGAGGTCCAGGGCCAGAGGCATTAGATAGGAGGCGAAGGAGGGATTGCGGACCGCCCCCGTCTCCGGGTCGAACTGCATATCCTCGGTCAGGGCGCGTCCGATTCCCTGGACGGCGCCGCCTTCTAGTTGACCCTCGACGGCCATGGGGTTGATGGCTACTCCCACGTCCTGGCACTGGACGTAGCGGGTAAGTTTGACCTGTCCGGTGTCTTTATCGACCTCGACCTCGGCCGCCTGGGCGCTGAAAACAGGGGCGTAAGGCAGGGTGGACAGCGAGGCGTTGCCAATAATGGGGCCGGAGCGGGAGGTGACGCTCATGGCAGCCAGTTGCCCGAGGGTAAGGGCCTGGGGCGGGTTGTCCTGGACGTACACGCTGCCGTCGGCGCAGGCCAGGGCGTCCGAGGGCACGCCGAGGCGGTCAGCGGCCAGCGCCAGCAGCTTGTTGCGGGTATCTTCCGCAGCCATTTCCACAGCCTTGCCCTGGCTGTAAACAATGCGGCTGCCGCCGCTGGGACCGGTGAAAGGAGCAAGGTCGGTGTCACGTTTGGCGACAATAACCTGATCCATGGCGATGCCCAGGGACTCGGCGGCGATGGAGGCCAAAGAGGTATCGCTGCCGGAGATATCCACAGAACCCGTCAGGAGGCTGACGGTGCCGTCCTCATTGACGCTGATGGCGGCGGTGGAGGGTCCGGTGCCGCTGCGCCATTCGCAGAGGGCGATACCGACTCCGTGTCCCTCGGGCAGTTCTTTGGGCAAGCCCAGCTGTTCCTTGATTGCGGTCAGGCATTCTACCAGGCCATTCCTGGGAACCCGGGAGCCGTTGACGGCGATGTCGCCTTCCTTGATGGCGTTCTTCAAACGGAAGTCCAGGGGGTCCATGCCAAGCTTGTGGGCGATCATGTCCATGTGCGATTCAACGGCGAAGGTCATGTCGGCAACGCCGGAGGCTCGGTACGAGCCCACGTAAACCTTGTTGGTGTAGGCGGCGTAGGAGCGCAGCCGGAAGTTGGGAATATCATAGGCGCCCAGGCCGTGGCCGATTCCCGAGTTGGGGCCGGCGCCCAGGTAGGCGCCCACGTCGAAAATGGTGTAGGCCTCACGGGCAACAATGGTCCCGTCCTGGTTAACGCCGGTCTTTATGTAATTGGTGACGGGGTGGCGAGGCCCGTTCTGGGTGAAAACCTCTTCCCGGTTGTTGATGAGCTTGACGGGGCTGCCGGTCTTCATGGAAAGCAGAGCAGGGAAGGCCTCGAAGGCCAGCCGCAGCTTGTCGCCAAAGCCTCCCCCCAGTTCCATGGGGATGACTTTGATGTTAGAAAGGGCCATATTGAGCACGGAGGCCAACTGGGCCCTGACCTGGTAGGGTCCCTGGGTTGAAGCCCAGATAGTAAGCCGGCCGTTGGCTTCCACGTGGGCAACGCAGGCCATGGGTTCCAGGAATCCCTGGTTAATTCCCTGGGAACGGAAGGTGTCCTCGAAAACGTGGTCGGCGTCCCGGAAGGCCTGGTCCACGTCTCCCCGGTCGGCGTCCAGGAGGGTGCAGATATTGCCGCCCTCGATGGTAAAACCGTAGCCTTCGTAGTTCTCCAGGTCGGGGTGGACTGAGGGAGAGCCGGCTCTCAGGGAAGCCAGGGGGTCCACCACCGGTTCGAGATCCTCGTATTGGACGTCAATCAGGCCGATGGCTTCCTCGGCGGTAATTTCATCCTCGGCGGCCACCGCCGCAACCGGTTCTCCGATGTAATAGACCTTGTCCCGAGCCATTATGTAGCGGTCCTTCAAGGCGCCGGAACCGAAGCGGATTTCAGGGAAATCCACGCCAGTGATGACCGCCCTAACGCCCGGCAAAGCTTCGGCCAGGGAAGTGTCTATGCTGACGATGCGGGCGTGGCTGCGGGCGCTGCCCAGGGTTTTGCACATGAGCATGCCGGGCAGGTAAACGTCACCGGCGTAGGTGGCCCGGCCGGTGACCTTTTCCCAGGCATCTACACGGGGATTGTTCTGTTCGAGGACCTTGAAGGTTGCCATTATTCCAACTCCTTCAGATCTTTTGGAAGGGCGGCGCTTGTTCAAAGAGCTATTCCTGGCATCGGGATTCTTGCCGCCGGAAGCAGTGGTCTGAATCCCTCATCTTGTTAGGTAGAGTAAGTCCGCTGATGTGGGCCTGCCCTTCGACAAGCTCAGGGCGAACGGGCTATTTGGCCATCACTTCGACAGGCTCAGGGCGAACGGGCTATTTGGCCATCACTTCCCGAGTTTCAGTCCACTAGCCCAGGGAGGCCATTCGGTCTGCCGCCAGGAGAATGGCCTCAACTACCTTGGTGTAGCCGGTGCAGCGGCACAGGTTCCCGCCAATGGCAAATTTGACCTCTTCCGCCGATGGCTGGGGGTTTTCTTCCAACAGACCAACGGCGGCCATGATAAGGCCCGGGGTGCAATAGCCGCACTGGAGGCCACCCCGTTCAATGAAGGCCTGCTGAACCGGATGAAGAGCATCGGGGGTGGCCAGGCCCTCCACGGTGGTAACTTCCGCGCCCCGGGCGCTCATGGCCAGGACCAGGCAGGAGGTGACGGCCTTGCCGTTCAGTATGACCGTGCAGGCGCCGCAGTCACCCTCATCACACCCCTTCTTGGTGCCAGTCAGCTGAAGTTCATCGCGCAGAGTGTCCAGCAGGGAATAGTAGGGGGCCACGAGAATTTGCCGCTCATGGCCGTTGACTGTCATTGTTAGTGGCTGCTTGTTCACCTGGGCACCTCCGGGCGGTTGGTGTACGGCGACGCGGAAAGGGACTGTTCCTCTTGAGATAGTACGGACTGGGAGGTTCAGAAGGCAGTCTGAACGGCCAGACGTCGTTGTTCTTCGAAGGGCATGGCCCGTCCGGACGCCATCTGCAGGGAGTACTGAAGGGTACGCCTGGTAAGCGCTTCGACCATGGCCTTGCGATAACCGGCGGTACCGCGGACGTCGTCGATGGGAGTAGCGGCGGCCTCGGCGGCTTCGGCGGCCTGGGCAAGCAGACCGGCGGTCAACTCCTGGCCCTTGAGCAGGTTCTCGGCATCGGTGGCACGGAAGGGAGTGGGGCCGACGGCGCCGAGGGCGATGCGGGCATCGCGGCAGGTGCGGCCGTCTTCTTCGAGAGTCACTACTGAAGCCACGCCGACGGTGGCGATGTCCATGGCGCCCCGGGGGCTGTGCTTTATGTAAAGAGAGCCGGTTCTGGGCAAGGGAGCGGGGAGAGTCAACTGGGTCAGCACCTCGCCTTGCTTCAGGGCGGTGCGGCCCGGGCCCAGGAAGAGTTCGGTCAGGGGCAGAGTTCTGCTGCCTTCAGGCCCCGCGATGGTGCACTGGGCGTCGAAGGCCAACAGCGCAGGAAGGGTGTCTCCGGCGGGGGAAGCGTTGCAGACGTTGCCGCCAATGGTGGCAAGGTTGCGGACCTGCACCCCGGCGAAGGAGGTAGCGCCGGTGGCCAGGGCCTGGTAGCGGCGCCGGACCTGGGCATTGGACTCGATGGACTGGACGGTGGCCAGGGCGCCCAGGCGGAGGCCGTTCTGGGGGCTGTAGGAAATGCGGCCCAGGTTTGCGATTCCCTTGAGGTTCACGACGGCGGCGGGCCGCCAGAATCCCTGCCGCCAGCGGGCCAGGAAGTCGGTGCTGCCAGCCACCACACGGGACTCATCGCCGTGACGTTCGAGCAGTGAGATTGCGTGGCGGAGATTTCGTGCCTCGAGAAAGTCGAACCTCAGCATAAAGCGCTCCAGCCGCGATGGTTTGGGAGGATTTTATGTCCGGCCAGTTGGAAACTATCTCAAAATTATTCAAGGCAGAGCATTGGGCAAGATGCGACAGCAAAAGTGATTGCTTTTCACCCCCATCCTAACCTTCCCCCGTCAAGGGGGAAGGGATCTTGAGATAGTCTCTTAGAGGGGGCCTGACGTGGCCAATTATAGGGTCGGGCGGAAAAAGGGGTCAACAATTTCAATGGGAGACAGATGCCAGTGCGGAAATCGCAGGGTTATTTGAGAGTAGTCTCTATTTATTAACCAACTCGGCTACGGAATGACTTCGCGGAACGGGGAAGCGCCGGCCGTGGGGTTCAGCGATGGGAGACGAAGGAGGGCAATTTTGCCGGGCGCCAGGGGGTGGCGTCAAATTAGCCATTACTGCCGGTCAGGTATCGGGCATAAACAGGCGATATACCAGAGTCCTGGTATATCGCGGTGAATATCACCCATTTACATGACGGCTCTGGATTCGGGCTTTCGCCGGAAAGACGAAATTCGGCTTTTGACGACGCGCGCTGGGTGAGGTTCAGCACGGCAGGCTGGATAGGGGAGGCAGTTTACCAGACGATTTGAGACCAGCAGTTTCCCTGGTAGCAGGCAAGGTTTCGAGGCTTGCCGTTGAGGATGGCGCTGGTGGTCTCGTTGACGAGAATGAAATAGACCTGGCCCTGGTACAGGGTTTTAAGAGTGCTGTCTTGAGGCATTAACGGGTCGTAAAACTGCCAGGTCTTGGAGTGATTGTCCATGTAGAAGCAGACCTCGAAATTGTGTCCCAGGGGCTGAAAGGCGCTGGCGACGGGAGCAGCCACGCCATAGGCGTTGAGGGGCATGACGTGCAGGATGGCGGTGGCGGTGGTCCCACCGGCCCCGACTGATACAGCGGTTTCGCCTTCGCTGACTCCGGGAACCATAATTTCGAGGGACACCTGCCCGTCTGCGTCGGTATGGGAAGGATGAGAAGGCGTTACGTCCATGTCTCCGATATACACGGACTCGATGGGCACGAAGCTTCTGAAACCCTGGCCAGTCACTCGAATCAGGGATCCGGGCGGGGCCAGCGTGTCTGACAGCGTTATCCCGGCGGCCGCAATGTGGTGAGCTACAGATTCCACTACCTGATTACCGTGCTCATCCCTGAATTCCACAACCACCAGATTTGTGGACGGGACTCCCACCTTGTAAGGAAGGACCAGGGGGATGGAGAAATTGCCGTGCATGTCGGTCAGGCCGGAGGCCATTACCTGTCCATTGCCGTGGTCGTAAGTGGCGGTGATGAAGACTGAACCGTCAACGGCGTTATGCGCAGGGAATCCCCTGCCGCTTATCTCGATCTGGGTACCTGGTCTGCCACTGTGGGGTTCGATTTCCAGCAGGCGGGGGGCGGATTTCATGAGCAGTTCGCCCGACCGACCCCTGGTATCGAGCACATGGAGTTTCCATTCGCCTTTTCCCGTGGTTACCTGGTTGACGGGTATGTCGATGGTTCCAAGCCACCTGCCGCCAGGGGAAGCTTTCAGGTTGGCGGCTCCACCGGAAATGCGGCTGTGTTCCAGGGGATGGCCGTCGATCAGCACCTGGTCTATTTCCGAGTCATTGTAGCCCAGGATGCTGACCTGAATGCGCTGATTCGGCGTGACCGTCTCGGGGGCAGCCTCTATCAAGAGGGTGTTGTCAAAATAGGCCACGGCGGATTCTTCGTGGCGTCGGTGATGATTGTGCAAGGTGGTTACTTTGAAGCTCAGGTTTCCTGCCCTGGTGCCGATGGGCAGTTCCATGGTAAAGGAGTGGGAGTCTGTCTCGGGTATATGGGATTCTGAGAGAGTAGCCAGGTCTGCTTCGGCGCCCCCCACATTGATGGAAATGACTTCGCCAGGGGGAAAATTGGTGAGGGTGACAAACACGCGGGGATCGGGTCGGTTGAGTTCACCTACTTCTACCCTGCCTTCCAGTTCCAGAATTTGGGGAGAGGACTCAATGGAGTTGTCAGCCCGCATGTCCTCGTCTATGACCAGTATGGAAGTGTGACTTCTGCCATCTCTCCCATTGATAAAGTTGCAGTTCCTTGCGACCAGATGGTGGTCGTGCTGCGAGGAGTTAGGCTGAGCCAGTTGTACGAAGCAATCGCCGAAGCCAGGACGGAAGGGTGGATTATTGAATTCGAATTCGCATTGCGCCACCGCCTTGTTGTTGACGTGGGCCTGGCAAAGAGGGACTTCGTCGGCGTCCTGGATGCCGTCGAAATTGGCGTCCCGCCAGAAGGCCAGGGTGGTGCCAGCGGTAAAGCCACGGCCGGTCAGTCTGACCTGCTCTTCGGTGTGAGCGCCTTCGCGACTAAGCCCGATTGTCCGGTCTATCAGCAGTCCCGGGGGCTTGTGGATGGACTCATTGGGGGCCGCTCGCCCTTCAATTTCCTCGAATACGGCGCGCACAATTGGGTCGGGATGCCTGGCCTGAACCACTTCGGGGTTGCGGGTAGTGCTGACGCCCCAGAGGTAAATGCCCCCTTCCAGGGGGTTTGACAGGCCAGCGCCTTCGGAGATTACAACCTGGACATCCGCCGCAGCGGGGATGGGTATGGAATGGCCCTGGTCGAGAATTCGGGGGTGGATGGTCAGGATGGTTGACCTTGCCTCGCCCTGATTCCGGGCTACCTCAACAGAGGCAGCTACACCCCGGCCAGCGCCGTGCTCGGGGTGACGGAAACGGACCGAGATTTCGGCTTCGGGAATTCGGGAGGGGACATGCACTGCCCGGTCTATGGAAAGAACAATAGCGTCCTGAGGAAAGATCAAGTCTTCGTGACCGTTGGTAAATTTGACGTCGTACCTGGCGGCGCTGCCCGCCGTCCGGGGGATTGGTTCTACTGTGGGACCAGGCGCGATTGAGCCCGACTGGGCCGCTACGTCGCTGGCCGTGCCACTGCCCAATATGCCGAGTATGACCAGCAGGGCCAGGGCGCCGGTGACGACCGGAAGGCGAAGTTTCATGGTGGCGTTATGAGTGGGAGCAGAGTCAATTGGAGTAAGTATCTCTATCTGTAAGGAAGGTCCTAACCATGCGACTATGGTCGGTCAAACACCCGTTAATGGGCTGACCTGCAGCTCTTGAAGGCCTGTAGCCGGATTCATAAGCAGTCTGGGCGGTGGTGGTCCGGCTCACTCTCATTGCTTCTCTGGCATGGAAGCAGGGAGCAACGCTGGGGAGGTGCAGGCGGAAGGTGCTTCCTCGAGCATCTGGCTATCGTGGCAACCTGTGGCTGCATTCTCGATGAAGGCGGAGGAGGCCGGCGGGACCTGGCGCCAAAGCATGGCCAGCACGGCGGCAAGAAGGAACATTAACAGCAGCCAACGCCGTAGTTGTGTGATTTGGTCGGTACTGTTGTTCATTGGAGGTATTCCTCAAGAGTTACCGGATGTCGTTCGCCGTTGCCAACCTTGAATTGGCCCGAGAACTCAACCCCGGGCATCGGGATTTCCGTCAGCGCAAGGGTTTGCACTTTGATGATTCCTCGAGTTGGTGACTTCTCAGGACACCGGGAGAACAAGCCGCGAGTATTATCGCGGGCTACATAAATTTCATTATAGAAAACAGGAGTGAATATAAAGTGAGGGAATGTCGTAATTATGTGAAGAAGTTGTGATGATTTTGGGAATCAGAGGCTTAACGCGACTGCGTGGAGGCCAGCGCATCCGGCGCCGGTGAAAGGAGCGGAAGTGCCAAGGGATATACGGGACAGGGCCGCGTTTTCGGGGCGACCTGCCCCAGATACGGAAATGCTTGCACAGATACATCGGATAGTTTACCTTTGTATCATCATTTAACATAATGTGGTTTCCGTGGCTGACGGAAACCAGGCGTACTCGGGTTGTGATGTGCGGAATAAGGGGACTCTGCATCGGTCTGACCGTAATGGCGGCACTCCTTTGGGTTGGGTGCGGCGCGGACCCGCTGCCAACGCCAACGACTACACCCGCCAACCCCGCCACCGTCGCCCCACCGACATCCAATGCGCCGGCTCCCCCCGCCGAGAGCATTACCAGCGCAACTCCGGAGCCGGTAACCCCGCCTGAAGCAGAAGAAAGTGAGCCGGAAGCTGTACCAGATTCGGCTACATCAACCCACGAAGCCCTTGTATCCCGGGGCACGCCAGAACCCCGCCCCCCAGCCTCCCGCGATAACGGCCAAACGCCGGCCCCGACAGGCACGGAAGCGCCTCTGACCGAGCAAGTTGTTGCGCCGGGGCCATCTCCCTTGCCGCCGGCAACACCCACGCCCTCGCTGGAAGATTCGGGGCCACGGGACAGCGTCCAGGACTTGCAGGATTTAGTGAAGGGCAACAGTTCCTTTGCGCTGGATCTTTACCAACAACTTTCCGGAGAGGGCGGCAACCTCTTCTTTTCTCCCTACAGCATCTCGCTCGCCCTGGCGATGACTTACGGGGGAACGCGGGGCGAGACCGAGAGCCAGATGGAGGATGTCCTGGGATTCAGGCTTCCCCAGGCCCACCTGCATCCGACCTTTGAAGCCCTGAATATGACGCTGACTGCACAGGAACAAGGGAAGGGGAACGGAGGGTTTGAGCTAATTATCGCCAACTCGGTTTGGGGACAAGAAGGCCACGACTTCGTGCCCGCCTACGTGGACACCCTGGCGCTGAACTACGGCGGCAAGGTTCGGGACGTGGACTTTAGGGGGAGTCCGGAGGACGCCCGCCTCCGCATTAACGACTGGGTTGCAGAGGAGACGGCTGGCAGGATTGAGGACCTTATTTCCCACGACGCCATTGACCGGTTCACCCGGCTGGCGCTGGCCAATGCCGTCTATTTCAAGGCTGAGTGGCAGTCGCCCTTTGACGAGGGGGCAACCTCTCCCGCTCCCTTTTATGCCCTGGACGGCAGCGAGAATCGGGTTGCGACAATGCGGCAAACGGAGTACTTCGGGTATGCCCGGGGTGCCGGCTACCAGGCGGTGGACCTGCCCTACAAGGGCGGCGCCATGTCGATGACCATCCTGGTGCCCGATGAAGAACGGTTTGGCGAGTTTGAATCGTCCCTTGATGCGGAACGGATGGCCGACATTCTGGAGGGGCTGGAAAGCACGCGGGTGCGGCTGGCGATGCCCAGGTTTGAGCTGGAAGCCAGCCTGGACCTGGCCGACACGCTGGAGGCCATGGGAATGCCTAACGCCTTCGACGACAAACAGGCCGAGTTCCAGGGGATGGACGGCCGGTCCTGCCTGGCCGGCGACGATGAATGCCTGTACATATCGAGTGCGGCCCACAAGGCCTTTGTTTCTGTGGACGAGGCCGGCACGGAGGCGGCGGCGGCCACGGCGATCATCATAGGAATTACCAAGGCGGAACCCGAGGAACCCATTAGGCTGACCATTGACCGACCCTTTATCTACCTGGTACGGGACCAGGAAACGGGCACGGTCCTGTTCCTGGGCCGGGTGGTGGGGCTTTAATGCGGGGTAGCATGTTGCTGGAACAGGACGCCTTGTCTTGTAATTTGGATATACATCGCCTTGTATGAATAGACTTGCTTCGACATTGATTGTGCTGGTACTCGCCGTCCTGGCAGCGGCGGGCTACCCGGTGTTTGCCCAGGGGCCGCCGGAGCAGGAGGGCAAGCAGTCTTCCATCGTTGACCCCCTTATCCGGCAATTCATCGAGCAGCAGGGAAGCGCCACACCCCAACCCACCCCGCAGCCCGACAGCAGCGCGTTCACCCGTGGGCTGGTCCTCGACAGCGGCGTAACGGCCAAGGGTGTTCCGGGGACCGCGGATTCAGGGGCCTGGGGGGCAACGACCGGGGACGCTGAAGGGGGTTCCGAGTCCGAGGCAGCGGACGCGAAGGAGGCCCCCGTGCGGTTCGATTCTTCGGGGAACGTCCAGGTCTATATCCACCTGGAAAACACCAACGAATCCACGCTGCAGCAGCTTCGGGAACTGGGCGCGACCATAGAGGTTACCAACTCCGACTGGAACATAGCCCAGGCCTGGGTGGCCCCGTCGGCCCTGGATGCACTGGCGGCGCTGGCTGTGGTCAAGGAGATAACGCCGCCGGACTACGGGCAGACCAAGACCGGGCGCGTCAACAGCGAGGGGGACGGCATCCACCGGGCCGACCTGGTGCGCTCTATCAGCGGCATCAGCGGCAGGGGCGTGAAGGTGGGGGTCATCTCCGATGGTGTGAATGCCTGGCGAGCTGCCAAAGCCAGCCGCGACCTCCCCGACAGCCTCGAAATCCACCCGGGCAGCAGTGGCCGGGGCGACGAGGGAACGGCGCTGCTGGAAATCATCCACGACCTGGCCCCGAATGCGGAACTGGCCTTTTCGGGCCCCGATACGAACCTGGAAATGGTCGATTCCATTCTCTGGCTGGCCAACGATGCCTTCGATGGAGAAGGGGTGGACGTTATCGTGGATGACCTGGGCTATTACAGCGAAGCGTTCTATGAGGACGGTCCGTTGGCCCTGGCCGCCGCCGATGCCGTGGCCGGGGGCGTTGTATTCGCTTCCTCTGCCGGCAACAACAACAACAAGCATTATACGGGCACCTTCTCGGATGACGGCAACGGCTACCATGACTTTGACAGTTCCAGCGCGACGGACATATCCCTGAGGATAGGGGTAGGCAACAGTGTCGCCCTGCAGTGGAACGACCAGTTCGGGTCTTCCGGCAATGATTACGACCTGTTTGTCTGCCCACCCGGCCTGAAGCCCGTCAAGTTCAACCTGCAGAATAACCTATGCGCGGGCAGCAATCGCGAGCAGGATGGCGATGACAATCCTTACGAAAGGGTTTCAACCTACTTCCTGGACTCCTCGACGGCGGACGTCTATATCCGCAAGTACTCGGGCGACGCGCGGGAACTCAAGCTGTTCGTCCTCCGGGGCTCGGTCCGGGAGCACGGCGTTACCGAGGGCAGCATCATTGGGCACGAGGCCGTCGAGGGGCTGCTGTCCATCGGCGCCATTGATGCCTCGGACCCGGGCAACGATGAGGCTCAGTTCTACAGCGACCGGGGGCCGGTGGAGATTTACTTCCCCACCCGGGAAACCCGGAACAAGCCCGACCTGATGGGCATAGACGGCGTACTGATCACCGGCTCCGGCCGCTTCGGCCGGCCGATAGAAGGCAGTTCCTTCCGGAGGTTCTTCGGCACCTCCGCCGCCGCGCCCCACGTGGCCGGCATCGCCGCCCTGGTCATGGAGGCCCAGCGCAAGGCCGACCCCACAATGACGAAGAAGGAAGTGGCCGACGCGGTTACCCAGAAGCTGAAGGACACGGCCATCGACCTGGGAGAAGATGGCTTCGACACCACCTTCGGTTACGGTCGGGCCGACGCCTGGTCAGCAATAGAGTCCCTTGCCAGTTCGTCCGATTCGCTGGACCTGCATTCCCTGACCACGTACGAGGACACCCACACGGTCAACTCCACGGGTGACGGGGCCGACAGCGACACAACCGACGGCATCTGCGATGACGGCACGGTGGACGGCGCGACCAACTGCACCCTGCGGGCCGCAATCCAGCAGACCAACGCCGGAACCAGCGGTGCAATCGAGTTCAACATTTCCGGCGGCGGCGTGCAGACCATCAGCCCCGCTTCGGCCCTGCCTGCTATCACCAAGCCGGTGTTCATTGACGGCTACAGCCAGCCGGGGGCCAGCGCCGGCACGGTGCTGATTGAAATAGACGGCAGCAATGCCCCCGGAAGCTCCACCGACGGCCTCACCCTTACCGGGGGGCGCAGCCTCATTCGCGGCCTGGCGATCAACGACTTCAACCGGCGTGGCATCGTTCTCCAGAACAGCAGTCGATACATCCTGGAAGGCAATATGATCGGCACGGACACCACCGGGTCCACCGACGAGGGTAACGGGAACTGGGGCGTTTACTTGAGCAGGGTTTACGATGCGCTATTGAAGGACAACGTCATTTCCGGAAACGAATCCCACGGCGTCCTCACCAGCATCGGCGGCCCATTATTCTTCTACGGCAACAAGATCGGCACCAACGCCGCCGGCACCGCCGACCTAGGCAACGCCTGGGCGGGTATCGAAATCTCGTCAAGGCAGGTCGTGATACGGGACAACGTCATCTCTGGAAATAACACCCATGGCATCTATTTGGACAGCAATGTCACTACGCAAGCGGTGATTGAGAACAACCGGATCGGGACCAACGACGCGGGAACTGCCGCGCTGGGCAACACCAGTACCGGAATCTATTTTGAGGGCGACCCGAAGGATAACCTGGTCACCGGGAACATCATCGGCGGCAACGGCTCCCACGGGATCTGGCTGTATAACGCTTACGTCCGGGACAACCTCATTGCCGATAACTACATCGGCACCAACGCCAGCGATACTGACCTGGGCAACGGCGGCTCCGGGGTCCACATCAGCCAGACCAGCCTGGGGGGCCCCGACGACAACACGATAGAGCACAACACCATCGCCTACAACGGCGGCGACGGCGTAACCATCACGGGCAGCGGCTCGCTGGGCAACACGGTGAGGGAGAACTCCATCCACAGCAACGACGGCATAGGCATCGACCTGGGCGACGACGGAGTCACGGCCAACGACGCCACCGACTCGGACAGCGGGCCCAACCACCTGCAGAACTATCCGCACAATATCACCTACGCCACCAGGGGCGACGAGGCTTCGGCGGGATTCGACCTTTACATGACCGCCAACCGCCGGTACGAGGTCGATTTCTACTCCTGCGACTCGTCCACCAGCGGCGAAGGCAAGGACTGGCTGGGATACACCTTCGGGACTCTTTCTACCTCGGAACTGGGGAACTTCAACGTCAGCACCCTGATTTCCGGTCATTGGTTTGGTTTCTCTGCCACGGCGGCCACCCACATAACCGCCACTGCCACCGACACCGAGGCGGGCACCACGTCGGAGTTCGCGCCCTGCGTGGCACGCGTCGATCTGCCCGAGCTGGTGATTTCTGAAACCGAGGTGGAGGTAGCAGAGGGCGGAACCGCCACCTATACCGTCAGAATGAGCGCGCTGCCCTCGGAGGATGTTACCGTCACCCTGACCTCGGGAAACACCAGCGAGGCGACGGTCTCGGACGAAACCCTCACTTTCACCACCACCAACGGCACCTCGGCGCAGACCGTTACGGTAACGGGCGTTGAAGACAGCGACGCGGTCAATGAGACCACGACGATTCTCCACCAGGTTTCAATCGGCGACAACGACTACGTCACCGCCCTGGTGCCGGTGGCAGTGACCGACGACGACGCGCTGGCGTTGACCCTGTCCAGCACTGAAACGACGGCCACGTTCCCGGACAACGTGTCTGTGGGCCACTATTACGACGGCCGCTTTGGCGACGACGAGGACACGCCCTTTAACGAGGGAACTACCGCAACCTACACTGTTGAACTGGACAGCGAGCCTGACGGCGATATCACTATCAGTCTTAGCAGTTCCGATACGGGCGCCCTGACCGTTTCCCCAGCCTCGATAACTTTTACCAAGACCGGTGATGCTTCGGACCCCAACAAGTACGAGTGGGATGATCCCCAGACCGCCACCATCACCGCGGTGTCGGATACTGACGGGTGGGACGAAATAGAGGAGGTGTACCACGAGGCAACCATCAACGGGGAAGCCTACACCCTGGGCCAGGTGGCGGCGTTCATCAAGGACTCGGCCCTGCCCACGCTGTCCTACCGGCAAAACAACGCAGACATTGAAGAACTATCCGTAAATGAAGGCGGAACTACGACGTACACGGTGGAGATGGACAGCGAACCCGATGCCGACGTTACCGTGCTGATGCTCAGCACCGACACCAGCGCGGTAACCATCTCCCACGATTCGATAGTCTTCACCAAGACGGGAGAGGCCGCGGCCGACGGCAAATATGAGTGGGACGACCCACAGACGATAACGGTTACCGGGGTGGCCGACGGCGACCAGTTTGACGACATGGAATATATCTGGCATTGGCACAACATCGACGGTCGGCCGTTTTATTGGTGGCCGTCGGTGAAGGTCACGGTCGCCGACGGCAACCGGGCGCCCTACTTCGAGGACGGCCTGGAGACCACGCGGGAGGTCCCCGAGGACGCCATCCAAGGCGACAACGTGGGCGACCCCATTACCGCCACCGACCTTAACGCGGGGGACACCCTCACCTATACGCTGGAGGACCCCAGCGGCCTGTTCGCCATTAACGGCGCCACCGGCCAGATTACGGTGGCCATCACCGACCCGCCGGTGGCCCAGCCCTTCGACTACGAGACCGGCGACCGGGACTACTCAATGGAAGTGAGCGTCACCGAGACCGGCGTTAACGGGCTAAGCGACAAAATCGAGGTAAAGGTACTGGTAGTCAACGTCAACGAGAAGCCAACAGTCACCGGCGACACGGTGCTTACCTTCGCGGAGAATACCGCCACCACCAGGGTGCTGGACCGCTACACGGCCACAGACCCCGAGAACGATACCATCTCCTGGTCGGTGGAGGGGACAGATGCCAACGCGTTTACCATCGACAGCAGCGGCAACCTGAGGTTCAGCGGCGAGCAGGACTTTGAGACCAAGGACGAATTAAGCATTACCATCGTGGGTACCGACGACGGCGAACCTCCCCTGAAGGATGAACTGCCGGTAGCTGTTACCCTGACGGACGTTGACGAACCGCCGGAGATCAGCGGCAGTGAGAGTCTGACCTTCGCGGAGGGTACGTCCGACACCACTGTCCTGGCGACGTATGGCGCTCACGACCCTGAGGAGGTGACTACATCCTTCACCTGGTCTCTCAGCGGAACCGACAGCGGAGACTTCGACTTGAGCGCCAGCGGTGAATTGAGCTTCAAGGTGGCCCCCAACTTTGAAGGCCCCGCGGACTCGGGCCGCAACAATGAATACAACGTCAACATCCGCGCCAACGACGGCAGCCTCACCGGATCGCTGGCCGTAACGGTCACGGTCACCGACGTAAACGAGGCTCCGACGATCTCAGGCGACGAAACCCTGTCCTATGCGGAGAATACGGCTGTCACCAGGGTGCTGGACCGGTACACGGCCAGCGATCCGGAGCGAAGTTCGCTGACCTGGTCGGTGGGCGGGACTGACGCGGGCGCCTTTAACATTGATGCCTCCGGCAACCTGACCTTTGCCGAGATTCCAGACTATGAGGCTCCCGCCGACTCGGGCGGCGATAACGTTTACAACGTCCAGGTAGTCGCCACCGACGACGGGAACCTGGGCGACGGAACATCGTCGCAGCAGGGAGCCCAGTCAGCATCCTTCGACGTAGCCGTAACCGTGACCCCGGTCAACGAACCGCCTACGGTCAGCGGACAGGTCAGCCACAGCGTCAACGAGAATGTTGCGGACTTCAGCCATACCTATACCGCCAGCGACCCGGAGGGTGCCGCATCCACCTTTACCTGGAGCCTGGCGGGTACCGACGGCGGAGACTTCAACATCGACCGGAATACGGGAGAGCTGACTTTCAGGAACACGCCCAATTTTGAGAGTCCCGCGGACGGGAATAGCAACAACGAGTACCTGGTAACCGTGCGGGCCACCGATGAAGGCAACCTCCGTGGCGACCTGGCGGTAACGGTCACGGTCAACGACGTAAACGAGGCTCCGGCTATCTCGGGCGACTCCGTCCTTTCCTATGCAGAGAACACGGCCACCACCCGGGCGCTGGACCGGTACACGGCCAGCGATCCCGAGAGACAGCAAATAACCTGGGCTCTTGGCGGGGAAGACGCCGATGACTTCAGGATTGACACCTCGGGCAACCTGTATTTTGCCGTTGCCCCTGACCACGAGAACCCTGATGATACTGGCGAAAACAACGTTTACAAGGTCCAGGTGATGGCCACCGACGACGGAAACCTGGGGGACGGTACCACATCCCTGCAGGGAGCCCAGAGCGCCTCCTTCGATGTCACGGTGACGGTAACGCCAGTGGACGAACCGCCGGAGATCAGCGGCGACACTGCCGCCACCGTAAACGAGAACGCGGACGACTTTTCCCGCACCTATTCCGCCAGCGATCCGGAGGGTGTGAACTCCACCTTTACCTGGAGCCTTTCGGGGACGGACGGCGGGGACTTCAACATCGACCGGAACACAGGGAAACTCACCTTCCGCAACACGCCCAATTACGAAAGTCCGGCCGACTCAAACCGGAACAATGAGTACCTGGTGACGGTGCAGGCCAATGACGGGCAAAAGACGGGTCGCCTTGAAGTCGCGATTACGGTGGGGGATGTCAACGAGGCGCCGGAGTTCAGCTCCAGCAGCCTGAGCAGCACCACCTTCAGCTTCCCGGAGAACCGGACCACCTCGATTTACTCCTACCGGGCTACCGACCCGGAGGGAGAGACCATCTCCTGGTCGGTAAGCGGAACCGACCGTGGAGACTTTGAAATCAGCAGTTCGGGTGTCCTTTCCTTTGCCGAGACACCGGACTTTGAGCTACCCGACGACGCGGACGGAGACAATGAGTACCTGGTGACAGTAGTGGTACAAGACCCAACCTCTAACCAGGCTACCCTGAACGTGACGGTCAACGTTACCAACGCGCCAGGCACCGAAGAACCCACCATCACCACCACGAGCCGGACCTCCTTTGCCTTCCAGGAAAACGGAACAGGTACGGTATATACGTTCAGGGCCCGGGACCCCCAGGGCCTGCCCATTTCCTGGTCGCTGAGGGGCACGGATGCGGGTCAATTCAACATCAGCAGCGGCGGCGTGCTGACCTTCCTGAACTCATTAGATTTTGAGAACCCTGCCGACGCCAACGGGGACAATGTCTATGAAGTAACCATTGTGGCTACAGACGTGGACAATTTGACGGACGGCTTCAGCATAACCGTTACGGTCACCAACCACGCCGAGGGTGTGGAGCCGACCATCAGCACGCGACGGCCGCCAGCGACTTACCGGGAAAATGACACCCGTACGGTCTATACATTCCGGGCCAGCGACCCGCAGCGACAGGCCATCACCTGGCTGCTTTCCGGCACAGACGCAGGTGATTTCGACCTGGACGCCAGCAGCGGGGCATTGACCTTCCAAAACACACCGGATTATGAGGCTCCAGCGGACAACGACTCGCAGAACGATTACGACCTCGTGGTGGAGGCCCGGGATACAGATGGCAACGTGGACCGGCTGGCCTTCACAGTCACCGTCACCGACGTGAACGAGGGGCCGGAGATTTCTCCCGTACGCAACGCGCCCAGCAGCGTACCTGAGAATTACGGCATTTCCACGCTGCTGGCCAGCTTCACTGCCACTGATCCCGAGGACACTACCGCCAACATCACCCGCTGGAGCACCTCGGGTACGGACGGCGGGGACTTTGTGATGAACCCCGACGGCGAACTGCGGTTCCGCAACACGCCGGATTACGAGCGCCCAGCCGACTCCAACCGGGACAACATCTACACCTTCTCGGTGCGGGCTTCCGACGGGCAGTATTACGGATATTACGAAGTGACGGTGGAAGTCACCCCGGTCAACGAACCCCCCGCTATTACCACCACCAGCACGTCGGCCACGGCGCTCAGGCAGCCGGAAAACCGGACATCCCGCCTGTACACCTACCGCGCAACGGATCAGGAGGGCAGTTCCACGGTGACCTGGTCGGTGGGCGGGACAGATGCCAGGTTCTTCGCAATTAACGAAAGGGGCGAGTTCTCCTTTGATGAGAACAATCCCCCCAACTTTGAACAGCCGGCAGACTCGGGCAGCGACAATGTTTACGACGTGACCATTCAGGCCACCGATGACGACAGCAACCGTGCCAGCCTGGACGTGACGGTCTCGGTGACCGAGGTGAATGAGGGGCCGGAGATTTCTCCCGTACGCAGCGCGCCCAGCAGCGTACCTGAGAATTACAGCATTTCCACGCTGCTGGCCAGCTTCACCGCCACCGATCCCGAGGACACCACCGCCGACATCACCCGCTGGAGCACCTCAGGGACGGACGGCGGGGACTTTGTGATGAACCCGGACGGCGACCTGCGGTTCCGCAATACGCCGGATTACGAGCGGCCAGCCGACTCCAACCGGGACAATATCTACACCTTCTCGGTGCGGGCTTCCGACGGGCGGTATTTCGGGTATTACGAGGTGACGGTGGAAGTGACCCCGGTGAACGAACCGCCCACCATTACCACCACCAGCAGTTCGGCAACGGCTATGCGCCATCCGGAGAATCGCACATCCCGCCTCTACACCTACAGGGCAACGGACCCGGAGGGCAGTTCCACCGTGACCTGGTCGGTGGGCGGGACAGATGCAAGGTTCTTTGCAATCAATGAAAGGGGCGAGTTCTCCTTTGATGAGAACAATGCCCCAGACTTTGAACAGCCAGCGGACTCGGGCAGCGACAACGTTTACGACGTGACCATTCAAGTAAGCGATGACAGCAACCCGCCCAACACCGCCTCCCTGCCAGTCACCGTCACAGTCACTGATGTCAACGAGGGCCCGGAAGTAACTTCGGGCGGGGACTCCTTCACCGTCCAGGAAAACAGAAACTGGGCGGGTGCTTCCTTCACCGCCGCAGACCCAGAGGACGGCGACGTAACCCGCTGGGCTTTGGGCGGCCGGGACGGGGGAGACTTCACCATCACCAACGACGGGCTGATGACCTTCCGCAGATCGCCAGACTTTGAACGGCCCGACGACTCGGACCGGGACAACGTTTACGAGGTGGACGTACGGCCCTACGACGGCAGGTACTACGGTTCCCACCCGGTCACGGTGACGGTGGGGGACGTGGCTGAGATTACCGGAGCGGCCACCCTGAGCCGAGCAGAGGCCGTTGAGGGCATCCTGGCCACCTACACCGCCACTGGACGGGGCGACCTGACGGTGGACCCTGCCTGGCGGCTAACGGGCACCGACGGCGGGGACTTCCTGATTAACGAGGATGGAGAACTGACCTTCCGGAACACTCCTGACTACGAGCGGCCCGCGGACTCCAACCGGGACAACGAGTACGTCTTTAACGTGCAGGTGTCCGACGACCGGTACTACGGCTTGCTGGAGGTGATGGTGACAGTGACGGCGGTGAACGAACCGCCCACCATCACGACCACCAGCAGGACCGAATTTACCCAGCAGGAGAACCGGATAACCCGCCTGTACACCTGGCGAGCCACCGACCCGGAGGGGGGCAGCACTATCACGTGGTCACTGGGCGGTCCGGACAGCAGGTTCTTTGCCATCACCGAGCGTGGCGAGTTCTCCTTTGACGAGAACAGCCCGCCGGACTTTGAAGCCCGGGCGGATTCGGACAGCGACAATATTTACCAAGTGACCATCCAGGTCAACGATGACAGCAGCCCACCCAACACCGCGTCTCTTCCGGTGACGGTGACGGTGACCGATGTGAACGAGGGACCGCAGGTATCGGGGCCCACCACCTTTACCATTGGCGAGAACAGCAACCTTTCCAATGCCGTCTATACCGCTACCGACCCGGAGGGGCTGAACGTGGCCCGCTGGAACCTGGGAGGACGGGACGGCAGCGATTTCTTCATTACCCAGGGAGGCACCCTCTACTTCCGCAATCTGCCGGATTTCGAGCGGCCAGCCGGGTCGGGTTCCCACCGCAACGAATACCTGGTGGAGGTGAGGCCGTCCGACGGCAGGAACACCGGTTCACTGCTGGTAACTGTCACCGTCACCGACGTCGATGAACCCCCGGAGTTCAACCGGGGCAGCAGAACCGCTTTTACCCAGCGGGAAAACCTGGTGCAGAATTTGTACACCTACCGGGCCACCGACCCGGAGGGCGGGGACGTAACCTGGTCGGTGGCGGGAGAGGACGGCAGCCACTTTACCATTGATGCCCAAAGCGGAGTATTGTCCTTCACCAATGAACCGGACTTTGACAGCCCCGGGGATACGGGCGGAGACAATGTCTATAACATCGCAGTCCAGGCCCGGGACCCCCAGTCCAACGTTGACGGCCTGGCAGTGACGGTTACGGTGACCGAGGTCAACGAGGGACCGGTAATCACCCGACAGGGCAACGCCCCAGGCAGCGTGCCGGAGAACACCGAAACCACCCGGGTCCTGGCCACCTACACCGCCACGGACCCCGAGCGGCCCACGGTCAAGATTACCCAGTGGAGCACCACGGGCAGGGACGGCGGCGACTTCGTCATGAACGCCCTGGGGCAGCTTATGTTCCGGAACGTGCCGGACTACGAGCGGCCAGCGGACTCCGATCGGGACAATGTGTACGAGGTGACTATCCGGGCATCGGACGGCCGGTACACCGGTAGCCTGGAGGAAGTGCAGACGGTGACGGTGACCCCGGTGGATGAACCGCCCGTGATCACCACCACAAGCCGGATCAAGTTCACCCAGCAGGAGAACCGAACCTCCACCCTGTACACCTTCCGGGCCACGGACCCCGAAGGGGAGACGGTCACGTGGTCGGCGGAGGGCGCGGATGGAAGCCACTTTGCCTTTGATGAACAGGGACGGTTCTCCTTTGACGAAAACAGTCCGCCCGACTTTGACCTTCCCGGGGATTCAGGCCGCGACAACGTGTACGACGTCACCATCCAGGCGAGAGACCCCCAGTCGAACACCTCCAGGCTGGAGGTGACGGTGACGGTCACCAACCACAACGAGGGCGAGGAGCCGACTATGAGCACTCGCCGACCGCCCACAACGTACCGGGAAAACGAAACCCGCACCGTTTACACCTTCAGCGCCAGTGATCCGCAGCGTCAGGAAATAACCTGGACGTTGGAAGGGGATGATGCGGGAGACTTTACTCTGACTAAGGACGACAGCGGACGGGGTGTCCTGACCTTCAACAGCCCACCGGACTTTGAGGATCCGGTGGACGACAACCGGGACAATGTTTACGAACTGACGGTGGTGGCCACCGACGAGGACGGCAACTCGGACCGGGTGTCCTTCACCATCACGGTCACCAACCACAATGAAGGAGTGGAGCCAACGATCAGCACCCGCAGGCCCCCTGCCACCTATCGGGAGAACGACACCCGCACCGTCTATACCTTCAGCGCCAGCGACCCGCAGCGGGATACCATTACCTGGTCGCGGGAGGGGACGGATGCCGGAGACTTCACAATCACCACCGACAGCAGCGGCCGGGGAGTGTTGAATTTCAGCAGCCCGCCGGACTTTGAGAATCCGGTGGACGCCAACCGGGACAACGTTTACGAACTCACGGTGGTGGCCGCTGATGGCACCGGCAATTCCGACGGGGTGAGTTTCACCATCACCGTGACAGACCTGAACGAGGGACCCACCATAAGTCTGGAGGGCTCCGCCACCACCACCGTGCCCGAAAACACCGCCGACACCGTGGTCCTGGCCGATTATACCGCCACCGATCCGGAAAATACCGGGGTGGGAATCTACCGCTGGAGTACCACGGGTAGGGACGGCGGTGACTTTGTCGTCAGCGACCTGGGCGAACTGAGGTTCCGCTACCCGCCGGACTACGAACGCCCCGCCGATTCCGACCGGGACAATGTGTACGAGGTCATTGTTCGGGCTTACGACGGACGGGCCTACGGGATGCTGGAAGAACCCCTGCTGGTGACGGTAACGGAAGTCAACGAGGCCCCGGTCATTACCACCAAGAGCAGGACCCAGTTCACCCAGCGGGAGAACACGCCCTCCATTCTTTACACCTTCCGGGCCACCGACCAGGACCAGGGCGAGAGGGACAGCATCCAGTGGTCGGTGGAAGGCGAGGACGGTGGCGACTTCGCAATCTACAACGGCGTCCTGGGCTTCCGCCTCCTGCCCGACTTTGAGCAGCCCGTGGACGAAGATGAAGACAATGTGTACCACATCACCGTGGTGGCGACGGACAGCCGGGGGCTGCGGGATACGGTGGATGCCGTCGTCACCGTCACCGAACAGCCCGAGGGGCCGGTAATCGCGGGCAGGACATCCTACACTTTTGTGGAGAACTACGACATCGCCCAGGCCCTGGGCACCTACACGGCCACCGACGCCAAGGACGGGCGTTCCGTATATCCCCGGTGGAGCCTGTCGGGGCGAGACGGCGGCGATTTTGTCATTGATCAGGTCACCGGCATTCTGACCTTCCGCAACATCCCTGACTACGACCGGCCAGCCGACAGCAACCGGGACAATCTGTACGAGGTGACGGTACGGGGCTATGACGGCAGGTACTACGGCAACCTGGACATCACGGTGGAGGTTACGGGCATCAACGAGCACGATCCGGTGGTCACGGGACGGGAGACACTGTCCTTCAGGGAAGGGACCACAACGGACATCCGTCTCTACACCTACCGGGCAATGGACGACGACCTGAACACTGTGTTCACCTGGACGGTGGAAGGGGACGACGGAAACGACTTCGCCATTGCCGAGGGTATCCTCACCTTCAGCAGTCCGCCGGACTTTGAGCGGCCCGGGGACAGCAACGCGGACAACGTGTACGAGATTACGGTGGTGGCCTCGGACGGGGATAACCGCGGCACGCTGGACGTCGCCATCACTGTCACCGAACAGAACGAAGGGCCGGAGGTGGCGGGGACTGCCGCCTTCACCGTCAGCGAGAACCAGGACCTGCCCGGCGCTGCCTTTACTGCCACCGACCCCGAGGCGACCATTGGTGTCACCGCCACCATAACCTGGAGCACTTCGGGGCGCGACGGAGGCGACTTCCTGATAGACCGTCAGACGGGGGTCCTGACCTTCCGCAACCTGCCGGACTTCGAGCGTCCCGCCGACGCCAACCGCGATAATGTTTACGAGGTCACTGTCCGGGCCTTCGACGGCCGCGTGTACGGCAGTTTCGACGTGACGGTGACGGTGAACGACGTTAGTGAGATTTCCGGTCCAACGAGCCTTACCCGGGACGAAAATCTTGAGGGGACCCTGGCAACCTATTCCTCCACAGGCCAGGGCGCCCTGACCGTCGAGCCCCAGTGGCGGCTTACCGGAACAGACAGTGGCGACTTCATCATTGACCGCGACAGCGGAGTCCTGACCTTCCGCAATATTCCGGACCACGAGCGGCCGGCCGACTCCAACCGGGACAACGTCTATGAGTTCACCGTTCAGGTCTCCGACGGAACCTTCTACGCCACTCATGACGTGACAGTCACCGTCAATCCAGTCAATGAGCCTCCCGGAATTACCGGTCGGGACGCCCTCTCGTTCCGGGAGAATACGCCCACCACCACAACCCTTTACACCTACAGCGCCGTGGACCAGGAGGGCGAGGACTTCACCTGGGGCCTGGGAGGGCTGGACGCCAGCGACTTTACCATCACCACCGACAGCCGGGTCCGGGGCGTCCTGACCTTCTCCTCGCCCCCGAATTTTGACAGCCCCGGTGGCTCCGGCACTGACGGCAACCAATACCTGGTCACCATCCAGGCCAGGGATTCCCAGGGCAACACCGGAGAATTCCCTGTAGTGGTTACCGTCACCGACCAGAACGAGGGGGCGGTGGTGTCGGGCCAACAGTCTATAACCGTGCAGGAGAATACCAACCTGTCCAATGTCGTCTATACCGCCTCCGACCCGGAGGGCCAGTCAATAACCCGCTGGTCTCTTTCCGGCAGCGACGGCGGGGACTTCTTGATCAGTGAAGACGGGGAATTGACCTTCCGCAACACCCCGGACTTTGACCGGCCTGCCGACTCGAATCGGGACAACGAGTACCTGGTCACCGTGCGAGCCTACGACGGGCGCACCTACGGTAATCTGGATGTGGTTGTCACCGTGACCAACATTAATGAGCATGATCCGGTCATTCGCAGCGGCAGCCGCACCGAGCACACCTACCGGGAGGAGGGCACGTCCGCAATTTACACCTACAGCGCTGCCGACCAGGACAAGGACGACGAGATTTCCTGGACTGTGGGAGGGATTGACGACAACCGTTTTGAATTCAACGACCGGAACGGCCTGATGTTCAGGGAACCACCCGACTATGAGAGTCCCGGGGATGTGGGTGGAGATAACGAGTACAACGTGACGGTCATCGCCACCGACAGCGGCGGTCGCAGCGCCAGCCTGGCTGTCACCGTCACTGTCACTGAATTAGATGAAGGGCCGAAGATTACGGGGACTGCCGCCTACACCGTGGTTGAGGGCGGGAGCCTGACTGGCGCCACCTTCACGGGCCGTGACCCGGAGGATCCAACCGCCGAGGTAACTAGCTGGCGGCTGGCGGGTTCCGATGCCGGGGACTTTACCATCACCAGCACCGGGGCCAACTCATCCCAGCTGACCTTCCGCAACGTCCCGGACTACGACCGCCCGGCCGACTCCAACCGGGACAATGAGTACCTCGTGACGGTGCGGGCCTACAACGGCGGCACCTATGGCTCCCTCGACGTGACGGTGACCGTCACCGATACTAACGAATCGGACCCGGTGGTCTCGGGGACGGTGAGTTTGTCCTTCAGGGAGAACACCGCCACTGATACGCGCCTCTCCACCTACACCGCCCGGGACATGGACCTGGGGACGGAGATTGCCTGGTCCGTGCGCGGCACGGACGGAGGAGACTTTACCATCACGCCGGACAGCAGCGGACGAGGTCAGCTGTTCTTCAGCAGCGCTCCCAACCACGAGATACCTGCCGACGCCGACCAAGACAACGTCTATGACATCACGGTGGTGGCCTCTGACGGCAGTAACGAGGGAACCCTGAACGCCACCGTAACCGTCACCGCGGTCAACGAGGGGCCGGAGGTGAGCGGGCTGGACAGCCGCACCGTAGATGAAAACTTTGACCAGGTCCTGGCTACCTACACCGCCACCGACCCCGAGGGTTCCGGCGTCAGCCGCTGGACCCTGGTTGGGGCCGACAGCGGCGACTTCACCATCACTGACACCGGCCAGGAGGGAGGCCCTTTCTCCGCCGACCTCAAGTTCAGGAATCCGCCCGACCACGACCGGCCCGACGACGGGAACAGGGACAACGTTTACCTGGTGACCATCCGCCCCTACGACGGCAGCGTGTACGGCAGTTACGACGTCACCATCACCGTCACCGCAGACAACGAAGGCCCGGTCATCACCGGTCGGGACTCCCTGAGCTTCGGGGAAAACACTCCGGTCACCACCCGCCTGTACACCTACCGAGCCACCGACCCCGAGGGTGACGACTTCGCCTGGACAGTGGAAGGGACGGACGGAAGCCGCTTTGGCATCAGCGAATCCGGCGTCCTCACCTTCAGCGCTTCCCCGGACTACGAGAGTCCGCCGCGCATCGGTGACAACGATTACCAGGTGACCATTGTGGCCACCGATGCCAACTCCAATCGGGGAACCTTTGACGTGGTGGTCACGGTAACTGACGTGAACGAGGGGCCGGTGGTGGCGGAAACTGGTTCCAATACCGCCATTACCGTGCCGGAAAACCACACCGCCGTCCTTTCCACCTACTCCGCCACTGACCCGGAGGGAAGCGACATCACCCGGTGGAGCGTCACCGGCACCGACGGCGGCGACTTTACCATCAACGAAGATGGCGAACTGTCCTTCCGCAATCCTCCCGATGACGAACGGCGCGCCGACTCCAACCGGGACAACATTTACCTGGCCACGGTCCGAGCCTATGACGGCAGGAACTATGGTTCCCTGGAAGTGACGGTGACGGTGACGCCGGTGGACGAGGCGCCCGAGTTCCGGAGCAACAGCACCGACACCTTCGCCTACCAGGAGAACGGCACGGCAGACCTGTACACCTACCGGGCCACCGACCCGGAGGGAGAGGATGTGTCCTGGTCGCTGCGGGGCGACGATGCTGGCGCATTCACTATCAGCGAGGCCGGAGTATTGGCCTTTGCCGACCCGCCCGACTACGAAGCGCCCGGCGATGACGGCGAGGACAACGTTTACAATGTGACGGTAGTCGCTGCCGATGAGCAGGGGAACGAGAGAGAACTGGCGGTGATAGTCACCGTGACTAATTTGACGGACTGAGGCGGCAGCGCCCGGGGTTGGGAGGTGTGCCTTCGCCCCTCAACCCGCCCTCAGGCTGCCGGTTCCACACCCGCTGCCCCTTTGCCATGGACCGCTGTGCCGTCTAAGTCCCCGAAACCAGGCAGGTTGCGCCGGGGCACACAACCTCTTGCCACCTTTACTGAACTTCGCACCTCAGTTCCAGGTCAGGCTGCCGGACGGGTTGCCCGGTTAACCGGCGACACCTGCTTCGCTGGCGCCGGGAACACCCAGGCGCCAGCCCCGACCTCTCGGGGGAACTTCATTCAGGGAACCGGCTGTCTAGCAGGTTTATACATTCACCCGGTAAACCCACACCCGATGAATCAATTCAGGTTCACCCCTGGGTAAGGGCTGAAATGGTTCGGAAAGTTCGGCCAGTGTCCACTTGCCGCTTTCCTCCAGGGCCGACTGGTATTCCTTGAATCCGCCCTCCTCGTAGAGGTCCACCCGCAGGCTGAATACGACGAAGCCTCCCTCCCTGGTTATTCGGATAAGTTCGTCGAAGCCCTGGGGCGGAGCATGGCCTTCGGTGAATACTCCCACACTGACCACGGCGTCAAAAAAGTCAGTGTCGTAGCCCAGTTCCTCACCCAGCGCCATTTGCCGGAAGTCCCGATAAACTCCCTTGCGGCGGGCTTCCTCCAGCATTCCCAGGGAGAGATCCATGGCGTAGAGATTTGAAAAGCCCAGGCGTCCCAGCATCTCCCCCACCAGTCCGGTACCGGCCCCAGCGTCAAGGACTTTCGCATCGGATGGAACGAACCTGGACAGCACTTCCGCCGTAATTTGGGGACTGACCCATCCAAAGTCGGTGTCCAGGTCTTTATCGTATTCTGAAGCCCACTGGTTGTAGCGTTCTTCCAGTTCCTGGTTGCTGGACGAGGAATACACCCATCGGACGCGGTTCTGACTCTCCTGCATGTGTCTCCTTACAAGCTTGAAACGGGTTAAGGCTTCCCTTTCTATCCACTTTCAGGCAGGCCATTAGTTACGGGCCCTTGCTTAATGGCCTGCGGTTAATCAGCTGCCGAGCTTCCCTATTCCCGGTTCTCCTCTTCGGCAATTTCTGTGGAGGGTGCGACTGAAGGGGCAACAGGCCCGGGTCGTAGTTCTCCGGCGGCCCTCACCAGGGCGGCGCCGTATAGAAAGACTATCCCGGCCATGAAGGCCCACATGAGGAGCAACACCGCGGAGGCAGCCGGCCCGTAAACAATTGACCGCTGGGCAGCCATGCCGGCCAGGAAGAAGAACAGGTGCTTTCCAGTCTCAAACAGCAGCACAGCAATCAGGCCGCCAAAGATTGCGTTTCGCCATTCCACGTAAACGTGGGAAAAGTTGCGATACATGGCGGAAAAGGCCAGGCCGGTAACCAGGGGTGGCAGGAATGCCGACACCGCGCCCAGCAGGATCTGCCAGGCCAGCGATGTACCCACCATGGGTTCCAGGTGGTCCCTGCTTTCACCTATGGCAATTTGGACGAGGATGCTCATGCCAATGGACAGCATGAGCAATATGCCAAGGAAGCCGGTAACCAGGGACTCGAGGATGCGGCCCCGCAGGGACACGATATCCTCAGCGCCCATTACGCGGTTAACAGACCGGTTAGCGGCCATGAACAGGCCATTGGCCGAAAAAACCAAGGACCCCAGGGCCAACGCTCCGAAGGCGGCGGAGTTGCCCAGCAGACCGCCTACAGATTCGTGGAATAGCGCCGCTGAAGCAGGGAAGTAATGGGTCACGAGACCCTCAAGCACTACCCTAATCGTTTCCACATCGGCAAACAGGGAAAAGACCAGGACGGACAACGCTACTAGGGGGAAGAAGGAGAGCACCGTGAAATAGGCCAGGGAGGCTGCCTGGTCAACCGGCCCGGCTTTCAATAGATGCCTGACCGCCCGTACGACCGCCTCAACCCGCCAGGCTGGGTGTCCCCGGTGCAGATTGTCCTGGAGGCTTTCCGCGACCAGGGCAAGCTGGTGTTGCAGGGAAGGACTCAGGCCCGATCTTTGGCGTGAAACCGTTCGGATAACCGCCTCCCTCACTCTGTCGCCCCGGGCTGCCCCACAGCGATAGGCCGCAATCACTGCCGCGTAGGCCGCAACAGAAACCAGTTCTGCCGCTTCTTCAGGGGTGGTTTCCGTTCGTGCGGCCCCGACGATTGCCGATTCCATGATTTCTTCTGCCACACGTGCCAGACTCTCGTCGTCACACCGGGCCGACCGTTCCACCACCACCTGGACGCAACTCCGTACTACGGCTTTCAGGTTTCCACCCGAGGCGGAAACTCCGGAAAAGACGCCGGCCATGCCGGCGCCGGCAGCCTCCGTCAGGTCTGCCCCCGCCTCAACAGTCGCTGCCACGGCGGAATCCGCGACTGCCACAGCGGCTTGTTCTGTGTCCAGCCCGACATTACTGGCGCCGATAACTGCCCCTTCTACCGCGGCCCGGCTTACTTTCGCCGCTGCACTGCCGGTCTCACCGCTGCCGTGGACTGCTCCCGCGACAACCTCCGCAAGGGTTGAGGGCGTTACCGAAATGACCTGCGCCACACCCTCGATTACTCCTATGACGGCGTCCCGAACCAATAGAGCAGTATCGCTGCCTATTTCCGCGAGCGCGGTCACGGCCCCTTCGACGCTGGACCGTGCCAAGCCCGCACCGTCGTCCGTTCCAGCCAAGAAACTTGCCCTGGCAGCCTCTTGAGCAGCCGCCCGCACCTCGGAACCGGACAGGAGAGTCCCGGTCCCGGACTCCTGAAGAAGCATGGATCTGACATGCCGGGCTACAGAATATGAATGTGAATTTTCCTGGTCCAACGGGGATTCCTCGGTGTGTGATGCACCTTTGGGATGATTTGAGCGGCAGGACAAGGAGACCAACAACTACAGAATTGTTCAGCAGTTAGCAGAAAGCTGGCTCCAACTTACCACTCAAGGCGAATTTTCGCGCTTTGTGTCTATTTCAGACTAATGGCTAACAGAGGTTCGCACAATTACATTGGGATGCTATGTAGTGGAGGCGGACGGTGCGGGAAAGCCCCGCTTTGATGGGTCCCAGGTCAAGCTCCCAGGCTTCCAAAACGCGGAAACTTACCGTTCATGCTTATGGCAACGTACATTCCCATTCCGAGGCATAACGGGGGCGACAACCGTGCCAACCAGGGGGATGTGCGCCCGTAACGCCAGCTACATCCGGCTATTTATCTCCAGTCAGGCCCGGAAATGCGGTTGTGGGATTACAGGGGCCGTCAGGGAGTCCCCTTGCAATTGAGTGAGTCGGCAAGGCTTGGATACTATCTCAAGATTATTCAAGGCAGAGCATTGGGCAAGATGCGACAACCAAAGAGATTGCTTTTCACCCCCATTCCTTCGGCAGACCCAGGACAGGCTCTAACCTTCCTCCGTCAGGGAGGAAGGGATCACCCCCATCCTAACCTTCCCCCGTCAAGGGGGAAGGGACTTTGAGATAGTCTCTTAACACGGTTGTAACGGTTGTAATTGATTAGTTACATTGCCGTCATTTGGGCGAAATAAAAGACCAATACGCTGGTTGCAATCGATCCAGAAGGGAGGATCCGCAAGCGGCGATGGTCTCCACTCCATTTCAGCATGACACGGCTACCCACTGTCCTTACTGCGCCTTCCAGTGCGGGATGCGGCTGTCCGGCCCCCGCGAGTCGGTAGTGGTGGATGGGGACGAAGCGTTTCCGGTCAATAAGGGCGCCCTGTGCATAAAGGGTTGGACCTCTGCGGCGCCTCTGGCCCACCCCGAGAGACTGCTCAACCCGCTGGTAAGGAATGCTGCCGGAGACCTGGTCCCAGCCACCTGGGACGAGGCGCTGGCCCGGGTGGCCGAGGCCTTCAAGAGCATCCGGACGGACTACGGCGCCGATGCGGTGGGAATTTTCGGCGGCGGGTCGCTGACCAACGAGAAGTCGTACCTGCTGGGCAAGTTCGCTCGGGTCGCCCTGGGCACCGCCAACATCGACTACAACGGCCGCTTCTGCATGTCGTCGGCCGCGGCTGCCGGAATACGTGCTCTGGGCATCGACCGGGGCATGCCCTTCCCCCTTGAAGACATTGCCAGCGCCGAGGTGGTGCTGCTGGCCGGCAGCAACGTGGCGGAGACCATGCCACCCATAATGCAGTACTTCGAGGCCCAGCGGGCCAACGGCGGGGTCCTGGTGGTATCCGACCCCCGCCGCACTGCCACGGCGGCAGCGGCAGACCTGCACCTGCGCCTGACACCCGGCACAGACGCTGTCCTGGCCAACGGACTGCTGCACCTGCTCATCCGCGACGATCTCATTGACCACGACTACATCCAGGAACGCACCGAGGGCTTTGAACGGGTGCGCCAGATCGCCGCCACTTACTGGCCCGAGCGGGTGGAGCGAATCACCGGCATTCCCGAAGCAGAACTACTGCAGACGGCCCGCCTGCTGGGCCGGGCCAACACCGCCATGATTCTCACGGGCCGGGGCGCCGAGCAGCAGGCCCAGGGCGTAACCAATGTCCTGTCATTCATCAACCTGGCCCTGGCCCTGGGCAAGGTGGGCCGTCCCAATTCGGGTTTCGGTTGCCTGACGGGACAGGGAAACGGCCAGGGCGGCCGGGAACACGGCCAAAAGGCCGACCAACTCCCTGGCTACCGCCTGATTGCCGACCCTGCTGCCCGCCAGCACGTCGCCGCCGTTTGGGACTTTCCGGAGGAAGAGTTACCGGGGCCCGGCAAGTCGGCCTACGAACTGCTCGACTCGCTGGGTCCGGAGGGGGGAATCCGCTCCCTGCTGGTGCTGGGCTCCAACGTAGTGGTGTCAGCGCCCCACGGCAACAACATCAGGGAACGCCTTGAGTCCCTGGACTTCCTGGTAGTGTCCGATTTTTTCCTGTCGGAGACGGCGCTGCTGGCCGACGTAGTGCTCCCGTCGGCACAGTGGGCCGAGGAAGAAGGCACCATTACCAACCTGGAAGGCCGGGTAATCCGCCGCCGCCGGGCCTTTGCACCGCCGGAGGGCGTCCTGACCGACCTGGAATTGCTGGAACAACTGGCGGCACGGCTGGGACGAGAGCGGTGGTTCACCTACGCCAGCCCGGAGGCGGTATTCGACGAGCTACGCGCCGCCAGCGCCGGTGGCGCGGCCGACTACTCAGGCATCACCTACGAGAAGATCGAAGCCGGCCAGGGAGTTTTCTGGCCCTGCCCCTCAGTGGATCACCCCGGTACGCCCCGGCTGTTCGCCGAGTCCTTCCCCACACCCAGCGGCAGGGCAAGGTTCCACCCCGTACTACACCGTTCCCCAGCGGAGGAACCGGACGAGGACTTTCCCCTGTACCTGACCACGGGACGGGTCCTGGCCCAGTACCAGTCCGGCACCCAGACCCGGAGAATCGGGGAATTGGAGGACATGGCCTCCGAACCGCTGGCGGAAATAAACCCCACCACGGCGGAAAGGTACGGCCTGGCCGATGGCGATATGTTGACCCTGGAGACCCGGCGCGGCGCGGCAAGGGTACGGGCGCTGGTCACAGAGAACATCCGCCCCGACACGGTATTTGCCCCTTTCCACTGGCCCAACGAGCAGTCGGCAAACCTGCTGACCAACCCGGCCCTGGACCCAACCAGCCGGATGCCCGAGTTCAAGGTCTGCGCCGTGAGAATCGTCAAGGACTAAAGCCCGTCGGCAGGGCGGCAGAGCGTCACCCCGAGCGGAAACCCTCGAAACATACAACGCATGCGACCCCGGCAAGGAATGGAGATGTTGAAGAAGGAACGCCTGGTAGTAATCGGCAACGGCATGGCCGGCGCCAGGTTCGTCGAGGAATTGGTGGCCCGGGGCGGGGCCGAAATGTACGACATCGTTATGTTCGGCGAGGAGCCCCACGGCAACTACAACCGAATCCTGCTGTCCAGCGTCCTGGCCGGGTGCCACAAGCCCGAGGACACCCTGATCAACGAACTGTCCTGGTACGAGGAACAGGGAATAAAGCTCTACTCCGGCGTAAAGGCCGGGTGGATCGACCGGATGGGCGCGTCGGTCTATGCCGCCGGGGGCATTTCGGAATCCTACGACAAGCTGGTAATCGCCACGGGCAGCACGCCATTCCTTCCGCCCATCGGCAACATGTACGACGAAGACGGCTTCATGCGGGATGGGGTGTTCTCTTTCCGCACGCTGGAGGACTGCCAGGCCATGATTGACCATGCAGCGTCGGCCCGCCGGGTGGTGGTCGTAGGCGGTGGTCTGTTAGGGCTGGAAGCAGCCCGGGGCCTGCTGGAGCGGGGACTGGAGGTCCACATAGCCCACCTGGGCGATTACCTGATGAACAGCCAGCTTGACGCCCCGGCCGGCGCCATGCTCAAGCAGACGCTGGAAGGCCTGGGGCTGAATATCCACCTGGACAAGCTGGCCGAGTCCATCACGCCACCCTTCGCCGGCGCACCAGTCGGCGGCCTGAAATTCAAGGACGGCGAGGAACTGGAGTGCGACATGATCGTCGTGGCGGCCGGTGTCAGGCCCAACATCGACCTGGCCAAGCAGTCCGGGCTCCACGTGCAGCACGGCATAGTCGTCCAGGACGACCTGTCCTGCCGGAACGACCGCAACGTTTACGCCATCGGCGAGTGCGCCCAGCACCGGGGCAAGCTGTTCGGGCTGGTGGCTCCGCTTTGGGAGCAGGCCCGCATTTTGGCGGAGCAACTGTCCGGCGAGAATCCCGAGGCATCCTTCCGGGGCGTCAGGGTCTCCACCAAGCTCAAGGTTCTTGGCGTTGACCTGGCGGTCATGGGAGACAAGGACTTGCAGACCGACGAGGACGAACAGGTCCACTACAGCGAGCCGGCGCGGGGTGTTTACAAGAAGCTCATTATCCGCAACGGCCGCCTGGCCGGGGCCATTCTGCTGGGCGATGGGCTGACCACACCCGGCGTGCTGCAGGCCTTTGACCGCAGCGAACTGCTGCCCGATAACCGGGCAAGCCTGCTGTTCCCCGGCACTGGCGGCGCGGCGCAGATAGACGTTGCCGACCTGCCGGAAACCGCCCAGGTCTGCAACTGCAACGGTGTAACCAAGGGCCGGATCATCCAGGCCTGCCAGGACGGCAATGGCACCTTGGAGGCCGTGTGCAAGGCCACCAGGGCCGGCACCGGGTGCGGAGCCTGCAAACCCCAGGTCAAAGCAATAGTCACCTTTGAAGCTAACCAGGCGGCGTCCCAGGCCGCCACCGTCATCAGCGTGATCGGCGGCAAGAAAGTGGCGTTTCCCGCAATTGCGGATGAGGCGCCTGCCAGGACACCGGAAAACGTGGCGGTCGGGAGAAGTTAGACGATTTCGCCATGAGCGGGCTACAGGCCAGGGACCCACGCGCCACCCCGAACTGGTGGCGGGATAAGGACCAGCAAGGAGAAGCATCGTGAACAAGATTGAGGCCTACAAGGAAGAGAAGAACGGGTTGGACGTTAAGGATGACCTGCCCCGCTACGCCAAAGACGGCTGGGAGACCATCAGCGACGGGGACAGAGAGCGTCTCAAGTGGCTGGGGGTGTTCTTCCGGCGCCAGACACCGGGCAACTTCATGATGCGGCTGCGTATGCCCAATGGCATCAGCAATTCGGCCCAGTTCCGCGCCATCGCCGGCATCAGTAGCGACTTCGGCAAGGACTTCGCCGACCTAACAACCCGCCAGCAGATCCAGATCAGGTGGTTCCAAATTGATGAGGTTCAGGACATCTGGGACCGGCTGGAAGCTGTGGGCCTGGTATCCCTGCAAACGGGAATGGACAACATTCGCGGCATAGTGGGCTGCCCGGTGGCGGGCCTTACCCCCAATGAATTGTTCGACGCCTCCGAGGTGGTACGGGAGTACAACGACACCTTCGTGGGCAACCGCGAATTCACCAACCTGCCCCGCAAGTTCAACGTCACCATCACCGGCTGCCTGGACAACTGCACCCACGCCGTCACCCAGGATATTGCCCTGATCCCGGCCGTCAGAATCATCTCGGGTCAGGAAGTCAGCGGTTTCAACGTGGCCGTGGGCGGCAAGCAGGGCTCCGGAGGTTTCCGTCCCGCCACGGACCTGGACGTGTTTGTGCTTCCCCGCGACGCCGCGGAGCTTTGCAGCGAAATTACCCTGCTGTTCCGCGACCACGGGCCCCGGGAGGCCCGCAACAAGTGCCGTATGGCCTTCCTGGTGGAGGAATGGGGCGCGGACAGGTTCCGGACTGAACTGGAACTGCGGGTGGGGCATCCCCTGCTAACCAGGGGGAACCCGGTGGGCAGCGAGGCCAAGTTCGACCACATCGGCATCCACCGCCAAAAGGAAGCGGGCCTTAACTACGTGGGCCTGGTGGTTCCCGTGGGCCGGATTACCGCCGGACAGATGCTGGAAGCCGCCCGCCTGGCGGATGCCTACGGCAACGGGGAAATCCGCCTGACGGCCGAACAGAACCTGATCATCCCCAACGTTCCCACCGAACTGCTGCCTGCCCTGGAACTGGAACCGTTGCTGGCGGAGTTCCGGCCCGACCCGTCGCCGGTGATGCGTGGCCTGGTCAGCTGCACCGGCATTGATTACTGCCACTTCGCCCTGGTGGACACCAAGGCCCTGGCCCTGAAGACGTCGCAACACTTGGAGCAGAAGGTGGACAGCAACCTGCCGGCCCTGTCCATCAACTGGTCGGGCTGCCCAAACGCCTGCGGCAACCACACGGTGGCGGACATCGGCCTGCTGGGCAAAAAGGCCCGGATCGATGGAGAAGTGGTGGAGGCGGTGGACATTTTCCTGGGAGGCAAGGTGGCCGAGTCGGCCGGTGTCATAACCGATGGCGAGTCTGCCGTGAAGACGCTGGAAAACGTCCCCTGCAATGAGTTGCCCGAAACCCTGGAGAGGGTACTGGAATCTCTCAAGCCGACTCCCGTCGCGCTGACTGTATAGCTGAACTGATTAGTAAAAAGGAGGACCAGAGTCATGGAAGTAAAAGATACCGAAATTCTATTACCACCACCTTCGAACAAGGCCACACGCATTCGACTTTTCAGTCTTGCCAAGCCCCACATGCGGACCTTCCACCTGACCTGGTTCGCCTTCTTCCTGGCATTTTTCGGCTGGTTCGGCATTGCCCCCATGATGGCGCTGGTGCGCGACGACCTGGGACTGACCAAGACGCAGATCGGCAACACCATCATCGCTTCAGTGGCCATTACCATCCTGGCCCGGCTGCTCATCGGCTGGCTGTGCGACCGGATCGGGCCCCGCCTGGCCTACTCGGGATTGCTGGTGCTGGGCTCCATACCGGTGATGTGCATTGGCATGGCCCAGAACTACGAGACCTTCCTGCTGTTCCGCCTGGCTATCGGCGTCATCGGAGCAGGCTTTGTAATTACCCAGTACCACACATCAGTAATGTTCGCCCCCAACGTGGTGGGCACGGCCAACGCGACCACCGCCGGCTGGGGGAATTTGGGCGGCGGCGTCACCCAGATAGTCATGCCCCTCGTGCTGACCCTGGTACTCATGCTGGGCGTCAACGAGGCCTTGGGCTGGCGCGTGGCGATGGCAGTCCCTGGCGTCGGTCTGTTCCTCGTTGGCATCGCCTACTACTTCCTGACCCAGGACTCGCCGGAAGGCAATTACCGGGACCTGCGCGCGGCCGGAAAGATGGCTCCGTCGCCATCGGTCAGCGGCTCATTCATGGATGCGGCCAGGGACTACCGGGTCTGGGCGCTGTTCGTCATCTACGGCGCCTGTTTCGGCGTGGAACTGACCATCAACAACGTGGCGGCCCTGTACTACTACGACCGGTTTGAACTGAACCTGGCCACCGCCGGACTGATCGCCGGCCTGTTCGGCATGATGAACATCTTCGCCAGGACCCTGGGCGGATATTTCGGCGACAAGTTTGGCATCAAGTTCGGACTCAGGGGGCGGGTGATGTTCCTGGGCGCCGTATTGCTTATGGAGGGAGCGGCCCTGATCTTGTTCTCTCAGATGGCGACCCTGTTCCTGGCGGTGGGGGCCATGATCATCTTCAGCCTATTCGTCCAGATGTCCGAGGGAGCAACCTTCTCGGTGGTGCCCTTCATTAACCGCAAGGCCCTGGGTTCGGTGGCGGGCATCGTGGGCGCCGGCGGCAACGCCGGAGCGGTGGCGGCGGGCTTCCTGTTCCGGATGGAGAGTCTTACCTTCGGAGACGCGCTGATGCTCATCGGCATTGTGGTGGTGGCTGTCGCTCCCCTGGCCTTCCTCGTACGGTTCTCCCCACAGCGGGAAATGGAGGAACGGAGCTTGATGCGGGAAGCCCTGGCCAGTCGAGGAGCGCTGGCGAAGGGGGCCGTACCTGGCGCGGCAGACTAATGCACCAATAGCAGCCATTGCCTAAAATCTCGGAGGCGACGCAGGTATCAGCAGTGCCAAACACCAGGCTGGTGGCGTCGTCTCCAACGGGACCAGGCAAACTCTGACTGCTGCGATGGCGGGGCCGCCAGATGAACCCTTACAGCAATCGGTGTACGTCGAGTACCGCCAGTGGTACCAGGGTCTCTGACCAGACCCGAACTCTTCCTCTCCTAATCGTCAAGTTGCTGAACCTTCCGAGGCAGTAACACTGGACAGACCAGACATGGAACTCTTGTCAAAGCGGACCACCGGCCTCTGGGGGTCATAGGGCTCGGCATAGAGATAGTGGTCCCATCCACCGTTGCACTAACAACTTCCTGGTACAACGTCTCCAAACCTTCTAGAACGATGAAGTCAATGGTGTCTCTGGCAATACCGTTGTGGTGTGAAAGCTACAGATGCACGCCATCAAGAGGCATCGGGGAACGTGACGCCCGGAGAGGTTCTCAGGGGGAGGCGAGAGAATATACCAAGACTGAAAACGGGAAGTGAGGACTCAAACCATCGAACTGGGAAGACAGCACAAAGGAGCCTCAGGTAACTACCAGACTTCTCCCTCGGCGAATACGCTCTTCGCGGGCCCGATCAGCTTCGGGTCAGTCATTGAAACACGCTCCGCGACCTCTGGGTCGTACTCTAAGCTGCGCAGCAGGTAGCGCATGGAGTTTAGTCGGGCACGCCTCTTGTCGTCTGACTTCACGACGACCCAGGGCGAGACCTTCGTATCGGTGGCCGCGAACATCCGATTCCGCGCCTCTGTGTAATTGTCCCACAGAGGCAACGACCTGATATCAACGTCACTCAGTTTCCACTGCTTGAGGTCATCGCCTGCGCGAGACATCACGCGCCTGAGCTGTTCCTCCCGGCCCACCGAGAGCCAGAACTTGTACAGCCGCAGCCCTTCGTCAATCAGCATCTCCTCGAACAGAACGGCGTCGCGAAGGAAGCGATCCGTCTCGGCCGGTGTGCAGAAGCCCATCACTGGCTCGATCACCGCCCGGTTGTACCAGGAGCGGTCGAAGAATACGATCTCCCCCCTGGTCGGCAGGTGCTGCACGTAACGCTGGAAGTACCACTGCCCGCGCTCTCTCTCGGACGGGGTAGGCAGCGCTACCAGCCTGGTACCGCGCGGATTCAGGTGTTCCATGAAGCGCTTTATCGTGCCGCCCTTGCCGGCGGCGTCCCGCCCCTCGAACAGCAGAACCACACGCTCCCCGGTCTCCTGTACCCACCTCTGCATCTTCACCAGCTCGGCCTGCAATTCGACCTTCTGGCGCTCGTACTTGGACCGCGATAGCCTGGTGGGATAGGGATAGGAGTCGCTGATGAGCTTCTTGCGAGGGGCGTTCTCCACCTTGCGAAGAACCTCCTCAGGGATGCCCTCAGTGGGAACCAGGAGGCCAAGGGGGCCTCGTTGCGCGGCTGACTCTGCCATGCGAGGTATCGTACAACGGGGAGGTAGTCCAGTCAATTTCCTGCCTAGTACGGGGCGCCGGTGCCCCACCTTTGGCTAGTAGAGCGCCTCGGAGGGTGGTGGTAGTTGGCAATGACGATACGGGCCTTTCCCAGGTACCCCATCATATCAATGGGCACGAGTTCCCGACTCTGGTAGTAGCTGTCCGGATCGTTGGGCTGGAGGACCCGAAGCCGGTCCCGAATGGTCAGCCCGGGGGTGACCACCAGGAAACCGTTGGTGAACCGCCGGCTGTTGCGACGCCGTACTGCGTTGATAGTCTGCCAGGCAATGATCATCGCCATTACCGTGGTCTTGCCGGCGCCGGTGGCCAGCTTCAATGCTGTCCGCAGCAATTCGGGGTTAGCCTGGCGGCTGGCCAGAAATTAGGTCGGGTTCCAGGTGCAGCCAGGTGTGCTCCTTTACTGCCGACTGCCCAAACCTGTCTTTTAGGAATTAAGGTATAGGGTTGATTCAACCGCCGTCCGAATTTTCGGATCGCAATAGACTGCCGAAAGATACATGCTGAGAATCCAGAAAGGGATTGGAAGAGTGTAGGATGTCATCAGGCAAGACCAAGCCTGACGTACTTCTGCAGCTCGTAGGGCACGGCACAGCACCATCTGATACTAAGAGGGACAACAAGTGGGGAGTTATAAATATAAGACAGGCAGAAAATGGGAGTTTTGAGATCAGGGGTATTGAGATTGTGGCGGAGGGAGTGGGATTCGAACCCACGATACCCGGAGGTATACCGGTTTTCAAGACCGGCGCAATCGTCCACTCTGCCATCCCTCCGCGAACTTGTTGGGGTAATTGTTGGACGAATAATCTAGAGGCTAATCCTGAACTATAGGGTAAAACTGTCGGGGGCGTTGCCCCTTGTCCAGGCTGCCCTTTTTCCTTCACTCGAGGGCCCTGGGACAGGGCGTCCAATATACTAACCATTTCAATATACTGCAGCCTAAACCGATACGGCCGTTTCTTCCAGGGACGCCAATTGTTCGTCAATGGACTCCGCTTCCAGTGACAGCGTCTCCCATTCTTCCAGGAAGAACTGTTCCTCTTCTTTCAACATGCGGTATTGCTCGGCAGTGTCGGAAATAGCTTCAGCATCGCTGAACTGGTCGGGGTCGGCAAACATGGCCTCCATCCGGGCGATGCCGGACTCCCTTTCAGCCAGCGAGGCGGTCACCTCATCAATGCGCTGGGACAGGCGGCGGGCCTCGCGATTGAGGCGGCGGCGTTCAACTTCAGATTCCGTCAGGGGCCGTCCGGAACGTCTCTTGACCGTTCCTCCTGGCGGAGCAGAGCTGGCTACCTTAACTGTTGCCGGAGCGGCGCCATTCCTGCTTTCGCTCCTTTCCTTTTCATACAGGTATGCGTCATAGTCGCCCGGGAAAACCGTGGGCCGACCATCCACAATTTCCACTATCTTGTTGGCTATCTGTCGAATCAGCGTCCGGTCGTGGGTTATCAGGCAAAGCGTGCCCTGGTAATCGCCCAGCGCGTCGGCAAGTATCTCCCTGGATGCGATGTCCAGATGGTTGGTGGGCTCGTCCATCAACAGCAGGTTGCTGGGTTGCAGCAGCAGCTTGGCCAGCGCGACCCGCGCTTTCTCGCCTCCAGAAAGTACGGAAATGGGCTTCTGGACGTCATCTCCGGCAAACAGAAAGCCGCCCAGCAGGGTTCGCAGGTTTTGCTCCGACTCAGACGGGGCCGACTGCATCAGTTCGCCAAGAACGGTGTTGGTTGGAGTCAGGAGGTCGAGAACGTGCTGGGCGTAGTAGGACGACGTCACGTTGTGGCCCAGCCTCCGCTCGCCACCGTCGAAGGGCAGGACTCCGGCCAGCATTTTCAGCATTGTCGTTTTGCCGGCGCCGTTAGGGCCGACCAGGGCAATGCGGTCTCCCCGGGAAATTGTCAGATTCAGGCCCCGATAAACGGTGTTCTCGCCATATCGCTTGGTGATGTTGTTAAGGGAAATTACTTCGGAGCCGCTGCGGGGCGGAGCGGGGAGCGAATAGTGGACCTTCCTGGTGGAGCGGGGCAATTCGATGATTTCGACCTTTTCCATCTGCCTCAGGCGACTTTGCACCTGCCTGGCCTTGGTGGCCTTGTAGCGGAATCGCTCGACGAACCGCATTTGCCGCTGCATTTCTCTTTCCTGCCGGTTGGCGGTGGCCTGCAGAATCTCCAGGTAACGCTCGCGGGCCACGAGGTAGTCGTCATAGTTGCCCTTGTGAAGGGCAACCCCGTCCGTTTCGATGGCCAGTACGCGGTTGGCAACGGTATTGAGGAAAGCGCGGTCGTGGGACGTTATCAGCACGCCCCCTCGGAAGCCGGCCAGGTACCTTTCGAACCACAGGTTGGCTTCCAGGTCCAAATGGTTGGTGGGCTCGTCCAGCAGCAGCAGGTCCGGATTCCGGAACAGGATTCTCGCCAGTGCGGCGCGCATGGCCCAGCCCCCGCTGAACTCTGCGATGGACCGCTGGAAGTCACTCTGCTTGAATCCCAGTCCCGACAGGATGGCCTTGGCCTGGTAATCCCGATCCTCACCGCCGGCAGCTTCCAGGGCCGCGTCCAGGGCGCCGAGGCGCAGGAGCAACTCTTCCTGACGGTCAGGGTCTGCTTCTGCGGAGAGTTCTTCGTGGACGGCAGCAATGTCTCCGGAAATGATCCTGGCTTCCACGCCGGCGTCGAGAACTTCCTGGAGAAGGGACTTGCCGTTGAAGGCGGCCGCTTCCTGCTTCAGGTAGCCGACAGATATGCTGCGCTGCCTGATGATGTTGCCCGTATCCGGGGCTGTCTCACCAGCCAGGATATCCATGAGGGTGGTCTTGCCGGAACCGTTGGGGCCTACCAGGGCAATTCGTTCGCCCGCCCCTATGTTCAAGGTGAGGCCACTGAAGAGAGTCCGGTCCGAGTAGGCCTTGGTGATGTCGTTTGCCACTAGCATTAAGAGAATTCCCCGGATAGATTCTAGCTACTCGGACAGGCGTATGCAAATACAAGGGGCCGGCGGAGTTGGCCGAATCCTCAGTGGCGGAATGCGGCCCGCCCCATTCCGGAATGGGGAGGGCCGCGAAATCGCCCTGGCCGCGGCTCCATTGACGACCCTGGAGGTCGGACAAAGCCTGCCAACTAACCGCATGCACCAGTTTCCGGACCCCTCGCCATCAAGAAAGGACGGAGCGGTCAGAAGTCAGAAGGCCGGCCGGTTCAGCACCGACTGATCAATCTTCCTTGAGATCAACTGGCCGTCGTTGGGGGTTCCCAGCAACTGCCCGTTGTCCACCATCACCTTGCCCCGCAGCATAACCGTTGTGGGCCAGCCCTCAATTTCCCAGCCGTCCCAGGGACTGTAGTCCCGCAGGTGAAGGTCCGCCATGCTCAGGCTCTTTTTGATGGAAGGGTCAATAATGGTGATGTCGGCGTCGCTGCCGGCAGCAATGGCGCCCTTTCGGGGGTAGAGGCCCAGCAATTTGGCCGCGTTGGTGGACGTGACGTTGGCGAAGTGCTCCAGGGACATGCCCCGCCTGACCACCGCTTCAGTGTAGTTGACGCCCATCCGTATCTCGATGCCAATGTTACCGCCACGGACATCCACCACGTTGCGCCCGGCGATTTTGTCCAGGTAAGTGGTAAAGCTGCTGTCCGTCGCGGTGAAGGACAGGTCACGCCGCATCAGGCCGTCCCACAGGTGCTGGCGGTCATCCTCGTACTTGAGGGATGGGTAGGTGTGGTATTTCATACCATCGTCTTCCCGGTAGTTGTCGGAGTTGAAAGACAGGGCAAGGGTCAGCACCTCGCCGTACACCGGGTGGCCGTCAGCCCGAGCCTCGGAAATGGCGTCCAGACCATCCCTGGCGGTAACGTGCTCCAAGTAGAGGCCGGCCTCGGTACGCTGGGCCAGACGGATGACGTGCTGGAAGGCCAGGTCTTCCACCAGCTTGGAGTGAATTTCGTGGACGTGGTACCAGTCCCACTGGTCGCGCTGCTGGGCCAGCAGGTAGTTGTACATCACCAGTTCGTCGTCTTCGCCGTGGACAGCCAGGACACCGCCGTGCCGGGATATCTGGGTCATCACGTCAGCAAGGCGGCCCGTGTCAATCTTGCCGATGGGCGTCAGGCTGTGGACCCGCCCTTCAGGCGGCCGGATGTCCGTGGTGAATACCTTTATGCTGGGGAACCCGGCATTGACCAGTTCGCCATAGCGGGAGATGGCATCGGGAGTGCTGCCGCTGGAATAAATACAGTGAGTCGAATAGTCAGTGTAGGCATTGCCCTGCCAGAGCGAGATGAAGTCATGGATGCCGGCGGGCAGGTCGCCTTCGTTGGGCACCGGAGCAAAGTCCATTACCGTTGTGGTGCCGCCCCAGATGGCTCCGAGGGAGTGGTCCAGCGGGCCGGCGTTGGGGGTGTCGGCCACCAGTTGCCTTGCCCCGGGCTGCACGTTGGCTGCAGCATGGGCGTGGGGTTCAATGCCTCCGGGGACCACTATCTTGCCGTCGGCCTCGATGACTGTGGCGCCTTCCCTGGCTAGAATGCCAGGCAGGGCGACGGCTACAATTTTCTCGCCCTGGATGCCCACATCCCATTGCCCGGTTCCTCCGGGGGTTACGACAGTACCTCCACTTATCAGCTTGTCCAGCATATCCACCTCCTTCCACAGGAAGAGATTTCGCCCGGATCAGGATTTCACTGCAGGTTAGCGGGGATTATGTAGTCTGGGCAGAGAGGGCGCAAGGGATTTCCGAGGCTCTCGAGGCTTCTTACCGTTGATTGTCCCCAAGGTGCCCGGCATACCGATGTATATCAACTGCCAAGTGCGCACGGTTATAATTGGTGAAGTGGTGGACAACATGGCTACATCCAACCCTGCATCAATGCAGGCGTCCTCTTTTTCGGCCCATTCCTTCAGGGTGAGGGATGGCCGGCCTTCAAGCATACGCACCGACATTTCTTCTCGCCAGGAACGTCCGACGCATCCGTCATCACGGTTCATTTCCTCCTCCTGAACCAGTCGTGAACCCACCTCAAGAGCATACTGACCTCGCAGACCGCGCCGCCGCTTTATTGACCCGGCACTCGACGGCCGCCATCGCTGTCATCCTCACCATAACCGCCTTGCTGGTCTTCCCAATGATCTTCCTGCACCCGGAGGACCAGGCTTCCCAGGAACCCGGCGGGCCCGTCTTCGACCTGCGGGATGAGGTAAACGCCCAATTCCCTCCCCGCCTCCACATTGCCAGTTTCATTGTCGAGGACCGGGAGGGCGACCTGTTGCGGCAAGCGCCCCTTTGGGAGCTATACCGCAACGGGAAGGCGCTGCGGGACTCGGACATGGCGGACCTTCTTTTCTCCGGATATGACGTGGAAACCCAGCGCCAACTGCAGGGCATTTACTCCCTCGCCGATTCGGTCAACGATGCGCTGACGCTGGACCCGACCAGCGACGTGACCCTCGAGACAGCCAGCGACTCCCAGGTTAAGGAAGCAATAAACCGCATCCTGGAGGGACCCCAGGGCAGGGTGATGCTGGAGAGCCTTTCCATAGACGCTATTTCGGAAACCGTTACGGTGGAAGGTGAGGAACGGCAGGAATGGCGGGCCAGGGCCATTTCTATCTTCGTGGCTGCCGACAATACGAAGCTGGGCGGAGGCCCCTACACCGTGGGAGTCTCCAATGACGAATCGGTACTGGACAAGGAGCGGCTTAACCGAAGAATTCTCACTGTCCTGAAGGGCGACGAAGAACACTACCTGCTATGGGGCGTGGGGCTGGATGCCAACCTCACCTCCCGGGAGCAGGGCGAAACTGCCATTCCCTACATTGTTGCCACCGTGATCCTGGTGCTGATAGTCGTGGGCGCAACCCTCAGGTCGTTCAAGGCCGTCGGCCTGGGGTTCCTGGGTTTGGCGATACTGGTGATATGGCTGAGGGGCATTTCCAATCTCATCGGCCTGAACGGTTCCCTGATTCTGGACCTGATAGTACCCATCGCCATGATCTCCCTGGGAGCGGACTTCCTGATCCATGCCGTGGCACGCTACAACGAGGAGCGGGTGCGATCTCGCCTGCCGATCCACGCCCTCAGGGCAGGGCTGGCCGGAGTGCTGGGGGCCCTGGTTCTCGCTTCACTGTCCGACGGCATTGCCTTTTTGGCCAACGTCACCTCGGGAATCGAGTCGGTTATCGGATTCGGCGTCGCCGCCGGCATCGCCGTACTGTCAAACTTCGTCATTATGGGCATCCTCATTCCCCTGGTGATCATGCGGCTGGACCAGCGCAAAGCGTTGGCCGAGGCTATCCCTGCCCATGCTGAACTCTCCGAGGACAGCCCCGCCCAGGGAAGGTCCGACTCCCGGTTCGGGATGGCCAAAGTGATTCTGACGCTGGCCCGTGCCCCGTGGGCAGTTTTGCCCCTGGTGGCCCTGGGAACGGCTCTGACCACTTACCTGGCTTTCCAGCTGGATCCCCAGTTTGATCCAGAGGACTTCCTGGATACTGATTCGGAGTTTGTAATTGGCGTGAACAAGCTGGACGAGCACATCGCGCCTTCCCTTTCGGGAGAACCGGCCATTATTTACGTGCGCGGGGACCTGACCGACCCGCAATCGCTGGAAGGGTTGCGGGGATTTCTGGACCGGCTGGGAGACAACGAGAGTGTAGGCAGGGGACAGGACGGCGGAGTCTTCACCTATGGTTCTACCATCTTCCAGTTGCTGGATCGGGTAGTCGGTTCGGCATCGGCAAGGCGGGCGGTGGAAGACGCAACAGGAGTCGCGATAACCGACCACAACCTGGACGGCCAGCCGGACGACAGTAAACAGTTGGAAGCAGCGTACGAATACATGCTGGACAACGGGATTCCCCTGGACGAGCAGTCCTTCGCATACGAGACGGCCCGGGTGAGGGAGATACTGGCGAGAGAGGGAAACGAGTACGCCACCGTCATAACCCTCGGCGTCCTCGGGGCAAGGGAACAGGCCAACCTGGCCACAGCACGTGAGTCGCTGAACCGGGACGTGGGTCCCCTGGCAGCCCTGCCGTCAATCTCAGAGGTGGGAATTACCGGGTCGCCGTTTACCCGCGAGGCAACCTTGATGGCAACCACCAGGGCCCTGACCATTTCGTTGCCCATTGCCGCAGGGGCGTGTTTTCTCCTGCTGGCATTTTGGATGAGGTCGGTGGGCTATGCTTTCATTACCACGTTGCCGGTGGGGCTGGTGGTGTCCTGGCTCTATGCCTTCATGTACGTCACCGGCTACAGTCTGAACTTCATCACCGCGACCATAGCCGCCGTTTCCATTGGGGTGGGGATAGACTACTCAATCCACATGACCCAGCGGTTCCGGCAGGAGTTACCCCTGCACCCGAACCCCATAGCCGCCCTGCAAACGGCCGCCGCAGGTACCGGCGCCGCCCTGGCGGGGTCTGCCGCCTCAAGTATCGCAGGATTCGCGGTTATGGGATTCGCGCCCATGCCCCTGTTCTCCACCTACGGGATTATCTCGGCAGTCATGGTGCTAATGGCCGGCTCGGCTTCCCTGCTGGTGCTGCCCTCCATGCTTCTGCTGGTTGCGAGAGTACAGGGGAAGAAAGCCTGAGGACCGCTAACCCAGTTCCACGATCGCCTCAATTTCCACGTCCAGTCCATCCTCGGCCAGCGCGGTAATTTCAACCAGCGTGTTGGCAGGATACTGGCCCTGGAAGAACTCCGCGAACAAGGCCTCCTGCCGCTCCCGGTCCGCCCGCCACTGGGGAATACTGGTGACGAAGGTGGTGATCTTGACGATGTCAGATGGGGAGCCGCCCTCTGCAGCTACAATCCGGACGATGCGGTCCAGGGTAACCCGAAGTTGCTCCATCACCGGCTGGCCCTGGGCTTCGGTGCCACGAGCGGTACAGCCGGCAATATACAGGGTGTTGCCGGCCCGCACGCTCCGGCTGAAGGTCGGGCCCGAGGGCGCAATGTCCGGGTGGTTCTTTCGTATCTTTTCCACTTCTCTACTCCCAGGTGTTTCAGATTACCCGCGCGGCCCGAAGCAGGCCCAATTCCCGCAGGGAGAGCCCCAGTTGGCCGTCCAGAATCTCCGCGTTGTGCTCTCCCAGGCGGGGCGCGGGGCGGGCAGTATTCATGGCGTTTTCGCCGTCAATGAAGAACCCCGACCCGGGATATTGCAGGGGACCGGTTTCCGGATGGTCCAATTCCACGAAGAAGCCCCGTTCCTCCAGGTGGGGTGACTCCACCACCTGCCGGGGCGTCTGCACCAGCCCGATTACCAGGCCCCGAGCCATGGTCTCCCGCATCAGGTCAAGATTGTTCCACTGGGCCAGTTTGGGGGCCACCAGCGAGTGCAGGTCCTCCCAGTGCTCCATCCGACCGCCCCGGGTGGCGAACCTGGGGTCCAGCAGTCCGGGTTCCTCCAGAATCTCGGCCCAGGCCTGCATGGGACGGCCGCCGGTGCCGGCTGTGGTCAGGGTTACCTCGCCGTCCAGGGTGGGCAAGTGCATGCCGTCCATAACGTTGCCGTCGCTGCCGCCCCGGTGGGGGTTGCGACCGGTGTAGGTGTAAGGATGAATGAGGCCCGATGGCGTGCTGACGGCGGCCTCCATGGTGGAAACGTCGATATGCGTCCCTTGGTCCGTTTGTTCCCGCCGCAGCAGGGCGGCCATTACCGCCACGGCGCCGTTCCGGGCCGCGGTAATTTCCATTTGTTGCAGGGCAGTGCCCATAGGCGGCATGCTGGCCGAACCGGTCACGGCATACAGGTAGCCTCCCATGGCCTGGGCTACCAGGTCGTCTCCCTGGTAGTTGGCGTACGGGCCCTCCTGGCCAAAGTAGGTAATGGATACCAAGATCAGTCGGGGGCTCGCTGCGGCCAGGGTCGCGTAGTCCATTCCCAGTTCAGCCAACTTCCCGGGCGGATAGCTCTCGACAATAATGTCGGCGGACTCAGCCAGGCGGAGCAGCAGATTACGTCCTTCAGCCTGCTCAACATCCAGGGTTATTCCCCGTTTGTTGGTGTTGAAGGCCAGGAAGGTGGATGAGCGGTCGGGGTGAGGTTCGTCGCCAATAAAGGGAGGTTCATGGCGGGACTGGTCGCCCCAGCCGGGCGGTTCCACCTTAATGGTGTCCGCGCCCTGGTCGGCCAGCAGCTTGGCGCAATAGGCGCCGGGAGGCCGGTGACTCAGTTCCAGGACACGCAACTCTGAAAGTATTCCAGGCATGGATTCTCCAGTCATTCTTCTACCAGCGGGCGCGAAGGTTCACGAACTGGCCTGATTTTCGCCATTATCTGCCGGATGCAGCGGGCAGCCTATGGCCTTGACTCCTCGGGGCGGGGCGACCCGAAAATTACTCCTTCCGCCTCCAGGCCTTCGATATCAGAGGACGACAGTCCGGCCAGGTCAGACAGCACTTCGCTGTTGTCCTGGCCCAGGCCGGCAACCTTTGTAATTGACATGGTGTTGCCGGGGTCCCGGAAAGGACGGCCGGCAAATACGCGAGGCCCAACCTCCGGCGCCTGGGGATTGGAAAACTCCCACATGTAATCCCGCGCCTGCAGGTGAGGGTCGTTCACCAAATTCTGGGCCGTCATGCAGGAACCGGCGGTGATGCTCTGCTGTTGCAGTAATTGGGCCAGTTCCAGGTCATCGTGCTGCGAGGTCCATTCGGCTACCAGTTCGTCCAGCGCGTGGCGGTTGTGCCAGCGGGACAGGGCAGTGGCGAACCGGTCCTCATCAGCCCAGCCAGGGGAGCCCATGGTAATCTTCAGCCTGGCCCATTCCTCATCGGATGACACCACGATCACAATCCACCGGTCATCGCCTCTGGCGGGATAGACGTTGTGGGGCGCCTTCCACCAGTGGGCGCACCCCAGGCGGTCCCGGGTCATCCCCTGCTGGGCTTCCAGAATGGCGGGCCCCACGGCAGAAACGCCCGTCTCCAGCATCGTCAAATCGATGCGCATGCCCTTGCCGGTGCGTTTGCGCTGATAAAGGGCCAGAAGGAGGGCATAGGCCACGTTGTTGCCGACCGAGTGGTCCATGTAGTTATTGCTGGCCCGCATGGACGGTCCGCCCTCGTAGCCGGTGAGGAATGACAATCCGCAGGCGGCGTCAACAGTGCGGGCGCGGGACCCGGCCCGACGCCAAGGCCCCGTGTAACCGTAAGCCGTGCTGCTGAGGGTAATTATGCGAGGATTGATCGCCGACAGGCTGTCGTGGTCGAAGCCGAAGCGCTGCATGGTGCCGGGGCGGAAGTTGTCAGTGACAATATCGGTTTTCTCCACCAGCTTAAGGAAGACTTCCTTGCCCCGGGGGTTGGTGACATCCATGCACAGGCTGCGCTTGTTGCGGGTGCCGTAATAAACGAGGTTGCCCGCCTCGTTCCACCACTCCTCGCCTGCCTGGCCGCCGGGAAAGGGACCGGCCTTGCGGTCCTGCAGGTGGTCGGGGCTCTCCACCCGGATTACGTCTGCGCCCAGGTCGGCCAGGAAGCCCGTGCCCCAGGGCAGCGCGTGCACCTGCTCCAGGGTCAACACTCTGACGCCATCCAGCACACCCTTTTCGGCCATGGATTGTATACCTCCCCTGACTACGTGATCCGGGACTGGGACAGGCCCAATGATAGTCCACCCTCAACTCCAAGTCCACTTGCCGGCTTCCCCTGTCCCCCGGCCTTTGTGTTAACATTTGCCCCGCAATAATCCACAACAAATTCTGGCAGGTGAATAATGGCTAACCTGGGTTTCATCGGACTGGGCACAATGGGCGGCAAGATGGTTCGCCGGTTGCTGGACGCGGGTCACACCGTTACCGGCTACAACCGCACCAGGTCCCGCGGCGACTGGCTGGTAGATATGGGAATGCTCTGGGGCGAAACTCCCCGGGACGTGGCGGAGGCCGCAGACGTTACCTTCACGATGGTCGCCAATACCCAGGCGCTGGAGGCCGTCACCGGAGGCCCGGATGGAGTTCTGGCTGCCCTGGGCCCTGGCAAGGTCTATATCGACATGAGCACGGTGAGCCCCGCCGCCAGCCGGGCTCTCTCCATCCAGGTGAGAGAACGGGGGGCGCAGATGCTGGATGCCCCGGTGTCCGGCAGCGCGGTGACCCTGGACGCAGGTCAATTATCGGTAATGGTGGGCGGAGAGTACGAAATCTTTGAGGCTATGAAGCCTATCCTCCAGGACATCGGCCCCACCGTGGACTACGTGGGCGAGAACGGGCTGGCGGCCACGATGAAGGTGGCCGTGAACCTGAGCCTGCCCATCCAGATTCTGTCTTTCTGCGAGAGCCTGCTGCTGGCGGAAAAGAGCGGAATCCCCCGGGAGGCGGCCATGACGGCCCTCCTCAACAGCGTGGTGGCATCCCCGGCCCTGAAGTACCGCTTTCCCCTGGCCGTGGACCCGCCCGACGAACCCCTGTTTGACGTGACTATGATCCAGAAAGACCTGATGCTGGCCCTGGACATGGGCCGGGAACTGGAAGTCCCCATGCCCACCAGCGCCACCACCAACGAATACCTGAACATCTGCCGCGCCCAGGGCTTCTCCGACCAGGACTTTGCGATCTTGTACACGGTCATGCGGAGGATGGCCGGGCAGGGGGAGTAAAGAAGCCTTACCCCCTAATCGTCATCAGGCAGTTCAAACAGGGAAGGGTGCCACTTCCAGACGGTGAAGTATTCGAACTTGGTAGTGTCGCCAGCCTTGTATCTGTTTCCGAAGCCATTGTTGTCATTCACCACCAAGCCTATAAAGTCGGAGTGGGGCATACCCCCCAAGGACAAATTTACGTTGCCGATAAATCGGTCGTTAACGTAAAACCAGCCCGTGTCTCCCTTCACAATAATACGCAGGTGATTCTCGCCTCCCTCAGAAACATCTATTCCGGCTTCCCTTTCACCTGGGAGCCAACCATGGTCTTCACGTACGAAAGAGTAATAGTTGTGAAGCCAGGTTCTCTTGCTGTTGATACTGACCCAGTGGAATCCATCACTGTTTTCCAGGGAAATACCATAGTTCCAATGTGATTCGTTCGGTGCGTAAGGATTCTTGAAGGTAACCGCGATCATTACGTCACCTCCCTGCAATACCGCAGCATGTACCTCCGGCATTTCGTCGTCGGGGTCGTGGGTCAACGAACCAACTGTCGGTCCGAAAACGGGGACTTCAGGATCTTCGCCATCCACAGGCTCGTTGGCGGGTGGCGCGTCAACTTCCGGCATTTGCGTTGCCAGCGACTCTCCCCACTCCCAAACGGTTAAGCCATCCACCTGGGTCTCACCGCTCTTCTTGTCGTCAACTATAGCTCTGATACCGCCCCCTGCCCCAATTACTGACAGGTCCATCTCGCCCTGTAGTTGGCCATTAATGTAAATCCAGCCCCTTTCGCCTATGGTGACAATCCTGAAGACATTCTTCTCACCTGCTGCAGTGTTAATGTCTGCAGACTGTTGCACCAGCTCCCCCCTCTGCTCCGGGTCTTCTGCACGTGTATAGAGCAACAGCTCGCTCTCACTATTGATGGTCGCCAAATAGTAATAGTTTGTGAATCTGGCGCGGAAAATGAACCCGTAGGACCAATCGGGATCGCCAGCGGAGGCTGGATTATGGAAAGTGGCTTCAACGACAACGTCTTCACCGACCAGTGCCGCTCTGAACTCTTCCAGGTACCCATCGTCAGGTTCGTGCCTGATGGTTATATCCTGGGGGCCAAACAGCAGCAAGTCGGGGTCTGACACCAGACTTGGTTCGGGTGCTGGCGTAGGAACAGGTTCGAGTGTTGGGACATTGGTAGGTAAAAGAGTGGGCGGGGGTATTGGGGTGCTCGTGGGCGGGGGTATTGGGGTGCTCGTGGGCACGGGCGGTTGGGTTGGCGTTGGCGCCGTCGTTGGCGTAGGGGAAAGCGTCGGTAATGAAGTGGCTGTCGGAGTTGGAGTAGCAGATGGTTGTAGCGTCGGTGTGGCAGTGGGCGTTGGGGTTGACGTCGGCGTCGGAGTATTGCCAGGAATCGGGGTGCCAGTAATCGTCGGCGCCACAGTTGGGGGCGGCGTAGCCTCCAGTACTGCGCTGACAGGTGAAGCGGAGGTAACCGTTGGGACAGGCTCAGACGTAGCTTCTTCGACCAAAACCGGGGCTGCAAGCCGATCCCCAGGCAAAGTGGGAGCCGCTGCGGTTGTTGGAAGCTGCGGACTTTGCTCTTGGCAGGCCAGGGTAACTATCGAAAATGCTACCGCAAGCAAGACCAATAGCTTGCCCATTACTTGCCTCCCCAGGCCATTATGTCCTCGTTATGCGAGGCAGTATAAGCTACCCCTCCAGTAACCTCGCAATACCTTGCTTAACGAGGTTGTTTGCCATTACCACCTTGTAGCCGTTGTCGGTCATGGGGCGGGCGTCTGGTATAGAGAGCGTACCGGCATGGGCTGCGTCCACCGAGTCAATCGTATTACCGGTCAGGTACTCTTCCACCTGGGTGGCACGGTAGGGCACCGGGGCTACTCCGCCCAGGGCCACCGCGGCCTGCCGGATAGTTCCACCTGACACGGCCAGGCGGACGGCAACGCTGACCAGCGCAAAGTCGCCGGCCTCCCGCTCCCGTGCCTTGAGGTAGAGGCTGAGGGGTGGCTGACCGTCGGCCCCCAGGTCGGCTGGCCTGGGCAGCGTAACACCCGATACCACCTCTCCTGGCTCCAGGACCGTCTCCCGCAATACGTCAACCCCGGGACCGGCAAAAAAGTCGCCAATGGGCAGGGTCCTGCTCCCGTTGCTGCCGTTGATTTCCATGGAAGCGCCAAACACCGACAAGGCCACCGCAGTGTCGGAAGGGTGGACTATGTAACAGCGGTCGCCGCCGGTGACGCACAGGTACTTGGTGTTGCCAATCAGCGCAAAGCAGCGGTCGCCGCCCTTCTTCAGACACTGGGTCAGGGGGTGGCGATAGTACCAGCAGCGGGGCCTTTGGTTGAGGTTTCCCCCCAGGGTTCCCACGTTGCGGATTTGGGGGGTGGCCAATCCCCCGGCCGCCTCCGCCAGGGAAGTGTAGGCAGCGCGAATTACCGGATGCGCCGCCACGTCGGCGATGGTGGTCATGGCCCCAATGCGAAGGCCGGCGTCCGTCTCGGTTATGCCGGCCAGGCCGGGCACCGACGCCAGGCTCACAACACTGGCGGGACTGACAATCCCTTCCTTAATCTCGTCCATCAGGTCAGACCCGCCGGCAATGATGTGGGCAGCGCTGGCCGACTCACCGGTCAACAGGGTTACCGCTTCGTCCAGGGACTGCGGCTCATGGTATTGGAAGGGATGCATCGAATACTCCTCTGCCAGTTGAAAGACTGTTAATGGACTTGATCCCGGCCCTCAGGCGGCATTTAAGCCTGGCTGCCCTGCATCGCCCGTATCACCCGGTCCGGGGTGATTGGAAGTTCGGTGAGGCGCAGACCCAGGGCGTTGTAAACCGCGTTGGCGACGGCGGGGGCGACGCCGGGGCAGGGAACCTCTCCCAGACCCTTGGCGCCCATGGGCCCCACGGGATCGACAATGTCGGCAAAAATTACCTGCAGGTCGGGGTAGTCCATTATGGTCGGACTCTTGTGTTCCAGGTAGCTGGCGTTCAGGGTCACGCCGGTAGGCCCGTCGGTGACCAGTTCTTCGGACAGGGCAAACCCCAACATCTGGGAAATGGCCCCTTCCACCTGGTTGAGAGCCATGCGCGGGTTCATAATCCGGCCCGAGTCCTGGGCGGCCACATACCGCACCACCCGAACCCGTCCGGTGTCAGTGTCCACCTCCACCTCGCAGAAGTGGGCGCCGAAGGCATTGACGATGTAATCGGCGCTGCCCGGCACGGGAATAGTTACTTCCTCAGTTATGGTGTCTTCATCCATGCGGGCGGCGACGTCGGTCAGGGCCATGCTGCGGGAGGGATCATCAGTGACGAACACCCTGCCGTCACGGATGTCCAGCTGCATAACCGGAGCTTCCAGCCCATCGGATGCCAGGTCCAGCAACTGGCGTCGGACTTCAGCGGCAGCCTGCACCAGTGCGCTGCCGGTGGAAAAGGTGGCAGTGGAACCGGCGGTAATGGGCGCCTCCGGCGTACTGGCGGAATCGCCAAAGACGGTAATCACGTCCTCGGGGTTGACGCCCAAAATTTCGGCTGTCATCTGGGGCAGCACGGTGGTCGCGCCTTCGCCCACGTCCATCAGACCACTGAGCAGCGAAATCTCTCCGGTTTTCGCGACACTGACGGTGGCGGCGGAGGTTGAACCGGGACCCCCGCGATAGATCATCATGCTCATACCCTTGCCCCGCTTCTTCGACGGGTCTGCGGGCTGTTCCAGGGGCTTGTCCCACCCGAAAGCCTCCGAGCCACGGGCCAGGCATTCCTCCAGGCCGTTGCTGGAGAAGGGAATGCCGCCCTCAATGGGCTGGCTGTCCACGATCTGGTCCGGCGGCGACAGGCGGGGTCCAGGCTGGCCTTCCGGCGGCACCCGGTTTTGCTGGCGAAACTCCAGAGGGTCCAGGCCCAGTTCCTCGGCAATCCGGTCCATCAGCGTCTCCAGGGCAAAGTGGCCCTGGGGCGCGCCCAGAGCCCGGTAGGAACCGGCTGAGGGACAGTTGGTGTAGGCCAGGTAAGACTCGTACAGCACGTTGGGGCAGTGGTACAGGTAGATGATGCCCTGTCCCGCGCGGCGAGCCACCCCGGGCCCGGAGGCGGCGTAGCCCCCGGTGTTCAGGGTTGACGTCCCGTGGATGGCGGTGATGGTCCCATCCCGCTTAACCCCCACCTTGAGGTGAATGCGTCCGGCGTGGCGGGTCCTACCGGCAACAAACTCGTCCTCGCGGGAAAACTCGATACGCACCGGCTTTCCTGCCTGCCGGGAAAGCAGGGCCGCCAAAGCCGCCAGGCGGGACTCGTCCTTGTTGCCAAAACCGCCGCCCAGGAAGGGGCCAATCATCTGGATGTTTTCTACTGGAATTTCCAAAGCCTGGGAAAGAGCAACCTGGTCAACGTGGACACCTCGGGTCGATTTCCATACCGTGACCGAGTCGCCTTCCCAGCTGGCCATGGCCGCCCGGGGCTCCATGGGCGTGGCCGAGTGGCAGGCGATGTTGTAAGTCTCTTCCCTTACCAGGTCGGCTTCGGCGAAACCACTCTCCACACTGCCGCGGCCAATGGACAGGGGAGGGTTGAGGGCCAGGTTGCCCCCGGGATGAATATCAATGGCATCCGGTGCCAGCGCCGAATCGGCGTCGGTGTAGAAGGGCAGGACTTCGTACTCCACCTTGATGAGGGACAAGGCATGGAGCGCGGCGTCATCGTCCACTGCGGCTACGACGGCTACCTCATCGCCCACAAACCGCACCCGCGAATCCAGAACGCTGGTGTCCTGGGCTATGGGCGCCACCGCCCTTCGGGGCACGTTGAATGGGGTGATAATCCCTTCAACCCCTGGAACCCCCTCAGCCTCGGAGGTGTCGATGCTGACTATATTGGCATGGGGATGGGGGCTGCGCAGGACATGGCCGTACAGCATCCCCGGCAGCTTCAGATCCGCCGAATATTTGGCCTGCCCGACCAGTTTTTCGGGAAAGTCCCGGCGCGGTACGTTTTGTCCTACTACGGAAAGGGTTGTCATGGGTGGCTCCTCGGGTGCTAGGCTTGGTTCTGATCCGTCTCCAGGCCATTGTCAGGCGCCAGGGACTGTATCACTTCGATGTGATTCAACAAGTTGTCGTGCAGCCGGTCAATCATTTGCGGCCAGTTTTCTGAGTTATACGCGTCGAAAGAGTCCCAGTTGGATATGCCCTGTTCCTCGATAGCAACGCGGTACTCTTCCGCATACCTGGCGCTCTCGCCGTGGGGTTCTCCCCGACGTCCGTTCAGCACAATGCCCACCCCGTCCTGGGCCAGGTAAAGGGAAGCGGTAACATTGGCAACCGGAACTACCACGCTGTTATTCATGTGGCTGGGGCTGATGTTAACGTCGCCTGGATACCTCTGGGCGTACGCCCTCCAAAAGTCGTTGCGTATCTTTCGCAGGCCGATCAATTCGCTCCTGGTCTCGCCCATGACCCGGACCTGTTTTTCCCACTCGTTTGGCCTTTCCAGGACTTCAAACAGGGCCGCAACCGGGGAACTGCCAATCCGGACAGCCTTCAATTGCACTGCGAAAAAGCTGAATCGAGGGTCGGTGTTCTCGTTGAGCCACCTGATGGCCAGGCAATCGTGCTCGGCGAAGCTGGGGGCCATCCAAACCGCCGTATCGGCGCGGAAGGCGGCCATGTAGGCCAAGACCTGGCCCAGGTGATGAAGATCGGCGGTCTCCAGCTGGCATTCAATAAGCACCAGCCTGTCGGCGTGGGAATCCCTGGCAATCAGGTCCGCCCTCAGCGGTCCGGAATCAACCTCCCGTCCTTCCACTTCCAGGGTTATGCCCAGCGCTTCGGACAGTCTGCCGATGTTTTCTTCCAGCCACGGGGTAAAGTCCCGGGCCTCGTTGGGCCACGCTTCAGACAGTTCAACTTCTCGAAGGTCTCCAAACTGCAGCAACTCGACCGTCTCCTTACCTATCCGGCGCCCTGGCTCAATGGGACGCCGTGACCTGTGCCATTACCCCGTAAACTGCGCCGTTCCCATCGATATGCCCAAAGGGCGGGTTACTATAAACCCGCCCTCAATGGTTGCATCCTGTTCCCAGCGCGGCAAGTCGCGTCGCTGCTACAGGACGTGGTACATCAACCGATGGTCGCGGAGGACATCGGCGGCGAAGTCATTCTCGACGTCGCGCCACACCGAGTGGATGTGATTGGCCCCGTCCTGGATGTTGTCGAACTCGATCAGGAAAGTGCCGCCGTGGATGCGGTAGTAGTGGTCGCGGCTGCGGTCGGTGGCGCCGGCCCACACAATGCGGAAGTGGTCCAGGCCCTTCTCCTTGATCTCATCCAGCCTCTCGCGGGCCACGTCGGTACGGACCTGGTTAACGTACTCGGTAATCAGGGCCAGCAGGATTTCCTTCTGCTCGCCGGTCATGTCGGCGGCGGACAAGCCCTCGCCTTCGTGGACCGGAGCCTTGGTGGTGTTGTAGGTCAAAATGTCCCAGGGCGCATTCTCGTGGATTACGGCCTGGTCCCGCTGTTCATCCGTCAGGGTGGCCATCAGTTCGATGGCCAGGTCCTCGCGCTGTCCCAGGATGCGGAGACCCTGTTTCTCGCCATGCGGTACTTCAGCCGGATTAGCGCCGAAGAAGAAGGGCGTTACTGCCGTTACCTCTTCGCCCCAAACACTGAAATGGAGGGATACGTGGTGGCCCTCAGCCCGCCAGCCCCAGGGTTCCTGTCCGCCAGGCTCGCCGAAGACGGTCCAGTAGTAAAGTTCCGGATCGCGCACGAAAGTTGCAATGTTGCGTTCCTGCTCCAGGGGCCCAAGGATCAACTCGTGCTGGATGATGGCCCTGGCATGCTGGTAGGCCTGGGGGTCCAGCGAGCTTTCCATGATGCGGAAAGCCAGTTCCCGCTGCTCGTCGTTCATGTCCCTGAGGGGCAGGCCGTGGCGGTTCAAGGGCGGGTAATACCAGAACTGCCGCTCTCCGTCCAGGTAGTGGAAGGTAGCCTTGGCTTTCTGTTCGGGGTTGAGGCTGTCCACCCAGTTGCGGCAGGCCTCCGCCATTTCCGCCGAGGCGCTGGTGTGTTCGTGATAATGGGCATGTCGTATGCCGTGATTGTGCTCAGCAGTCGCTGTCATGTCGCCTGTATCTCCTTGCCGGTTTTAGCGCGCCTATGGCGCAATTTGAAATGAGTTTAGTGTTGGGGCGTTGAGGGTGTCAACCTGACGAGGACGAGTCAATGGGGAACGGCTGCTCTTGTTATCAACCTATTTGGCCTGCATATGGCGTTGGGCGTACCCTAAAACAGAACCGGAGTATTTGCAGGAGAAAATGGCGAAAACTCGAACTTGATTGACAGAGTTTAGAGCATATTACAGTGGGCACATATTGCAACCTCTCACCAAGATAGCGACAGGCACTTGTATCACTACGTAATGGCGTTCGCCGGAACGTAACCCCCAAAGCCTAGATATTGGTTAGAAGTTGTTTCGAATTTGGAGAAGACGGTGACGTTTGTATGTGGGTGAAGAGATCTATCATCCATTCCCCCATCTTGTTCTTCCCCCATCAGGGGCGAGGGGATTCTTGAAATGGCTTCTTGAGGATGGCAGTAATGTGGGAAGGACTTGATGGTAAAGGATTGTCCTAGGTAAAGCTGATTACTTCGCCTCCGGCGTAAGCTGCCTGGGTAACTAAGTATACAATTTTCAAGCATTATGCTAATAGCCTGTTCATGAAGCAAAAGACCAGCTAGGCTTTGGTAACAAGGTAATAGCCCAATATACTAAAACCATACTCCTGCAGGCGACGCAAAAAGAGAGGAATGGATGTTTGCGACCAAAAAAGCTACTATTTCTTCTTTCGTCAAGAGGGCTTACCTTTGGCCTAGTCTATTGTATACGTTACTTGTTGTGGCGCTAAGTCTTTGGGTGATTCTTGACATCGCCGGTAATTTGAAGCATATCAATAAACCTTTTTCGCCCAGTCTAATACAAATAGACTTATTGCAATCGGTGGCATTTCCAATTGCTTGGTCAACCTTGCTTATAGCGATTACAGCTAGAATCGTCGGTTCCGCAGAAGAGGTAAAAAGCGAGGTTAGCCAATTGAAAACTTTGATCGACAGTAGTGACCAAGCTAGGGAGCGACAGCTAGCCGAAACTAAGGAGCAAAATGCTGAATTGGTCAAACGCATAGAAACTGCGATGAAAGATTTAGGGGACAATCAAGAGATCGTCATTTCCCAAAATCGAGTGCTAAAGGAGGAAAACGACAGATTTCGCCAGATCCTAAGTCACAACTCCATTGATACTGATATCGAAGAATAAATTATCGCCGAGACAATTATTCACTAGGATCGGACAATTGGGTTGATGTCCCTCCAGGTGTTTCAGGCTAACGTTGCCATTCTCCGTTCAAATCAGTGCCTAGCAAATCGGAAATACGGTCTTGCCTCGTTCTCAATTCCAACCGTACCGCCAAAATCGTGCTGGGAAATTTCATTGATGCCTGCGTTAATCACTTCCTCGTCGAGGATAGCCATTTGAGGGGGTAATATACACGAGCTAGGCTCACATTGTGTTGCTGGTCTATTTTACCCTTTACTAGATTAACAATTCTGTTTGACATCCCAACTCCCGCTACCTACAATCCCCGGCGTCTGCCAAACCTGCCTTGCATTGACGGGCCGCCTATGTCAGCAGAAGCCTCATCACCCTGTTGCGCTGCCTCCCGCCCATCCGGCACGGCGGTGGGGAATGCCGAACCGCTGGAGGTTGCTCGCCCTAACCGCCGCCAGACCCGGGGCATGGCGCTACTGCCCGGCGGCAGGTTCATAATGGGTTCCGGTGACGGCCACGGGCATCCCGATGACGGGGAAGGGCCGGCGAGGGAGGTAATAGTGCGGCCATTCTATATTGACACCTGCGCCGTCACCAACCAGTCCTTCCGGCGTTTCATCCAGGCCACCGGTTATGTGACCGACGCCGAACGGTATGGGTGGTCTTTCGTGTTTCGGGGCTTTGTCAGGCAAGAACTGGCCGCGACGGCCATCAGTTCTCCAGTTGAGACTCCCTGGTGGCTGGCCATCGCCGGGAGTGACTGGCAACATCCCGAAGGACCAGGTTCCAGCATCCGCCGGCGCATGGACCATCCGGCGGTTCACATTTCCTGGAACGACGCCGCAGCCTATTGCCAGTGGTCCGGCAAGCGCTTGCCCACCGAAGCGGAGTGGGAATTCGCCGCCCGTGGCGGCCTGGAAGAAAGGACTTACCCCTGGGGAGATGAACTGACTCCCGACGGCCAGCACCGGTGCAACATCTGGCAAGGGAGTTTCCCAACTCGCAACGACAAGGAAGATGGATTCGATGGGACTTGTCCCGTCCGGGCCTTCCCGCCAAACGGTTTTGGCCTGTTCAACATGACCGGCAACGTTTGGGAGTGGTGCGGCGACTGGTTCAGTGCCACCTATGCCAGATCCGGTATGGTTGACAACCCCCGGGGGCCGGACCTAGGTCCGGCCCGCAGCATGCGCGGCGGCTCCTACCTTTGCCACGAGTCCTACTGCAACCGGTACCGGGTGGCCGCCCGTAGTTCCAACACGCCGGACAGTTCCACGGGAAACCTGGGCTTCCGTTGCGTGATGGACACATAGCATACTAACAGGCACGAATTCCCGCGAACTTAATACTTAGTAGACTTAATGCTTAATAGATTGATCATCGGCAACTATTCGTTCCAATTCCTGGATCAGGAAGACCAACATTCTCATCGGAGTTGACTGATGGCCGACCGACCCAACCTGGTATTTATTTTCAGCGACCAGCAGCGCTATGACACCATGGCATGCTACGGCAACGATTGGATCAACACCCCCAACCTGAACGAACTGGCATTGCGCAGTTTCATCTTCCGCAATGCCTACGTTACCCAGCCGGTGTGCACCCCCTCCCGGGCCTCCATTATGACCGGCCTTTATCCCCACACCGCCGGGCCGGTGCTGAACGGTATCCAGCTTGCCGACGAAGTGCCGTGTATCGCCGAGATGGTGTCACCCGATTACCACTGCGGTTACTTCGGCAAGTGGCACCTGGGGCACGGCGACCGGCCCCAGCACGGCTTCACCACCTGGGTCAGCACCGAGGACGGTTACCGGGGCGACTTTGTCCGTGGCGGCCCCCTCTCCAACCTCAGCAGTTTTCACCGGCACCTGGCGGACAGCGGGTTCCAGCCCGACCGGGACGCCGGAGAAATCAAGACATTTACCCACGAGTTGCGAACTTCATTCCCCACCGAATACCAGATGGCCCCTTACCTGGGCGACCAGGCGGCCCAGTTCATCGACCAGAACCGGGAACGGCCCTTCATGATGTACGTGAGCTGTCTTGAACCCCATGCCCCCTACATTGGGCCGTTGCAGGACATGTACAATCCTGCGGAATTGCCCGTGGGTCCCACTTTCCTGAAAAAGCCCGAGAACGTGGCCCTGCTGCACCGGGTCAAGGCAGACTACTACCTCCGATACATGAACGGCGGCGACCCCAGCAATGACTCCTACATGACCGGCTGGGCCGCGGTGGGAGAGGACGTAACCACCGAAGCAGGCTGGCGCGCCCTGAGAGCCCACTACTTCGCCAGCGTTTCCCTGGTGGACATTATGGTGGGCAAGATCACTGCCGCCCTGGAGCGGAACGGCCTCAGCGACAACACCATAGTGGTGTTCACCAGCGACCACGGCGACCTGCTGGGCGACCACGCCATGCTGGAAAAACGGTCCTTCTACGAGGAATCGGCCCGGGTCCCCCTGCTCATGTCCGTACCATCCCTCGGAAGGGAGCGGCGGGAGATTGGCGGCAGCTTCGGTCACATTGATCTCGTACCCACCCTGCTGGACCTGCTGGGCGAATCCATCCCCACCAATTTGCATGGGCGCAGCAGGTTGGGAGTTCTCGAAGAGCGGGAGACGCTGGAGGACACCGACGTTGTGGTGGAGTGGAACGGCATCCGGCCGGGCCACTTCGACCGGGGCCAGGCCACTCCTGAAGTTGACCGGCTGAACCACTCCATGTGGCGGTCCATCATTACCCGGCGCTGGAAGCTGAACCTCTGCACTGGCGACCAGTGCGAGTTGTTCGACCTGAACACCGATCCCTACGAGGAAAACAACCTCTTCGACGACCCCGGCCAGCGGGACCGCATCCGCGACATGGCCGCCCGGCTGAGAGTCTGGCAGCATGTTACCGGCGATACGGCCCAAATGCCGAACGTTTAACCCAGATGGCATAGGGGCGCGCGGCAGTGCGCTCCTGCCGGGTTGCATCATTTCAACTCGGCGCCCGCTTCATAGCCCGTCTTGACACCCCGGCCAGCGGGGTTATGATTGGGACTGTTTACCCACGCTATCCGGAGGTTTCCAACATGGCTTCTCATTCCCTTGGCCTTACCCTGCACCAGGCAGCAAGACAGAAGGGGGTTTCCTTCTCTCAGGAGAATGAACCGGTCGATCGAAATGTGCAGGCCAACGGGATGAACTTCCACTACCTGGAATGGGGCCAGCCCGGAAATCCGATGATAGTGATGCTCCACGGAGGCTCCCAGCAGGCCCATAGCTGGGACTTTGTCAGCCTGCCCTTATCCGAAAGTTACCACATCATCGCCCTGGACCAGCGGGGCCACGGAGACAGCGACTGGGCCCCCGATGGCGACTACGCCCTGGAATCTCACCAGCGGGACATCGACGGTTTCGTCGCTGCCCTGGGAATCTCGGGCTTTCACCTCATGGGCCATTCCATGGGGGGGCGCAACAGTTATGTCTGGGCCTCCCGCAATTCGGACAAGCTGCGGTCATTAGTCATCGTGGACACGGGGCCCGTTGCCCAGTCCCGGGGCCGCAACCGCATCCAGAATTTCAGGGAACTGCCCGACGAGCTGGACACTTTCGAGGAATTTGCCGACCGGGTTCAGGAGTACACGGGCCGCTCCCGCGAGCAGACCCTGGGAGCGCTGAAATACAGCATCCGCCAGCGCACCGACGGAAAGTGGTCATGGAAATACGACAAGCTGCTGCGCACCCCGGGCCATCAATCTCCCGCCTGGACCTCTGACCAGTTGTGGGAAGCAGTGGCAAAGATTACCTGCCCCACCCTGGTGGTACGGGGCGGCAACAGCGACATTTTCGCCGACGAGACCATGCAGCAAATGCAGCAGGTCATCCCCCAGTGCGAAATTGTCACCGTGCCCGATGCGGGCCACCTGGTAGCGGGCGACAACCCCGTGGACTTCCTGGCCGCCGTCCGCAAGTTCTACAGCAACCTGCCGTAATTCAAACGCCGTAATTCAAAAGTGGATTGACGGGGTGAACCAGATAGGCCTGGATTCCAAAAGGCCTGATTCAGAACCCAGGCGCGCCCACCCCTGTCCCGGCTGAACCAGCCCCTGGCTGAGCAGACCCCCGGGTGAACTGACCCCTAACTGAACAGGCGGGGAACCAGGTCACCCAGCGCGAAGCCAATGGCGGCCGAGAAAACCCCAATCACCAGGATCTCCAATCCCTGAAGCAGCGGTGACTTGCTTACCAGCCTCCCCTTCCCCATCCCCAATACAAACAGGCCAACTAAAGCGCCGGCGATCGAAATGGCGATGGCCCTCGGACCTTCCATAAACAGGTAGGGCACGATGGGTATGGCGGCCGCAACTACGAATGACACCCCCATCACCAATGCATCCTTAACCGGGCTGGTGGTCTCCTCCGAGCTTATCCCCAATTCCTTCTCCACCAGGGTGCGGAGCCAGGCCTCCTTGTCCTGGGCAATTTCGGAAGCCAGGGTGTTGGCCTCTTCAAAACTCCTTCCTTCCCGCTGGAGTATTACCACCAGTTCGGCAAATTCCTCCGCGGGGTTCTCCTCCAGTTCCCGGGCCTCCCGGGCAATCTCGGCGCGCTGGACATCCTGCTCGGCGCGGGAACCCAGGTACGCGCCCGTCGCCATGGAAATCATGCCGGCCAGGGCTGCCGCCAGGCCCGCCACCAGAATGGTCGCGCCGTCCCCGATGGCCACCGCCACCGATGTCACCAGGGCCACCGTGCTGAGAATGCCGTCCTGGGCGCCAAACACCACCTCCCGAAGCCTTCCCAGGTTGGCGACCCGGAACCTTTCCTTGTCCACCTCTATGGTGGCGGCGACGTAGGTATTCAGGTCCATCTGCGAGTCCCCGGTTCCAACCACCAGGTCGGGGCTGAAAGCCACTTCCTCCTGCTCCACCACTTCTGACGGGGCCTGAACAACTGCGGTGGGGGCTGATTGTGCCGCCGGGGCCCGACTCTGTCGCGCCTCCATTTGTTCCAGGGCACGGGAGAATATGGCCTGGTGGTGCTGTTCCCGCTCCAGGGCAAGGGCAAAGGAATCTGCTGCGTCCTGCCTTCCATCGGACTGGGCGTCTCGTATCATGCGGGGATACATGGTGCTGAATTCGCGGGCTTCCCCTTCGATTACGGACCGCAGGTTCTCCATGGTGTCCTTAACTTCACCTGCGACGTTCAGGTGGTTCAGACCGTGGATGGTTTCGGCTCCCGCGACCTCCTGGAATACCTGGGCGACTTCGGGATAACCCTCCTCCAGGGCCTTGTGGGCGAAGGCGTTGTACTTGAGGTACGCCAGGGCTTCACCGGCAATGGCGCTCCATAAGTTTCGTTCAGTTCGCGTTAAATCCTGGGCAGATGATGCCATGCCATTTTCCTCTCGTGGGCGATCCTTTATCAGGACGAAATATCTTCTATCATTATAGCCCAGTCCGTGAGTCACAAAGGGCAAAGAGCCCCGGTGATACTGGTAGCCAGATGAACCCCCGGTTTTGCCTCCTGGCCTACGAGTCGCCGGAGGCGCCGAAATTGGCAGCCCCAGGTTGCGGCAGCTTTCCCCCTACCCGATAATGGGGAACGCTAATGGGGATATAAGCCAGTATTGAGCCCGAAACCAGCGGAATGGAGGAATTAATGAAGGTAGGATTTATTGGCCTGGGAACCATGGGCGGCAGCATGGCCTACAACTGCCTGCAGGGTGGAAACGAAATGGTTGTCCATGATATTCGCCGGGAGGCGGCCACGCCCCACCTGGAGGCCGGCGCGCAATGGGCCGACAGTCCCAGGGAAGTGGCCGAGAGCGCCGACGTAGTCTTCACGTCACTGCCGGGGCCGGTGGAAGTAGAGGCAGTAGCCCTGGGCGAGGACGGATTGATGGAGGGCCTCACCCCGGGGAAGGTATATTTTGACCTGAGCACCAACTCGCCCACGGTCATTCGCAAGATTCACCAGGAATACGCCGAGAAGGGAATACACATGCTGGACGCACCGGTCAGCGGCGGGCCTCGCGGAGCCCAGACCCGCAATCTGGCCATCTGGGTCGGCGGCGACAGGGCGCTCTTCGACCAATACAAACCGGTACTGGACTCGATTGGGGACAAGGCCTACTACGTTGGCCCCATCGGCTGCGGGTCCGTCGCCAAGCTGGTCCACAACTGTTCCGGCTACATTATCCAGGCGGCCCTGGCCGAAACCTTCACCATGGGCGTCAAGGCCGGAGTAGAACCCCTGGCGCTTTGGCAGGCGGTACGCCGTGGCGCGCAAGGACGGCGCAGTCCCTTTGAAGGCTTGGCAGACCACCTGCTCACCGGGAACTTCGACCCGCCCGATTTCGCCTTGCAACTGGCCCGCAAGGACGTGGATCTGGCAGTGGGCGTCGGTCGCGAGTTCAATGTTCCCATGCGGCTGGCCAACATTACACTGGCCGAAATGACCGAGGCCATCAATCGGGGCTGGGGCCAGCGCGACTCCCGGGTCGCCATGCTGTTGCAGGAAGAAAGGGCGGGGGTCGAGGTGAGGGTGGACGAGGATGCTCTCAGGCAGGTCCTGGAAGAAGAACGAGGCTAGGCGGCGCCCTCGGGGGGTCTGTTCAGGCAGTGGACGGGGCTGCAGCAATACTTCCCTGCGGTGGTACTGCAAACCGGTTTATAATTAGGAAAGGAATCCCACCAACCCGCGACCGGCGCTATGAGGATTATCCAAACTTAACGGAGGTGCACCATGGCAATTGAACTGAACCATACCATCGTACCCTCACGTGACAAGGAGGCCGGGGCCAGGTTCTTTGCCCGGGTATTCGGGCTGATGTATGAAGGAACCCACGGCCATTTCGCCCCGGTTCAGGTCAACGAGTCCCTGACCCTGGACTTTGACGACCGGGATGAGTTTGAGAGCCACCACTATGCCTTCCACGTCTCCGAGGATGACTTCGACGTTATCTTCGGCCGCATTAAGGCGGAGGGCATTCCCTGGGGCAGCGGCCCACGCAGCCTGGAAGACATGGACATCAACCACCGCAAGGGCGGCCGGGGCGTTTACTTCAAGGACCCTGACGGCCATGTGCTGGAGTTGCTGACCCAGTTCTGAACGCCAGCCGGAATACCAGCCAATCAAAGTGGACGGGCCGGGGAGCTTTCCCCGGCCCGCTGTTTTCGGTTACTGTGAATTTCGATAGTCGGAGTCTAGATCAGGCGGCTGTCTTCAGCCAAATCGGATATCATTTCTTCCATGGTGCGGTCGCCATTCGAGGCACGACTTGCGGAGTTTTGTCTGCCGTTATGGCCTAACCCCGGCGGATCGGCATTATCGCTGGAAGCGTCCTGTTCATGGGAATCGAGGCTTTCCCGACCCCTGCCGCCCGACATAGCCTGGCGCATCAGTCCCATCGAATCGATGATGCGCGGCTCCAGGGCAAACCGCCGTTCCCTGCGGCCCAGTTCTTCCGAAAGGGTGTTGCCCGGCCGACGCACGTCCCGGTATTCGTCCAGCAGGTTCTTCAGACTGCTCGCCAGTTCCAGCGTCCGGTCAAGGTCCGAAAGCTCAGTTAGCGACTGAACCGACCAGAAGGAAGTATCCTGCTCCAGGAACTCCAGGTCCGACTCAAACTCCTGCATGATTTCGGTGTGGGCTTCCAGCAGGCTGGCACGTCGCTCCCGCTGGGCTGATTTCAAGGTCCGGATTCCGCTGACCGCGTCAACGAATGTCGGCACCGCATCAGTCCAGTTACGGTCTTCGGGGCTCAAAGATGACAGAAACTCAATGCACTGGTTCAGGATGGCTGGGCCATCGAATTCGGTTGGCAGGCTGAGGGGCTGCTGAGGGACGACCGCCGCAGGCATCCGCACAACCCTGGGGGGTTCTACTACCGGGGCTGGCGTTTCAGGAATCCGGACCTCCGGCTCTTCCGCTTCCTGCTTTACCGTCTCCCTGACACTGGGTATTTCCATGAAGGGTTCTTCGGTCTCATCTGCGCCGTCGTCTTCGTCGTACACTATGGTCCTTCCGGAGACATAGCAGAGCATCAACGCTACGTCTTCTTCACTCCAAAGTTCTGCGATATCCACAATCCAGTCCAGTTCCCGCTGCCAGATCTCTTCGTCCCAGAAGCCGCGGAACCGGTAATTATCAAAGTCCGGGTACTCTGTCGGCAGGCCCTGGGATGCCAAGTGACCGGCAACCAGCTTTTCCAGTTCCTCCATTGACTCTGCCCAGACGCGAAGGGCCGTGGTTGCAAGTTTTTCAGACTTGACTATCGATGCATTGACGGGTTCCAGCAGCGCCGAGGAAATTGCCAGGGCCGGGTTGGAATACCCCACCAGGCGAATACTGCCGCGAATGGCCGAATCCAGGGCTCGGCCAGCATCGGTTGAAACGTGATCCCGGGCGCGCAGAGCCCGCATCACCAACGAAGTCCTGTATTCCGGAGTCAGGGCCTCAAACATGGCCGTGAATTCCAGCAACGCTTTGCTGGTAGCCTCATCAAACAGCTTCCTGGTCATTAGAGAACCTCCGGGTTTGCATCACCGGGCCGCCGGGTTGTCCGCCGCTTTCTGGCGTCCGGGAACCGGACTGCGGCTCCGGGATCATTTGTATTCTAACACTGCAAATGTGCTGATTTTTCAACGTGTAGCGACTGCCCCTTCCCCACCGGGAAAAGGACGACAAAGGTCAAAAAGTGCATTTGTGAAATTGATAACTATTATAACACTAATAGAGGAAACTACATACCCTCAGTAAAAGATTTTATAATTCTATGTCTCAAAAAGGAATCCCCCGCGCTTTGGCTGCAAGCGCGAAGGGGGTTCAGCGTACCTGGAGTTTAGCTCTATAGCCACACCGGGTACTCCGGGTTGCTATGTACTTGCCTCCCTGCCTCCACCGGAACCGGTGGGACCACCCTCCGGGGAAGGGGAAAAGGTCAGCTCCGGTGCAGCGACCCCTGCCGGTTGGGCCTCACCCGGCAGGGTCTTTGAATCCTGACGGGGCGAGGCCGGGTATCCATCTGCCGGGGAACCTTCTCCGCCCTCTCCGTTCCAAAGTTGCCAGGCTGTAATGCTTCCCAGCACCACAAAGCTGGCGTTAAAAACTATCCATACGAAACCCACGACGGCGCCAGGCCTGTTTCCACCGGCGTTCAGTTCTTCAAACCAGTTGGCAAAGAACCATAAGGTCAGGAACATGGCCGCAAACAGCAGGAAGTTCCTGCTCAAGTAGGTGAAGCTCACATTGTCGTCGGGCTGTCGCCGGTCAAACTCCCGTTTCTTTTGGAAATGGTAAACCAGGGTAACCACAATCCCCAGGGCAGTGAGCCAGTTCAGGTAGTCCCATACCAGGTGCGGTTCGGGCAGCAAGCCGCCGTACAACTCCCCGGCGACGAAGTGTATCCCCAGCGCCAGGGTGATGGCGGCGAGCCCTGCCGACAGGACCCTCTTTAGAATGCCCATCATTGCCTCTACATGCGACCGGAACTGGCATTGCCCGGTCAGGGGGCGGAGTTGCGCCAGATTCGGATGCCGGTCAGCCCAACCAGGATTGCCAGTATCGGGTCCAGGATGTACCAGATGACCATCGTGGCGACGGACTGGTCACCAATGGGACTGGAAGACAGGAAGTCGAACCAGTTTCTGAAGAACCAGATTGCCACCACCAGGGAAAGGAAGAACATCAGGTTGGCTTCCAGGCGTTCCCGGTTGAGGGTATCCCCGCGAATCCGGTCTGCTGCCCGCTTTCGTTGAAGCTGGACTGCCACCGTAATCGCGATCGAAACCGCCATCACCATGTCCAGGTAATACCAGACGGCCAACTCGGCCTGCCCGATGTCACCGTATATGGGGCCGAGGATGAACTGCATTGATACTGCGATCCCGCAAAATATCAGGAACAGCCCGATAAGCATCCTGAGAACGTCCATCCTAACCACTCTCTCCAGTTTCTCGAACATTCCAATGCTAGCACCGGGACCCTTGCGCCTTCCCAGCGTTCGCCCGACAAATTACCTCGACTTTTGAGGGTTCACTAAGAGGTCCGTATCTAACTGGCGCAACAGGAACCCTGGACAGCCAGATTCGAGGGGCCGCCTTGGACAGGAGTCCCCCCGACCTCTCAAATTGACACTGTTTCAACCGGACAAATATAATCTCCGCAATCCAAAAGCAATCTCACACCCGTATTTTCCTGGGGAGACCGGTTACCGCGTCCTGGACACCGGCCGTATTTGTAAAAGTTATGACCATTCGAGAGAAACTGGAAGCAGACATCCTGGCGGCCATGCGCAACCGGGATCAGCAGCGTCTGGATGCCCTGCGTTACTTGAAGAGCGCCATCAATCGCGTGGAAATCGACCGCCGGGTTACCCTGGACGACGAAGGCGTAACCGAGGTCGTGGTGCGCCAGGTCAAGGACCGACGGGACAGCATCCGCATGTTCGAGGATGGCGGCCGTCAGGACCTGGTGGAAAAAGAAACCGCCGACCTGGTAATCATTGAAGAGTACATGCCTCCCCAATTGGGCGAGGACGAACTCATGGCCCTGATTACGGAAACCATCAACCAGGTGGGTGCCGAATCGATGCGCGACAAGGGCAGGGTCATGGGCCGCCTTATGCCCCAGGTTCAGGGAAAGGCCGACGGACAGCAGGTAAATTCCATCGTCACCCAGATCCTCGAATCCCTGGGCTAATGGGAACGGCGTCACCCTCACCCATTACTGCCAAATCCTGTTTACACCATTTGGACCGATTCTGATATGCGCTTTGGCATCCTGATTTTCCCCGGCACCTGGAGCGATACCGACTGCTACCACCAGGTGAAGACTGTTCTGGGCCAGGAGGCCGACTACGTCTGGCACCGTCAGGAATCCCTGGCCGGTTACGACTGCGTAATTGTTCCCGGTGGCTTTTCCTATGGCGACTACCTGCGTGCCGGGGCCATCGCCCGCTTTGCGCCGGTGATGGAAGCCCTATCCGATTTCGCGGGTAACGGCGGCCTGGTGGTCGGCATCTGTAATGGCTTCCAGGTGCTTTGCGAGGCGGGCCTGCTGCCGGGCGCCCTGATGCGGAACGCCCACCTGGAATACCGCTGCCAGTGGACCAACCTTCGTACCGAGCGTATCGACACCTCCTTCACAACCAGGTGCCACCCTTCCCAGTCCCTCCGTATTCCCGTCTCCCACGGCGAAGGCAACTATTATGCCGACGACGTTACGCTGAACCGACTGGAAACCAACGGTCAAGTCCTCTTCCGGTACTGCGATGACGATGGCCTGGCAAACGAGGCAGCCAACCCCAACGGTTCCGCTCGCAACATTGCCGGAATTATTAACGAAAGGGGCAACGTGCTGGGAATGATGCCGCACCCGGAACGGAGTTGTGAGCCGCTGCTAGGCAGTGATGATGGCAACCTCATCTTCCTTTCCCTCATCGACAACGTGGGCTGACAAAACCTTGATCCAACTGGGCACCGCTCATGTTCTGGTCGCCTGGTGCCGTGACAGCAAACAACGCAAAGGGCAGCGGTGGTTCGCGAACCGCCCTAATTGATATCACTGCCGCTCGCCAGTGAGGCCTGCTCTTCAACCATAGCTCCTCGCCCTTCACGCAACAGTGCGAACCTGTCTCCGAGCGAATCCCCAGGAAATCGGCGGTGACGGCGTTGCGCCTGCTGCGGCAAAGGTATTAAACTTTTGCTTTCCAGTACGGACCAATGCAGGGGCTGAACATGCTTCCAAAAGTATTTATTGACGGGCACACCGGCACTACGGGCCTCCGCATCCACCAGTGGATGACCGGACGCGACGACATTGAACTGCTGACCCTGCCGGAAGAACTGCGACGCAATCCTGAAGAGCGCCGGGGCCAGATAATGGAGGCGGACGTTGCCGTCTTATGTCTGCCCGACGACGCCGCACAGGAGGTGGCCGGCTGGGTACAGGACGCTGACACGCGACTGATCGATGCCAGCACCGCCCACCGCGTAGCCGACGACTGGGCCTACGGTCTGCCGGAACTGGAGCCCGGGCAGCGGGAAACTATCCACAATGCCAAGCTGGTATCCAACCCCGGCTGCTACCCCACCGGGTTCAGCCTGTTGGTGCGTCCCCTGGTGGATGCCGGTCTGCTTGCTCCGGAGGCCCCCGTTTCCCTCAACGCCCTCTCCGGGTACTCCGGCGGCGGCAACTCCCTCATCAGCAAGTGGGAGGACCCGGAAAATGGCCTGGACAGCCTGCCCTACGAGGCGCCCTACTCCCTGTACGCCCGGCACAAGCACATCCCTGAAATGATGAAGTACGCCCGCCTGGCCTCAGAACCCCAGTTCATTCCGGCAGTGGGCCCCTTCCGGTGCGGGATGAGGGTGCAGGTACCCCTCCACGCTTCCATGCTGGCCGGCGGCGCCACAGGTGAGAAAGTCTGGGAAGTTCTCTATGAACGTTACCAGGGCGAAAGATTTGTCGAGGTGGCCCACCTTCCCGAACCCGGCGCGGTGAACGAGCGCAGTTTCAATCCGGAAGTCTGCAACGACAGCAACCGGATTCAGCTTCACGTCGCTCCCCATCCTTCCGGCCACGTCCTGCTGGTAGCCCTGCTAGACAACCTGGGAAAAGGTGCATGCGGCGCGGCCATTCAGAACCTGAACCTGATGCTGGACTTTGACGAAGGCGCTGGCCTCCCCGACCAGTCCTAATGGTTTGGCGAGGACCGGGTAGTTTCGGACAGCGAAATAGGAGCGCCTTCCGGTTAACTTTGCCGGTCCACCAGAAACGCCCTTCGGGCAAGATTCGGTATCCAGGACTGTTCAGGCCCAGTCTCCTCCACAGGACGAAGTAGAGTTCCCATGCCCGTTACCAAAGAAATCCTTGACGAAATAGCCCTCAGCCAGGCCGAATACGACATGATCGTGGACCGCCTGGACCGGGAACCCAACCCCGTGGAACTGGGAATGTTCGGCGCCCTCTGGAGCGAACACTGCGGCTACAAGCATTCGCGGCCCTTGCTGCGCTTCTTCCCCAGCCGCTCCCCTCGTGTGCTGTCCCAGTCGGGGGCAGAAAACGCGGGGGCCGTGGACATTGGCGACGGCCTGGCCGTGGTCTTCAAAGTCGAGTCCCACAACCATCCTTCGGCCGTGGAACCCCTGCAGGGCGCGGCCACCGGTGTGGGCGGGATAGTCCGCGACATTCTTGCCATGGGCGCCCGGCCCATTGCATTGCTCAACTCCCTCCGATTCGGCCCCCCGGACTCCAGCCACAACCGCCACCTGTTTCGGGGCGTCGTGGAGGGCATTTCCTGGTACGGCAACTGCATCGGCGTCCCAGATGTGGCCGGCGAGATCTACTTCGACCAGTCCTACTCCTACAATCCCCTGGTCAATGCCATGTGCGTGGGACTGGTTTCCAGCGACAGGCTGGCATCCGCCGCCGCCGGCCGGTCCGGTAGCGTGTTGCTCCTGGTGGGCGCGGACACGGGGAGGGACGGCATTCACGGCGCGTCCGGCCTCGCCTCCCGAACTTTTGAAGAGGAACAGGAACTGCGGCCCACCGTCCAGGTGGGCAACCCCTTCCTGGAAAAGGTCCTGATCGAATCCTGCCTGGAAGCGCTGGAGACCGGTTTCGTCACCGGAATTCAGGACCTGGGCGCCGCTGGCCTCACCAGCGCGGCCATCGAATCGGCCTACCGGGGGCGGCGCGGCTTGATTCTCGACATTTCCCAGGTACACCGGCGCGAGCCGGGGATGACCGGATACGAAGTCATGCTTTCCGAATCCCAGGAACGTATGCTGCTGGTCACGTCGCCGGAACACGTTGCCGACGTTCGGCAAGTCTTTGAGAAATGGGACGTCCCCTGCAAGGAAATTGGCCAGGTGATTCGGGAACCGCAGGCCCATATCATGGATGGCGAACAGGGCATCGCCCAGCTACCCATCAAGCATTTGACCGAAGCCCCCAGGTACCGGCTGAAGGGCCAGCCCAGCCGCGAGCAGCTGGTGCGGCAACAACTGAACATCAGTGACGTCCCATTGCCGGATAACGGAGTTGATGACACTCTCCTCCGGTTGCTGGCATCGCCCAACATCGCCAGCAAGCGCTCCGTTTACCAGCGGTATGACCACCAGGTCCAGACCAACACGGTAGCCGGACCCGGAGGCGATGCGGCGGTGCTCAGAATCAAGGGCACGGAAAAGGCCGTGGCGCTTACCATCGACTGCAACAGCCGCTACTGCTATCTGGACCCCTACCGTGGCGGGCAGATTGTGGTGGCCGAAGCCTGTCGCAACCTGTCCTGCACCGGGGCCGAACCGCTGGCCCTTACCGACTGCCTAAACTTTGGCAACCCGGAGCGCCCGGAAATCTATTACCAGTTGGAATGGTGCGTGCGGGGCATTGCCCGGGCCTGCCGCGTGCTGGGCGTCCCGGTCGTCAGCGGCAACGTGAGCCTTTACAACGAGTCCCAGGGCCAGGCCATTTACCCCACTCCTGTCGTTGGCGGCCTGGGCCTGCTGGAAGACGTGGCCCTTCGCACCGGGTCCGCCTTTACCGAAGAGGGGTTGACTGTGTTCCTGCTAGGTCAGTCCAGATTTCGACCGCGAAGCTCCGACCTGGCGGGCAGCGAGCTTCTTGCCGAAGTCCATGGCCTGGCTCTTGGCCGCCCCGCCATTTCACTGGACCTGGAGCAGCAGGTCCAGGCCCTGTGCCGCCGGGCCATTCAGCAGGGCTTAGTCGCCTCCGCCCATGACTGCGCCGAAGGTGGCCTGGCCGTGGCTTTGGCCGAGTCCTGCATTCCCAACAGCGTGGGCTTCAGGGCGGGGCCCGTCTTGTCCCGGCTGCCCAATCGTTGGGACTGTTCTTACTTTGGGGAACGCCAGTCCCGGATTGTAATATCGGTCCGTCCGGAACATGCGCAGCAATTGCGAGCACTTGCCCTCGAAGCCAAAGTGCCGTTGCTGGAACTGGGCGTTACCGGCGGCCCCACGTTCCACCTGGGCAGCCACGCCGACCTTCCTATTTCGGAAATCGCAGATGCCTGGGAAGGCGGACTGCAAAGGGCAATGGCCAGTCCGGCATAGACAGCTTTTTTCGCCCGGATCTCCCCCGCAACAGCAGAAGGGAGCGGCAAATTGGTCGCTCCCTAGTCTATGCTGATGGACTATTGTGGCGTGCAATTGCCGATCTATCGCGGCAGCACTTCCAGGTATCCTACCTCCAACTCTTCGACCGAAGAAGCGTTCCCGCCGCCATTATGGTGACCTGCGGAGGCGTCTGAGCCATCTGCGTGGTGACCGGCGCCGCTTCCACCGCCGGCTGCTGCCATCGAATCCGGGGAATTCGGTCCTGCGGAAGCATCGTGATGCCCAGCTTGGCTGCCGCCTGTAGCGTCCCCTTTGGGTCCTTCCTGTACCTGCACTGAGGTTTCCACTGGCTGGCCTTCAAGAACGTAAGGCATGCCCAGGTTGTTCAGCAGCGCAACAGTGAAGGTGTGTACCCCTTCTCCCTGCGCCGGCGTTTGGAACCAGGAAACGTACATCCGGTTGAATTCCTCGCCGTCAATGCTGAGCATTGCATATCCTTTGTTGGGCATGTGGGACTGGCCGATGGCGGAAGAAAACTCGAACCCCACCGGCTGCACCTGCACGTTGTAGCCGCCCAGGGGATCCTCATGGACCGTAACCTCCAGAGACATGGGCGCATCTGCCTCTATCGATTCAATGGCTCTTGGGGTCCCGTGGTCGGCGCTTGCGGTCGCATCCGGGATGGTTATAGAGGTTTTGGCTTCCAGCAACGCCCCCTGCCAGGACAACTCACTGTGGTCGTTGCTGTTTAATGAGACCTTGATTTCATGCTCTCCGGTTGCAAGGTCTGGAACGTAGTGGTATGGGCCGTAAACCCGGCTCAGCTTGACTCCGTCGGCGTAGATGTGGGCGTGGCCCGCACCATCAATATTGGCCCCGTTTACTTCTTCGGGTAACCAGTCCCAGCCATCGGTGTCGATCTTCACGTGTACACCCCCGTCCACAACGTCGGCGGATACGGAAATGCTTACCGGGACCGCAGACTCCATGGGCATGTGTTCCATTGACCCGGTGGACTGGTCAGGGGCGCTGTGGAAATTGATCCGGAACCGTCCGGTAGCATCCGCCACAAATTGAAACTCGCTTACCTCCCCTACCACGGCGTCCTTCTGCAGGTCATAGCCGTGAATATGGAAGGTTCCCGGGCGGTCCGTCTCCAGGTTCAACACAACATCGTCACCCTGTTTGACCTGGATGGTTTCGGGAGTAAGCCGGTTCTCCATAAAGCTGACCGCCACCGCTGCTGAAGGAGCCGCGTCCTCCGATGTTGGGCTCGCGGGTTCTGATGGAGCGCTGGCGCCGCATGCGGCCGCGAGAATTAATGCGGGCGTCAGAAGCCCTGCTAACAGGACTAATTTGCCCTTCCTGAAGATATGCATAACAACTCCTGAACGAAAGCATGGAATAACGGAACTACCTGACGCCCAACAGAAAGGGCTACCGGTTGGCCCGGATCCTTACCTGTGACGCCAGATTAGATATGGCCGGAGCTAGCGCTTCGGCCCGTCAGGAGTTATGCCGCGGGGGGCTTTGTGGGAGGAAAAGTAACTGTCTCGTTGGGGACAACTTCCCGGGCGGCGAAGGCAGCCAGCAACGGGCCCTGCCCAGGGTCGGGGAAATGCAGCCCGTCAGTAGATGGTCCGGAGGGCGAAATTATCAGCCCGCTTCCCGAGCCATCATAGTTGACCAGGAAAGAGACGCCATCCGGAAGCTGCTGTCCATTCGCCAGGTCCGCTGCGGCAATATGGCCGTGAGTTCCGCTGGAGTCATAAACGTGGACGTGGTAGCCCTGGTTGTCGCCGGCCCCGCTGCCGAAATAGACGTGGCCGTGGTTGTGCTGCCACTCCACGTAATGGTGGTCCAGCAACGGGCCCGCCACGGGCAGCAGCAGCGCGTACAAGGCTATGATTATGCAGGGGCGAAGGAACTGTGACATTTATCTCAGTCGTTCACCGGATTGGCCGGGGCCTGGGACGTTTCATAACGCCCGGGAATGCAGCCTACCCGTTTGCCCGGCGGCGTCGCATGCCCGACCGAATCCGGTCATATGTCCAGATACCCACGGCAATGACTGCCACCGCAATTGCGGCCACCAGGATCAGGTTTATAGGGCGCCCTTCCCGAACGTCCATGAGCACAGTTATGGTCTCGTCCCCCAGTTCCGTGTTCACACTGATGTTCACTTTCCAAAGGCCGGGAACGCTGAACGGCAGGGTAGTCTCAAAGAACTGGGGCAGGACATCGTTATCGACTATTATTGGGCCGAACTCATTGCCCAGGTGCGGGCCATCTGCCGAAACCCTCACAGTAGCCGCGGTCAGGGTCTCTTCGGTTTCCAGGGCAACGACTCTCAGGCTCAGGTGGGTATTGTTGACGATGGCCCTGCTCGGCAGTATGGAAACCTCGAACCTGTAGGGACCCTGTTCCTGGGTGTCAATCAGCGTCGCGCTGCCATTGGCGAAAACCGGGGCAGTAACGAAAACAACGCTGCCAAGGATGGTGGTGCCAGCCAGAATAAGGAGGAGCAGTAATATCCTGCTACCGGGGGAGGAAGCGAACAAATTCAAAATCCAAATAGTTACAGTGTGCCAATATTCTAACACGCACCGTATCTGACAACAACGAAAGGCAGCCGTCAGGGTCCCTCGACTAAAGAAGGCGCCGGTCACCCCGCAGGGACGGCCCTTGTGGCGCCCTGCTTCCCCATTGTGTATCCCGAAGAACCGACGCTACCTCGAATCCCAGAACCCTGGACCATGCCGAAGTGTGAGCGCTGGCAGCCAGTTTCGGAGCCCGGGCCCCAACCACTTAGAGACTATCTCAAAATCCCTTCCCCCTTGACGGGGGAAGGTCAGAGCCTGTCCTGAGCCTGCCGAAGGAATGGGGGTGAAAAGCAATATCTTTTGCTGCCGCATTTTGCCCAATGGTCTGCCTTCAACAATCTTGAGATAGTTTCTTAATCCTCATTCCGATCCATTTCCCGCAAGACCAGCCGCGACAGCCGCAGTTCGTCGTACTCAAACTCCTGGCCCAGGTACTCTCGAAGGGGTTTCAGGTACTGGTCTCCGCAGACATCCAGCGCCTCCTTTATTCTCTGCAGCCTGTCGGGCGAGGGCAGCAAATGCTCCAGCGACAGTTCCTGCCCCTGGGCCGCCATACGTTCGATCTGCCCGATGATAGTGGTATGGGCCAGGCCCCTTTGGCTAGCAATCTCGCCTATGGTCAGACCCTGGGACAACATTTGCCTGGTTTGTTCATAGGTTGAGCTTCGTCCTGCCGTCTGTCGTTCCCGACGCCCGCTGGTTCTTCGTGACGACTCTGAATTCCGCGAGAGACCCATCTCCCCGGTGCGGTCTGCCAGGCCCCGGGCCTGGGCAAAGGTGGTTATCGCTGCAACGAACCTGTCGCCATACTGCTCCAGCTTCGCGCTCCCCACCCCGGGCACGCGACCAAAACTCTCCAGCGATTGGGGGAAAGCAGCCGCCATATACCTCAGGGCCACATCGTTGAAAACCACGAAAGGAGGCACGTCCTGTTCGTCGGCCAACTGGCGCCGCAGCGCCCGCAACTCCTCAAACAGGGCCGGATCGTAGTCCTCTATTCCCGGACCGACTCCCGCTTCGCCAATTCCCCTGGAGACTCGACCTGTCTTACCATCCCCCACTTCAGCAGACTTCAGCCTGGGCAGGGCAAGTTTCCGGCGCTGGTTCAGGAATTCCCTCCCTTTCGAGGAAACCGAAAGGGTCGTGTACTCTCCTTCGTTTCGAACCAGCAGGCCATTTGCCCTGAGTTGACCCATCACCTCCCTCAGTTGCTCTTCAGTGAAATCGTTGACGATGCCGTGGACACTCAGCCGCTCGTGTCCCAGTTCCAGCACCCGCTTCTCCCGGCTGCCGCGCAGTACCTTGGCCACGTGTTGCGCGCCGAAGCGCTCCCCGGTTCGTATCACCGCCGACAGAACCTTCTGCACAACCTCAGTTGCATCGAACTCCTGGCTGGCCGACAGGCAAACGTCGCAAGCCCCACAGTTTTCCGGTTCCCAGTACTCCCCAAAATAGGTAAGTATGGACTTCCGGCGGCAAATAGGAACCTCGGCAAATTCCACCATCTTGTTCAACTTTTGGTAGGCATTCTGCTGCTCCACCCGGTTTTCCAACTGGTTGATGAAGTACTCCTGCCTGGCCCGGTCCGCATAGGAATAGAACAGCGCGCAGTGGCTGGGCAGCCCGTCGCGTCCGGCCCTGCCCGTCTCCTGGTAATAGCCTTCCAGCGACTTGGGCAGCGAGTGGTGGACCACCAGGCGGATATCCGGCTTGTCTATCCCCATACCAAAAGCTATGGTGGCCACAATGATTGGCACCCGGTCCCGGATAAAGTCTTCCTGGTTTCGGCGGCGGACTTCCGGGTCCAGCCCCGCGTGGTAAGCGCGGGCCGGCATACCCCGTTCGTTAAGGTCATCCGCCAGTTCTTCCGTTTCTCGACGGGAGAAGCAGTAAATTATGGCCGACTCGCCGTCGCGGGACTGCAGCAGGGACAGCAGCTTGCCCCAGTATCCTTCCTTGTTTTCGACTGAGTAGGTCAGGTTGGCGCGGTTGAAGCTGGACAGGAATACCTTGCCTTGTTGCAGCCCTAGCTGTTCAACAATATCCTCCCGTACCCGGGTGGTGGCGGTGGCCGTCAGGGCAATGGTTGGAACCCCGGGGAAGTCACCCCGCAGCTGCCTTAGATTGCGGTAATCGGGGCGAAACTCGTGGCCCCACTCGGAAATACAGTGGGCCTCGTCCACGGCAATCAGGCTCAGGTCCACTCCCTGCAGGAAACGTCGAAACCCCGGAATCGCCAGCCGTTCCGGGGCGACGTACAAGATCCTCACCCGTCCCCGGGAAGCCTGGGCCTGGGCCAGTTCAATCTCCGATGACGTAAGGGAACTGTTGATGAAACGCGCGCCAATTCCGTTGGCGTTCAGCGCGTCCACCTGGTCCTTCATCAGGGCGATCAGCGGTGACACCACCAGGGTCATCCCAGGCAGGCAGACGGCGGGCAACTGGTAGCACAGCGACTTGCCCCCGCCCGTGGGCATCAGCACCAGGCTGTCATGCCCCGACAACACGTTCTCGACAATCTCCTCCTGCAATGGTCGGAAACTGTCATACCCAAAGTGTTCCTTGAGGGCTTGTAGCGGGGTTGAATGGCTGTTCACCATGCCTGGCAATCCTTGAAGAAGTTTAGCGGCCTCAACTCTGAAGCCCGCCTATCATAATGCCTGCCCACACCCCTCGGAAAGTAAATCGCATTCCGAGGCAAGGGATTAAGGGATTGCCGCCGCCTTCCAGGGTTCCCCAGGCGCAGCCCCTGTTGCCTCCCCGATTTCTACCCATGGCTCCCTGCCTCGTCAGGTTGAACTCGTACCCCGGTTGCGCTAAACTAGCCGCTGTATTCGGGCGTATTCCGAAGGAGACCCAATCCTTTCTAGAAGGGGAGGACCATGCCAGGAGCAGAATTCGGTAAGGTTGAAGTAGATATTGTTTACTGCGTACCTTGAGGCTACCACGCAGTTGCCATGTGGCTGGCGACAGAGTTTCTCAAGTACCAGAACCCCGGCGATATCGCCATCAAGCTGACCCCTTCCGACAAGGGCAGGCTGGAAGTTTACCTGGACGGCGACAAAATCTTCGACCGCATGGACGAGGATGGCGTTTACCCCAACCTCAGCCGCGCCAACGAACTAAAGATGGACATCGACGAGAAGATTTTCCAGGTGGACGAAGCGGTAGCTAACGCCTGATCCCCAGCCTTCCAGGGCCCGCGTGGGCCCGGTACGCCTTGTGCTGGAAGAAACAGCCCGGAACCGCAAGTCAGGGCTGTTTCTGTTTGCGCCGCAATTGGCTACTTTTCGTAGCTTTTCCGGGTCGCCAGCAGTCCCCTGAGAGTTACCACCTGATTTGGAGAGTTAATTTTGGCTAATTCGGAACATCTTGAGGTGGCCCGCCAGGGTCGCCGGTCCCTCAACCAATGGTTGTCCGACAACCCTGACACCATCCTTGACCTCTCGGGAGCAGACCTTTCCGGGGTCGATTTTTCCGGCGTCAAAATGCGCAACGTTAACCTGGAGGGCGCCAACCTCAGCAACTGCAAGCTGACTCGCGCCAGCATGCCCGGGGCTAATCTCTCCGGCGCCAACCTGGACGGCGCGGACCTGGGCCGAGTCGGTCTGACCGGTTCCAATCTTTCGGGCGCCAACCTCAACAACGCCAACCTGTTCTGGGCCGACGTCAAGCAGTCCAACCTCCAGGGCACAGTTCTGCATGCCTCGCATCTTATGCGCACCTGCTTTATGAACGCCGACCTTACCGGCGCCGATCTCAGCCAGGCCACTATGATCGAAGCCGACCTGCGCAGCGCCAACCTCTCCGGCACCGGCTTCCAGGGCGCCAACATGAACGGCGCCGACCTCAGCCGGGCCACCATGGACGGGGCAGACTTCACCCTGGCAAAAATACGCGACTCCCTCTGGATAATGGCCGATATGCGGGGCGCCAACTTTGCCAAGGCCAGCCTGCACCGGTCAGACCTCAACAAGGCCAAGTACGACGAAACCACCCGCTTCCCCCAGGACTTTGACCCCAATAACACCGGCTACAAGGATGTGATGGACTAGAAACTGCCGCGGGTTACCTCCCTCCTTGACGAGAGCAGGCACGGAAGGGGCGCCTCCGGCATGGAACAGCAAAAGAAAAAGGGGCGGGCTGGAACCCGTCCCTTTGCTTTTGCGCCGCGATTATGCGAAGCCCTTACCGGACAGGTACCGGACGCTCCGACTTGTGCTTTTCGATGGTATCGGTGTCCCAGAACTTCGAGAAATGCAGGGCACGGGGGCAGTGCCCGTAGGCCTCGTCCACCTCGATAATGATTCCCTGCAGGTGGTAGCCCCGCTCGTCAGGTTCGTACAGCGATACTTCCACGTCCTTGCGGTTCAACTCTTCCTGGTTAACGATGCTGACCGTGCCGTTAACCCTGACTGTGTCGTTAACCCCGGGGATCAAGAAGATCAGCCCTACGTGGGGGTTCACGTCCATGTTCAGGTAGGACTGGAACAACCGGTTCCCGGCGACGTCCGGCAATACCAGGTGACGGTCGTCCAGAATCTTGACGAACCCGGGCATTCCGCCCTTGGGCGAGGCATCGCAATTGCCCTCGGCGTCAGAGGTAGCCATAACCACAAAGGGTGACTGGCGGATAAACTCCTGCACAAACTCGGACATGTGGTTAACGACCTTGGTCTTGGCCCGGCCGTTGGGGTCCGGCGCTCCGAAAATGGCGGTGAAGCGATTCTCGTCGGTAATTGGATAGGTGGTTTGGGGCTGGCTGGTGGTGGTCATTCAGACTCCTCCCTCTTCCGCCACAATGAACAGCAGCGATTTTTGCCAGTCTAGCAGTGGCAGTGGTCAATATCAAGAAATACATCCAGGCCCAGAGCCATCGCGTTTTGTATTCTGAATATAGGTGGAAGACCCCCGACAGCCATAAATCATGTCGCCCTGAGCCCAGCCGAAGGGCCTGGAATCCTTCTTGACTGTCCGGTTGCAGGCCCGAAACTCATCTTGCGGCAAGGTGCTTGGACTTTTCAATCCATACTCAACGACAACTTCCCCGAAACGCCGTCGCCCTGCATACCCCCTTCTTGCCATCCAAATTACTGACATTCTCCCCTGTCCCGACTGCGTAACCATCGCCCACTATGAGGGTGGGCAGTTACAGGAGTCTGGCCCGTTACAGTTGAGTAGAGAGTTACAGGAGTGAGTAAACGATGCCTTGACGGTCCCGCCAGAATTAACCATTTTGGCCCAGCATCTCCGCGCATAGCTTCAAATTGGTGGCGGTGAATAGTGTCAACCCTGCTCCACTGCTGACCGGCATGAGCACTTGCTCAGATACAAAATGGGCGCAAATGGGTACAAATAACGAGGATTTTTTATTTTTCCGGGTGGCTGCCCTGGCCCCAACCTCAACCCCAATCGCAGTCCCGCGATTACGTCCGCCGGGCCGTTGTGTTAATATGGGCAAACTGGCCCAAAGGGCCGTAAATCAGGAGGTATAAAGGGAATGAAGGCGCTTGAAGGGATACGCGTGCTGGACTTGACCCGGGCTTTGGCCGGGCCTTTCTGCACGTTGATGCTGGGAGACTACGGTGCCGACGTCATCAAGATTGAGATTCCAGGCACCGGGGACGACACCCGCCACTGGGGTCCGCCCTTCATCGGCGAAGAAAGCGCTTACTTCCTGTCCATCAACCGCAACAAGCGAAGCCTTACCCTTAATTTCAAGGAAGAAAAGGCCCGGGAGATTTTCCTGAAACTGGTCGAGGACTCCGACGTGGTGGTCGAAAACTTCACCCCCGGCGTCATGGGCCGCTTCGGCCTGGATTATGACACCGTCAAGCGGGCCAATCCCAACATTATCTACTGTTCCATTTCCGGCTTCGGCCAGAACGGCCCATACCAAAGCAGGCCCGCATATGACCAGATCATGCAGGGCATCAGCGGCCTGATGAGCATCACCGGAGAACCGGAGGGTGAACCCGAGAAGATCGGCGTGGCCGTCACCGACATCGGCGCCGGAATGTGGGCCGCCTTCGCCGTGATGTCCGCCCTCTACCGCCGAGAACAGGACGGCGAGGGCCAGTACATCGACATTTCCATGCTGGACGCCCAGGTTGCCTGGCTTACTTACCAGGCCGGCTACTATTTTGCCTACGGCCGACCGCCCCAGCGCCTGGGCAAGGCCCATCCCACCCTTGTGCCCTACCAGGCCTTCATGGCCAAAGACGGCAAGTACTTCAACGTGGCCGTGGGCTCCGAGCGCCTGTGGGACCGCTTCTGCCAGGCCGTCAAGCGCGAGGACCTTAAGGACCACCCCGACTATGCTACCAACGGTGTTCGTGTGGAAAACCGGACAACCCTGGCTCCTTTGCTGCAGGAATACTTCCTGACCAGGGACGCCGACGATTGGGTCGTTGACCTCCAGGCCAACAGCGTGCCCGCCGGTCCCATAAACGACCTGGCCGACGTATTCTCGGACCCCCAGGTGCTGCACCGGGACATGTTCCTGGAAATTCCCCATCCCACCCTGGAGTCCATCAAGCAGACGGGCCTGCCCATCAAGTTCTCCCGCACCCCGGGCGGCCTCGACCAGCATCCGCCCCTGCTTGGAGAACACAATCAGGCCATCCTGCAGGGCCTGGGCTACTCCGAGGCCGAAATCCAGGACCTGTCCGAGAAGGCTGTGATTTAAGCCTGGACCCCTCGTCCCCAATTTTCCAGCACAGAGAGGCGGACCTGCCCAGCGTGGTCAGGTCCGCCATATTGGATTGACAGCAATTGCCATCATGACCCAACTACAACGCTGCAATTGGGCCGGCGAAGACCCCTTGATGATTGAGTACCACGACCGCGAGTGGGGTACGCCATTGCGAGACGACTTGCAGTTGTTCGAGTTCCTGATCCTGGAAGGAGCCCAGGCCGGCCTTAGCTGGCAGACCATCCTGCGCAAGAGGGAAGGATACCGCCGGGCCTTTGCCAATTTCGACCCTCACCGGGTAGCCGCCTTCAATGATGACGACGTCGTCAGGCTTATGGACAACCCCGAAATAGTCCGCAACCGCCAGAAAATCCACGCCGCAATAGGCAATGCCCGCGCCTTTCTAAAGGTGCAAACTGAAGAGGGTAGCTTCTCCGACTTCATCTGGTCTTTTACCGATGGCAAGCCCAACACCTCCTGCAGGACTGCAGCCGACGACACCCCTTCCACCTCGCAGGAATCTGAGAATATGAGCCGTGAACTGCGCCGCAGAGGTTTCAAGTTTGTCGGCCCCACAATCTGCTACGCCTTCATGCAAGCGGCCGGCCTTGTCAACGACCACACCACCAACTGTTTCCGTCACCTCCAGGTCCAGGAAACCCCACATTAACCGGCTTCCCCTGCGTCACCATCTCAACTCCAGCAATTTCACTGAAATCTCATGAATCTTCCCTGCCGTAATACTGTTGTAATTAAGGCTCAATAGAATACAGGTGAAGTTGCCGGCATACCCACGTTATGTAAACAGCATATTAACCGGCAGGCGGAGTTTCCTTAAATATGGACCTTGGGTTAGCTGAACGGGTGGCAATTGTTGGCGGCGCGGGGCTGGAAGTTGGCAAACATGTCGCTATGGCCTTAGCCAGCGAAGGCGCCAGGGTCTCCCTGTGCGCGCGAAATGAAGAGGGGTTGCGACTGGCGGAAATCGAAGTGGCCCGCATCGGCACCCAGCATAACGTCCTCGCTATGCCTGCCGACCTTTCCGAACCCAGGGACATTCGACGGGTGGTGCGCGACACCGTAAACCGCTTCGGCCAGGTTGACATCCTGGTGGTCCGAACCCGTCAGCCCATCCGAGGTGCCCTCGCCGATATCGAAGACAGCGAAATGACTGAAGAGGTGGAACGTCACCTCCTCAGCGCGGTCCGCCTGACCAGGGAAGTCATTCCCTACATGAAACAGGAACACTGGGGCCGCATCATCAACCTCGACCTGGCATCCAGCCAGCAGGTAGTGGAGGGCGGAATACAGGCCACGGCGCGGCAGCTATACCTGATCGGCTACTTCAAGACCCTGGCCCAGGAACTGGCGCCTTTCAACATTACGGTCAACAGCCTTCTGACCGGCGCTCTGGACACCCGGGAACTCAAGGAATACCTGGAGTACCACGCAGTGCACGAGGAAGTGGACCTCGACGAACTGGCGAAGAAGACCGCCAAGCGCGTACCTATGAAGCGCTTTGGCAAGCCCGAGGAGATCGGGGAAATGGTGGCCTTTTTGGCTTCCGAAAAGTCCGGGTACCTCACCGGCGCCACTATATCGGTGGACGGCGGACAGACCCAGAATTAGCCCCCAGCTTCCCGGCATCCCTCTCCCGTCTCGGACCGCTGGCTGGACATGGACTTCCATGGCCCAGAATAGCCTTTAGCGCCACACCGTTTCACAACGCATCAGCAACAGCCTGAGAGGATAGCTGGCATCATCGTCGCCGATTCCTGAGAAATGAGCCCCGGAAGTCAGCGCTTCCGGGGCTCTTCAGTTCTTCGCCAAACGTTTCCTAACCCTGTCCAGGAGACCACTTGTAAACCCGCTTCAGGGTTCCGCCCATCAGGACCTCCCGCTCGGCATCAGACAACTGGTCCGTAACCCGGAACGCCTCCACCCCCTGCTCGTAATTAAGCAGCTTGGTAGCCCGCGTCCAGTCCGTACCCCAGAGGCACCGGTCCAGCCCGTAGGCATCAAAAATCTGCCGCAAAGGCTCCCAGATATCGGAATAGGGGAATGGCTCGTGGGCAAGGGTGCCTGCTCCGGAAATCTTGATAACCACGTTGTCCAAAGCAGCCAGTGACAACACCTCGGGCAGGGCGGCCCAGGGTTCCGCCGGCGCCGGCGGTTCCGGCGGCTGGGGTATGCCCAGGTGGTCAATCACCATTTGGGTGTTCGGGTGCCGCCGGGCCAATTCCCCGAAGAGGCCTAACCTCGTAGAACACATCACGTTAACCGGAACCCCCGCAGCCGCCCCGGCATCCAGTATTTGATTCAGCCCAGGATGGTCGGCCTCAAAGGGTTCCGCAGTCAGCATGATCCGGGCGCCTACCACCCCGGCATTGCCCGTCCACTCCGCCATTTCTTCGGCTATGGAGTCGGAATGGGGGTCAAACGGCCGCACCAGGCCAAACCGGGTGGGATGTTTGGCATATACCTCCAGCGCATAGCTGGCATCGTACCGGTACATGGAAAAGGGCGATATCAGAATTGCCCCGTCCACACCCACGGCATCCATGGCCGCCACCATATCATCTCCGGTAACCTCGTCCGGTCCCTGCAGGAAACCCACCCAGGGACGCTCCGGCTGGTTTCGCTCGTAGCAGTGAACCTGGCAATCAATGGTTTGCATATTCGAAGTAGTCATTCCTCAACTCCTTCCGGTTAGTCTTGGCCTGCGCAATGGTTAGCGCCATATAGCGATGCCGCACAGTATGCCACATCCCGCAACCTCCCAGAGGTGAGACGCAAGAAGCCCTTGAAGAATTTCTCCGCTCCAGGAGATCTCCGAAGAAGTATGTCAGCGAGGCCGATGAACTGTCATAGCGAAAAAGCATTTGGGGGTGCTTCGGGCTGAAGCAGTTTAGCCAGGCGACCCTGGCTCATTGTCACCGCCAAGGCCGGGGGATTATATTACCGCCAAGCCACAGCATAAAATAACCTCGGAGAAAATGAGCATGACCAATAACACCGAAGACAATCCCCGTCCGCTGGAGGGGCTTCGAGTCCTGGACGCTACCCACATCGTCGCCGGTCCCTTCTGCGCCATGATCCTGGCCGACATGGGCGCTGAGGTAATCAAGATTGAACGCACCCGTGTGGGGGAAAGGGCCCGCCTCAACGAACCCTTCGTTGAGAGCGCGGACGGCCAGAAAGTCAGCGCCCGCTTCCTGGCCATCAACCGCAACAAGAAGAGCATAACCCTGGACCTGCGCAATGCCCGGGGCAAGGAAATATTCGAAACCCTGGTCACTGAGTCCGACGTCCTGCTGGACAACTGGGGCCCCGGTGCCCTGCGCCGCCTTGACCTGGGATACGAGCACCTGCGCCAGTTGAATCCCCGACTGATCTACGCCAGCATAACGGGCTTCGGTGACAGCGACGGCCTGCGGGGCCCCTACTCCGACTGGCCGGCCAACAACCCCTGTGTCCAGGGCATGGGGGGCTGGATGGAAATTACCGGCGCACCCGACGGTCCTCCTCAAATGGTTGGCGACAACATCGGTGACTCGGTTCCCGGCGTCTGGACAGCCCTGGGCATAATGATGGCGCTGGAAACCCGCCGCAAGACGGGACGAGGCCAGCACCTGGACATGGCGATGTACGACTGCATGGTGGCCCACACCACCAGCATCATGCCCTTCTACCAGGCCACCGGTCAGGTAACGACCCGCGCCCGGGAAAACATGATCACCGCCCAGCTGGCACTGAAGGCCTCCGATGGCTACGCGGTCCTGGCTGGCTCAGGTGGCGGCGGCGGCAAATGGGAGGGTCTCTGGCGGCTTATTGGACGGGAAGAACTGATTGAAGACCCCCGATTCCTGGGGCAGGGCATTACCGGCGAGTTCTATTTCAACCACATTGTTCCGGCCATTGAGGAATGGTCCCGGCAAGTCCCCAAGCTGGAAATTGCCCAGAAGCTTATCGAGCTGGGCTTCTCCATGGGCGTAGTGCAGGACGCTGCCGACCTGGATCAGTGCCCGCACCTGGCAGCCCGCAAGATGTTTGTGGAATGCAAAGATTCCCTCGGCGGGCCCTTCCCCACCCGAAACAACCCCAACCCGCCCGCCGAGGTCCCCCCGGCGGCCCTTCCCGCACCGTAAACACCCCAACCCGCCTGACAGAGTCTCCCGACACTGCCGCCGCTCCTCCCCCATTGCTGGGCTCCAACAACGAGGAAATCCTCTGCAGCATAGGTGGGGTATCCCCGGACGAACTGGAGCAGTTGCGGGAGGAGGGTGTCGTCTGACATACAACGGCATGAACTGTAAAATGAACAAATGCTGAGGGGAGAAAGACGAGACCAGAAACGCACCCGCCGGGTCGAAAAGAAGCGGCGCAAGAGTAACCGCAAGGCCCTGCAGGTAATCATCGACGCAGCGGCTAAGCGCCGGAACCGGCGCCCCGGCGTGCAGGCTCGTGTTGAGTAATCCGGGGTGTCCCGCTAGAATTAAGAGCGAAATTTACCTCACAAACCAGACCTACGGAGCTGCCCCTTGTACCAGGCCCCAAGAGGAACCGCAGACCTGCTCCCCGAGGAGCAGAAGTACCGGCGATATATCGAATCCAGGGCAGTTGCCCTGGCCCGCAGCTATGGATATGGCCGTATTGACAGCCCAGTGTTTGAGGACGCCGGGCTTTTTGTCCGCTCGGTCGGTGAAGGTACAGACATCGTCGAGAAGGAAATGTACACCTTCGAGGACCGGGGCGGAGACCTGGTAACCCTTCGCCCGGAGGGCACCGCGCCAGTCTGCCGTGCTTACCTCGAGCACGGGATGCACAACCTGCCTCAGCCCGTCCGCATGTACTACTTTTGTCCCGTATTTCGGTACGAGCGTCCTCAGGCAGGCCGCTTCCGCCAGCACCACCAGTTCGGGGTGGAGGTACTGGGTGACGCCAACCCTGCGGTAGACGCGGAAGTAATCGAGCTGGCATGGCGGCTGATGCACTCCCTGGGTCTGACCCACATTCAATTGTTTATCAACAGCATCGGCGACCGGGAAAGCCGGCCCCAATACATCGAAGAGCTGAAATCCTATTATTCCCAGCACTATGAGCGCCTGTGCCAGGACTGCCGCTCCCGTCTGGAACGCAACCCCTTGCGGCTGCTGGACTGCAAGGTCGAAAGCTGTCGCGGAATTGGTGAAGCAGCTCCGCGCTCCGTCGACCACCTCGACCCAGAAAGCCTGGACCACTGGGACAAGCTGCAGTCCTACCTTGCCGCCATGGACATTCCCTTCCAGGTTGACCACCGGCTGGTAAGAGGCCTGGACTATTATTCCCGGACTGTTTTCGAAATACAGCCTGAGGATGCCGGCGCTCAATCCACCATTTGCGGTGGAGGCCGCTATGACGGTCTCATCGAACAACTGGGTGGCCGCCCCACTCCGGGAATCGGCTTCGGTTCCGGCCTGGAACGACTCACCCTGAACTTGAAACGAAGCGGAGTGGAGGTGCCCGACGAACCCTCACCTTCCTACCTGGTCGCTAACGTGGGCGACGATGCCCGTCTCCACGCCCTGGAACTGGCGTCTCGAATTCGCCGTGCCGGGGCCGGGGCCATTCTCAGCAGCGGTTCCCGTGCCCTGCGGGGGCAAATGCGCCAGGCCAACGCCCTGGGCATACCCTACGTGCTCATCCTGGGCGACGACGAAATCAGCCGCGGCGAGGTGGTAATCAGGGACATGGCAACCTCAACCCAGGAAACCAGTCCTATGGCAGACTTCCTGCAGTCGTTGGAGGCAAACGGCCAGTAGATTTTCGGCCGCTTACCAACGACGTCCGGATTCGCCTCCCACAACTTGCCTTGCAAGCGGTTGCAAATGGGTTGACCCTCGGCTCTTCGCTCTCGTGGGTCCGGCTATTGTCTGTGCCCTCATGCTTTGGGCGACGGCTTGCGATTGGAACGACAACTCAGCCGCTCAATTCAGGAATCCCGACGACTCGGCCTCTCACCTGAACCTGGCTTTCCTTGGGCCCCCTCGTAGCACTCTTCCGCCGCCACCTACTCCGTGGAGCCTGCCAATACCTGCTGTCCCAAATGATGTCACCGAGGACCCACTCGTTATCGTCCCTGCAATTCGCTCAACCCCTGGGCCTCTATCCCTGGAGAAACACGCCACCCCTCAAGCATCTACACCTGCTACAACCAATGCGGCGAAGGTCTTCCTCCCAACCCCTGCAGCCGCGGATATCAGTACAATCACAGTCCCTATACCCCTTCGGCCCGCTACCCCAGCCCCAACTCCCACACCGCAAGCCCCCGCCACCGCAACCAACCTCCCCGCTCCAACCGGAGTGCTACTTCATACCCCGACTCCTTCCCCCACGCCCACTCTGACCCCGACTCCCACTGCCACATTGGCGCCGGAATTGACAGTCCCCTTGGTTCTTGAATCCTATTCCGAAGCTGTGGAGACCGGGCAAGAGTTTCAACTAACGGTTAAGGTCGAGGCTGGGCACACGAGACCCGTCGATGCCGCCCAGATTTACCTTGACTTTGACCACACCACTCTTGAGGTAGTGGCCATTCGACCTGGACCACACCTTGGATACCTGCTGCAGTCATCGTGGGACAACAGCCGTGGTCGCCTGGCCTACGCTGCCGGCACCCTGGGTAATCCCCTTGAGTTCCCCTTCACATTCTGCAATGTGGTATTCCGAGCCAAGGCCCCAACAGTGAGGGGTAGCACCCTGGTCCAATTCGAAGACCTGCGGCCCCCTCGTCAATCAAAAGCCATCTACCGTGGCCTGGATGTCACGGGGCACCTGACCTCAGTGCGGATACGAGTGCGTTAGTTTCTACACTCCCCAGCCCACCGAAACCCATTGCAACCCAGGATTCCCTTCGTCGCCAGCCACAGCAATCCACCGGGACGCCACACTGGTCCCAATGACGACCAGATCGTCCTGCCACCCAGAAAAATACTGACACTTGCCTCTTGATTCTCGCTCCAGGATATTAGAACATTTGAGCCAGCACCGGTGGCGGCAAGAGTTAATGGAATTACCGTCACAAACGAACATGTGGAGGATGACGATGCAGGAAGCAATTGCACAGGGAATGAACATTTACTACCGGGGCTACGTGGTTCACGAAGACGTTCCGAAGGTCTGCTACACCATTTATGACCGCCGCCCGGACCGCGTAGAACTGGCCACCGTTGGAACTTCTCGAGAAGCCATGAAATGGGTGGATTGCCGGATTGCCATAGAGGAGAAGTTGCGGGATACCCGGGTTACTGTCGATGAACTTCTTAGCCTGGCCAGGAGCGCAGTGGTCGTCTATTAGCCGGCGCGCGGTACCGAATCCTAATGCTAGATTATTGATTTCCCTACTTCGTCCTAACACCTGTCAGCCCGGCTGGGCCGACCCAGGACACAGTAATCTTTCCTGCCGCAAGACCACCAATTCTTCGGTGCTGTCCATCTTCCGGGAGCATTAAATCAGACTATTGATCTGGCTCGCCAAATATTTCGGGGTAGAGCCTTTTCAAGACTTGGTTCTCATGGTATTCACGTGTGGCTCCCCGCAAGGGGTGCCGAAAGAAACTGCGAACAGGCGAAAGCATTTCCCAGGCGTCGAGTAGCCCCCTCTTCCAATAAGGAGGTGCAAGCAAGAGCAGGGCCAACGTGACCGGTATGCCAATGGCGAGGCAAATAGGCTTAGAAGTGATAGAGACCCCACCGGCCTTTATCGGGTTCGGCTCATTATTCCTGTGGGTGTTTACTGCTGCGAACCCATTTAGCAGATAGCAGAAGATGTACCCCAAGCCTACGATAACGCCATAAACAGCCGCGAGCAGCACAATTCCCGGTACGAGTGAAGACTTCCTCTCGTCCAGAATTGCTTCGATTTCGGGTCCAAGAAACACTCCTATGACATCCAGGGATGCTAAGCTGCCCAGAAGGATCAGGACGAATGTTGTTAGCCCCCAAAATGCCCCCCTAAAGAGAGCATTCGCCGCTCCAATCCTCATCATCCATTTAATGCGGGAAGTAAAGACATAGTCTTGATACAGTCCACGCGGTGTCCTAAATAATGATGAAATGCTAAAAAGGATACCCCAGGCCACTAAACTAACAGCGAGCATCGAATTGACGAGGAATATCTCAACAGTAACCCCCGTGTCCCCAATGGTAGCGCTGACGCCTGGGTCGGCAGCGGGTCTTGGGCTTGGTTCAGACGAAACCGCATAATAGAGGTATAGCAGGGAGAGCGGAAGAGCAAACAAAAAAGCCTTCACACGGCGAGACAACTTTCGCAGTGTGCGCCAAAGCCCACGGACGGCCCGCACAGGCCAGACGACAACGACGATGCAAGCACGTATGAACTTCATTCTTTTTCCTGTCCCGCCGTTCCCAAGTCCTCCCCTATCCTTTGCACGACTTGGTTGATCTTCCCCCAAATTTCCTCTTCGGGTTCTCGCTCGCTCACTCCGGCAATGAATGGGAAGTCCCCACCCCCTCGGCTGACCTCGTACCCGTAGGGGCGTGAAGCTCCTACCAACGCTAGGCAGAATGCTTCGTCGTTGGAGCCAAGAACAACAAACGCGGGTGGCCTTCGGACGAACAGGAATCTGAGCAAGAACTGAACAGCAGAAGAATATTCGCCTTCCTCGGAGACGTCAGCAAGGACAATGTCGAACTCACCCATTGTGTCGAAATTCGGTATCTGCTGGGAAGCGTCAAGGGAAGCGACAACATCTATTCCTGCGGCCTCGATGGCCCGTACAAGAGACCCACCGCCAAAGTGAAATTCAGCCACCCGAATGGTGGCCGAAGGCGTGGGTGTTGGCGTGGTTGCAGCGTCAACTAAGTCGCGGAATTCCTGCTTGGGTTGTTGCTCAGTCATGGCTGCGGTTAGCTCCTTGATATATAATGGTGGTAGCATGGAGGGAAGTGGGTCAAGGAGCGTGCAGATGGACAAACTGCCACCAATTGATCCTACCAACATCCCAGAGTGGAAACCAGATGAACGCACCAAGAAGCTTAAGGCCGCACTAGTCAAGGACGGACTCTTACCTCCGCCCAATGACCCCAAGTCCCCGGACCCCGGTAGCTAGCAAAATCAAAATCACTCACCCCCTCCATACTACCACTGTGATGAGAAAGCGGTGGCCCGACAGCTACCGCCAAAACTGAGCCGGGAGAATACCCCATGGGGTATTCTCTGACTCTCTGTAAGTATAGACCAGACGTTATATTTTGTGCAACTGCCAAATTGCACACTATATACTGCACATCTAGACAAAATTAAGGCCCCGGGCATCAACCGCCCGGGGCTTTGTGAATGTCCACTTGGGGCGGGCCTATCTTCGGTCCCACACCGCCGGTTTCGAGTTCACCAGTTCTTTCCAAGGCAAGGTTCGGCCTTCGGCCATGTCCAAGAGTAGCCCGATGGTTTTCGGGCCGTTGCCCGGGCCCAGGTTATTGCGGAAAGTTGATTCGTCCAAGTAGCGTTGTGCGTTCTTTGCTGGAAGGTAATGGTGGACGCCGTGATATTTTCTTTTCAACTGGGACCAATGCCCCTCGATAGCGTTGGTAGTGAATCCTTCCTCGTCCACGTATTGGCCGTCTTCGTGGATGACCACCTTGTGGATGTAACCGAACTCGGAAAGGCGAGAATATCCGGGATGGCCGTCCGTAACGACTATGCTCCCGGGCTTCACATTAGTCATTACGAAGTCGAGCCTTGCCACGTTGGTATTCTTGAGGAGTTGCTCGACAGCGACGTTGCCATATTCGTCAATCGCCCCGATGATAGCGATCTTGTTGGCCATGCCGTCCCCACCGTACTTCTTCCGCCTCTTCTTGGGCATGTTCTTGAACTTTCCGCCGAAATAGGTCTCGTCGATCTGGACGAGGCCCGAAAGGAGCGGAAGCTCCGTGTCCTTGGCCATGCGGCGCACCCTTTGACCAAGGAACCAGGCCGTGCGTAGGCCGGTTTTGAGGGATGCGTGCATCTTGCGACCAGAACTGCCTTTGCTCTCGGTGAGCATGAAGTGTATGTAGAGGAGGAACTTGCGAACGGATAGGTTGCTGTGCTCCATTGGCGTCCCAATCTTCACGCTGAAATACTTCTTGCACTCACGGCATCTGTGGCTAAGGGGTTTACCCGAGGCAACCTTGTAACAACCCGTGCCGCCGCACCGGGGGCAACGGAGGCCATCCCGCCACCTGTGGTTTTCGTACCACTCAAGAGCACTGGCCTCCGTGGGCCAGAACCCGAAAAATTCCTCGATGCCAATAACATCGTTTTCTTCTTTCCAAGTGGGAGGCCCGGCCCGGCGGTTGGGGTTTAGGTCGTCGTTGTCCTGGGTTCCAATTGCGGTGTTCGTTGTCATCGGCACCCCCTATGCCTTTACTTACCTAAATTCTAACATAAGCAATGCCAATGTGTCAATATTCTTTATCACCTGCCTTTATTGTGATTGTGCAGACAGCTTTCTTTTTCAGACTTGCAGGAAATGGCGGTGCTTGAACCATTGGGTGTTAGCCATACTTATTATCCTTGTCTCAATGGCTTTTCTGTGTACGGGTCTGGGAACTACAAAGAACACCCTGGCCGTACCCCTGCTGAACCACAAGGCTATCGGGTCCCGGTCTAGTCCAAGTCCTTCTTTTAGTTCCGTTTTCTTGGCTCTGACCATCTCGTGGCCCTTCTTGTCCATCACGCTCTGTTGGTACATCACCAAGCTCTTGTTATCGTCCCAGAGGGTTTTTAGGTCGTTGAGGCACGTGTACTTTGGCCCTCTCTCCGAGTGAAGGCCAACGCTCTTTGGAATAAGCCCATTGTCCGGGTCTACACACACAAGCTGGGCGTCCTTCATTGTCTTGTGGGCACCGGCGAACCACTCCGCCCTGGCGCTCCGCCTTGTCGCTGGCTTTATATCTCTTGGAAAATAGAACAAAGGGCTGTAATAGAGCGCGTCTTTAGGGAGAAGTTCGGCTTCCTCGGCACAGTGAACACACCTTGCATCCGCAAAGACCAAATCTCTCAATTTCTCCCACAGGCAAGGGTCACAACCTATATATTCGCTTTTGTCGTCCCTAGCTGTCCGCTTGAGGTAGTCAATATACCGCCCGTCCCCGTTGTGTTCCCTTGGGTCGTGGCTCAGATACCAGATGACTCCCAGCCTGAGCCGGTCTCCCTCGTCGTCCGCAGTTTCACCGGAAAGATAGCGGAGTAATCCGTGCTTCGCAAAATCCCCCACGTCGCCAACGTAACGATTCTGCATAAACAACCTCCTTTGGCTTATGATTTCAAACCCCTGTTTCCTTTGTAAATGGCAACGGCGACTCCGCACCCGGATATTGCCAACGCGAGGGTGTAGACAAGACCTCGTCGGCCCAAAGTCACTGTGGCCACAGCCCCGGCCAATATGAACCCTAGAATGTTGACCCGCGCTATAACTCTCATGGTGCAAGCCCTCCAAGCCCTCCAAGCCCACGCCTATTGCTGGCACATGCCCATGTCCAGGGCTAACCCTCCAATGTCTCGCCGGAGGACAGCAGGGCGGGCGATGAATTCCTTCATCTCGCCCCACTCCCCAAAACAGACAAACAACACTCGGAAGTCAAGGAATACGCCCCGAGGGCACTGCCAAAATCGAAACCGTTGCTCAAGTGGTAAAGCGTGAGAATGACATAAACAACAATTACGGAAATGATGGTGATTCTGATAGCGTTTTCCATCTTGACTCCCTTCTTCAATTACTCCCCCCTTCGTCCGTTCCCTGGTCCAACAAGTTGACCCCAAAAGGCACGCAATCCTCCGTGCTAACCCTCGCCGGACCCTGGGAGCCGAAGCCTGTACCAATCCCGATCACCACGCAATCGGCCTCAACCACATCCCCAATGTCGTGGGACGCCACCCATTTCTCCCAAGCGCGGTGTGCGTCGGGGTGTCGGCCAGCAGTCGCCCAGCCCCAGGCAATCATGCGGATTTCGGAGTTGTTCCTGAGGTCGATGGAGGAGAGGATTCCTGATCCTTCAATGGACTCAGCGACGCCGCCAATCCTGATGCGCTCCCCGATGTACTTGTTCTCGGCGCGGATCGGGTTGGCCTTGTAGGTGTCCTGAATCTCGCGGACGTTCTGGCAACCTTCGCAGTCTGAACCACTAAGGCCAGAGGCCAATGTTGAGCATCCAACGAGGAAAACGAAGAGGAACAGGAAAAGAAGAGTCAGAAGCGGAAAAAGTCTGGTCAAAAAGGGTGCCCCCTGCAACTAGGATGGGTTAGCTGCGACACTTCCCCAAACAAAGAGCGCGACAGGGGGCATGGGGCTGAACCCACGCCGTTGGGATGCGCTCTTTTGTAGCTCCAGGAGGCCCGAGGAAGTGTCGCAACCCCATTGCACCATAGGGGATGATAGCCTGTCAATTATCGAGGTTGGGTTATGGTAGAATGCGGAAACTACATGTGCGGCTCTGGGTGTTGACTTGGGGAGCCTAAGCCAAGGGGAGAGAAGATGGACTTCTTCGTGAACATAGACGGAGGCGGCAGTCGGAGGTCCGGCACGATTCACACGAAAGACTGCACCTGGACAAACCCCGTTGTGAAGGCGTCGCCCGCGGAGTTCTGGTTCGGGACCCTGACACTTGACGCCGCCCGCAGGATTGTGGCAAGTCTGGGGGCGGAAGAGAACATCCACACTTTCTGCATAGACAGGGAAACATTGAGTCCCCGCATAAGAAATTGACGGAGCCTCCTGTTACTGCCCTTGCAAGTGGGAGAACGACATCAAGGATGAATTCATTCGTTGTTACATGGCGTGACGTCGTTCGTGTTGGATGACGCGGACACCTACGCAACAGTCAAGGCCGACTACGACCTGGTTCGCAATGTTATCAGAGAACAGGGTTTCGGCCATTTGACGGGGTACATGGGAACGCTTATCCAGCCCCGCACAAAAGGCAGTGGCCACGGCAGCACGTCCCGGGCCTTCTACGCCAGAACACAGTTTGTGGCCACATTGCTTAACTTGTGACAAATCACAAGCTAAGTGGGGGGCACCCGAGCACCGGACAAACAACAACAGCCCAGTTACTAAGCTGGGCCTTGCTTTAGTTCGTTCCACAGCCTCCAAAACCACCCGCCTTTCGTTGGCTGTCATTTCCTTAACACACGCTAAGGCCAGCTCTTATAACGAATAGTCCGCCAGAGTGCCTTTACATAGTAGCTCGGGACCAAGAGGCACGTTAGACCAAAAGAAGGTGGAAAATGAACAAGCAAGACCGCTTTCGTCGGCAAATATTGAGGGCAATCGAGGACTTTGAGGGAGACCTATACATTGCTGGTGATCTCAGCTACTCCCACTCTGCTTACATGTTCTTTGACCCGTTCATGGATGAATTCTTGAAAATAGTGAAGGACGTGGACATCAGCCTCCAGTGGGCCTACAGCAGCCTGGGCCGTATGACCGGTCAACATATCGAAATTTTGGACGAGTCCGAAACTGTTAGCGAGAGACAAATTCCTGAAAAAGACGCAATCTTGGAGTGGGCCCGTATATACTATCTGGTGATAACGTCAGAGGGTTACGAACTCTTGGACGAACTTGAGCATCCCGCGAGGAACTGGATAAGCCAGAATTGGTTCCCTCTAGCTGTGGCAATCTCAGCTTTGGTCGTAAGTGTGGGGTCTGTGGTGATTAATTTGCTTGGCTGAATGATCCAAGTTGGGCGGCGTCTAAAATGTCGTCCAATCCCAGGCACGGTCGCGGTGAAGAAAGGTGGAGAAAGTACATGATTACTCTCTGGGGCACACTGGGAATAGCGTTCTTCGTGGCCGGCATAGCATTCTTAGTGAGGTGGGCATTAACCGCGAAGGGCACAAACCAGAACCAGAACCGGAGCAACGTTACTGCCCAGCAAGCAGGAACCGCTGAGCCGCGCGCGCCAAGGCCAGCCGACTACGAAAAGGATAATACAGGTCTTAGGCGGCTTCTTCTGGCATTGGCTGTCGCTTGCTTCGTAACCAGCTTCTTATTCCTTCACCAAGCAGGTCTCCTGCCAATATGATCAGGCCGAACACGGCTCCTGTTGCTGCTACTGTAGCAAGGATGAGGTAGTAGAACTGCGCGTAGGTCATCTCAATCATGCGTGTGCCTCCCTCCGTAAAACCAATAATCGAAGTCTGAGAGAATGAGGTGGCAAAAGAGGGGGGCCGCGTTCCCGATGCGAACTTCGCTTGCAGAAAGCTTGCAGGCCAGGAGTAAGGCACAAAAAATCCGCCCATCGAGGGGCGGAGATTCTGGGTACACTGGGCCTGATATCTCGGCGGCTGGTCATATTGATAACCTATAATCTAGCATTGGGATTCGGTACCCCGGCGCGCCAGTTAACGGTTCATGCTACCAACGCCAGTTCCGGTATTTCATCCCACATCTCGGGCATTTCTTCCAGCCATTTTACCTAGTTTAACGATGTAAATGGCCTTTGCTTGCCACTGCATCGCAAGGTATGATAAAAAAGATGCTAGGTATCACAGAAAACCAAGGAGGGGATGGGATGAACAAGCTAGTGTATCGAATAGCGGCTACTGCAAGCCTGCTGGCTTTGTTGGGTCTGGTCAGCGTCGCCTGCGGCCTGGGCCAATCTGATGACGACACGTTCAGAATTGGGGTAATGGAGTCTCTCACCGGCCCCGGGGAAACTTACGGTACGGTAATTAACCAGTCCAAGGAAATGGCTGTAGCGGAAATCAATGATGCCGGCGGCATCAACGGTACGCCCATGGAACTGGTCGTTGAAGACTCCAAGTGTGGAGCCCAGGACGCCATCACCGCCTACAACAAGCTGACCGACGTGGACGGTGTCAAGATCATTCTGGGAACCTCCTGCAGTGGGGCCATGCTCGGGGCAGCTCCTCTTGCGGAAGAAGACGGCGTTGTTCTTTTCTCCGCATCAGCAACCAGCCCTGACATTGAAGGTGCAGGTGACTACATCTTCCGCACCGCCATCAACGACGCAAAACTGGGAGTAGATGCCGGCAATACCATGTGGGTTGACGGAGTCCGTACTCTCGCCACCATCAACGAAAGTACCGATTACGCCGAGGGCGTCCAGAAAACCTCAGTGGAACAGTTTGAAAAACTGGGGGGCTCAGTTGTCGCCAGTGAAAAGTACGCCTCCGACGTTACCGATTTCAGGACCCAGTTGACCAAGCTCCTGGGCGCCAATCCGGACGCAATCCTGCTGGCAGCCCAGTCCGAGTTCACCGGCGGCACCATCATCAAGCAGTCTCGGGAACTGGGGTACACGGGCCCCTTTTACACTGAAGTAGTCCCCACCGGCACCACTGCCCTGGAAATTGCCGGGGATAGCGCTACCGGCGTCAAGGCCATCATCCCCAGCCCTGACCTGGAAACCCAGAAGGGAAAAGAATTCCTTGACAACTTCCGGACCCGATACGGTTACGTGACTCTCCCCTGGTTTATCGGGTCGGCTTATGACACGGTCCACATTGCGGCCCACTGTCTGGAGCAGACCGGCGACGATCAGGACGCCGATGGCTTCAGGGATTGCCTCTACGGCCTGTCTTGGAGCGGCACCATCGGGGACGGCTACACCTTCGACAGCAACGGCGAGGTGGTGGGGCTTTCGAACGCAGTGGTAGAAGTTCTGCCCCTCAACGAAAGGACCGAGGAAAACAATGGCTACAAAGTCCTCGGTGCCGCCCCAACGCCATAACCGGGACAGTTGCAAGCCAAATAAAAAAGGGGATTGGCCACGCAAGTTTGGGCCAATCCCCAAGTTTTAAATCGGCCAGTCAGATTTTGCCTGGACGATTGATCGAGTAGTCATACCTGATCCTTGATCTTCACCTTCGAAGCGCTACCACATTGCTATTCGCCCTTTAAATGGTAACTCCCCGTCTGGATCTAAGATCGGCGCAATTTGGACAACCGGACAGCATTCCCGAATGACAGGCGCTCCCGGCTGGCGCAGGCGAGAAACTGATGCTGAAACAGGTTAAACTGGAATAAACGTATCAGAACTGGCGAGAAACCCTTTGCTGAACTACTTTTCCCGCAAGGAAAGACTGATAGCCTTTCTCCTTGTAGCCATTGTGCTCATATACATTGGCTGGCGGTCTATTTCTTCGCCCGAACAGGCTATGCAGTTCGGTTTCAACGGGCTCTCGGTAGGGGCGGTTTACGCCCTGATGGCCATCGGTTTCACCCTGGTTTACAGCACCGTCTGGTTCTTCGACCTCTATTACGGCGCCGCAGCAGCCCTGGGAGCCTACGGCGTGTTCTACCTGAGGTCGCAGGAATGGCTGGGCGGTCAATACCAGGTCAACACTCCTGTCGTTAACATTATTCTGGCCCTCGTAGTTGCCGGAGTGGCTGCCTGGGTGCTTCACGCGATCCTTTACAGCAGGCTCCGAGAGCGAGTAGATCCCACGACGCTCAGAATAGTCGGCGGGCTGCTGGCCATAGCACTCGGGGCTTACACCGGGCTCGTCTTGACCTTTCCCAGCCACCTCCACGTTACTTTCGGCCCGGTCGCAGCTTTAATTGTCGGGGTCGCAGCAATCTGGGGCCTCAGGTTACTGTTCGAAAGGCTGAATGGGGGAAGAGGTCACCTGGCTTTCCAGGCCATTGCAGTCTTGATCGGTGCGGCCCTGGCTATCTACATTGGGATCTTCCTGGTGAACTCTCCGGGCAGTAAGCTTTATCTCTCCTGGGCGGTTTCCTGTCTTATAGCCGGCACGGTAGGTCTGGCTCTTTATCGGGGCTTGTACGTTAGAATGCGCCAGCGGTCCCGGTCTCCACTGATTATGTTGGTGGCCTCCCTGGGCATTCTTCTGGCTCTTACTGCCTGCATTTCCATTGTTTTCCAAAGCGCGCCTCGGCCCCTGCCCGACCCCTTCGGCAGTGTCCCGTGGACCATTGGCGGAGCAAATATCAAGGGCTTCAATTTCTTCGCCATTGGAGTGGCTATTGTCGGATTCCTAGCGCTCTTGTCAGTCCTGAAGTGGACCTCTTTTGGCAGGGCCGTACGCGCCATCGGCGACGACGAAGAAGTAGCCAGGGTGGTAGGCATCAATACTACTGTCATTATCGCCATCGTCTTCTTCGTTGGCGCCGCCTTCGCGGCAATGGCGGGAATACTCAGCGGCCATGACACCGCCATTCAACCCCGCATGGGTTTGCTGCTCATGCTGAAGGGCTGGATAGCGTCCGTCGTAGGGGGAATTGGCAACCTGTACGGCGCCATACTGGGCGGTTTCATGCTGGGTCTGATCGAACAGTTCGCAATCTGGGACCTGGCTGGTGAGTGGAAGGACGTGGTGGCATTCGGGCTGTTAATCCTTTTCCTTTCTTTCTGGCCCCGGGGCCTCCTGCCGAGGAAGTAGAACTGTGATGATGAGACCACCAGGCTGGCAGCGAATCACAACGGTTTTGCGGAACCCCCGTGAAGCTTTGACTCTGTCTCGGGGCAACATTGAACTGTGGGCCAACTTGCTTATCATCCTCTGCGCCCTGGTGTTCATGGTGTTGAAGGGCGCAACATTCGCGGTAACTCTGGGCACCGTATTTGGCATTTGGGCCATGCTCTCGATAAGCCTTAACCTGGTGGTGGGATATACGGGGCTGCTTTCCGTCGGCCACATTGGGTTCTTTGGATTGGGGGCATATACCGTGGCCATTCTGACTTCCACCACTGCCTACGAGAACCTGCGCACCGGGGAGATTCCAACCTTCGGCTGGCCCTTCTTCGCCGCTCTGCCCGTGGCTGTTCTGGTCGCCGGCCTGGTTGCTCTGCTGGTGGGCATAGCCTTCAACCGGTTCCGCGACGACATATACGTTCTCGTCTCCTTTGGCTTTGCAATAATATCCTTCAACGTATTTCTCAACTTCAGGGCACTGACTCGCGGGGCTTTTGGCATTCACGACGTTGCCCGTCCCCAGATTGGCAACTGGGTGTTCGACACTGAACTGGAACTGATGCTGGTCTCCCTGGTCCTGCTGGCCATTGTCGTGGGAATATCCTGGTTTATCGTTTCGTCTTCCTTCGGCAGGGTGCTGAAAGCCATTCGCGAGGACGAACAGGTGGCAGAGGTCTTTGGGTACCGCGCTACCCATTACAAGCTTGCTGTCTGGGTGATATCGGCCATGATGACGGGACTGGCCGGCGGCATGTTCTCCAGTTGGACTACGTTCATTGACCCTAATTCATTTATCCTGCTTGAGTCTATTCTGCTGGTTTCAATTGTGATTCTCGGCGGACTGGCCACCATATGGGGGTCCCTGCTGGGGGCTCTCGCCTTCGTGCTGCTGGAGGAGGGCATGCGCTTTCTGCCCTTCCTGCCCCAGGAATACGTGGGCCAGGCACGCCAGGTGGTCCTGGGGGTACTGCTGGTAGTATTGATGATGTTCAGGCCGCAAGGCCTAGTTGGAAGGTTCAAGCTATGAGTGAATCTCCCGGCCAAAGGGACAACTACATCCTGGAAACCCTTGACATCTCCAAGCATTTTGGGGGAGTCTCGGCCGTTGACGGCCTTAGTATTTCCATTCCCCGGCGGGGCGTGACCAGTATCGTCGGGCCCAACGGTTCCGGAAAATCCACCCTGATAAACCTGCTCAGCGGTACTCTTCCCCTGGACGAAGGGATCGTCGTCATAGATGGGAAGCGGCTTCGGACTATCCACGCTTATGAGACGCCCGATCACAGCATTACCCGAACCTTCCAGGAGGTTCGCCTGTTTGACCAGATCAGCGTTCTGGACAACATTTTGGTAGTGCTGACCACTCGCAAGTTCTGGGCTGCGGTATTTGAGCGAACTAACCGCCAGTATCGGGCAAGGGCGCAGGAAATCCTGGAGCAAGTGGGCATGTGGGAAAAGCGGGACGCACTGGCCATGGACCTGTCTTACGGGCAGCGCAAGCTTCTGGAGATCGGACGGGCGATGGCCCTGAACGTGAACATTTACCTCCTGGACGAACCTTTTGCCGGCTTGTTCCCCCAGATGCTGGAACGGGTTAAGGTGCTTCTCAAGGGTATGCGGGAGCAGGGACGCACCATAATTTTCGTTTCCCACAACATGGAAATCGTGCGGGAAATGGCCGACCATCTGATTGTTCTGGACGGAGGCAAACTGCTCCTTGCTGGCGAAGTTGAAGATGTCCTGAACCAGCCGGAAGTAATTTCAGCTTATTTGGGAACCTGAGGATCGACTGCGAGTGCGTAGTCCCTGAAGTGACTGCAACATGGAACAGCATTCTTCCACAACCGAAATCAGGCCGCACACAGCCAGCGAGGGCATGACCCTCGAGTTAAGGGATGTGTCGGTCCACTTCGGGGCTGTAGCAGCCTTGCAGAACGTCAGCCTGGGAGTGACCACGGGAGAACTGGCGGCAGTTATGGGACCCAACGGGGCCGGGAAGTCAACCGTATTGAAAGCCATCATGGGACTGGCTCCCGTAACCGGCGGCCAGGTCTTCTGGCGCGGGGCGCCCCTTATGGCCGCTACCCACGAGATTGTAAAGCAGGGAATTTCTTTCGTGCCCCAGGGACGGCGCGTGTTCACCCATTTGTCTGTTTCGGAAAACCTGGAACTCGGCTGCCTCTACCTGAATGACCGGGCGGAACAGCAGCGGCGGCTGGATTCAGTGCTGGAACTTTTTCCCGTTCTCTACGATAAGCGGCGGGATATGGCCAGCCAGATGTCCGGCGGGCAGCAACAGATGCTGGCCCTGGGCCGAGGGCTAATGGCCAACCCCGAAGCCTTGCTGTTGGACGAACCCACCCTCGGACTGGCTCCAATCATCGTTAAAGAGGTATTCGAGAAGGTCCACGAAATCAACGAAAAGCTCCAGACCACCATCTTCGTAGTTGAGCACAACATCAACGGTGTCCTGGACATTGCCAATCGCGCCTATGTCCTTGACAAGGGTCGCCTGGTGCACAGTGGCACCCCGCAGTCCGTCCAGGAAACCAACATTCTCACCGACGTCTTTCTCGGTCGCCTTGGAGGAGAGTCTGAAGACGAGCTTTAGTCCACGCTCATTCTGTAAATGCCCTGACGCCCCTTTGACCACGTTATTATGAACTCTGACTTCCTGAACCGCCGCATAGTTGACCTGAGCCACCCCCTGAACCCTTCGGCGCCTTGCTGGCCCGGCGACCCTGTTCCTGAATTTGAAACGCTGGCACACCCCGACACAGACGGCTTCTTCCTGCGGCGCTTCTCCCTGGGCGAACATACCGGCACCCACGTCAATGCCCCGGCCAGCTTCCATCCCGGCGGCGCCAGCATCGACGAATACCCACCTTCCAGCTTTGTGGTTCCAGCCATAGTCATAGACGCGCGGCCACGGGCGCTCGCCAACCCCGACTATCGGTTAGGAGTAAACGTGCTCCTGGAGTGGGAGCGAGACCACGGTCCCATTCCTGCCCAATGCCTGGCCATTTTTCGGTCGGGCTGGGAAGAGCGATGGACGGATTTAGAGGCTTATCTCGGGCTGGAGGAGGACGGTTCCCTGAATTTCCCGGGCTTCAGTGCGGAAGCGACCGGCGTGCTGCTGACCCAGAGGGGCGTGGCCGGAATTGGCATAGATACTCACGGGGTTGACGGTGGTCGTGACACCGATTTCTCCATCAATCGGCGAGTGCTGGAACGGAAGCGCCTGGTGCTGGAAAACCTCTGCAACCTGGACCAGCTTCCTCCAACGGGGACCATGCTGGTAATCGGGATACTGCGGCTGGAGGGAGGCAGCGGGTCGCCTGCCTCGGTCCTGGCATTCGTGCCCTGAACCTTTACTTCGCTGCTGGCGGGCTGGTCAAAGCCGTCTGCTGAGTCATCAATATCCATGCCCCTGAAGTTCCACGCGCGGGAGTTCATATCTAAAGTCTTTCGGCTGCGATTTTCCTGGAGAGAGGCTGCCCATACCGGGGAAAAGGAAACAGATGAGGCCGGCAACAAGTTGCCGGCCTCAATGAATCTCAGGGCATACCTTGGAAGGGAAGAGCTAAAGCTGTCCCACGCCGGCGCTGGCGCAGTCTTCATCCTGCTGGCTGGTGCCGCCGCCTACTCCACACGCGCCCTCAATAGCGCCATTTCGAATAATGGGCACGGCCCCCTGGCCCATAATCATTTCCCCGCCGGAAGCGGCATTAATCCCTGCCGGGGTAGGCTGGGTTGCCCGCTCCTGCATCTCACCGCTGTTCCGGCCGAAAGCGGCGGAAGCCACCGCCTTGCCCTGGCACCCGTAGGCGCTGGCCCAGATGGCTCCGTCCATTCGTTTCATGGCGATCAGTCGGCCGCCGTTGTCCACTACTGCCGCGCTGATCTTGATGTTCAATTCCGCTGCGTGGGCCAGGGCCCCATCTATAATGCTGTTGGCCTCTTCCAGGCTAATTGCCATGTTGCACCTCGCTGGCTAAAGATGGCTAATTGTAGCCCAAGGTATGAGGGCTGCCAACCAATCTTAAAACGGAGACAGACCAGTAACAGTAACTGTGTCGAATTCCATCAAAGACTATGGCAGAAAATGATATACTTTTCCAGGCAAAGACAAGAAGACGTTAATCAATGAGTGTCAAATGCTGACCAAACGAATCATACCTTGCCTCGATGTGGATGCCGGCCGAGTGGTCAAAGGGACCAGCTTCGTCAATATTCGGGACGCAGGCGACCCTGCGGAGTTGGCTGCCCTCTACGACCAGGCAGGCGGCGATGAGCTGGTATTTCTGGACATTACCGCCAGCGCCGACTCCCGCAATACCATGGTTGACGTGGTCCAGCGGGTATCGGAGCAGGTCTTTATACCGTTGACGGTCGGGGGCGGCATCCGAACCCTGGAAGACATGCGCCGCATGCTGAATGCGGGGGCAGACAAAGTCTCCATCAACACTGCCGCGATCAACAACCCCGAGGTTATCGGCGACGGGGCAGCCCAGTTCGGCAGCCAGTGCATCGTCGTAGCAATAGACGCCAAGAGAGTACATACAGAGCAAATACGCGATGGGGCTCCCTCCTACCGAGAGGTCGATCCATCCATCGCCCTGGACGATACCTCCGGATGGGAAGTCTTTACTCACGGGGGCCGCAACCCCACCGGCATCGACGCCGTAAAGTGGGCTATTCAGGCGGTGGAGCGAGGCTCCGGAGAGATCCTGCTTACCAGCATGGATGCCGATGGTCAACTGGCGGGGTACGATCTGGGTTTGACGGCAGCAATTTCCGGCGCGGTCCCGGTGCCCGTCATTGCCAGCGGCGGCGCGGGCACCCTGGAACACCTTTACGACGCCCTGGACCGGGGCCAGGCGGATGCTGTCCTGGCGGCATCCATATTCCACTACGGGACTTACACAATTTCTCAGGCCAAGGAATACCTGGGCTCCAGAGGCATACCGATCCGCCCCACGGCAGATTAGAGCCTGGTATTTAACGTCACCGCGACAACCTACCATTTCAGGGAGGAGAATCAGCCATCCCATGTCCAAGATAACCACGGTTGTATTTGATGCCTTCGGCACCCTGTTTCAGGACAGTCCCGAACACTGGGACGCAGCCATGGGGGCCATCATTGAGCAGCAGAATCTCGACGTGTCGGTACCCACGCTGAACGAGGCCTGGCTGGACGCCTGCGGCAGCTTTCGCACCACCCGCAGCGATTCCAAGTATCCCTTTCAGTCCTACACCACAGCCTGGCGGGATGCGTTCGTGGAAGCATTTCGCGCCCTGGGGCTGGCCGGCGATGCCGAAGCAGCCTCGGACTATTGGATCAGCAACATGGGCGAGCGGGACCCCTATCCAGAGACCCGGGAAGCCCTGGAAGCGCTGTCTGAAAAATACCGCGTGGTAGTCCTTTCCAACGCCGACGACTGTTTTCTGGATCCTGTGCTGGACCGGTTGGCTTTCCCCTTTGACGCGACCATGTCCTCCGAGGGCGGGCAATCCTACAAGCCCAATCCCCAACTGTTTCATACCCTGCTTGGCAGGATCGGCGTCAAGCCGGAAGAAGCGGTTTACGTGGGTGACCGGCAACTGGAAGACATCAAGGGGGCACAGGAGGCCGGAATGGGCGCCGTCTGGATCAACCGTGCCGGCACCGACCCCGACCCGGATCTGCCCGTCCCAGACTACCAGATAACCAGCCTTCTGGACCTGACTACAGTCCTGGAAGATTAGCCGTCATATCTGCATGAGCTTCCGGCGACGCAACAACCCTTCAACTATCGCGGCACGAGGTAAACAGCCATGAAAGTCAAGCTGAACGAAAAGGGCCTGGTCCCGGCCATTGCCCAGGACATCAACACCGGCGAGGTCCTGATGCTGGGCTACATGAATCCAGGGTCGCTGAAGCGCACGGTGGAAGGCGAGCAGGTCTGGTTCTACAGCCGCAGTCGGGAGGACTTGTGGCATAAAGGGGAGGTCTCAGGCAATTATCTGAACCTGCGCGAAGCTTACGTGGACTGCGATGCCGACACCATACTGCTCAAGGTTGAACCCGACGGCCCGGCATGCCACACCGGCGAAGTGTCCTGTTTCTACACCAGCATGGACGACTTGCCCGAAGACTATGAAGTGATTGAGACTGGTTCCGGCATTCTGGACGAACTGTTTGCCCTCATCCAGGACCGCCAGCGGGAGCAACCCGAAGGCAGCTACACCGTACGTCTGCTCCAGGACGGCGTGGCAAGGGTGGCCCAAAAGGTCATCGAGGAAGCCGGAGAATCGGCCCTGGCGGCAGTCCAGGACGACCGGGAGGGTCTGGCGGGGGAAGTAGCCGACCTGCTGTACCACACCCTGGTCCTCCTGGCCGCCAGTGGTTCCCGTCCCCAGGAAGTGTGGGACGCGCTGAGGGAGCGCAGAGGATAGCCCGGAGCCACCCCGTCCCTACCTGATGGTTTCACCCGACTGATACACCTGCCAGCCATCCTGCCGGTACACCGTCACCTTGCCGTGGCCAATAACTTTCCAATCGCCGGGGCTACCCAGGCATGCGGTCTGGGCGTCGATACCGTATATGACCATGCTGTCCGAGAGGTGATCCTCGATTAGCGGGGCCACCTCCGCAGGATTGCTGCGCTCGTGATGAGGCAGAACGCAAATGCCCTGGGCGATTCCCAGTCCGGTCACCCACTCGTCGGCCCGTGGCCTACGCATTACCGAACCCATTACCATTGCACCCGCGCTGGAACCCGCCAGTATCGCTCCCCCTGCCCTGGCTTCGGTTATGGCATCCAGCAACCGGGAACCCTGCAGGGTTTCCAGGAGGTGATTGGGATTCCCGCCGGTGAAGTAGATAACCTCAGCCCCGGCAAGCCTCTGAACCATCTCAGAATCGTTGGCCTGCTCCCTGTCAAGAATCATCAACGGTTGACCGTTTCCACCGAGCCCGGAAAAGTGCGTAACCCCGTCGTGGGCGGCCTTCACGGGACCGTTCACTGCGGCGGTAGGAAGCACAACCACTCGGGCAGGATTCTTACCGGTAGCCGCCATAATCTCCTGGTCCATCTCTCCGCAGTAGCGGCGAAATTCGTCTCCCCCAACCAGTGCAATCGGTCCAGCCATGGTTTCCTCCCTTGCTACGGAGTAAGAATTGCATCGAAGGCAATTCTACCAAATTACCGGCCTACGCAACGGGGACAACTCTTGACCTCCAGCCTGACGGACTGCCTGCCCCACCCCCAAATTCACGTGCAGGGTAGCGACCGTCATTGCCATCGCCGCAGCAGACCTTCCCTGCCTTCAGCTTCTTCGTTTAACGAAGCCCGTGCCTGTGCTAAACTCAAGCCAAACCCTTAAAACCCGGGGATAGACTCGACCTGAAACTATTGATCCCCCAGGGGGCATTGCAGGAAACGGAGGCAACAATGGCTGATATCGTCCTGGGACTGGGATCTTCCCACAGTCCGCAACTCAGTACCCCCTCGGAAATGTGGCTGCCCTATGGCGAGGGTGACAAGCGCCACCAGGAATTGTGGGCCGCTGATGGTAAGCCATATTCTTTTGAAGAGTTGCTGTCCACAGTGGATCGGGCAGTCATTGATAAGGAACTGGGCGCCGACACCATGGAGACCAGATACCAGGCGTGCCAGCAGGGGATAGCCACCCTGGGTTCAACCCTGGAAGCGACGGCGCCCGACATTGTGGTTATGATCGGCGACGACCAGCTTGAACTGTTTAACGAAGGCAACATGCCGGCTATGCTGGTTTACTGGGGAGACACCCTCCGTAATGTCCCCGTCAATATTCCGGATGCTGCGCCCGCCTTCCGAAAGGCTAACGCCTGGGGCTGGTTCGCCGACCGCGAAATTGACTACCCCATCGCCTCCGACCTGGGGCGACACATCATTGAATACCTGGTTGACCAGAAGTTTGACGTCTCCCATTCACGGCGATTGCCCGACGGTCAGGGTATGGGCCACGCCTTTGGCTATTTGTACCAACGGATATTGCGGCAGAAGCCTATTCCTGCCCTCCCCATAATGGTCAACACCTACTATCCCCCCAACCAGGTTACGCCCCAGCGGTGTTACGAGTTGGGGCAGGCCGTGCGCGCCGCAATACAGGAGTGGAAGAACGACGCCCGAATTGCCGTTGTGGCCTCCGGTGGGCTGAGCCACTTCGTCATCGACGAGGACCTGGACCACCAGGTCTTGAAGGCAATGGAAAATCGGGACGCCGGGGCACTTGCCTCCATCCCACGGGACAAGCTTAATTCCGGCAACTCGGAAATCCGCAACTGGATTGCCGTTGCTGGAGCAGTTGAACACCTGGATATGAAGGTGGTGGATTACGTGCCCTGCTACCGCTCGCCGGCTGGAACCGGTTGTGCCATGGGCTTTGCCCAGTGGACCTAGGCGTATTCAGCAGGTTATCGCCTGGCAAAGCTGCTCCCATAATCCTGGCCATGCTGCTGGCGCTCAATGTGGGATGCGGCCCCTCCGATGAAGAGGTGACCCAGGCAGCGGAAGAATCCATCTACCGAATTGCAGCAATAGCGGTGGCAAACCTCAAGTGTTCTGTTGATGAGGTGTTCTCCGGTGGCAGTGAAGCTACAAGAGTAATGGAAACCAATTCCGACAGGATGGAAGAACTTACCGATTCGCTGCAGAACAACCTGGACGCCAGCAACCGCGAGAAGATGCGGGCCATTGATGAAATGGATGATCTGTATGATAGCTGGGGAGCGGACCTGGAAGAGATCGGGTGCGAACTCCCCAACTTGGAACAAGAACAGGGCTGATAGCCACCTGACTTTGGTATAAGTGTTGCCAAGGAGGATCAAGATGCTGTCCCACGCCGAGAATGAAATCCTTACCCGAACCGACCAGGGCACCCCGATGGGTGACGTTATGCGCTGCTACTGGATGCCGGCCCTGCTGTCGTCGGAACTGTCGGAGCCGGACGGCCCTCCCCAAAGAGTACGATTGCTGGGGGAAGACCTGGTGGCCTTTCGGGATACCAGCGGCCGGGTGGGGTTGCTGGACGAATACTGCCCCCATCGTCTGGCGTCCCTGTTCCTGGGCCGCAACGAGGAATGCGGCCTGCGCTGCGTGTATCACGGCTGGAAGTTCGACGTCGAGGGCAACTGCCTCGACATGATGAATGAACCGCCGGACAGCGACTACCACACCAAGGTGGGTATCAAGTCATATCCCACGCTGGAGCAGGGCGGGGTGATCTGGGCGTACATGGGCGAGGAAGGTAGCCAGCCACCGCCACCGCCAAACTTTGAGTGGGCCACCGTACCCGAGACCCACCGGAAGATCTCCAAGAACCGGCAGGCTTGCAACTGGCTCCAGGCCCTGGAGGGTGGCATAGACACGGCCCACGCTCCTATCTTGCATCGCACTATTACCGTGGACACCAACAAGCCGGGCATCGGGGTCAACACCGACTTTGTTACCGGCGGCGCTCCCTCGCTGGAGGTGGACGTAACCGACTACGGCTTCCGGTACGTGGGCATCCGCGACCTGGGAGAGAGGGGCGACTTTGTGCGGACCTACCAGTACGTTATGCCTTTCCATCAGGCGCGCCCCCGCCAGTCGGCGTACAAGGGAGGGGCCGCCCAGCAGATGATCGCGGGCCACATGTGGGTGCCCATGGACGACTCCAACTGCATGATCTACAACTGGGTGTACAGCTTCGGTCCCGAGCCCATTACCGACGACGACTTTGTGGAGTTTGAGCGGGGTTACGGCAGAGGGCCCGACGATATGCTGCCCGACTTTCGAAGCAAGGGCAACCGGGAGAACGACTGGCTGATCGACCGGCAGGTGCAGAAGTACGAGACTTTCACCGGCATCAACGGCATCAACGCCCAGGACGTAGCCGTACAGGAGAGCATGGGCCCCATCGTGAACCGAAGCCGGGAAAACCTCACCCGCAGCGACATGGCAATCATCCAGGCGCGCCGCCTTCTGTTCCAGGCCGTCCAGACGGTGGCCGACGGCGGAACGCCCCCAGGCGTGGCGCCCACTTACTACAACGCCCGGGCCATCGAGGGGATACTGCCCAAGGGTTCCCACTGGAAGGAGGAGATGCTGGAGTTGATGCACCCAGGTGCACAAGTTACAAGTTAGAAATTAGGAGCTTAGACTATGTCAACCTCCCGACTTGAGCTTGACGAGATACTTAAGAATTTGCACATCCGGTTTGAGGAGCTCATAAGTTGCAAGCTGATTGAAAGAAGTGAAATTAGTAAGTCTTGCGGTGAGATATGCGCTAGCAATTCAGGCGTGTACCTATTCTGGAATTGGTCCAGGCCGATGTACGTAGGCCGAAGCGACAATCTTATCACTAGGCTGCAAATTCACGGACGAAAAGGAAGTTCTGCCAACTCTGCTGCGTTTGCTTGCATTTTAGCCAAGGAAAAATTCTTTAAGAGAAGGCACCGCGAGTACCAATTCAGCTCAATGAGAGATTTGTGGCAGAACGAGGAATTTAGGAACCTAAAAATTGGCACGATTAAGAGTGAGCGAGACTTTCAGCGCTTTTTCGTCGAAGCCAAGCAGGGAGTTCAGAAAATGCGCGTGCAAGTAGTTGAAATAACGAACCCGTGCGAGCAGGCTATTTTCGAGGTTTATGCCCACTTAAGATTGTGCACCCCATATAACACATTCGTTAATCATTGACGAACAAGGCCCGTTTGCTTTTCCGAGAGCCAGTTCGCACCTTGCATTAGATAGGAGGTTCCTTATGCCAGCCAGGACGGGAGCGGACTACCTGGAACGCCTGCGGGAGTCCCCACCTGAGATTTACATGGAGGGCCAGCGGATAAAGGACCCCACTTCCCACCCCACTCTGGCCAACGGCGCGCGTACCCTGGCTTCCCTTTACGACCTGCAACACCATCCTGAAATCGGGCCCGAGATGACTTTCAAGTCCCCATCAACCGGGGACCAGGTTGGATTGTCATTCATAATCCCCAGGACCCATGACGACCTGAACCGGCGGGGCAGGATGATCCGTCACTGGGCCCGGATTACCCGGGGCATGATGGGCCGGACGCCGGACTTCCTGAACGTGGCCGTGATGTCCATGGCGGCGGCCAGTGAGTTCTGCGGCCAGAACCGCCCCGAGTTCAAGCAGAACATCGAAGGCTATTTCGAGCACATCCGGGAAAACGACCTGACCCTGACCCATACCCTGGTGAACCTGCAGCGCAGCCGCAATCCCGTGGGAACCGCCCTGGAAGACCGCACGGACGTAGCGCTGGCCGTGGTCAAGGAGACCGATGCCGGCATCGTGGTGAACGGAGCGCGGGTGCTGGCCACCTTGGGGCCCCTGTCGGACGAGATCATAGTCTATCCGGCACGCACCCACCGTCTGCCGGGGGATGCCGGGGAACGCTACGCCTTCGGGTTCGCCCTGCCCTGCAACACTCCTGGAATGAAGTTCATGTGCCGGGAGAGCTTCGACCTGGGCCGCTCCCACTTTGACCACCCGCTGGGCTCCCGATTCGAGGAAATGGACGCGGTGGTTTTCTTCAACAACGTGCTGGTGCCCTGGGAACGAGTTTTTCTGCTAGGCGACGTTGAACTGGCCAACACCTGGGCCGAGGCCACCAACCGCAACGCTCATACCGGCCACCAGGTGGTAACCAAGAACGTGGTCAAGTGCGAGTTCATGCTGGGCCTGGCCAACCTGATGACGCGGACCCTGGGCTCCACTCAGCTGCAACAGGTGCAGCAGATGGTGGCCGAGGTTATCCAGAACCTGGAAATTACCCGTGCCCTGTTGAAGACGGCGGAAGTGGAGGCCAAGGTGGACCAGTGGGGCGTGATGTGCCCGCCCTACATGCCCCTGCTGGTGGCCCGCAGCCTTTTCATCCAGATGTACCCCCGCATGGCAGAGATTATGCACTTCCTGGGTTCCAGCAGCCTGATGGCGCTGCCCACCGAGGCCGACCTTAACGGCCCCCTGGCCGACGACATTCGCCAGTACCTGGACACGGATACCGCCACTGCCGAGGAGCGGGTACGCCTGTTCCGCCTGGCCTGGGATACCTGCTGCAGTTCGTTTGCCTCCAGGCAAGTGTTGTACGAGCGGTATTTCGGCGGCGACCACATCCGCAACGCGGCGGTGCTGTACAGCCTTTACGACAAGGAACCCGCTACCGAGTGGGTGCAGGAATTCCTGGAAATGGAGTAGGGGCGTCGGACGCCAGGAACTTCTTCACTCCCGCCGCTTCCCATTACATGCACAGCATTCCGCCGTCTATGGTTACCACCTGGCCGGTGATGAAGGATGAGCGGTCTGACGCCAGCATCAGGCACATGCCGACAATGTCATCGGCCTCGCCCAGCCGCTTCAGGGCGGTGGCGTTGACGGTGCGGTTGACCTGCTCGTCGTTCCGGGCGTCGCGCCAGCGAGGGGTGTTGATGCTGCCCGGGGCGATGGCATTAACGTTGATGTTGTGGGGACCCAGTTCCCGCGCCATTGTCGCCGTCAGACCGATGATGCCGGCCTTGGAGGCGGAGTAGGCCGCCGAAGTGGGCTCCGCCGAACCCCGCCGCCCCACAATAGAGGCCATGCTCACAACTTTGCCGTAGCGGCGTTCCTTCATATGGGGAACTACCGCCTTGAAGCAGTAGAAACTGCCCTTTACGTTGACATCAAAGTTGTGGTCCCAGTCCATGTCGTCCAGTTCTTCCAGGGAACCGGTCAGGTTGGGACTGACGGCGTTGTTCACCAGGATATCGATCTTGCCATACTCTTCCACGGTGCGGGCCACCGCCGCCTGCACCAGGGAACTGTCGCTCACGTCGCAGGGAACGGCAATGGCGTTGCCTCCCTGCTCACGAATGTCGGTGACCGTTGATTCGGCCCGTTGCTGGTCCAGTTCGGCAATTGCTATTGAGGAGCCCTCCTCAGCAAAGGCCAGGGCAAAGGCTCGACCGATGCCGTGGCCGCCGCCGGTAATGAACACCACCTTTTCCGCTAATCCCAGATCCATGCCCTTTCCTCCTGAACCGGCACGCGCCGGTTGCATATTTTCGATTTTCGCTGGCGCCAATGTGGTCGAACGGCATTTTACAACACCCGGGGGACTCGGACCAAAACCCGGTGACAGGGCCTGGTTGGGGCGATACAGATACAGCATCGTATTCAGCGCCCCCGAAAAAAACAGAATCTCCTGTTATTTCCAGTCATTCCCAGTGATTTTGTATCTGGAGAATTGGGCAAATGAAAGGCTGGTGACGGGAAATTCCACCATTTTCCGGTTCCAGGAATTTGGGCAAGAGAACAAAGCAAACCGACCTTCCCATGTTTTTCTCAACTTGTTCTCATGGTAAACAAGGATCATGCAAGCTGAAAAGGCCGGATTGTCAGTAGTTGAGGATTGAAACAGGTTCAATGAAGAACGTAAGGGCAATCACACACGGTGGCTTCGCTGCTTAATTGAAAGCTGAAGCAGGGCCGCTCCAGGTGCGAGGTTGCTGACGGCTCAAGAACGATGGATTGGCCCCAAACCGGCAATGCGACGGCCCTGCAGAGAAGGCGGGGCCACTCCACGGTTTCAAGGCAGACCAATGTATGGTTTCCGGTCAGCTTCCAACCTATAATCTACGGTGGACGAAGCTTATGTAAATGTCCGTTCAATTCTCAAATTTCGCTGGCGTAATAAAGGGTCCGCAGGTTTTGGTGAGGCTGACATGAAAGCAATGATGTTGAGAGAGCAGGGCGGTTCGTTGAATCTGGAGGACGTTCCCGTACCACAGCCCGGAAACGGTGAAGTCCTGGTACGGGTGCGGGCTTGCGGACTGGGTCTAACCCTGGTCTGGAATTTGCGCGGCAGGGGCTTCGGCCGAGGGACGATTCCCGACAAGGTGCCCCGCATTATAGGGCACGAAATTGCCGGGGACGTGGTGGAGACGGGACCAAACGTGGCGTCCTTCAAGGCCGGAGACCGGGTCAACGTGTATTTCTACCTGACTTGCGGCAACTGCCGCTGGTGCAACGTGGGCAGGGAAGACCTGTGCGACAACCACGCCGGCTACGTGGGCCGCCAGATTGACGGCGGTCTGGCGGAGTACGTCGTTTTGCCGGAACGGAACCTGTGCCACATACCACCGGAGATGGGCTACGTGGACGCGGCAGTGACCGCGGATGCCATTGCTACCCCGGTCCACGTGCTAAGGGAGCGGGCCCACGTACGCGCCCCGGAAACTGTACTGGTGGTGGGCGCCGGCGGCGGCGTGGGCATCCACATGGTCCAGATGGCCAAGGTGCTGGGGGCGCGGGTCTTTGCCGTGGACATTTCCGCCGAGAAACTTGCCCTGGCCCGGGAAGCCGGAGCGGACGAGATTATCAATTCGCGAGAAACGGGGTTTGACGAAGAGGCTCGCCGCCTGACCGGCGGGCGGGGCGTGGACGTGGTGGTGGAGATGGTGGGCATTGCCGACACCATGCAGGCCAGCCTGGACAGCCTGGGCAAGGGCGGCCGCCTGGTGTTTGTCGGGTCCTACGACGGGGAAGCCTCCCTGCCCTTGAATTCCCGTTCCCTCAGCAACGAACTGGTGCTGACGGGGTCACGGTACTGCAGCCGCCAGGAACTGGCCGAGGCGGTGGAACTGGTGGCCCAGGGCAGCATCCGCCCCATCGTCACCCGCCTCTGCCAACTGGAAGAGTCGGAAGAAGTGCTGAACAGCATTGCAGCCATGGAGCAGCCCGGGAGGGCCTGCGCGGTACTGCCTTAGCCAGGGCTGAAACGATCAATCCTGGCGCTGATTGGCCAACAGGTTTGAAACGGTGGCTGCTGAATCTGTATCATCATTCCGGCCTTGATCCGGAATCCAGACAGGCTGCCACAGGTCGCCGCAAAGTACAGGAAGGGCCCTGGATTCCGGCTTTCGCCGGAAAGACGGTTAAGCCCCAATCCTTCATTGCAATGCTATTGAACTACCAGCCATCTTCCCTCGTCAACGCAAGATTCCAGGGTAAGGACGCCTTCGGATTCCCCCGGGATCTGAACCGCGGTTTTCCTGCGTATAAGAACATATACGGGTGGCGCCAGATTCCATCACGCTTTCCATTACGTTGACCCACCCGGTAGCTGGGCGTATCATCCACGGCATTGGGACCAGAGAGCCGCAATTTCGCAATCTTCAGCCTGGAGGGTAACCATGCGCGGAGGAGATGCCATCGTCCATGCCCTGGAAAAAGAAGGGGTCGAGTACATAACGGGATTTGCCGGAGGTGGTGAACAACCTCTCTGGCCTGCCCTCCGCCAATCGGCTACCATCAAGGTGTTTTCGGCCCGCCACGAAAGGCAGGGAGTGGAAATAGCCGACGGATACTCCAGGGCTACGGGCAAGGTTGGCGTGGCCCTCTGTGGCACCGGGCCCGGCGCCACCAACACCCTCACCGGAATCGCCGGCGCCTTTGCCGACAACATCCCCGTCCTGCTGCTGATGGGACAGCACCCGCTGGCCAGCATGGGTCGGGAAATCCAGCAGGAAGCTCCCTCCAGCATTTTCGACAGCTTTGTGAAATGGAAGGGTACCTTCTCCAGGATCGAAGACATTCCGGCCGTCATGCGCCGCGCTTTCACCGCACTGAGGTCCGGCACCCCCGGACCGGTGGTGCTGGAAATGCCTTCGGACGTGCTGAACTCAGAAGCGCCGGACGAAGTTCTGAACTATGAACCGATGGGGCCCGGCCGCAAGTCGGCCCCAGATCCGGCGGACGTTGAGCGGGCCGCTGACATCCTGGTAAATGCCAGCTTTCCCATCCTGAACTTGGGGGGCGGGGTCCTGGCAGCCGAGGCCTGGGACGAAGCCCGTGAACTGGCGGAAATGCTGTCCATGCCGGTGGCCACCACCCTGGTGGGAAAGGGCACCTTCCCCGAGAATCATCCCCTGTCCCTGGGAGGAGGCGTTTACCCGCGCAGCAAGTACGCATCCGGCCAGGCCCTGCACATCAACCGCAAGGCGGACGCGGTGCTTGCCGTCGGCAACTCCTTCCGCCTGCCCAACGGCACCGATGGCCGTCCCATACCGCCCGGGGTCCAGCTTATCCACGTCAACGCGGACCCGGGGGACCTGAACAAGATCTATCCTGCCGACGTGCCCATCCTCGCCGATGCCAGGTTAACCCTGCAATCACTGAACCAGGCCGTGAGAGACCGCATCGGCCCGGGCGGTGGCGGAATCAAGGAGGAAATAGTCTCCGAAATCCAGCAGGCCAGGGCCAAGTGGCTTGGAGAATGGGCTCCCGTGTTCAATGACACGACGGCGCCTACCAACGGATACCGCGTCGTCCAGGAACTGATGAAGCTGGTTGACCTGGACCGGACCATCGCGCTGCACGATGCGGGAGGCAGCAGAGGGTACCTTTCTCCTTTCTGGGAAGCCAGACAACCACGAAACTACATCGGCATGGGCGGAATGGCGGCCATGGGCTGGTCGATGGGCGCCACCGTGGGCGCCAAGCTGGGGCGGCAGGACCACCTGGTGTTTAATGTCATCGGCGACGCTTCCTTCGGCATGGTGGGAATGGAGATAGAGACCGCAGTAAGGATGGGCCTGCCCACGCTTACCGTGCTGCTGAACAACGGCGGCACCGGAGGGGGATTGATGGCCATGGAACGGGCCAACGCCGCGCCTCCGGCCATGGCGGAGTTGGGCGGCAACTTCAGCCAGGTGGCCCAAGGGCTGGGGGCATACTCCGAAAGGGTGGAAAATCCCGAAGAGGTTTCGGAGGCCCTGAGACGCTGCATCCAGGCCACCGAGGCGGGGCAGGCGGCCCTGTGTGAGGTCATTATCCGGCCCCTGCCCACACCGGAGGCTCCGGATAACTGGTCTCTTTAGCCTGAACGTTCGCAGGACATAGAGGCCGGAATAGGCGGTAGATATCTCATGCTGAGTGGCAGCGGGTCTGGCCCTTTTCCGTAATTCCCCGAATCCCGCTATGGTATCAACACGCCAAATATACAAGTGATAAGATATAAATAATATAAGTAATTTGTTTGACGAATAATTGGATAATTTGGGAGCTTGATTCGGTCTGGATTCGACCCAGCGTCCGAAACAGTTCCCCCCAACCCCTCCTAACCGGAATGCAGTTTAAATCGGGAGGAAGGTAATGCCCTATCAGCCCATTGAAGACTACGGAATCATCGGCAACATGCACACAGTCGCGCTAGTGGGCAAGAACGGCTCCATAGACTGGTTCTGCTCGCCTAACTTTGACTCGCCCAGCGTCTTTGGCTCCATCCTGGATGACAAGAAGGGGGGTTATTTCAAGGTAGCTCCCGCCTACCACCAGGATGACCTGACCACCAAGCAAATGTACTGGCCGGAAACCAACGTGCTGGTAACCCGCTTCCTCTCCGCCGAGGGCGTGGGGGAAGTCATTGATTTCATGCCGGTGGGGGAGCACCACCAGCGCCACAACCACAATGAACTTATCCGCCGGGTCAACGTGGTGCGCGGCACCATGACCTTTCGGATGGAATGTCACCCCGCCTTCAACTTCGCCCGCGACACCCATCAGATCCATATAAATGGTGAAGGGGCGGACATGTTCACCGAGAAAATTACCATCCGGCTGACCTGCACAACGCCCCTGGAGCGTTCCGGCGAGGGTCTGGTTTCTGAATTTACGTTGCAGGAGGGCCAGACAACCACCTTCGCACTGGACGAGACCAGCAACAACCTGGTGGCCGTTCACCATTTCGACGAGGAGGAGAGCGAGCGCCTGTTCAACGACACGGTGGAGTACTGGCGCAACTGGCTGTCCCAGTGCACCTACCGGGGCCGGTGGCGGGAAATGGTGCAGCGTTCGGCCCTGGTGCTGAAATTGCTGACTTACGACCCAACCGGCGCCATTGTGGCCGCACCAACCTGCAGCCTGCCCGAGGACGTGGGCGGAGTGCGCAACTGGGACTACCGGTACACGTGGATACGGGACGCCGCCTTCACGCTGTATGCCCTGCTGCGCATAGGCTTCACTGAAGAGGCTACCAAATTCATGAAGTTCATCGAAGCCAGGGCCAGCGAGTTGAACCCGGACGGGTCGCTGCAGGTGATGTACGGAATTGACGGACGGCATGAATTGACGGAAGAAAGCCTGTGGCACCTGGAGGGCTACAAGGGTTCGTCGCCGGTCCGGATTGGCAACGGGGCCTACAACCAGCTGCAGCTTGATATTTATGGCGAGCTGATGGATTCGGTGTACATTTACAACCGCCATGCCGAACCCATTTCCTTTGACTTCTGGCTCCACCTCCGCCGGTTAACGGACTGGGTGGTGGACAACTGGGACAAGGAGGACGAGGGGATCTGGGAAGTCCGGGGCGGGCGCAAACACTTCGTTTATTCCAAGCTGATGTGCTGGGTGGCCATTGACCGCGCCATCCGGCTGGCGGACGCGCGCTCCTTCCCCGCCGACCGACCCCGCTGGGAAGCGGTGCGGGACACCATTTACGAGGAGATAATGACCCACGGCTGGAGCGAGGCGCGCGAATCCTTCGTCCAGTCCTACGACACCGATTGCCTGGATGCTTCCAACCTGCTGATGCCCCTGGTCTTCTTTGTTGCCCCGTCGGACCCCAGGATGCTGAAGACGCTGGAGGCCATCAACCAGTCGCCGGAAAAGGGCGGCCTGGTCTCCAACAGCCTGGTGTACCGGTACAACCTGGAGGCATCGCCCGACGGCCTGATGGGATACGAAGGTTCCTTCAACATCTGCACCTTCTGGCTGGTGGAAGCCATGAGCCGGGCGGGGCGATTCAACCCGGAGGCGCTGGACCAGGCCAGGCTCATCTTCGAGAAGATGCTCAGCTACGCCAACCACCTGGGCCTGTACGCCGAGGAAACGGGCCACAGCGGTGAGGGGCTGGGCAACTTCCCGCAAGCCTTTACCCACCTGGCCTTGATAAGCGCCGCGTGCAACCTGGACCGGGACATTGATACCGCCGGCAAGGTGGACTGGTAAACAGATGGACGGCCGCCGCGGCAAACGTCTTTTTCCTGGGTGGGAAACTGAAGGCGGAGGAAAGCATTGAGAGCGGTGGCCGTAACCCCGGGAGTCAGCGGTTCCCTGCGCCCCATTGAAACGCCGGAGCCGAACCCTGCCGCGCATGAAGCCGTGGTGCGGGTAACGCAGGTTGGCATTTGCGGCACTGACATGGCGATCGTGGGAGGAATGCATTGCCAGTCCCCGTCCGGCAGCGACTTCCTGATTATCGGCCACGAAAGCCTTGGGCAGGTCGTTGATCCCGGGGGTGCGGCTGGCAGCCTTTCTCCTGGCGACTACGTTGTGGCCACGGTGCGGCGGCCATGTATCCACGGTCGTTGCCGGCCCTGCCGGAGCGGGCACACCGATATGTGCCTCACGGGGGATTTTACCGAGCGGGGCATTGCGGGTCGCCACGGCTACATGGCGGAATACTACGCCGAAGACCCACGATTCCTCGTCAAGGTACCTGCCCAGCTGGCCCCGGTCGGGGCTCTGCTGGAGCCCCTTTCGGTGCCCGAGAAGGGGCTGCGCCAGGTATGGAAAATCCAGGAGCGGCTGCCCTGGGCTCCCCGGAAGGCGGTGGTACTGGGCGCGGGGCCCATCGGCCTTCTTGCGGCGATGCTACTCCGGCTAAGGGGAATCGATACCTGGGTATTCGACATTGCCTCCCCTGGAAGCGCCAAAGCCAGCATTGCCTCGCAAACCGGCGCGGCCTTCGTCAACACGGCAGATGTGCCGGTCTCAGCCATTGCCCAGGCGCTGGGGCCCGTGGATGTCATCGTGGAAGCCACCGGGTATTCGCCCCTGGCCGTTGAAGCCATCCAGCAACTGGGGAACAACGGGGTTTTGTGTTTGCTGGGCATGGCCGCCGGCGCGAACGCCGTCCCCATAGATTCCGGGGCCTTCAACAATGCGCTGGTTACTGGAAATCGCCTGGTGGTTGGTTCGGTCAACGCAAACCTGGCTGACTTTCAGGCCGGCGTGGACGACCTGTCAGAATTCGAGAAGGAATGGCCCGGAGTCGCGGCCAGCATGCTGAATCGGCGGGTTCCCCTGACAGAGTATCAAACCGCCTTCCAGCGGTCGCCGGAGGACATCAAGGTTACGGTTCTGCTGGACTGAATGAAGTCCACCAAAAAAGAAGGGCACGGACGCCTCCCGGTTGCGGGAAGCGTCCGTGCCCTTTTTATTGAGCCAAGGGGGGTTCTAGCCGGACTTGCGCCGGTCGTCCAGGCGGCGGGCCTTGGGCAAGACTCCGACGCCGGTCAGGGGGGCCAGGCTGTCCGGCTCCACCAGTTCCACCTTGATGCCAACGTTCAGGCGGTCGCGGAAGGTGCGCTCCAGGTCCCGCTGGATGAAATCATGGTCGCTGGACTCGGGGGTGTGCTCCACCTGCACGGTCATTTCCTCGCGGTTGCCGGCGCGTTCCACGATGCAGTAATACTCGCCGGTGAGGCCGCTCTTGGTGGCGACAATGGTCCCGACGCCCTCGGGCCAGACGTTGACACCCCGCAACTTGACCATGAAGTCCGAACGGCCGTGGATGGGATCGATCTTCTGCATCCAGCTGCCGCACTCGCACTGACCCTGGGGCCACAGGCGGGTAACGTCCTTGATGTCGTAGCGGACGATGGGATAGTTCTCCTTGTAGAGCGCAGTTACGATCATGGTGCCCAGTTCGCCAGGCTCCACCGGTTCGTAGGTCTCCGGGTCCACAATCTCCACGATGAAGGCGTCCTCCCAGATGTGGTGGCCGCCGCCATAGGGACACTCGGAGGAAATGGCCTGCACCTCGTGCATACCATAGGTATCGAAGGCCGGAACACCCCAGGCCTCCTTGACCAGGTCCGACTTGCCAAAACACTCGATGAGCTTCAGCTTCAGGTCCTTGCCCACTTCCAGCCCCATCTCCTTTGCTACCTGGGACATATGAATCAGGTACTCCGGGAATCCGATAAGAGCATTGACCTGCCACTTCTGCGCGATTTCCAGGGCGCGGGAAGTGCGGGTGACGACGCCGGCGCTGGTGGTGACGGGGATGCAGCCCAGCCATTGCCACAGGGCCTCATGGGCGGAGTAGGCGGCGTTGTGGGTGGAATACAGCAGGGTATTCATCACCACGTCGCCGGGCTTGAAACCGTGCCAGTAGTAGGAGCGGGAGCGCAGTATGTTGCCAACTTCCCGGTCCCAGGGGGTGTAAAAGGTAGGGCGGGGCTCGCCGGCGGTGCCGCCGCTGGAGTGGATGCGCCAGGGAATCTCCCCGGCCAGCACGTCGCGACCCACGTAGTCGCCAAAGGGCGGGTAGGCGTCCACGCTCTGGCGGATGTCCTCCACCGTGTACATGGGCGCCTTCTTGATGTCTTCGATGGTCTTGATATCGCCGGGTTCAACACCGGCGGCATCCCACTTGCTCTTGTAGAAGGGCACCTTATACGCCCGTTCCACCGCGCCCTTCAACCGCTGCTCCTGCAGGGCACGTATTTCCTCGGTGCTCATCATGAAAACACCGCGGAAGAAGTCCGGAGCGGGCGGGTATTCCCGAACCAGTTCCTCAAAGTCTATGGACTTGTAGTAAAAGGGGACGTCGTGGAGTTCGGCGTTTTTAAGCACGGGAAACCTCCTGATTTGGACCCAGCCCCGCTCCCCGGACTCCACGCTACGGGAACCTGGATTCCGGCCTTCGCCGGAATGACGGAAGAAGGACTACGCTCCTGGTATGCTTGTATCTAACCTTCCAGCTTCAGAGCCTTGATGGCGTTGGTGCGGACAAACTTTTCGTACACTTCCGATTTGATGGTGCGGTGGGCGCCGCCCCATTCGAAGCCGTTGTCCACAATCTTCTGGTAATCGTCCAGCCACACCTTGGGGTTGATGGCGGGGTAGTCGCTGCCAAATACCAGCTTGTCCTGCAGCACGGTGTTCATGTACTGGAAAACTATGGGCTGGGTGGCGTAGATGTAGCGGGGCAGCCAGCCTGAGAGGTCCATATAAACGTTCTCGTGGCGCCAGCAAACGGCCAGGCCCTCCTCAGTCCAGGGCCAGCCAAAGTGGGTCATGATGATGCGCAAGTCCGGAAAGGCGGTGGCCACGTCGTCCAGCATTACCGGACGGCAGCCATTTATGGTACAGCGGGTCATGCGGGTGGTGCCGGTGTGCACCAGGATTGCTATGTCCAGTTCCACGCACTTGGCGTAGATGTCCCACATCAGTTCCTTGTCGTTTGGACAGAATTCCTGGTAGGCGGGGTGGAACTTCAAGCCCTTGCAGCCCAGTTCCTTGGCCGCCCGCTCAATCTCCCGCAGGGCCAGGGGACCCATGTGGGGATCCACGCCGGCGAACGGTATGAACAGGTCCGGGTACTTCTCGGCATAGAGAGCCAGGTAGTCGTTGGGAAGGGCCCTACCCCACTGGTTGTAGGAGACCATATTTACGATGACGGCCTTGTCAACGCCGGCTTCCTGGAAGTGTTCGTAGGTCTCATCGATGGTGATGAACTGCTTGCCGTGGTGAGGGGCTTCGGGACTGCGCCCAAAGAAGTCGTAGTGGGCCTCGGTATAGGAGGGCCCGTGTCCCAGGCAGGTTTCCTGGGTAAAGGGATGGATGTGTATGTCTATGGGCTTTATGGCCGGGGTGGTCATTAATTCCTCCTGAAGGAGACGGGAAAATTCCCGCCTATCTTATACTGTTGACCCACCAGGGGCAAGGATAGCCCTTGCCCGCAAAGAGTCGTTGTGGTATTAACTCTTCAACCAGCCGGGCGCGAAGCCCGCCCCAAGGGAGTAAGGCCATGACTACCCCGCATTTGCCCCTGGCCCGGGAAATTGACCGCGTCCCCTCCAGCCGGGTGCCGCTGGATGCAGGACAGGAAGCCCGCTACCAGCGGCTGGCTGAAGAAGCCACCATGATTGACGTCCACCAGCACCCGATGATTCTGCCAGAAGACGTGGGCCGTCTGACCGAATACCTGCGAGCCAATGTTTACAGCTGGGGCTATGAGGCGGTGCGGCAGGGCGGGTGGACGGCGGTAACCACCGCCAACATGTTCCGCTGCCTGGTCAGCAACCCGGATATGTCCTTCGCCGAGTTTGACGACATACTCACCGAAGTGGGGCTGATGCTGTCGGACGTGGACCGGCAGGAAGACGTGGTCAAGGTTTCCAATGCTTCCGAAATCGAGGCCGCCCGGCAGCAGGGCAAAACGGGATTCATGCCCACCCTGGAGCACCTGGCCATCGGAAAGGACATCAACCGCCTGGACATTCTGTACAGCGCGGGAGTGCGGCTGGCCGGTCTCACCTACAACCGCAAGAACTACATCGGCGACGGGCAGAACGAACGCAACGCCGGTGGCCTGAGCGAGTTCGGGGTAGAGGTAGTGCGGCGGATGAACCAACTGGGCATGTGCATCGACGTGTCCCATGCCTCAATTCCCACGGCCATGGACGCCATCGAGTTTTCCGAGGCGCCCATCACCTTCAGCCACAACGCCTCGTACACCCTGCGACCCACCACCCGAACCCGTCGGGACGAGGAACTGGTCGCCTGCGCCCGGAAGGGTGGCCTGATCGCCATAACCGCAGTGCCCAATTCGCTGAGCGACGACCCCAAGCAGGATATCAACTGCGTCCTGGACCATTACGATTACATGGTGAACCTGGTGGGAGTGGACCACGTGGCCATTGGCACCGATACCAACGTGGGCGACCACGTGGACTTCCACCACTACGTCCTGAACCGCCCCTACGATGACCTGCCGGCTCCCTACCTGGACGGGCTGGAATCGCCGGCAGACGGCCAGAACATCATCCGGGGCCTGGTTAGCCGGGGCCACTCGGACGATGATATCTTGAAGATAGTAGGCGGCAATGCGCTGGACTTTTTCCGTCGGGTGATGGGGTAGCCCTCACCCAGCCTCAAACCCTGTTGTATAATGGGCCGACATCAACCCAGGCTACCAAAATCCGTACCGGAGGTATGATTCAGTGAAGTTACTAGTAATCAGCGGGGGCCGACACCCGTACGAGGAATCTACTCCCATCCTTAACGACTTTCTTACTGCCGCGGGGCACGATGTGACGGTGACCGAGGACGCCTCGGTGCTGGCCAATGCCGACGAACTTAACGGCTTCGACGCCCTGGTTTTCAACACCCGCCGGGAGAACATCCCCGACTTTGGCGACTGGGCCCTGGAAGCCGGCGAGCGGGAAGGCATGGCCAACTACATCAGCAGCGGCAAGGGGTTTGTCTGCATCCACATTTCCACCTGCCTGTCCAATAGCTGGCCCGAGTATCACCAGATTACCGGCGGCGGCTGGATTACCGGCACCAGCTATCACCCGCCCTACGGCGAGTTTACGGTGAACGTCAGCCAGGCCAGCCACCCCGGGGTTGCGGGCGTGTCTGACTTCTCCACCAACGACGAGCTTTACATGGGCCTGGCCTACGGTGAGGGCAACGATATTTTCCTGACCGGCGATTCGGAGGAAGGCACCTGGCCCTGGGGCCCGGACCGTTCGCCCACCTTCATGGCTGGCGGGACTTACCCCCTGGCCTGGACCCGCAGCTACGGCGACGGCAAGGTATTCGTCCTGCTGCTGGGCCACGACGGCCGCAGCTTTGAGACTCCTGAATTCCAGAAGATCGTGCTGAACGGGGTTGACTGGGCTACCGCCTAGATTTCCCTGCTGACGAGGCAAACCAAAAGGGCCGGGGTAAATCCCCGGCCCTTTAATTTGTGGGTATTCAAATGCTCGTGGATTTGCGCGCTAGTACCCCTGGAAGCTTTGGGTGAAGAGCAGCGCCATTTCCAGCGGGCCGTCAATTTCCAGCTGGACGGGTACTGAGCCGGAGCTAATGTCCAGCCGCCCGTAAATCAGGAGCACGTAGGCGCTGGTATTGGCGCGGAAGGTTACGTCGGGGGCGGCGCTGCCGGCCGGTTCAATTCGGAAAGTATCACCCTCCAGCACCACATCCTCGCTGAAGGCGTTGGGGCCCGAGACCTCGAAACGGAAGCGGGCGTTGGCGCCGCCCTCCAGGGGTACAAAACAGACCCCCAGCCAGCGGTGGGCTACGGTGGCAATCTCCTGCGCCCCTGCCTCGGAAATTTCGGCGGCAGGATCGAAGGCGGAACGGATATCCCACCCGTGAATGGCAATTTCCTGGACTCGGCGGGTGATGTTCTCGTGCACCGGGATGATACCCCGCCGATGGAAGGAGGGCTTCTCCCAGTCCTCGGGCCGCAGTCCCAGGGCCGTCGCCACCAGGCGGTCGGACCCTTCCCGATATGCCTGGACCAGTTCGGCGGCCTCCTTGCCTGCGCTGAATTGCCTGGCACGGTCTGCGGTGCTTTCGGAGGCGCGGTCGCCGGCATCCAGGAGACGCTGCCCTTCCGGAGGACCCGGGTTGTCGTCCTGGGCGCGGGTCAATGCCAGGGAAGAACCCTGGGAACCCTGGGCAATGTGGGCCGCCGCATCGGCTACCGTCCAGGCGGTGCAGGCGCTTTGACGCCCCCAGCCCTCGGTGTCGAGACCGGCCAGGAATTCGGCCAGCGCGTCAGCCTCGGAGCGGAGCAGGGCGATAGTCTTTTCCATGTCTGGTGCGGTGGGTCCGGAAACCATGTTTCCTCCTCAAATTCAGGTGCAAATGTAGTAGTTATTCGATGCCTTACCGCGCCCGGGAGATCGTCAGGAATAACGGCCGACGCCGGAAGCACGGAACAGGCTGCCACCTTTAGTGGTCACATACAGGTCTGCAGAGCCAGAGCCGCCAAAGGCGCAGTTGGTAGGAGCTTCGGGCAGTGAATGGGACTCCAGGATACGGCCTTGCGGCGTGATGACATAGGCCATGGGCCCGGGGCCCGCATCCTCTCCACCGGCTACTGCCACCACGTTGCCCTCGCCATCAAGGCACATGCCGTAGATGCCGCGATGGACGCCGCCACGTCCCGAGCCACTGTCGCTGCCAAAGGTGTGGAGCAAGCGGTACTGGCCCACCGAACCATCTTCCAGAATGGGGTACGCGCGCAGTTCTCGCGGCCCGCTGGGTTCTTCGCTGCTCTCGGCCACGTAGAGGGTGGACTCGTCGGGAGACAGCAACAGGGCCGTGGGGGAGTCGGTGTCGTAGGTGATGCGGGTAATGGATGCGTCCAGGGTCGGCGCTTCCAGGCGCAGGACCGACGCGTGGTCCAGCTTGTCGTGAATCTGGGGATTCATGGCCTCCCGCAGGTCGCCGTGGGGGTCGCAGAACCAGATCCGGTCCTGGCTGTCCACCACCAGGTCCCTGGGCTGGTTGTGGTAGATGCCATCCAGCTTGTGGGCCAGGGGCGAGGTGCTGCCGTCGGCATTGAAACGGACCAGCCTCCGTCCACCGCTTTGCGCCCCGTACAGGACGCCGGAGCCGGAAAGGGCCAAGCCCATGGTCCGGTTGGTCCAGCGACGAAAGTCGGTTACATCGCCAGTGGCAGGATCGTACCGAAGGATACGGTTGTTGGCGACGTTAAATGGGAAAGTAAGCTGGGTAAACAGCAATGCTTCCCCGTCCCACACGGGCCCGTCGGTGGGGCTGCCAAAGGGACCGGCAACCAGTTGAAAGTCCCAGCTTGCCATTGAGTCCTCCAATCGAGCGATAGGCAGGATTGTAGGTTGGGGTAGTTGGGGTGTCAAGAACAGGAAGAGTAGGTGGGGAAGACTCCGGCCCCGTCAGTTTGCACCAATTAACCAACCACTGACGGCGTCAGGAAACGGTCATTTGCGAAGCCAGAGGTTTGCCATAGCCTCATCGCTTCAATACGCCGTTGTGTTTCTCGCTCGGTTGCCAATTCCCCAAGCCAATGCTACTCTCCCCGAAATCAGCAACCAGGAAGGGTGACAAGTATGGCAGAGAAACGAATCGGCGTGGCAGCCATGGGCGGAGACAGCCGCACCGTGGTGGCCCGCATTCAACACCTGGAGGAACTGGGGATTGAGGCGGCCTGGCTGACTTCCGGCGGCGCGGGGCCCGATGCCCTGACCACCTTCGCGGCGGCAGCGGCCGTAACTGACCGCATCCTGATGGGCACTAGCATCATCCCCACCTACCCGCGACACCCCATTGTTGCGGTGGCGCAGACCCAGGTGGTGGCCCAGATGGCCCCGGGGCGATTCCGGCTGGGAGTGGGGCCCAGCCACAAGGTCAGCATCGAGCCCATGTTTGGCATCGAGCACAACGCTCCCCTGACCAACCTGCGGGAATACATCCAGGTGGTCAAGGAACTCCTGTGGAAGGGTCAGGTGGACTATGACGGCACCCAGTACCACGGGCATGGGTCGCTGCCCGGGGCGCCGGCCCCGGACGTACCGGTGATGGCCTCGGCCCTGCGGCGACGGTCTTTCCGGCTGTGCGGCGAGGTGGCCGACGGGGCCATCAGCTGGGTGTGCCCCGGCCAGTACCTGCGGGACGTGGCGCTGCCAGAGATGCAGCGAGGCGCCGCCATTGGCGGCCGTGACGTGCCTCCACTGATTGCCCACGCCCCGGTTTGTGTCCACGACAACCCGGAGGAGGTGCGGGAAGCGGCGAGGGCGCAGCTTGCCAACTACCCCCGTTCACCCTTTTACCAGGAAATGTTTGCCGCCTCGGGCCACCCGGAGGCACGGGAGAGCGCCTGGAGCGACGGGATGATTGAGGACGTGGTACTGTCCGGGGATGAGGAGACGGTGGCCGGGCGCCTGCGCGAATTGTTCGACTGGGGCGCCACGGAAATCCTGGCTCACCCCATCACCGCCGGCGGCGACGCCTCTGCCTCCATGGAACGCAGCCTGAACCTGATAGCCACCGTGGGCCAGGGGCTGTAGGCGGGGATTTCAAACATGGATGGACAGGATAGACAGGATTGTTCACGACTTGTGAACGCACATATCCTGTGAATCCTGTCCATCCATGTAAATACCGAGGAACTAAATCTTCGCCTTGGCCGCCTCCCGCTTGCCTTCCTCCGTTAGTTCCCAGGCGTCGCCATCGGCGTTCACCCTGACCAGGCCAAAAGTGATGAGGGTCTGGCGGGCAGCCTCGGAGGACCTGCGCCACGCGAGAGTTCCGGTTTCGACAACCTCGAAATCCCCTTCCCTGAAGTAACCGCCAATCAGGGTCTCAACTCCCTGCAAAACGTCCTCGGTTGAACCGCTTCCGCCCAGGTCGAAGAGGACTTCCAGGATGGGCAGTTCAAACTCGCCATCCGGAGTAGTTCCGGGAGACCGGCGAGCCTGACCGGTACTGCCCGCGCCATTACCGGGGGAAGGCGGTCTCGGAACCTCTTCTTTCGCCTCGGCGCCACTCTCCTGGCTCTGGCCGTTGTGGCTTGAACCATTTTGCTGGGTGGCAGGGCCCTGCCTGTCCGCATAGATCTGGTGAGCGCGGTCGATGGCCCGGACGCGCCCGCTGACCAGGAGTTCCTGGCGTTCGGCGGCCCAGCGATTGGAGGCGGCGACGCTGCGGGTGGAGCCCTGGAAGTGGGGCATAACGAAACGAGCCAGAAGCTCAAAGCTCTTCAGCATCTTGTCGCGGGGCGCCCAGTCGATGGTCTGGACCAGGAATCCGCCGTAACCGCCGCTCTGCTCGGCCAACCGGTTCAGGCCCTCAATGCAGTCGTCGGGCGTGCCGATAATCCAGGAACCATTGTCCCGCATGAACTCGGCAACGTCTTCCAGGGGGCCGTCAAAGGCCGCTTTGCGCCCGTTGGTGCCCTCGGAGTATTCGCGGAGGTAGCGGCCCGCGCCCAGCTTAACCTCTTCCAGGGCCTGGTCGCGGTCTTCAGCCAGGTAGCAGGGGACAGACAGCCGCCACTCATGCCGGTCCACCGTTTTCCCGTGCTCCGCGGCTGAATTTTCGGCAATCTCCCACAGGGCTCCCAGATTTGACGGGCCGGCCGATGGGTCGCGCGGCACGGTGATGGTCAGTACTGAAGCGCCGTACTTGCCGGCCAGGGCCACGCCGGCCGGCGACTGCACCGACGCCACCGACAGGGGCATGTAGGGACGCTGGTAGGGCTTCAACTGCAGCATGGCCTCGCGCAGCTCGAACCAGTCGCTCTTGTAAGTAATGGGCTCGTCTTCGGTAAAAAGGCGCAGGATGATGCCCATGGCCTCGTCCATCTTTTCCCGTTGGGTGGTGGGGTCGATACCCATCATGTAGGCATCGCCTGGCAGGGCGCCCGGGCCAACGCCCAGCATTACCCGCCCGTGGGTCATGTGGTCAAGCTGCACCATGCGGTTGGCCACCATGAAGGGATGGTGATACGGCAGGCTGATGACGCCGGTCCCCAGCTTTATGTGCTTGGTGCGCTCAGCGGCGGCGGCAATGAACAGTTCGGGGGAAGAGATGGTTTCCCAGCCTGCGCTGTGATGCTCGCCAACCCACGCTTCGTCATAGCCCAGGTAATCCAGCCACTCAATAAGTTCCATGTCCCGGTCCATGGCCAGGGTGGGGTTTTCGCCAACCCGGTGGAAGGGTCCGAGGAAGATACCGAACTTCATGCGGTCAGGAAGGTTCAAGCTCATCATGCCACCTCAATAGCAAATGGATAGAAGCTGTGGTCGAAGCTTCAGCGAGTTTACGAAAGGGGATTTGCGGGCATTATAGCCAAGCGTCCGATTCGGGGCAAACCAATGCTGCCAATGCGGATAACGACTGTATTTCACCTTCATACAAAAGGATTCGCCACGGTAAAGCGGGGACAGTTGGATTCTCAAAATCGACGATGGAATGGGACACCAAGGCTTTAGTTCTTGACGTTTGTGCGCAAGTCTATGAGCATACTCCCACGGTTGAGTAACACATACGGGCGCCATTGGTGGTTTCCGGGCCTCATTTGCCGGCACAGACAGGGGCTTCGTGGCTATTTTATTGCCATACTGACATACTTCCCAACGCCAGGTATGTCCAGAACTTTGCGGGCGAAAAATGCGGCGCGAGGAATGTAGAAGACTCAACCCACAGTGTTTGTGGAGCCGTGTACTACCCAAGTGGCCTTCAAAACCCCAGCCGCTCAATCGTCCCGTCAACGTAGAGAATCTGGAGAGTAGTTACTACGCTGCCCAGCAGTTGTTCCTGCTGGGCGGGTTCCACTTCCGAAGCCAAGACTGTTAACAGGCTCCTGACCGAGGTATTGCCGTCAATCATGGTTGCCAGGCGGGCAACCAGGTTGCTGCAGGGCAAGCCCTCGGGATGGCCGTCGGTTACCAGGACGTAGCCCCAGTCGAACACCCCGTCGCCTGGCACCGGTTTGCGTTCCACCCGAATCCCGGGGCGCAGGCTGGGCGCAGCGTCCAGAATCTGTGGCGGTTGGCCGTTTCGCGGTTCAAGAAAGCCATGGATTTCGGCCTGCCGTCTTGCCCGATCTTCCTCGATGGCACGTACACTGTCGGCGAACTTCGTTGGCGCCGCGCCCCGTTCCAGCACCATCCGCTCATAACCCTGGGGGGGCTGTCCCGCCACTGCCTGGATGAAGGATGCCCGGGGAGACAGTCCGGAGTCTTCGCCGTCCTGCCCTTCCAGGATACGCCTCGCCTCCCAGAAGTAGGAATCCACAGTGCGGTTGCTGGAGTAGAAGAGCCGCACCATTTCGCGAAAGTGGTGGTACTCCTTCATGTACAGTTCCTGGTAAACCCGGGCCGCGTCGGGACCCATTTCGGGATTGCGCAGGGCGGTAGTGGCGTAGGCCGCGGCCAGCACCCCCGACATCAGGGCCAGGTGAACGCCGGAAGAGAACAGGGGGTCGATGAAACAGGCGGCGTCTCCGGCCAGCACATATCCATCGCCGGCGATGTTGTCGCAGGCATAGGACCAGTCCTTGACGATGAAAGGGCCGGACACCCTCTGGGCATTCTTCAACATTCCGGTAGTATAGAGAGCCTGGTCCAGCTGCTCGTCCAGGAAGCGCTCCAGCCCCAGATTCCTGACCTGTTCTTCCCCAATGCGCTGGTCCACCACCGCGCCTACACTGGCCTGGCCGGTGTGCAGGGGGATGGTCCACAACCAGCCGTGGGCATAGGACTCGATAAAGATGTTGGTGTCGGCCGGCGGAGGCAGGCGTTCCGCGCCCTGGTAATAGGCGTAAACGGCCAGGTTGCGGAAAGACTCGTCCCACTGGCGGAGATTCAGTTGCCTTCCCAATAGTCCGTTTTGACCCGAGGCGTCAACTACGAAGCGTGCGGGCAGGAGATGCTCATTTCCGTCCGTGTCGAGGCAGCGCACGACCGGGGCCGAGGATTCTGTGTCGGGGGTGTGTCGTTGGGGAGCGTTTTCCCGATTCCGGCCTTCGACGGAATGACGGGTCCTGGGGCTCAGCAGGACTTCTGTGGCCCGCCAGCCCTGGCGTACTTCCACGCCGTTGGATGCCGCGTTGTCCAAAAGCAGGTGGTCGAAGGTGGGACGCCACACCTGGTAGGAATGAGGGTTGCGACGGTTAGTCTCGCCAAAAAACCAGCTCCACGGCTCCCGGTCCCGTCCCCACACCATAGTAGCGCCCAGCTTTTTGACGAAGCCCTGAGCCTCTACGGCCGGCAGGACTCCCAGTTCTTCCAGGATGGGGATGCTGGCGGGAAGCAGGGATTCTCCCACATGGTCGCGGGGGAAGCGTTCTCGCTCCAGCAGCAACACCTGCCATCCCTGGCGCGCCAGCATGGTTGCGGCGGCGCTGCCGGCGGGTCCGCCGCCGATGACAAGCACGTCTGTAGAAAGGTCAGAAGCCATTTATTCGGTAAACCCTGGGCACGGAATCGCAATATAGCGGGAATCGGCAAGGGCGGGTTGTAAACCCGCCCCTGCATTACCTGGATATATGAGCCATGAGAGGCTAATCATCCGCAGTGGGAGCGGCGGCCTCCTCCCTGGTCAAGTCCTTCCCCGTGGCGGGGTCCACCTCAAAGGGGCCGGGGAGTTCCAGCTCTTTGGCTATTTCCTTGACGGCGGGAATTACCTCCTGGCCCATCAGGCGCAGGCTGCGCATGGCATCGTCGTGGGTCATGGCGCCGTCGCCGTCCCAGAAGAAGATGCTGCCGGGCCGGATGTATTCCAGCACGTGACGAATCCTCTTGATTACCGTATCCGGTGTGCCGGTGATAATGGTGTAGTCTTCAATTTGCTGCTCGTAGGGACGTCCCAGCACGCCGGCCACTCCGCCGGTACCGCCCCGGGCCGCCGTCGCCACCGCCTGGGTGGGAAGGACGCGAGTGCGCGATGTGAGGCCGGGCAGGTTTACCAGGGCCGGGTTAACCGTTCCCTCGTTGCCAGCCAGGAAGGGGTTGCTGGGACCCTGGACGTATTTGCGGGCCGTTGCCTCCGCCAGTTCCTCGGTCTCGTCAACGTGAACCTTCCAGAGGTAGCCAATGTTCTGAGGGCCAGACTCGTAGCCGTGCTCGGCGGCAGTGTCGTGGTAAAGCTGGAAGGCCCGCTTGGTGGGTTCCATTTCCGTGGCCAGCATGATGTAGGGAATGCGCTTTTCGGCCGCCCACATCAGGGAGTCGCGGCTTACCACCCCGGGCAGCCAGATGGGCGGGTGGGGTTCCTGGTAGGGCCGCACCCAGGGATTGACGTGCCGGTACTGGAAATGCTTGCCCTCCCAGCGGAAGGGGCCGGGCGTTGTCCAGGCCTTTACTACGAACTCGTGGGCTTCCTGGAATCGCTCCCAGTTGTAGGGTGGCGGCGAGTTGTGGGCCACGCTCTCCCGACCCGTCCCCCGAACCCAGCCGGAAACCAGGCGGCCCCGGGAGATCATGTCAATCATGGAAAGCTGCTCCACCAGCCACAGGGGGTCGTCCCAGATGGGGAGGATGTTGCCCAGCAAGACAATCTTGGCCCGGTTGGTCATACGGGCCAGGATGGAAGCCTCCACATTCATGGCGCCGCCCATGCAGAAGGGGGTGCCGTGGTGCTCATTGAGCATCAGGCCATCAAAGCCCATTTCTTCGGCGTACATCTTTTCGTCGAGGTAACGGTTGTACAGTTCGGCGCCCAGTTTGGCGTCGTAGATTTCGTTACTGACAGTCAAGTCCATGATGGGCTTGCCGGTGGCGCCGAAATAGCCGGAGCGCTGGTCCTGATAGGGCCGCTCGGTGAAGTACCCGATAAACATTCCCTTGTACCTCCTGGATTTGGGTGGAGGATCGGTGGGCCTCTCGCAACATTCCGTGGAGAGGCGGAGGTCTGAGCAGGCTAGGCGAAGAACTGCCTGACCAGACCAAGGAATTCCTCGGTCTTTTCCACGTGGGGCATGTGGCCGCAGTTGTCCAGAACCTCCAGCCGTGACCCCGGGATGGAATTGTGATAAACCTGGCCAGCGCTGAGGGGAACGAATTCATCCTCCCTGCCCCACACAATCATCGTGGGCAGGTCCTTCAGGCGCGCCAGCAGATTGGGCAGGCCCGGGTAGTACATGTAGGGTCTCCAGCCCAGGCGGCAGGCCTCTTCCCGTGAGATTTCCCAGGCCTGGGCTTGTTCGGGAGACGCCATCTCAGGACAAATTTCCCGGAACTCGGCCGACCCCTCGGGGTCGTGGAAGCAGGCTGTAATGCAGATTGCCGGAACCGACAGAAACATGTCGAAAATAAAGCCTTCCGGGGGCAGCACGCCCATGGGCCCCACCAGCGCCAGTTTCTTGAACTGGCCGGGATCCATAGTGGCGATCTCGGCAGCCAGCCAACCGCCCATGGACAGGCCAACTGCGTTAACCGACCCTAACCCCAGTTCCTCCAGCGCCATCAGGTACCACCCAGCCAGGTCCCGGACGTTCATTATCCAGTCCAGGCGGGGCGTGGGGCCAAAGCCAGGGTGGGAAGGAATATAGACGGTGTAGTTCTGGGCCAGTTCTTCCTGGTAGCGGAGCGAAGCCAGGTGACCAAACTCATCGTTGAGGAGTAAAAGGGGTTCACCGGAACCCCCTTTCCTGAGGTGGAGGTCAACCCCGGCCACTGATCGAGTTTCTTCAGTCCAGGCAACGGACAGAGACGTCATAGGAACCTCTAATGAGAAGGAAAGGGGAGATTTGGGCAGAGTGTAGCAAAGCAGGCAGGGTAACGCAAACGGGAGGCCCCGATGTAACGAAGCCTCCCGCAAAGGGCCTCAGCGCTAACCCTGACGACGGGCCCGGTTATGAGGAAACGGCGGAGACATTGGCAAGGCCGGGGACTACAGCAAAGGCCCAGCCTCGCCAGATTTACTCTTTGGCAACGCCGGTAATGGTGATGTGGCCCATGATGGAATCGGCCGTGGCCCCGTGCCAGTGGTTCTCGCCGGGGAGAATCTGAACAATGTCGCCCACGGAGATTTCGTGGGTTTCATGCTCGTTGGCCACGATGCCGTTGCCGTGGACCACCACCAGCAACTGGTCGGTGGCGTGCCGGTGCCAGCCGGTGGTAGCGCCCTTGCCGAAGTTCACCACGCTGCTGCTGAACCACTCGCTGTCCCCGTCGCCAAGGAGAGGCTGGCGGGTGCGGCTCACCTCGCCGCCGGTCCAACCCTCAATGGGAGTGGCGGTAGCTATGGGTACCTGGTCAATTTTGGAAAGCCTCAAGAGTTTCATGGTTGTTTCCTCCTTGCTGTTATTCCTGAAGATTTCGAAAGCGCAATTTAGCGGGCCGATTTGGACCGGTTAAAGCTCCTCGATCAAAACCTGGCCGCCCTCCCTCGCCTGAATGGTCAGCTGGCTGCCTGCCACTAGCTCCATTCCCAGCAGTGGGGGTTGTTCAACTTCAAACACCAGGACATCCCTAACCTTCGTATGCCAGATGACAACCCCGTCCCAAGTGTCCCATAGGGTTCTCTCTCCATTCGCCATCATTACGCCCACAGGTAATTCGGGCTCCCACCCCAGTCTGTTGATAAGGTCACGCGGTAAAGAAAGTGAGCCATCAAACCCGGTATCCAAAACGGCTTCGGTAGAATGGGAGGTTCCGTGGATGTCCACCAACTCGATTGGAATCCATACTTGCAAGTCTGCATCTACCCGACCATTAACCATCGGCAGAGTGACTTTGCCATCCTGCACGAAATGCGGCGGGATAACCGACCCTCGCTCCAAACCTCACTGACTGGGGACGCCGCTTCTTCAGAATCCGTGAAGCAGTTAACAGGTCTTTCGCGAGTTCAAAGTCTCCACTATCCACATCTATGGCGATGTATTTCCCTTTTTCCTGGGGCTCTACCAGATTCTTGATTCGGTCCTGGTAGATCTTACTGCCCAGTGAGCACAATTGTTCCTTAGTCAGGCCTTCTCCAGACACCTCAATCACCGATCCTGTTCTATTTCAGTTACCAGTATAGCTCCCCTTGCCTTCCCCTAAACTTCCGGGTGACGCTGGTACCAGTCGTTGGCCTGCTCGTAGGCATAGGCGGCGTTAAAGAGGGTCTGCTCGTCCAGTGGACGGCCAGCCATCTGCAGGCCGATGGGCAGGTTGCCGGAAGTGAAACCGCAGGGGACCGAAAGGGCCGGTACGCTGGCCAGGTTGAAGGGCGAAGTAAAACTGCGGCGCCCGGCGTACCCGTCCAGCACTTCCTGCTTGCTGCTGATACCGGCTTGGTCGGGAATCAGCGATGCGGGAATGGACGAGGTGGGCATAACCAGGATGTCCACCTGGTTCAGGGCGTCCAGTATTTCCTGGCGCAGGGCCTGCCGGGCCTTCAGGGCACGCTGGTAAGCCTGGGCCGGAACAATGCTGCCAGCCAGCAGCCTGACGCGGTTGTTGTAGTCGTATTCGTCGAGGTGATTGGCCAGCCCTTCCTTGTGCAGCGACGCCGCGTCAACCATTATGATCAGGCTGGAAACAGCGGCCGAATGGACCATCAAGGGCAGGGACACTTCCTCAACGTCCGCTCCCAGTTCCCCCAGACGCGCTATGGCCCGTATGACCGCTTCGCCAACTTCAGAGTCCACCGCGCTGGAATATACCCGTTCCCTGACCACACCCACCTTCAGCCCCCTGATGTCCTGGGACAGGTTGGCCTGGTAGCCGGGCACCGGAGCTGCGGAGGTGTAAGGGTCTCTTGGGTCGTAACCGGCAATGGCTTCCAGGGTCATTGCGCAGTCTGATACGGTGCGGGAAATGGGGCCAGCCGTATCCATTGACCACGCCGCCGCCTGCATTCCGTACCGGCTTACCCGACCCCAGGTGGGCCTGATTCCCACCAGGCCACAAAAGGTGGCCGGGCCGCGAATTGACCCCCCGGTATCCTCGCCCAGGGAGGTGGCGCAAAGAAATGCCGCGGTGGCCGCGCCGGACCCGCTGCTGGAAGTACCGGGATTCCGGTCCAGATCCCAGGGATTGCGCGGTCTGCCGTAGGGATGGTGGAAAGCGTCGCCGCTGGCGAACTCGCTCATATTCAGCTTGCCCAGGAGAACCGAACCGGCTTCCCTGAGCCTGGCGATGGCGGTGGCGTCTTCGTCGGGTACGTTGTCGGCCAGAATGGAAGACCCGCCCGTGGTGCGGATTCCCCGGGTATTCAGCTGGTCCTTCACTGCCACGGGAATGCCGTGCATTGGGCCACGGTAGTTGCCGGCAGCGATTTCCGCCTCGGCCTGGCGGGCTTCAGCCAGGGCTTCTTCACCCGTAACTGTGATGTACGAATTAAGCTTGCCATCCACCTCAGCTATTCGTTCCAGGTAAGCCTCGGCGGCCTCCACCGGCGATACTTCCCGGGACTCGATCAGGCCGGCAAGTTCGGTAGCGGAAAGGAATGGAATCTCATGCTTGTTCATAGTTCCGGCTCCTTTAGACGGCGTCTGCCGGCGGGCCTGGCAGGATTATGGGCAGCGGCTCAATCTGGTCAAGGTCGGGCAGGTCAATGTTGTCCAGCGCTTCCAGCACGCCGTTAAGGCTGTAGCCAACCTCCGCTACCAGTTCAGGGGGAATGGTCACACCGGCGGCGCGGGCCAGGGTCAGTATTTCGGTTTCCGTAAGGTCTGGCATGGGGCCCTCCTGTCTCCAGTCGGGGTATGATGTAGAATACGGCAAGTTGCCGGGAGATGGGACGCCAGGGGGAATTAAGCCCCATTTTGGCTTCGACTACCGGGGTTGTCAAACCCGCTGTCCCCAACAGGGAATGGAGGGTCTCCAGGCGGACTCCGACGCCGAAATCCTTTCCCTTATGCTGGTAACAAAGCGTCGGCAACAGAGGTGAGATTATGGAGCATTGGGCCGGGGTTATCATGGCTGCCGGTGCGGGCCGGCGTATGGTTTCCAGAATACCCAAGCCACTGCACAAAGTGTGCGGGAAGGAGTTGATCCGCTATCCGGTGGAACTGCTCCGAGGCCTGGGCATAGAGCGCATCCTGGTGGTGGTCTCCCCGAGTACCCTTGCTCCGCTCCAGGCGGCGTTGGGGGATGGCGTGGAGTACGTTATCCAGCCCGTGTCCCGTGGCACCGGAGATGCCGCTGCCCATGCCATTGCGGCCTTGCCCGAGGGTACTACCAACCTGGTGTTGCTGGGAAGCGATTCGCCCCTTTTGCGCCAGGAATCCATCCAACAACTGGTGGAAAAGCATCCAGGCGGCGGGGGCGCAATGACCATGTTGACCGCCCCCGACATGCTTGCCCCTGACCTGGGACGAGTGCTGCGCAATGACGACGGCCAGGTAGTGGACCTGGTAGAGGCGGCAGACTCGGACCAGGAGGCCTGGGCTCCGGCAGAGGTAAACGCTGGCGCCTATTGCTTCAGCCGGTCCTGGCTGGAAGAAATGCTGCCCCGCGTTGCTCCCTCCGCCTCCGGTGAAATTTACCTTACCTCCCTCGTGCCCCTGGCAGCGCAAAATGGGGACGAAGTCGATACGGTGGCCAGTGAAATGCCCGAGGAGATATTCGGAGTCAATGATCGGGTTCAACTAACCCAGGTGGAAGCCATCATGCGCTGGCAGATCCTCGAAAACCTGATGCGGTCCGGGGTTACGGTGCAGGACCCGGGTTCGGTCTATATCGACTCGGACGTTTCAATCGGTTGCGACACCGTAATCCGGCCCAACACCAGTGTGCTGGGCAACACAGTCATCGGCGAGGGTTGCGAAATTGGCCCCAACTCAGTAATCCTGGATTCCCGTATTGGCAACGAGTGTCGGGTAACGGCGTCAATGCTGGAGGAAGCAACCATGGAGGACGGCGTTGACGTGGGCCCCTTCAGTCACCTGCGGCCCGGGGCTTACCTGGAAACGGGCGTTCACCTGGGCAACTACGTGGAGATCAAGGAAAGCCGCCTGGGGCGAGGCGTTCTGGCAGGTCACTTCAGCTACCTGGGAGACGCTACCATAGGCGCGGAAACCAACATCGGGGCGGGCACCGTCACCTGCAATTTTGACGGCAAGGACAAACACCGCACCAGCATTGGCGAGTCAGCCTTCATTGGCTGCGATACAATGCTCGTGGCCCCCGTATCTGTGGGGGACGGCGCCGCCACCGGCGCAGGGTCGGTGGTTACGAAGGACGTCCCGCAAAATTTGCTGGCCGTGGGAGTTCCTGCTAGAATTAGGGCAAATAACCAAAGAAGAGATACGAAAACCCCTAACTGAAGAAAAATTGGATACTGATAGTTTACCTCCATTATTACTGATACTGGCAGGTTCGCTCCTCCTCTTCACCTTCCTGAGTATCGCAGAGCACACGGGAAGCAATAGCGGTGGCATACTGCGGGATAGTTCCCCCAACCAGAGGGCCTGGTTCCTGATATCCCCCTTCAAGTATGCCTGTATCGTTGCTACTGTCCTTTCCGGATTTTTCCTGATACGACTTTATTTCACCCAGGTGTGGCTGGACGCAGCCATCCTGTTCGTGGCCTCGCTGGTCGTCTTGACCCTGATTCACCGCCTGGCTTCAGCGGTAGCTGCCCGCCACCAGGGCGCGGTAGCCCGCGTGTCCACGCCCTTAATCTCTGTGCTCCGGCGGAGCGAAGGTCGTATTGGCTCCGGTTCATCCTCCTCCGGGAATGGCAACCAAAGGGCCGACTCGGATGGATCCTCTGACGGGGAGTCACTGAACATCACCGAGGAAGAACTGGTCGGCATGGACCAGCACGACCGGGAGATGCTCCGGTCCATAATTCAGCTGGATAACTCCACCGCCCACGAGGTAATGGTGCCCCGCCTGGACGTGGTTGCGCTGGAGATCAACACCCCGATTCCCCAGGCATTGGAACCCATCATCAGAAGCGGCCACACCCGTATCCCCGTATTCGAAGACAACATTGACCACATAGTTGGCATTATCCACTCCCTGGACCTGCTGCAACTGTTCTCAAAGGACGACTGGTCCCAGGCATCGCTCAAGGACCTGGTACGCCAGGCGTACTTCATTCCCGAGACCAAGCGCCTGGACGTGTTGCTTGAGGAGTTCCAGCAGAAGGCCGTTCAGATGGCCGTAGTGGTGGATGAGTACGGCGGAACCGAAGGCATAATTACCCTCGAAGACTTGCTGGAGGAAATCGTCGGGGAAATTGAGGATGAGTTTTCCTGGGGCCAGGAAGAAGAGGTAGTCCTGGAAGAAACCGGCGCTGCCGTAGTCAACGCCAGCGTTACCAATGACGTCATCGAGGAAATGTTTGGCGTCAAACTGGACAATCCCGACGTGGACACTATCGGTGGCTACGTTTACATGTCTCTGGGCCGAATGCCCCACGTGGGCGATTTAGTGGAAACCGACGTCCTCGTAATCGAAATTACGTCCATCCTGGGACGCCGAATCCAGAAAGTCCGCATCCAGCGAAAAGAAGGCGCCACCCTTCAGTAACCCTCCCTTTCATCTGGACCCTTCCCCTTACTGACCCTGCTTCGGCCTTCCAACCGGCACCCACTCCCTGGCTTCAGCACAGTGCACCGGAGACAGTTGGTTCCACACGCTCTTGCAGCCTGAACGGCGACACCGGGACGGATTTGGATGGCTCAAGGGTGACGTGAGAACCAGAATTCTGGAGCTTTGACCTGACCTGAATTCTCGAACCACTGGCGCTGCATAGAAAAAGGGCGGGAAGCTCATCTCCCGCCCTTCTTAATTTACCCTATTTGCCGGGCCCTCAGGTCAGAGTCCTCGGCGATTGACTAACCAGGTCACTCCTCAAATCCCAGGGGATTGACCCAGTGTTCGGGATCGGAAAACCCTGCGGGGTACAGTTCCTGAGCGCCAATCTCGTCAATGGACGGTCGGGCCACGACGTGGGTGTACTTTACGGCATTCACCGTATCCCCCGAGTCAGCGGTCACCCCAGCGTCCGCGCTGGCAGCCGTGGCCGCCAATGCCACCTGGTCGGCTTCCGCATTTGACGCAAATCCGTAATAGGCGAGCCCCGTAAGCAGCAAAACGCCCGCCAGAACCGCAACCATCAGGGCGGGCATATACCTGCCATTGCCCTGAGGTCTGCTGCCTAACAATGTGTAATCATAACCAGCTTCCATATAACCTCCAAAACCAGCAAAAGATAGAATGAAAAGAGCTTGGATTAAAACGCTGCTATAAACGGGTACTGTCTACCGCCCTCTCTTTCCCCACCTTGCACCACCCTTCCACCCTCGGACGCCAGACGGCAATCACCGGGGAAGCAGTTGTTGGAGGCCTGATCAGCGGGCCCTGGCAGAATTCATTCCGCCAGGAGTTATCGGCTCATTAAGGTAAATGTCGCCGTTTCGGATCTTGATGTTGAATCCGCAATCAGGATTAATGCAGACCCAGGCCTTGTAATGCACCGCCGCTCCCTGTCCACCGTAATCTGACAGGGGCACCAGTTGACCCACTTGGCATTTCATGCACTTGGGCAAAGTATAATCTTCCACTTCATCACCCCCCAACCTAACTATTAGGCCGAGTATAGCACCCGAATTTTGGCGTGCTCAAGGGTATCATAACGCAACAATTCATGAGTTTGGCGGTGATACCGAAGTCGCAGACCGGCAACTCCAGACCACCAACTGGCAACGATATCTATACCTGACAGCTACCGGGTTACCGATTTCTCGACGCCATGTTGGGCAGTTCTATTCAACTTGTCCTCTATTTAATATACGAACCGGCAGAGTCAACGGTTCCAATTGGGCAGAAAAAAAGAGGGAGGGGCGATCGCCCCTCCCTCGGCTGGGTCACCAACAGCCCGTGTCCCGGCTTACTCGAGGAAGTCCTTGAGCTTGCGGGAGCGGGAGGGATGGCGCAACTTGCGCAGCGCCTTGGCTTCAATCTGCCGGATACGTTCCCTGGTCACGCCAAACTCCCGTCCGACTTCTTCCAGGGTCCGGCTTCGACCGTCTTCCAGGCCAAACCGCAACTGCAGGACCCTGCTCTCCCGGTCGGTCAGGGTGCCCAGTACCTCGGATACCTGTTCCTTCAGCAACTGGAAGGATGCGGCATCGGCCGGCGCAGGGGCCGTTCGGTCCTCGATGAAGTCGCCCAGGTGGGAGTCTTCCTCCTCCCCGATGGGAGTTTCCAGGGAGACGGGCTCCTGGGAGATTTTCATGATCTCCTCGACCTTTTCCGGCCCGATTTCCATGGCGGCGCCGATCTCTTCAGGAGTTGGCTCCCGCCCGTATTCCTGGAGCAGGCGGCGGTGCTGCCGCATCAGCTTGTTGATGGTCTCCACCATGTGGACCGGAATACGGATGGTCCTGGCCTGGTCCGCGATGGCGCGGGTAATGGCCTGCCGGATCCACCAGGTGGCATAGGTACTGAACTTGTAACCCTTGCGGTAGTCAAACTTCTCCACCGCACGAATCAGGCCAATGTTGCCCTCCTGGATCATATCCAGCAGTGCCATCCCGCGGCCAATGTACTTCTTGGCCACGCTGACCACCAGGCGGAGGTTAGCCTCCGTCAAATGGGCCTGGGCCCGGTCGCCGTCCGCCTTGATGTGGGTGAAGCGACTGCGGAACAGCGGCTCGTACTTGGCCAGTTCGGGCATCGACCCGACCTCGCTGAAGGTGGCGTCCAGCTGCAGCAGCGTGCAGTCGCCGAGAGCGTTTGCCGTTTCCGGAGCAAGAATCCAGCGGTCCAGGGACAGGTTCACCACCCGGCGATAGACCTCGTCCCGCTCCATGTCCAAGTCCTCCGCCAGGCTGACCAGCATGTCCTCCGACACCTGGGCATCTATGGCATCTGCCAAAACCGGGTCGTGGATAAGCTGAGACAGGGACGGGTTACGCGGCAATTCCAGGTATTCGCTCAAAGCATCCACCAGAGCAGTGGCGCCGACCAGTCGGCGCAACAGGGTCTCCGCAAGCTCCCAGTTTCGGCCGGTCTCGTTGAACTCCTTCCGGATCTTCTTGCTGAGCAGGTCGGGGCTCCGCAGCGGGCCCAGGTCCACCTTCTCGCCCTTGATCCCAAAGTCGGGACCGCGCCGCTCTTCCAGCACCTCGCGCTCCAGGGTATGGGTGTACTCTTCACCGAGCACTTCCTTGCCCAGGGCCAGCAGGTGCTTTTCGCCTTCCAGCTTGCGGGCAAGCTCCCGCTCGTCCTTGGCGGCCAGCAGTCCAACCCGGCCTATCTCCCGGAGATACATCCGCACCGGGTCATCCAGCACCTGCAGGCTCTCGGCCTCGGCCTCCCAGTCGGGCTCCTCGTTTTCCTCTTCTTCCTCTATTTCGGTTTCATTAGGGCCCTCATCCGTTCCGGTCGTTTTGAGAGCCTCGGGACGGCCGGCGGGCCACTGGTCATCCTGGTCGTCCTGATCGTCAGGCGACTCCACAACCAGCGGGATGGTGGTTACCGCCACCCCCGACCCTTCAACCAGGTCATCCTCATCCTTGACCACCGTGCCAAGAATTCCGAGGAACTTGTCGCTGTCGGACCGCTCTTCACTAATGTCGTAAAGATCATCCTCGGAGCTGATGTCCTGGGTAGCTTTGCTGCGTCTTACCATATATTGTCACCTTCCCCGCAATACTTTTTGTGAGTATTGTTCTCTGGAATCCTGGTTCTCCTTGATCTTCCTGTTAAGGTTCAGGGTTTCTTCAGTCGCTTCTTCCGGAATCTCCGTGAGATCACCGGAGAAGCGAATTTGCTCAGCTGCTTTCAATTCCTTAAGCTGGCGTTCCTCCATGCGGGCCAGCACCTGGTGAAACTCGTCCTTCCTGACCCATGGTTCCATGGGGGGCAGCTTCCTGCTGGCCAGCCTTTCGACATGCTCTCCCAGTTCGGGCAGCAGATAGCGCTTGGTCTGCTCGGACAGGCTGTTATCCGGCATGAGCATTTCCGGCGCTTCCGTCCAGGCCCGGGTCAATTGAACATAGATTTCCCGATTCTCCGGCCGTCGGAAGTACTCGGGCGGCAAACCGCCCAGCTCAGGAAGGTCCTCGGCCAGGTCCGGAAACTGGAGCAGAAGGGTCAGGCAGCGCTCGTCCAGGGAGTCACGCTCCTCGGCCAGCAGCGCCGAACGATCAACACCGTTTCGGTTGGATGGCCGTTCCCCCGGGCCTGCGCTATTGGCCCTGGCTCCATTTCCCCTGGCTCCGTTAGCAGAACGGGAGTCTGCCTGCCGCATGTTGGGCCGGTTCAACGTGGCCCGCAAAGTCTCATCACGCACCGCCAAAAAGTCGGCCAGTTTCCTGAGGTAACTGTCCTGGAGGATAGGTTCATTCACCGCATAGATGAAGGGGCTGACCCGCTCCACCATGCGCACCTTGCCTTCCGGCGTTGAAGTATTCACCTGGGCCGAAAGCGCCGGCAACAGGTAATCGAAAAGAGGCACACCGTTACTGACCAGTTCCTCCCACTTCTCCGGCGACTGGCGAATCACCTCGTCCGGATCCTTTCCGTCGGTAAGAATCGCCACCCTGAGATTCAGGTCTTCCTGCCGCTGGGGCGATGATGCACCGCCCGACTGCCAGACCTGCCGGTTCTGGAAAACCTGCCAGGAGGACTCCAGGCTTCGCAGCGTGGCCTGCTGACCCGCCGCGTCGGCGTCCAGCGCCATGGTGACCTGCCGGGTAGTCCGCAATACTTCGGCTACCTGGTATTCGGTAAGGGCAGTCCCCATGGAAGCCACCACGTTATCGTAGCCATGCTGGTGGGCCGAAATGGCATCCATGTATCCTTCAACAATTACAATGCCCTGCTGGCGCGCAGAATCCCGGGCCAGGTACATGCCGTAGAGGGTGCGCCCCTTGTCGAATACCGGGGTGCGCCCCGTGTTCAGGTACTTGGGCATGGAATCGTCCAGCGCCCGGCTGCCGAAACCGGCCAGCTCTCCCTGTCCGTTGCGAATGGGGATAATCAATCTTCCCCGAAACGCGTCCACGTGGCCGCCGTCCTGGCGCTGGTACGACGCCCCGGCACGGACTGTCATTTCTGGCGTGAAGCCGGACTTCAGGAGGTGGTTGAACAGCCCCTGGCCATCCCTGGGACTGAGGCCCAGTTCAAACTTGCTTACGGTCTCCTTGTTTATGCCCCGCCCTTCCACGTAGGCGCGGGCATCGGAACCCATGGACGATGCAAGGTATTGCTGGAAAAACTCCCGGGCCACCTCGTTCAGGCGAAACAGATCTTCATGTTCCGACTGGCGCTCCCGCGTGGGCAAGGCAACTCCCGCCTGCTGAGCCAGGCGTTGCAACGCCTCCCGGAACTCCAGGTTTTCGGCCTTCATAATAAAGCCGAAAATATCCCCGCCGGTAGCGCAGGCGCCGAAACAGTGCCACGACTGCCGCTCCTGGTTCACGTAAAAGGACGGCGTCCGCTCCTGGTGGAAAGGACAGCAGGCCTTGAATGCCCTCCCGGAACGCTGGAGTGAAACGTACCCGGATACCACATCCAGTATGTCCAGCCGGGCTTTTATGTCGTCAATAACTGCCATATATCTGGTGGCACCGCCGCAGCCCTTTAACCATTGCAAAAATAGATTGGGGACAAATTTCTGGGATCAACGCCTGTCTCTGATACCCGGCAGCGAAACCCCGGTTACTGAAACAAGGCCAGAAAAAGGGCGCAATACGGCTATGTTAGGACTCTACCACACCCCATATAATATGTCAAGTAATTATATGGAATGCTTATATGAGACGTCCCAGCTTTACCGCAGGCGCCAGGTGGGAAAAGTTCCGGCATCGGCCGCAACAGTCGGGGGAGACCGGGCTATTCCCGGGCGGGCATTAGCCACGCGGGAGAACGGCCCGGGCAGGGAGTTCAGGGTTGGCGCGTCGAGCTAAAAGGGGACGTCGTCCACGTCCGGTCCATCGGCTCCCTGGAGGAGCACCGAGTTGGCGCCCAGCAAACCTTCCAGCCGCTGGCGCATATCCTCGCAGTAGCCGGTGCTTACAACGGGGAGGTCCATAACCACGCGCCGGCCCTCGGTGTAGATCTCAAGGTTGACCCGGTCCTTGCCGGGGTACTCCAGCAACATTGAGATAACTTCCCGCAAGAGGTGAGCGTCTTCTATGGGATCGTCGGACTCGGAGATTCCGACAAATACGGTGCGGGCGTTGGTCATGCTGGCCGCAATGGCGCCGGCGCCCGACCCGTGGCTTCCGCCGTTACCGTTACCGTTACCATTGCCGTTGCCGTTGCCGTTACCGTTACCATTGCTTCCTGCGCGATAGGAGCCGCCGGCCTGGTGTCGGTAAGAGCCGTTTCCACCATTCCTGCGGGGAGCGCCCCCCGCGGCGGCGTTTCCGTTTCCACCCTTTGAGTGCCCATTGGCCGGAATTGCGGCTGGGGCCGGGGTCTCCTTGATGACTGGGGCCTTGGTCCCCGACGCGTCCTCTTCGGATGATGACGCCTGGGGCACAAAAGCTGACACCTGCTCACATGCCAGGGAGTAGCCGTCGCCCCGCAGCCGTAGCTTTCCTGTAGTTCTCAGCAGCCGGCCGGAAACCCACATCTCGGCAGTCCGCTCCAGCACGTCAGGCCAGACGATAACCTCTACCTGGCCGCCCAGCAGGTCGTAATTGACGACCAGGAACTTCTTCTGCTCCCGGGTATAGCGTTCCGTGACAGAGGCCACGTGTCCTACCAGCGTGTAGGTCAGGCCCTGCATATCCTCGTCCAGCTGGTCTATGGAGTTAATGCCGTCGCCCACGTCGGAACTGGCCAGGGCCATGAGGGGATTGTAGGAAAGGGACAGGCCCAGCAATTCCTTCTCCCAGCCAGCCTTCTCCTCATTGGAGACATCCAGGCCATTTAGTGAAATTCCGGTCACCTGGGGAGCGTCGGTCTGGTCCATACCGCCGAACAGGCTGGTCTGGCCCGAGTTGCGGGTACGGGTCTCCAGCTGGGCCGTTGCCACAATCTGGTCCAGCGCGCCGTAAACCGCTCCCCGGGAACCCAGGCAGTCGAAGGCCCCGGTTTTTACGAGGCTTTCCAGGGTGCGGCGGTTGAGTCCGCTCATGTCGGCCCGGCGGCAGAAGTCGTCGATTGAATCGAAGGGCCCGTTCTCCGCGCGTTCCGCCACCAGCGGTTTGACCGCGCCTTCCCCGACCGTCTTCACGGCGGCCAGCCCGAACCGCAAGCTGGGTACGGGGCCGCTTTCCTTGTCGATGGTAAAGAACTCTCCCGAGCGGTTAATGTCCGGCAGAAGCACGGGTATCTGGAGCTTGGAACACTCGTTGATGGAACTCACAATCCGTTCCGTATTGTCCAGTCGGGAGTTGAGCACCGAGCACATATACTCCAGCGGGTAGTGGGCCTTGAAGTAGGCCGTCCAGTACGAAATCAGGGCATAACTGACGCTGTGGGCCTTGTTGAAGGCATAGCCGGCGAAGGGTTCGATCAGGTCGAACACCTGGGTCGCCAGCGGCCGATCGAATCCCTTGCCCAGGGCCCCGTCGATAAATCGGTCGCGTTCTTCGGCCATCAGCGAGGCAATCTTCTTGCCCATGGCCTTGCGGACCGTGTCCGCCTCGCCCAGCGAATAGCCGGCAAACCGCTGCAGGATCAGCAATACCTGGTCCTGGTACACGATTACCCCGTATGTCTCGTCCAGCAATTCCTGCAGGCTGGGATGGGGATAGGTAATGGGCGTGCGGCCGTGCTTGGCGTCGATAAAGGTATCGATGTGCTCCATTGGACCCGGGCGGTACAGGGCAATCATCGCGGCGATATCGCCCAGGTTCGATGGCTTTAATTCCTTGATATACCGCTGCATTCCGGCGCTTTCCAGCTGGAACAGGTCGGTGGTCTTTCCCGAGGACAGGAGTTCAAAGGTCTCCTTGTCGTCCAGGGACAGGCGGCTCAGGTCAATCTTGATGCCCTGGGTCTCGTCCAGCAGCTTGGTGGCCCGGTCCAGGATGGTCAGGTTGGTCAGGCCCAGGAAATCCATCTTCAGCAGGCCCAGCTTTGCCACCGGGTCCATTGAATACTGGGTCATCAACACCGGGCTGTTTTCGTCTCCGCGCGAGGGACGCTGCAGGGGCACCGTTTCCGTCAGTGGTTCGTCGGCGATGAGGACGCCGGCGGCGTGGGTGCTGACGTGGTGGACAATCCCCTCCAGGCCCTTGGCGTTATCCACCAGGTCGTGAACGGCGTTGTCCGCCTCGTAGGTATTGACGAATTCCGGATTCACCCGCAAGGCATCATCCAGGGTGCGGGTCTTGAAGGGGACCATTCGCGCTATCCGGTCCACATCGCCGTAGCTCATCCCGAGGCTGCGCCCCACGTCCCGCAGGGCAGCCTTGGCCCCCATGGTGCCGAAGGTGATGATCTGGGCCACCCGGTCGCTGCCGTATCGGTCTATAACGTAGTGCAGAACTTCGTCACGGCGGTCATCCTGGAAGTCCATGTCGATATCCGGCATTTCCTTCCGTTCCAGGTTCAGGAACCGTTCAAACACCAGGCGGTATTCCAGGGGGTCCACATCGGTGATGCCCAGGCAATAGAGAGCCACGCTGGCCGCAGCGCTTCCCCTGACGCCAAACATTATCTGGTTGCGGTGGACAAAGTCGCAGATGTCCCAGACCACAAGGAAATAGTTGCCGAACTGGGTATGGCGAATCACTTCCAGTTCGTACTTCAACCGCTCTTCGGCCTCGGGCGTGGGCCTGGGGTACCGCCGCCGGAAGCCCTCCCAGCACAACTGGGCCAGGTATTCGTCGGCCGGCATGTCGTTGGGGGTGGGGTACTTGGGCAGGTGGGTCTGGCCGAAGCCCAGTTCCACGTGGCACATATCGGCGATGAGCTGGGTGTTGCGCAGCGCATCGGGGTAATCCGAGAACAGCGCTTCCATCTCCGCCGGCGTCTTGATGTAATAGGAATCGTCCTCCATCCGCAGCCGCTTTTCGTCCTGCACCGTGGTGTTGGTCTGGATGCAGATGTAAAGGTCCTGGTAAGGGGCCTCGTGCTGGCGGACGTAGTGCGCATCGTTGGTTACCACCATGGGGATTCCCAGTTCTCCGCCCAGCCTGGTTAGTTCCTCGTTAATGGCGGGCAGTTGCTGGACGTGCTCGTGCCGCTGCAACTCAAGGAAATAACCTTCCCCAAACAACTCCCGGTACTGCAGGACCCTGCTGCGGGCCTCATCCATTCTTCCGTCGGCAATGAGCCTGGGCACTTCCGCCGAGGCGCAGCCGGACAGGCAGATCAGGCCCTGGTGGTATTGCTCCAGCAATTCCCAGTCGATGCGCGGGCGATAGTGAAATCCTTCCAGATGTGCCTTGGTTACCAGTTGCATCAGGTTGCGGTAACCGGTGTTATCCCTGGCCAGCAGCACCAGGTGGTAGGGGCTGCGCTCGGAGGCGTTGCGGTCGTGGCGGCTGCGGTGGGCAACGTACACCTCGCAGCCGATAATGGGCTTGATTCCGGCTTCCTTGCACTCGGAGTAGAAGTCCACCACACCATAAAGGTTGCCGTGGTCGGTGATGGCCAGAGACTCCATTCCCATGTCGCGAACCTGGTAAACCAGGTCGGGAATGCGGCTTATGCCATCGAGCATGCTGTATTCGGTGTGGGTGTGCAGGTGGGTGAACAAAAGGCGAGGGCCTCCGCAGGTCGAGGGGTAAGAGTTGGTACCAATTGACCATAATACACCCATCGTCCATTCGGCAAGGCATGGACTACAGGAAATTCCCTCGGTGAGTCCCCGGTTTCCAGCCTGTCAGCTTCAGGCGCAGGGCAGCAGAGCGCCGCAACTCAAAACCGGGCATACGCCGCCCCGCCGGCCGGTTGGGATACCGGGCCAGGCCAGTAAGTTGATGCCAGAAAGGCTACCCGGCGAAAGGTAACCTTGATAAGAAGTTGCAGGGGTTTTCTATTGCCGGGGCTGGCTACCGTGTGCTTGCAGGTTTACCCGGGGTTAATCCTCCGCCCAACCCATCCTCATTGCCTGCCATTACATCCTCGGGATGTAATGGCAGGCCTCCGGAAACTACGCCGGTTTCCCGTATTTCGGTCCCGGGAAGGAGGAAACCCGGAATCTAGAAATCTTCGTCATCTTCCACCATTACGCGTGCCTTTGAGGGTATGCCCACCAGGGGGGTGCGGGATTCGCTGCGCGTCTTCTCGTCACCCCAGTGGGAGGACTCAAGATAATTCTTAAACTCTTTCAGAGCCCCACACAGACGGCAAAATCCTGAACTGAAAGGTCCGTCCGCTTCCTGGATTACCCAGTGATGCTGGCACTCCTGAATGTCAGTTTCACCAATGCCTAATCCGGATATCCGCTCCTCCATCATTTTTGGCCCTCCATAACCGTGATGAATATATAATATCGGCTATTTGGAGGTATGTCAATGCTTTTTATCGCCCTATTATATAAGTTTCTTCACATTATTGAATACTTTTGCCCCTCCATTGATCCAGTTCGTGTCATTATCGTAGCTATATTGACGCTTATGCCAGATAACATACTTATTAAACTAATATTGTGCATTGTGATTACCGATGATATGGCCTTGACGAAGGGTTGCTTTTGCAAACCCTCTTTAAGGCCTAATACAAATGATGAGTATTGTTTAATGAAATGTATAGGCACAGGGCGCCCACAATAATGGCCCTTTGCACGAAACAAAAAGCCTCGCGGTCTATTCCGCGAGGCTGGAGCGGCGCGTCTGTTACCGCGCCGACTCTTGTATCACACCATCCAGCAGGACGGTTCTTGATTGTTACTCGGGCCGCTCTATCTCCTCCGTTGTCCTCCTGGTTACGCCCCAGCCGGCCAGCCATGCTGAATGACGCCCATCGCCTCCCGCAACCACTACCAGCACGTCATCAGCCGATCCCACTATTGGAATCATGGCATCCGGGTCCGATTCATCGATCCACTTGGGCCAATTGCGGTTGCCATAGTGGGCAATGCCCTCCAGCCGGCGCAGCGGCATTCGGGCGTTCTGGAATATATACTCCCGCACATCCTGCCTGGAAAGGCCCGAGGCGTGGATTTCTGCAGCATGCTCAGGACACAGCACCAGGGCCAACTGCGCGCCCGTGCCCGTCTGGTAATAGTTGGAGACGCCAATGGTCCTGAGGGAACCCACCAGGGTACGCAGCACCTGGATGCCCGTGGGAGAGGTGCTTTCCATTATCGTGTACATCCCCCGCATTCCCATCAGGGTCACCATGCTGGCCGAAGGGTCAAGCCCCATTTCCACGTGAAGCGGTTCCCAGGGGCTGCGGGCCTCGTTCTCGGCGAAGCAGAAGGTGTACCGGGCCGGCAGGGCCAGGGTGGCTTTGTCCATTTCACCGGGTATCAGCCCCGCCACGTTTCGCACGAACAGTCTAAGGGCGCGGCCAATGGAAGCATTGGCGCGGTAACCCGGTCCGAAGCATCCGGAATCGCCATTGATTTCCAGCTCCCGTGCTATGGGACCATTAACAATTACCACCGGCGCCGCGCCACCGGTAGTGGCCTGCACGCCCGCTATGTTGAAGTCCGGCTGCATCGCCGCCTTCACCGCCGCCACCACCACCGGGAAGTGCTCGGGCTTGCACCCGGCCATGACCGCGTTAATGGCCACCTTCTCCAGCGTAACCCTGGCATTCCGGGGCTGTACCACGCCCAGGCTGGTCGAAGGGTCCTGACCATAGGGCAGCAGCATCTTGCGCACCAGATCCTCGGTGGCAGGGACCACGGGCAGTCCATCGGTCCAGCCCTGCTGTTCGTAGTAGTCCTGGATAGCGTCGAAGGAGGCTTCCACCTCCACCCGGCGCGATTGGATGGACAATGGATTCATCCTTACTGCCCCCTGTCCGGCGTGGGCAGGAAGGGCATCAGCTTCTCCACCAGGGACGCCAGGTTGCGGGTCTGTATCCACACGTGCCCGTTGCCCCGAAACTTCATCACCAGACCCTCGCCGCCGCCCAGCAGTGACCGGATGCCTCCCACCTTGCCAATTGAATAGTCCACGTCATCGCTGAAAGCCACAAGATGACCGGTATCCACCACCAGTTCCTTGCCTGGCTCCACCGGCAGGCGTTTGATTGCCCCGTATGAGTTGTAAAAGACCGTGCCATCCCCCCGCTCGCAGAATGCCCGCAGGAAAAAGAGGCTCTCTCCACTGAAGAAGCCGCGGAATCCCTGGAACTGCGAGTCCGTCTGAACATTATCGGTACAGGCCAGGAAAGAACTGGACTGAATAAACAGGTTCCGGCCCGTCGGCAAAGCAAAGGAACCAATATCGCCGGGAGTGGACGGCGCCAGGCACACCTGCCCTCCGTCTCTGTTGGCGGTGAAGGTATTGATAAAGAAAGACTCTCCGCCCAGCATCCGGCGGATGCCTCCGAAAAGGCCGCCACCTCCCGAACCGGTTTTCATTTCCACATCCTGCTGGGCTACCATGGCCCCGGGTTCAGCCTTTATGCTCTCCCCCGGCTCCAGTACCACGGTAAGCATGGCGTAGCTTGCTTCAAATTCAATCACTGTTTGCATATCACATCTACCTCCTCCATTTATCCCTAATCAAAACAACCGCCGGAGCCAAAGACTCCGGCGGAAAAGGGTTTCACTATCTTCTGGCGCTATCCGGTGGTCAGCAATCCCACGATTTCTTCAGCATATTCGTGGGCCATCGCCTGCACTTCCTCGACGCTGCGAGACGCCAGGGGGCTGGGCAGTTCCACAATGCGCACCCCCGGCATTCCCAATGCCGCAGCCCGGGCGTGGGCTGCCCGCGTGAATGAGCTGGTAATGACGCTGACCGACGGAACCCCGTGGGATTCGGTTACTACTGTGTCGTGGAGACCCCACGCCGTGCAGGAGCCTCAATCCGCGATGCCGTGGACAACGACATCGCATTCCTCCACCAGGGTGTCTATCGTTTCGTCGGCGCAGGGCATGCTGAAGGTAAATTTGGAGGCATAGACCACCTTCCTGGCCTTGTACTCCTCCTCCAGCACCCGCTGCAATTCCAGCAGGAACGAGTCCGCGTGGTACTTCCGGTTCTCCAGCAGTCCGATTACCTTGCCTTCCAGGCTGGGAAGCTCGGAACTGAGTCCCCTCTCCTCAGGAACATCCTCCGGTCGGGGATCCAGAATCTGAATTGTCCCGGTCGCTGAAACCATAACCTGTAACCTCCCGGAATCTTCTACTAAAGGACTGAAAGATCATGCGCTGCTTTGCAACGGCTTTCACCAGCCCGGCTCCCGCCGCTGTGCAGTCAGCATTAAATCAGAACGCAGGAAACGCTAACCAAGCTGGAAGAACTTGCCCTCGGTCTTGATGGCCGGGGCGATGACCATTTCCGCCTGGTGAAAGTCCCGAATGGTATAGGCCCCGCACATACCCATGGCTACCTGAAGAGCGCCAACCAGGTTCTGGGTGCCGTTGGTCACCGAGGTGGGACCGTACATTATCTCCTTCAACGAAGCCCTGGTCCCTACCTTGATGCGGGTGCCCCGGGGCAACTCGGCATGGGCGTTGGCCATACCCCAGTTATAGCCCCGACCCGGAGCCTCTTCGGCCTGGGCAAAGGGCGTCCCGACCATTACACCGTCGGCGCCGCTGGCGATGGCCTTGCACATGTCGCCGCCGGTCCGGATGCCCCCGTCGGTAATCACATTGACGTACCGCCCGGTACGATGGAAATAGTCCTGGCGGGCGGCGGCGCACTCCAGGGTAGCGCTCACCTGGGGGACTCCCACGCCGGTCACCTCGCGGGTGGTGCAGGCTGCGCCCGGCCCCACGCCGACCAGTATTCCGTCAACGCCCGTTTCCATCAGTTCCATGGCCACGTCATAGCTGACGCAGTTGCCCACTACCACCGGAACGCTTAGCGAGTCAATCAGTTCCGCGAAAATCAGGCCCCGATAGCTGCGGGACTGGTGCCGGGCAGTGGTGACCGTGGACTGTACGACTACGATGTCCGCGCCAGCCTCCACTGCCGCCGGGGACATGCGCTTGGTGTTCTGTGGGGTAAAAGCAATGGCGCAGGTGGACCCTGCGCCTTTTATTTCCTCTACTCTCTTGCCGATCAGGTTGTCCTTGATCGGTTCCGCGTAAACCTGCTGGAGGTATTGGGTAACCTCCTCCTGGGGCATCGAGGTAATTTCTTCCAGGATGGCGTAGGGGTCGTCGTAGCGGGAGTAAAGACCCTCGCCGTTGAGCACACCGAGACCGCCCAGTCCGTCCATCAAAGTAGCGAACTTGGGAGAAACCGTGCCATCCATGGCTGAAGCCATCATGGGCGCATCAAAAGTGCATTCCCCGATGGTCATTTTCGTGGATGTCAATTCGGGATTTATGGTCACATTGCCGGGCACTATGGCAACTTCGTCAAAGCCGTAGGACCGCTCCAACTCTTTGAACAGGCGTCTTGACATCCCTGCACACCTCGCTAGTCGGGGATTTTAATCAATAGAATCTATCGTATAGCTGTGGGTTAGTCAACCAGACCCTGCAGCCACCGGCGGGTATCCTTTTAAGGTTGTCCTGATACTCGCAGGGGCGGTTCGCGAACCGCCCCAGCCCATGGTCCGCATTACCGTAACGCCGCCAGGCCAACTAAATCGGAACGCTGCCTTCCCACAGCAGGGGTGGAACCCGCTTTGCATTCCATCGGAAGACTCCCTGACATTAACAATTGGGCAGAATGATTGGGGTTCAGTTATGTCACCATGCGGCCCCAGCGAGTCACCCATCACTTCCCCTCTCAAGTGGGTATCCCCGAAAGGCCGTCTTTTTCCATTCCTGTAATTGACGGAACGCAACGCCGAAATCCGCCGAGACCCCACACCGTTGACCCTGGAATACCGCTGATACCCTTCCTGAACCCGGGAGGCCCAGGCGGTCCCTTAAAACCTTGATTAAGAGTATTGATGCTCTGGGAGAGGGAGTTCAAGCTGACAATGCCCCAGTTGGGTTTCCTCCACTCTTTCTAATTATGCTGAAACCTCCTTACGCCAATGCCCGACCAACATTAACGTTATTCGCAACATCTTCTGACAAATATCAGGACATTTCGGCATCTTTTTACCGTTCCCGTGGGAAGCAATTGACTTTGGATGATAACTATTATATAAAGTCACGAACTTCTTTCTAAAGAAGCATTCTTTCAGGAGAGGAGGTAAGAGGCAAAGGAAATCAAACAGAAATATAGTTTTTTTACGCATACCTCTAAGCATGTCTCTGGAGGAGCACGGAAATGAGAACAACCAAATCTGCAAGACGATACAGATTTAGCCGGGCGCTGATGTCCATCCTGGCGCTGGTGGCCCTGGTTGCTGTAGCGTGCGGCTCTCCTACCGCGGAAGAACCCGCTTCCGGGTCGGCAGCGCCCGCCGCGGAGCCTGACACCGCCAGGCCTCAGGCTTTGGCCATTCCTGCCACTCAAGCGCCCCAGGAACAGATGCAAGAGTCGGCCCAGCCTGCGGAACAAATGCAGGAAGCGGCCCAGCCTGAAGCGCCTGCGCCTCAGACATCAACCGATGCTGCCGCGCCTACTGCGGCTCCGCAGCCCACTCCGGTTCCCGCCGAGCCGGCTGTAGCGGCCAGAGATTCCATGGTCTTCCTCACCGCGGAAGAACCGACCACCATTGGCGCTGCCAGCGCCAACTGCGGCGGCAACATCCAGAACACCATTTGCGACGACCTCGCCAGCGACCCCCTCACCTGGATCGATGACCACAACGACTACCGGGTGGTTGGGCTAACCGGCATAGAGGGCTGGGAGCAGATTGATGCTGACCGCTGGCGGTTCAACTTGCGCCAGGGTGTCACCTTCCACAACGGCGCTCCCTGGAATGCTGAGCAGGCCGCCTTCTGGATTGACTTCTTCGGCGACGAAGAAACTAGCGGCCACTATAACTCCAACGACTTCAGCTTCCATGGCGTGTTCGGTGGCGAAGTGGTGGACGAATACACCCTTGACGTAGTCTGCGGCAAGGCGTGCCCCATCCTTCCTCGCACCACCATTTTCACCAAGTTCCAGGACGTAGGCTGGTTCCTTGACGTCACGGGCGCGAGTTCAGCCGCCGACCTGCCAGAGGAAATGCCCGACGAAGTCGAACGCTTCACCGTCGGTCTTGGCCCCTACAAAATCGTAGAGTGGCGCACGGGCCTGGAAGTGGAACTGGAAGCCTACGAAGGGTACAATCCCAACCCGGCAACTAACTACTCACGCGCCCCCACCATCAAGACCCTTTATCAGCAGTGGCGCAATGAGCCCCTGGTCAGGGCTGCGGCTCTGTCATCCCAAGAAGCTGACTGGGCGGAAATCGCCTTCCAGGACCGTGAACTGGCTCCCAAGTGGGTCTCCGCAACCAATAACGAGGCCTACGTTTACGCCATTGACACGGTGCACCATCCCTGGCTTCGCCTGAAGGAAATTCGGGAAGCCTTGAACCTGGCCATCGACTGCGAAACCGTGATGGCGGAAATATTTGATGGCGTCCTTGAATGCTATGGCAACATCGCCCAGACCGGTACCGTAGGTATTACGCCGGAAAACTCCGCCGGTTACCCCTACGATCCGGAACGGGCCATGGAGCTAATGGCCCAGGTAGGCTATGACCCGGAGGCGGAAGACAGCCTGATCAAGCTGCATATCCGCTCCCAGCGGGTGCCAAAGGACGTAGAGTACGCCGAATCTGTAATCACCTTCTGGAGTGACGTGGGATTCAACGTCGAGTTGCTGGTGGTTGAGTCCTCCATCCACGCTGGCACCGGTCGTTCCAACTGCGGCCACGGTCGCACTCGCGAGGACTTTGAGGCCGCTGCCGGCTCAACCCTGCACGAAAAGTGCCTCACCCTGGGCCCCGGCATGCCCAACTTCTCCTCAATGCACATCACCGCGCCGGCCACCTCGACCGAGTCTCTGGACTTCTCCAGGCAGGCCATCCTGCGGAACAGCTGCTTCAGCCGCTCCAGCGGTGTCTGCTACGATGAATTTGAGGAGCGGGTCGAGGTAGCCAACGCGACCCCGTCCGGCGACCTGCGCCGCCAGCGTATGGAAGAACTTGCCAATATGGTTCACAACAACTACCACTTCGTACCCAACTTCCTGGTCGTACAGATCTACGGTTTGGCTGCCGACCTGGAATGGGAACCCCACTATGCGCCTCGGATCAGGGCCAACATCATGGACCTGACCGCCCCGTAAGCCCGTTCCGCTCCTCATCCCTCTGGGATAGAGTTTCGGACACAGGACGCCCCAGCCGTTTGGCTGGGGCGTCTCTTTGCGTACCACAGAAGATGTTCTCAGACTAGCTGAAGAGCAAACCACCCGGCCGGGTCAATTTACATGGTCTTCATCGACTCCCACCAGCGGTCTAGGGAAGGTTCAACAACCGCGATTATTCTGTGTGCTCACCCAGCACCAGGTCCCGCAGGGTAACTATTCCCACCGGATTCCGGCCGGCGTCCAGTACCATCGCCCGCGAGATGTCAAACCTCACCAGCAGGCGAATGGCATAGCGGGCCAGCATTTCCTCCGAAACCGTTATGGCCGGTTTGCTCATAATTTCGTAAACGTTAACCCGGTCCGGAGACCGGTCCGGCACCGTGACTTTGGACGCAATATCTGAAATCAGCACCAGCCCGATTTCGTCGTCTTCGTCCCGCCGGTTTACGGCCAGGGAAGACACGCCGTGTTCCTTCATCATGGAAATGGCATCCGCCACCGTGGCCATTCCATCAACAGACCGGATATCTGTCGCCATCAGATCTCTGACCCTGACAGCCTTTCCCGCGTTCATATCTCCTGCTTCACCTCGTCTCTGATTGCCGGCAGCTGGCTGACCAGGCCCACCGCGTCCTCAATATCCACCTGAAACGCTATTCCGGCCCCGCTTTCCCGGTCAAAGTGCCCGGCATCCCTTATACCTTCAAGTATGTGTCTCGCTCGGGTCTCGGCTACTATGAACAGCACCAGGTCCCGCTGGGCCTCAAACTGCAGCCCCAGGAACGTCTTTTGGGGCTCCAGACCCTCGCCTCGTACACTGGTAATGATTGTAGCTCCAGTGGCCCCTCCGGCCCGGCCTGCCTCAATCACCGCTTCGGTTCTGCCGTCATCTACCAGGGCTACGATTAATTTCATTCTCATAATTCGCTCCCCCTTTGTGCCTTGCGGTTTTTCCAGCGGTTGGCGTAGGACGTGGCCATGGTGTAACCCAATACAGTAATTATAGGGAAAACGCTGGCAAACGCTATCAGGCCAAATCCGTCGATCAATGGACTCCGGCCCGGAATGCTGGCCGCCAGCCCCAGGCCCAGGGCCGCTACCACCGGCACGGTGACCGTCGACGTGGTTACGCCTCCGCTGTCATAGGCCAGCGGGATGATGGTCCTGCTGGACTGAAAGGTCTGGACAATCACCACGAGGTAAGCGGCGATGATGTACCAGGGCAATGGAGTGCCGGTAACTATCCTGAAGCATCCCAGCGACACTCCCACGGCGACCCCCACCGCCACCGCGAAACGAAGCCCCCAGGACCGTATGGCTCCGCCCGAGACCTCCTCCGCCTTCACCGATACCGCAATAAGGGCCGGTTCCGCCACGGTTGTGGCAAATCCAATGGCGGCGGCGAAAAGATAGACCAGCCAGTAATTCCGCCAGTCCACTTCTCCTTCAATTCCCAGCGTCCCCAGCATCTCGGGGTCGGTCAACTGACGGGCCATGGTTTCCCCAATGGGAAACAAAGCCTGCTCCAGGCCGATGAGGAAAAGCGCAAGTCCCACCAGCACAAAGGAAAATCCCACGATCATCCGGCGGGCGTGGGGCAGTCTCCGTCTCAGCACCAATACCTGGAAGAAGGCCAGGACCGCCACAATGGGCGCCACGTCTCTCACGGTGGACAACAGCACCGTCCACAGGGTGTCGAAGAAGCCTCCGCTCATGCCACAATTATCCCGTAGGCCATCACAAAGCACATCGGCGTCAGGCTGGCCAGGGCTATAATCCCAAACCCGTCAATCAGGGGGTTCCGGCCGCGTATGGTAGTAGCCAGGCCAACCCCCAGGGCAGTAACCAGCGGTACCGTCATGGTGCTGGTGGTCACGCCCCCCGAATCATAGGCAATCCCGACTATCTCCGGCGGGGCAAACAGCGTCATCAAGGTAACCATCAGATAGCCGCCAATAATCAGCCGGTGAATGGGCCAGCCCTTGAGTATGCGCAGCACGCCGAGCAATACCGCCGCTCCCACGGAAAGGGCAACCACCATGCGCAGGTTGAAGGCATAACTGTCACGGGCCTCCGCCGTATCCGCAATTGCCGCCCCTCGCGATGCCACCTCGGCGGCCTCCTGGGCAATGGCAATCAGCGCCGGTTCCGCCACCGTGGCCCCAAACCCCAGGCAAAACGCGAAGGACAGCAGGGCCGTCAGGCTGCGTTTGCTGGCAAACCCCTGGGCCAGCGTCTCCCCCAGGGGAAAGAGGCCATACTCCAGCCCCTGCATGAACAAGGAAAGTCCGCCCACAACGCATAACAGACCGGCCATTACCCCCCAGAAGTTTGGGAAGGGCTGCTGCAACACCACGATCTGAAAAAAGGCGATAACCAGGATTATCGGCGCCAGGTCGCGAAGAGAAAGCAGTATGCGATGCAATGCCCCGCCCACATGGCGAGCCAGTCGCCTAACCACTGGGCGTTCGGTTTGCCTGGCCAGGGTAATGATGGTAGGGGGCATCACGAAAACTAGGAACGGGCAAAGTCTGGCACAAAAGCCAGCAGTTCTCAGCTACCTCCGGCAGCGGCTCAACGGTGCAGGAGACAGGCGACAGCGGAATGTTGGCGCGAGGATTCCGGTCCCTATTCCCCTTGGCGGTAGCTGACGTTTCGGGATAATAGCACCGCCTTTCAGGAGCTTCAAGGAGACCTTGGTACCAGCTACGGGCAAAAAGGAGACGAGGGCTAGCCCTTGGGGGTACCTTCCCCGATTCGGTTACCGGATTGCCGGAATCGCATTAGCTGGGCCTTGCGGAATGGGGTGTCGGTCCTAGATTGACCCGTCCGGTTCCAGTCCCAGCAACACCCGCCCGAACTGCTGGCCTCCCAGGTCCATAATCAGCCCGTCCCTGTGGGCCACGGCCTGGGCATCCCGGTGATACCGCTGCATGGGTTCCGAGTCGAACAGGGCATGCCCGCCGCTCAAGTCGAAGAGCCGATTGACCGCCTGCAGACCCAACTGGGTGCAATAGGCCTTATCCCTTCGGAACTTGGCCCTTTCCAGGGCAGTAAAAGGCTCGCCTTCCCGACCCTTCCGCAGGGTCTCGGCCACATCCCGTTCCATCAGGCCCTGGGAAGCGTCCACTTCAGCACATGCCTGGGAAAGGCGCAGGTGAATGGCCGGTGAGTCGGCAGTCCTGCCCGGGCCGGAGGTTCCCGACAACTTCTCTACGAACTCGTCAATCATCCCCCGTGCCAGGCCAATCATCGGGGCTACCAGATCCCAGCCCAGCAATACGGGAACCGGCACTCGGTAACGGTCCTGGTGATGCAGTTCCCACCCGCTTAAATCGGAATCACCGGCAGTGCTTACTTCCACCACCCGATGGGCCGGGATGAATATGTCCTCTACCACTATATCCTTGCTGCCGCTCCCCTTCAGTCCCGAAACGTACCAGGTATCCACTATCTGGTAGTCGCCCTTTGGGACAAGAACCCAGTTTCGGGCTCCAATACCCGGGACACCCAGCATTATCCAGGAAGCTGAATCGCAGCCGCTGGAAAACTCCCACCGGCCGGAGAGTCGGTAACCGCCATCTGTCGGCGTGCAGGTGGACCTGCCCGGGCTGAGGGAACTGGAGCAAAGGTAATCCGGGCCCTCGCCGAAGACCTCTTCCTGCGCCTGCTGCGGCCAGTAACCCACCAGCCACGAGTGGGCAACCCACAGCGAGTAACACCAGGAGGTAGATGCGCATCCCCGCGCCAGTTCAACTCCCACATCGTGGGAAACTCCATAGTCAATGTCCAGCCCGCCATACCGCTTGGGCACTCCAATAAGATGAAGCCCCGCATTCAGCATGTCCCTGACCGTTTCCTCGGGGACTCGGCGCAACTCCTCGGTGCCAGCAGCCCTGTCCTTCAGGGTGGGCATCAGGGCCGAGGCTCGCTCCATCAGTTGTTCGCGGTTAAGTGCGGCGGTTGACGATATGGGCTTGGCAGTCATAGTGCTCCATTTCCAGGGCAGAACTTGTGCTGTGGTCCAAGCGGCGACGCAGGCCCATACTACTAGCGGGAACGGGAAAGGGCAATGACGAACTATTACCGAACCAGCGTTCTCAATCAGGCGGCAACATTCGTAGGGAGGGGTTTGAAACCCGCCCTCGTAGCCCTCATGGATTCGGGCTCAAAACCGGAATGGCGCTACATCGTTGCCACTCGTCAATACAATGCTGTTGAACTACTGGTCTTCCGGGCTCCGGTCCAGGCGTTCTTCCAGGCGGCGGAGGGCCTCCTGGGTGGCTTGAATTTCTCTAATGAGCTGATCGCTGGAGGGAGGAGTCTGCAGCTCCTCCAGCCTTTCCCGCTTGGCTTCGTCCAGGTTATTGATGATGATCGCAATAAACATGTTTATCACCACGAAGGTGCCCACCACCACAAAACTGACGAAGTAAATCCACGCCAGCGGATGCCTTTCCATGGCCGTAAACATCACTTCCGTCCACCCTTCCAGGGTTATGATGTTGAACAGGGTAAGGACAGAGATGCCCAGGGTCCCCCAGTTCTCGGGGTCGTGGTCATGGAACAGGTGGTAGCCCATGATGGCGTAAATGTAAACGACGATGCTCATCAGTATGGTGACGTGCATCACGCTGGGGATTGAGCGCACCAGCGCAGCCACAATCAGGCGCAGATCCTGGATGGCCGATACCAGCCGTACCACTCGCAGCAGCCTGGCCAGGCGGGCAATCATTGCGAACTGGCCCGTGGCCGGGACCAGCGCAAACACAATCACCAGGAAATCGAATACATTCCATCCGTCCAGGAAGTACCGGTACGAGCGCGGGGACAGGGCAAACAGCTTCAGTACGGCTTCCGCCATAAAGATGCCCAGGGCAATCTGGTTGCCCAGGTGCATCAGGGTGCCGTACCTGCGGTTCAGTTCGGGAGAAGTCTCCAGGCCCAGCAGGACGCCATTGGCAATGATGACGCCGATAATGAAGTATTCGAAAAGATGGGAGTTAACCAGGCGGGAAGAAAATTGAACCAGTCGTGTCATGGGAGGTGTGCCGGGAAAAGTTTTCTGATGCTCTTGAATTGAGGGCAGTTCTTCATCTGCCCTGTGCCCCTCTCAAGTTCCTCAATTGGACCCGGGCCTGCGGGTACAGTTTAGCATACCCATTCAGAGCCGGCCCGTACGTTTCTATCTGTAAGCAGGGTAATGGCGCTTTGACCTGGTAATAAATTGGGTAAATCCCCCACCTGGAAAGGCATTTAACATTGAAGGCAGCCGAAGGGTCTATAGTCCTCATTGGGGCCCTCACATGCGGACCAATATCGGCCTTCTGGACTTGACACCGAAAGACGCCGCTGCCTGATACAGCGGCGTCCTTTTTTCCCCAATGATTGGGATTTCATTCCTAGAACCTGGGACGACGCCTGGCCCGGAAGTACAGCCATAAGCTGAGGGACAGGAGAGCCGCACCCAACGCAATGAACAAAATTGGCCAGACCGACAGCCCATCTTCGTCCACTGTCTCCGGAACCAGTTGCGCTTCCTGCAATAGCGGCCCGGGTGTGGGTTCAGATTCCGCCGACGCCCCCGGCTGCGGAGTAGGCGTTACTATGACACCCGCCTCGACCACCGCCTGCGGAATCAGCAGTGGCAGCTTGATCCCTTGCTGCTCGGGTTCAGGCGTGGGTTCCGGTTGGGTCGCGGGTACGGGAGTCGCACCGGGAGCCGGAGTGGGCGTCGGTGTCGGTGTAGCCTCCGGACTCGGGTCGACAATGCCGAACAGCGCCCCCAGCGTCGTCAAAACGAAGCAGTCCAGCGACGTCAGACCCGACACCCTGATGGTTATCCACCCATCGTCACCCAGGGTGAAACTGAACTGTACCTGTCTCCACTCGCCGGTTGCGTAATCGCGGGCATATACGGTGAACGCTCCCAGCCGCTGGGCCTCGCGCACCACCTCCGCGCTGCCGAAGTCCTCGGCCTTCATACGGAACTGGATGGTGGCCGCATTGATCAGCACCACCTCGGTTTCCGGCGTGCCCCAGTTGTCGAAGAAGTCCAGGGCCAGGGCTGCCTGCACCTCCTCATCACCGGCGTCAAAGGGACAACGCGTCAACGCCGAATCCACTCTGACCCAGTAATGTCCGGACCGGGAACCTGCCGGGAAGGTAACCGCCGCGGACCCGTCAGGAGTCCAAACAGTAGTTACGTCTTCCGGCCCAACCCTGCCGGAGGCCTGGGTTGCCGGATTGTAGATCGGCACCTCCAGTACATCAGTCAAATCTATGGTGACTTCTATGGCATCTACAGCTCCCCGCCCATCGGTCACCGTCATGACTACCTCATAGGCAGCCTTGCTTTCCAGGTCCAGAGTGGCCCGGGTTATCAGTTGGCCGGTAGCCGTGTCCAGGGCGAAGGAGCCAGCATCGGTTCCACCCAGACCGTACGTCAGTACATCCCCATCCGGGTCGATGGCCGTTACCGGGTCGCCAATGTATATGCCAAGCCCGGTATGTTCTTCCACGTCCCGGGACGTGCTTACACCCTCTTCAAAGTAGGGCGGACGGTTGGGATCCCCGGAGGAGCCACTGCTGCCGCCGCCGCCGAAGCTGCCACCGCTGAAGCCACCTCCACTGAAGCCACCTCCGCCCCCAGTGTTGGGCGGCGACGGGAAGGACGGCGGGGCCGGCGTAGGCGTTGGCTGCGGCGCCGGGTCCGGCCGGCGCGTAGGCGGAGGTGGATCATTGTCGTCGTCACGAATCGTCACAGTTACCGAATCTATGGTCCCTGCCGTTACCTTGGTCGGCATGCTGGCGCCAAAGGACACTGTCACGGTTTCATTGCTCTTGTCCGAATCATGATTCGCCCTGAACACCAGGTCAATTGACTCATCACCTGGAACAAACCCTACGGAGGATGGAATGTCATAGATAGCGCTGGTGCCCGTTTCGCTTGCAGCATCAAAGGTAATGGACTGACGGCGGTCCGCCGCCGGGGACAGGTTGACCTTGATCGTCACCGTGTTGCCTTCCCTCACCGAGTACCTGGAAGAAGCAAAGCTTGCTGTCAGGTCAAACCACTCGGCCTGGGGTTTAGCTTCCGTACGTCCCACCCCCGTCTCTGACCAACTGCCTTCTCCTTCCGCATTCTCGGCATTCACCATAGCCACGTATTCCGTGTCCGGCAGCAGGTCGGTCAACTCCTCCTCCGTGTCCGACGACTCGGCTTCCTGCCAGCTGCTTGATCCCTTTGGGGCGTATTTCAGGTTATACCCGCTAATTCCCGGACCGGTGTTCGTCGGTGGCTCCCACTTGACCATAAGGCCGCGCTTTTCATTCCCGGGACTGGGCATAACCGTATTGATGGACACCCGACCCGGCGGCTCATTGACGTCCACCAAGTTTATGGTTACCGCTATCGTGTCGGTTAGGTTGGACGGATCGGTCGCCTTCACAGTTACCGAGTAACTCTGCTTGGTCTCATAGTCCAGGGCTACCTTGGTCCGGATTTGCCCACTGGACTGTACTATGTCGAAGCTGGCGGCATTCGTCCCTTCCAGGCTATAGGTCAATGCCTTTCCTTCGGGGTCCCTCGCTGTAACCGGCCGTCCCACGTTGGAACCTATGGAAGCATTTTCAGCCACCTGGCGGGTTACGCTGGCCTGCGAGAACACCGGCGGCTGTGGGTCCGGCGGTCTGGGATCAACCCTGTTGGAGGCAATGCCGTGGGCGGTCTTGCCGCTGCCCTGGCCGTCAGTGTACGACGCTGTCGCCCGCAGGTACTTGTTGACATCAGCGGTCACCGGCGTGTAGGTGGCGCTGGTTGTGCCCGTGCCCGTAGCGTCGGTCCAGGAACCGCTCCTGGAGGAGGATGTGGCCCACTGCCAGGTCAAGCTGGTCACGCCGCCGTCATCGTCTTCCAGGCTGGCGGTTATGGGCTGCTCTTCCTCGGGTTGCTCGTTGGACAGGGTTACTTCACCGTTTTCGTCAACGTTGGTGACGTTGATAGTTATGTTAATGGTGTCGTCGGCCGTGACGTTGGGGTCTCCCGTGTCATCCACCCCATCCCGCACCAGGATGGTCACCGAGTATTGGTCCTTGGTCTCGTGATCCAGCGCCACCTTGGTACGCAGCTGGGCCCCGGTGCTGTGGCTATCCACCATGCCGAAGGAAGCGGCATCCGTCCCGCTCAGGTCGTAGGTAAGCCGGTCCACTCTGTCCTCGTCGGTGGCCTTGAACGGAGAGCCGATGTTGCGGTTGGCCGGCGTGTTTTCATCCACCGATACAGTAGCGGTTTCAGCGTCGAACTGAGGGTCTTCGTTAATGTTGGTGACGGTAACCGTTACCACCAGTGTGGCGCTGTTACCGGTATTGTCGGTCACCTTAACCGTGATGTTGTGGACGTTGTTGCCACCCGAGTCCCTGGCGTCTTCAAAGTCAGGCGGGCTCAGGAATTCCAGCACTCCACCCGAGATACTGAACAGGGCTTCGTCCACCCCTTCCAGGTCCCAGGTTATTGCAGTCCCCTCCGGGTCTTCCGCAGAAAACCGGTGGACCGGCGCCGCATCGTTCTCTTCGTGGTCAAAGTTGGGGTCGGCGGTGTCGCCATCCGTCTCCCCCGAAATCACCGGATCCTCATCCACGTCGGTCACGGTTATGGTTACGTCCATCCCATCCGTGAACTCATCGTCGGAGACGTGCACCGTGATGTTATAGGTGTACTTCTGGGTCCCGTTCACCTCGTGCTCGAAATCCGGCGGGCTCTTGAAAGTGAGCACCCCCGTGCTGTCGTCTATGTCGAAGTAGGAGTCGTCCGTGCCGGACAGCGACCACTCCAGGGTGTCATTTTCCGGGTCGGTAGCCGAGAAGTCACCCACATCGCCCGTCCCGTTCTCCACGTAATCATCGATGGTAATGTCCCCAATCTCCGGCGTTTCATTAACGTCGATTACGGTAATTGCCACATCCATGGTCTGAACGTGGTTGGGGTTGCCGTCCGTGGCCTGGATGGTTATTTCATAGACGTCGTCATTGTCGTGGTCCTGCTTTGCCGCGTCCGACTCCTCAAAGTCCGGAGCGAACCGGAAGGCGAGATGCGCCGTTGACGCGCCCGTGTACTGGGCCGTGAGGTTGAACAGGTCCTTATCATCCCCCAACAGTTCCCACTCAATATCGTCATCTTCTGGATCAGCCGCATCGTAGGTTGCGACCGTTGTTTGGGCGTTTTCCAGCCACTCAAAAGCTGTGGGGCCCGAAAGCGTGGGCGTCTCGTCCTCGTCCGATACGATGATCGTAACGGCCATCTCATCAAATTCGTTGCCCTCATCGGTGGCCTTCACCGTGATCTCGTACTCGTTGTCGATGTTAGCGTCGGCGGCGTTTTCCCGGTCCGGAGCATTCTTGAAGGTCAGTTGTCCCTTCATCGGTTCGTTGGTGGGCTTGGCGATGGCGTTGAAATCGCCGGCGTCAACCCCGGACAGAGACCACGTGATCGTGGTATTGGCGTCCGGGTCTGTAACCTCGAAGGTAACAACCGTGCCCGTACTGCCCTCGGCGAAGGTGACCTCTTCCACGACAGTGAGCACCGGTGTCTCGTTGACGTTGGTTACGGTAATCCGGACGTCCTGGGTCTCCTTGTTCACACCCTCGGAGGCCACCACCGTAACTTCGTAAACGTTGTCGGTGTTGTGGTCCTTCTTGTCCTCAAAGTCCGGGATGGTGTTAAAAGTCAGGACACCGGCGCTGCTGATGGACAGCTTGTCGTCGTCGTTTCCTTCAAGGTCCCACTGTATGTCCACGCCCTCCGGGTCGCTGGCGTTGTAGGTTGCAACGGTATCGGTGCTGTTCTCCGGGTAGTCTCGGGACGCCGTCCAGGTACCCTCGCGGACTATCGTCTCGTTCTCCCCGGTCACCGTTACGGTAACGTCCAGGCTGCCGGTGTTGGTGCCGTCGCTGGCGTTTACCTTAACCTGGTACACATTGGTGCCGGCGGCGCTTCCCGGGGTCTCAAAATCTGGCGCGGCCTTGAAGGACAGCTTGCCGGCCGAAGAAATCTCGAACTTGCTCCCGTCGTCCCCGGTGGGGGTTTCCCAGCTTGTGCTTAATCCCTCGGGATCTTCAGCAGAGTAGCTCGCGATACTTCCCGTGCTGCCTTCCACAACGGAAAGGCCGGTATTGCCGGTCACCACCGGATCTTCGTCAACGTCCTCAACCCTTACCGTAACATTCATTTCTGCGTCATTGACACTGTCCGATGCTTCTATAGTCAGTTCATAGTCGTTATCCGTATCATGGTCTCTTTCGTCTTCATAATCCGGCGGCGAGATGAAACTCAGCACGCCGGCGTTGGAGAGGGCGAACAGGGATGCGTCGTCGCCGGACTTGGTCCAGGTGATAGTGTTGCTGTCCTGGTCGGCGGCGACAAAAGTTCCCACCGCCGAGGTGTCGTTTTCGTCAAAAAGTATGGTCTGGTCGCCGGTGTTTCCGTTGTAGGTGATGACCGGGGGCTCGTCCACCGGTGTGACGGTCACGGTGACCGTCTTCGATGCGCTTACGCCGCTCTCGTCGGTGGCCACCACGTCCACCACATACTCGTTGCCGGCGTTGGAAGGCTGGTCGTAGTCAGGGGGAGTGATGAAGGACAGTTCTCCCGTCTCGGCGTCTATTTCCAGGTCGTCGGTATCGGCGCCCGCCAACGTCCAGGATACGTCCTCGCCTTCCGGGTCCACGGCGTCGTAGTCTTCCACCACCGAAGTGTCGCCTTCCACAAAGTCCTTGAGAACCTCTCCACGGGTAAAGACTGGCGGTTCGTTTACGTCAACAACGTTGATCTCAATTTCCCTGGTGGCATCGTTGCTGCTGGCGGAGGCGATCAAGGTGATCTCGTAATGATTGTCCCCGTCGTCATCGTTGGGGGCTTCGTGGTCGGGGGTCGGGTCGAAATGGAGGCTGGCGTACTCGTCGCTTTCGCCGGACAGGTCCAGCCTGAAGTGGTCCCGGTCAACCCCGGAAATGGTCCAGCTAAAGCTGCCTCTCTGGGGATCAGTGGCGGTGAGGGTATCCACCGCGTTGGTGTCGTTCTCGGGGTGGTTTATAGGACTGTCCGCGCCAGTGATGTTAATGCCTTCAATGACGTCGGCTACGGTAACGAACACGCACCTGGCCTGGACGGTGTCGTCCTCCGGCGTCACCCCAACGAACACCTCATAAACATTGTCCCCGTCCGAATCGGTTGGAGTCTCGAAGTCCGGCGGATTAATGAAGGTCAGTTCGCCGTTGCTGTCCAGCCGGAAGTCATCGGCGTCTGTGCCGAACAGCGTGAGGGTCTGGGAATTGGGAGCGGTGTAGGTACCGATGGCGTCCGCGGCGTTTTCCTTGAAGGAAACCCGGTCAGGACCCTGCACCGAAGTGCCGTCACTCACATCCTGAACCCGGACGGTGATGTCTATCTGGGAACTCTCGTAAGTGACTCCTGTATCGGGACTAATCCGGATAGAGTACCCGTTATTGCCATCCTCGTCCGAGGGCGCGTCGAAGTCAGGCGGCTTCTTGAAGTTCAGAATGCCGTCGCTGTCGATGGTGAAGTAGGCAGAATCCTGACCGGTAATCTTCCAACCGGACATTTGGTTCCCGTCCCGGCGGGCAGTATCCAGATCCGCAACCAGCCAGGTACAGTTCTCGAAATAGTCCAGCCACACGCCACGAGTTGTAGGGTATCTATCAACCCCTTTGATCGTCGTCACCGGCACGTCAGCGTCGCCGCCGGGAATGTGAGGAGTGAGGAACAGCTTCATTGTAGCTTTTTCCCCGCTCAGGTCAGTGGCCTCTACGTGTACCTCGTACCGGCTCGCCGTGTAATCCAGGGTGGCTTTTGTCAGCAGGTCAGCAAATTCGTACGTACGCTCTTGGACAATCTCAAAATGGTGGGCATCAGGACCCGAGATGGAGTAAATAAAATTATCACCAAGGTCGTCGTCTGCCGCGCTGATGGGATTATAGATGTAGGAACCCACCGGATAGTAAGGATGGATGGGCTTGCAGGAATCCTCGCCGCATTGAAAGCTTTCTCCGGGGGAAAGTACCGGGGCGTTGTTGGTGTCCGGTGTCTCACGCACATAAATGGCGGGGTCCATCGATGCCGTTTTGCCGGAACCCCGGCTGTCGGTGTAAGTGGCTGTTGCTTTCAGGAACTTGGTTGCATCGGAGGCAGCCGGAGTGTAGCTGTCGGTCGTGGCGGTGCTTATGTCGGTAAAGGTGCCGGTTGCGCTGGTTGAAATGGACCACTGCCAGGTAACGCTGGATACGCTGCCGTCCGGGTCGGAGAGGGTCACGGTAACCTTGTTATTGACCTGAGTCCGCCGCAGCCAGTCGGGAGTAACTTTTCCAGCCTCCTCCAGGTCATTAACAGTGATCGTAACGGTGATAGCGTCGTCGTCCCCATCTGGGTCGGTGGCCACCACCACCACCGAGAAGCTCTTCTCAAACTCATAGTCCAGCTCGTTGCCAACCCACAGCTGGCCCGTGGACGGGTCAATGCCGAAGTGAGTCTTAGCGCCGTCCTGAATGGAATAGACCACGTCATCCTGGTCGTCGTCAGTTGCAGTAATCGGTGCGCCGATGTTGGTGTACGAGGAGGTGTTCTCATTAACCGAGCGGGTGGCGGTTTCGCCTTCAGTGAATACTGGGGCGTTATTCTGGGCAAATACCGGGCCTGACAGCAGAATTGCCAGGCCAATGGTTGCGAAAATGGCTAAAGTAATTGCGAGTATTGGAAATAGAGTAGTGCCAGCGATTGGCCTGTGGTGCATACCCACTCCTCCCTGCTACCCGGGAACATATCTACGAAATAGTGCGTCCGGGCGGGACGGCGGGATGACCAGACAAATAGAAAAATTAGAGGGGCGGGCGCCACCTCACGTCTTCCACCACCGTTGCGCCCTCGCTGCCAGCCATCAGTCAGGGCCTGCTTCGCCCTTTCCGATTTCGACTCGCTATGTCAATTTATCAATTCTTTGCTTCAAGAGCCTACGCGCTGCCCAGACCATTTTCGGGCATTTTGTAAAGTGTAATGCCATACGAACGCAGCACTGCCTGACGGAAAACCAGTCGGGCAGTGCCCGCCCAGGCTTTCCCAGTCTCTCCTCTCACTGACACTTCGCCCTTGCCCCCCTGCCTGAACCTTCTCTACCATTACCATCATGACAAGAGAATTTGCAGTGACAGACCCGGGGCAGTCCCGCTTTATTCAGGCTATGTGCTCAAGCGTGAGTCAAGTCACCCGGTCCCTGCCGAAGGGCCCGAACTGCTCTCCTGGGGGGCGTCGTCAAAAGCCGAGTGTCGTCATTCTGGCGAAAGCCGGAATCAAGGGCCTTTCCTGTACCTTGCGGTTGACCCTTGGCAACCGTTCTGGATTCCGGCTCAGGGCCGTAAAGACATTACACCGTTGCCTCTCGTCAATTCAGTGCTGTTGAACTACTAGCGGTGCAACAGGTTTGCAATGATGGGTTGGGGACTTACCGTCATTCTGGCGAAAGCCGGAATTCAGATCCGTCATGTCAATGGGTGATATGTTCCGCGATATACCAGGATTCTGGTATGTCACCTGTTTATACCCGTTACCTGACCGGCGGTAATGGCTGATTTGACGACACCCCTTAGGTTGTCAGGGGTGACAATCCCTTAAATCGCCACTGCCCTTCCGGACCCCTGGCAATTCCTGTCGGAGATCCACATATTTTGATTCGCACATCGGATTCCCAAGGGAATAAATGGAGGACAATCCTTTCATTCTGGACAAAATTCCTGTCATCGAAAAGAATCTCCAGATACGAAACGAGGGGAAATAACAGGAAATGCTTGGAAAAAACATTTTTCCTCTCCTGCCAGGGCCAGATGGCCCGCCGGCTCTATTGCCCCTGGAACAAAATTTGACGCAGCGGTTTGGGCCAATTACTCTACGGACACCGGATACCAAAGTCTTACCAGCAAAAGGAGTTTGGCATGACTGTCAGCAAGCAGACTACCTATGAGGTTGAAATCCAGGACGTGGAGTACCTCCGGCACGGCGACAAGCCCTTCCTGGCCCGTATCTTCAAGCCCAAGGGCGACGGTCCCTTCCCCGTAATGGTGGAACTGCACGGCGGCGCCTGGGTAAACGGCACCCGCGAGAACGGCAACGCTGGCAACGAAGCCCTGGCCCGCAACGGGATAATCGTCGCGGCCCTCGACTTCCGCGTTCCCCCCGAAGCCTCCTACCCCGCGTCCTTCCAGGACATCCACTACGGCATCCGCTGGTGCAAGGCCCACGCCACCGAGTGGAACGGCAACCCCGACAGCATCGGAGCTATGGGTACCTCCAGTGGCGCCCACCAGGCCATGCTTCTGGGCATGCGGCCCACTGATTCCCGCTACTCCGCCCTGTCCCTGACCAACGGCGCCTCCGACGTGGACGGCAGCCTCGGTTGCGTGATTATGGTCTCTCCCGTAATTGACCCGTTGGGTCGTTACAACTACGCCAAGGGCATCCGCGAAGACATCAAGCCCCCCGAGTCGGTGGGCGAGCGCACCGTGGCCATGCACGACATGTACTGGGTAACCGAAGAGGCCATGGCCGAGGCGGCCCCCGCCCGCGCCCTGGCTGGCGGCGAGCGCACCGAACTGCCCCCCGCTCTGTGCCTGGCCCGCAACTATGAAGCGGCCCACCCCCGCCCCGACCTGGACGAGTTCATCTCCCAGTACCGCAATGCCGGCGGCCAGATCGACGTAACCATCTTCGAGGAAGAAGGTGACGGCGTCCTCCGCGACCTTTCCACCGACGTTGCCCAGCGGGCCCTCGAACAGATGACTTCCTTCATCAACCAGCACCTGGCCTGATCCCGTAACAAGGGTCAGACTCATACCGGGTCTTGACCGCGCCGTAAACCCAAAGGGCCCACGCTAACCGATTAGCGTGGGCCCCATCAAATGGCGCAATAACCAACCATCCCGTTCACCCTGAGGCTCTCGAAGGGCCTGCCATTGTGCTGCCGCAAGGCTCTCCGCGAACGGACTCACCCTGCCCGTCTATACCAGGATGTCAGACCGTTGGAGACTACTGCTCGTACCAGCCCGAAGCGAAGATGTAGCCGTCATGCAGCACGGCGAAGGTGTGCTTGCGCTGCTCCTGCCCCGAACCCGGATTGACTATGACGTAACTACTCCAGCGGCCCGACTCCGTAGCGGCCAGCAAGTCGTCCCCATAGAAATAGCCAGTAGCATCCACCCGCAGACTGGGGTCCCGGTCCCGCAGCGCCGGATTATGGTGGCCGATAGTAACCCCGCTCTCGGCGTCCACGATAAAGGCATACCACTGACCGTCCACGCTCTCCGGCGTGTTGTAGTAGGCAAGCGTGTCGTCCAGGCCAACGGCGTTGTACAGGTTGATAGCCTGCTGGACCACTGACATGGTGTAGGCTTCCACGTCGGTCTTGCGCGGCCCATCCTCGTACCAGCCGGTCCCGAAGGTCAGGTCATCGTGGACCACCATCCAGGAATGCTTGGTTTCCGCCGCTCCGGTGGCCGGGTTCAGGAAGGTGTAATCGAACCAGGCGCCCTCAGGTTCAGCAGATGCGGCGACCGCTGCGCCTGCAGGAAAACCGTTGGGCCCGATGGCCACCGAGACGTGCTGACCGACATACGCAGGGTTGGCGCCGTGGGCCAGGAAGTTCTCGTCCTCATCGATGATGAAGATGTACCAGGGGCCGTCTGTGCTCTCCTGGCTATTGTAATAGTCAACGGTGGACTCCAGCCCCACGGCGTTGTACAGGTTGATGGACTGCTGGACCAGCTCCTTGGTGTAGGCCGGGCCGTCAGTCCTGCTGGGTCCCCGCTCGTACCAGCCCGAGCCGAACACTATCCCGTCGTGGCGTACCATCCAGGAATGCTTGGTCTCCACTTCGCCGGTGGCCAGGTTGGGGAAGGTGTAGTCGAACCAGGCCCCATCCTCGTCGGCAGTCGCGTACACGGCGGCTCCCGACGGATAGCCGTTGGGGCCCAGGATGTCGTTAACACCTACCCCCACCAGGTCAGGATTGGCGTGGGCAACCATAGTCTCGTTCTCGTCAACAATGAACATGTACCACTGCCCATCAACGCTTTCATCGGTGTTGTAGTATTCGACAGTCGCTTCCAGGCCATTGGCCTCGTACATCTTTATGGCCTGTTGAACGTAGTACCTCGTGTACTCAGCAGGCATCCACCGGGCAGGGGCTATGGGTTCGGCCATGGCCATTGCGGTCAACTGGTACAGCAGGGCTTCCAGCTCGGCCGGGTCCACCTCACCTGCCGCCCCCGCAGGTCCCGCCGGACCGGTGGCTCCAGCAGCGCCCGAAGGACCCTGGGGTCCCACCACTCCCGCCACGCCTGAAGGACCCTGGGGTCCCACCACCCCCCCCGCCCCGCCTGAAGGGCCCGGGGGCCCCGCCGCTCCGGGTTCGCCCTGGGGCCCTGGGACACCCTGCTCACCGGCCGGACCGGCAGCGCCCTGGCAGGCTGCCAAAGCGCCAATCAGGGCAATCATCAACACAACTGGGAATACAAAGCGCATGGTTTACCTCGTGGTTCGGCATAAATGTATTACTGGCTTATTGAAGACTAGCAGACTCGCGCGGCAGCTTACAATCGCAAGGAAAATATCGTGAGCAGCAACGACGGGAGGGAGGCATGGGGGGATTCTCGCCGAAGAGAGAGTCTCAAGGCTGGTTATAAGATTGGCTGGCAGGCAGCGTGGCCGGCAGGGCCCGGGTTGCTACCAGGATTTCAGGACGGGCAGCACCTCTTTCGCAAAGAGCTTCAGGCCCCGTTCCGCAACCTCAAGTGGGGTGCCGCCGAACCTGAAGGAAACGTTCAGTTCAAAGTCGCCCAGCAGTTCCCTGCGATCTTCCAGGCCCCGCAGAATCTTGTCAGGGGTGCCCCAGCTGGCCGCCTTCATAAACCCTTCCACCGCTCCGTCCAGGCCGGCCTCGCGGGCGATGGCCGCCTTCTGCTGGTAGGCATCGTAACCCTTAACCGACCCGAAGTGGTCGCCAAGGAACTCGTAGTGGTGGAAGTTGCTTTCCACGAACTTGCCCTGGTACTGGCGGGCTTCCTCCTCGCACTGGGCCAGGTTTTCGCCGCAGACGACAAACTCGGTCATCATCAGGGCTGGCGGCTCCGTGCCGTGAAACTCGCGGTGCAGGGCGCGCCCCCGCTCAATGCCCGGCATACGCATCTCCCAGGGCCGGTCGGCGAACATGATGACGTGGGCGCCCAGCTGGGCCGCCGAATAAACCGAGTCGTCGCTGGCGGCCACTGCGTAGATGCGGCCGTCGAAGGAATGCTCGGGCCGTGGCCGGATTTCCGTACGCGCCTGCGGGTAGTGGGGCCCATCGCCCTCGATGTACCCCGTCCGCAGGGCCTCCACGATCATGGGGGCCGCCTCGTCGAAACGGGCGCGGGACTCGTCCATGCTGATGCCGAAGGTCGCAAACTCCCGCCGCGCCAGGCCCCGACCGAATCCCAAACGCAGCCGCCCGCCGCTGAGCAGGTCCAGGACGGCGGCGTTCTCCGCCACTCGCAGGGGGTTGTGCCAAGGCAGGATCACCGCCGCCGTACCCACGTCAATGTCGGGGTGCCTGGCGGCGATGTGAGTCATCAGTTGCAGGTTATCGGGCACAAAGGAGTAGTCGTTAAAGTGGTGCTCGGCGGACCACAGGCAGTCAAAGCCCGAGTCGGCGGCAATATCTGCCAGGCGCAGTTCCTCCTCCCACATCAACGCATCGGAACCCTTCTCCCAGCCATAGCTGGAGAAGATCATCATCATTCCCACGTCCATGGAATTACTCCTTTCATCCGATTCGCGGCGACTTCGTCCCTTCAACCCCGTCTTTCCGGCGAAGGCCGAAATCCAGTCTCCCGACCCCCAATCGCCATATCCTTCCCCGCTCCGTCCTGGGTTCCGGATCAAGTCCGGAATGACGGGCGGGAAGAGTGACAAACGTCCCTAGTAGGCGGGTTTCGCCCGGTGGGGCGTCAACTGAATCTCATGCGACCAGCACGACTTGTCCTGGCTGTGCAGGTAGTAGAAGGCATCGGCAATGGCCATCGGATTGACCAGCAGTTCCGGATCCTGGCCGGCCCGGGCCCGCGTCCCCGGCGAGTCTATGGTGCCGTCAATGACCACGTTGGCCACGTGGACGCCGTGCTCCGAGTACTCTTCGGTCAAGGCCTGGGACAGGGTCCGCATCATCACGCGCGGGTAGTACAGCGACTGGCCGGTGTACCGCTTCCGGCCTCGCAGGGAGGCGGGGTTGTTGGAGAACAGGATGCTGCCCTCGCCCCGTTCCCGCATGGCTGGCAGCACCTCCTTGGCCACCAGGAAGGGGCCGCTGCTGGAGATGTGCTGGGCCGTCTCGAACATTTCGTAGGGCATGTGCTCCAGCAGTTCCATCTCCGGCGGCAGGTCCCGCCCCTCCAGGTAACCGGCGTTATACACCAGCACCAGGGGGTCGCCAGCCTCGGCGCGAATCTGGGCAAAGGCCTCGGAAATGGACTCCTGCGACGCCAGGTCCAGTTCCACGACCAGGGTGTCGCCGCCCTGCTCGCGGATAGCGGCATTCAGCGACGCGGCGTTGGCGGCGTTGCGGGTGGTCAGCACCGTCAGGAACCCCTCCTGGGCGAACTTCTGGGCAACGGCGCCCCCAATGCCAAAGCGGATACCCACTGGCAGGTCGCTGTCATCAATAGCGCCGCCGTGAATCATCTGGGTATTCCGCCCATCGGCCTGCCACTTGGAAGTAGCCCCGATTACTACTGCTACGGGTTTGGTGTTGGTGGTCATGGTATGTATTCCTCTCTTGCTCAAGCTTAATGTTAAGTCGGCATGCAATACTTACTTGGAATTGGTACTGTTTCTATTCAAACATTATGACTGCGTCTTCGATTACCCTAAAGATTGCTCAAGTTGATGCTTGAACAATACCCTTAAGAGCACAATTTATGGGCTATCGAAGACATTGAAAAGACGTAATATTGGTATCGCCTTTGTATGGGAGCAGTACGAAAAATGCTCCTCAGATATCCTGGAGGGGTTTTTTCCCGTTGCATTAGGTTCTGACTACCCAGAACACGTCGCTCAAATGTCTGAACCGAGTGCCTACTCTTGTGGGCGATGGCATTACGTATGTCAAGGCAGGATCTGATGAGGGTCTTTTCTCCCGTATCCAGGCTAGTGAAAGGCACTCCTTTTCGAAAAAAACGATTGGCCAAATCCTCTGTACGATCATAAGGCAGCCAATCGACATAGTCTCGACCACCGTATACTACGGAACGGACCGCTCGCCTGTTGCTGAACTGCAATAACGGAACCACTGGCGCCGAGCTGGTTACAAATCGGCCGGAAAGCAATCCGACAAACAACTCCTCAATCAGACGTTCGAAGGACGTTATGGCTTCAAAGTAAAGGCCAACATAAACCTGGTTCATGTCCCGATTTACTACTGAACCTTCAAGGAAGAGACGCTCCATTTTGTTGCGGGTTTGTTCCAAATAACCTAGATGACCTGAGAATTCCTCAGAAAGGCAAATAGCCGATTTAGCCACTACCAGCTACCTCTTTCAAATAGTTATGAATTATCGACCGTTCCTGAGGGTTAGTGGTCCTTCTAGTTACCGACTGCAGCACACCTTCAGGAGCAGTTTTCTTGATGATGCCTTCTCCTACAGCATTTATGCTTGAAACTACCTGATTAGGTACCATCTTGGGTCTCATATGCTCCAGAGGGGAACCTATGCCAAACTGATAATCATAGAGGTATGCAAACAAGCTGTAGAATAATGTCTTGCGGCTAAATGGTAAGGATTTTATTCTGTTGCTTAATTTATCGTCGATTGTATCCATAACGACGTTAAATCTCCGCTCAACTTCTTTTCGTTCCGGAAACGTCTCGTCCTTTTCTTTATATGTACTATCTAAAGCGGGTTGTCTCTTGCCTGTCAAACCATTCAGCATCAACAGAGCGAATTCAGAAGAAAGCTCAACCTCTAGCATTCTCGCTATGTCGTCTTCACTGAAAACGCCCCATTCCCGCCACCGCTGAAGATGGGCAGCCGCTGTTTCGTACATAGATGTCTTGAACTCGCCGAAGAACCCTGCATTTCGCAATTCTTGCGGGTTTAGTTTGACGCCGGTAGAGTTCATGCGCGCAAAAATGCTCAAAACCTCGCGATCATCTACTCCTGAGGACAATACATGAACACTAAACTGGTAGTCCAGAATCCTGTGTTGGAAGTCTGGCGAAAGCTGATCGAAAGACTGGTTTGCAATTAGTGGATTGTGGAGCGGCTGTACACAAAAATCGTCACGCCCAACTGTATAGTCTTCGAGCGCTGATGGATCTATATAGGAAATAAGAGTTCTGATTCTTTGCTGTCCATCTACAACTTCGCGTCTTGGTTCGAAGCTGTTCAGATCCGACCTCTGGTCGCGCAAGAATAGAATCGGAATTGGTAGCCCTCTGAATATGGTGTCAACAAGGTACGACTTAGCACCTTTGTTCCAAACAGCGCGTCTCTGAAAACTGGGGCTAAGGACTAAAGTTCTTGCCCTTTGCCAAGAGAGAAAATCACTTACTCTGTAAAGAGTTCTCGTAACATCTAGAGGTTCCATAATCTTTTTCCTGCTGTACGAAAACCAACCAACGGTTCCTTCATACAGCGATTCTATTTGAACTAGAAACTAGGAAAATTCTGCTAAAATTGTACCGCTCCGAGCAACCATCCATTGCAGGCTATGAATCGGTGGTCTAATGCATCAACTTAGTGACTGTGGATTGTGGCGGTGTAGCAGTTCTGCATAGATTGGCTGGCATTCGCAATTGAAGGAAAATGCAGGCTCTTCCCTTGGGCAATCTTACCATTTCTGTGTATAGCTTCGTCACAAGGATTGCAAGAATCGCTGCACCCCCCTAAAACCCGTCCCACCCCGGCACCGCCGCCGCCTGGCGCACCCATTCCTCCATCTGCCCCTCGTCCATACCATCCTCAAAGATGTGGTAGTAGCGGGCGTCGGGGTCCTTTGAGTCTATGGGGGGCATTGGGTCCAGCGACTTGCCTTTGAGGAAGGTAACCTTCACGTATCGGGCGAAGACGTGGTAGCTGATGAACCACCCCTGGCCCTCCACGCCGTAGAAGGGCGAGTTCCACCGCACCGCCTTCTGCACGTTGGGCACGGTGCGCACAATCAGGTCGTCAAACTGGCGGCCCACGTCGCGCTTCCACTCTGGCATATTGGCAATGTACATCTGCACCGGCCCGTCGCCGTCGCCCCTGGGAATCTGGGGGTTGCCGCCGGACAGAATCGGCACGCCGTTTTCGTTCACCGGCAGAGGCGGCCTTTCCGGGGCTTTGGTCCTGGCGCTGGGCTTCTTTGCGGGCATTTCCCTGACTCCAAAGGGGCGGGTTTGCTGCCCGCCCCTGCATTAGAATTCCTTAGTCCTGAGGCTGTCGGAGGACAGCCGTGTCCTACTTGCCGTTGCCGCCGTTGCCATTGCGGAAGCGGGGTATAACCTCTTTGCCGAACAGCTCGATGGAAGACATCACCTTCTCGTGAGGGATGGTCTCCGTCTGCATGATCATCATAACCTGGTCCACGCCAATGTCCTCGTACATCTGGACGGCGGTGGCGCAGCTGTCGGGGTCGCCAGCGATGATGACGCCCCGGTCGGCCAGGGTGTTGGCGTCCAGCTGGGCGATGGCGGCCCGGGCGGCGCCGGGGCCAGCGTCCAGGGAGATGCCCGATTCCTCGGCCTGGGCCCGGTGGGCCTCGTCGGACTGGCGCAGCCACCGGCCAAAGTCGGCCTGCAAGTGGTCAGGGACGCCGCCCCAGGCCTCCAGCAGTTCCTCGTAGGCGCCGATGCGACCCGCAATGTAGGGCTTGTCGGGGCCAAAGAAAGTCTTCATTGACAGGGCGGCCAGTTCCCGCGCCTCGTCGTTGTCGGTGCCGCAGTAGGCGTGAACGTTGTTGCCCCAGAACTCGGTGGCGAAGGCGCCAACCGGGTTGACGTTCTTCAGGGCATCCCGGTAAACCTTGACCTGCTCGGCCAGCACCGAGGTGGCGTAGGAGGCGGAAGACAGTACGCCCAGGCCCTTTTCCGCGGCCAGCCGGAAGCTGTCCTGCTGGGTGCAGGCCAGGTACATGCGGGGATGGGGCTGCTGGACGGGCTTGGGTAAGTGCGGGGAGGGGGTTGCTGGAGGGGTTGGGGCAGCCCCCGCCGCTTCGGTACCTGCCAGTGCTCGCCCTCCCACTCGAACTCGTCCGACTGCCAGATTTGGGGCAGCATGGCGATGGACTCTTCCCACAGGGAGCGGGTGTTGCGGGGGTCCACGCCCAGGCCCGTCTGCTCGTAGGCATTGGAGCGGCCGGTGCCGAACTCCACGCGTCCGTCGGTAAGCTGGTCAACCAGCGCAACCCGCTCGGCGACGCGCACGGGATGGTGGTAAGGCAGGATGCAGACGCCGTAGCCAATGCGGATGTTCTTGGTGATGCGGCTCAGCGCGCCGAACATGGCGTCCTGGCTGGGCGAACCGGAAAAGCCGGTGAGGAAGTGGTGCTCGACGAACCACAGGTTGTCGAACCCGACCTGGTCGGCCAGTTCGCACTGGGCCAGGGTTTCCTTGTACAGCGAGTTCCAGTCAATTTCAGTACCCTCATAGGGCCGCTGGCACTCAAACAAAAGCCCAAACTGCATAAAGGGTTCCTCCTTGAGAAAGGATGGGGGTTGCGGGGATTATAGCGTATTTCGGGAGCAAAAAGGGTCGGCCAGGTTGAGGGTGACGGGCCATACTGAGACAAGCGCGAACTGACGCCCGGGTTGGGAAAGGGTGTACATCGTACTCTCTCCTGAAAAAACTGGATTTTGCGGCCATTTCCAGTCATTCCCGCCCATTCCCCGTTGGGGAGCAGCGGCGCGTGGCGGGCAATTGGCTGTGGGTCCGCCAAGGTTGGCGTTCCGGCGGGGGCCGGAGAATTTGGACTGTTTAAGAATTATGGTAGTAGGGTGTTTTGCGGGGTGTCCAGGAGTGGGGTCAGTGGGGGTGTGTAAAAGTTGGCACCTGAGCCATGCCGGGAATCCTTCCTATAGTTATTTATCCGGCTGTAGAATAGTGAGAGTGTTGGAAAGCTGGTTTCTTGTGAGATGCTAAGGACATGCTAGGGGGTTACCTGCCAATAATGGATGATGAGAAAGTCACCAACCTGATGGATGCATACATAATAGAGAACTCTATTGAGGACGTTTTGACTATTCTGGATTCGGCGCCTATTCAGCTGGATTTGATGCCGGAGAGGAATCTAGTACAGTTGACCAACCGAATCCCTGTTGCTCATTTAGCGATTGAAAGGGGGATGAAAGGACTCCTAAAACGCGTGGAAGGGGGTCAGGAAGAAACGCACTCCCTTGGAAATCTCTACTCGAGTATTAAGAATGTCGATCCTGATTCAGCTGACTTTCTAGCTAGAGCCTTTAAAGATGCTGTCGAGTTCTATGGATATAATCCTAAGCGGTCCGGGTTCGAACAGTTCAAGTCCTTGGAAGAGTATTTTTCGAAGGTTGGCGGGAAGAAGGCATTTGATGCGCTACGATACTGGGCTATCGGGGACCCAGGTACTGGCGAAACTGCGATAAAGTTCATTTCGCCACCTATTCACAGGGAGATTCTTTGCGCACTGCGATCGCTTCTCATTTCAAGATCTGAAACTACTTCAAGCCGTGTCGACTCCCAGATTTTATTCGCTATGTGGGATAGAAGGCACATTTGCTTGACGAATGGGGATGAGGAAAGGAAAACAGCAATAGAGTTGTACCGCAACTGGCTGAAGAATGAGTTTGAGTCTCCCCGTGCCGCCCTATGGTCCAAAGTGCACAGTGCATCACTTAGCTTTGGTCACGAATACATTGATCAGGTCTTTAAGGAGGGATGGGACGATATACAACAAGCTGAGGATCCAGCCGTTAAGTATTTTATCCACAAGCTCACCTATCTGCCAGAAGGGTCTCAACCCCAACACGCCGATGCAAGTCCTGTAATTGATTGGCTACAACAAGACCTGTACGGCCAAGTGAACACTCCTAAGGGAACGTGCTTGGGATTCGTCCAAAAGCAGCCCGACGGGGCTTGGGCAGTTATGCCTTTGGGACAAAGTGCCAAGCCTATTGCACCTGCGGCTTGGAAACTTAAAGATGCCAAGAACCACCTAGTTGACAGGCAAACGTTCAAGGTGACTGTTAAATTGGGATCCGACAGTAAGCAGTTACGAGTATTCGGAATCCAAGATTATTTTCCGGAGCAAGACTTTAGCCAAGCATCATCGAACCCCGATGACATGAACCCGTTAGAACAAATATTCAAACTAGAATTTTGGGACGAGGGGCACCACTTGAGTGTGGGTGATGCCTTGGCTGTATTCCCTTCAGCAGAGATGGAGCAGGGGTTCATTACGATTCTCAAGGGTAAGGTTATTGGAGTAGACGAGCAAAGTGTTACTGTCAAAGGAACAATCACGGCATCTCTGAATGAAGAAGTGCCACTTTAACCCAGGTCAGCACCTGCATGGGATTGTGTCAGCAACCAATAACGGGCCACCGATTGGCGGGTCGCCTTAATTCCGCCGATACCACTCACCCCTACCTTAAATGCCGAATCATATCCTCGCTCAAGCGCTTCGGAATATGCATTGCCACCTCCCTGAGACTGGCTTGCTCCAGGTACAAGGCCCATCTTCAATCAGTGGGCATTTCACGGGTGTTATCATTCGGTCTCCTTCACTTTCTTACTCTTTGATTCAGGACCGCCATATTGACCGACCAGCCAAAGCCCCCAACTTTCAGAAGTAAATCCCAGCAGGCTCTGACCCATCCCGTGACGCTGGTCGCCATCATCGTACTGGTGGTCAACGACTGGGCATTGAAGGCCCTGTGGCAGAACGACTGGACCACAGGAAAACTCAGTGACCTGGCGTGGGTGATTTTCGCGTCCCCGCTCCTCGCCTTCCTGCTTTCCTTTGTCGTGGGGCGAAAGCCGCTGGGGCAGCGCGTGGCCTTCGTTGCTTCCTACGTGGGACTCCCCCTGCTGTACCTGCTGTTCAACACCTTTGTAATCGTCAACGAAGCCATCCTTCGGATGTTGACCCTTGGTCTCGTGAACGTTTCAGGCACATCACCCGACCCGACTGACTCCCTGGTAATCCCCCTGGGGCTGGCAATAGCTCTCTGGGTCTGGTTTAGACGTGCCGAAACGAGATCCAACGCTTTCAAGATGCTGACACAAGGGTTGGCGTGGCCCCGCCTTAACCGTTCGACCCTGTCATATTCCGTTGCCGTCATCGCCGTTGTTGCCTCGCTCGCATCATCGCCTCCCGCCCGAGACCCGGGGGTGTATCGCGTCTGGCTCCAGGGAGACGGTAGCCTGAGTGTCCGTGGTGGTTCTCATATCTGGACCAGTTCAGACGGTGGTTTCACCTGGAATGAAGGCGGTCCACTGTCAGACTACCCGAACCAACTTAAGTACACGGAGATAGAAACACCTCGAGGGATTTACGAAATCAGCGCCAGCGGATCGGAAATAGTCTTGACCTCCGACCAGGGTCAACACATAGCTTATGACGCGAGCTTCTTCAACTCTCCACAGAACCTCAGGATTCAGGAAATGGTCACTAGAAACCTGCAAAATCGGCACCTGTCCGAAGGGCCCGTTGCCCTCTCCTACCACCCCGGCACCGGCAATGTAGTTGCGGCCATGGGCATACAGGGAGCGCTTGTCGGCACGCCGGATGGCCTGTGGACTCCGGTTGCCGTGGGGCCCTATGAACCTACCGACTTTTCGTTTTCGGGGCAGATGCTCTATTTGGTACGGGACTGGGAGCTTCTGCTGATAATCCTTGCGCTGGGCGTTGCCTTCACCGCCGTTGTCATGACCGTCACCAGCCACCGGCAGACATCAAGAAGGAAAACCGTCCTGTTGGGTGTGATCGGGTTGATTGGCTGGGTGGCTCTTCCAGTAATTGGATCAATGCTATCGCTTCCACTGGCTGCGGTACCGTCACTTGTTCCGGGTGTAGCCATTTTCCCCCTTTTGTTGGTTATGGCCATCCTGGCCTTCTTTCTGGTTCAAAGGAAGGCCTTCGAAAAGGACTGGGTTGATGCCTGCAGCGACCTGGCAGTAATTCTTGCCGCCGCCAGTATTCTGCCGGCCTTTATCGCTCCTTTCTCATTCTCCACCAATATCAGCTGGAGCGGGTTTTCCGGAATCATTCCCAGCCAGGTTTTCTCAATAACTGCCTTGTCCTTTGGCTTCTTGGCGCTGGCATTAAGCCTTCCCAGAGTCAAAGACTTTCCCTACATACTGGTGAGCCTGGCAGCCATCTGCTTCCTCAGCTTCTTCGGCTTTCTAGTGGGCATTCCTGAGATGGGAATCTCCCTGGCAAAGGTGATTGTACTGGCGCTGGCAATAATCGCTGCCCTGGCCGTACTCGTCTGGCGCAACAAGACTGTCCCGGTTGTGACTCCGCCTCCCGGCAGCGGGAACTCCACGTAGTACGAACTCAGGGGCAGTCTTCCCTGCTTCCCCAGGAACTTTGCAGAAAAAATGAAACGGGCCGCCAATTGGCGGCCCGTCCTGATTTTCCCAATCCCTGTGCGCTTACTTAAAGTGCGGAATTACGTCCTCGCTCAAACACTTCAACGTATCCATTACCACCTCGCGGGGTACGGAGGCAGTCCAGTTGCACTCGAACATGATCTCGTCGGTGGTGAAAGCTTCGCGGAACATGTGGATTTTTTCGACCACCTCTTCCGGAGTGCCGAAGAGGTTGACTTCCTCGGTGGCCTCGGGTCCCGCGCTCCCGGCGTCGGTGCTGCCGATGGCGATGCGGCCGGCGTAATAGAGGCGGGCCAGGTTCATCAGGTGTTCCACCCGCTCATCAGCCTTCTTCTGGGTGTCGGCAACCAGGGTGGGCACCCGCACCACGGTGGTAGGTTCACCTTCGTGTCCGGCGTCTATGTAGGCCCTGCGATAGGCGTTGACGTCCTCGCGCAGAACGGCGGAACCCCGCAGGTTGTGGGGGGAACTGCCGGCGCCAATGGCGATCTTGTAGCCCTGCTCGCCCATGGGCACGAAGCTCTCCTGGCTGTCCACCGGCAGCAGCATGGGCAGGGGCCTTTGCACCGGCTTGGGGATGCTCATGTAGCCCTCGTAGAAGGCGGGGTAGTTGAAGTATTTGCCCTCGAAACCGGAGAACCGGTCCTCGTTCCACAACTGTTTCAACAGTTCCAGGTACTCGAAGAAATACTCCCGCCGCTCGTCGGAGCCACGGGTGCGGGCGCCAGGCCCGTAGATGAAGCGTCCCTCGCTGATCTGGTCAACGATGGCGACCTGCTCCGCGACCTGGAAGGGGTCCTCATCCTGCAGGTTGTCAAAGGCGTACCGTTCGTGGGGCAACGCCCTCGCGGATGGTTCCTCCCCGGGCAACCGCAGGGTGGGACGGTGGATGGATGTGCCAATCCTGATGTTCTTGGTATGGCTGGCCACTATGGCAGACAGCATTATTGGCTGGGGGTCCATGCTGCCCTGGATGGAGAAGTGGCTGCCGCCAAACCAGACGTAGTCCCAGCCGGCGTCCTCGATGTGGTCAATTTCCTTGAAGTTCTGCTTGTAGGCCGCAGCTTCCTGGAGCTTTCCACCCTGGTATTCTGGGTCCCAGGGAACCTTTCCACCATCATAGACGGCGTTCCAGGTGGTAAACAGTCCAAAATCCATGTCTGCCCCTCCTGTTCCTGTTTGGGGATATTCCTATTTGTCTCCGATAATAGCCCGGTCAGCTTACAGCGTCAACGTATGAAGTAGCGTCACGGGAGACGTTCGATTATCTATGAGCAGTCCCCGGAAGCCGTTTGTGCTAAGCCCTTTGGCAGGCACAGGATGAACGGAGAAAAAAGTCCCACGCCAACAAAAACAAAGCCCCTGGCGCCTCCCCCGGGGGTCAGGGTCATGTCCGAAGAGGAGGTTCGCGAATCGCCTCCACAACCCATAATCAATTACTGCCTCGCCACCAAACCACCGAACTTGAACCGCCGACCAGCTGACGCTACGACTAGTACGGGACTCCGTGCTCATGCGTCAAGGACGCAGGGCGAGGGCTGCCGCAGGGCGCCCCTGCCGTCTCAAACACCACTAGTTCAATGACCGGAAAGCTGTCAGGCTTTGAGTAACCCTTGACACCCTATGTAAATCTAATCCACCATAGTCCGGTTCAGTTTAGGGGCCCCATTCAACTCTGCCGGGCACGCGCAACCGCCCGGTTCCTTTCCCCTTTCAACCCCGTAATCCCTTAGCAAAGGAATACACAGCATATGGAAATATTTGACGCATTATTCGCCATAGGTCTGTTGCTGGTGGTAGCCAAGCTGCTGGAGGGGCTGTTCAAGCGCATCGGCATCAATTCCATATTCGCCTATGCCGTGGCCGGCGTAATCCTGGGGCCAGCAACCGGCCTCGTAGAACCTAACCAGGACATACAACTCCTGCTGAACATCGGCATTTTTGTCTTCTTTTTCCTGGTAGGCCTGGACGAACTGGACATCTCCGGCTTCATATCTGCCATCAAGGGCAGACTCTTCGTTGCCGCAGTCCTTTCGGTGGCCATCTCTATGGTGGGTTCCATGCTGGTAACCACCGACGTCCTTTTCGACGTGGGCCTGGGGTTGGCCTTCACCGACGCCATGGCCGTGGCGGGAGTCCTTTCCCTCTCCAGCCTGGGCATCGTGGCCAAGGTGCTTATCGACGAAGAGCGGCTGAAGGAACCGGTGGGCATCCAGATCTTCACCGGAGTCGTCATTGCCGAACTTCTGGTGTTGTTCATCGTGGGATTCGCCATCAGCGAACACGCCTTCCTGGAGTCGGAGGGCCGCCTTAATGTGGTCACCAGCGTCCTACTTCTCCTTGGCGAACTGGCTGCCTTCACCATCGTTACCTGGCTGGTCTGCAACAAGGTAATACCCCGGGTACTGGTGTTGCTCCACCGGGTGTTGCAGGTTCCCCAGCTATCCTATGGGCTGCTTCTGGGCGGCCTGTTCCTGGTAATAGTGGCGGCCGAAAAGGTGGGCCTGCACGGTTCCCTGGGCGCCCTGCTGTTTGGAGCGGCCCTGTCGCCCCTGCCCTACCAGCTAAGACACGATTCCATGCCCGGAATGCGCAGCACGGCCGAGGGACTGTTCGTTCCCCTGTTCTTTGCCTCGGCCGGACTGAACTTGAACCTCACCTTCCTGCAACTGCACCCGGAGGTAATAGCCGCGCTGGTCTTCGTGCCCCTGGCCGCCAAGTTCGCCGGCGCCTTCATCAGCGCTTACATTACCCGCCTGGAGTCGCCATTCGCCGTGGCCAGCGGTCTGATGGCCAAGGGAGTCGCTGAAATTGCCCTGCTGCTGGTCATGCTGCACGGGCACGTCATCGATGAAGCCCTCTTTTCCCTGCTGGTGGTGATCATGTTCGGTTACATTCTGGTGACTCCCATGGGCATCACCTTCGCAATCCGGAGGGTACGCCACACCGAAGATGTCGACGACAGCGACATACCCCACTTACTGGACCGTTTCGTCCTGGGCGACGTCCATGTTGAGGATGTTTTGGACCATACTCGCATCTACCCGGACCAGTCCATCACCGTGCGGAATTTTGTGGAACACTGGACCACGTCGGAGCAGCATGACTACGTAGTGGTTGACGGCTCCCAGCTTGCCGGCGTAGTCTCCCTGAGTTTCCTGCGATACCTGCCCAGGAGCCAGTGGGGCAACACTACCCTGGTGGAGGTATTGCGCCAGGGCACTCCCACCGCCTCCCCCAATGAGTTGGTGGAGGATGCCCTGCAGCGCATGCTGGACAGTTCCCTTACCGTCTTTCCCGTCGTGGACCCGGATACCGGGGACTTCGAGGGCTCCATATCCAGCTATGAGATACTGGAGATGATTCTTTTGACTGCCGGTGGACGCGACATCTAAAGCGCAGTTGCGAACGCCTAACCTTATTTTATGCAGGAGTTACACGATGCCTATTGACCTGCGTGACCTGGTAAGAAACCCCGAGACCACTCCCTTCTCCCGGCTGAAGTACCTGGTGCGTCAATCGGAAGAGGACGTCACCCGCTTCATGAACGAACTCTTTAACCTGGCAGCCCTGGCAAAGGAGGAGGATGACTGGCGACCGGTGGAACAGTTCCTGAACCGCTGGGAAGAAATCCTCACCGACCGCCTGGAACTGCCCCTGGCCTTCGATACCGCGCCCTGGGCGCCATTTACCAAGTCCCTCTCCCAAGCCCGCATCGCGGTCCTTACCACCGGCGGCATCCACACCTGCGACCAGGAACCTTTCAACGTCGACGGCGACCACAGCTACCGGGAGATTCCCCTGGATACGCCCCTGGAAGATTTCAGGGTGGCCCACACCCATTACGACACGGTTGGCGTGGCCGAGGACGTGGATGCGGTCTTTGCCATCCACCGCCTGCAGGAACTGGCGGCCGAAGGTGTTGTGGGCGAGGCCCAGAGCCCCACTTACAGCTTCATGGGCTACATCCGAGACGTGGCCGGCCTTATAGAAGTCACTGCCCCGGAGGTGGCCCAGCGCCTTAAAGACGAAGAGGTGGACGGCGCCGTCATCGGCACCACTTGACCCCGCTGCCATCAGTCCGGCGGACTGATAGCCCGGGCCATTGAATCGGCCGGCGTACCCACGGTGGTGGTAATGGTGGACCGGCAGAAAGCGGCCACCATGTCTGTGCCCAGGGGCCTCATCCTGCGCTTCCCTTTCGGCCGCCCCTTCGGCGCCCCTGGCAACCCCCAACAGCAACGGGTGGTGCTGGAAGACGCCCTCCAGGTGCTGGCAACAGCTACAGAACCGGGCAAGATAGTGGCGTCACCCTACCGGTGGCGGCGGGAGGACTACGGAGCAATATTGGCGGAGAGGTCTGAGAAGTAATTGATATGTATGAACAGGATTTGCGGCGTTATCCAATCTGGGAGGGACGCAAAGGTTCAGGCCCCCGACTCCCCTTCGTTCTGAATTTCAGAATCGGTGGACAGGGGGACCGGCGGCAGCAAGTCCTCCACCTCAAACTCCACATCAGCCACCGTGGACGGCGCGATCCGGTCGCCGCGCCGGTAAACGGTATTCCGGGAATATCCATCGGGGCCCGGTTCGGTAAACGACTCAATGCAGTCGTCCACCAGGTTCATTATCCAGGTTTCGGGGATACTGGCCTGGGCGTAGAGACTGAGTTTGACCTCCCGATCGTAGGCCAGGGTGGAGTCGGAGACTTCAACGAGCAACAGCACATCCTCGGAGCTGGGCGATTTGCCGGAATAATCATCTTCACGAAACAGCAGGACAGCAATATCCGGCTGGGGCGTGGAATGCTCTCCCACGAGGACAGGATTCTGGCCGCTAATGGTGACGGCATCCCCCAGTGCTCGGCTAAAAAACCTTTCAATCCGGCGTACGCCGGTGGCATGGGGATTACCAATAGGGGCCATTAGCACGATTTCTCCGCAGATAAGCTCGACGCGTTCATCAGGGTGCAGAATTCCCACCTCCGCCATGCGGTAGTACTCTCCCACGGTGAACTTGCGGGTCTTGGGGAACTCTTTAGCTTCCGATTTTGCCGTCTGCGCGGGGGTTTTGGTTGGCGTGGTCATCTGGCACCTCGCCGGGGAAATTCGGATGGAAAGGCAAGAAAAGCATCAACTCCACCACCCATGATAAACTTTCACCCGCACCCCTTCAACACAACCTCGCCTCGCACGGTCACCTCCCACCCCACTTCCACATTATAATCATTATCAAAATACACCCAATGTCCTGAAAATCCCCGAAAACTGTTGACACGTCCTCAGAGTTTGCCTAAAATCCCCGATAAGTCATTGGGTAGAATTGCGACCCGTGAACAGGCAACAAAAAATCTAAGAGGAGGCATCGGATGTCAAACAAAGAAGACCTCTCGTTAATGGCTCACCTGATGCGGCGTGCCGGCTTCGGCGCCAACCGGGAAGAGTTGGAAGCGCTTGTTGCCAAGGGCTACGACGCGGTTGTGGAAGAACTGGTAGATCCGCCCGCTGATCGCCATGGCGGCAAGGCCGAACTGCTCCTTCGCTATCATCCCGGAGTTCTTCTCCCTGGCGGCAACCCGGTGATGGGTCAGGCCAACTGGCTCTATAACATGGTAAGCACCGACAAGCCCCTGGAAGAGAAGATGGCCCTTTTCTGGCACCATGTGTTCGCAACCGGCAACTCCAAGCTGGATAACTGCGACCAGATGTTGACCCAGATCGAAATGTTCCGCGAACTGGGCATGGGCAACTATCAGGATCTGATCATGGAACTGTCCAAAAACCCGGCCATGATTTACTGGCTGGACAACAACGAGAACCACCGCGACGCCGTAAACGAGAACTGGGGTCGTGAGCTGCTGGAGCTCTTTACCATGGGCGTCAGCAACTACACCGAGGTGGACGTACGGGAAGCCTCCCGGGCCTTTACCGGCTGGACCATCACCCCCAAGCTCCCTCGCCAGCCCTACGGCCGCTATCCCTGGCGCTTTGAATACCGGGAAGAGGACCACGACTTCGAAGAGAAGACCTTCCTCGGACAGACCGGCAACTTCAATGGCGAAGACATCATCGACATCGTCGTCAAGGAACCGGCCACCGCCCGCTTCATCTGCCGCCACCTTTACAACTTCTTCGTAGCCGACGAGCCCCAGGTTCCTGCCTGGACCATCGAGCCCGCCCGCGACGAGGAAGCCCTGGACGCCATGTGCACCGTCTTCGAAGAATCCAACTACGAGATTCGCGAAGTACTGCGCTTCATGTTCAAGTCCGAGTGGTTCAAGGAAGCCCGCTTCTCCAAGATCAAGAGCCCGGCCGAAGTCGTCGCCAGCACCATGAAGATGGTCGGCGCCTACGAATTCCCGGATCCCGGCCTGGCCAAGATCTGTCGCGAGCCCGGCTACATGGGACAGGACATCCTGGATCCCCCCAGCGTGGAAGGCTGGCACACCGGCTCCGAGTGGATTAACAGCGGCTCCCTGTTGGCCCGCATCAACTTCGTGGCCGACAACGTCAACAAGACCAGTATGCCCGGCATGCAGGCCATCATCAGTCACATGAAGACTGAAGACATCAACACGCCGGACGACCTGCTCAACAGCTGCCTGGACCACATGGGATTCCTGGAACTCAGTGCTGAGACCCGCGAGCAGTTGAGCACCCACGCCCAGGCCAGTGGAAACATGGACTGGAGCGACGAGGCTGCCGCCTCCGTCCGCATCGCCGAGATGATGGCCCTTATCAGCGCCACCACTGAGTACCAGTTTGCCTAGTTGGTGCCCGTTCCGGACCACTGAGCATTAACCTTAAAGAAGGAGACAGCAATGACTTCAACCAAGAAAGATCCGGTCATAGTCGTGTTGCAGCTCACCGGCGGCAACGACTACATGAACACGGTTATTCCCTACAACGACCCTCTCTACTATGAGAACCGGCCCAACGTCGGCTACAAGATGGAAGACATCATCAAGGTAGATGACACCCTGGGCTTCATGCCCGCCATGGGTCCCATCAAGGAAATGTACGACCAGGGCAAGGTCGCGGTCATCCACGGGATCGGTTATCCTGATTCCCCGCGCTCCCACTTCCGCTCCATGGACATTTGGCACACCTGTGAGCCGGACAAGGTTGGGACGGAAGGCTGGGCCGGCCGCGTCGCTCGCGAGCTGGACCCAAACAAGGAAAACGTACTGACCGCCATTAACTTCGGTCACGGCCTGCCCCGGGCCCTGGCAGTGCCGGGCGTTCCCGTTGCCGCCATCTCCGACCTGGGCACCTATGGTCTGCTCACCGGCATCAGCGACCAGGACCAGCGGGCCAAGGCCCTCGACCTGTTCAGCCGCATGTACTCCCCCACTGTGGGCGGCAGCTTCGTAACCGACTACCTCCGTTCCACCGGCACGGAAGCCATGATCGGCGCCGACATCGTCAAGGTCGCCCCCGAGAGCTACAGCTCCAACGTGGAATATCCCAGTTCCGCCATCGCCCAGCACCTGCGCGACATCGCCCAGGTTTACATGGCCGACCTTGGAACCCGGGTCTTCTACACCCAGCACGCCAGCTTTGACACACACGCAGGCGAGTATGCCGCTCACCCTGCCCTGTGGAAGGACATCTCCGAGGGTGTGTCCGCTTTCTTCGAGGACCTGAAGGAGCACAATACCGGCGAGAACGTGATCATGTATCTGTTCTCCGAGTTCGGCCGCCGAGTCCGTGACAACGGCTCCGGCACCGACCACGGTGCAGCCGGCGTTGCCTTCGCCATCGGTAATTCGGTCAAGGGCGGAATGTACGGAGAGTACCCGTCCCGCGAAGCCAAGGACCTGGAACAGGGTGACCTGGTTCCCAACTACGACTTCCGCGGCGCTTACACCACCATCGTGGAAGACTGGTTCGGACTGGACTCCACCCCCATCGTCAACGGCAACTTCGAGAAGATGGGCTACCTGAAGTAAACAGGCGCTTAAACTCGAGACCTGGCGCTCAATCGAGCAGCCCGATTCAAGGATCGAAGCCAACCAAGATTGAGTTTGAGGGCCGGGTGAACTTTCCCAACCGGGGCGGTTCCCCGGCCCTTGTTGACAAATAGTTTTACGTAAAGGAGACGAAAATGGCACAGAATACTGTAGCCGCCGGGCGTGCCTGGCTTTACAGCCACAACATCGGCCGCAACGGCGCCGCCGGTATGGGTTTCAGCCAGCCTGTCAGTATTGCCGCCGCCAACGATGGCGTCCTGTACGTCACCAACCGGGCCACCGAGCAGAACCCGGGCGGCATCCGCGTTACCAAGTTCACCGTGGAGCAGGAGTACCTGGGTGAATTCGGTCGCCAGGGACTGGCATACGGCAGCGACGAACCCACCACTTTTACCTGGATTTCCGGCGTTGCCCTGGACAAGGTAGGCAACGTTTACGTAGCCGACGAATGGCAGTGTCGCGTCGCGGTCTTTGACGCCGACGGCAACCCCCTCACCGGTTGGGGTGTCAAGGGCGAAGGCGAAGGCGAGCTCAGCGGCCCTGCGGGAATGGCTTTTGACGCTGACGACAACGTATGGGTCGTCAACTCTTTCAACAGCCGCATCCAGAAGTTCACCAAAGACGGCCAGTTCATCAGCGGTTTTGGCTCCAAGGGCGAAGCCGAAGGCCAGTTTGAAATGCCCGACGGCATCGAGATCGACGGCAACGGCGACCTCTATATCGCCGACTGGGGCAACAACCGAGTCCAGAAATTCACCCCCGGTGGCACCCATCTCCGCACTTTCGCCCACCAGGTCAACGGGCGGGATGCTCTTAACCATCCCACCGACGTCTGCGTGGACGGCGACGGCGATGTGTACATTACCGACTGGATGAACGACCGCGTGGTCATCTACGACCCCGATGCCAAGCCCATCGCTTACCTGGAAGGGGACGCGGTAGAGGTCTCCAAGTGGGGTCAGATGGGTCTGGACGCCAACCCGGACATGGTAAAGGCCCGCCGCCGGGTGCCCGACCTGATCGAGCAGCAGCGGAGGTTCGTCAAGCCCGCCGCCTGCACCTACGATCGGGACAACAACCTTTTGTTCGTGGTGGACACCGCCCGCAACCGAGTTCAGGTGTACGAAAAGGACCACGAATACATGGACCCGCAGATCAACCTGTAGGTCCCGCCCTCACGGCAGAAATTCAGGGACGGGAATGCATCCCGTCCCTGTTGGTTTTTGTGGGCGGCTGGGTCGCCCATGCTATAATGCCCAGGTTATTCACTCGGTCACCCTACCCACTCATTTTGTCGGCCCATACCGCCGCACTGGAGCGCAAACCTTGACCACCCAGGAAGAACTAGTTGCCAGGCTTAGGCCCCTCGGCCTGCGTTTGACCCCGCAGCGCCTGGCTATCGCAGAAGTGGTGGTCAACTCGGCCGACCATCCCTCGGTGCGCGACATCTACGAACGGGTAAGGGATTTCTTCCCCTACGTTACCATTGCCACCGTCTATTCCACCCTGGATGTGCTGGAAAAGGCCGGCATAGTTCGCGAACTGCCCTTCCAGCGTTCGTCCCGTTATGACGCCAACCTGTCTCCCCATGCCAACCTGGTCTGCGTCACCTGCGGCATGGTAGTGGACGCCGATGTGGGTCAGGAAATGGTGTCCGAACTTACGGACATCATCAGCGGCAGCGACGACTTCCAGGTCTCCTCACAGCGCGTGGACTTCTACGGCTGGTGCCCAGGCTGCCGACTCGCCTCCGCCAACTAACCGGGCTGGCGACGTACGCCGGGGCTGCCTGAGCCCTTCCCATTTGCTTCTGTTTCCCTTTTGCGCTTTTAAGGCCGTTGCCGCACCGGCGAGTTCACTGCCTCGCAATTGGCGATGTCATCCCCCATTACGATTCCTTCATCAAGCTGGCCGTGAAGAAACTTAAGAGATTTTCAATTGTCGGTGGAAATCCTTCTAATCCGTTCAAGACAATCCCTCGAGTCCGTTCGTGGTGAGCTTGTCGAACCACGAAGTGCCGCCCCTTCGCCAAGACCGGGGTGAACTAGCTGCTTGAAGCCATACATAATGTCGAATGACCCTGCGGCATACTTGCCGCACATCGCCCTCCTTGCCCTTCCTGCCTCCTTGCCCTACAATCTGCCTGCTATGACAACTGAATCACAACTCGCTCACCCCGAATACCTGGCCAACCCCGACTGGCTGCGAACCCACCGGACCGATCCCGACCTGGTAATTGTTGACCTGGACGCCGAAGCAGGATACCTGCGTGGGCACATCCCCGGGGCGGTTTTCCTCGACAACAACTACGAACGCAATCCGGAAACCGGCTGGGTGGACACTATGCCCCCCGAACGGTTTGCCGCCGTCTGCCAGTCCCTGGGCATTGGCGATGAAACCCTGGTGGTAGCCTACGACAACAACATGAGCCTTCACGCCGCCCGCTTCTGGTGGACATTGAGCTACTACGGGCACCGTAATGTTCAGGTGCTGGACGGTGGCTGGCGCCGCTGGGTAGCCGAGGGAGGCGAGGTGGCCTTTGACCTCAAGGCTCCCGGCGAATCGGCAGGGTTCACACCGCAAATAGACCAATCCCTCATCGTGGGCTACGACGAGGTGCGAGCCGGTTGCAGCATTGGCGGGGCGAACGCCGCCGACACGGTCATCTGGGACACCCGAACCACGGCTGAATATTCCGGCGCCGTCAGCCGCAACAATCGGCCCGGGCACGTTTCCGGCGCCGTCCACCTGGACTGGATGGACCTGATGGATGGGCAAACCCACCGCTTCAGGTCCCTGACCGAGTTGCGGGAACTGCTGGGCCAGGCCGGAATGACTCCGGACAAGGCGGTCTTTGCCTATTGACAGGCTGGCCTCCGTGCGGCGCACGGCGTGTTTCTGCTGAACCTGCTGGGCTACCAGCGGGCCCGCAATTACGACGGTTCAATGTACGAATGGGCCAACCTGGAAGAAGCCCAGGCGCCCATGGAAGCCGATGGTTAGCCGGTGGTTAGCCGGTGGTCAGGATACTGGCTTTCAATCTGCTGAACCCGCGCAATAAATAAGCCAAAAAACTTGCACCTGGATTATCCAGGAAAAGAGGTGACATTATGACAACGGGAGACGGATTCGCTAGGCCCGATTTGCTGGTGGACGCAGCCTGGGTGGAGGAACGCCTGAACGACGCCAACGTGGTGGTGGTGGACGGCGACCTGGAGGCCGGCTACCTGCGGGGCCACATTCCTGGCGCCGTGCTGGTACCCGACAACTATGCCAAGGACCCTGAAACCGGTCGGGTCCACATCCTGGCTCCGGAAAAGTTCGCTGCATTCTGCCAGAACCTGGGCATCGGCGACGACACACTGGTGGTTGTGTATGACAACAACCAGGGCCTGTATTCGGGACGGCTCTGGTGGTGCCTCAATTACTATGGCCACACTAATGTCAAGGTGCTGGACGGCGGCTGGCGCACCTGGGTAAACGAAGGCCGTCCCATAAGCTTCGACCGCGTTTCACCGAACGCCGGCGGCACATTCACTCCAAAGACCGATGAGTCCATCATGGTGAAGGTGGATGAGTTGAATGCAGCCTGCAGCCTCGACGACGCTATCATCTGGGACGTCCGCAGCGATGGCGAGTACTCCGGCGCCAACGACCGGGGCAACAAGCGGGCGGGACATATTCCCGGGGCGGTGCACCTGGAATGGTTTAGCGTCATGGAGCGGGACAGCCACAAGTTCAAGCCCGCCGCTGAAATCCGGCAAATGCTCAGCGACAAGGGCATTACGCCGGACAAGGCAGTATTTGCCTATTGACAGGGCGGCATCCGTGCGGCGCACGGCACCTTCCTGCTCAAGCTGTTGGGCTACGACCGGGCCAAGAACTACGACGGCTCCATGGGTGAGTGGGCCAACCGGGAGGACACCCCGCTGGAAGTCTAGAGGCAATCAGTATAGTCCCCGAAAATGCGCGAGGAGTCCCCGGGCAAAAGACTCCCTGGCGGAAACGCAAAAGCAACCGGCCCCTGTTCGATACAGGGGCCGATCTCATACACCCGCAGCGTTTGCGCGGACGCTGGGGGTCTAGATCTCCGCGTTGTGTACCACTGAGATTTCCTCTATGGGCACCACGTGAGCGAGGATGAACTGGGCCACGTCCCGGCGCATGGGGTCTTCCATGTCGCAGTCCTTCAGGTAGCTGAAGTTGGGGAAGGTCTCGTCCATCATCTTCTTGACCCGCGCGTAGCCGTGGCGGGACGCAACCAGGTACTCAACGCTGCCGGGGTCGCGTCCCATGGCTTCCTGTTCCGCTTCCATGTCGGTCAGCTCGGCCTCGTAGTCAACCCGGTCAACAATGGCCATCTGCTCCAGGGCTTCCCGGCGCTGGGAGTCAATTTCCTTGAACAACTGGTAGAGGGAAGAGACCATGGTGGAGACTTCTTCCAGCAGTTGGGGCACCCGAGCCTGCTTTTCGTAAACCGTCTCCATCTTGCGGTTGCATTCTTCCATGGCGTTCTTGCGGGCGCGGTCCCAGCCCTGTTGGCGCTGGGCTCGGGCCAGTTCGTGCCGGAGCACCGGAGCCTCTGCGGCCAGGCCACCCAGGCGGTTTACCGCGTTTTCGGCCTCTTCGGCCTTGCGCAAACGTTCCTGCAAATCGTTATTGATGCGAGTTACCATATCGTGCCACTCCTTATCGGTTGTGAATAGGTGTGTTATAAGCGTCGCCTCGGCCTAGAAGGGCCGGACGATCTATAAGGCGGATCCTTTCGGATCCGTGGGCACAGCGGTACTGAGGTCCGTTACAGAGGCGTTGGAGGGGAATGCCAGGCGGTTGCAGGAAATACTGGAGCGGCGATATTGTCCGGAAGTGGCCAGCGGCTCAATATGGAGGCGCCAACCGGAAAAAAGAAACTTGCGAATATTCCTCGAATTGTTTACCGGACTCTTTAGCCTGCTCTCGGGCTCACCTGCTGCCAGCGACCCACCATCCTCTGGATTGGCTATTCAGTCGTGCTGCCATGCCCTGAGTATATTCTCGATTTTCCCCGCCCAGACTAACCGGGCGGTTGACCTCTAAACGGGTCGGTATTGGTATCTATCTTCTGCCACCTCCCTGCTCCTCGATTCCAGCAGCCTCACAACCTGCAGCGGCGCCTTCCAGTTGAAAATGGTCTCTCGCGCCCTGCTCCACACCTACCCTTCTGGCCTGGTCTAACTATTAAACCGCATTGTCAATCAATGCCGCAAGGTGAACAAATTCCAAAATTGAACAAAAATCGGGCTTTCTCCCAATCGCGGTATTTGGGATACCGTCTGACTCCGAACTTCCTCCTGCCCGAGACCCGAAATTCAGCGAGACTACGGACATTCAGATTCGGTTGCCCGCCATCGCAATGCTGGTGTATAGAACTCTGCATGTTAACTTCACTTGCGAACTGCGCATGAATATAAAGCAGCTATCTCGTATAATGCCGGAGAGCCTCGGTAGAAATAGCCATCGGTGGCCGGAGGCTGACCCAAACTAACGCGACTGGAGGACGTCAATATGCCTGTCGAACAGATGGCTCCGGAACTGGAGCAAATCATTGACTTGAATGCTGAAATCAAGGAACTGGGCACGGGATACGGCGGCGCCAACGGGCCGGCCGAGGGCCCCCTGTGGTGGCACGAAGGTAACTACCTGCTGTTCAGCGACATTCACAACGACCGTCGCATGAAGTGGGCCGAAGGCGACGGTGTAACTGTCCATACCGAGGGTACCAACCGGGCCAACGGCCTGACCCGCGACCTGCAGGGTCGCCTCCTCTCCGCCGAACACGACGGCCGCCGCGTGGCCAGGCTCAGTCGGGACGGAGAACGGGTGACCGTCATCGCCAACAGCTTCCAGGGCCGCCAGCTTAACCGACCCAATGATGTTATCGTCAAGTCCGACGGCAGCATCTATTTCACCGACCCCTGGACCTTCCCCCGTGTGGCCAACCAGTGGGAACAGACCATCTCCGGCGTTTACCGCGTCTCCCCGGACCTGGGCACCATGACCCTGCTGGTGGCCGATTTCACCTTGCCCAATGGCCTGGCATTCTCACCGGACGAGAGCATCCTGTACGTCAATGATTCCCGCCGGGGACACATCCGCGCCTTTGACGTGCTGCCCACCGGTGGAATTGCCCTGTCGTCGGACCGGGTCTTCGCAGACTTGCGGGGCGACCGCCCGGGAGTTCCCGACGGCATGAAGGTGGACCTAGAAGGCAATGTTTACTGTGGCGGCTCGGGCGGCCTGTGGATCCTGGACTCCAGCGGCAAGCACCTGGGCACGGTAGTGCACGGCCAGGAAGCCACTACTAACCTGTGCATGGGCGGCGCGGACTGGAAGACCCTGTTCTTCACCACCCGAGGCACCCTGGGCAGCGTACAGATCAAGATAGCAGGCATTCCCGCGCCCACGGACCGGTAGCCCCATCACCCTGGTCCCTTTCCTTGGGGGAGATGTGACAACAGCCGTAGGGGCGCACGGCCGTGCGCCCCTGCCATTGCCTCCCTGTTTCTTTGCATAAGATAGGGCCCCATCAACATCTTGCACCGTAAGGAGAACAACCATGCCTATCGAAGTAGTATCAGCGGACCTGGAACGAGTTGTTTCGTCGGACGCCACCGTTGCCGAATTAAGCAACGGCTACGGCGGCGAGAACGGACCAGCGGAGGGCCCCCTGTGGTGGCACGAAGGCGGATACCTGCTGTTCAGCGACATCCACAACAACCGCCGGATGAAGTGGACTGCCCAGGACGGGGTCAGCCTGTTCCTGGAACCTACCAACCGGGCCAACGGTCTTACCCGCGACCCCAGTGGCCGCCTGCTGGCCTGCGAGCACCTGACCCGCCGCGTTACCCGCATGGAACCCGACGGCAGCATCACCGTGGTGGCCAGCAACTATCGCGGGCGACGCCTCAACCGACCCAACGACGTCATCGTCAGTTCAAAGGGAGACATTTACTTCACCGATCCGGGTTTTCCCGCGCCTGGAATGGACTTGGACTGGAACGGCGTCTATCACGTTACCCCCGACCTGGGAACCATTACCCTGATAGTGTGGGACTTCAGCCGCCCCAACGGGCTGGCTCTGTCGCCGGACGAAAGCGTCCTGTACATCAACGACACTCGCCGCCGCCACATCCGGGCCTTTGACCTGGAAGCCAACGGCATGCCCCTGATTGCCACCGACCGCGTCTTCTGCGACCTGGGCGGCGAAAGAGACGGCAACCCCGATGGCATGAAGGTGGACACTGAGGGCAACGTATATTGCGGCGGTTCCGGCGGCATTTGGGTAATGGATCCCACCGGCAAACACCTGGGCATCATCGTCCACGGGGAGGCCAGCACCACCAACATGGCCTTTGGCGGCGATGACTGGAAGACGCTGTACTACACCACCCGCCACACCCTGGGCCACGTTCCGGTTAACGTACCGGGACTGCCGGTGCCAGCCGGCGGCTAAGCCGGCCTGCCCGGGCGGTTAGGCATCTGACTTGGCCGGACAAAGAAGCCCGGGTTCCATCCAAAGAGGATTGAGTTTATGAGGACCGGTTCATCCCGCTACATTATCGGCGCAGCCCTGGTCGGCCTGGGCGCACTGCTGCTGTTAAGCAACACCACAGTGGTCAACCTGGACTGGGGCTGGGACTTTGCCAAAGCGTGGTGGCCGGTCCTCTTGATAGTATGGGGCCTTTGGGATCTGGTCTCCGGCGGATTTCGTTTCCGGATTTGGCCAATCGTCTTGCTCTTGCTGGGGATTGGTTTCCAGCTTTCCGCCCTGGGCCTGTGGGAGTGGGACTTCTCGGTAGTTTGGCCAGCCCTGATTGTGATTGTGGGGCTGTCCATCCTGCTGGGACGGCGAGCCCACCGAAATCGAGTGCAACAGTCGGGGCTGATCATCGAGGGTACAACCGTATCCCGTACCGGTTCCCGCGACTTGTGGCGGGCGATCTTCAACAGCGTCGAGGAAAGCTGCGCCGGGCAGGAGTTTCGGGGTGGCGAAGTGGAAACCAACTTCGGCGACGTCGCCCTCGACTTGCGGGGCTCAACACTGGTCGGCGGCTCAGCGCGCCTGGACGTCAACCTTACCTTCGGCCGACTGCACCTCAGAACGCCAGCCAACTGGCATATCAACATCGACGGAGTCAATACCCACTTCGGCGAGCTGAAGGACGACCGCCCGAAACCATCATCCACTACTGTAGCTGGAGAGTTAACCATAGTGGGTACAGTCAACTTCGGAAACCTGGAGATTTCGGGGTAAGGGCCCCGTCCTCAGCCCCCATTCTCTGAGAGCGGGGAATCTGCACGACCCTTGGAGGTTAGACATCATGCCGCCACCGGAACGATACAACACCCGTTACAACCTGGGCGTAGGAGGGGCAGTCGTCAAGGACGGCAAGCTACTGTTGGTGCGCCGGGCTTCCCGTAGGGGCCGGGGCAACTGGCAGATACCCGGCGGCTTCGTGGAGCAGGACGAGACCATGGAACAGGCAGTGGTCCGAGAGGTGCAGGAAGAGGCCGGAGTAACCGCTCGAGTACAGGGCGTGCTGGGCATCCGTAACCGCTACGACCCCGACAGTGACAACAGCACCTACGTCATCCTGGCCCTGAGCCCTGTGGAGGGAGAACCCACTCCTGACGAACACGAGGTGGACATGGCCGGCTACTTCTCCCTGGAAGAGATTGACGCCCTGGAGCAGGTGCCGCCCATCAACCGGGAGGTGGCCCGCCGAGCCCTGGACCCCGAGCGGCGCCTGCTGGACCCCCAGATGGTCACCCAGCCCACCGGCCTGACTTACATGCTGTTTATTGGTTAGGCGCCGGCCGCAATTGCCCCAATCCCGTCCTTAACTAATGGCGCAGGGGCAGGTCTGCAACCCGCCCCTGGTAAAAACAGAATAGCCCTGCCCGTGCCACGACAGCGCCAACAGGAAAGAGGGTTCCCGGCCAGAACCGGCGCAACCCTCCTGGTCACGCCGTCACCGTGCAGGTTACCTACGCCGGTCTGGCAATAAAAACGGGAATCTTGCGGCTGGTGCGCTCCTGGTATTCCTCATAGGGAGGGTAGGCCTCTACGGCCAGGGCCCACAGTCGCGCCCGTTCGGCATCGTCAAGAACCTCGCTGACTGTCATATCGGTTACCTCGGCCTTGTCCCGAATCTGGACACTGCCGTCGGACCGCAGGTTATATACCCATACCGGGTTCTTGGGCGCGCCCCCCATGGAACCCACCAGCACATAGTTTTCCCCGTCCTTTACCCGCATCAACGGCGTCTTGCGTACGGAGCCGGTCTTGTTGCCCTGGTTGGTTACGATAATTACCGGAAGTCCGGTGTCGCGAAGGGTTGTGCCCTCGGCCCCATTGGTCCGCTCGTAAAGTTCAACCTGCTCGCGTACCCAGTCCCTGGTGGAAGGAATATAGTCGGCCATGCTTATCTCCTGAAGCTGTTTTGGGCCATATTAGCACACATCCAGGCCCCGTCTCGCACGGCGCAATATGGTAATGGATGCACTTGATGCAAGGACCTCAGGGGCAGCCGTCCCGAATTGACAGCGCCACGGGAGTTTAACGGTCAACCAGGCTGCTGGTTCCGCCGTCCACGTACACCGAGTTGCCAACCCGGCACAACTTTATCTGCTGCCGGTAAATTCGGTCTCCGGCCTGGCACTGGGCGCTGTAGAAATCGGAAGACCACTCTATTTCCGACTGATCCGGCCCCCCCTCCAGGGCTTCTACCAGTGCACGGCCCTCCATGCCCTCGCCTGCTGGCAACCCCAGCAGCTTCAGGATGGTCGGGGTAAGGTCGATGTTGCCCGAGGGAGTCTCCACCTTAATGTTCTTCTTGAATCCGGGGCCACGGGCAAAAAGGATATTGTGAAGTTCCGACTGCCCCATGGACCCGTGCTGGCCCTGCCCTGGCATTCCCCCCGTCGAGTAAATTGTCCCGTCGTATCCAGCATCATTGGCGTCGGGACGCCAGCGCATGGACATAGTGAGGTCGGGAGCGCGCTCGCCCTCGCTGCCCGTCAAGGACTCCGGCAGAGTCCCCGGAATTTCACCGGACCGCTGGCCGACGGTTATATTCCCGCACCAGGGCTGGGCCATCAGCCACTGGGCCAGCTTTGCCACCGTTTCCCGATCCCAGGGAGTAGCATAGAACAGGACCGCGCCGCCGTTATGGGCCACTGCCACGCCGCCCGGTTCACCCCCAGGCGGAAAACCGGCCTCCCGAACCAATGCCTGCACATTGACCACCTCGGCAATGGTGGAGTAGCCATGGTCGGAAATTACCATCACGTTAGTCTCTTCAGCTCTTCCCGTCTCGGACAGCCAGCTTAGGATACGTCCGAACTGGGCGTCGGCCTCCCTGACGGCTGTATCTGACAGGTCAGACCCAACTCCGGCATCGTGCTGGGACTTGTCCGGTTCCGAGGACCAGATAAGCGCCACCGACGGGTCCCGCTCGGGAAGGATATACTCGGTCAGGATTCGCACTGCCTGGGCCATTCTCGGCGTATTGGGACGACTCTCTTCGGGCCAGGGACCGAAGCGGGCCGTAATATCCTCGTGCAGGGCGCGGGGCAGGGTAAACTCGGGGTGGATGGTCGCTCCACCGCAGGCCTGGGCATTGGGATTGTGCAGATAGGCATTGCCGCTGGTCCCCACACCGATGGCCACATACTCCTGGCCCTGGCCGGACAGCATTTCAGCCAGGGTCGGCGCTAGCAGTACGCGCCCCGTTTTCCGTCCCACCTCCTCCAGTTGAGGTTCCAGTGCGGGAATCGCCTGGTCTGGGTCAAAGTCGGGCACCATCAACGTGTTGGCGGAAAGGCCGTGGCCGCCAGGATGGAGACCCGTCACCATACTGGAGGCATTGGCGCGGGTCACGCTGGGATAAACGGCATGGTGGCTTGCAAAAGTCACCCCCGAAGCAGCGAAGGCGGCCAGGTTGGGCATCAGTTTCTCATTCACCTGGGCCGGTTGCAGCCCGTCAAAGACCACTACCAATACTTTAGTCATGCTGTCTCCTTACCACTGGGAACGGGGCAAAACTAGGAAATAACGCCCAACCCTGGGTGCCATTCAGTGCCCTGCCCACCGGGTCTTCCATACCGAGACTTCCGCACCCATAGAGAAGGAAGCGAATCGCGGGCCTGTACTCCGAAGCGTCAGCCCGCATCTCCATCGCCCGCAAAATGGTCATACTTCCTTCTCGCCAGTTCCACCACCTCTTCCACGTCCTCTTCCAGCAGGTAGCCTTCACCGACCAGGTCCATGGCTGCCCGGGTTACCTGCTCCAGGTAGTCCTCGCGGCTGGCATATCGTTCCTCGATGGACGCCCTCGGGTCGCCTGTGGACTCCCGATCCTCCCTGGTTATGGGCAGCGGAAGGGTCCACCCGGCCAGGCCGCCGGTAATGCCGATGAACAGGTTAGGATTGCCGATACTCTCGTCCCGCAGGTTCCAGCCCGTATAGGTGGCCACGGGCACCGACAGGTCCGGCAATCGGATACCCCCTCGCTCATTGAACGAGTCGTCCAGATCAGCCACCAGCGCGGGGAATTCCTCTCCCTCCTCCGCTGGCAAAGTCGTGGTACGCCCCAGGTGAGTCTCGGGGCCGTAGTCCAGCCTGATGGCCCTGGTAGCCTCCGACGGAACCTTCACGCCGGGAAGCTGGGCAAACCGTTCCAGCAGGGTGTGGGATTCCACCGCCGTTCCGTCGTTCAGGCTGGGATGACGGCTGGCCGGCGGTTCTTCCCCCGTAGTGACCCACCGGTCCAGGTTCTCCAGGATGGCCCGGGAAAGGGGCGCGTAGTCCACGCTGTTAAATGGCAACTGCCCCTTGAGACCATCGGACGGCCTGACATCCAGGGGCGGGAAGTCTCCCGACCCGTGCTGGCAACCGGCAAAGTGGTACCGTCGCGCGTGGAGAGATTCCGGCGCGTCGGTCAGGGTTTCCAGGTCGGTGTGGATCAGCGCCGAATCTCCCCGCCAGTATTCGGCGGAAGTATTGGTGAACATTATCTTGGGGATATTGCCCCGTTGTTCCAGGGCATCCAGCAGGGACCCCTGGGCGCCGGTCACCGGGTCAGTCTGAGGCGTGTCGGTAAATGGGAACATTTCCGGGATGATGTAGCAGACATCCTTGGAGGGCTGCCCGAATCGCAGGTTGAACTCGCCCCTCATCCCGCCGGCCACGTGGGGAAGGATGCCGTCCAGCGCCATCCGGTCCTCTTCATCCTCGTTAATGCCCGTGTGAATGTACTGGCGCAGGAAGCGTCCGCTCTGGGACCGGCCCATGGCGTAGGCATAGTCAATACTGCCGGCGCAGGGGTTTCCGGAGGCGGGTTGGGCGTACTTGAGGAACGACACCGCGTCCCGCATGGCAGCAAACCCCAGCCCCACTATGCGGCTGCCGGTGGTGGTGTACACCAACTGGTATATCCGGCCCGGTTCAAAACCGGAAGGCATGTAGATGTGGCTGTGCTGCGGTTCCAGGTCCTCATCCTCCACCCGCACGAAGGACCACTGTCCCCGGTCAACGGGGGTGGCCGGGCTGTTGGGCAGGTCGCGCACCGTCAGCGTGGCTTCCGCCTCTTCCGGGTCTGCGGCGGGATTGGCCAGGTGCTGTCGGTCTGCCAGCAAGAACACCTGCGTCGCCTGGTCGCACTGGAACTGGCACATAATCTTGCCCGTCAGCGGGCCTTCCGGTCCCACCGCCTCCGGCGCATGCAGCCCAATAAGCCCGGGTGTGGGCGGCACATCCGCCTGCCAGCCGGCCCACACCACCGTGTAGCCCCGGCGCATCAGGTAACCATTGCCGGCTTCGAGGGGCGCCGTGGGATCGGTCGCTGTCGGAACGCTGTTCAAAGTCAGGGCGGTCTTCCGTCCCCGGTTCACCACGTCAAACAGTATGCGCCGGTTCCCACGGTCAGGATTCACCGGCTGCAGCATGGCGAAGTCTGCCGTAAATTCCACCTTGCCGCCAGTGTTTTGGGGCGCCAGGTCCAGGTCCGTAATCCCCTGATTCCTGGGGTGCAGTGGGTCCACCGCATAATAGGCCGTACCCTCCAGCAGTTCGTACGGACCCACCTCACCAAAGCTTTCTCCCGAGGCAAAGCTGCTGCGCTTTGTGATTTCCAACTCTGTTATCGCCAAGACGCCTCCTGGGAGCCGAGGGACTCTCACCATCGGCCCATATCCGGATTTTCGCTTCCACGTATCGGGGGGATTTTAACACTTGCGGCGATGCTGTGGCTGCGGCTGGTATCGCCAGGGACGACGGCTGCGTTGCATGCCAAGCGCCCCATCCTTCAACCGCAACCACCATCCGGGTACAGGCCGCATTCGCCTCCGGCCCACTCTGTTAAGCTGCGGCCACCCCCGTGCGCATAACAGGCTCCCCTGGTTCAAGCACCCGCCTCCCTTCATAATTCGTGCTAGCAAGGGTCCGGAGACCTGTCTCGAAGACATGCAGGGTAGCATCACCCCAAACCACCTCTTCTTCGTTCGCAACAACTCGCCCAATATTGCCCGGGACCCGAAGCGCTGGCGACTCAACGTAGAGGGTGACCCCGTGACCGCAACCTGATTGCTTCACAATTCCACTCCGTAACCGCTGAAGTTTTGATAGACCCGTTGGGGCATCTGCCAGCAGACCACCTGGGTTACACCCTTCTCAAAGGCGCAGGCTTCGCAAAAGACGGCATGCAGCACAAACCGCCGGTTCTTACGTCCCTCGCGGCGCACACCAATAGCCTTTCCCGTATGCTCCCGATCCCGGTGAGGACAGAACAGGCACCCCTTCTCGGTCGCAATAGGCTGGAAAGGGCGAAGCCGCTTATGCACTACAAGCTTTTCATTGGTAATGTCGGGCATAATATATTCATACCTCCGGAAAATATGGTCCGGCAGCGGGGCAGCTACCCCCGGCCCGCCAGGCGGCCTTACACTAAAAGGCATGTCAACCCCATATTTTTCGGCATTTCTGGCAGATTTCTGGATGCCATGACCTCCCCTGCAGAAGCCTCTAAATCCACAGGAACCGGCGTTCGGCAAGCGTTGCGAAAGCTGCGCCGGGGCATGTTGCTGCTGTTCCTGGCTCTCCTTGTCGTTGCAGCCGGGCATTCCGACTACCGCCCAACCGAGCTTGAAACCGCCATGGCCCCTCACCGGTACAGCATCCTGAAATGGGAGTTGGCCCACCTATCCCACAAGTGGACCCACGCCGCCAGCCTCCTGCTGCCGGGCCGCCATGAATTGAGCGACGCCGAAAAGTCCCAACTGGTGGAAGAGTATTTCGACCTTGCCCAAGCGGCGCAGAATCTGGAGAGACAGCAGCGGCAGGTGGAACTGGGAAGGGGTGGACTTTCCAGCGACGGCAGCGCTTCTGTTCCCCTGCCCGGGCCCGCCTACCTCGACACAGCAATCGCAAAGAACCGGGAACAACGCAGGGAACTGCTGCCCCACGTCGAGTACATCGTGGAACAGACGATAGCCCGCGTTGTGCGGGAACAGGGGTTGGACACCCGCTGGCTGGGGGTTTTCCCGCCGGTGGACACCACTTTTGGCGAGTCCCCCAACGTGCTGATCCTGTCGCCCCGCGACCGTATCTACCGGCAGGACGGCTTCCTTCTAGACCCCGACCTCACCATTGACATCAAGGAAGACCTGGAGACTGTGGCCCTGGAAACCGAGGACTTATCGGCGGTAGTGGCTGGCACCGCCGGGCTGTCGGTCTATCCCAGCGTAGTGGCGGACGCCTTGGGACTGCGATATGCCATGGAAGTTGCGGCCCACGAATGGCTGCACCACTGGCTCTTCTTCCGTCCCCTGGGCCGTAATTTCAACCGAAGCCCTGAAATGCTAACCCTGAACGAGACCGCCGCCACGATAGCCGGCCAGGAACTGGGCGACATGGCATACACGGCGCTGACCGGTGGAGAGGTAACCCGTCCCTGGGTTCGCGGCCGCCCCAACGGATTGGACTTCACCGCTGAGATGCGTGAAACCCGCCAGAAGGCCGAGCAACTCCTGGACCAGGGGGATATTGAGGGAGCGGAGGCCTATATGGAGGAGCGACGCAAATTCTTTGTGGCCGCCGGCTACAACATCCGCAAATTGAACCAGGCCTATTTTGCCTTCTACGGTTCCTACGCCACGGGCCCGGGGTCCATCAGCCCCATCGGCGAACAAATGCGGGAAATACGCCGCCTCAGCAGTTCCCTTGGAGAATTCCTAGACACTGTGGCCCAATTTGGCACGTACGCGGAATACCTGGCCTACTGGGAAAATCTCGAGAGCGCGGCGGCTCCAAAAGCACAGGGGTAAGCTCTACAGAGGGACCTGCACAAGCCTGAATGCGGATTCACCAGCCTCGGCAGGGACCAGCGGGCTGCCACAATTGAAATCGTGGCCGAGTATCTCATTCACCCCAAGCCCTTCGACAACCTCAGAGGGACATTCATTTCTTGCTGAAAGATCCCGTGCAAATTGCGAACGAGTTAAAGCACGATTGACCTTCAGCCTCCAACCCCGCTCGCGCTAAACCCAGGGCCGCTGCTTGGACCGTTCCTTTTGCGACGTGTAGCTGGGCAAACCCTGGCGTTCCAGCGTTTGCGACACCATTTCCCGGAACAACTGCCGGTCCCGCCCGGTTATCACCGCCTGCTCGTGGGCCTCGGTGATCACCACCGGGTAGCCCTGCCCCCGCCGGCACTGCTCCACAATAAGGCTGTGACTTTGGGCCAGTAGAGCTTCATCCATGGCAACCCATTCTGGCACCTCTATGCGGGCAATCTCCTCCCCTGCATTCAGGTAGTAGAAATAAACCTGCTGACCAGGCCCGTAAAGGTCCCGCGGCACCGACGATAAAGTCCGGTAAACCGGAGACCGGTGGTAGGGCAGCAATGCGTCACCAAGAATGTCCCGATCCAGAAAATCGTTGGCCTGGCTGCAGGGCTCCAGATCCGAGCGGCGGTTGCTACATGCCCTCTGGCAACTCTCCAGGTTGTGACTGCAAAGGCAACGCCGGATGGCGTTTACCACCTCGGTCGTCCGGGGCAGCGATACATAGGCTGCCAGCGTTACTTTCCCCTCGCGAGCCAGGTCCTGAAAACCCCTGAGTGCCTCCAGTAATCCTTCTTCAATAATGTGGCGGCGCACAAACTCAGGATAGGCGCGGCCGGCCAGTCCCCACATCACCAGGGTGCCGTCCACCAGGGCCAGGACAGGCTGGCTGGCAGGACAATGACGCGTTTCTTCCAGCAGAACCGACAATTCCCGAACCGTGCGGTACATGCCCAGCAGGTTTCCGGTTACCGCCTCTTCCACATTGGGCTCTTCGGCGCTGCGCAGGTACAACTCCTCCGGCTGTGCCGCCAGATGGGGTCGGCTAAAGAAACGTGCCTCGGCCCCGGAGCCGTAAGTGATTTCGCATCCGCCCAGGTTAATGAGGTAGCAGGGCACCGGCAGGTGCCGGTCCACATCTATGTGGGAACCGTCCACCGAAAGGGCCGTCCAGTCTGGGGGCGCGGCAGGTGGAGGTATGCTGTCCAGCAGGGCGTCCACCACCTGTGCGGCCAGGAAAGGAACACCTGCTTCGCGAGTCCGTTCCATGGCCTGCTGGGGGGATATTTCGGCGGCCGCTTCCAGCAATCCCCTCAACCGCCGCTGTCTGTCCGAGCGGTCCTTCACCAGCGACTGGGATACCTGGTCAATTTGGCTGATGGTTGCGGCCAAATCCAGGGACATATCGTTTCACACTCCACAGAATCAACAGGCCAAAAGGCGGGAAAATACTCCTGCCTGAACTCTAGTCGAACCCCAGTTTCCGTTCGTTCAGACTGACGTACCGCCCGCCACCGCCAATAACCAGGTGGTCCAGCAGGTCTATGCCCAGCAGCTTTCCGGCGGAAACCAGGTCCCGGGTTATGGCCACGTCTTCAGGACTGGGCGTCGGGTCTCCCGAAGGGTGGTTGTGGGCCACGATAATTGAGGGAGCGTTGTCGCGAACCGCCGGTCGGAACACCTCTGAAGGGCGAACGATGGAACTGTTGACGTTTCCCACATACACCTCCACCGTTCGCAGCACCTGGTTTCTGGTGTTCAGCAGCAGCACCTTCAGGTGTTCCTGCTCCAGCGTGGCCATTTCAGCCTGCAGCAAATTGGCCACGTCCTGGGGTGAGTTTATAACTGCCCGGTCTTCGGGAACCAGGGAAATAAAGCGACGTCCCAGTTCCAGGGCGGCCATCAACTGGCAAGTCTTGGCTTCACTGAGACCTCGTTCGGCACACAATTCCGCAAAGCTGGCCCGTCCCAGGCCATCCAGCCCGCCAAAGCGGCTAAGCAGGCGCGTGGACATGGTCAACACATTCTCGCCCTGCATTCCCGTGCGGAGCAGAATGGCTATAAGCTCTGCATTGCTGAGATAGCGGGCCCCGTAGTCCCGCAGCCGCTCGCGGGGGCGTTCCCCCTGGGGCATGTCGCGTACGGTGGAACCGCAGGAATCCGATGGGGTCGTGCCCACCCCTTCATCCAGTACCTGAACCAGGTCGGCCTCTGCATCCGGCAAAGTGGTGATGGTCATTGGCTTCTCTCGTGCGCCGGTCGCGCCCCCGTATTGTGGCGGACACGTGACCGGCGCCGCAATGACCGAATGTCAGTGGTTTATATCCGGTGAAGCAGGCACCTCTATTGAAGTGATTTTATCCCGCAATCGCTGGTTCAAGGAGCTAAACAAACTGGTACTTGGAGTAGGCCCCTTCCTCCTTGGTTATGTACTCCAGCAGGGCAAATTCGCCGGCCTCGTTCCGTTCCTGGGCCCGGCGCATAGCGAGGCCGATCTGGTCCGGGTCGGTAACCCGCTCGGCCCACGCACCCATGGCCCGTGACATATCGGCGTAATTCCCGCCCGTCTCCTTGGTGTGGTATCGGGACACGGCAGTGGGCATCCGGCTGTCCGGGTAAATGGCCATGGTGTTATTGTTCAAAACCACGGTGGTTATTGCGATTCCTTCGCGCACCGCCGTCTCCACGTCCAGGCCCACCATTCCGAAGGCCGTGTCGCCCATGAAGTTAATCACCATCTTTTCCGGGGCGGCCAACTTGGCGCCCATGGCCAGGCCCAGGCTATAGCCCAGCTGGGTGGACTTGCCCCAGCCAATAAAGCTGCGCGGGTCTCGCGCTTCCCAGAAGGCCGAGACCTGCTCTCGCGGGCTGCCAGACTCGTGGGTGACGATGGTGTTATTCAGGTCCACCGTGTGCATGATTTCCCAGATAACCCGGTACGGATTCAGGGGGACCTCATCGGAGGTCAGGCGGGCCAGCCACTGGTCCAGCCACTCCTGACGGGTAGCGGCAATCTCGTCGGTAAGCTCGCGATTGGCAGGACGAGCCTGGCCGCCCGTCTGCCGCTTGATTTCCTCCAGGAACTGGCCCAGCACCAGCCTGGCATCGCCCACCACCGGGTAGTCGGCCCTGTAGTCCTTGTTGATATCCACATCGGCGTTGGTGGTGTGGATAAGAGTCTTGCCCGGCGGCAGAGGCGCAGTAAAGTTGCTCTTGATCATGCTGGCCCCTACCGCAAATACCGTATCTGCTCCGGTAAGGAAGCGGTGCACCTGGCCTGTCTGGCTGGAACCGCCAATCCCCAGGGACAGGGGGTGGTTCTCAGGAAAAGCGCTCTTGCCCTCCAGCGTCGTCATTACCGGAATCTGCAGGTATTCAGCCAGTTCCACCAACTGGTCGGTGGCCTCAGCATACAGAACGCCCTGTCCGGCAGTGATTACCGGCCGCTGTGCGGAAAGGAGGGCACGGGCCGCGCGGGCCACGGCCTCGGGGTCACCGGCAGTGCGCATTCCTTCCGGTGGCTGGTAGTCGAACTGCTCCTCGCTGATGTCCTCGGATATGAGGTCACCGGGAATTTCCAGCAGCACCGGCCCCGGCTTGCCGGACCGAAGCCTGGTAAAGGCCTGGCGCATCAGTTCGGGAACCCGGTCGGCATAATTGATCTGGGCAGCCCACTTGGTGATGCTTTCGTAGCTGCGGGTGGGACTGAACACCGGGTCAATCCCCTGCCGGTGCCGACCCGCGCCGGCCGGCAGCAGGAGAATTGGCACCGAGTCGGCGTAGGCCTGGGCCACCCCGCCAAAGGCATTCTCGGCTCCAGGTCCGGCTTGCATCAGGAAAATGCCCGTGCGCTTGCCGTTGTTGATCCGGGAAAACCCGTCGGCCATGTGCACACCGGTCCGCTCCTGTCTCACGACAATGGGCCGGATACCAGCCACGGCGGCCGCTTCAATGAGAGGACTGGATGGCATACAGCCGACAAAGTCCACCCCTTCCAGTTTCAATACGTTGGCGATTGCAGTTATGCCGTCCATTCTATTGTGCCTCCTGAATGTGGATTTGCTGTACGGCTGAGAGGAAACGGGGTTTTCTTCCCAGCAGATGTGGCGACTCACCCTGTGACGAAAAATGCGGCCAGCCGATTAAATCAATGACCTGTTGCGCCAGGCTGGCGGGGACACGCGCGCCACGCGCTATCCGTCTATCCGTTTTCCCCTCGCTACTCCCACATATACTCAACGTCATACTCCGCCACCAATTGCCCATCCTGGTTATGGACTTTCACCGTAAAAGTCAGGTAGCGCTTTTCTTCCCTTTCTTCCTTGCTGGCGACGCAGGTTTGGGAAGCAATTACATCCTCAGGTCGTACAAAAACTCCCTGGTAGCGGATGGTTATGGCGGTGGGGTTCAGGGAAAGGGAGGCGGGCAGGTCGCACCTCTGCCCGGCTGCCAGATCCGCCAACTGGGGTTGGGCGATGGCCAGAATCATGGCAGGAGGCGCGACTATGCCAGGCAGGCCGGTTTCCTGCGCTGCCGGCTGGTTGGTATATACCAGGTTCTCGTAGCGGGCGGCCCGGCAGTATTCCGCAATCTCCACGTCGGCTAATACCCGAGAGGAAGGAGGCGCGGTGTCGCCCACCTTGGCCCTGTCCCATGTGTACGTCATGGGCGTTAATTTAGCACAGAAATCTGGGAAAGGCCGACTTTTTGTCAGCCAGCCTCAGAGGTGTAAGACCAGGCCGTGGCCCGAAGGGGAGTTATCCTGATAACCGGATTGTCGTCGATTTCCATTTCCCGGTACTGCGGGTACTTCTGGCGCAGGGTGAGGATGGCCGTGCGGCGTTCTTCAGTTTCTCCCGGGCCGTCCTCCAGCAGGCGTGCCGTACCCGACAGAAGAACGTACCAAAGCTGGGTCCAGTCCGGGTCGTAGTGGTCCACCACCAGGGCTACCTGCGGGTTTTCCAGGATGTTGCGGACCCGCCGCAGCCTGGTCAGGGACGCCCGCTTGGGCTTCTGGTCCAGCGCGATATAAACCGCCGCTCCATCTTCACACTGGCTTACTGCAAAGCACACCGGGATCACGTGGGGAACGCCGGACTTGCCCGCAGTCGAGAGGTGTCCCACCGGCGCCGCCGCCAGTCGTTGGAACTGTTCCGGAGTCAGCGATAGCAAACAAAACCTCTGACGAAATCCGACGTCATAGTCATCATGCAAATGAATGGTAAGCCCGGTGCGGCGGCTTTGACAATGCAGCACCAGGGCAATTGCGCTTCAGCCTGGCAGCAAATTGCATAAGCCCATTCGACAACTAGACCATATCCCCCTGAGCCTGCCAAAGGGACCCACATCAAATTTCTCAGTAACGCAATTGCCTTGCCCGCGGAAATGCCCCGCCCTTGCCATTCCTTCCCTGGGCTGTAATATGGTTGTTGCCATCACCATGGACTCCAACTCAGGGGACAGGCCATGACCAGTAGTTCTGCCTCCAATCCCGACATCATCGTGGTGGGCGCCGGCATTGCCGGTTGCCTGACCGCCTGGCTGCTGGCCAAATCCGGCGCCAGCGTGACCATCCTGGAAGCCGACTCGGTGGGCAGCCATGCCTCGGGTTTCGCCTTCGGCGGCCTGGGTCCGCTGGAAGGTCCCGGCATTCCCGACCATATCCTCGACTTCAGCGTCTGGTGCTTTGAACGACACAAGACCATCTACGAAGAACTACTGCAGGAAACTGGCATAGACACCCAGTTCCACCTGCGCGACCGGCTGAACCTGGCCTTTACCGAAGAAGAGGCGGACCACCAGAAACAGGCCATTTCCTGGCAGTCAAAACTCCCCGGCTTTCGGGTGGAATGGCTGAACCCGGAAGGCGCGGTAAAAGCGGAGCCGCGCACCAACCCCAACTGCGTCGGCGCATCTTACGCGCAGGGAACCGGGGCGGTGGAGGCCTACCGCTACAACCTGGCAGTGGCCCAGGCCGCGGAGAAACACGGCGCCACTATCCTGCAACGTCGCGTCACCGGCCTGTTGGGTGAAGGCGGCATTTGCCGGGGCGTAAAGCTGGAGAACGGCCAAATGGAGGCCGGCGCCGTGGTGTTGGCTGGCGGTCCCTGGAGCGGCGGGATGTCGGAATGGTGCGGGGTGGAGATTCCTGTACGGCCGTTGAAGGGGCAGATTGTCCGCCTGCAACTCTCTGAGAATCCCATGGTTGCGTCCCTGAACTACGCCGGAAGCTACGCCGCCTCCAAGCCCGACGGCCTTATCTGGGCCGGAACCACCGAGGAAGACGTTGGTTTTGACGAGGAGTTGACCACCGCCGCTCGGGACAAGGTCCTGGGAGACCTGCTGAAAATGGCGCCGTCCCTGGCTGAGGCGGAGCTTGTGCAGCAGACTGCCTGCCTGCGTCCCCTGTCAGCCGACGGCATGCCCATCGTCGATACCATCCCCGGCTGGGACAACCTCCACCTCATCACCGGCGGAGGCCGCAAGGGCATCCTCTGGAGCACCGGCATGGCCCACGCCCTGTCCGACCTCATCCTCAAGGGCTCCACCACCATCCCCGACTTTCCCGCCCTCTCCCTCACCCGTTTCCAAACCTGAACCGAAAACCAGGACAGAGATGCACAGTATCTACAGCATAAGACCAACAAATCCTGTCTATCCTGTCCATCGATGTTTGAACTAGCTCAGGGGCGGTCAACCCGGGCCACCGGTCGGCCGTTCTCTCGGCTCACCTTCATGGCGAAGGGGTACTTGCTGAACTGCAGCGCCAGTTCCACATCCCCGGGGTGGTACTGAGGCTGGCTGTCGTCGAAGAACTTCTGAGTCGCGCCGCCGGTCATAATCAGGCTGCGCACCGCCTCCGGGTCCGGGCGGCGGCCTTCCAGCAGGTTGCGCAGGTAGATGCCGCACTGCTCGTCCTCGTCCGCCCGCACCGCGCCCTGGTCGCCCATGGCCAGGATGGTAACCAGGTCCGGACTATCCTGCAGCACCGCCTTGACGGTAGCGTCCGCCACGGCGAAGGAACCCAGGTAAATGGATTCCGTGCCTGGAGCGTCAAAGGCGGTTGCCACACCCACGGTACCCGCCCGGGTTGACTGGACAAGGGATTTGCCCGTCAGGTCCACGCCCGCAATTTCAAAAGGCGAATTGCCGTAGTCAAACCCCTCCGGGCGCTTGCCGTCCACCTCCCCCATCAGCACATCCCCGACACCGCTTTGGTGCAGGGCCAGGGCATCGGCGGCTTCGGCCACCAGGGTAATGTCGGTAGCCCCGTTATCGAAAGCAATGGCGGCGGTGGTAAAGGCGCGAAACACGTCAATTACGATAACCGTTCCCGCTGCCTCCCGCGCGTCTCGTACCAGGCTGCCCAATCGTATTTCCATAGAATGTATATCCCCTTGTGGGCCCGTACTGCCCAAACTAATGACTGGGGGCGCGCCTAAGGCTGTGCTCCCTCTCTTCCAGAATGGAATCGGCAATGCCGGTTACCAGCCTCGCCATCATCCGGTACAGGTCCGACCCCTCCTCATAATTGGCCGTGTACGGGCCAACGGTCAGGCGCTGCCCCTCGGCCAGTTCATAGGGACGCCGGAAGTCCGAGTCGTCAGGCGGGGTCACCCCGACAGCCTTCCCACCCAGGTAGCGGATCATCGAGAAACAGGGGATGTCGCTGGGTCCGTCCCCCACGTAGATCATATTTCTGAAGGGAACCCGGCGGTCGGCCTGCCCCATGGCATCGTTGACCCGGTACGGGTTGCGGCGAAGTTCCGCGCCCGAAATACCCTTGTTGATCGAGTAGATGAACTTGGTCTTCTCCGTGAATGTAACCGCTCGCTTTACCGCCACCGCCCTTCCTTCGTCGTCGTAGGCATAGGCGCAGCCGAAAATTTCGTTGGCCTCCGTGACCAGCGGCGTGGCCGTCAGGACAGCTTCGATGCCGCTGCTTACTATGAACCACTCAATGGTGACATTGGCTTCCGCAAAATCGGCGTTGGCCGACAGCAGGGCCCTCAGGCGGGGCACAAAATCCAGGGCGCCGGGGTAGAATTCCACCCCGGCGCCCACAGCATTCAGCCTTTCCTGGGTCAGGCCTCCACCGTCAGACTCCCGAGCTTCCACCAGCAACTGCTGGAGATAAGCCAGCGGCGGGTCCCAGCCATCCTCTACCAGCGGGTTCACCCGGTTCTTCCAGAACTCCCGGGAGTCGATGCCCAGCTCTCTTACCAGTCGGTCCGATGTGTCCGGACACAGGGTGCCGTCACAGTCGCAGATTATGGCAATGACGTCCTGGGCCATTGGACTACTTCTTGACCAGCTTCTGCAGGGTCCGCGGGTTGTCCGGCGGATTGGAGTAGCTGCGGGTGTGCGTCCAGGAAACCTCGCCCACGTAAATGTCTTCCCGCGAATCGATACAGATGCCGTGGGGGGCGATGAACCGGCCCGGTGTCCAGCCCTCCGTCTCGTGCCCCAGCCTTGCCAGCACGTTGCCCTTGGTGTCATAGATGGAAACTCGGGGGCCCAGGTCGGTGGCCTCAAAGTTGGGGCCGATGGGCACGCCCAGCTCACCTATGTAAGTGCGCTCAGCGTCCTGGTCAATGTACAGGCCGCAGGGGCGCGCCATGTTCACCCACTGGGTCTCGAACTTGCCGTTAGAGTCAAACACCTGCACCCGGTGGTTCTCCCGGTCAGCCACAAACACCCAGCCATCCTTGTCGGTGCAGACGTTATGGGCAATGTTGAAGCACCCCGGGTCGGTGCCCGAAGCGCCCCAGGAAAAGAGGTGGGTGCCGTCGGGAGAATACTTGTGGACCCGGGCATTGCCATACCCGTCGGAGACATAGAAATCGCCGTTGCGCGGGTCAATGGCCACGTGGGTGCAGCGGTTAAAGGGGTCGCCGCTCATAAACCCCGAGGGCTGCCCGCTGACGCCCAGGGTGAACAGCACCGTGCCGTCCAGCTTGCACTTGCGGATGGTATGGTCCCCGTCATCGCTCAAGAACATGGTGTCGTCGGGAGCCATCGTTATTCCGTGGGCCCGCGGGTAAACACCCTCGCCCCACGACCTCAGGAAGTTCCCGTCCTTGTCAAAAACTATCATGGGGTGCTCGCCCCGGTTGAAGGCATAAACGTTGTCGTTAGCGTCCACGCCCACCGCGGCCACTTCCTTGAATGACCAGCCGTCGGGCAGCGTACCCCAGCCCTCGGCCACTTCGTAGATATAATCGCCAGAACCCAGTTCCACCATAGCAAAAACCTCGTTGCGGCAGATTTTCGGTCGTACCGCCCAAGGGGGCGGACAGGGGAGATTGTAACACCTCCACCACTGATTCAAACATCGATACACATAATGAACAGGATATGCTCCAGGGCAACCAACAACATCCTGTATATCCCGTCCATCCATGTTTGAATAGACGGTTAAGGGTTGCTATCATCAAGGGACGAAAACAATGAAAGCAGGCGGGAGAAGTTGCAGATGACCCAGGAAGAGGCTCGGGACTTCGTAAAGTATTCCTTCTACAAGGTGGCCCCCGAATGGCGGCAGTTGCCACCGGAAACCAGGGCGCGCAGCAAGGCGGAATTTGCCGCCACCCTCGGCGAGTTCACCGACCGCATCGACATGAACAGCTACAGCCTGGTCGGCACCCGCGGCGACGTGGACTTCATGCTGTGGAAGGTCAGCCGCTCCCTGGAAGCCATTGACGAACTGATGGCCCAGCTGAACCGTACCGAACTGGCCGGCTACCTTAGCACACCCCACTCCTACCTGGCCATGACCCGCCGCTCTCCCTACGTGGACGACCACCGCCACGAGGGTCAGGAGGGGACGTCAGCCACCATGCGCATCGTGGGCCGCAAGTATCTCTTCGTCTATCCCTTCGTCAAGACCCACGACTGGTACCAGCAGCCCCAGGAAGAGCGGCAGCGGATGATGAGCGAACACTTCGTCATTGGCCACAAGTACCCCGACGTCAAAATCAGCACGTCCTACTCCTTCGGCCTCGACGACCAGGAATTCGTCCTAGGCTTCGAAACCGACCACCCCGGCACCTTCCTGGACTTGGTAATGGATCTCCGCAACTCCGAAGCCCGCCCCTACACCGAGCGCGACACCCCCATCTTCACCTGCCTCGCCAAACCGGTGCGGGAGTGCCTGGATGACTTAGGGTAAGTGTTAGTCTTCGTCAGTCGCTGCTGGTTCTTCTTTTGCCGAGTCGATATCGATTAGGTCATTCGCAAACAATTCCAACCTCTCAACTGCACGACCAAATCCGATAGAAGTGGCTGATTGAAAGAATAGAGGCGTATTGTTGTTGTAAGTGGACCCATTTGCCATTAGTTCACTTACTGTGTGTATGATCTGACCTGCAGATGTTTGTCGGCGTGAAACTGGCATATTCTCAGATTCTTCCCTTTCCATAATTCTCTTGTAGTGGTTCCACAAAGGCGAGACCCGATTTCCCTGTTGGGTAGCTTCGATCCCCTTAACTTCCAGCTCACCCACAATAAGAACTGATTCGAAGAGCCACGCCGCTGGATCGCTGCGCACAGAGGCCAATCCACCTCTACAGAAAATAGCGTCTGCTAGTTCCAGGTCTTCAATTTCTCCTCGAATGAATTGACGATATAGGCCCTTGTCAATTGTCCTGAGGATTAAAGCCACGGCAACGGCGATTCCCAACACGCGAGTGTCACTTCTCAAGGATGCGAAGACTAATGCAAGCCGATTCAGAGCCTGCTCAATTTCCCTAAGGCTAACTCCAGAATTGCTTAAGAATGACGATAGCAGCCTTTTTGCGTGTTCAAATTCGTGCCTTGCCGCTTTATCGGTGGTCTTTACGAAGTATTCCTCGATTTTCAGGCTATCTATCGTAGACCATATGAACCGATTTCTATCAGGGGCTCTCAATCGAAAGTCAACGTCAATGAATCTCTGCAAGTAAATGTCTGAATCAAAACCTGAGCCATATACGGCCCCGACCGAGTGAATGATCTGCTCCCTGTTGATGGCCAGAACAAAGATCACGTGATCTGCTGAAAAGAGATGCTTTGCGACCTCAAGCATTTCAACAGCATAGGTGGGCCGACATCTGTCCAATTCATCAACCACAATTATCAGCGGAAGTCCTTCACTAGAAGACGCAATATTCTCGGCCAATTCCTGCAAGGATTTCTTGAACTTTGATAATGAACCCTGTGCTTCACTGTATCTTGCTAACCGGTCTTCAGCGACGGAGGCAAGGCCACGTCCTATCTCTCCTTCCATTGCAGGTGAAAGATCAAGTATCCCAGCTGTCCCGATTCGAACAAGAGCAGGAATGGCCCTTATAGCCACTTCGCCGGCTGTCTTTTTCGCCTGTTCCACTTTATTTCTGAGGGCCGAATTTTCTGTGCATTCCAACTGTCTCGTAACCTCAGCTGAAATGGACAGGAACGGGTCTCCGGTAAAGTCGGTTTCCCAAGCGTTTAGCTGTACAACTGTGAAGCCTTCATTTTGAAGCTGTTGACTCCACATTTTCAGGAAGGTTGTCTTTCCAGTGCCCCACCCCGCGTCAACTGCCAAAACACATGGGCCCTCCATATTTCCTACTAAGTTCGTGAGAACCTCAGCCGATTCCCTTCTTTCGAGTAAATCGTTCTTGAAGGGATCGTCTTTCGGTATTTGTACTGACCGAGGCTGAATGCGTATGCCCATTCCTTAATCTCTACCTCTTTTACGCATCAAATTTATGCATTCCCTAGAGAGACAAAACGTTGAAATTGCCTCAAACAATGGAACACTTAGACCACGTTATCCAAGGATCCCCACGAAACCAACCAGCAACTGTCATCAACCCCGCCGCCCTCCAACATCTTTACACTCATTTGAACTGACCATCCCCCCTTCCCAAATCGCTTTACCCATGTTCATCATGAATACAAAACAATTAAGCCTTGGAAGGTCCGTCAAGAAATTGCCGTCCACCACCCTGAATTGCATAACTCTTAAAGAATCAGTAGCGGGAACGCGCTCAATCACCCGCTCATCATCGGGTGGAAGGTGCAGACCTCCAAATACAAAATGGCGACAATTGAGCGGAAATGACAGGTTAAACTGGTTTTTCCCAGGTCCTCAACGAGGCAGCTTCCCCTCACCATTTCATCCAGCCCAACAAAAAAGGGAGAAGCCCCTTCGCTTCTCCCAAATAAACACCATGAGTACGGCTTCTATTGCGGCAGCCAGCCAGGCCCCCTACCCAACCACCCTCGTCACCGACCTCGTCGCACCGCCAAAAGTTGGCACCCATGAGGAGTGCTTCCCCGGCCCGCCCAGCACGATAATCGCCAGGTCTTCGCGGTTGCCCACCATGGGAACGGGGCCGTCGGGAATCTGTCCGAAACGCTCCAGCATGGTGGCCTCGGTGTACCGTTCCAGTGGGACGCGGGCGTGGCGGTTCAGCCAGTCCCGAATGTCATCCTTAGTGAAGCCGTCGATGTGCATTGTCGCCGCGTGCTCGGGGCCCAGGGCCAGCAGGGTTTCGCCGCCGGTGTAGGCGTTGTTGGCGCCTGTGACGGCCATCGCCCCGGCAATAATGGTCAGAATTTCCTCGGCGGTGCTGCCCGTGTGGTCGTTGATGTTGTGCGGCGGCTCTCCACCCACCACGGTTAACGTGCTCTGGTCCGGCTCAAACCCCCGTTCCACGTGCAGGGGCCCCCACGGGTTCGCCTCCTCGTTCTCGGCTACGCAGTAGGTGTACTTGGATGGCGCGCCCTGGGTGGACATATCTCCCACGCCCGGGTGTCCCCCGCCAATATTCAGCAGGGCCAGCCTCACCGCCCGCCCAATGGTGGCGTTGGCCCGCCAGCCCGGGCCGTATGCTCCCGATGAACTGTTCATGCCCAGCTTCTGCCGGATCGGGCCGTTTACGATGAACAGGGGCGCGCAGGAATGGGTGGTCGCCTGGATGGCATACAGATTGAAGGCCGGATCGCTCATGGCAGAGACACCGGCAACTATGACGGGAAGGTAGTCGGGCAGGCAGCCAGCCATTACTGCGTTGATGGCCAGTCGCTCCACAGTGGCGTCGCCCCAGTTGGGAGGTAGCTGTGCGACCACGTGCCCAGGCTCCAGGGAGACAGTGGCCAGCATCGCCTCCACTCGCTCGGGCGTGGGCGGCGTTATCGGCAGGCCATCACTCCACCCCCGCTCCAGGTAAAGGTTCTGGACAGCATCGTAGTCATCGGGCAGGTCAATGCGCTGGGCTTCCAGTGACGCCAAGGGATTGCCTCCATTGGAAGGAAGAGTATCAAGAAGTGGGTGGCGACGCGGGCAGCCTATTGCCTGGTCAGCGCCGCAACTATGGTTTCAAAAAGGGAATCAGCCTTGGCGGAAGCAGTCTCGGCCGGCATACCACCTATGGGGTGGGGAGCTATGGCCATGGGCAGGTCCGGCATTCCCAGCGACCGCCGTTCCACCTCGCCCAGTCGCTGGAACAGGTGGCTGCAGACAGTAACCGTGGCAACGCCCCGCCGCTCCAGTTCCACTGCGTCGTGGATACTCCACGAAGTGCAGGACCCTCAATCGCCCAGTCCCACCACGGCCACCTGCACCCGGGCGGCCAGTTCCTCGATAACCTGCGATTCCGCCGGAATGGAAGCCGTGGGCTTGCGCCGGTACAGCGCCTCCGGAATCTCGTACTTCTCTCGCAGCAGTTGTTCCACCCGCCCGAACAGCACATCTCCATTTGGCTTGCTGTTCCAGAGAAATCCGACGCTCTTCCCCCGCAAATCCTCCGGGCGCAATGCCATGTCCGTCCGCAACTCTCGCGGCGGCGCGGTGGGATTCAACACTGTAATCTGGCCGTTAGTGACTGGGGACATAGGCAAACCTCCTGGAGACAGTTGAGGTTCCGGTTTCAGCGACAATACCGGATGGCTGGTTGGTCTCTCTTAGCCCAATCACCATTAATAAAAGTGATTGAATGACGGCCTTGTGGCTCACCACTCGGCCCGGGCCTGTCGAAGAACTCGAACTCATGGCTGCCAGGGCTGGTGCAGGCGAGCTTCCTTCGTCAGCTTCCAGTATACTCGATACTCCAGCCCGCGCCGACTGACGTCCCATGAAGTCCGCCCGGTACATTTCTGACAGAGGAAGCCTGTCGATACCGGGCGCCGCACGCAGATTCGAGGAGATATTGCCATGCCTGACCATGACATTCCCGCCCACGACCCCTACACCCGTCACCGTATACAATGTGCCGGCGTCGAACTCTCATACGTGGACACTGGGGCAAATTCGGGAGCGGCGCCCGTCGTATTCCTCCACGGCAACCCGACGTGCGCTTACCTGTGGCGGAACGTCATTCCCCACGTGGAGCCACTGGCCCGCTGCCTGGCCCCAGACCTGGTCGGCATGGGAGATTCGGGAAAGACTCCCGACGGTTCATACCGCTTTGTTGACCACCGCCGCCACCTGGATGCCTGGTTTGACGCCGTAATACCCGAGGGTCCGGTCACGCTGGTAGTCCACGACTGGGGATCAGCCCTTGGATTCCATTGGGCCTTTCGTAACCAGGAACGAATCAAGGGCCTGGCCTATATGGAGGCCCTGGTACGTCCCCTTACCTGGGAGGAATGGCCCGAGGCAGCCCGGCGGGTATTCCAGGGTTTTCGCTCTTCGGCAGGAGAGGAAATGGTCTTGACCAGCAACGTCTTCGTGGAGCGAGTGTTGCCGGGCAGCACATTGAATGGCGTCAGCGAGGAAGCCATGGATGTCTATCGTCGCCCCTACCAGGAGCCTGGCGAATCTCGCCGCCCCACCCTTTCCTGGCCACGAGACATTCCCATTGAGGGAGAACCACCGGAAGTGGTCGCCATTGTCGATGAGTACGCCACCTGGCTCTCCAGGTCAGACATCCCCAAGTTGTTCATTAACGCTGAACCGGGAGCAATACTGACTGGCGCCCAGCGGGAGTTTTGCCGCGCCTGGCCCAACCAGCAGGAAGTAACCGTCCCCGGCGTTCACTTCATCCAGGAAGACTCTCCGGATGAGGTAGGGACAGCAATTGCGGAGTGGTACCGGAGAATTGGCGACTAGGGGAGAAGTCCGTTGGATCAGGGGGTACTGTCCGTCTGCCTCAATCGATCGACCTGTTCCTCCAACTGCCGGACCCTTTCCTCAGCCGCGAGGCGCGCCTGACGCTCGACTGACAATTCCTCCTGGTCCAGCCGGCGCGCTTCTGATTCAAACTGCCGGGCATCGGCTTCCTCGGCGTGAGTTGCCAGGAATCGCTCCATCACCGGGTCCCAAAAGCGCAGCTTGCCGTCTTCCCAGCAAATAGTAAGGCCCAGCACCTCACTGTAACCCCAGTGGGAAGACCCGTCCGACTCTATCGCAATGGGCTGAAAAGCGCCGTCCACAAGCCTGTCCCCCGCCAGCGCCTGTGGGTAGAACCGGCCACCGGAGCCATCGTACCGCCAGTACTCAGGGACTCCGTGTGCCTGGTAGCCGTCTCTTTTTGGGCCAATGTCGTTGCGGTAGGTATGGGGAGAGGCCACTTCCATTACGAAGTCGGGCGGTCTGCCCTGGTCTTCAATGGCAAAGCCCCACTGGTCTATCACCTGCTCAACATCGACGTCAAAGGCGACAATCAGGTCAGGTATCAGAATGCCCCGTCGCTGGCTGGTACGGTGACCCACTGGAACTTCGCTTAGAACCAGCGTGGTGCCGGGAGAACCGAAGTGGCGGCTAAGGGTCGTCAAATAACCTGGCACGTAAATGTGCAGGGGGTTTTGCATATCGTCCCTGGGTGGAAAGGCCGGAAACTGTCCCTTGCCTCTCCGGTTTGCAGCCTCGTAATTCAGCTTGCTGGTCATGGTTACATCCTGCCCTGGGCCGGATATGCAAAATTATAGGTTCGCGCCCTGGTAGTCTCAATTCCTCGTTATGCGATGTTGCCTGCTACCGACTTATCCCTTAATCACCTGCCCATAGGGGGGCTTGCTGGTGAGTCCGGTGCCGTCGGTGAAAATCTGCTTCACCTCCAGGAAGTCCTCCAGCCCGTGGTAGCCCAATTCCCTACCCATACCGCTCTGCTTGTAGCCGCCCCAGATGCCTTCCACCGGCTGCGCGTAGTTGTCCCAGATCCATACAGTGCCGGCCCGTATCCCCCGCGCCACCCGCATGGCACGGGGATAGTCGGCGCTCCACACCCCGGCTACCAGGCCAAAGTCCACGGCGTTGGCCAGTTCCACCGCTTCCGCTTCATCGCTGAACGTGGTGACGGCCACCACCGGACCAAAAATCTCCTCCTGGCCCAGGCGGGATGAGTTATCCACCCCGTCGAATATGGTGGGCTCCACATAGTAGCCGTCGTTGAAGCCTTCGCCCTGAAGTTTGTTGCCTCCGGTCACCAGTTCGAAGCCTGCGTCCATCCCGAATTTTATGTATTCCTGTACCACTCGCTCCTGGCTGGCTGAAATCACCGGCCCCATGTCGGTGGAACTTGCGGCAGGATTGCCCACCTCAATGCTCCGGGTTAACTGGGTAATCCTCTCCAGCACCTCGTCGTGGATGCCCTCCTGCAACAGCACGCGGGTAGTGGCGCCGCAGGCCTGACCCGCGTTGCGGAACATTCCAAATACCGCGGCCTGGGACGCCGCCTCAACGTCGGCATCGTCAAATATCAGGTAAGGCGCCTTGCCACCAAGTTCCAGGCTGATCCGCTTGACCTCAGTAGCAGCCTGGGCAGCAATCATCTTGCCGGTACCCGTTTCTCCGGTGAAAGACAGCTTGTCAATTTCCCTGCTGGTCACCAGTTCAGCCCCCACTACGGTACCAGGACCAGGCACCAGGTTCAGGACACCTGCCGGTATGTCGGTCTGGTGCATCAGCCTGACCAGTTCGTATCCTGCGGCAGGAGTGTAGCTGGCCGGCTTCAGGACAATGGTGCAGCCGGCGGCCAGGGCTGGGGCTACCTTGCGGGCCGTCTGGGTCAGGGGGAAATTCCAGGGGGTAATCAGCCCCACCACGCCCACCGGTTCCTTGACCAGGTTAATGAGAGAGCCGTTGGGCAGGGTAAATGACTCGCCGTAAATCTTGCCAGCCAGGCCGGCATAAAACTCGAAGATGTCTGCGGCGGCGGCAATGTGGGGGACAGCCTGGCGCATGGGCATGCCCACCTCCAGGCTGACTACCTGGGCCAGTCGGTCGGAGTTCTCCCGCATCAACTGGGCCGTTCGGTACAGGACCTGCTCCCGAAGCTTGTAGTTATTCAGCCAGTTGCCGGTGTTGCTATCGAAGGCCCGTCGGGCAGCCTCTATGCCGGCCCGGGCGTCTTCCAGCGTGCCCTGGGCGGCGACAGTGGCTACCTGACGAGTGTTGGCCGGATTCTCTCTCTGAAATTCACCGCCGCCGGTGGCCGCTCCCTCCTCACCATTGATCAGCAGTGGACAGGACAGGGGCAACTCAATGGAGTACTGGCCATCGGCGCGTGCAGAAGTCATCGGCAACCTCGAATCCGGCGGTATGTATGCTGGTGCTTGAAGTAGTACCTGCCTGGCTTTGGCTGACTTAAGCCTTGGACTACCGGCCTTTCCGGAAGAGCAAGAAACCGACCGAGCGACACTTAACCCTTTCCGACCAAAAACGGAAATGCCGGTTGGCTATGCGACGGGAAGCTGGGAACCGGCTGGCTTCAAACACTCCCGCGCCACCAGCTCCTCGGCGATCTGGATGGAATTCAGGGCCGCCCCTTTGCGGAGGTTATCGGACACAATCCACAGTGCGATGCCGTTCAAATCGGATGCGTCGCGTCGGATGCGTCCCACGAACACATCGTCCTCCCCTGCCACGTCCCAGGGCAAGGGGTAGTCCCCCTGCCCGGGATTGTCCAGGACCGTCAGGCCGGGCATATCAGCCAACAGTGCGCGAATTTCGCTCGCCTCCATCGCCCGCTCCAGTTCCAGGTGCACCCCGGCGCTGTGGGAAACCATCACGGGCACTCGAACGCAGGTGGCAGAAACCCTGATGTCCGGAGCATGCATAATCTTCCGGCTCTCGTCGATCATTTTCTGCTCTTCCCGGGTGTACCCATTGTCCAGGAAGCTGTCTATCTGGGGAATAACGTTAAAGCCAATCTGCTTGGGTTGCTGCTGCGGTGTTACTGTCTTACCCTCCAGCAACGCCTGGGACTGCTCCCGCAACTCCCGTACTGCCGCTCCCCCGGCGCCCGACACCGACTGGTAAGTGTCTGCGACGATCCGCTTGACAGGATTCACCTTGTGGATTGGGTGAGCCACCATTACCAGGGGTGTGGTGGAACAGTTGGGAATCGCAATAATACCCTGGTGCCACATTACATCGGCGCCGTTGACCTCCGGCACCACCAGCGGCACGTCCTCCTGCATCCGGAAAGCCGAACTGTCGTCTATCACCACCGCTCCGGCGGCCACGGCAATTGGCGCCCAGTGGCGGCTGGCCTCGGTGCTGGCCGATACAAAGGCAATATCAACGTCCTGGAAGGAGTCCTCAGTGGTCTCCTCCACCGTAAACTCCTTGCCGTTGACCGTAAGCTTTGTCCCCGCCGAGCGGCTGGAAGCCAGCAACTTCAGCCCATGCAGTTGGGGATGACGCTGCTCAACAATCTTGAGGAATTCGGCGCCCACCGCTCCGGTTGCGCCCACAACGGCGATGGTTAGATGACTCAGGTCAGGCAACATAGTCCTTGCTCTCGTTCGGCAGATAAAGTTTAGAGCCACCAGCATAATTACCGCCGGCAGCCCTGTTTTCTCGACGCTGGAATGCTCTCAGCCAGCTACAATCCCAGTACGTTTTCCAAGCCTACCACAAGGCCCGGTTTATTCACAACTTCACGGATGCACCGGATTACCCCGGGCATGTAGCAGTCGCGGGTCAGCGTGTCGTGGCGGATGGAGACGGTCTGACCGGCGGCCCCGAAAATCACCTCGTGGTGGGCGCTGCGGCCAGGCATCCGGATGCTGTGGATGGACACGCCGTTGTACTCACCGCCCCGGGTGCCTTCCAGGGTCTCCTTTTCAGGATAGTGGCGGGTGAATTCTTTCTCGTTGCCGATGGCCTGGGCCAGGGCGTAGGCAAAGCCAGAAGGCGCGTCTATCTTGGCCTCGTGGTGGGCCTCGACGATATCCACGTAGTCGAAGTAGGGCGCTGCCTGCTCCACCAGTTTCTTCAGTACCACCGCGCCCAGGGCGAAATTGGGGGCCACGATGATGCCGATGCTGCTATCACTGGCCAGGGCATCCAGCCGCTGCAGGTCCTCGTCCACCAGTCCGCTGACGCCAACCACTATGTTGCAGGAGTGGGCGGCGGCAACGGCCACCGACTCGCGGCACACGGCGGCGTTGGTAAAGTCCACCACCACGTCGGGACCGGTTTGCGCCAGGATTTCTTCCAGGCTGGTGGACAGTGGAACTTCGCCTCCGGTCGGCACGGCCAGGGCGCTGCCCCGTTCCCTGCTGCAGGTGGCCCCCACCAGGGTCAGATCATCCTCGCGGCACACTGCATTGACGGTTTCCGTTCCCATCCTGCCCGTTGCTCCATGAATCGCAACCTTTATTAGCGCCATAGCAACCTCCCGCGCTGGCCATACCTAATTGTGGTCTATATTACCATCAGAACTAGTCGTGGCCACGACTGAGCCCCGCCAGGCAGTACATTCTTCTCGGTATTAGGGTAGGAACGTGCCAGCCCGAGTGAAACCCGGGCTTCCAGCAGCGGCTGTAATCATGCTCCATCCCTGCCGGACGACCTACATCGAGAAACTAGGGAATTGAACTCCGCTTTTTGGCCGAATACAATTAGCCCATGGCACAGGAAGCAATCCCTTTCGACACCCACCGTTTCGTCCAGAATCTCATAGCCAGCGGCTTTACTGAAAGGCAGGCCGAAGCTCTGGCCAGTGAGCAGATAAACTTGCTGAACAGCAATCTGGCCACCAAGTCTGACATTGCAGCAGTCTTGGCCGAAGTTAAATCTGTTAAGTCCGATGTAGAGATTTTGCGGCTTTCTACCCAGTCTGATATCAATGCCCTTCGGCTGTCCACTCAGTCTGATACCGAAGCCCTTCGCGTTTCCACCCACTCTGATATCGAAACCCTTCGCGTCTCCACCCAGTCTGACCTTGAAACCGTCCGTCTGTCGATCCAGTCTGATATCGAAGCCCTACGGCTGTCCACCGAGGCAAGGATCGAGAGGGCCAAATACGATACGGTAAAGTGGATGATCGGCGCGATGGTCGCTCAAAGCGCCATAATCATCAGCTTGTCCGTAACCCTGAGCAAACTGCTCTAGCTGCCGGTTCCTCGCCGCTTCCCTCTCCCCTAAGTCCACTTTCTGCAAACTAGCCCCCGTAAACCGTCTCCCCGCCCACAATTGTCTGCATTACTGGAATGTCCTTTATCGTCAATGGGTCAACCGCCGTGGGGTCCTCACCCAGCACCACCAGGTCCGCCAGCTTGCCCGTTTCAATGGAACCCTTAATGTTCTCTTCGAAGCCCGCGTATGCCCCGTGCAGCGTGTAAATGCGCAGGGCCTCTTCCACAGTCACCTTCTGGTTCTCCCCCCAAAGCCGTCCCTCGCTGTCGGTACGGGTAACACAGCTCTGGATGCCCATCAGGGGCTCAAAGGGCCCGGGCGGGTAGTCGGTAGCCCCGGTGGATATAACCCCATAATCAAGGAATGAACGCTGGGCGAACATCCAGCGCAGTCGCTCCTCGCCGTAGAAAGGCATCTTTTCACCGTGGTAATACACGTAGGTACAGAATGGTGTCGCCACCGCACCCAGGGCCTTCATCCGCGAAAGCAGGTCCGGGTTCACCAGGGTGCAGTGCTCGATGCGGTGGCGGGGGTCGGGACGGGGATATGCTTTCTGGGCCCGCTCGTAAGCCGACACCACCATGTCGATGGTACTGTCCCCGTTGGCGTGGATGCACACCTGGAATCCGGCCTTGTGCATCTCCATTACCCGCTCGTTTATCTCGTCCGCCTCCATGGCCAGGATGCCATAGTCGCAGCAGCTTCCCTCGTAGGGGGCCGACAGGTAGGCAGTACGGGTGGCAATTGCACCGTCCGCCACCATCTTGATGCCTCCAATGCGCAGGCGGTCATCGCCCAGCCCGGCCACTACCCCGGCATCCCGTAAAGCCGGAAAGTGCGGATAGTACAGAAGGCAGTAAACTCGCAGGGACAGGTCGCCTTCCTTGTAGCCCTCCTGGTATGTGGTGAACTCCTCTGCAGTAACCCGCGCATCGTGGACGCTGGTCAGCCCCGCTTCGTTCAGCATCCCGCAGATTGTCCGCAGGCCCTCCCTTCGTATTTCCGGAGTCTCCACCGGAATGAGGCCAAACCGCACCGGCTCAATCGCCCGCTCGTAAACCACCCCATCCAGTTCTCCGGTGTCCGGGTCCCGTCCCAGACGGCCGCCCGACGGGTCCGGGGTCTCGCTGTTGAACCCGGCCAGCTCCATGCCCAGGCTGTTCATGTAATAGACGTGACCGGCCCTATGTGCCACCAGGATGGGATGCTCGGTACTCACGGCGTCCAGGTCAGCGCGGTAAAGAAAGCGGTTCTCGGCCGTCTTGGTATCGTCGAACTTGAACCCCTGCACCCACTGGCCAGCCGGGGTAACGGCCACCCGTTTCCGCAATTCCTCCTGGATGGCCGCAATTGTGGGCTGGGCGCAATCGGCGGCCATGACGTGGCGGATGCCGCTGTTCAGTACGTGGATGTGAGCATCAATAAACCCGGGCAGGACCGTCTTGCCGTCCATATCCAGCACCCTGGTATCAGGTCCCACCCAGTCCGAAACATCGTCGGCGGTCCCCACTGCCGCGAACCTCCCGTGCAGCATGGCCAGGGCTTCGGCTCGGGGTCGGCTGGAGTCAATGGTGATGATGTTGGCGTTGCGAATAACGGTATCTGCATAGATGGAGGGCATGGCAAAGTACCTCCCTGAGCATTTAATGATCTGCTAAGTGGGGAGAGATTACACCGGGGTTGGAAAGCAGGCAACCGAAATTATGGCTTCATCCGGTGACCGGGCCGCCGACTGCTTCTGGCTCCGGCCCGGGGGTATCCTGGAACACTTCCGGACCGGCTTGCGACAGGCCATTTCATTAGCGCAAAACTTCTATCCAACACTTCCGGCCCGATTCGTGATAGAATCCACTTCCATGAATTTCTCCCACGGGTTGCTCCCACTCTTGTTGGTCCGCAGGTATTACCGCACCGCACCTTGTCGTTGTTCGACCGCGCGCATTAGCCAGCGTGCGCCTCGATAAGCTTGCGTCCCAGTTCCGGAATAGCGCCCATGAGGTGGCCGTCAAGACAGACGGCCATTAACTTTGCATTGGAAAGTAAGGTGAAAGGTACCCACGAATGACCATAACTGACAATATGGCAGCCAGACCTTCAGGTCCTGCAGGTGTTGCCAAAGCGCCAGAGTTTGAACCCAACGAGTACGCCCAATTGCGTGACCTTGTAAAAAATGCCGGGCTCCTGGAAAAAGATCCAGGGCACTATGCCATAAAGCTGGCCGTTAACCTGGGCCTGCTGGCATTGAGCATCGGAATCCTGACCCTCGTGGACAGCCTCTGGATACAAATGCTGAACGCGGCATTCCTTGCGTTCATCATGGTTCAGCTTTGTTTCCTCGGCCACGATCTGGGCCACAAGCAAGTCTTTCGCTCGAGCCGCAACAATGACCTCCTCGGCTTGTTCGTCAGCTTCCTCGTCGGCATCAACCGCACCTGGTGGGTCGAAAAGCACAACGAGCACCACAGCAATCCCAACGATCTGGACCTGGACCCCGACATAAACCTGCCCTTCGTCGCCTTCTCTGAAGAGCAGGCCCAAAGAATGAAAGGGATATTCCGGCTGATTGCCAGCCACCAGGCTATTCTCTTTTACCCCCTAGTTTGTTTCGAGGGCTTTGTGCTCAAAGTGTCCGGCATTCAGTATCTTTTCGGAAACAAGCTGAGGTTCCCGGTAGCAGAACCCCTGCTGATGGCCGCTCACGTGGGCCTCTATATTGGGCTGGTTTTCATGTTTTTGCCCGTATGGCAGGGGTTCCTCTTCTTAGCAGTGAATCAGTTGCTGTTGGGACTGTACATCGGTTCAACATTTGCCCCCAACCACAAGGGCATGCTGTTGCTGGACGGAACATCTCCACTGGACTATTTGAGGAAACAGGTACTGACTTCCAGGAATATAAAATCGAGCCGGCTGAATGACTACCTCTACGGCGGCCTCAATTACCAGATCGAGCACCACTTGTTCCCCAACATGCCCAGAAACCGGTTGAAAGAGGCGCAAAAAATCGTTATGCCCTTCTGCAGGGGCCGTTCCATCTCCTACTACGAGACGGGCATAGTTCGCTCCCACCGGGAAATACTGCAACACCTGCACCACGTCAGCGCCCCGCTCCGAGCGTGACCTGCCACATTTGCGCTGGGGATGGCCGTACCGAAGCAGTCGAAAGCAACAGTGCTGCGTCGTTATGGCAATTCAACAGTCTGAGCGAAGGGCGGGAAAGACAACCTGGAAAGCGGGACAGCACATCGACTGGGGAATGTCGCCTGTCGTGTCAAATAGCCAACAGAAACGCGGCAGGCGCACATACCGCGGCTGCACCCAGGAATCCGGCAAGAACCAGCTTGGATTTCGACCACGGCAAATTTCTGGTTACCAGCCTAGCCTCTCCGCCGGACTCAATTCGGTTCACATGAAATTCGGCGCCCTTGTACCGAAATGTCCTCACTTCAACACCATAGCTGAACTCGCTGGTCCGCTGAAGGGCAACCCTCGCCGCCGAAGGTGTCAGCATCTCTTGGCGCACCAGCTTTCCGGGCAGGGAATTGAAGTGCTTTGGGTCCAGGCCGAACCTTGATCTATCCACTTCCAGCCCGCCCAATCTATAGTGGACCTCTGCGTAGGCTCTATATCTTCTGATGACCAGGTCGGCCCGCAGCTTGACTCCGGCGCCGTCGCACCCGCGACATACCACCCAGCCCATGCCACCACACCTGCTGCACCGCACCCTGCCAGTGCTGCCGGAATAGACATCAGCACAGGCAGCGCACCCTTCCGACCGGATGCCCCTGCCTCCGCACGTCAAGCATTCCTCTTTACCATCCATGCCCGAGCGTCCGCTCCCTCCGCAGGAAAAACAGTAGTCCTTGCGGGTCCGCCTCCCTTTACAATTGGGGCAGGGCATTTCCGGGCTGCAATCTATTCTCCCCTGCCCCCTGCAGCGGTCGCACCTTTCCTTTGCTTCAGCCTTGACGAAGGTTATGCGCTGGCTCCTGAAATCTTCAGGACAATAGTCCAGGTCTCTACGGTATTTCTGACTGTCGGCAACTTTCACCGTCGCAACCCTGCGTTTCTCACTTACCGTAAGGGACTCGGTAAGGTATTTCCTGCATTCCAGGCTTTCCCCGTGCAAAGACTCAACCTGTGACCGGAAGTCAGAAGGAAGAAGCCATCTCCGCCAGCCCTCGATATGGTTCCACTCGCCGGGACTCTGGGCAGCCGTAGGCAAGGGCCTGGACCCCATCAGAGCGGAGACTTTTTTCATTAGCGCAGTTTGGCGCATCAAATCGCCTTCAGTTCTGGAGTGCACGAAGAGCGTACACCGGGCCTCTGGAGAGGGCAACAGGAAACAGAGAACGACTCGCCCGTTGCTCGTTTCTCTTACCGGGCAAGCTTCTGTCAGCCTCTTGTTAACCCGATTCTGCCGATGCCAGGGGGACGCTGCTATTTCTACGATTGACACCATAGCACGCCGTTTCTAAACTTCCCCCATGAATTTTCAAAAACCGGAGTGAGCGAATTCGCTGTCAGGGAGGCAAGCCATGGCAGAACTGACCTTGGACAAAAACAGGACCGTGGTGCTGGCCGCCGACTTTCACAACGAGGGCATGGGATCAAACCCCATGGTGCAGGAAAGGCAGACTTTCGACCGCGCTCAGGAAGTCCTGGCGGCGGCTCGCAACGCCGGGGCGCTGGTGGCTTATATCGTCGTGCATTTTCGGCCCGGCTATCCCGAAATTTCCGACCGAAACCAGACTTTCAGCCAGCGCAAGTCCTCCGGACAGGTGCCACCGGCCAACCCCGTCTCGCTGATCCACCCCTCTGTCCTGCCCCGGGAAGGTGAACCGGTCATCGTCAAGCACCGGGTTAACGCCTTCTATGGCACCGATCTGGCCATGATCCTGGGCGCCCACAACATCGACACCCTGGTGCTGATGGGCCACGCCACCAGCGGGGTCATCCTCTCCACCGTTCGCTACGGTGCCGACGCCGACTACCGGCTTGTCGTAGTTGAAGACGGTTGCGCTGACCCCGATCCGGAAGTCCACGACTTCCTTATGCAAAGGGTCTTTCCCAGGCAGGCAACCATCGCCAGCGCGGCCGAAGTGGTAGCGGCACTGGCCGCCGGATAGCCTGACCACCCGCCAACGGGAACCTGCTTGTGGTGCCAGTCAGGCGAACCGGGGCAACACCTCTTTCCCGAACAGTTCCACCGCCTTTAGCGAGTCCTCGTTGGGCATCCCGGGCCACTGGCACCTCAGGACCAGTTCCTCAATGCCCAGTGCCTGGTATTTTTCTATCTCCGCCGCGCATTCGTCCGGACTGCCGATTATGAACCTGCCCTCCAGCACCTTCTCGAAACCCACATCTATTCGGTCGGCCTCGGGAAGTTCCTGGCTGTGTCCCGACGCGGCCCGGTCCTGGTACAGCCACTCCACGTGAGGACGGGCAATGCGAACAGCTTCCTCCCGGGTTTCTGCAATAAACATCTCCCGCCAGGCCGAAATGTAGGGCTTCTTGCCCGCCACTTCGGCTGCCTCCCGGTAAATCTCTACCTGTCTCGCTATGGTGGGCAACGTTGACCGGGAACTGACCAGCCACCCGTCGGACAACCTGGCCGCTCGCCGGACACCGCGGTCCTGGTTGGCGGCGATGTAAATGCGTGGATACGGCCGCTGCAGGGGCGCTCCCACCGGGGGCACGTCGGTCATCTGGAAGTGCTGACCCTGGTGCGTAACCCGCCCGTCGCCCCACAGTTCCTTCATCGTTTCCAGGACTTCCCGGAATCGGGAAAGGCGTTCCGACTTGGGGATGCCGAATCCCTCGAACTGGAAGTCCCTCCATCCCAACGCTGGGGCAAGCACAAGCTTCCCCCCGCAAATGACATCCAGGGTGGAAAGCTGCTCCGCCGCCTCCACCGGATGGTACAGGGGCAGAAGGCCCACAAACCCCAGTTCCAGGTCCGGCGCCTCGGCCGCCACCCGGGCCAGCAGCAGGGTCGCGTGGAAATCGTTGTTAAGATAGGCCGCCCCGGTCCACAGGGAGTGGTAACCGTACTTTGCAGCCAGCCTCGACTTCTCCAGCCGACCCTCCAGGGCCTCGGCCCGCGATTCGTGGGGCAGGTTGCCGCCCCCCAGGTTAATGCCGAATTTCATTACGCAGGTATCTCCTCACTCTCCGGGTCCATTAGCGGTTTCAGGTATTGGTTGCCGGATATTTTCGACTGCACTTTCAATGGCTTCCGTTTATTTGAGGCTCCCACCCCAACGCTTCGGATAGATGAACTTGTCACCTTGAAGGCTGCCAGTATCCATGAATTCTGGCAAGTAACTCTCACCTACACCTTTAAGCCAATCCCAATCTTGTATTTCGTTGGGAAATAACACCGCCCTCAGTATGTCTCCTATTTGCTCACTCATACTGTTAACCTTGCGGTGATTCTCAACGTTAATTTCTTTTGCAGCTCTCTCCAACCCCTCTCTGAACCGCATTAATACCGCTTGTAGTTCTGCCTTAGTGACGGTTCGCTCCCCAACAATATACTGCTGGGTTCTTTCCTTAGGCGGCCTTACTATTCGCGAAAATCGCTCGTCATTCATTTGTAGTGAGGGCGCAGGTGGTCCATTAAGGGCTGGGAACTCGCGGGACAGATATGATGTGCAGCTGCTACATTCTCCGTTCACTCCCCACTCTTCGGCATCATCAGGAAACTCTCTTTTCGGTCCACCTCTTACTTCGAAACCGCATTTTTCACAAAAGGGAACAAGTCCGCAATTTCCATCTGCACTCTTATGTTTCCAAGTCTGGCCAAATGAGAAATGGTCTTCTCCATGCTCGAATCCATCACCACATCGGGAGCACCTTAAGTTCTCATTAACTACCCCTTGCCGAATGCGTTCCCATTCCTCTTCCTTCTCTCTCCATTCCCTGTTTTTCCTTTCCTCGCTGCGAAAGTCTTCCCTAATACCAATTCTCGAATCATCTAACTGCATAATGTGATCTAGGAGAGAGTTAATTCGGTCTCTCTGGGGCTTGCGGCAGTTTAGGGGAGCAATATGCACGTTGGTAAACGAACCATCTATGGGGTGAACATCTCCGGAAATCTCATAAATATCGACTCCACGGGACTTGAAATAATCAATCTTTTTTCGAGACGGCTTGGATGTATTTACAATCTCAATGATTCTCGCAGGCTGATCTCCACGCCTCAGGACAATATCTGGCCGGTAAGGGCCGAAGTCGCACTCTTGCTCGACAGCTGTGACGTCTTTGAGAATGTTATCGACAAACCAACCCCCTTCACATCGTCCGCAGCACTTATCAAAAACCAGCCAGTATCCCTTTTGTAACTTGCGGAACTGCTCCAACTTCTGCCAGTACATCGCCTTGTTTACCCAGTGGGAAACACTTTCTGGATGACCTGGCGTCCCCATGTTGTTGGTGGTCACGCTTGCTTCCCCCGTGTTATTTCTGACTGTCTCGCGGAATTATAGTGAGAAGTAGTTGAAGAGACGTATCTGAATGGTATCATAACCCCGCATCGAACCCGACCGGCTAGCAACTCTGAACGCAACTTTTCCGGAGGTGTCCCCATGGCAGATCGAGTACCTATAGTTCCCGACGGACTGGCCGCCAGCCCGGCCTTCTCTCCCGGCGTGCGGGTGGGCGAGTTCCTCTTCGTTTCCGGGCAGATAGCCCAGGGGGCTGACGGCGAGTTGGTAGGTGGAGACGACTGTGGCGCTCAGACCCGCCAGGTTATGGCCCGCATCCGAACCATCGTCGAAGCTGCCGGGGCCACCATGCAGGACGTGGTCAAGATAACCACCTTCCTGGTCAACCTGGACGATTACCCGGCCTTCAGCGCCGTCCGCTCCGAGACCTTCCCCGAAAGCCCGCCAGCCAGTTCCACCGTGGTGGTAGCCGCCCTGGTCCGTCCCGAATTCCTGGTTGAAGTGGAAGCAATAGTCCACATTCCCAGCTAGCGCAACTAACATGGATACACAGGATGTACAGGATTCTTTGCTTACCCGTAAGGAAGATTTCGATTGGGCAAGCCAACCCAATCCTGTTCATCCTGTCCATCCATGTTTGAATTCACTTTGAGAGGTAAGAAATGAAACTGGCCAGATTCAGCGTTGGCCCCTGGGAGAGCTACGGTCTCGTTGAGGGAGACCAGGTTCGAGTAATCCAGGGCAGCATTTTCGGCGAGCACACCGTTACCGACGCCTCCTATCCCCTCAGCCAGGTGAAGCTGCTGCCTCCCACCGTACCCACCTCCTATTGGGCCGTGGGCCTCAACTACGCCGCCCACATCGCCCACCAGGAAGAGGCCCTGGACACCGAGCGCATCCAGCGGGACTCCTCCGCCTTCCGACCCTGGCAGAAGGGGGCCAACTGCATCATCGGCACAGGAGAGAACATCATCCTGCCCGCCGAATCCGATTATGTCCACTATGAGGGTGAGCTGCTCATAGTTATTGGCAAGCCCTGCCGCCGCGTGTCCGTGGAGGATGCTCCCAACTTCATCCTCGGCTATTCCATCGCCAACGACGTCAGCGGCGAGGGCTCCTGGGCCGCCGACCTGTCCAACTGGCGGCGCAAGATGTGCGACACCTTCGGCCCCGTCGGGCCCTGGATTGAGACTGACGTGGACCCCCACAACCTGGAGATCATCACCCGCCTCAACGGCCAGGAGCACGACCGCGGCAGCACGTCGGGCATGATTTACGACTGTTACTACACCGTCAGCGGCATCAGCCAGTTCGTAACCCTGCGCCCCGGCGACATCATCCTCACCGGCGCCCCCGGCTCCGTGGAACAACTGCACCCCGGCGACGTGGTGGAGATAGAAATTCCCGGCATCGGGACACTGAGCAACCCTGTGGTGGCGGAAGCGGTCTAGCTCCAGATACCAGGCCAATCCCTGCATCAAAAGAATCTTCGCCCCTGTCTCATTGGGACAGGGGCGAAGATTATGGAAGACATTCTGTTAAATCTCGGTTCATCCCCTTTGGGGACTGGAAATGCGGGTTCGACCACCACGGACCGTAATTATCCACCCCTCTTCCAGCGCCTGCCCATGCCGGAAGATAATATCCTCAACTATTGCTATTCGTTGGGACACCCTTACATCGGGCAACCGCATCAGGCCAGCGTGAGCGAGCTCTCCCCTGTGAATCAATTCTCCGAAATCCTTATCCAGCGTATTCAGCACCCTTCCAACCGAAGCCGCCATCTCCAGGAGGACCCTGTCTCCCGGATCCGGATCAATATTTCTCGTATCTATTACGTCATGTCCGTTATCGTTCAACCATTCGGCCAATTGGCGACCAGCGCAACGATCCACAACAAACTTCATGAACCCGTTACAGAAATTGATGCCAGGGTATCACCGGCAATGACTGTGTGGGCATATGCAATGCAGGCCCGAATATCTTCCGGCTCCAACGCCGGATAATCCTGCAGCAGCTCTTCCTGGCTGGCGCCTTGACTCATCAGGCTCAATACCAGCTCTACCGAAATTCTCATGTCACGAATGATGGGCTTTCCACCCAAAACGTCGGAGCGGGCAGTTATTCGTCTCAAGAGCTCCTGATTATCGACCATAACGTCGTTCCTCAAACTTGTCCTGATGGTTTGTCTTTGCACTGCCAGCGGGAAGTTGTCCAGTAACCGGCGACCGCCCCGCAACATTGTGGCTGGCTCTCCCGCTTCCCTCCCCCTTTGATACCCCGGCCCCTTTCACGCTATACTGTTTCCCGGGCCTGGCGCTACAGGTGCAAGCGCCAGGCCAAATTTTTTGCCAGCAAACTTCTTTAATGCGCAGGAGGACTCCGTTGGAATTCAACATTGCAGTGCTCAGCGGCGACGGCATCGGCCCCGAAGTTACCGCCGAAGGCGTAAAGTCCCTGGAAGCCGTGGGGCGCGCCTTTGGCCACACCTTCAACCTCGAATACGGCGACGTGGGCGGCATTTCCATTGACAAGCACGGCACGCCTTTAACTCAGGAAGTCCGGGAACTGGCTGGTTCCGCCGATGCCGTTCTCTTCGGCGCCGTGGGCGGCCCCAAGTGGGACGACCCCTCAGCCTCGGTTCGTCCCGAGGATGGCCTGCTCCAGCTTCGCGCCCATCTGGGCGTCTTCGCCAACATCCGCCCCGTCAAGGTTTACCCCAACCTGGTCGAGTCCAGCGTCCTCAAGCCCGAGGTCCTGGAAGGTGTGGACATGGTCGTCGTTCGGGAACTGACCGGCGGCCTCTACTATGCCGAACCCAAGGGCCGACACCAAACTCCCCAGGGCTGGACCGGCGTTGACACCATGCGCTACAGCGAAGGTGAAATCGAGCGGGTACTGCGCGTCGGGTTTGAACTGGCCCGCGGCCGCCGCAAGAAGCTGGCCTCCATCGACAAGGCCAACGTCCTGGAATGTTCCCGCCTGTGGCGCCAGATTGCCACCCGCCTGGGCGACGAATACCCCGACGTGGAACTGGAACACGTGCTGGTGGACGCCTGCGCCATGCAGTTGGTCCAGCGTCCCGCCCGCTTCGACGTAATTGTGGCCGAGAACACCTTTGGCGACATCCTCACCGACGAGGCGGCTGTATTGTCCGCCTCCATGGGTCTTCTGCCCTCGGCCAGCCTGGCCGACGTTCCCGTAGAGGGACGGAAGACTCCCGGTTTCTACGAACCCATCCACGGCACGGCTCCGGACATCGCCGGCCAGGGAATCGCCAACCCCGTCGCCTCCACCCTCAGCGTGGCCATGATGCTCCGCTTTTCCCTTGGCCTCACCGAAGAGGCCGCCAGCGTGGAACGGGCGGTGGAACAGGCACTGGAAGCCGGCCACCGCACTCCGGATATCGCCGTGGAAGGCACTCACCGGGTCAGTACCACCGAAATGGGCGACCTGATAGTGGCCGCCATCGCGAGCTAGAAATTGAGCATCAAGACCACAGGCTCTCATATCCTCCAATTCTCAATTTCTGACTCTTAACTTACCAACCTAGGAGAACCATGCCTTTCGTACCGGACCAGGTCAGCTTGCTGGCGTCAGTCCCCATCTTCCTGGCCAGCGCAGTGGCCGTAGTCCTTCTGGGAGTGCAGCTGGCCAAGTACGGCGACGCCCTGGCTACCCTTACCGGCTGGGGACGGCTTTTCGTGGGCAGTATCCTCGTGGCCCTCGCCACTTCGCTGCCCGAGCTTTCCAACAACATCACCGCAGTCCGAATTGACGAGCCCGAGTTGGCGTTGGGAGACGCCCTCGGGTCAAACATGGTGAACATCCTTACGCTGGCTGTAGTTGCTCTGCTCTTTGGCGGGAAGCGTTTTCTGCGGCAGATAGCGCCCGAGCAGGGTTACCTCATAGTGCTGGCCGGCATTATGACCGGCCTGGCAGTGATTCTGGCCGCTTGGCACGCCCTGGCGCCCGGGTTCCTGACCGAGGGCAATTTGTGGCAGATCGGGTTCTCCTCCATTTTCCTGATTGTCGTCTATGTAATCGGCATGCGCATCGTTTACCAACACCCCCCGGCAACCCAGGAAGGCGATGAAGACGATGTCGGTATGACCCTGCGACACGCATGGGTCCTGTTCGGTGCAGTTTCCCTGGGAGTAATCGTTTCAGGAATCTTCCTCGCCCAAAGCTCGGCCTGGATCGCTCAGGCGACCGGCATTTCTTCGGGAATCGTGGGCATCCTGGCGGTGTCGATAGTAACCAGTATGCCGGAGGTCTCCGCAACCATCGGGGCGGCCCGGCTGGGAGCCGCAGACCTGGCCGTAGCCGGTGTTTACGGCAGTTGCGTATTCAACGTAACCATCCTGTCTTATGCCGACGTTTTCTTTCGCAACGGCGTCATCCTGAATTTTGCGTCGCCGGAACACTTCGTGGCCGGTAGCATTGCGGTGGGATTGATACTGTTGGGCGGCTTGCTCATCTGGGGACGCAACCGTCTCTCCCAGCCCGTACTCGTGACGGGGCTGGCATTGATAGCGGTGGTGTACCTCCTGGGAGCGGCGCAGGTAGCCATTCTCGGCGCCCGCGGTTAAGCCTACAATCATAGACTATTTAAGCTTCATTTACGCCTACACTTAAAGCTCCCAATTAGCCGTTACAGCCATCAATACACTTGACATTACGCCTACTCAATGTTAGGCTTAATTATCTAATACTTGGAGGCTGATATTGGTTATAAAACAGCGCAGCCCTAACTATCCTGGCATTGACCTACCTAATGCGATTGAACATGTTCGAGGCCTTTATTCTAAGGTCAAGGGAGGGGATTTTACTGCTTCCGATGCTGCCCAGAGCTGGAATCTCAGTGCAGCAAGCGGCGGCGTTAGACGTAGGATGGGGGCTTTGAGGCAGTATGGCCTAATTGAACAGAGAAAAGGTGATACGGCAAAGTTGACCCCAAGGTCCCTGACTGTCGTACTCAGGAATCCGGAATCTAACGAGTTCAAGAACGCAGTCAAAGAAGCAATTCTCTCGCCAGATCTTTTTAGGGACTTGTATGAGTCAGGGAAATACCAATCAGCTGACGATGCTCTCAAGCAACTGCTGGTGATGGAAAAGAGGTTTTCCGATGAGGGAGCCACTAGGTTCATAGAAGTTATGAGGGCGTCTTTCGACTTTGTAGATTTAGATGATAGCGAATCCTTGCACGTCTACAACGAAGGCGTAAATGAGTCCGTTCGCGACGATATAACCAACATGCCTGTGGCAAACAGTGACAAAGTACTATTCTCTGTCACTGGGGGATCAGCCTCAATGCGAATGGAACTTCCTTTACCACTGACTGATGACACTTGGAACAGCCTGATAGCGATGGTTAAAGCCTTGAAACCAATGTTGGTCGAATCGCCTCAACCTGCGGTAACTCTCCATCCCACACAATTAGATCTCGAATTGGACGGATCAGATGAAAATTACGAAGACGAGGAAGAGGAAATAAATTAATCCTCCTTTCTGAAGGGTCGACACCAAATTGCGGGTCTGTCAACATCTATGTGAAGATAGCATGGCACATAGTCGACGCATCAATGAATACGGCATCAGTCCAATGGCGCCCTCCTTAACGCAGATATAAACTCCTTGAATTCAAAGCAAGAACGATATTTCGAAGACTATTTTTAGGCCCCATTTTGATGGGGAAGGGACTTGTTAAGAGGTCTCTTGGAAGGTTTCGCGAATGGGGAGATGGGCAGACCAAAGTGTCTGCTCATCTCGTGTTTCGTATCCAAGGTTCAACTGCTCAAGCCGACCGGATACCCCCTGTTGACGTTCCCCCCATATCTGCCATAGACTTGGCCCCACGAAAACGGCCTCTCCGGGGGTGCCATGACCATCCAAGCCAACCCCGCCGAATTTGTCTCCTCAGTCAAACGCCCCGCCGACATTGACGCCTTCTGGGCAGACGTGCTTGCCCAGACCGCACAAATACCCCTGCAGGCAGATGTGTCCTACGACCCGCTCCGTTCCTCGCCCCAGGTGGACGTTTACCAGGTCCACTACACCAGCTTGGACCACGTGGGTATCGCCGGCTGGTATGCCCGCCCCGCCAACCATGCGGGGCAGCTTCCGGGACTGCTGGTCGTCCCCGGCTACTCCATGGAGCCGCTCATACCCAAGAACTGGGCTGCCCGGGGCTACGCCGCCTTCAGCGTGGCTCCCCGGGGCAAACTCCGCAGCAACGGTCAGTTCAACCCCGGCTATCCGGGCCTTCTCACCCACGGCATCGTGGACCGCAACACCTACATCTATCGTGGCTTCTACATGGACTCCTGCCGGGGCGTGGATTTTCTGGTCTCCCGGGACGAGGTGGATGCGGACCGATTGGGTGTTACCGGCCACAGCCAGGGCGGCGGCCTTTCCGTGGTAGTTGCGGCCCTGCGACCCGAAATCAAGGTGGCCACATCCGGAGCCCCCTTCCTCTGCGGGTTCATGGACGCCATTGAGCTTACCGACGGCTATCCCTACCAGGAAATTGCCGACTACCTGCGCCTGCACCCAGAAAGTCTTCAGCAGGTTACCGACACCGTGGCCTACTTCGACGGCATCAGCCTGGCGCCAAAGGTCACCTGCCCCATAATCGTCAACATCGGGCTACAGGACAGCACCTGCCCGCCCGAGACCGGCTATGCCCTCTTCCGCGCCATGGGCAGCGAAGACAAGCAGCTTTACGACTACGACGGCTTCGGCCACGATGCCAACAACGCCGTCCACACTGGAATCATCGAATCCTTCCTGGCCCAGCATCTGGAACCCTGAGGGACCGGCAACCATGAGCACTTCAGCCGACGCAAGACCCCAAAACTTCGACGCCTACTGGCAGGATACCCTCGCCGAATTGGGCCGACTGCCTGCCGCTCCTGAGGTCGAGGAGATTCCCTTTCGGTCTACCGAATTTGCCACCGCCTACGGCGTCCGGCTGACCTCCATCGGCCCGTACCGCATTTTCGGTTACCTGAGCATCCCTCGCGGCCAGGGACCTTTTCCCGTACGCTACTTCCTGCCCCGCTATGGCAGCGTCGCCGACCTGGTTCCCCAGGGCACTTCCAACGGCCAGCGGCAGCGCTACGTCACCTTCGCCCTTTGCGCCCGGGGCCAGCGCCGGTCCGATCAACCTTACGCTGCCAGTTTCCCAGGCCAGCTGACCGACTGCATTGACGACCCCTCCAGCTACATCTACCGGGGCATCGTAGCCGACTGCTGCCGTGGGCTGGAATACCTGTTGACGAGGCCCGAAGTGGACCCCCAGCGCGTGGCTGCCATCGGGGCCGACATGGCTCTCATCACCGCTGCCCTGTGCCCTCGAATCACCCACCTGGTTTACACCCCGGTGATTTTCCACCGGGCTCTGGAGCGGGCCGCGGCAACCCAGGCCTATCCGTTGGAAGAACTCAACGACTACCTGCGTCAGCGCCCCGAGCGGCGTGACCAAGTGCTGGAAACTCTGGCCTACTATGATGCCAGCCACTTCGCCCCCATGGTGGGAGCCAGAACCCTATTGATGGCCGAGGCCGGAAGCAGCCCGCTGGGACCATCGGCCCTGGAACCTCTCGTCCAGTCAATCAAAAGCAGTACCGATGTCCACGAGTCGGAGAATTCGGGCTACCGGGATGGCGCTTACAGCGAACTCTGGCTGTCTCGGGAACTCGGAGTCGCAGAACCCAGCCTGCCGGCCCATTGGCGATAACGTTGTCGGCCAGGAAATCCGGCTGACCGCCGACCCAAGCTGGTCAGCTGTTTAGAGGGCGGCGGCCACCCCCACAACTTGAAGGAGTTGCTTCATGCCCCGTCTTTCCCTTCCCGGCGTTGACCTGTGGTACGAAGACACGGGCGGCTCTGGAACTCCTGTCATCCTGCTCCACGCTGCTTCCGGCACTACGGACTGCTGGATTCACCAGTTGCCCACATTTGTGGCAGTCGGATACCGGTGCATATCTTATGACCGCAGGACTTGGGGCCGCTCCCGACCCACCGATTCCGGTCCCCAGCCCGGTTTCGCCGGCGATGACCTCCACGCCCTCCTGGATGCCCTGGGACTGGAACGAGTCAACCTGGTCGGGACCGCCGCTGGGGCGATACCTGCCCTGGACTACACCCTGAGCCATCCGGAACGGGTTATCAGCCTAGTGGCAGCCAACACCATCGGTGGCGTCCAGGAAGCCGATTACCTGGCCCTGCAGCACGGTCTGCGTCCACCTCAGATTCAGGAACTGCCGGTAGAACTTCGGGAACTGGGCCCCTCGTACCGGGGCAGGGACCCGGAGGGCGCGGCCCGCTGGCTGGAGATAGACCGGTCCAGCCGCCCCCTCGGTCCCATCCCAACCCAGCCCCTCAGGCAACCCATCACCTACCAAAGGCTGGCTGGCATACAGTGTCCGGTGATGGTATTGTCTGGCGAGGCGGACTTGCTTTCGCCGCCTGCCCTGATGCGGCTTCTGTCCGACCACATTCCGGCCAGCCGGTTTGTTTCCCTGCCCGATGCCGGGCACGCGGGTTTCTGGGAGCGTCCCCACGTGTGGAACGGCTTGGTGCTGGAATTCCTCGCCCAGCATTCGTGACTGTGCGGCCCGCTAATTCAGGCGACCTGTTACCGATGTCTCGCTTTGCCAGACGTCCATCAATCTGCCCGTAAAGACCACACGCATGCATTCGCGCATATTTGTGGATAAAACAGGAGGGTGAACTCAAATGCCTCGAATCACCGTAAACATTGGAGAAGAATCAGGGCGGACCGCCACTGGAGCGACCTGGCGGTATGCTGTCGGGTACATACCCGGTGAGGAGAACGGAGGTCTGGTATTCGAACGCGGTGATCCCAGTCCCGCCAGGCTGGCGGACTATGACGACTCCAGTTGGGAGGAAATAACCGATCTGCCCCAGCGCAATTCCAGCGGTTTTACCTTTTGCTGGTATCGAACGAAGATCACCATACCGGAAACCGTGGACGGCAACCCCACCTCGGGAATGCGGGTCCAGTTCGAGACCTGCGTGGATGATTATGGGGAGATCTGGATTGACGGGCAGTGCAACCGGGACCGGGGTACCGTCCAGGGATTTAACACCCCCCAGCGGGTACTGGTTTCCCAGTCCGTACAGCCCGGGGATGAGCACATCATAGCCGTTCTGGCAATTAACGGCCCCCTGGCCGAGCCCTTCGGCACTGTCTTCGTGCGCTATGCCAACCTAGGCTTCGAGTGGTAGAGACCGCAATTGAACCTGACCGCCCTCATGTCAGGCTGCAGGTTCGCACTACCCCGGCAGTATAAACGCACAGAATTGCATAAAAACAATCCCGTTCGCCTTGGGCTTGTCGAGGAACCCTCTGTTGATGGGTCCTGTAAGACACGCCCACCCTGGGACGGGCTCACCGCAGGCGGCCTGCGGCTTTATCCATCAAAACAATCCGGCCGTAGGCTAAACTGCCACTTCCCGACCTGCGTCAGACGCTTCCTGGATCCGGTCGATGAAGTGGTGCAGCCGCACGGCCTCGGCAAAGTCGGGCTGGCAGTCGCTGCCCTCGCGGATGCTCTCACCTAGCTTGTAGTACATCTGACCCACGTTATAGGGCGCCCCCATGGGCATGCCTTCCAGCACATAGGTGTAGCGGTCCGGGACAGGCAATTCTTCCAATTGGTTGCTGCCCCTGGCGCCCTCAACCTTCACCCCAATGTGGTTGGGAGACTCATCCGAGGAGGCCGCCAGCGTGCCCTCGCTGCCGTATATTTCCATCCGGTAACCGCTGCCCGCCCAGGGATTGCTGGCAACGTGGGACGACGCCACTCCGCCGGTTATCAGCCTGCCGCTGACCAGGATGTTGTCGGGCGCGGTAACCTCGACGTACTGCTCGGTATCGGTCTCGTACCACTGGTTGACCTGGGTACTTACCACCGCGGAAACGTGGCTGAAGTCGCCCACCACGAATCGCAGGGCATCGATGGTGTGGCCGTTGGTGATAGTCAGGGTGTTAGCTCCCAGTTCCCTTTCTCGCTGCCAGGTACGGTCCGACGTCCGCCGAAGCCCCCCATCGGATATGCGGCTGACGTGGCAGGACAGGACGTTACCCACGTAACCCTCGGCCACCAGGTCTTTCAGGTAAAGCATTGCCGGATTTCCCCTGGACTGGAGTCCCACCATGTTCCGCACGCCCTGGGCCTGGGCAAAGGCGGCCATTTCCTCGGCTTCGACGGTGGTACGCCCCAGGGGCCACTCGGTATAGACATGCTTGCCAGCCTCCAGCGCCGCCATGGTTGGTTCGAAGTGGTTAGGCACGCGAAGGCACACCGCCACTGCATCTATCTCGGGGTGTTCCAGCATTTTGCGGTAGTCGTCGAAGGCGTATCTTGCGCCAAAGGCCTCTTTAGACTCCTCGGCGCTCTCCATTCGTGTCGTGCAGACGCCCGTAAGTTCAAACTCCGGGCTTGCCACCACGGCCGGCAGGTGAGCCCGAGGCGCCCAGCCCCGGTGGATATTCGCCCCAATTATGCCCAGACGTATCCTGTCAGCCATGTCAACCTCCAAACCTCTTCATCCACTTCGGGCACAAACCTGCTTAATCACCCGGCGGGCATTTACCCGGATTGGCCGCCCTCACCGTTCGGCGCCTGGCCGGCGGGCGTAAAACTTCATCCGTGGACCAGTTCCTTCATACGGGGCAATACCCTGTTCCCGAAGAGTTCCACCTGTTCCATGACTCCCTCGTGAGACATCCCGGGCTGCTGGAATGCCAGGTCCACCACGCCCACTCCGCACCGGTGATGCAGTTCCTCCAGTTGACCGGCCACCGAATCCGGACCCCCCACGAAGTTCAGCTGGGCTCGGGGAGGTCGTGCCGCCGAGGCAGGTGGATCACTGTCGGCCCGGGAGTCATACATTGAACCATTTCGGGCCGCCACCACCGCCCGTGCCAGTGATGAACTGATAGACAGACCCCGCTCCACTCCGCTGGCATGAAGACCGTTCAGAAAATCGTTGGCTTGCCCGTCGCTCTCCGCCAGGCAGATGCCGCCGCGATAAACTACATTGTCCGGTGCGGGCTCCCAGCCCGCTTCGTGACACCAGGTCCGGTATTTCTCCACGATGCCGGCGGTCGCCTCAACGCTCTCGTAGGCGATGCCCAGGCCCAGGCCATTCTCGGCAGCATACTTGATGGTATCTTCGCTGCGGGTGGCCACTATGGCCGGAGGCATTGGCCGCTGCACCGGCTTGGGCCACACGGACACAGTCCGGTAGTTGTAGTAACGGCCCTCCCAGGAAAAGGGCTGGGTCTCGGTCAGGGCCCGCAGCACCAGATCCATTCCCTCCAGCAGTTTGTCCCTTCCCTCAACCGGATTCAGGTCATACACCTGGTCTTCGCTGAGAGTGCCGCGCATGAAGGCCACCACCAGCCTTCCCTCGGTAAGGTTATCCAGCATGCCGATTTCCTCGGCCGCTCTTACCGGGTTAAGGATTGGCAACAGTTGTCCCAGGAGCGCAATCTTGACCCGCTGGCACTGCTGGGCCACTGCCGCAGCCATTACTGCCGGGTTCGGGGTGGTGCGGTTGCCAGAGTAGTGGTGCTCGGAAAGGCTCACCCAGTCGAAACCCACCTCTTCCGCCAGCCGGCATTCCGCCATTCCATCCCGGTAAGACCGCATGGCTACGTCCGGTTCGTAGTAAGCGGGAGGCACCGGCCATCCGGCGGGAAATTTCTCGCGTTCCAGGTAACCCATACAGCCAAAGTAGGAAGCCTTCATTTCATCACGCTGGTGGCTCCAGGTTTCGGGAAAGGGAAACCCGAGTCGGGTCAAGACAGGGGAACTAGGCCATCTACCCGGTTACACCGCCGGTCAACCTTGTACGGCGTACTTGATGTGGTCAATTTGTGGGGAGCCGATGCCGCCCGTCAAGCGGACGCTCACCAGGTCTATGCGCCAGGGCAGTTCTTCCCCATCGTTTTCCGGAGCGTGGTTCTGGAGGAAATGCTGGGCGGCCGCAGTCAAGTGGTCAGCCTTGCGACGGGTTATGGATTCCTCTGGCGTACCATACTTGTCTGAACTGCGAGTCCGGACTTCCACGAATGCCAGCTCCTCGCCGTCCCAGGCTACCAGGTCTATCTCTCCCCACGGGCTGCGATAATTAGACGCAACAATTCCGCAACCTTCAGACTTGAGAAAACCGGCCGCCAGATCCTCTCCACGCCTGCCCAGTCGCACTCGAGTCGTGGTCATTTCAATCGTCTCCCAGCATTAAAGCGCCCTGCCGCAGAGGGGAAAAGGACCGGCGATGCAGCGGGCAGGGCCCCAGCTTTTCCAGTTGTTCGCGATGCAATGCAGTGCCATAGCCCTTGTGCCTGGCAAAGCCGTAGCCGGGATAGAGAGAATCTGCCCGTTCCATGGTCCGGTCCCTGGTAACTTTGGCTATTATCGATGCAGCCGCAATGGAGTAACAGTTGGCGTCCCCCTTCACCAAAACATCATAGGAGAAGGGACATTCCTTAATGGGCACGTAGTCCAGCAGCAGATGTTCTGGAACGGCTTGCAGCCCTTCCACCGCCCGCATCATGGCCCGGATCACTGCCTTGCCAATTCCAATGCGATCAATCTCCGCCGGCGATTCTTCCACCACGGAAATCGCCAGGGCATGCTGCTGAATCAGCTTAAAGGCCGCTTCCCGCTGCGCCGCTGATAGCCGCTTGCTGTCGTCCAGCGCCCCCAGCCACTCTTCCTCACCCGACAATTCCGCAGGCAGCGCCACCGCCGCAGCCACCACCGGCCCGGCCAGCGGCCCCCGTCCGGCCTCATCCACCCCTGCAACCACCTTCAACCCCTGGCCAAACAGTCGGAGTTCGCGGGAAAAGTCAGGCACAGCAATCCCGCCGAACTAGCTCTTGCCCTTGGCCGGTTGCTCCACTAGACAATAAACCCGCCTCCCAACACCATATCATCCTGGTAGAAGACTGCCGCCTGACCCGGAGTAATAGCCCGTTGTGGCTTCTCAAAACGAACCATCGCCCCTTCGGGCTGCGGATGGAGTACCGCTGGCGCCTCTTCAAACTTGTAACGTATCTTGACATTCACTGGGGTCGGCTCTGCGGGAGGCTGGCCCGTAACGTAATTCACCCGAGAAACGGAAAACGAATCGCGGTACAGCGCCGACTCCGGCCCCACCACGACCCGGTTGGTCTCGGGCTCCACCCTTGTTACGTACATCGCCTCGCCGCCAGCAATTCCCAGGCCGCGACGCTGCCCCACGGTAAAAAACTCAATGCCCTTGTGCTGGCCTACCACATTGCCTTCCTGATCCACCATATCCCCGCCGGTGGTTGTAATCCGTTCCTCCAGGAAGGCCTTGTAATCACCAAAAGGAATAAAGCAAATGTCCTGGCTGTCCGGCTTTTCGGCGTTTGGAAAGTCAGCCTCCAAGGCCAGCCGGCGGATGTCTTCCTTGGAGTAGCCGCCCACGGGCATCAAAGTACGGCCCAGTTCCTCCTGACCCATGCCAAAGAGCACATAGGACTGGTCCTTGGCAGCATCCAGTCCCTTCTTCAGGGAGTATCCCTCAGTTCCGTCCTCAATGCGGGCGTAGTGGCCGGTGGCAACGTACTTTGCATCCAGGATGGAAGCGCGGGTGGACAGGAAGTTGAACTTGATCTTGTCGTTGCAGGCTATGCAGGGGTGAGGCGTGCGTCCCTGCTGGTACTCGGAGCAGAAGTAGTCGATTACGTGCTCCTCGAACTCCCGCTGCACATTCAATACGTAGTGCGGTACGCCCAGCCGGTGGCAGACGATGCGGGCGTCTTCCACGTCGTCCACGGTGCAGCAGCCCCGGTAGTAGTCGGGCAGGTCGGCCTGGTCCAGGCTGTAGAGCTTCATGGTAACGCCGACCACGTCGTAACCCTGTCGCTGCAGCAACAAGGCAGCCACCGACGAATCTACTCCGCCGCTCATGGCGACGACTACCCGGTTGTCCTTTGTACTTGCCATAGTCGGGTTAGCGTAGCATAAGGAAATATTGCGGACAAGGATGGGGTGTCAGTGAATAAAGGGGACTACACCTCCACTAAACCAGTGGAGGCTTGAGATTCTGGAAGGGGTTCCCCATGTTCCTGAAGAGATTGCAAGTAATATACTATTCCCTGTCGGATAAGCCCTTCTGTTTCCTCTCGAGTATCTCCAGCAGCAATGCAGCCAGGCAGGTCAGGAACATAGGCCGAGTAACCATTTTCGCTCTTTTCGATAACGAAGCAGTATTTCGCCATTCTCCCCTACCCCAGCCTCGGCATCACTTCCTCGCTGAACAGCTTCATAGACCGCAGCACCTTCTCCCGGCCCATTCCTCCAAAGTCAAAGTTGCACCCAAAGTAGTCTATGCCGTGAGACTGAAGCTCCTTGATCTGCGCCACGCACTGATCGGGAGTCCCGATAATGGCGCGGTTGGCAGCCAGGTACTCGTAGCTGTCGGGCAATTCCGTGCGCTCCCGCCGCCAGTCATCCATCCGGCGGTACACCTCGCTGCCGGTGGGAATGAACCGGCGCCATTGCATAATGTCCGCCACCCAGTTAATCCGGTCCTCCGTGTCCCGCTGCACCTCTTCCTCAGTCTCCGCCACGTAGAAGTACCGGAAGAAGGGAATCTCAGACATGGGACGGGCATTTCCGCTTGCCGCCGACTGCTCCACAAACCTGTGGCACAGGTCCAGGGCCAGGTTGGTATCCTGCACCACCGCAATGCACAGGTTATGCCCACTGGCCACCAGGAAATCCAGGGTAGCCTGGGTACGTGTCGCAGCTATGTAGATGGGCGGGTGGGGCTTCTGCAGCGGAGGAGGTACCAGGTTAATATCCTCCAGCTTGTTGTAGGGACTTTCATAGCTGAATCCCGGCGTAGTCCACAGGCCCTCGATTATCTTGACCGAGTCCTGAAATCGACCCGAGCTTTCCGCCGGATCCAGCCCGTATCCGGTGTATTCGTAGCCCCCTGAACCGCGCCCAAAGCCCACGTCCAGCCGGCCGTTGCTGATAATGTCCAGCATTGCCGCATCCTCGGCCAGCCGCATGGGATTATGCAGCGGCGACACCAGCACCGCCGTTCCCACCCGGATCCTGCTGGTCCTGGCGGCAATATGGGTTGCCAGAATGAGGGAAGATGGAACCATGCTGTAGCGAGTAAAGTGGTGTTCGGCCAGCCAGGCGCTGACGAACCCCAGTTCCTCGGCGTACTGCACCTGCTCGGTGATTTCCTCGATCAACTGCTGGGGCTCGGTGCCCTCGGGCCAGGGAACGTGGCTGAAGAACGCGAATTTCATGGATCTAATGCCTCAAAACTTATGGATGGACCAGATATGCAGGACATTTTACCTGACCCCATCCTGTATATCCTGTCCATCCATGTCTGAATTACCGGGTTGGGGGCGAAGTGAAGAAAGCGAATTTCATGGACTCTACGCCTCAAAATTTATGGATGAACTAGATATGCAGGACTATTTACCTGACCCCATCCTGTATATCCTGTCCATCCATGTCTGATTTACCGGGTTGGGGGCAAAGTTAGGCGGGTATCCAGGTCACCGAGGAAATCTCGCTGAACTCGCGCCACAGCTTTTCCCATGAGTCCCCGCCGTCATCGCTGCGGTACATATACCCGTAACGGCTGCCCGCCAGTACCACCTTGGGGTCGAAGGGCTGAATGTTCACCACCCACATGGCGGTGTTGGGGTCCACCGGCAGCGAAAGCTGTTCCCAGGTCTTGCCCGTATCCTTCGACCGCATTATGGCTCCCACCCGTCCGGGCGTCGTATCGCCCACAGTTACAAACACAGTCTGTGGGTCGTCTGGCTGCACCTTGACTCCCCTGGGGTAGCCGTAAGGGAAGTTCTGCTTTACGTTCAGCGCAGTCCAGTTATCTCCGTCCTGGCTGGTATAGACGTCGTCGTTGACCAGCACTACCACCGTCTTGGGCGGACCGCCAGCCACGGCCACGTTGTGAATATCCAGGTTGGGGATGGAGCCGTGGTTGACCTTATCCCAACTGTCGCCGCCGTTGGTGCTGCGTCGCACGCCGTCCACCTCGAAACCCACCCAGATATCCTGCCGGTCCTCCGGGTCGATGGCGATACCTGTGACGCGGGGGATGCCCACCGCAGGGCAGGTCTCGGCCACTTCTACCGGCCGCTTCTCCCACGTCTTGCCGCCGTCGCTGGAGCGGAAAATGGTAGCGGGGTCGGGCGTTCCCGTGCCCGCATACATGGTCTGCGGGTCCGACTCATCAATGGCAACGGCCCAGACGCAGTATTCGCTCAGGGGTGAGTCCACCATTTTCCAGGTCATTCCGGCGTCCTCGCTGCGGTAAAGCCCCTTGTCGGTACCGCTGAACAGAACCTCTGGCTGCCCGGGATGGTTTACTACACACCGCACCAGCGCGTCGGAATGCAGCCCCTGGTTAATGCCCACCCGCTGCCAGCTTTCGCCGCTGTCGCCGCTGCGGATAATGCCCTGGCCCACGGTGCCCACCAGCATTGTCATTTTCTCTGCCATTGCCTCGCCTCCTGGTCTGACTTTGGAGTCCGGAAAGGTCCCCTTCCTTCGGTGTCCAAGGGGTAGTTGGCCGTATCATACTACCGGTGGCCGGTCGATGCCACCGAGATTAATCCCAAAGCTGCTCCGAGGCCATTCTCGCCCCTTCCACCAGCGAGGCCAGTTTCATCCATACAATCTTCGAGTCCACCTGCAGGCGGCCGGCAAAAGTGCCAAAGCCGCAGTCCGCCCCGGCGATCAGGTTCTCCCGCCCCACAACTCCCGCGTACCGAACAATGCGGTCGCACACCACCTCCGGATGCTCCACAAAGTTGGAGGTGGAATCGATGACTCCCGGGATAATCACCTTGCCCTCGGGCAGTTTTATCGAGTCCCTCCACACCTTCCATTCGTGCTCGTGGCGGGGATTGGCGCCGGGGAAGGCTACCGCGCAGGGCTTGGCCTTCAGGACAATGTCAATAACGTCAATGATGGGCACGTCGGTGTGGTGCGGCCCAAGGGTGCTCCCCCAGCAGATATGCATACGCATCCGGTCGGCGGGGATATCCGCCACCGAGTAATTCAATGCCTCGACGTGCATCTCGGCCACCGCCCGGAACTCTTCCAGCGTCAGGTGCGAAAAAAGCTGGTGGCGCCCCAGGGCCAGGTCCGGACAGTCCAGTTGCAGCAGGAAGCCAGCCTCGTGGATGGCGTTGTACTGCCGCTTCATCGCGTCAGCCAGCGCGTAGATGTAAGCCTCATCCGAAGGGTAATAATCGTTATGCAGAAAGCGGGAAATCTGTCCCGGCGACGGTGAGGTCATGAAGACCTCCTCTGCCCCTGCTCCCGAAGAAGCCGCCCGCAGGTTCTCGATATCCGCCTCCACTGCCGGCCAGTCCATCCAGTCTATGGGCCCGACGCACATGGGTCGCACCTGGAAGGGAGACGCAAAGGGCTTCAGTAGTTCCGCCAGCTCCGGAAACTCCTCGTCGCTGGTCATGCCGCCCAGGGGGACGTTCTCGCCCTCGTATCCCGTTAACCTGTCCTTCACATAGACGGTGTAGTCCACGCGACCCTGTTCCCCGTCGTTAACCACGTCCAGCCCCATCTCCACCTGCTGGTTATACACATCCCTGACAGCGGCGCGGACCGAGTCTTCCAGTTGCGACCGCTCAGACAGGCGCGCCTGCTGCTCCTCCACAAGCAGACCCAGCATCCCCGGTGCACGCGGCAGACTGCCCGTGTGGGTGGTAAGAATCCGGTCAGTGCTTTGCTTCATGGTTGTGCCCCCTTTTAGTCTGCGGGAGTTAGATGGTCAAGGCAGAATCGCAGTTCAAGACCGCATTAGAGGTGGCCTTCCCCGCCAGCGGGGAAAGCGCACCAATCATACGGCATGGGCATACGGGAAGGAAAGTAATTGCCCCGGGGATTCCGGGGCATTCGCATTTCAGCTTTGGGGCATGCGCCTGAACTAACGCCAGGGCTGGATGTGCATTGCCTTTCTATAGACTTTGGCATGTTCTCATAGAAGGCGTGACGTTTAAGCCGAATTTGATATGGCGCCAGGGTAGGGGCGCACGGCCGTGCGCCCTTGCGGTTCAGGGAAAATCTGAACTACTGCCACTCCGATGCCAGGTACCCTCGATGTAGGTTTCACCGTGGCTTTGGTTTAGATACTATCTCACAATCCCTTCCCCCTTGACGGGGAAGGTTAGAGCCTGTCCTGAGCCTGCCGAAGGAATGGGGGTGAGAAGCAATCTCTTTTGCTGTCGCATTTTGCCCAATGCTCTGCCTTGAATAATCTTGAGATAGTTTCTTAGCAGTTCAACAGCATTGTACTGATGGGTTGGGGTTTAACCGTCTTTCCGGCGAAAGCCGTAATGACGGTACAAATTCAGCAGCCAACATTTCAAACCCGTTGGCCTGCTAGTCCCCACACAGGCGGGAACCTCGCACCTGGAGGAAACTACGCCTGAGGTGGGATTCTCCAAATGCGATAGCCCCGGGGAACTGCCAGTGTTCCGAGGCCCGAAAGAGGGGTCAGATGCGCGAAGTGGGTGGAGTCCATTTGCCAGTGGCGTACCGGCAGCGGGCCGGATTGCCCGCTAGGTCTCAGCCGAAAAAGCAATGGGATCTTCCAGAAATTCCACGTTTTCCAGGGCCGAACGGGCCGCCTCTTCCAGGGAAGCGTCACCCTCCTCAATGCAGCGCAACAAAGCCCGCTTGGCCAGCGATCCCCCAATCTTGCCCAGGGAGTTCAGGGCGGCTATCTGCACCTGGAAGTCCTCGTCCTCCAGCAATTCCAGCAGGTACGGGACCACATCTTCCTCGCCCAGGTCGCCGCAGGCGTTGGCGGTCTCATACCGAAGGGCCGGCTCCCTGTTGTCCAGTTCCCGGATGAGAGTAGGCAGCCAGCTTACTTCACCGGTGCGGCCCATGGCAAAGATGGCGCTCGCCTTCAGTTCCAGGTCATCGCTCTGGTAGGCCCAGCACACGTAATCACGTATGTCCGGCGTGTTAAAGGGGGCCACCGCTTCCAGGCTGCGGCGGCGGACATCCAGGTTTTCGTCCGGGTCCTGCAGCACCTCCATGAGAGTGCTGTGAATACTGCTGGCATCCCGTGACAGCAGTTGGCCCTCCTGGGCCAGGATGGAGAACTTGCCCAATGCGGAAGCTGCGGCCGACCTCACCGCCGGACCCCTGCGGGACGTCAGGACCTGCATCAGGCTGGGCAGTACCGAGCGGTCCTCATACTCCCAGAGCCCATCAATGGCCTTCTCCTGCATCCACTCGTCCTCGTCCTTGAGGCACATCTTGTAAATGGTGCAGAAATCAAGCTCCGGGCTATCCTCGGCCAGTTCCACCAGCGTTACGAGGATCTCCCTCTTGCGCTCCAGTGACAGGGAGTACCACGAGCGGGCAAACACGCCCAACTCCGATGGCGACAGGTCGGAAAGCTCAATAAAGTCGGAATTGCCCAGGGGGATGGCTGGATCAGAAAGGTTTTCGAGGAATTGTTCCAGAGACATGGCACCCCCTCACACCACGCGGTCTTGCGCAGCTGTGCCGGCTGGCCAGCCGCCTTAAATTAGACAGGATTTCGTATCTGAAGATGATTTTAGAGTATAACATAACGCCTTTTGCCAACACCCACCCACAGTACAAGTTTTCATCAATTTAGTTATGTTCAATTGGCGGGCAGTCAACTGAGGGCAGGAATCCTCCACGTCAATCGCGCCATAACTTGCTCATAAATTGCGCATGACCCTATGGCAAGACACAAGCCCTTACAGCAAGAAATGTATGTCACCCTGAGCGCAGCCAAAGGGTCTGAAATCCTTCCTGACGTTCGGTTACGGGTTCGAAAGCTGGTTTGCGGACAGAGTCCAGATTATTCAACTCCGCTCAGAGTGACATCGAACCAGGATGCGATTACCCCGGCCAGGGGGTCCGCAGCCAGCCATTTTACAAATCTATTTCCAGCATTTTATAATTATTATATATAATATAATGATTGCTATACATTTAGATACCTTTATTACACTAACCCTCCCATAACACCTGGAACGCTAGACTAACCCATTCTACATTTAGGAGGTCATTTCTCAGATGGCCGGTATCAAAAACTGCACCAACCGGTTTCGTATTCCGCGAGCAGGCAGGTCAAGAATTCTCGCTCTCGCATCCCTGGCAACTGTCCTGGCCATGCTGTTGCTGGTACAGCAGTTTGCCGCTCCTAACCCCACGGCCCTTGCCGCCCCTGCCAGCGCCAGGAACGAGCCCTGGCTTTATCTCAAGTGTATCGATTCCCAGGTTGAGGAGGGCGACGACTTCAGGCTGGAAGTCCGGGCCAAGTACGACACCGACATCTTCAGCCCCACCATGCGCGTTTTCTGCTACACCGAACCCACCACCGCCGCCGGTCCTTTGCCCCATCAGTGGATGGAGAATGCCACTCCGCTGACCGATGGCTACCTGAAGATGGCGCACGGCGAGCTCACCGCGGCGGACGGCGGGCGGGATGCATTCAGCTTCACTGCCCACGGTGGCAGGAACTACATCGTGGAAGTCGAAGGCAGGCTGGACGTTAAAGACGACGGCGACGTGCACTACGTTGACAACCACCTCGTTGATCCCAGCATCCTCAAGATCGTCAACCAGCAGGGAGTGCAACTGATGGGCGCGCAGGACGGAGGCGGTCTCCTCCCGAACTGGGCCCGCGGATACTTCGTCCCCGAAGCCAGCGGCGCCTACTTCGTCGCGGTGGGCAGTGGACAGCTGGAACCGTCCGGCACCGGCCACTACACCATTACCGTGCGGCAGGACGACCACGCCGATGATCGGCAGCCCGACCCCGAGATAGTGATCCGCCCCGGCGAATCCATCGAGGCGACGATAAACTCCGACGTCTCGCCGGACCATCCTGGCCTGCACCCGTGGGACTGGGCTCATTGGGGCAGCACATCGGAACCGCTGTGGGCCGTTGAGTCGCTGGACGACCGGGACGTGTTCCGTTTCGAGATCGACCACGAGGGCACATACCGCCTCGAGGTGACAGGCGGGCCGGACCAGCTGGGCATTTGGAGCGTATGGGCGGAAGACGGGTCCAGGAAGCACTTCTCATGGAATGGCCCACTGGATTCCCACGAGGACCACTACCAGCCCGGGGCGTACCACGTCGGAGTCGGAACGACCTTCGAGAGCGAGGATAACACCGGCCCTTACATCCTCTCCCTCGCCACCGTGACTGACGCGGGCGCCACGGCTCCCAGCCCTTGATTACTCCGCGCCCTCCATGTTGAACATACCCCGGCCCCCGGTGACGCACGCACCGTACCATCGTAAGCAGGCGCTCCCACGCCGTCCTCGGTCGCGTCGCCTCCGGCGTTCCACCCTAACCCGTCGTTGTAATTCTAGGGGCCCACGGCCGTGGGCCCCAACCCCGGGCGCGGTATCAAAGTCGGCTCAGGCGTCAAGCCTTCTATGAGAGCATGCCATAGTCGCTGGAAAGGCAATGCACATCCCGCCCTGGCCTCGGTTTAGAAGCCTTTTCAAGATACCTTCCTCACCGACGGCGAAAAGTCGGCATGGGGGTGACGCCCTTCCAGACGTCACCCCCAAACCCAAAGGTCATTCCTTTGACAATGCTTGAAACGGCTTCCACAGCAAGTGAACGCCGCCCAACCCCTTAAGCGGCCCTTAACTCCTTGAAAGCCAGGGGCAGGGCTTCCGCCACCTCCGAGGCCAGCAGGCCGGTGGGGCCCTGCCTCTTCGTTATCATCTCCGCCGCCCGTCCGTGCAGATATACGCCGCAACTGGCCGCGTCGAAGGGGTCCATTCCCTGGGCCATCAGGCTCCCGATAACACCGGTAAGTACGTCGCCCGTGCCACCCGAGGCCAGTCCGGGGTTGGCAAAGGGCGAGAGGCGCACCATTCCGTCCCTCTCATCGCCATCCGCTGGTGCCGATACTGGCTCAGCCACCGCCGTAAATGCACCCTTCAGGACGGTTACCGTTTGCCAGCGGGCTGCCCATTCCCGCGCCACTGCCACCCGGTCCCGCTGCACCTCCGCCGTGGAAAGGCCCGTCAGGGTGGCCATCTCGCCAGGGTGGGGGGTCAGTACCATCGGACCTGACTGTCTCCTCCACCACTCGCGAAGTTGAGACAGGCTGTTCAACCCGTCGGCGTCCACCAGAACGGGCAAGCCGGGTGAGTGTCCGGCGAGCAGCAGGCTCTCCACGAAGTTTGAAACGTTCTCCGACTGACCAAGCCCGCTGCCCACGGCCACGGCATCGTAACGGGTCAATACCTCCCCTATAACCTGGGCGGCGTCAGGGTGTACTCTCCCTTCCCCGTCTTCGGGCAGCGGCAGGTGGACCGTTTCCGTCAGCTGTGAGGCAACTATTGGGTAAACACTCTCGGGTGTAGCCAGGGTTACCAGCCCGACTCCCGACCGGTGCGCCGCCCTCGCCACCAGGCAGGCCGCTCCCACGTAGTTTCGTGAACCCGCCACTACCAGCAGGTGCCCATATGTGCCCTTATGCGAGTCCAGCGACCTTGGCGGCAACTTGCTTCCCACCCAGTCCGGCGTCAGCAATTCCAGGGACACACCATCCTGACCCATTCCGTCGGGCATCCCGATGTCTAGCGTCACCAACTCCCCCACCCGCTCGGCTCCGGGAAACGCCAGCAACCCCGCCTTGGGGAAACCCAGGGCCAGGGTGGCATCCATAATGGGGGTAGCGTCATCCACCGACCCTTTGTCGGCGTCCAGTCCCGTCGGCAAGTCCAATGCCAGCAACAAGGGGGCCTGGCCCTGGACTCGCACCGCGGCAGTCCGGAGCAGCGCTTCCCTGACCACTCCCTGCAGGGGCCGGGACCGACCGGTACCCAGAATCGCGTCTATTACCAGTTGGCTGCGGCCAAGCAATTGGTTGAGAGAGTCGAGATCCGGAGATTCACTCAACTTCAGAATGGACACCCCGTATTCCCTGGCCATCTCCAGCTTGGCATCAACATCGGGACGGGATGTCAGCAGGCAGGCGGTTACTTCCGCGCCCCACCGCTGCAGGTGACGGGCAACCACCAGCCCGTCGGCCCCATTGTTGCCGGGCCCCACCAGGATAACCGCCCGCAATCCGGCAACGCTGCCCAAGCGCTGTCGGGCGTATTCCGCCACCGCAAGGCCGGCTTTTTCCATCAGTGTGTCGGTGCTGGTACCCTGCCGCTCCGACTCCTGTTCCAAGGCCGTCATCTGGGCGGCAGTTACCACCTTGAGGTTGGCAGGATTGAAGTTGGCAGGCAAAGCCGTCACCGCTGGACGTTTTCCCCGCCGGGGAGAGGAGAAGAATCTTCGTTGCTGGAAGAACTGGATTCCGGGGCCGGGGAGGGAGCGCATTGGGTGACCACAAAGGCCACGGCATACTCTCTGGAGTGGGACATGCTGAGGGAGATTTCCAGCACACCCAGCCTTTCCGCCCTGGCCTTGGCCCGGCCGTACAGCCGGATGGAGGGCGCCCCGCTGGGGGCCCTGACAACTTCTATGTCCTTCCAGGCCACGCCACGCACGCCGGTGCCCAGGGCCTTCATCGTGGCTTCCTTGGCAGCGAAGCGTCCGGCCAGGTTGGGCGGCCGCTCCCGGCAGTACTCAATCTCCCCCGGCGTAAAGATGCGGCGAAGGAAGCGCTGCCCGTACCGCTCCAGCACTCGGGCAATCCGGGGGATCTCGATAATATCGACGCCGGTGGTCAGGTTGCTCGTCATGCGCTTGCCCCTGACTTTAGGGGTAGAACAATGGTAGGGAACTTTTCCCTGGAGGCTGCCTCAAAATCTCTTTCCCCCGCAATGGGGAAGGCTGCGGAGGGGTCTAACCGTCATTCTGGTGAAGGCCGGAATCCATGAAGGTGCTGGGTCTGAATCCCTTCCTGGAGCAACCCATTTTTTCGCTGCTGACGACTCGCTAGTCCGCCGCGACGTGACCAGGCAAATTCAGGTTGGACAGGATTCGCGACACCGAGTAGCTGCGGTTCAGAACGTAGAAATGGACGCCCGGGACCCCGTTCTCCCAAAGCTCTTCCACCTGCCTCGAGGCATACTCCACGCCCAGTTCCCGCACCGCATTTTCATCTTCCGAGTAATCTTCCAGCTGTTTGTCCAGGTCCGACGGGATGGTCGCGCCGCACAGTGACGTGAACCGCCGTATCTGGGCCGTGTTCAGGATTGGCAGCACCCCGGGGATAATGGGTACGTCAATCCCGGCCTGGTACGCCCGGTCCATAAAGTCAAAGAAGTAGCTGTTGTCGTAGAAAAGCTGGGTAATCAGGAAGTCGGCCCCCCGGTCCACCTTCTCCTTGGCAAAACGGATATCCGAGTCCAGATCCGGAGATTCGGTATGGCCCTCAGGATAGCAGGCGGCGGCCAGTCCGAAGTCAAAGTTGGCCCGAATGTGGTCAATAAGCTCGGTAGCGTGCCCGAAGCCGCCGTCCACCGGCACAAAGTTTTCCTGGCCCTGGGGCGGGTCGCCGCGCAGGGCAATAACATTCTCCACCCCGGCCTCGTCCAGCCTCTCCAGAACGCCGTTTACTTCCTTGCGGGTCTGGGCCACGCAGGTCAAATGGGCCATCACTTCCAGGTCCGTCTCCTGCTTCACCTGCATGGTAATGCGCTCGGTAAAGGAGCGGGTGGAACCACCAGCCCCATAGGTAACGGAAATAAAGTCTGGGTTGAATGCGCCAACGCGGTCAATGGCGCGAAAAACGGCAGGTATCCCGTCCTCCTCCCGTGGCGGGAAGAACTCGCATGATACAGTGCGCTTTTGCTGGAGTATTTCGCGTATTTTCACGGTGGTGGTCCTTTTATTCCTGGGACGGCACCGCCGGAGGACGGTGCTCCATGGGCGGGCGACCATTGGTAAGCCTGTCCCGGTCGGGGTCGCTGGTGGGCTGTTCCAGGGAGCGGATTCTTGATTCAACTGACTCGCTGATATACGGAGGAAGGTACTCAGAAGCCAGAGTCGGAGCCAATCGGGCAATCAGGTCCTCTGCAGCTTCTATAGCCCGTTCAACTTCTCGAACGGTGTGCTGGTGGAGGTAGAAGTTGTAATGGGCCTCCCGAGCTACCGAGTACGAGCCCATTATGGAACGATCACCTAGCTCGTCCTCTAGTATAAGAGCCGCCCTGCGCAGCTTCCAGTCGGCCTCACTGAACCAGCGACGCTTTTCAGCGACGGCCTTGATGGCGTGGGCTGTAGCGCCCCAAGCCTTTTCAGAGGCCTGCAACAGGTCGCCATTCTCCAGTTCCTGGCGTGCCTTCACCAGGAAGTCCTGGCTTATCAAGGCGTGGCGTCCCGCCTCTTCATCAGGCGTTGGGCCGGGGGCAGTGTTCAAGGGCAGGGTCATTGGCGCTTCCCAGCTATGATTTGGGGGTATTTTACCACATGGAACTGCTAGGACTCGGCCTGATAGTCGTCACCCAGTCGGCCGTTGGCTTCAAGGTAAACTTGGGTGAGGACAGCCAGAGCCTCCTCGGATATGGGACTTCGTAGAGTAACGTTACCCCTTTCAGTCTGGCTCGAGTTCTCAGGATTCAGCAGTCGGTCGAAAGAATAAAATGCGTTAGGTGCAAGTTCCCCAAATACATTCCTGTCCAGAGTAATATAGGGACTGCTCCTGACATTCCATATTGTTAATCGGCTGGCCTTGCCCGATACAATGACACCTAGGGTAGTACAGGACTTGCCAGCATTGGAAACAAGCGTAGCCAACTCGCTATACTCGAGGCCGACTGCCCAATTGTAGAGAGTTTTCAATTCCTGCTGAAACTCTTGCCGGGCGTCTTGAATATGCTCCTCGAAAACTTCACCACCTGAAACTGGTTTGCTGGGAGCAGAACGATGCTCTCTGGTTTCGGTCCTTTTTTCCTGCGCCTGCACCAGGAGATCCTCTGTGCCCGGAACGGGAACTATCTGGCTCGATTCGATTAGAAGTTCCCGCTCATTGCGGTAAGGCTGCAACTGAATACAAGAAATATCCAGCCCATTTTCGTTCAGCCATAAGACTGAAGTGGTCAACTCTTTGGAAAATCCTTCCGACACCAGTACAATTCGTGGCGACTCGGTGTATATGTCGTCAAAGCTTGTCCCGAACAAGTGGGCCTGGATACGTTCCTCCGCATCCCCTTCAATTCTCCACTTGTTTATATACGCTCGGTGAGCTTCGACAATATCCTCAGAAGTAAGTACAGACACCATGGCGGCGTACCGTATAGCCTGCAGCTCAGCATGATCAGCCGTCGAAGTTCGCTTGAGCTCAATGACTACGAGACGCCCATTCGAGTCCAAGCCTAGTAAATCAATACTTCTGCCGGAGCCTCTCCAATGACCGGAGAACTCCTCTGAAAGAACAAACAGTCCTTCTTCAATCACTTCAGGTTGTGACCTGAGGATATACCGTAAATCTGGATCCTCCATTATTCTTTCTTGAACAAATGATGTTTCATGTATTGGATCCAGCCTCTCCTTATCCCCCACCATCTTGTATATCGCCATGCCAATATCTCCGAACTTCTCTCTTTTAACTCCCCCCTACCTGTAAACCTTCCTCGGCCCCACCGTCTTCATGTACCCCTCGTAGTTGCGGCGGGTTTCCGGGATGGAGTCGCCCCCAAACTTCTCCATGAAGGCGTCGGCCAGCACCAGGGCCACCATGGCCTCGCCGATTACACCGGCAGGAGGCGCCTGGCAAACGTCGGAGCGTTCAAAGTGGGCCTGCACCGGTTCCCCCGTGTCCAGGTCCACCGAGGGCAGGGGCTGGTGCAGTGTGGCTATGGGCTTGATGCCAAAGCGCGCCACCAGGGGCATGCCGTCGGTCATTCCGCCTTCGGTGCCACCGGCCCGGTTGGTCTTCCGCTGCCACGGATTGTCCGGGTCGGTTACCGGCTCAATTACGTCATGCACTTCCGACCCCCGCCGGTTGACCACTTCCCAACCCGGGCCGATGGAAACATCCTTGACAGCGTTTATCGACATCAGGGCCTGGGCGATGCGGCCATCTATCTTCTTGTCCCACTGGATGTGCGACCCCAGGCCGATGGGCACCTTTTCAGCGATGACCTCCACCGTACCGCCCACCGTATCCCCCGCGTCCCGCGCCGCGTCAACCTCGGCAATCATTTTCTGAGTGGCGTCGGCGTCGGCGCACCGCACCGGCGACTCTTCAACCGCTTCCCAGTCAATGGCATCGTGGGTGTCGGGCGTGTCGGCCCACACCCCGCCAATGGAGATAACGTGGCTGTGAAGCCTGATCCCGAATTCCTCCAGCAGCCGCATGGCAATAGCCCCGGCGGCCACCCGCGCCGCCGTCTCCCGGGCGCTGGCTCGTTCCAAAACGTTTCGCACGTCGGAGAAACCATACTTCATAGTCCCGGGCAGGTCCGCGTGGCCCGGGCGGATGCGCGTAACCCGGCGGTTTCTCCCTTCCTGCGAGGGATTCTCGACGTACTCCACGGCCATTGCTTCCGTCCAGTTGGCCCAGTCCTTGTTCTCGATGGTCATGCCAATGGGACTTCCCAGGGTCAGGCCGTGGCGGACACCCGTCATTATGTGGGCCCAGTCCTGCTCAATTAACTGTCGCCCCCCACGCCCGTAACCCCGCTGGCGCCGGCCCAGTTGCGTTCCGATGTACTCCTCGTTGATGGGCAGGGCCGCCGGCACGCCCTCCATAATTATCACCAGGCCCTGGCCGTGCGACTCTCCCGCCGTAAACCACCGGATCATAGTCAACTACCTCGCAAGTTTATGGTGCATATTGCCTTTGCCGTCCGCGAAAGTTACGCCTCTGGGGCAAGCATTCACCACAGAGGCGCAGGGTTTCGCTGGAATTATTGGTTCGTCTTTTGGGGGACTCTAAGGCCATTTTGATGACTGACCGGCCAAACCCGCCACTCCGGATTTCGCCGGAATCCAGAGCCTGTTCACTCGAAGTCCCTAGCAGGCCGACACCCTGGAATCCGGGTCAAGTCCTGAATGTCGAAACCAGGTGGTCAAGCATCGCCAGACCCTGGTGCCTGTTACTGCCTGGATTGCATAGCCCTGGTGGCCGCCTCCAGCATCACCGGCACCGGCGCCGGTCGCGAGAGCCACATTTCGAAGGACGCCGCTCCCTGGTACACCAGCATCTCGATGCCGCCCAGGGTTTTTGCGCCTGCCTCGGCCGCCTCAAGCAGCAGCCTGGTCTCCAGCGGATTATACACCAGGTCATAGACCAGGGCCGTAGGTGGAATGTCCTGTCCGGCCAGGGGGGTTTCATTCTCCCCGGGCCCGTGGGTCATGCCTATGGATGTGCAGTTGACAATCAGTTCTGCGGTTGACGCCGCCTCTTTCAGCATCCCTCCCGAAAGAGGGACTGCCCCGGCGGTTATGTTCCGGCCCCGGGCCAGGCTTGCCAGACTTTCCGCCCGCTCCACCGTCCGATTGGCGATGGTAAGCTCACCCACCCCGTCTCGTGCCAGGGCCAGCACCACGCCCCTTGCCGCGCCTCCCGCCCCCAAAATCAGGGTGCGGCGGCCTCGGGGCTCAAACCCTGCCCCTTCCCGCAGCGCCCGCAGGAACCCGTAGCCGTCCGTATTGTGCCCGGTAAGCCGCCCTTCACGATTGACAATGGTGTTGACCGCCCCCGCCTCGGTGGCCCAGTCATCAATCTCATCCAGGAAAGGCACAACCGCCTCTTTGTGGGGGACAGTTACGTTAATGCCCATTATTCCCGGCTGGCGCAGTCCGTTGACAAACTCACCCACCTCGTCCGGCGGCACCTGGTAGGCCACATACCTGGCATCCACCCCGCAGTCATCCAGCGCCGCCTGCTGAAACACAGGTGACATAGAGTGCCCAATAGGGTAGCCAATAATGCCCAGCGCGGTGTTCATGGTTTTCCTATTCATCCACCAATAAAAATGAGTTGTCATGACAACTCCGTGTCCACTGCCAACAGAGGGAGGCAGATGGAAAAGTGACAGAACATACGAGTGCAATTTTCAAAGTGTCGGTTCCTCTTGCACGTGACGTCTCAGTAACTTCAAGCAACTTATGTCCCAAATGCATCCACTGGCACAATCGAATCTGTACCAATGAAATTCGAGGACTCCGTTTCTGTGTGACAACTTACTTTGATACGGAGAAATCAAGATGCCTTTGTAGTCCGCTTTGAGTCGATTCCATTCAATATGCAAACCGTATCCAAGCTCATTGTTGTCTCCAACGCATTGCCTGTAGGATTCCTCTCGATAAGCGGAAGTGAATAGTTGCAGGTCACACTCAGTCTGGAGAACCAGAACGCTGTCTAGTTGGTCTGGTCTTAAGACAAAATCATACCTGTATCGCAGAATTTCGCTACCGTCTGCCCATTCGCTATTGCCCTTGCGCATTTGCTCCAACACGAAGACAGACCACCCATAACCTGATTCATCGCTTAGCCAGAGCCCTCCGGGCTTGTGTTGGTTGTCGCCTCGGTGCAGTGAGTTGGTGAAACAATTTACGGAACTCTTGGAGTAATGTGAAAGGATGTTCATTTTCCTTGAGTGTGAACGGGTAGTAATCGACCTGGCATTTCTTGCAACCAAGCTTTAATACGTTAAGGACAGAGGTCAATACCCATCCCACATTGCCTGTTTCACAATTCCCTAATTTGTCGCACAATTGGGGTTCTTGAAGGGATTTTGACCCCCATCACAACCTTCCCCCATCAATAGGGAAGGTACTTTTCAGTGGATTAACTACCCCCCAAGCTGCGCCAGAATCTCCCCCAGCCTCTGCTTCTGTTCCTGCAAGTTCCGCAGCCGGTCCTCCTCCGTTTCAACCACATCGGGGCGGGCCTTGGCGCGGAAGTTGGGGTTGTTTACCAGCTTTTCCTTGCGCTCCAGCTCCCGCTGGCAGTTGTCCAGTTCCTCCCGCAGCCTGTCCTGCTCGGCGACCAGGTCCACCACGCCCTCCAGGGGCAGGCGCACCACCAGGGGATTCACCACCAGGGTAACGCCCCGGGTCTGCTCGGAACCCTCGGGGGCGCCGGAGGTGATGCTCAGGGGTTCCACCCGGGACAGGGTGCGGATAACCTCCGCCTCCTCTTCCATCGCCCCCCGTAGCCCGTTGGCCTCAACCTGCGCCTCCAGCCGTTGGTTAGCGGGGATGCGCAACTGGGCCCTGGTGTTCCGCACAGCCCGGATTGTCTGCATCACCAGGGAAATCTCCTCCTCGGCCTGCCGGTCGTGACGCGGCGCATCCACCTGCGGGTAGTCGGCAACCATAATGGATGGGGACAGTTCACCCTCATCGGGCAGGCGGGAGGTCAGGTTCAGCCAGATTTCCTCGGTAATGAATGGCATAAAGGGGTGCAGCAGGCGCAGGGTTCGCTCCAGCACGTGGGCCAGCACCGGTCGTGGCGATGGGCCCTCGCCCGAACGCATCCGCACCTTCGCCATCTCGATGTACCAGTCGCAGAACTCGTTCCAGATGAAGTCGTACAGCGTCTGCTGCGCCTCCCCCAGTTCAAAGGTGGCCAGCGAGTTGTTCACGTCGGTGGTAACCCGGTCCAGCAGGCTGACAATCCACCGGTCTTCCCGGTGCTCCAGCGTGGACAGTTCCCGCCAGCCGGCCAGGTCGTCCTGTCCCTCCAGGGAGGTGATGACAAAGCGGGCGGCGTTCCAGACCTTGTTGGCAAAGTTGCGGGCCGCCTCCAGCTTGCCCTCGGTTATGCGCAGGTCGTTGCCTGGGGCCGTGCCGGTGGACAGGGCAAACCGCAGCGCATCGGTACCGTACCGGTCGATCAGTTCCAGGGGGTCCATGGTATTGCCCCGGGTCTTGCTCATCTTGTCGCCGTTGGCGTCCCTTATGAGACCGTGGAGATACACGGTTCGGAAGGGAATCTCCCCCGTGTTCTCAATGCCCATCATTATCATGCGGGCCACCCAGAAGAAGAGGATGTCGTAGCCCGTTTCCATGACGGCGGTGGGATAGAAGTAGCTCAAGTCCTCCGTATCGTCTGGCCAGCCCAGGGTGGAATGGGGCCACAGACCCGAACTGAACCAGGTGTCCAGCACGTCCTCGTCCTGCTGCAACCGGTCAGACCCGCAGGCGGTACATGCCATAGGATCTTCCGTATCCACCATCAGTTCCCCGCAGTCCTGGCAGTACCACACCGGAATCCGGTGCCCCCACCATAGCTGCCGGCTGATACACCAGTCCCTGATGTTCTCCAGCCAGTTCAGATACACCCGCGAGAACCGGTCGGGAACTATGGTAATGTCGCCCTTGGCCACGGCGGCGTGCGCCCGCCCCGCGATGCTGTCCGGTTCCTGGTGACTGCCCACCTTCAGGAACCACTGCAGGCTGATCAGGGGTTCCACCACCGAGTCGCAGCGCTGGCAGTGGCCCACCGAGTGCTGGTAGTCTTCAACCTTCTCCAGCAGCCCCAGCCCGTCCAGTTCCTCGGCCACGGCGCGCCTGGTGTCGAACCGCTCCCGCCCCTCGTACTTGCCTGCCACAGGGGTCATATTCCCGTCAAAGCCAATAACGTTGATAATTTCCAGCCCGTGCCGCTCGCCAATCTCAAAGTCGGTAACGTCGTGCCCGGGAGTCACCTTCAGTGCGCCCGTCCCGAATTCCTGCTCGATGGCCTCGTCCCCAACGATGGGAATGGGTCGGTCCATTATGGGCAGCATGGCCTGCATTCCAACTAATGCCGCGTAACGAGGGTCTTCCGGATGCACCGCCACGCCCGTGTCGCCCAGCATCGACTCGGGCCGCGTTGTAGCCACGGTAATGTGGCCATTACCGTCGGCCAGGGGATATCGAATGTAATACAGCTTGCCGTCCTGTTCCTGGTACTCAACCTCCAGGTCCGACAGGGCCGTGGCGCAGCGCGGGCACCAGTTGATAATCCGCTCGTGGCGGTAAATCAGCCCCTTCCGGTACAGGTTGACGAAGGTGCTGCGCACCGCCTTGGCCGGACCCGGGTCCAGCGTGAACCGCAGGCGACTCCAGTCGCATGACGTCCCCAGCCGCTTGTGCTGCTCGTCAATGGTATTGCCATAGCGGGCCACCCACTCCCATACCCGTTCCTGGAACTTCTCCCGACCCAGTTCGTGCCGGTTGGTGCCCTCTTCGGCCAGCAGCCTTTCCACCACCCACTGGGTGGCGATACCCGCGTGGTCCTTGCCTGGCAGCCACAGGGTGTCGTAGCCGCACATCCGCCGCCACCGCGTCAGCGCATCTTCAATAGTGGCGGTCAGGGCATGCCCCAGGTGCAGTTCGCCCGTAACATTGGGCGGCGGCATGATAATAACGAAGGGCTGGCGGCCCGGACGTATCTCCGGCGTAAAGTAACCGGCGGCCTGCCACTCTTGGTAAGTCCGCTGCTCCACGGACGCTGGGTCATAGGCTCGGGGAATCTCGGCGGGGGCGCTGGAGGTCATACCAACTCTCCTGGATTCTGCCGGCCCCGGAAATCATAAATTGAATCCGCCACCGGCTGACCCTGTTTCGTAATCTGGCAACGAAAATATACCATCGCAGCAACCGGGGCGTCTATTGGGGCAAGGTGGCACAATGTTAAAATAAGGCAGAGATTAAGGCGCTCCAGGGAACCACGACAATTATTGGCCAACAGGCCAGGAGCGGAGATTATGTACCGCAGCTTCACCATCAAGAATTTCCGGTGCTTCGACGAGTTAACCGTGGAGGGCATGGGCCGGATTAACCTGATTGCCGGCAAGAACAACGTGGGCAAGACGGCGTTGCTGGAGGCGCTGTGGGTGCATCACGGTGCCGTAAACCCTGATGTGGGAGTTCGCATCGGCACGTTCAGGGGGTTGGATGCCCCTTCCCTGGACAACTTCTTGGCTGACTTGTTTCACAGGTTTAACCGGGGAGGAGTAATAGAACTTCTTGCTATAGGAGATTGGAGCGAAAGTCCTCGGGAGCTAAGAATATCTTGCGAGGAAGTCTCCACAGTTGAAGTGCCACTGCCTAGGCCCCGTGATGAGCAGCATGATACAAGGCAAACATCTTCCACATTTAATAATTCCAGTAGCCGTGTTGTCTTCGATTACACTTTTGGACCTGACGTTCAATTGTCTGCGACTGGTCGACTGGTTGAGCAAATAGTGGGACCTGGAGTTTCAACGATAGCTATGGAGCAAACTCAGCGTCCTAGGCCCTATCAAGAAAATGGCATTTTCCTAGCAGCCAGGCGGACGGGAGTGAGCAACGAAGATGTGCAGCGCTATAGCCAACTGGAAGTTGCAGGCCAAGAGGGCAAAATTCTTGACATACTAGAGCAAATCGAACCGAGTTTAGGCCGACTAGCCGTTGTTGCTACAGGCCAGGAAACTCGGATATACGGCGAAATTGGGTTGGACCGGCTCATTCCTTTTCAGCTTATGGGAGACGGAATGTCCAGGTTGCTCTCGGTTGCTTTGGCTATTGCCACAGCCCCCGGCGGCATTGTACTTGTCGACGAAATTGAAAACGGCATTCACCACTCGGTAATGGAGAAAGTGTGGAAGGCCATCGGCGCCTTTGCCCACAGCTATGACGTGCAGTTGTTTGCTACCACCCACAGCTACGAGTGCATCGGCGCGGCGTACCGGGCTTTTGAGTCTGATGAGGAGGATGAACTGCGGCTATTCCGTATTGAGCGCAGCAAGGAAGGTAAGTTTAGGGCGGTGAAGTTTGACCGGGAAAGGCTGGGGAGCGTCCTGCAATTCAATATGGAGGTCATCTAGACGTGCAGCAACGCACCGTCACGGTTGACCTTCCCAAGCAGTTGCTGGTTGAGGGGAGAGATGAAGCGGAATTCTTCAAGGAGTTTTTGAAGTATCTGCATATAGAATTGATTCAAGTGCAGGGCTATGGTGGAAGGCATAATCTGGGCAATTTCCTCAAGAACTTGGTGGACGTAGTAGGGTTTGATAGAGTCGAATCTATCGGCGTTGTTCAGGATGCGGATCTAAGCGCCCAATCTGCTCTGGAAAGTGTAAGAGGTAGCCTTCGTAACGCCAATCTGCCAGTTCCACAGACATACCTGGTGCCTTCCTCAGGCTCCCCTGCTACCTTCATATTCGTAATGCCGAACAATTCAAGCCGCGGGGCGTTAGAAGATTTATGTGCGGACGCATGGTCTGATGACCCGGCTATGCATTGTGTGGACCAATTTATTGAATGCTTAAAAAACGTAAACTCCTCTCCCCCCGAGAACCGACTGGGTAAGGCCCACGCTCATGCCTTTCTGGCTTCCAGAAATGAACCCGATGTACGTCTGGGTATTGCCGCGCAGAGGGACTACATTCCCTGGGACCACCCCGCGTTAGCCAATTTGACTCAGTTTCTCAGAGACCTCTAACCGTTTCCCTTTTAGCCTGCTCTGTGCCCCCTGCGTCCCAGATATCCAGAACGGCGTGTCAAAACAGTTCAAGTCCCAATTATGCGGTTTATCTGGAACATCGCCGTCCTGGCACATCGAGCCTTCGTCCCAATGCTTCTGACTCGACAGCAAATGCCAGGTTAATCGTTCCATGCCAAGAAAAGTGGGCCGTGTGGGGATCGAACCCACGACACCCGGATTAAAAGTCCGGTGCTCTGCCAGCTGAGCTAACGGCCCATGAATAGAGGATTCCTGCAGACAAATATTGTAGCATAGGGCCCCACATATACCTGCAGTTTCCCCGATTGCTGCAACCACCCCCTTGCCAGATCGTGAAAAATGGTGCATACTCTTCAACGTTAAATGTACTTCCTGGTGGTTCTAGCGGGGTGGACCCACCCGTTCCCATCCCGAACACGGAAGTGAAACGCCCCAGCGCCGACGATACTGCTTTGGTAACGGAGTGGGAAAATAGGTCACTGCCGGGAAGTATATTTCTGAATGCCACTGCCGTCGGCCGCAGTCTCCCTGAAGTCCAACGGGGGCTGCTTCCAGGTCGGCCATCGTCACCCCTTCAGGTTGCTTATCCCATCCGGATTTTAAATGGCGGTTAAACTCGCGTACCTCCGGGCAGGGTAACAGCTTTACATGGAACAAATAGGTGCAATATAATTCAGTCCAGTTTGATGTCGGGTAATTTAACAATCGGTTAAGGGAACCCCCGCTTCGTTCGCTAACCAACAGGCGGCGCCCTTTTCGCGAAGTCCCCTGAGCGGCCCCGTACTACCCGACAGGAGCGGTATTATGGGAAGCAGATTCGAAAAATTCTCGGAACGGGCTCGGAGAGTATTGTCGCTGGCTCAGGAAGAGGCCCAGCGCTTTAACCACAACTACATTGGCACCGAGCACATCCTCCTCGGCCTCGTCCGGGAAACCGAGGGTGTCGCCGCAAGGGTCCTTTCCGGCTTGGGGGTCGACCTCAGCAAGGTCCGCTCCGCCGTAGAGTTCATCATCGGACGCGGCGAAAAGCCCGCCCAGGGTGAAATCGGCCTAACCCCCCGTGCCAAAAAGGTCGTGGAACTGGCGGTCGATGAAGCCCGCCGCATGAACCACACCTACATCGGCACCGAGCATCTCCTCATCGGCCTCCTCCGCGAAGGCGAAGGCGTCGCTGCCGGCGTCCTCGAAAGTCTCGGGGTTACCCTGGAGAAGGTCCGCACCGAAACCCATCGCATCCTCAGCAATAGCTCTACCGGCAGCGGCAGCTCCCAGAGCACCCGCACTGGTACCCGCACTCCTACCCTCGACCAGTTGGGCATCGACCTGACCAACGCCGCCCGCGACAACAAGCTCGACCCCGTGGTCGGCCGCGATTCGGAAATCCAGCGCGTGGTCCAGATTCTCAGCCGCCGTACCAAGAACAATCCCGTCCTCGTGGGCGAGCCCGGTGTCGGCAAAACCGCCATCGTCGAGGCCCTGGCCCAGCAGATCTACAGTGGCGAAATCCCCGAAACCCTTCAGGGCAAGCGCCTCGTAACCCTGGACATGGGCGCCCTCGTCGCCGGCACGAAATACCGCGGCGAGTTCGAGGAACGCCTCAAGAAGGTTATCGAAGAAATCAAGACTGCCGGCAACTGCGTCCTCTTCATTGACGAGGTCCATACCCTCGTGGGCGCCGGCGCCGCCGAAGGCGCGGTTGACGCCTCCAATATTTTGAAACCCTCCCTGGCTCGCGGTGAGATCCAGTGCATCGGCGCCACCACCCTTGACGACTATCGCAAGTACGTGGAACGCGACCCCGCCCTGGAACGCCGCCTCCAGCCCGTCCGCGTGGAAGAGCCCAACGGCGACGAGACTGTCCAGATCCTTATGGGTGTCAAGGGCAACTACGAAGAACACCACAACGTGGAGTTCACCGAGGCCGCCATTCGGGCCGCCGCTGCCCTGGCTACCCGCTTTATCCCCGACCGCTTCCTCCCCGACAAGGCCATCGACCTGCTGGACGAGGCCGGGTCCCGCGTCCGCCTCCGTGGCAGCGTTACCCCGACTTCGGTCAAGGACGCCATGGAAGTCCTCGACAAGGTCCGCCAGGAGAAGGATGAAGCCATCCAGTCCCAGCAGTACGAGGTTGCCGCAGAGTTGCGCGACCGCGAACTCAACCTGAACCAGGACCTGGATACCCTCAAGGAAGAATGGCAGGAGGACCGGTCCCGGGGCCGCTCCACCGTCACCGAAGAAGACATCGCCGAAGTGGTCAGCATGTGGACCGGCATTCCCGTCACCCGCCTGGCTGCCGAGGAAACTGAGCGTCTCATCCACATGGAGGACGACCTGCACAAGCGGATCATTGGGCAGGATGAGGCCATCGTCAATATTTCCAAGGCCGTCCGCCGCGCGCGCGCCGGCCTCAAGGACCCCCGCCATCCCATCGGCGTGTTCATGTTCCTTGGCCCCACCGGCGTGGGCAAGACCGAGTTGGTCCGGGCCATGGCCGAAGTTATGTTCGGCCACGAGGACAACATGATCCGCCTGGATATGTCCGAGTTCCAGGAACGGCACACCGTCGCCCGTCTCATCGGCGCCCCTCCGGGTTACGTGGGATACGACGAGGGCGGTCAGCTCACCGAGGGCGTCCGCCGCAAGAACTACTGCGCCATCCTGCTGGACGAAATCGAAAAGGCCCACCCCGAAGTCTTTAACATCCTGTTGCAGATCTTCGACGCCGGTCAATTGACCGACGCCCGTGGCCGCCGCGTGGACTTCCGGAACTCCATCATCGTTATGACCAGCAACCTGGGTTCCGACCTCATCAAGCGCGACACTACCCTGGGCTTCGGCATCAAGTCCGACAGCGCCCAGACCACCCAGCAGTCCTACGAGCGCATGAAGGACAAGGTAATGGATGAAGTCAAGCGTTTCTTCCGCCCCGAGTTCCTCAACCGTATCGACGCTACGGTTGTCTTCCACCAGTTGGACCAGGAACAGATCCACGCCATCGTTGACCTGATGATCAACATGGTCCAGACGGAACTTAACGACCGCAACATCACCCTGGAGATTACCGACGCCGCCCGTGAGTACCTGGGCGAGAAGGGCTTCGACCCGGTTCTGGGCGCCCGCCCTCTGCGCCGCGTTATCCAGAACGAGGTGGAGGACACCCTGTCCGACGAGTTGCTCAACGGACGCCTCAACGACGGCGACACCGCCGTGGTGGACGTGGAGGACGAGAAGATCATCATCCGGCCCAAGGTGCCCGCCGCAACCTCAGCGTAACCTCTGGCGCCCCAGTCTATCTGGCAGCACAATGACAGCAGGCCCTTCAAAGGGGCCTGCTGTTGTTATATCATGGGCCGGCGAGCAGGGAGGCACAATTATGAACCGGTCCAGGGGTCAGCAGCGAACCCAGTTTGTTTGCCAGGAGTGCGGCCACGAAAGTTCCCGCTGGATGGGCTTCTGCCCTTCTCCCGCTTGCGGATCCCCTCTGCCTCTCCAGGAGTTGGATGTCAGGCCGGCAACCCCCGGCAACCAGACCTGGCTCCCCTCCGCCTCCCAGCCACCCCAGGAACTGTCCACCCTGGAACCCGAAGACCACCAGCGCATCCAACTCCCCTCTGAGGAACTGAACCGGGTCCTTGGCGGAGGCATTGTTGCCGGGTCCGTAGCCCTGCTGGCCGGCGAACCCGGCGTCGGCAAGTCAACCCTCCTGCTCCAGCTTGCCAGGTACCTTTCCGAGGGCGGTCGCCAGGTAACCTACCTCAGCGGCGAGGAATCGCCCCACCAGATTAAGCTCCGCTCTGAGCGGCTTGGCTTTACCGGCGACCGTGTATTCCTGGAAACAGAAACCGATGTGGACCAGGCGCTGACCCGGTTGGAAGAAAGCACACCCGCCTTCGCCATCGTTGACTCCATCCAGACCCTCTACACCCAGGACGCCCCCTCCGGCCCAGGCAGCGTGGCCCAGGTGCGGGAATGCGGCCTCAAGCTGATGCGCTGGGCCAAGCATCGCAACGTTCCCGTCTTCCTCGCCGGCCACATGACCAAGGACGGCTCTCTGGCCGGCCCCCGGGTGCTGGAACACATGGTGGACCTGGTCATGTACCTGGAAGGCCAGGAGGTCAGTTCCTACCGGGTCTTGCGCTCTGGCAAGAACCGCTTCGGCTCCACCACCGAAATCGGCGTATTTGAGATGACCAGCCAGGGCCTCGTAGAGGTGCCCGACCCGTCCCGAGCCCTGCTGGCCCAGCGGTACGAGCGCGGCGTGGGCGCGGCCCTCGCTCCCACCCTGGAAGGCAGTCGCCCCTTGATCCTCGAAATCCAGGCCCTCACCTCGCCCGCCTTCGCCCCCGTGCCCCGCCGCGTGGCCAACGGCGTTGACTACAACCGCCTCCTCATGCTGGCCGCGGTGGCTTCCCGCCGTTCCGGCCTGGAACTGGCCGGCCAGGACATCATTGTCAACGTGGCTGGCGGCTTTCGCGTTACCGAACCCGCCGCCGACCTGGCCATCATCCTGGCCCTAGCCTCCAGCCTCTACAACCGCCCCCTGGACCCGCATCTGGTCGCCATCGGGGAAGTGGGCCTCAGCGGCGAACTGCGCACGGTCCCCCAGGTGGAAAGGCGGGTCACCGAGGCATCCCGGCTGGGCTTGCACCGCTGCATCCTCCCCGAAACCGCCAGGGAACGGCTGGGCGACCTGTCCCACATCGAACCCGTCTTCGCCCGCACCGTCCGCCAGGCAGTCCGCGCCGCCCTTGGCAGCCAGAAAAAACCCGACCCCGAATACGACAACCTGGAACCGGATCCCGACTGGGAAGACTTGCCCTGAAAGCTCGTAGCGGCCGACCTCTGTTTCTGCCGTCGTCCGGTGGCGATACCGCCCGAACGGGAGCCCCGCCCTTTCCATGGCAATCGAATTTCTATATTGGGGCAAGCACGTCGTTTCCGCGCAGGCGGAAACCTCAACCCTGAAGGAAATCACGGTTGCCGTTAAATTCTCCGAATGCAAGAGCCTCCCTGCCCCAAGCCAAAAGTTATGTCGCCCTGAGCGCAGCCGAAGGGCCTGAATCCTTCCCTTTGAATATCCTGTGGGATCGCAAAGAAGTTTGGGATGCGGCAGCCATCCCCAAGATACAGAGCAATCGCACGAGTTCTGACTCGGTCATCTTTCTCCCGTCCTTTCTGCGCAGGCGGAAACCTCGACCCTGAGGGAATTCACGGTTGACGTGCAATTCTCCAAATGCGATTGCCCTGCCCCCGCCTCCACACCTTGACACTAACACCTTGCCGGCCATAAACTTTAGATACGCCGCTGAATGGCGGCCCACGTTGTAAGTGGCCCGGTGGTGTAGTTGGTTAACATACCGCCCTGTCAAGGCGGAGATCGGCGGTTCGAGTCCGCTCCGGGTCGCCACCAAGTCCTGTTCCAAAAAAGACACAGCCCGTGAAACAATTTCACGGGCCTTTTCGTTTCCCCTAACCCAATGGATTGGCCGTTCGCCATATCAGGCAACCAGCCTTCTTGGCGAAAGTCGGAATCCAGAAACCATCCCCCCGTTCAATCAAACCCATACCAGGAGCGCATAATCCCACTGGGTATTTGGCAAGAGACGTGATAGGGGCAGACCTTTGTGTCTGCCCTTTCTGATGCCACCACCACCAAAATTGGACCCAACCTGTTCCAGTCATTCCAGCCCCACAAAACAAAAAGGGAGCGGACGTGATGTCCGCTCCCCAAAACTCTGGCCTTCGATTAACCCTACTGCTTCGCGTACTTGTCCACGCCCACGCCGTCGGGCACGCCCACGTAAATGTCGCCGTTGGGCGCAATCCACGACCCATGACCACCCCGGATAATCCAGCGGGCCAGCAAGTCGCCGTTGTTGTTCATCAGGCTGATGCGGGAGTCGGTCTCCTCAGTCCAGCCCTGCCGCGCGTCCCGGCCGCCCTCGCTGATGCAGAAGACGCCGTTGTCGTCCTGGGAAATGTCCATCGGCCGCAGCACGTCCGTCCACATCCCCTGGTACTCGCCGTCGGCATTGAAAATCTGGATGCGGTTATTCTCCCGGTCGCAGACATACAGCAGCCCGTCGGCGCCTACCATCATGCTGTGGACCAGGTGGAACTCGTTGGGGGCGTCCTTCCCCGGCTCGCCCCAGGAAGACTTCAACTGACCGTCGGCGTCAAACCGGTGCACCCGAGCGTTGCGGTACCCGTCCGCCACGTACATGTCTCCACCAGCGCCGGGAACCAGTTCCGCCGGATAGTTGAAGGGACCGGCCGAGCGGGGGCACAGAGTACCGGGAACTTCGCAGCCCGTGTCCGAATGGACACCCCGGTCTCCAATAACCTGCAGGGGCTTGCCGTCCAGGGTGTACCGCAGGCACACCGAGTCCTCGCGGTCGGTGATGTAAACAATGTCGTCCTTGATGAATATGCCATGGGGGTTGCTGATGGCGTTCAGTCCCCACGAGCCAATGTATTCACCATCGGGATTGAAGATGACGATGGGCGGCTCCTTCCTCTGAAAAGCGTACAGATTCCCTGCTGAGTCAGTCGCGCAGGCGCTGACCATACCGAACTCTTCGCCCTCAGGCAGCTTGGCCCAGCTCTCAATAAGCTCGTAAGTATATTCTCCGCTTCCTACGGTAGTCATAGGACGTCAACCTCCAGATAAGAATTGTCACGATGCGCCAAGTATGAATATCCCGGGGAAGTGCGTCAATAGGGCCTTGGCTTAGTGAGGGCACATGCAATGTATTTTGAATTAGGAATGACCCTGATTTGTAGCTGGTATTCTGGACAGCTGTGGTCGTAATGGGGCGAGCTGTCAACTTGGCAGTTTGGTTGACAAGCTAAAGTGCGGCAGTTGACCAAAGCGATTGCAGATCTGCTGTGCTAAAATTTCCAAAACGCCTGGGTGCTTGTCCCTCATAACAATTCGGATAGGCACAACACGGAGACCAACCTCTATTCGACATAAATTGATGCACCATGCTGGCGATAGGGTGCCAATGAGAGGTTCATGGTGGACAATTTGCTGCATATTACCTTTGATGGCTCACGAATTGCGGATGACGGAGTTTCCCTGGACGACTTTCAAAAGACCGTACAACACCTCCAAACCGCTCTACGGCATATGGTCATTCACCTCGCTGGCGTCCAGGGACGAACCCCGGAGTGGGTGCGCAACGGGAGCATTCTCCGGCTAAGGAGAACGTTTCCTGGTTCTTTAGGCGCTGAACTGTGTCTGTCCCCACCGGGCAATACCCAGACACCTTTGGAAGATTACGGTCAGATGGCGATTGACCGAATAGTCGATTGGCAACCTGCCAACCTCGGTGAAACAGATCATTTGCCTCCGTCAGTGACAAGAGCCCTTAGAAAAATACATGACGACGTTTCAGATGAAATTACGGCCATAAGGGTAATAGAGCCCGGGACTGGCCGGTCCGTATTGATGCCAAGATCGGATGGAGAAAAACAGCCTGGCCGGTCGAATGATCAACTTTCGGCTGGACCCTTGTTTGGATGGCTCAAAGAAGTAAATTGGGACAGGGGCACTGCGCAACTACACAGGTTTGGAGAAAAGCATGTGCCCCTTCGATTCGGTCCCGATCTACACGGAGATATGCTCCGATATGCTACTCAATTCGTGGAAATTATAGGTGCAGGGCGTCTCAATAAGAGCGATCAGTGGACTAGTGTCAACGTCGAGGAAATTAGGGGGCCCCATCCTTGGAACGAATCAATGGACCTGCAATCACTTGTGGAGAACTCCAGCCACAAGACTTTTGACCCTGACCGTGTAATCACTGCCAGCGAACCCTTTGATGTTGACGAATACTACCAACTCATTAAGGAAGCCCGAGAAGCGGAAACCGGGTACGCCCCAGAATGATTGTCTTGGATACAAACGTAATTTCTTACATTTTCAGAGGAGATCACCGGGGTGAATTTTGTAAACAGCGAATCTCCGGCGAACGGCCAATAATCTCTTTTCAAACCCTGGAAGAAGTGTGGTTTGGAGCTTATTCGAACCAGTGGGGCGAGCGACGGAGACAGGAACTTGCCGGCTACCTTCAACAATTCGAGGTCGCTTTCCCCAACCCTCAAGTGGCAGACATATGCGCTCGCCTGAGGGCCGAAAGGCAGTCTTCGGGCAAGCAGTTAAGAACTGCTGATGCATGGGTCGCTGCTACAGCTTTGTTCTTGGCTTGTCCCCTGGCAACCCACGACTCAGACTTCGATAGCATCCCGAATCTTCAACTCATTAAATCGCCAGAAGCGTAGCCACAATCTGCAACCGTTAGAGAAACCCACGGTTGATAAAATTGACCGCCACCCCCTACTTCCCCCTCTTCGACTGGTACTCCTTAATCGCCGGAATCACTTCCTGCCCCAGCAAATCAATGCACCGCGTCGCCGTCTCGTGCGACATCGGACCCTCCCTCCCCCACAGCACCAGGTAGCTGGGGTCCACAATGTCAACAACGTGCTTCAGCTTCTTCAGCACCGTATCCGGATTGCCCGTCACTATCTGGTAGGTGGCGTGGGCCTCCTCGTAGCTCAGGGGCGGCCCGCCCGGCGCCACCGGCCGCTTGTCTTCATTGCTCTCGGCATTCACGTACCGCGTAGTTGCCCGCCGCTGCTGCCGCTGCCCCTGGTTCGCCGCCCGGCTCAGGGACCCCGGCGGCGCCTGCCATTCCCGGGGCGCCACGCCAAACGACGTCCCCAGCTGCCAGAAGAACTTCTTCCCCTCTTCGTAGGCCCGTTCGTCGCTGTCCGCCACGTTCACCCGGATGGCATAACCCCGGTTGTCCGAAGTGGTGGTATATCCCTCCTCTGCCGCCGTCCGGTCGTACAGGTCGTAAATCTCCTCCATCAGGTCCAAGGGCGGCGCCAGCGCAATGTAGGGATACTTGTGCCGCGCCGCGAATATCACCGACTCAGGGCTCGCCACGCCTGGTATCCAGATTGGCGGGTGCGGTTTCTGCAACGGCATTGCCCAGGGATTTACTGCCCTGAAGTGGAAATGCTTCCCTTCCCAGCGGAAGGGCCCCGGCGTGGTCCACGTCTTCACAATCAGGTTGTGGGCCTCTTCAAACCGCTCCCGATTGTAGATTGGATTGGTATTCGTAGCCCAGCTTTCCTGCCCCAGTCCCCGCACAAACCCGCACACCACGCGCCCTCCGGAGATGCAGTCAATCATCGCTATCTCTTCGGCCACCCTCAGGGGATTCTCGTGGATGGGCAGTACGTTGCCCAGAAAGACTATCTTTCCCTTCTTGGTAAGCTTCGACAGCACTGCTCCGATCACATTTACCGACGGCATCATGCATAACGGATTATTGTGGTGCTCGTTGATCATCACCCCGTCAAAGCCGTTCTCGGTGCAGTACTGCAGTTCCTCAAAGTACATGCTGTACAGTTCCGACGCCTTTTCCGGTACAAAGTTCTCGTTGGGAAACATCAGGTTGGTGTACCCGTAGCTGGCGGCCGTTTCCTGGGAGTAGGCGGTGTAACCCATTTCGGTGAAGAAATAGACCTCTTTAACCATGGTCCCCCTCCTTTACAGGCCTTTCGAAGTACCACTGAAAGTTGTACCTCAATTTGGCCCAAGTATGCATACACCTTTAGAACCGGTCAACCCTGGAAGTCCCAGGGTGTGCAGCAGGGTCTTTCGATTTTCCAAGATGTCCCTTCCCCCTTGATGGGGGAAGGTTAGGATGGGGGTGAAAGTGCGAGGCAACGAGTCATCTGGCCGAAGAACGCCCCCTCACCCTAACCCTCTCCCGCCAGGGGAGAGGGAAAATCGAAAGACCCTGGAGTGTGCAGTGCCTCAAATGTCAGCCTGGCTTTAGCCGGCGTATAATGGTCTTCATGGACGAGAAGCAATTGCTGGAAAGAATCACCTTTAACTCAGAAATATTCGGCGGAAAACCAATTGTCCGGGGCCGCCGGCTGGCTGTAGAGCACGTCCTGAGCATGTTGGCAGCGGGAGACTCGCCGGAAACGATTGTCAGCGGCTATCCCTGGCTGGAAGTGGAAGATGTCCAGGCCTGCCTGCTCTACGCCCGAAAAGTGATTGGCAGCGAACGGATTGAAGCCCTGAACCTGGGTTCAGCCAGTTGAGGCTCCTGCTCGACACCTGCGTCTGGGGCGGTGTTATTTCCGATCTGGAAGCTGCGGGGCACGATGTGGACTGGGTCGGGAATTGGGTTGAAGACCCTGGCGACGACAATATTCTTGCTCACGCCCTTGCGCATGGCCAGATTCTGGTAACCCTTGATAAGGACTTTGGCGAACTGGCCGTATCTCGTGGACGGCCTCACTCAGGCATAGTGCGCCTGGTGAACTGGTCCGCCAGGATGCAGGCTCAAGCCTGTGTAACCGCGTTGGAAAGATACCAGCAGGAACTACTTAATGGGGCTCTGGTAACTCTTGAACCAGGCCGGGGTCGTGTCCGCCTCTAGAGGACGGTTCAAGACCCCCGCCCCCTACCCGCAAACCGCAATCCCCTGCGCCTTTATCCCCATCCGGTAAATGGTGGTGCGGCACGCGAAGAAAATCGTGCTCAGGTCCCCCCCGCCAATGGTGAAGTTATGGCACGGCTCAGGCGTCCGGATCAGCCCCAGGTGGTTCCCCTCCGGGTCCATCACCCAAACCCCGCCGGGGCCGGTGCAGTACACATTCCCCTCAGTATCGACCTTGATACCATCCGGGTGCCCCACGTCCGCCCCATGCAAGTCCGCAAAGTGCCGGGGATTCCCCACGGTCCCGTCTTCCAGCACGTCAAATACCCGGATGTAATGCTGCGTCGTGTCGTTCACGTACAGCCGCGACTCATCCGGCGAGAAGCATAACCCGTTGGGAAACACCATATCGTCATTCAGCAGCGTCAATTCCCTCGACTCGGGGTTCAACCGGTAAACCCCCTCGTAGTCCAGGTACTTCTGCAAGTCCTCTCCCTGGTGTCCCACCAGGTGGCAGCCATTGGAGGGATCGGTAAAATAGACCTGCCCATCCGACTTAATCACAATGTCATTGGGTGTGTTCAGCTTGACCCCGTTGTAATGAGAGGCCAGCGTGGTAGGCGTCCCGTCCCGTTCAATCCGCCAGACGGTTCGCCCGCTCCACCCGGCGATGACCAGCCTGCCCTCGTCGTCAAAGGTCATCCCGTTGGCGTGGGCCGAGGGCCGCATGACAATGCTCTTACCCTCTCCGGGGATCCACTTCCAGATGGTATCTCCGATTATGTCCACCCAGGCCAGGTATCCTTCCCGGTAGTTCCACACCGGTCCCTCGGTAAATGTCAGGCCCGTAGCCACCTTGGAAAAGGCTGCATCCTCCGGCACCAGCCTGCGAAACTCGGAACTGTACGCCTCGGTTACCATCGATATCTCCTGTCTTCAAAAGCCCTTGCCCGAAAGTTGCCAGGAACCACCTGCAGTCCTACCCACTCCAGTCAGGCCAAACGCATTGCCGCCTTTGCGACAACCCCGTCGTTCCCGCAACAGCGGGAACCTCGAACCAGTACGGAACCTCGGTTGACCTGAATTCTCCAGGTGCCATCGCCCGGTCACTCCCACGCCAAACCCTCGCCTTCCAAACCCTATCCCACCTTCGGGTAAAGCAAATGCCCCTGCCGTCCCGTATTCCCCACCCGGTACAGGTGCCCCTCAGTGGTCGTAACGTACAGGTCCGTCAAATCCGGCCCGCCAAAGGCGCAGTTGGTGGGTTCCACCGGCACGGGGTGGGTCTCCAGCACCTGCCCTGTTGCAGAAAAAACGTAAATCATCGGACCCGGGCCGCTTTGCTCCCATCCGGCGCAGGCAATAATGTTGCCCTCCGTGTCCAGGCATATCCCGCTGATTCCCCGGTGAATGCCCCGGTAATCGGCTCCAAAGCTGTGCAGCGTCCTGTACTCGCCCAGGCTGCCATCTTTGTTAATTGGGTACGCCCTCAGCTCCCGTTTCCCTTCCGGCTCTTCGCTGCTCTCCGCCACGTACAGCACATCCTCGTCTTTCGACAGGGCCACGTCCAGGGGCGTCGTCGTATCATTCGTCATCCGGGTCAGCGGCGCGTCCTTGTTGGGTGACTCGATTCTCAGGACTGCCCGGTAATCGATGGAGTATGGCGCCAGCTCGTAGTCCCTTAGGCCGCCCACCACCGGCGGACCCCAGACCGGGTCGGCAAACCAGATGCGCCCCTTGCTGTCTATCGCCAGGTCCTTGGGCTGATTGTGGTACTTGCCGTCCACCTTGTACGCCATGACCGACGCGGAACCATCCCCGTTGTACCTTAATATCCTCCGCGCCCCGCTCTGGCACCCATAAAGGGTCCCATCGGCCGAGAAGGTCAGTCCCACCACCCGGTTGGTCCACCGCCGGTAGTCCGAAACTTCACCCGTCCCCGGGTCGTACCGCAGTATCTTGTTATGGATGGTGTTGGACGGCACCGAAACCGTGGTGAACAGCAGTCCTTCTCCATCCCAGGCGGGCCCGTCAGCCCGGTTGCCGTCCGGCCCAGCCAGTAGTTCAAACTCCCAGGTCATTGACGCCTCCTGTAGAGGTCATTGGTGAATATTCTCGCCAGTTCGTGGATAATCCGTCAGTCGCCGAGGCCCGGTATCGGATACGTCGGCAACCCAGGAATCTCCACCCGCATCCGGTAGATCGACGTCCGCGCGGTGAAATAGATGGTCCGGTAGTCCGAATCCCCGAATCCAAAGTTGGCGCAGTCCTCTGGAATCAGCAACCGGCCCAGGTGGTTGCCCTGCGGGTCCGTCACCCACACCCCGCCGGGGCCCGTGCAGTAAACGTTGCCCTCCACGTCCACCTTCATCCCGTCGGGCGCCCCGTGGTCGTCGTGGAACAACTCTGCGAACAACCGGCCATTGCCTATGTTACCGTCTTCCAGCACGTCATAAACCCTTATGTGTCGCCGTGCCGTGTCGTTTATGTAAAGCAGAGACTCATCCGGCGAAAAGCACAGGCCGTTGCAATTGACGTAGTCGTCCGCCAACAGGGTCAGGCTGCCATCCCTCAGGTCCAGCTTGTACACCGCCTCGTAGTCCACGTACTTCTGCACGTCCTCGCTTTCCATGCCTACGTTGCGGATGCCGTTGGACGGGTCGGTAAAATAGACCATCCCGTCCGACTTCATGATGATGTCATTGGGCGTGTTCAGCTTCTTCCCGTCCACGTGGGACGCCAGCACCGTCGTAGACCGGTCGTGCTCCCATCGCCACACGGTGCGACTGCTCCACCCTGCTACCAGCAACCTCCCCTCATGGTCATAGCACATCCCGTCAGCCTTGCCCGAGGGATGCATGATGATTTCTGCCCCCTTGCCCGGCGTCCACTTCCAGATCTTGTTGTCGATGATATCCGTCCACACGAAGAACTTTTCCTTATTGTTCCACACGGGACCCTCGGTAAAAATGTGGCCGCCCGAAATCTTTTCCAGGGTGGCGTCAGGCTTCACGATACGGCTGAATCCGGGGGAGAACATCTCTGAGGACATTCGTGGCTCCTTATGCCCGGCTGCAAATCGGCCACGCCGGACCGGTTCGAGCAGCAGCCATTTATAGCTGCGTTTGTAGGTAATAGAAACGGGGGCTCTCGGATTACCGGATTGTAGGTAGGCGCCCATACCTTGTCAAGGAAAGCGTGCCTCTCTAAACCCTGCCGCGTCCGCCACCCCATTTGACACAACGGCTCCCAACTACCTAGACTGCTACAACTTCAACCCAGGAGGACAGCAATGGACCGAGGAATCTGGGCAACCTGGTACGACCTGCCCGAGGATGGCAGGGAAGAGTTCTTGTCCTGGATGCACGACGAATACATACCCAGGGCTCTTGAGCGCCCCGGCTACCTCTGGGCCTGCCACCAGCAGAACATCATGACGCCCCAGCGGGAGGCGCAGATCTACTCCCGGTTGGTCCACGTCGACGACCCCGGCGTGGACGACACCGGTGTTCCCGGCGGCAACCAGTTCCTGTTAATTCGCGGCGCCGAGTCGCCCCACACCTTTGTGGACCCCAGCGTCCGCGAGCTTCAGGCCAGCGCCGATGCTCACACGCTGGAGATGCTCAGCCTCCGGCAGAATGTCCGCTACTGTATTTTCGTCGAGGAGGAAAGGGTCGAGGGCCCCGAATACCGGTCCCGACATCCCGGCCTGACCCCTGGCCCCGTAATCCAGTTCGGCAGCTTCAACATCAACGCCCTGGAAAACGAAGACGAGATGGGCACTTGGTACGCCCGCTCCCGCCTGCCCTTGATGCGCCCCATGCCCGGGTGCGTTGGCGCCCGCAAGCTGGTTTCCATCGCAGGTTGGGCCAAGCACGCCATCCTCTACGAATTCCTGACCCTGGAAGACGTGGAAAACCATTTCATCGACACCGACGCCGAGTTCTCCGAACGGGTGGTGGCCAACCTGATCCACGCTCCCCACTCGCCCAGCCTCGGAACCCGCATCTGGCCCAGCTAAGCTATTCAAACATGGATGAACAGGATTGACAGCACTTCCAGGATGTCGCGCCTTTAGCGGGCAAGTCTCCCCACCCAAAGGCCAACTCCATCCTGTACATCCTGCTCATCCATGTAAATTCCACCCCACCTTCCATCTCCAGCGCCAACAGGATGTCGCGTCCTTAGCGGGCCAGTCTCCCCACCCAAACGCCAACACCATCCTGTACATCCTGCTCATCCATGTAAATTCCCCTACCCCTCCATCTCCAGCACTTCCAGGCACACCCCTTCCGGCCCCTCAAAGAAACAGACCCGCCGTCCATTGCCCACCTGGGTCTCCTCGGTAATCCTGGCCCCCCCCGCCTTCAACGCCTCCACCGTCCCGTCTATGTCGTCCGTGTCGATGGCAATGTGCTCAATACCATAAATCTGGTCGTGGGTCTGGCTGTCAATCTTGCCGGTCACGTTCAGCGGCAGCCCGTGCAGGTCCAGCCGGAACCCGCCGTTCGCCGTCTCCGCCACCACCGTCGCCCCCAGGTTATTCACGTAAAAATCCGCCGTCTCCTTCGGGTTAGGAGTCTTCAAATGCAAATGGTTAAGCTTGAACGCCATGTTGGTACCTCCTCTTCAGCCAGCATTGGAACTACTCGGCAATGACGGTTAACCCACCGCTGGGTCATTCTGCTGTCACTTGGGTATCGTAGTTATTTCGTAATCCATTCCGCGACGTCGGCACCATTCTTGGGCGGCATTCCGCTTTCGGAGGACACTCGGCGAATCCATGCGTGAAGGGTCCTTTACTTCGATAATCACCCTACGACCGTCGTCATACTCCACTAGGAAGTCAGGGCGATAATTGCATTGCCGGCCGTGGGAGTCAATCCAGCGTATGGATATGCCGTGGCGCTTCTGCCACTTTGCAACTTCGGCATCGGCCTCCAGCTTGACCATCATCCTGCGTTCTAAGTCGCTGTCATAACGCTCAAAGCTGTAGGGGCTCTTGGCCGGGGCTTCGTATATTCCCCGATTACTTATTGGCATACTTCACCATGCCTTCCACCAAGCCGGGTACGCCCTTAATTTGCTTCTCAACTTGGGGCAGCATTCTCCATGCGGCTTCAAGATGGTGGGATTCGGCCAACCCCAAGGATGCTCCCTCAAGGAAGCTGCTCCGAACATGCCTCAACAGAATGTCGTAAATTAGACCCTTAAATTGGGAAGAATGACCGGCGTGGTTCAGTAGCCGCTCCGACATCTGCAGCATCTCCTCTTTAACCGCATCTGCCAAAGCCTCGGGAGTTATATCGACGGACACATCGCCCTCAGAAACTGGCGCCGATTCCAGAGTCATCCACCCGGCCCCGGTTAGTTCTCTGCGCTCAACGCCAACAATAGACTGGTCGGTAATGATAACGGTTTCAGTCGGGTAATCGAGACCTTCCAACACCGATTGCCAGTCCTTCCGAGGATCGGCTGGCCCGTCAACTGGATCAATCACAAACGAACCATCGTCATCCCCAGATGGCTCAGGCAAATCAATCAGGTTGCCAGGATTAACTAACTGCTGGCGAGGCGGCGGTTCCGGCAAGTCTTCATCTTCGTCAAACATATCGTCCATGCCGACGTGTTCGCGAACCCGGCTGTTGAAAATCTCCCAGAGCCACTGGTGTTCTAGCTTGGGGTGGTCAACCACGGCGCAGATTTGCTGTTCTTCTAGGGCCACGTCAGGTTTCCGGACCCGGCGAAGGCCCCGCCCAATTACCTGCTGACCATAGACTCGACTGCCAAACTTGCGAAGTAGCAAAATTACCCCCACCTCTGGCACATCCCAGCCTTCCCGCAACATTAGAACGCTGACTACTGCTTTATAGGGTTGCCGACCACGTTGGGCGCGGCCCAATTCAGTGGCCTGCCGCCGCTCCTCATTGGAGCTGTCTTCCGTTACCAGCAAAGTTTTGACCTTAAAGAAATCGTTCAGCGTTTTGGCGGCCTTCTCTGCGTCCAGTTTGCAGACGGCAACGACAAACAGGATCGGTTGGTAGCGGCCCTTGGCCCGGCGCTCCTGCTCTTTAAGCCGTTGCAGTGCGATAGCCATCTGCTGCTGCATTGGTTTGTCGTCGGTAACCCATTGGGTGGCGTTAATGCCCAAACGGTCAACTTCGGCCCAATCAATTTCCTCAACAGCCCGGGTTTCACCGGTGCGGGCGTCGGTGTAGGTCAGTTCCACGGTAGCGATGCTGGGCTGATAGACTACCGGCGTCTTGACCAGCCGGTCCGCCAGAGCATCCCGAATTTCGTACTCGCAAATCATCCGGCTGTCTGGGGTTTGGCCGTCGGCACGGTCCGGAGTGGCGGTCGTGTCGACTCGGAGGATAGTATGGGGCCTTAGTTTCGCCAATGTTGCGTCCCATTCTGGAGCCGGGGAGTTGTGGGCCTCATCATTGAACAGGGCAAACCGGGTGCCGTTGAGCAGGCTGGTTAAGTTGCTTTGACCTACGGTATTGCTGGCGTAGAACTGATGGATATTTCCCAAAATGACATTGGCGCCCAACAAGGTAGCCCAGCCGCCGGCGCGGTCGCTGCCTAGCGTAGTCAAGCCAAAGTCGTCCTTGCTAACAAAGGCGCCTTTCGGAATCAGGTCCCGGTCGACGAAAACCTTCCCGTGTTCAAAATCGTCCTCCAACCGGTCACGAACGATGAGGTTGGGGCAGAGGAGCAGGAATTTGTACACGTCGTGGGCCAGGCGCAGCCAGACCATGAGGGCGGCAATGATAGCTGTCTTACCTCCTCCGGTTACCACGTTAAGCAAGACGCCGTTAGGTTCGGTTATTGTTTCCTTCGCAATTTCGTACCCATAAACCACCCGCAGGAAGCAATCCCACTGGTGTTCCCAAAGGGTTCCTTCCCGGGGCATGCTGTCATCCTCCGGGTCGCTCAAGTGCTGGATGTAATCGAGGGTGGCCGATTTTGCTCCGGGGTATCCGCTCCTGACCCAATTCAGAAAGTCGTCCTCGTGGGGGTAAAACTCATTAAGCATTAGCTAATTTACTTCGACCTCGCCTACCCAAATGCCTTCACCGCCTCGGCTGTCCTGCACTCGGCAGGCTATCCTTCGCTTTCCTCTACTTGAGAACTTGTGGGTTACCCTCAATTGAGGCTTCTTGTTCTTCTGGAAGGAATATCCAGGTGTGGCGGAAAATCGCCTGCCATTATACTCGAAATCCCATTGAACGTTCACCACTTCGGCGTCCAAATTGATGACCGCCGTATCACCGGCGTCAAAGGTAACGCTGCCGCCCCCCAAGGAGCGGTAGCCCACATTAACCACGGGCGGCTGGACAAAGGTGAGGAATTCGCCATAGTCCGCCTTGTCGGTGGAGCGGCCAATGATGTGTTCCCGGAAGTCGGCATCGCCGATACTGACTTGCTTCAAGCGGATAAAGTTGACATCTACGTCTGCCAGTTGGCGCAATTGTTCAGCGGCGGCTAGAGCATCGGGCCGGAACCCCCAGGCCAACATTATGCCGTCACGCAGATTAGCTTGCTGGTATTGGGTCGAACGGCGGATGGCGTTGGCGAAGTCTTGCACGTCGGCGGCAGTAGCTTGAGAAACCAACTCAGGCTCCCCGACCCAAATGGGCAACTGGTTGCGCCAGCCGTGGATGTGCGGGCCGTCGCCGGTTTGGCCGATCCGGGAGGCGCCATAGGCCCGCAGCACAAAATCTCGGAATTGGTCAACTGGCATATCGGACAACCGCTCTGCTTCGTAAATGCCCCACTGTTCCACTGTGAAGTCGGGAGTGTACTCATCCCCCATTGCCCGAGTCTGTGCCTGCTGTTTCAGGCGCTCGGCGGTAACAGCTATAGCAACACGAGATTGGTCGCAGGCGATGAAATGCCGGCCTAAGCGTTGGGCAACGGCAGCAGTTGTGCCCCCTCCAACGAAAAAGTCGGCAACAACATCACCTTCATAAGAAGAGGCAGAGATAATGCGTTCCAACAATGTCTCGGGCTTTTGCGTAGGATATCCAATTCTCTCTTCGCTATCCTTAGGATCCACTGGTTTTATATCCCATACAGTGTCAAGTGCTTGCCCCTTTACCTCATAGACTACGTCATCCGGACCCGGCTCTCTTCCATTTTGCTTGACCCACCTTCTATAAAATCGGGTGAATCTGGAATCTTGCATGGGCATATTACTACCCATTATCTTGTACCCATCAACCAAGTACTCATTCCATCGGGTAAAGTCAATCGTGTCCTCATTATTTTCATCATACTGACGGTTGAAAGTCCATTTCCCGGGCTTTGTGTAAACTAACAAGACATCGTGCTTTCTAGGGTAATATCGCTTCACATTTCCGTGAAAGCTCTTATAGTGCCAAATGACTTCATTCATGAAAAAGGAGTTGCCAAATATCCTGTCCATTTCCACCTTGATGTAGTGGCTGGCATGCCAATCGCAATGTACATAAATCGACCCTGTAGTCTTCAAGAGCCGCTTCATTTCGTACAGCCGAGCATTAAGCCAAATGAGGTAACCGTCCAAGCCCCCTTCCCAAATATCATTGAAGGAGCGAAGCTCATTACTATCGCCCCACATCACGTTGTACTCTTTCCCAGAGAAAAATGGCGGGTCGATGTAAATCAGGTCTACAGAGTTGGAGGGCAACTGGCGCATAACGTGAAGGTTGTCGCCCCAAATCAGGCGGTTGGGTTCGTGGGTCGGGTCATGGTGGCCCAATGAAACCCGCTCAATAATCTGGGTGGGCAGGTCAATTCGGGGATAGTGCTTTCGGAATCCCTCGCGCCGGTCCCAGCCTTTGGGTTCAGCCTCAACCGGGATGGAGCCAAAGCGGGCAGGGGCCCGGTAGAACTGCTCCTGTTGGGGCAGGTTTTCCTCAATGTAATCCTGCGGTTCTACCGATTCCTGCTGTTGAGTCATAAAGTACTCCTATCTCTATTACCGGCCATGAGTGGAACGTGGATTCCGCCTTGCGCCGGAATCCACCATTCCTTCGTGAACATTCGTGGTTAAGCGAACCACCCTAATTCGGCGTCAACGCCACCGACCTTATCTCCCCAAACTCCTTCTGCAGCTTCTCCCAGGAGTTGCCGCCGTCCTCGCTGACGTAAACGTAGCCATAGAGGCTGACTCCCACCACCACGTCCCTGACCTCAGGATGGACGCCGAACCAGTAAACCACCGAGTTTGGTTCCTGAGGCAGGTTCGCTGCCTGCCAGGAAGCGCCCCCGTCAGTTGACCGCTGGATCACTCCGGTAACACCAGGGATGGAGTCGCCGTTGCCCACGAACATTACCTGGGGATCGTCGGGCTTGATGGCCATGCCCCGGCAGTAAGACCGCATGTCCGCTTCGTGGAACTTCGGAAACTCGTGAAGTTCCCAGCTTTCGCCCTCGTCGTTGCTGGTCGAAATACCGAAGGGAGTCGTAGCGTGTACCGACGTGCCGCTGTCGCTGAAGCGCAGCGTCATGCCGTGAATGTCGCCGTGGAACGGGTCCGGGCCCAGGTCGGGCAGGTGTATCCAGTTATCCCCGCCGTCCAGGCTCTTGTAGATGCCGTCCACCTCAATACCCGCCCACACCGTGCGGTGGTCTCGCGGGTCAACAATCATGTTGGTGGTGCGGGGAATGCCCACCGGACAGGGCAGCGTCACCCCCAGGGCCAGTTGGTCCCAGGTCTTGCCGCCGTCCCGCGACCTGAATGCGTCGGGGCGGGTTCCGGCAAAGATAATATCCGAGTCCTCCGGATCCACCGTCACCGACCACACCTGCAGGTCGCCCACCGGCGCTTCCAGGTCAAACCAGGTCATCCCGTTATCGTCGCTGCGGTAAATGCCCACATCGGTGCCCGCTATCAGCCGGTGCGGATTATCCGGATAGACTGCCAGCGCGCGTACGTTGCACTCCGAGGGGATGGGGTTGCGGATGCGGTTCCAGCTTTCGCCGCCATCGGGACTGCACGACAGACCGCCGCCCACCGTGCCTATGGAGATTGTATAGTTTCCGGCCATTCTCTTCCCTCCTCTTAAGGAAATGAGCTACACCTTCGGGTATGGCCGTATCATAATATCTACATAAACGAATTACCATAGCCAATTCCATCCACCCACCCCCCTCCCCCCCCTCCCCCCCCACCTCTCCAACGCTTCTTCCCGAGCCGCTCGCGCCCCCCCCCCCCCCTCCCCAATCCCCTCCCCCCCCCCCCCTCCCTCCGTTCGTCCTGAGCTTGTCGAAGGATTCGTCCTGAGCCCGTCGAAGGACCACTCCCACATCCCCCGTTCGTCCTGAGCCTGTCGAAGGTCCATTCCCCCTTCTCCCGTTCGTCTTGAGCTTGTCGAAGGATCATCCCCCCATCCTCCGTTCATCCCGAGCCTGTCGAAGGTCCACCCCTAATCCACCCGATCCCCTGGCCCCGTCGCCCGCAGCAATACATCCAGATCCCTCCAACCGTAGGCAACCACCGGCACATCAGTCCCTTCCAGGTCCATCGCACCCCTGACCACATAGACGCCCCCCAACGCCTCATAAAACTCTCGCGCCGGCCTGTTATCCGTCAACACCCACAGGATCATCGACTCGAACCCGAAACCCGACAGCCCTTGGGCAACCGCGTTCATCAGCCTCCGGCCAATGCCCTGCCTCTCGTAGCCAGGCAACAGATAAATGGTGAAGAGTTCTGCCGAATATATCATCGTCCGGTCGCGGTTCGGCCCGCCCAGGGCCCAGCCCACAATCTCTTCGTCCACCTCCGCAACGTAAGGGACAAACCCCTCCAGGTCCTCCAGCATATGGCCTCGATACCGCTCTGCCCAGGCGTCCACATCAATGGCGTCAAGATACTCGTCCGGCACCATCCCCCTGTAAGTGGCTTGCCAGCTTAACGCCTGCACCCGCGCAATGGCGCCAGCGTCGTCCAGCGTCGGCTGTCGTATCACAATCATCTTCTAGTCCTTGCGAAAATATACTCAAAAAACAAGGGCAGACACACAGGTCTGCCCATCTCATTCCCGAAGCGGTCTCGGCCGCAGCGCAATCAGCCCAGGCCAGGCTGCAGTCAGTCCCTAAACCCCGGGCATCACCCGCGTCGCCAGGTCCTCCAGGTGCCCCAGCACGTCATCCACGTCCCTGCTGCTGCGTCCCAGGTCTATAACCAGTCCCGAAACCCCCAGCTCCTCGTAGGTGTGGATATCCCCCGCGATCTGCTCCACGCTGCCGCAAAAATACGGCCGTTCTCCCGAAATTCCTTCCGGTTCCAGCTTGTAATCATGCGTCCGGAAGACTGTCGTAACCTCCGACGCCTCTCTGCCCGCTCGTTCCGCCTGGGACGCCAGCCTCCGCATCCCCGCGGCCAGCGATTCCGGGTCGCCCATGGGAAACTGCGGATTTGAGCCGATGGGATACCACGCATCTCCCACCTGTCCGGCCCGTCTCACCGCCGCCCGGCTCTCGCCCCCAACCCATATGGGCGGATGCGGCTTTTGCACCGGCTTGGGCAAAAAAGTAACGTCCGAGAAGCTCAGGTACTTGCCGTCAAAGGTCGGGTTCTCGCTGGTCCACAACTCCTTGAAGACCCGGATATATTCGTCCGTTACCGCTCCCCGTTCCTCGAAGGGTGGCAGCCCCAGCGCCTCGAACTCCTCTCGCATCCACCCCGCGCCAATGCCCACCACCAGTCGTCCCTTCGACAGCACATCCAGGGTGGACAGGGCCTTGGCCGCCACCATCGGGTTCCGGTGCGGCACAATCATCACGCTGGTAACCAGCTTGATATTGCTGGTCTGACCCGCCAGGAAAGACAGTACCGTCAGCTGCTCCATCGCAACTCCCGACGCCGACCCGGGGAACTCTCCCCCTTCCGTGTAGGGATAGGTGGAGTCAATGCTGTTCGGCACCACGATATGGTCGCCCGTCAACAGCCACTCAAACCCCAGTTCATCACCCCTCCTGGCAATCGCCGACAACGCATCCGGCTCTGCCAGTGGCCCCCGCCCCGAAAGCGCAAATCCAAACTTCATGGCGCAGACTCCTCTCTCTCTCATATCCCAAATAATGCCAGCCCTTCAGGCCCTTTCCCTCAGGGCAATCGCTTTCCAGCTTTGGGCCAACCCCGTCGTTCCCGCGCCGGCGGGAACCTCGCACCCGCCTTCCCCCAAACTCGCCCCCGTTCGTGGTGAACACCGCCCCCGTTCGTGGTGAGCCCGTCGAACCACCCTCTCCTCCGCGCTACCCCGTCGTTCCCGCGCCGGCGGGAACCTCGCACCCCACAGGCAACCACGCCCGGCGCAAATTTCTCAAAGATCGAAAGCCCCGCGCTTTCCCTGATCCCCCATCTCTGCAGGTGCGACCTCGTGGCCGCCCATTCCCCACCGGATCTCCCCTTGTCCTCCAATCTCCGCCTCTTCCAGCCTCCGCCCCTTTCAGCGGTAACCCTGGCGCATCCTCCTACAACCCCTCGTCCGAGAAGAACTCCTTCTCCCAGTCCCCATGCGGCCGCTCATACACCAGGCTCGTGTAAAGGTCACATGCCCGAAACCACAGCAAGATAACTCCCCGCGCCACCCGTTCCGGATCAAAGTCAACCCGGAAACCGTGGGTCCTCTGGTGCCACTGGTTGTACCCCGTGGCAAAAAACTCAAACAGAAAGGCAGTAGGCTCATCCCCAGAATAGGACGATGCCTGGAGGATTTCCGGCGGCGCCTCCGAGCAAAGCATGTTCGGATTGTCCGTGGCCAGTTGCAGATACCTGGCCTCGTCTTCGGGAAGTATGTTCGGAATTTCCACGGGTGTTAGTCCTGGCAGGTTGAATTGGGGGGTTGCAGTGTATAGCAAAAGAGGCTGGGTTGCCCCGGCCTCTTTCCTGAAACTCGTCTCGACTCCTGCGGCTACAGGTTCTTCTGCGCCGAGGAGTAACTGTCCAGCTTGCTGTAAATCTGTATCCGGTTGCGCTGCGTGTCAGCGATCAGCAACCGGTTCCGGGCGTGGTCATATTCCACCGCCTGCGGCATGGCCAGCCGCCACTCCACCGACAGATCCTTTACCTCCCGGCGTCGCAGCAACGCCTGGGGACTGGCGTTGACCGCCGGCCTGGCCCACTTCGAAAACTCCTGGGCATCGCCCACGAAACTGGTCAGGAACCTGCCATCCGGCCCAAACACCTGCACCCGGCTGTTCCCCCAGTCGCACACGTAAACGTCGCCGTCCGCATCCACCGTAACGTCCGAGGGCCGGTTAAGCTGCCCACGGCCGGTCCCGTAAGATCCGAACTCGCCTTCGTACACGCCTTCGGTGGTCAGCTTCTGCACCCGGTTGTTCTTGGTATCGGCGATGTAAACGTAGCCATACGGCCCGATGGTCAGCCCCCAGGGATTGTTGAACTGACCCTCACCGCCGCCAAATACACCGAACTCCGACTTGAAACTGCCGTCCAGGCCCAGCTTCTGCACCCGGTTGTTGCGCCCGTCCACCACATAAACTGTGTCCTGGTCGTCTATCAAAATCCGATTGGGACCAAGGAACTGCCCCGGGCCGCTGCCCTCGCTTCCCCAGTGGGTGACGTACTTGCCATCGGCCCCATAGACGGTCACCCGGTTCATCCACTCGTCGGTGATGTAGGCGTTGCCCCTGGAATCCAGGGCCACTCCCGCCGGCCAGATGAACTCTCCGACCCCATCGCCATAGTCCCCGAATTCCGAGACCCACTCCTCGTCCTCGTTCTCGCCGCCGATGGTGAAAACTCCGATTCGAGATCCGTGGGCCATCTTGTTCCACGGCGCCCCGGGGACATATTCGGCCCCCCGGTTAACCACGAATACCTTGTCCTCTCCGACCAGGCACATGTCAATCGGCGTATTAAATCCGGCGCCGCTCACTGCGCCTCTGCCTATCACGCGGCTGAAGTCAAAAACTCTGCCAGCCACCAACTGGGTTACCATTATCAAGTCCTCCCGGCGCGCCCACCATCTTAAGGAGACGCTGCCCTCTCAAAAACCTGTTTCCAAATTCCCTTCCCCCTTGAAGGGGGAAGGTCAGAGCCTGTCCTGAGCCTGCCGAAGGAATGGGGGTGAAAAGCATCCCCTTCGACCGGGGAAGCCTGCTCCCAAATTCCCTCCCCCCTCAACCGGGGAAGGCTATTCCCAAAAGCGCTTCCCCCTCAACCGGGGAAGGCTGCTCCCAAATTCCCTTCCCCCTCGAAGGGGGAAGGTTAGAGCCTGTCCTGAGCCTGCCGAAGGAATGGGGGTGAAAAGCGTCCACCGCAGCCCCTACGCGTACTGGTACTCCCGCAGCGAAACCACCAGTTGCAGCATCTCCGTTACCCGGTCTTCGGCATCGGCGTTGCCCCAGTTCAGGTCACCCGCCTCTCCGACGTGGTTGATCATTTCCTGCCGGTTCTCTGCCTGCACCGTCAGCGGACCCATCAGGTCCAGGCACCCGTCAACCAGCTGCTCCGGCGTCAGGTCACCCTGTTCACGCAACCGGTTTACCATGCTGCGAATACCCGGCCGGTCCGTCTGGGCCACCATGTCTGCCGAGAAGTTGATGCGCTTCATCAGCGAGCCGCTGTTAATCCACTCGGCGCCCGTGTGCCACCCCTCCACGCTGGGGGGATTCATCAGTTCCTGGCCCATGTACCCCGATTCCTTGGTAAGGATGCCGATGCCCGGGGCAGGAAACTCGTAATCTCCCACCATCCGCAGCGTACCGACCACCACTTCCACGGGACTCTTGATCTTGGCGAATCGGGCATTCTTGAAGAAATCGGCATTGAACAGCACCCGCAGCACCGGCGTCATGTCGTAACCCGAGTCCACGAAGGTCTGGGCCAGCAACTCGATGGCCTCCGGGTCATTGGGCGGCGTCACCGACCACGCCGGAACCTGCGCCTCGTCGGCCACAAAGAAGTTGTACAAATGGCGGGCAACGAACCGCGCCGTCGCGGGATGCGCGCACACGATGTCAATGATGTCTTCGCCGTCAAAGTTGCCGGTGTGGCCCAGGAAGTTCTTCTCCTCGTCGTCGTGGTCTTCTTCCTGGTATTCAAACTCCCAGTCAAAGCGGCCGTAGGCCTGGCGCGGAATCATCGGGGAAATGGTCCAGCCGGTGAAGGCCCGCGAGCACTCCCGAACGTCATCCTCGGTGTAGTTGCCCACACCCATGCTGAACAGCTCCAGCAGTTCGCGGCCCCAGTTCTCGTTGACCGCGTAAACGTGGTTGTCGCAGTTATCCAGCCAGTAAATCATGGCCGGGTCCTTGGCCAGCGCCACCAGCAGGTCCCGATAGTTGCCCATGCCCATATCTCGGAACATGTCAATCTGCTTGAACACCTCGTGGAAGTGGTCAATCTTGGAATAACCCGTGGCAAACACCTGGTGCCAGAACAGCACCATCTTCTCCTGCAGCACCCGCTGGCTGTTGACCATATCGTTCAGCCATACCGCGCCGCCCATTCCTGCCGATGTAGGGGGCTTCCAGTACCCGGGCTGGTAACGCAGAAAGTCCAGCCGGTCCGACCCTTCCACCATCTCGGGGTTCAGCAGTTCTTCCACCGTGGCCTCGTAGCCCTTGGCCACCCGCGCTTCCAGTTCATCGCGGGTAGCGCCAAAGCCGGCGCGGCGCATCAGGTGGGCCATAAGTTCAATATCCTGATTAGACACCTGTCTTACCTCCGTAGCAGGGATATTCAGCGCATTCGGGCCCCTGCCCAATCCATCCAGAAACCAACGGACAGCAAGGCACACTGCGCCATTCATAAACCAACGGCAATTATCGGATTTATTGGTTTCCCCGTCAAGGTTGAACCCCGCCCCGCCGTAAAGGCCAACCCCCCGTCGCCGCCAAGATTAAACCCCGCGTCACTACCAAGGTCCAACCCCGCATCGCCGACAAGCTCAAAACCCGCGTAGCCGCCCACACCCCCATCACCAACTCCCACAACCAACTCCCACATAACCGGCCCAATCCCCCAGGCCATAAGTCATGTCGCCCTGAGCCTGCCGAAGGGCCTGAAATCCCACCCGACTGTCCGGTTGGCGGGCCCGATACCTGCTCTGCCGAAGCCCCCAACTCCCTGTAGGGGCAGACCTGCGTGTCTGCCCTGGCTGCTGCCCATTCAACCAACCCCCCAATTCCCGAAAATTCGCCTCCCTTCGCGAAAAAACTGCATCCCCCCTCTCCTATAGGGAGAGGGGCTAGGGGTGTGGGCCACACATCACAAACCCTGTCATCCTGAGCGCAGCCGAAGGATCTAGAATCCATACCACATACCATGCCCAGCCACCCGCAACCAACACCAACGCCAAAGTTCTCCCCTCTCCCTATGGGAGAGGGGCCGGGGGTTAGGGCCGTCCCCCTCTCCCCCAGGCATATGAGAAAGACAGAGGCCATTCCAATAATCCCATCCCCCTCGACGGGGGAAGGTTAGAGCCTGCCCCGAACCCGATTCGGGGATGGGGGTGAAGGCCCACCCGCAGGTCAACCCCTGCATTTGTGCCAACCCTCCCCCCTCTCCCTATGGGAGAGGGGCCGGGGGTGAGGGCAAACACCCAAACCCACACGACCCAACAGTCAATACCGCCCTGAGCGCAGCCGAAGGGCCTGAAACCCATCCCGACTGTCCGGTCGCGGGCCCGAAAGCTGCTTCGCGTAATGGTGTTTGTATGCGTTAATCCTCGCAAAGCGACAATCTCCCCAAAGCCCGATTGCCCATCCCCCCAACCCCGTCACGTTGCGCCCGGCAATGGCGGGCATTATACTAGCACCCAATACAAGGGTGGTTTCGGGCGGTGTGGGTAGAGGGGTAGTCTAGTCTAGGAGTCCCAAATGGCTTCAAATAAGTACGATCTTGCCATGGGTATCGGCGGTGAGGCCGGTCAGGGCATCGCAACCCCGGGCGACATTCTCGCCCGCATATTCGTTCGCCGTGGCCTCCACCTCTATACCTATAATGCATACCAGTCCATCATTCGCGGCGGTCACATCTTCCTTACTGTCCGCGTGTCTGACAAGGAGATCTACAGCCACGGCGACAAGCTCGACCTTCTCCTCTGCCTGAACCAGGACACCATGGACCGGCACCTCAATCTCATGGGCCCGGGCAGCCGCGTCATCTATAACGGCGACAGCATCAATCCCGGCAACGTCAACGACGGCGTCCATCTCTGCCCCCTGCCCGTCGGCGCCCTCAGCGAAAGCCGCAACCGCCTCGTGCAGAACACCATCGCCGTCGGCGCCATTATGTCCCTCATGGGCGTGGACTTCGAGGTTCTCGAAGAGAGCTTGGGTCTCCGCTTCCAGCGCCAGGGCCAGAACGTCATCGATGAGAACGTGCGCGTGGCCCGCGCCGGTTTCGACTACGCCGCCGAGAACTTCGTCCCCTACTACGACGCCCTGCCCGACGGTGGCAAGCCCCTCGGTGTCTGGGCTGGCAACGACGCCATCGCCATGGGCGGTGCCGCCGCCGGGGTCAAGTTCTACTGCGCCTACCCCATGAGTCCCTCCAGCGGCATCCTCCACTGGATGGCCGCCAACGCCCGCAATCTGGGCATCATGGTCCGCCAGGTCGAGGACGAAATCGGCGTGGCCAACATGGCCATTGGCGCCGCTCACACCGGCGTCCGCACCATGTGCGGCACCTCCGGCGGTGGCTTCGCCCTGATGACCGAGGCCGTCGGCGCGGCGGGCATGATGGAAATCCCCGTGGTATTCATCAATGTCCAGCGGGCCGGCCCCTCCACTGGTGTTCCTACCAAGACTGAACAGGGCGACCTCTGGCAGGCCCTGGGCGCCAGCCAGGGCGACTTCGAACGCTTTATCGTCGCCCCCAAAGATGCCCTCGACTGCTTTAACACCATGCCCGAACTTTTCAACCTGGTGGACAATGCCCAGTGCCCCGCCATCGTCCTCTCCGACCTGCTCATCGGCGAGGGTCGCTTCAGCGTTGACCCCGACGACATCAACATGCATCCCGGCATCGACCGGGGCAACCTGATTACCGAGGCCGCGCCCTCCAACGGGTACATGCGCTACGAAAATACCGAGTCGGGCGTGTCTCCCAGGGCCCTGCCTGGTGTCCCCGGCTACGTCCACATCGTCGCCACTGACGAGCACGACGAGAATTCCATCCTCATCAGCGACGAGTTCACCAACCCCCACAAGCGTCGCATGATGGTCGAAAAGCGCGCCCGCAAGTTCCAGGACATCGTCAAGGAAATCGCCGCCCCCGAGATCGAAGGCCCCGCCGACGCCGACGTCACTCTCGTGGGATGGGGTTCCACCGAGGGCGTCATCCGCGAGGCTCGGCAGCTCCTGGCCGACCAGGGCGTCTCCGTCAACCAGCTCGCCATCAAGTGGATCGTACCCTTCCACGTTGACGCGGTTACGGACGCCGTTAACGGCGCTAAGAAGGTGTTCATCGTAGAGAACAACCACTCCGGCCAGTTTTACCGCTATATGCGCAGCGAAACTGGCCTTTCCGTTGACGGCCACATTCGCAAGTATGACGGCGAACCCTTCATGCCTCACCACATCGCCGACGGCGTCAAGGAATTGCTGGCCGGTAACACCGAAGTCTTCGTCCCCACCCAGGAAGTCATCGTATAAGATTCCTTCCCCTTTGACGGGGGAATCTCCGGCTGGGGGTGAACACCATCCCCAACAAATTCATCGTTTAGAGGGAAGGCCAATGACTACAACCGAAAGAAACACGGGAGACTCTGGTGTCGTAGCCTTGACGGCACGCGACTTTAAGGGGGCCGTTGACCCTGACTGGTGCCCGGGGTGCGGCGATTTCGGGGTACTCAACAGCCTGCAGCGTGCCGTGGCCGGGCTGGGCCTCCAGCCCCACCAAATCCTGACCATCAGCGGCATCGGCTGCTCCTCCAACCTGCCGGGCTACTTCAACAGCTACGGAATGCACACCCTCCACGGCCGCTCCCTGGCCGTGGCCACCGGCGCCAAGCTTGCCAACCACGAACTGAACGTTGTGGTCACCGGCGGTGACGGCGACGGTTATGGCATCGGCGGCAACCACTTTACCCACACCGCCCGCCGCAACATCGACCTCACCTACATCGTTATGAACAATCAGATCTACGGTCTCACCACCGGCCAGGTCTCCCCCACCAGCCGCGACGGGATGAAGACCAAGAGCACTCCCTTCGGCAGCGTGGAAATGCCCGTCAATCCCATCACCTCCGCCATCATGAACGGCGCCACCTTCGTGGCCCGCGGCTACAGTGGCGATGTCCGCCAACTGACCGACCTGATGCAGCAGGCCATCGAGCACAAGGGATTCGCCTTGATTGACGTCTTCAGCCCCTGTGTCACCTTCAATCTTGACAACACCCACAATTTCTTCAAGGAACGCATCGTCAAGCTGGAGGACGAGGAGCACAATACCAGCGACTGGAAGCTGGCTTGCGAGAAGGCCATGGTCTGGGGCGAGACTATCTACTCCGGCGTCTTCTTCCAGTCCCCCGAAAGCGTCAGCCTCGGCCGCCGCGAACCCGTCCTCGACGATGGCGGTCCGCTGGCCTTCCGCGAACTCGGCCTGTCCGAAGATCAGGCCAACAACATCATCCGCCGCATGATGTAACCCCCCGCAGAGTCCCGGAAAAAACCATGGGGCGGGTTTGAAACCCGCCCCCTTCATCATTACCCGGCAACCTGCCCATGTAGATGTACCGTCAACAAACTCGTAGGGGCGCACGGCCGTGCGCCCCTGTAGCTTCAATTCCTTGGGACCGTAATCGGCGAATCTGCCAATCTCCCTAGCCCAGCGGCCCCTGGAACACCTGGTCCACGTACGTATCCGACATTGGCTCAAGCGTATCGGGCCAGTTGGCCGGAACCTGCCGCCGCAACTCCTGCGGACGCGGCTTCCCGCTCCATCCAATCTGCTCCATATAGTAGTAAAGCTCAATCATGTGCCCATCCGGATCAAAGGCATACGCAGCGTAGTCAATGCCCGGGTGCAACTCCGCCGGCATCTCCTTGAACGTAACCCCGTTGTCCTTCAAAAAGGCCACCGCATTCCGCAACTGGCTGTAGCTGCCCACCTCCACGCCAAACGACGCGCTGGTGGTGTGGGGGCTGCATCCCAGTTCCGCCCGCAGCGCCCTCGGGAACAGGCCCAGGCTGTGGTGCTCGGAACCGTTGCGCAGGAAGTACATCCGGTGCCCGTTGAACTCCGTCTCCTCGGTCAGCACAAACCCCAGGTGATTCTGGTAGAAGTTCAGCGACGCCTCCATGTCCTGGACGAACAGGTTCACCGGCCCGATCTTGGTAATCTTGAAGGGCCTCGGCAGCATCACCCCTTCTACGTCGTAATTGGCCGGCAACTGGTTCACGCCCCGGAATCCCGAGAAGATATCAATCCCCTTGGCCACGGCCTCTTCCACTTCCGCCTCTTCCGACATCTGCGGCAGGGCGGGTTCATCGTGGAAGATCCGGTAGTACATCTCCCTCGGTTTGCTGCGGCGCGTCCAGTCAATCTGCTCAATCCCGTAGTAAAGCTCGTTGATGTGACCGTCCGGGTCGTAGGGATAGACGTGCCAGTTGCTCCCCGGCATATCCCGTCCCACCCGCTGAATCCCGATGCCCTGTTCCTCGAAGAAGTGCGCCCCGTTGACTACCTCTTCCAGCGCACCGGTCTGCCAGGTAATCTGGTTGATGGTCACCTCGCCCTTGCCGCCGCCACCGCCGCCCGCCGCCACAAAGGCGTCCATAACGTTGCGCGGGAACAGCACAAAGGCGTGATGGTCGCTCCCGTGGGTAAAAAACACCCCCCGGCCGTCCTCAATGTGGGCCAGCTTTTCCTCCAGCCCGGGAATCTGTTTAAAGTCCAGCACATCCGACTCATAGAAGCCCAGCAGGTCCCGGTAGAACCGCACCGACTCCTCCATCTTGTCGGAATTAAACCCGAAGTGACCCAGCCGGCGAATCTTGAAAGGCCGGTCCAGCATCACCCCGCCCACGCTGTACTGCTTCTTCTCAGTAGTCGTCATAAATCGCGCCTCCAATGGGAGTGTTAACCTAGTTTATCCACCAACAGACACCAATGTCCACTGCTCCGCCAGAAGCCGTCAGATCAATCGCATTTCAGTTCGCGTCAATCCCGTCGTGTCCGTGCAGGCGGAAACCTCGAACTTGGAAGGACTTACGCCCGACGTGAAATCCTCCAAATGCGACACCCCTGCCCCTTGTAGGGGCGGGTTTGAAACCCGCCCCGCCGCCAACACAATGGAACCATGCCTCCCCAAGCCCAGCCGAAGGCCCCCAACCCCCCGTAGGGGCACGCCCACGTGTCTGCCCTGTGCTGCCCATTCAACCAACCCCATTCGCGAAAATTTGCCCCCCTTCGTGAAGAAATTCCCTCCCTACGTTCATCCTGAGCTTGTCGAAGGACGTCCCCCTTCGTGGACAACTCTTCCCCGTTCGTCCTGAGCTTGTCGAAGGACCCCCATTCATGAAAGAACTCCCACCACACTGACACCACCCCCTTCCCACCCTGGATAACCCACCCCTACCATCAAAAGACAATACCAAGAATCTCCCCTCGCCCTATGGGAGAGGGGCCGGGGGTGAGGGCCACCGACCAAACCATGTCATCCTGAGCGAAGCCGAAGGATCTGGAATCCATACCACACACCATGCCCAGCCAACCGCAACCAACATCAAAACCGAAGTTCTCCCCTCTCCCCATGGGAGAGGGGCCGGGGGTGAGGGCACCACCCTGTCATAACCCTGTCATCCACCCCCGCCACCAGCTACAAAACAACGGGAAAGGAAAGGAAATAACAGGAAAAAACAAAATTCACCCCTCTCCCATTGGGAGAGGGGCCAGGGTGAGGGTCGTGGACTAACTCGAACCCTACGCCTTCAGATACTTGTCAAAAAACTCAACGGTCCGGGGCCAGGCCACGGCCGCCCCCTCCGCGTTGTGGCGGGCGCCCGTCCAGTCCATGAAGGCGTGGTCGGCGCCGGCGTAGGTGTGGAAGGTGTGCTCCTTCCCCAGCCTCGTCAGCTCCGCGTCCAGCTTGGCCATATCCTCCTGCGACGGGTTCCGGTCTATCTCGCCAAAGTGGAACAGCATGGGACAGTCTATCCCGTCCGACAGCTCAAAGGGGGTCTTCTCGGGTTCGCCCCACTTGCCCATTATGGTACCTCCATAGAAGGGTACCGTGGCCTTGAAGATGGGATTCACCGCCGCCATCAGCCAGGCGATGCGCCCGCCCATGCAGAAGCCGGTGACCCCAATGCGGTCGTTGTCGATGGCCGAGTTGCCCGTCAGGAAGTCCACCGCCGCGTTCATGTCGGCGATGACCTCGGCGTCGTTCAGGTAGGTCAACCGCTCCAGCCGGGGGCCGTTCAGCTGCTCTTCGGTGTAGCGGTGGAACAGGTCGGGCACCACCGCCACGTAGCCTTCCTCCGCAAAGCGGTCGGCCATAACCTTGTCAAACTCGTCCATCCCGCCCACGTGAAAGGCAATCACCACGGCAGGAAAGGGCCCCGACCCCTCGGGTATGGCGGCATACATGTCCATTTCATTGCCGTCAACGGTCAACTTGTCCATAAAAGATGGCATTACAGAAACCTCCAATGTCTATATGGTGTTACATTCGCCGGCTACTCCGGCCCGCCCATTGTAGCAAAGTGAGGACTTTCCTATTTGAGGGAGACCGGCCTGGCCGCATATGCATTTCACTACTCATTATTCGTGGACATTCGTGATGAAACCCCGTCCTACCACGCCTTTTCCAGCAGTGGCAGCAACTCCTCGGGGCTGGTTACCTGCACCGGGTTGTTGCGCGACGGGCCGTCCTCCAGCGTCATTCGGGCGATCTCCGGCAGGTCCTCATGGGGGATTTCCAGCTCCCTCAGCCGGTGGGGCATGCCCAGTTCCAGGATGAACTGGTCCACCACTTCCGCCACCGCCTCCGAGGCCACATCGTCGCTCATGCCCCGGGTGTCCAGGCCGGCCGCCTGGGCCAGCATGGCCTGCTTGTCCGCCGAGGCGGGACGGTTGAACTCCATCACATAGGGCTGGGTGACGCAGGATGTGTAGCCGTGCCCCACGCTGTACTTGACACCGATGACGTGGCCGATGGCATGGCTCAACCCCGACCCCACGCTGGGCGCGCCCATCATCGACATCCATGCCCCCATCAGGCATCCAAGGCGGGCCTCCGAGTTGCCCATCTCCTCCCTGGACTGGGGCAGATGCCTGAACAGCAGTTCGGCGGCCTTCTGGGTTGTGGCATCGGTGGCTGGCTGGCTGCCCCGGCAGTACAGGCGCTCGATGCAGTGGTCCAGGGCCTTCACCCCGCTGGACAGCCAAAGCCAGTCGGGCGTTCCCTCGGTCATGTCCGGGTCCAGGACTATCAGGTGGGCGTACAGCCCGGGGTGCCGGACCCTTATCTTGTGACCCGCCTGGTCGTCCAGTACGTTGCCTCCGCCCGTGTTGAACTCCCCCGCCGACAGGGTGGTCGGTATGGATACCTGCAGGGGCAGACTGGCCCGCTCGGCGGTGGACTGGAAGTTGCCGCCGCCCTCATGTCCCCGGTCCCTTAACGCGTCCTCCGAGGTGAGGCCCTCGGCCATCATCACCCCAATCATCCGGGCCGCATCTGAGATGGTGCTGCCGCCCACACCCACCAGCGTGTCCACGCCGTTGTCCAGGGCGATCTGGGTGGCTTCCACTGCGGTGGCCAGCGGCGCCCGCTGCGGCAGGTTGGAATAGACGGCCATGCACTTGTCGCCCAGCAGGGCTTCCACCCGCTTGACGGTGTTGGTCCGCTCGGCAATGCTCCGACCCGACAGCACCATCACTCGCTGGCTGCCCAGCCAGTCCAGCTCCGAAGGCAGGTCTTCCCCCCTACCCTGTCCAAATATAACCTTCGAAGGCACCGGCGGCTCGTAGGTTCCATACAATCCAGGCATGGCAACTCCTCTCGTATCAATAGTAGGGCACTGGTAGCAGGTTGAGTTTAGCCCGTTACCCCAGGGGATACAACTCGGCGGTCACAGGCTACTGCGTTGACACTGAATAGGGGCCTACCTATACTCAAACCCATGTCGGCCCGCACAGAAGTGATGATCAGGCTCTGGGCCGCACGGGACAGCCGATGACACCTGAATCAGCCAGCCAGGAGGCAGCAGCATGACGCAAGTTCACTCCAGGGACGGCGGCGACGCCATTCTGGAAGCCTTCCGTAACCTGGGCATTGACTACATCATCTCTTCCCCGGGTTCGGAGTGGGCGCCCGTTTGGGAAGCCCTGGCCCGACAGAAGATCAACGAGGTGGACGGCCCCACCTACATCAACTGCTGGCACGAGACCCTGGCCGTGGATATGGCCCTGGGTTATACCCGGGTCACGGGAAAGATGCAGGCCGTCCTGCTCCACGCCGGTGTAGGACTGCTCCAGGGCGGCGTGGGCATCCACAGCGCTTACCTGGGCGAAGTCCCCATGCTGGTCTGCTCCGGCGAAGCCAACAGCTACGGGGAGAATCCCGAACTCGATCCCCAGGGCCAGTGGTACCGCAATCTCAGCGTGGTTGGCGGCCCTAACCGCTTCGTGGACCCGTTCGTCAAGTGGAGTGGCCAGGCCACCAGCCCCTACACACTCTACGAGCAGCTTGTCCGCGCCGGGGAAATGGCCCAACGCGTGCCCAAGGGGCCAACCTTCCTGGACATTCCCATAGAGACGATGATTCACGACTGGGCGCCACCGGCCAAGATTCGCCGTGTAGCCCAAGCCCCCAAAGTCCAGCCGGCTACCGATTCCATCGAACGGCTGGCCGATCTCATCGCCAACAGCAGCCTTCCCTTGATAATCACCGAAGGCTCCGGGCAGGAGGTTGCCGGCTACGAGAGCCTGGTCAAGCTGGCGGAAACGATGGGCATCCCGGTCACGGAGAGTTCTTCAATCTACGCCAACTTTCCCAAAGGGCACCCACTATACCTGGGGGCCCCGGAGGCCTACCTGAACCAGTGCGACCTGGTGCTGCTGCTGGGCACTCGATCACCCTGGTATCCTCCCAGCGCAGGCCCCGCAAGCGCCACGGTCGTCGCCCTGGGTGAAAACCCGCTGAAGGGACAGATGGTTTACCAGAACCTCCTGGCCGATATGTACGTTGAAGGAGATATGACCATCACCCTTCAGCTGCTGACCGAAGCACTGGAAGCCAATGGAGCGGCGAAGGGCTCCAACGCGGCAAAGATCGCCCAGCGCCGCGAACAATGGACTGCTGAGCACGACCGACTTACTGCCGCCCGCCAGGCGGCTGAGGATGCTGCTCGTACCAGGTCTCCCATAGATCCGGTTTGGCTTTGCGCCGCCATAAGCGAGGCCATGCCCGACAACGCCGCCTACGCCGAAGAGGTTACGTCCCACCGGGGCCAGGTTTTGCGCCACGTACAGTGGGACCGTCCCCAAAGCTACTTCCATCCCAATGGCGGTCTCGGCCAAGGACTGGGGCTGGCCCTGGGCGTGAAACTGGCCATGCCCGACCGGCCGGTAGTGGCCCTGATGGGCGACGGCGGGTTCCTCTACAATCCCGTAACCCAGAGCTTTGGCGTGGCCTGCGAGGCTAACCTGCCTTTCCTGACCGTGATCTTCAACAACGGCAACTACGAGGCCATGCGCCGCAACCACGCCCACTACTATCCGGATGGCGACGCTGCCCGTTCCGGCATCTGGCACGGTGTTCACATCCCAGGCCCGGACTACCCCAAGCTGGTGGATCCCTTCGGGGGCTACGGCGTAAGGGTAGAGGACCCGGCGGAACTGGTACCTGCCCTTAAGAAGGGACTGGAAGCCGTGAACGAAGGCCGAATAGCCCTGGTGGACGTGGCGCTATCCATCTAGTTTGTGCGCGCCGGACACAGCGCGATTGGCCTGATCCGGCGTGTTACAAGTCTGTCATCCATTTTGGCTTTGGTTTAGAATATAGGCCCGTTTCCTATAAACGGGTTTAAGTTCCCATTTAAAGAATTTGTGAAAAGGTAAATTGTAATGTCAACGGCATTGGTTCGAGACCGCATTCAGGAAATGGTGGCGGAGGCCATCGACAGGGCCCGCAAGGAGGGGGCAATCCAGCTGGAGTCCATGCCCGAATTCCTGGTGGAACGGCCTGGCAATCCGGACCACGGGGATTTCGCAACCAGCCTTCCCCTGCGCCTGGCCCGGGCCACCCGAATCAATCCGTTGCAGCTGGCCGAAACGCTGACAGGTTTCATGCCCACCGCCGCTGAGGTGAAGAAAGTAGAGGCAGCCCACCCGGGATTCATCAACTTCTATCTGGAGGACGCGTGGATCCAGAGCCAGGTCGAGGTAGTCAGGCAGGCCGGGGACCGGTACGGGAACGTGCCATCGGGCGAGGGCCGCCCGGTAATGGTCGAGTTCGTCAGCGTCAATCCCACCGGGCCGGTGCACGTGGGCCACACCCGGGGCGCCGTTCTGGGCAGCGCACTGGCCAACACCCTGGACGCCGCGGGTTACGCGGTAACCCGAGAGTACTACGTCAACGATGCCGGCACCCAGATGGAGGCCTTCTATCGCTCCGTTTACGCCCGCTACCTGGAGACCCTGGGAAAGGACTTCGATTTCCCTTCCAATGGTTATGCGGGGGACTACATATACGGCCTGGCGAAGGAAATTGTCGACGCCGAGGGCGAACGGTTCCTGGATATGGAGGAAAGCCGGGCCATCCGCGAGATTGGTGACGTGGCCCGCGAAAAGATGATATCGCTGATACGGGACGACCTCCAGGAGATTGGCGTTGGGTTTGACAACTGGTTCAGCGAAAGGACCCTTTTCGGCAACCAGGAGTACGAGCAGGCGATGGACCTGCTCAGGGAGAACAATTACCTGTCGGAGCGCGAAAACGCCTTGTGGTTCAAATCCACCATGCTGGGTGACGACAAGGATAATGTGGTCGTCCGGTCTTCGGGAGAGCCCACCTACTTCGCGTCGGACATCGCATACCACTACAACAAGTTTGTAAAGCGCCAGTTTGACCGTGTTATAGATATCTGGGGCGCCGATCACCAGGGGCATGTGCCACGGATGAAGGCAGCGGTGGAGGCCTTGGGTATAGAACCGGACGGCCTGACCGTCCTTATCTCCCAGATGGTAACCCTGAAGCGGGGTTCGGAAGTGGTGCGGGCCTCCAAGCGCACCGGCGACTTCATTACCCTTAGGGAACTGGCCGAAGAAGTGGGCTCGGACGCCTGCCGGTACTTTTTCCTGGCCCGTTCTCCCTCGACCCAGATGGAGTTCGACCTGGAACTAGCCAAGAAGGAGTCGTCGGAGAATCCGGTCTATTACATCCAGTACGCCCATGCCAGAAACTTCAGTATTCTGAATCTGGCCCGCAGCCGCAATATAGACTGGAGCCAGGGGGATGTATCCCTGCTCACCGACCCCAATGAACTTAACCTGATCCGCACCATGATTCGCCTGCCCGAACTGGTGGACCAGATGGCTCGTTCCCTGGAACCCCACCATCTGCCGCACTACGCCATGGAATTGGCCACAGCCTTCCACTGGTTCTACGAGAACTGCCGGGTGATTTCGGCTAACGCAGAGGACAACGACATAACCCTGGCGCGCCTCAAGTTGGTGGAATCGGCACAGATCGTCTTCCGCCGCTCCCTGGAATTGATGGGCATGAACGCCCCGGAACGGATGTAACCGTCCGGCCGGACTACAAACCCACCCCAGTTTCTTGTTTCGGTCTTTAAGTGGCTCCACGCAATGTGGGGCCACGCACTTTTTCCTTATCTCTAGCGGTCCGCCTCGCCATAATTCGAGGAAAATCATAATATCCCGCCATTATCAGTCAATTGTGGTTGCTTTGTATCTGGATGCTGGCGACTGGGACAAGAAAATGACGACTGAATGGCGGACAGTCCCGCCGATGCGGCAATAGGATTCCGGGCTAAAGAAGCGGAAATCGTGGATCCTGACGTCCATGTCATTGCGTGCCACTAGCTCGGACCCATTGTTCTTCGGCCTCATTATCATTGTGGGGACGGGTTGTCCTGCCTGGGAAGTGGCGAATGTCAATTGTCCAGAATGGGCATTGAGGCAAGGTCGTTAGTGGGTGCCAATGCGGCCACAGGTGTGTGACGGAAGAGAGTCATAATTGCATTATTATTGTTAATCCCGATTAAATGTCGCTTGAATTATTTGCGTTTAAGGTTTATTATGTCCGCTGTATTCAAGGCATTTGAACGGCTTTTACGCCAGATTCCACGAACTTCACTTTGCCAGTTAGCCATTTCTCAGGCTGACTCACCTTATCCTTAACTGAAACGGTGCGCACTCCCGTCATACCCTGGACTCACTCCAGGTCGATGGCCCACTTGCACCCCCCAAGGAAATATACATGAACATCCTGATGAGAATCACCCGGATGGCCTACTACTACCGTAAACGGTTGATTCTCGCTTACTTCTCTTTCTTCGCCGCCATTGGCTTCTCCCTGCTGATCCCCTGGCTGTTCGGCAAGTCCATAGACCAGCTGGTGGTTATCGAGGGCGTACTGGAAGAGGGGGGACGGCTGATTCCCAACCCGGACCTCACCTGGCAAGCCCTGTTCGTTTTGGCCAGCATGCTGCTGGGCGCCAGCCTGTTCCGAGGGTTCTTCGACTTTGCCCGCACCTACACCACCGACTCACTGTCGCAGCTCGTCAGTTACGATTTTCGTAACCAGATTTATGACAAGCTGCAAAACGTCAGCTTTGCGTACCATGACAAGGAACACACCGGCAACCTTATGTCCAAGGCAACCGCGGACGTGGAGGCCATTCGCAGATTCGTCAACATGGGGTTGGTCCGTTCCCTGGAAGTGGTGGTACGGACCATCGCCGTCACCAGCATCTTGATCTGGATTAACTGGGAACTGGCTCTCATCAGCCTTATATTCGTTCCCTTCCTGATCCTGCGCTCCACCCTGGTTATCGGCAAGCTGCGCCGGATGTGGCTGCACGTACAGGAGGTCAACGGCGAACTGGTAACCGTACTCCAGGAAAACCTGGTGGGAATTCACGTGGTAAAGGCCTTCGGGTCGGAGAACTTCGAGAGACGCAAGTACGAGAAGAAGGCCCAGGAACTGCGCGAGGAGTACTACCAGTCGGAAAGACTGCAGGGCACCAACAGCGCGTGGATGAGTCTTTACTTCACCTTCGCACTGTGCCTGATCGTATGGTACGGCGGCTGGGAAATCATTCGGGGTGACCTCACTCCCGGCCAGTTGGCCCAGTTCGTGCTGTACCTGAACCAGTTGACCTTCCCGATCAGGGCGTCGGCGCAAATCATTAACAGCTTCTCCCGGGCCATATCCTCGGGACGGCGAATCTTCGACGTGCTGGACAGCTCGTCCCCGGTGGAAGAAAAGCCGGACGCGCGGGTCATGTCTCGGGCAGAGGGTCACGTCCGGTTTGAAAAAGCTTCCTTCGCATACGACGCGCGGTCGGCGACCTTGCAGAAAGTGGACATTGTGGCACCGCCCGGCAAGGTTACGGCCATACTGGGAGCCCCGGGCAGCGGCAAGAGCACCATCGTCAACCTGATTCCCCGCTTCTATGACGTAACCGAGGGTCGAGTAACCATAGACGGCGAGGATATACGGGAGTTTACCCTGGAGTCCTTGCGGCGAAATGTCGGAATAGTTCAGCAGGATATTTTCCTGTTTGACGCAACCATCCGGGACAACATCGCCTACGGGGTTTCCAACGCGAGCGAAGAAGACATCATCAATGCAGCCAAGGTTGCCCAGCTTCACGACCAGATAATGTCGTTCTCCCACGGGTACGACACCTGGGTTGGCGAGCGGGGCAGCACCCTTTCCGGCGGGCAGCGGCAGAGACTGTCCATAGCCCGGACTGTGCTGGTTAACCCGCCCATCCTGATTCTGGACGACTCCACCTCCAGCGTGGACGTGGAAACCGAGCGCCAGATTCACCAGGCCATGGTTAATGTGATGAAGGGGAGGACGACCTTTGTAATTGCCCACCGTCTCAGCACGGTACGGGAAGCGGACCAGATCCTGGTGCTGAAGGACGGACAAATTGTTGAGGAGGGCAACCACGTCGAACTGATGGCCCGACGGGGGATATACCGCGACATTTACGAACTGCAGCTGCGGCCCCAGGAAGAAGTCCTGCTGGACGCTTCGCTGGCCGGCGGTGACGGAGGTGACAACTAATGCGCGGAATGGGCGGCGGTTTCGGCGGCATGATGGGAGGAATGCGCGGCCTGCAATCAGGCGGCATCAATTCCCCGACGATGGACAGTCTCAGTGATGAAAATGCGCTGGGCGCGGTTTACAACAACAGGGTAGTACTGCGCCTGATCTCCTACATGGGCCCGTACAGGTCCGATGTGATCAAGAGCCTGATTGCGGTACTGATATACACGTTGGCCAACGCCAGCATACCCATGCTGATACTGCTGGGTGTCAACAACGGAATCAGCTCTGGCAATTTCTGGAGCATGCATCCCCTGCACCTGGTAGGCGCGGCCTTCCTGGCCGTTACCCTGGTGCACTTTGCCTCCAACTACCTGCAGTTTGTGTTTATGGCACGGGTGGGACAAAGCATCCTTTACTCCCTGCGGACCCAGATGTTCAGCCACCTGCAGGACATGTCGCCCTCCTTTTACCATCGGACGGCGACGGGGCGGATTATGTCCCGCAGCCAAAGCGACGTGCTGCAACTGCAGGAAACCTTTGAGATGCTGGTGCTGGCCCTGGCCGACGTGCTGACACTGGCGTTCATCATCATCTTCATGCTGGTGGTTGACTGGCAACTGGCCCTGGTAAGCTTGAGCATAGTGCCGGTGCTGTTCTTCATCCTGGCCTACTGGCAGCGTTTCGCCCGCCGTTCGTTTATGCGCATCCGCCGGGCCATTGCCATGGTCAACGGGGAATACAACCAGAACATTACGGGCGTTCGTGTGGTGCAGAGCCTCAACCGGCAGGAAGAGAATCTTCGCCACTTTGAAGAACTGAACCACGAGCACCTGGATGCCAACCTGCAGGCGAGCCGATTCTCGGGCGGCCTTCAGCCCATGGTGGAGTTCCTTATCGGCATAGGCATGGGGTTCGGCGTGGTGTTTGTGGGCGGCCTGCTGGCCAAGAACGGCAACCTGGAATGGGGCGTTCTTCTGGCATTCGCCGTCTGGATTCAGCGGTTCTTCGAGCCTATCCGGCACCTCACCATGCAGTACGGAGTCTTCCAGCGGTCGATGGCGGCCGGCGTACGCATCTTTGAATTGATGGACCTGAAGCCGGAAGTGAATGACAAGGCCGACGCCATCGAAATGCCCCCGGTGCGAGGAGAGGTCCGGTTCGAAGACGTCAACTTCCACTACGTGGAAGGCGTCGAAGTGCTGCAGGACGTGAACCTGCACATCCGACCTGGCGAGAACGTGGCCCTGGTGGGTTCCACGGGCGCGGGCAAGAGCACGCTGGTGACCCTGATTCATCGGTTTGCCGACGTGACCAATGGCAAGATAACCATTGACGGTTATGACTTGAGGGATGTCCGGCGGGAGTCCCTGGTGTCCCAGATGAGCATGGTGCTGCAGGAGCCCTACCTGTTCTCGGGCAACGTACGCGACAACATCCGTTACTGCTATGACGACGCCACTGACGAGGACGTAATCGACGCAGCCAAGGCCGTAGGCGCGCATGACTTTATAATGGCGCTGGAGGAAGGCTACGACACCATTCTGGCGGAACGGGGCGTTAACCTGAGCGTGGGCCAGCGGCAGCTGATCAGCTTCGCGCGGGCCATCGTTGGCGACCCCAGGATTATCGTCCTGGACGAGGCCACGGCCAACATTGACACACACACGGAAATCCTGATCCAGGAGGCACTGAGCCACGTCCTGGAGGGGCGGACGTCCATAGTGATTGCCCACCGCCTGTCAACCATACGCAGCGCAGACAAGATAGTGGTACTGGACCGGGGGCGCATCGTCGAGGTGGGGCGCCACGAGGACCTGCTGCGCCAGGGTGGCGTTTACGCCCGCCTGTACGCAATCAACTACGGCCTTGCCCACGACAATGGCGCCGAACCCGGCGGCGGGCAGTTGATACCCGCTCCAGCGGATAATGACTAGGTAATTCGGTCACTCAGGCGACAAGGACAGGGGCGGGTGTTATACCTGCCCCTGATTTTTTGGCCCTGCGCTGCCCCGACCTACGACCCGGCCAGGAAGTCCATTATCACGGCAGCGAGTTCGTCGGGCTTGTGGTAGCCGATGTCGTGGATGGTTTCGGGAATCCAGTGGACCCGGTTATTGGGAACGGCTTCTGCGGCGGCTTCCACCATGACAGTTTTGGTACGTCTGAATTCGCCGCCGGCGCGGTCGGGACGAGGTCCGGCGGGAACGATCAGGGTGGGACACAGGATGTCGGGCAGGGTCACCGACGGGGGTTCTCCCCACATGGCCTCCAGCACCTGCGCGTGGTTGGACGGGCGCAGGATGTCCTGGATCTGGCCGGCTTCGTCCTCGTAAACCATGGTCTGGACTATTCGTTCCAGGTCTTCCGCCCAGCAATCATCCAGTTGTGCGCTTATCCGGTCCAGAAACTCCTGGCGGTCACCGGATACGTTGCGGGGCGCAAAGCGGTTACGGAACAATTCCCACGAAGCATCGGGGAGCAAGTGGCCATCGAGAAAACCGCCGTCAATCATGACCAGCATGCTGACTCTTTCCGGAAACCTGGCAGCTACGTTGATGGCTACGTTGCCGCCCCAGGAATGGCCCAGGACCGCGGCCTTTTCGATCCCGAGGTGGTCCAGGAACCGGATTGCGTCCGCCGCCAGGGTCTGCCAATCGTATCCGGTGGGGGCCTGGGTCGTCTGGCCGTGACCGCGCTGATCGGGGGCCCACACCCGGTACTGCCCGGAAAGTCGAGCGGCCAGCCTTTCGTACCAGTTGGCCGAGGAAGCCAGGCCATGCAGAGCCAGGATGGGAGTGGCAGATGACTCCCCGGAAGAAAGCCACTCCAGGTACCGGACTTCCAAGTCACCGATGGTGGCGCGATGTTCAATCGGAGTGGCGGAACCGTTGCCAGAGTTAGTCAATGCAAATCCTCCAGAATGCTGGCTGGAAAGGGCATTTCACAGGAGTGGGGCGATTATAGCACGGGCAATTTGACCCAAGCCCTGCCCTCTTGCGTTGCAGGAAAGTAACGGCTTGCCATACGAAATCCGGAAAATTGTACTTTCCTGTCATTTCCTTTTGTTTCCCCTCGTTTTGTATCTGTAAATTGCTGACGGTGACAGGAAAATAAGGGGCTTGTGACAGGATTGCCCCACCACGGCTCATCATGGCTTTTACTTGCAGGAAAGTAACACCTTGCCGTACGAAATCTGATGAATTAAATTTCCCTGTCATTTCCTTTCGTTTCCCTTTGTTTTATATCTGTAAATTTCTGACGGTGACGGGAAATAGGGGGCTTTTGACAGGTTTGCCCCACCACGGCTCATCAGGGCTCTTGCTTGCAGGAAAGTAACGCCTTGCCATACGAAATCTGAAAAATTGTATTTTCCTGTCATTTCCTTTCGTTTCCCCTCGTTTTGTATCTGTAAATTGCTGACTGTGACAGGAAAATAAGGGGCTTTTGAAAGGATCGACCTACCACGGCTCCTCAAGGGATTTGCCTGCTCGAAAGAGAGCCGGACGTAATTCTTCCGGGTTGAGTTACCCCATTCTGTTAAGAATAATAGGCCGGGGTTATGCAGGCTGAATAGGTGGAAGTGTCAGGGCAATGACATCATTGTATGGTTTGCACTTAGAAACTATCTCAAAGTTAATCAAGGCAGAGCATTGGGCTAAATGCGGCAGCAAGAGGCATTGCTTCTCACCCCCATTCCTTCGGCAGGCTCAGGACAGGCTCTAACCTTCTCCCGTCTTGGGGGAAGGGATCACCCCCTTCCTAACCTTCCCCCGTCAAGGGGGAAGGGACTTTGAGATAGTTTCTTGGCCATTGGGCATGGCTCAGGCTGGCGCAGTTTCTTTGCAGAAGATTGCCCTCTGCCCCCAGCAGAACTGAAAATGCGCTGGCCTCGACCTGTATTGTCTTGGCCCCAAAGGAATGGGTATGCTATCTTGTAAGTGCCCCGCCAAGTAAAGGTTGATGGCAACAGTCACACCAGTAACCGGAGGGTCCTTTGGCTGAAGTCGCCCGAATGGTCGAGGCTCTGGGGAGCTATGAATCCCTGGTTGAGTCCACTCGCGCGCGACTGGACCAGGAAAGCATTATCACCCGCATGTGGCAGGGCGACCACCGGGTCTGGAGCGACGACCCTGCCGAGATTGAAGATCGGCTGGGATGGCTGACCCTTCCCGAAAAAATGACCGCCAAGGTCCCTGAGCTTTCTTCCTTTGCCTCTGACGTACGGACTGCGGGTTTTTGCAACGTTGTTCTGCTGGGCATGGGTGGCAGCAGCCTGGGCCCTGAAGTCATACGCCGAACCCTCGGAAGCGCCGCCGGCTACCCTGAACTTCGGGTACTGGACTCGACCCTGCCCGCCTGGATTCTAGCTGGGGAAGAGGCCATTGATACTGCCAGGACAATTTTCCTGGTTTCCTCCAAATCCGGCACCACCATTGAGTCCAGGACCCTTTGCTCCCATTTCGGGCAGCGAGTAGCAGATGCCGTGGGAGAAGGGCCAGCGGGCGGCAACTTCGTAGCTATCACCGACCCGGGTACTCCCCTGCAACTGCAGGGCGAACGGGAAGGATTTCGCCACGTTTTCCTGAATCCCCCTGAAATTGGCGGACGATATTCGGTCCTTTCCTATTTCGGGATGATTCCCGCCGCGCTGATTGGCCTGGATCTGGGAGATTTCCTGGCAAGGGCCGGAGGCATGCAGACAAGCTGCTCCATTAAGGAGGCAGCCGCCAACCCGGGCGCCAGGCTGGGAGCAATAATGGGGTCAATGGCCGTGGAAGGCCGGGACAAGCTGACCCTGGTGACCTCACCGGCGCTGGCCGGGTTCGGGCTGTGGGTAGAGCAACTACTGGCGGAAAGCCTGGGCAAGTCGGGCAAGGGCATCATACCCGTGGCCGGAGAACCGGAACTACCGCCGGAACAGTACAGCGCGGACCGGTTAATCGTTTACCTGCGCCTGCGGGGAGACGACAACAAGGCCACCGACTCGCTCACTGACAGTCTTTCGGGGAAGCACCCAACGGTGCAGTTGGAAGTGTGCGACCGAGCCGACCTGGGCGCCGAATTCTACCGCTGGGAGTTTGCCACTGCGGTGGCCGGGCACATCCTGGGTGTCCATCCCTTCGATCAGCCCAATGTGCAGGGAGCCAAGGACAAGACCGACCTGGTGCTGGAGCAGTTCACCACCACCGGCCACCTGCCAAGCATAAAAGCTGCGGAGGCCCTGGAAAACCTGCTGGCAAAGGCGAAGTCGGGCGACTACCTGGCCATCCTGGCCTACCTGCCGGACAACGAAGAGGTTTGCCGAGCGCTGGCACAACTCCGCTTGCGTCTTACCCAGAAGCTGGGGATACCCACAACCACGGGGTTCGGACCCCGCTACCTCCACTCCACCGGCCAGCTGCACAAGGGCGGGCCCAACACCGGAATCTTCCTGCAGCTTACGGCAGACCACCCGGTCGAAATGCCCATACCAGACCGGCCATACTCTTTCGGAACACTGGCGGATGCCCAGTCCACCGGCGACCTGCAGGCCCTGCAGGAACTGGGACGGCGGGCGGCCCGGGTGCATCTTGGGGATGAACCGGCCGCAGCAATCCGGCGGCTGACCGCCCAACTGTAATCACTCACCCCCGCGACGGAGGTCAATCCGTGGAACTGGGAATGATCGGCCTGGGCCGCATGGGCGGCAACATGGTACAGAGGCTGCTGGGCGCCGGCCACCGGGTGGTGACCTTCGACACCAATACCGAGGCGGTGTACGGGAGCATAACCCAGGGAGCGGACGGGGCCCACACACTGGAAGAGCTGATTACCCAGCTCACCCCCCCACGTCCCATATGGTTGATGCTGCCCCAGGGCGAGCCCACGGAAGACACCATGTACCGGCTGGCGCCCCTGCTGCAGCCCGGGGACGTAATACTGGATGGGGGAAACGCCAACTACAAGGACACCCTGCGGCGGGCCGAAAAGCTGGCAAGCATGGGCATAGAGCTGGTGGATGTTGGAACCAGCGGCGGCATCTGGGGCCTGTCCGAGGGCTATACGCTCATGGTGGGCGGAAAGGACGAGGTGTTCCAGCGGCTTGAACCCATCTTCCAGTCCCTGGCTCCCGGCTCTGACCGGGGGTACAGCCACGTGGGGCCGGTGGGCGCGGGGCATTTCGTCAAGATGATCCACAACGGAGTGGAGTACGCCCTGATGGAGGCCTACGCCGAAGGCTTCGAGTTGATGGCAGCCAAGGAAGAGTTCAACCTGGACCTGACCAGGATTGCCAACACCTGGAGGCATGGCAGCGTGGTTCGCTCCTGGCTGCTGGACCTGGTGGTGTCGGCGCTGGAAGAGGACCCCAGCCTGTCGGACCTACAGGCCTACGTGGAGGATTCGGGCGAGGGCAGGTGGACAGTCCAGGAGTCGGTGGACCTGGCCGTGCCTGCGCCGGTAATAACCCTCTCGCTGCTGCAGCGATTCCGTTCCCGCCAGGCCCAGCCCTTTGGCGCCAAGCTGCTGGCAGCCCTGCGCAACCAGTTCGGAGGCCACCCAGTGCGGAGGTCCGGCGATGGCGATGCCTGAAACCATTGACCCATCTGACGGTCCCATTACCCTGGTAATATTCGGCGCCAGCGGCGACCTGACGCGGCGCAAGCTGATTCCGGCCCTGGCAAGCCTCCACAGCAAGGGACGACTCCCCCCTAACCTGAACATCCTGGGGGTGGCCCGCAGCGACATGGGGGACGCAGAATTCCACACGCTGCTTGAGGAGTTCCTGGGCGGTGACGGGATGAGCAAACCAACCCCGGACCAGTGGGCCGAATTTACTTCCCGCATTCACTACATCCACGGCGACGTGACCAAGGCGGAGGACATCGCCGAGGTGAAGCGAAAGCTGGCCGAAATTGAAGGCGATGGCCGCGATGGCAACCGCCTCTACTACCTTTCCCTTGCTCCCTCCCTGTACCAGCCGGCCATAACCGGGCTGGGCGACGCCGGCATGGCTGACGACGCCAACTGCTGGCGGCGGCTGGTTGTTGAGAAGCCTTTCGGAACCGACCTGGCTTCGGCCCGGGAGCTAAACGACATCGCCCACTCGGTGTTCCGGGAGGACCAGGTATTCCGCATTGACCATTACCTGGGCAAGGAGACGGTACAGAACCTGCTGGTGTTCCGATTCGCTAACGCCATTTTCGAACCGGTCTGGAACCGCAACTACATTGACCACGTTCAGATAACTGTGTCCGAAACCCTGCGGATTGACGAGAGGGGGGAGTACTACGACCAGACGGGGATTATGCGGGACATGTTCCAGAACCACCTGCTCCAGCTACTTACCCTGGTGGCCATGGAACCGCCCCACGCCTTCGAGGCAGAGGCGCTGCGCAACGAAAAGGTAAAGGTTTTGAGCGCCATTCGTCGCATTCACGCGGAGGACGTGGGCCGGCACGCGATTCCGGGCCAGTACCGCAGCTACCGGGATGAGACCGGAGTTTCTCCTGACTCCGAAACGGCCACCTACGCCGCCCTGCGCCTTCACGTGGACAACTGGCGGTGGCAGGGAGTGCCGTTTTACCTGCGGTCGGGCAAGGCTCTGCGCAGCAAGTCCACCGAGATAATAATCCAGTTTCGAAACCCGCCCCACATGCTGTTCCCGCTGGCGGAGGACGAGGACATTCCGGCCAACACCCTGGCCATCTTCGTTCAGCCAGACGAGGGCTTTCAACTGGAGTTTCAGACCAAGACGCCGGAGGCCGGCCTGCAAATGCGCAAGGCGGAGCTGGAGTTTCACTACCACGAGGCCTTCAGCGGTCAAGCGATCCCCGACGCCTACGAGCGGCTGCTGCTGGATGCGCTCAACGGGGACGCCTCCCTGTTCACCCGCGCTGACGAAATCGAGCAGGCGTGGGGCATTGTGGATCCCATAATTGCCGGCCTGGACCTTCCGCAGGCGCCCCGTCCTTACTATTACTCTGAGGGAAGCTGGGGCCCGGTGGAAGCCGACCGGTTCCTGGGAAGTGACGGCCGAGCGTGGCTGCAAGGAGGCCGGGCCCGCTGAAGTTAAACATCCACCACCCGCCGAGGCAGTGGCAAAACCCACATCTTCGAGTGCGGGCCCCTTCCCCTTCCCACGATACGCAAGCACGTATCCCATTCCTACCCACCCCAGGGTGGCCGCATTATGGCGAAACGTTATGCCGCGCCCCCAGGCAAACACAGGACAGGCTGAGCCGAAGCATCTGAACTACAGCCCAACAAATCCGGTTATGGTTCCCTTGTAACAGCCTTCAGCGTGGATTTCACAGGTTTCAGCAAGATCACAGTGACATTCATTTCCTGTTGAAGGGTCCTTTGCAATCTACGAATACGTCAAAACGGGATTGCTCCGGGCCATCACTGAAATCCGACAGCCCATCGGAATCGTATGCTAAAATTACCGACGTCTTTAAAGGACGGAAGGTTTGAATTTTTGTGTGGGGGTATTCCCTATGAGAATCTTGAAGCGACGCCTGGGGTCGCCCGGGCGCCCGCCTGTTAAGGTGATAGCGCTGGCGCTTTCGACGTTATTGCTGGTACTGGCCCTGGCCTGTGGAGCCGCTGATGAGCCGGCAGCACCGGCAGCGCCAGCCAGCGAACCCGGTCCGGCAGTCCAGTCGCAGCCGGCCACGCAGCCGGAGACTCCGGTACAGAGCGTTCCGGCAGAGCAACCCGCTGGGGCGACAGCGACGGAGGGCATGGCGAAGACAGAACCGGCCACTGCGCCAGACACGCAGACACAACCGCTGATAGTGCAACCGGCGGTCAAGCAGATGCCAGGAGAACAGCCGGCGGTTGTAGAGGCTATGCCTGAGAGGGCCATGGAAAAGCCGGCTACCGAGACCATGGAGTCCCATCCGGAGCCTGTGGTCAAGGCCATGGAACCGCAGACCGAACCTGCTTCCGCGCCGAGCGAGGCCATGCCGGCGAAACAGGAGGCTGCTCCGGACCCGGCGCCCGCTGAGCCTGCGTCCGCACCGGTGGTGGTGCCCGCGCCCGCTCCTACGGCAGCGCCCGTGCCCACCGAGGCGCCGGCGGTTGTGGAGCAGGAGCCTTTGCCCGACCTAGGGAACCAGGTAGGCAACCGGATGCCAGACTTTACCCTTGAACTGGTGGGTGGCACGACGGTTTCGGTATCGAGCATAGTGGAGTCGGGCAAGCCTGCCTTCCTGTTCTTTACCTCATCCACTTGAGGGCAGTGCGCTGCCGAGTTGCGGCAGATGAAGTCCATCTACCCGGAGTACGCTGACCAGGTTAACTTTTTCGCAATAGCAGTTTCCAAGTCCTTTGATAACCTTGACCGTCTCGAGAACCAGCGGCAGCAGCAGGGTTATCCCTGGCCGGTGGCCAATATAGTAGAGGAAAACCAGGCATTGTCCGCCCTGAACGTTTCCAAACAGTCCACCAAGATAGCTTTTGACTCCCAGGGTGTAATTACCTACCGGGACGGCTTTGGCGGTGGAAGCTCCAACACCTGGAACCGGGTGTTTACGGACCTAGCCAATCAATAGGTCCGAGGGGCGCTGACCGGGTATGGACCCGGGGGTTCCTGCAAGAATTGATGACCCAGGGCAACTGGTTTTGCTGCCCTGGGTCTTTGATTTTGTGGGGGTGGCGGTGCAGGTTGGCAGTTGCGGGGGAGGATGGGGTGTTTCGGAGACTCATGCACGTGGAAATATATCGCAGGGCGATGTATAATTGGGTTTCTATAGGCGGGGGTAAATGAACAAGAACGGTTGGATAGGCAAGGTCTTGCTGGCGCTGGGGATATTGGTACCGGTGGCAGGCTTTGCGGCCTCTGTTTATTTGTCCAGTAGCGGACAGTCCATTAATCCTTTTTCGACTGCAGATACCCCTGCTGCCGATGAGTACGTTCTGACGGCGGCGGACTTTCCGGAGACGCAGGAGACAGGCAACCAGGTCGGGTACCAGATTCCCGACGTGACCATGGAACTGGTGGACGGCACGAGCGTGACCTCCGCCAGCCTGGTGGAACAGGGAAGGCCAACCTACCTGTTCTTCTGGGCCACGATTTGACCGGTCTGCACCGCCGAGTTGCGGCGGATGAAGGACATTTACCCGCAGTACGCCGACGATGTGGACTTCTATGCCATCGGCGTCCATCCGGGAATTGTAGAAGACCTAGAGACTCTTGAGCAGTATCGGGCTGAAAGGCAGCACCCGTGGCCGGTTGCCACCGCTCCATCGGAAGTGATGGCGGAACTGGGTGTCACCATTCAGTCCACCAAGATCGCATTTGACTCCAGCGGGACCATTATCTATCGAGAAGGCATGGGACAGGGAGACAACGAGGAGTGGCATCGGATATTCACCGAGCTATCCCAGTCTCAATAGACCAGCGGCAGCGAACCCAGGGAAGGCCTCCCCCTAATCCCCCAGCCAACCCGGCCCCTCTTTCATCGTTCTGCCCTGGACTAACTCCCTGCGGCGCGGAAGGCCCCGGGCGAGTGATCGGGCCCGGAAATGGGGGAGCCAATTGATATGACCGGCAGAGCCTGGAAGAGCAAAGCCCTGTTAGGGCTGGCATACACCGCCCCGGCAGCGGCGCTGGTGATCTACCTCTCTCTTGTCCTGTTCGACATTCCCAATCCCTTCTTGCCCAATTCCGAGGCGAAACACCTGGATCAGCACATTCACGAGGGTCCGACGCTACTGTCCGAGCCTGGCAACGCCGGAATTGGCACCTTGGCGCCATACTTTGAACTTGAACTGGAAGGAGGCGAGAGCCTGGCTCTGCCAGACCTGCTGGAACAGGGTCGGCCCACATTTCTGTATTTTTGGGCGACAACCTGACCGGTATGTACCGCCGAGTTGCGGCGGATGAAGGACATTTACCCCGAGTTTGCCGATGACGTGGCCTTTTATGCGGTGGGCGCCCACTACGGCATAGTCGAGGACGTCGACACCCTGATCATGTACGGAGAGAGTCGGGGATACCCCTGGCCGGTGGCGGCCAGTTCCGTCCAAATGCTGGCGGACTTCAACATTACCCTTCAGTCCACCAAAATCGCCTTTGACTCCGAGGGATTCATCATTTACCGGGGCAACATGGGTCAGGGGAGTGATGAGGAGTGGCGCCGTCTGTTTACCGAGATGTCGGAAAGCGGTAAGGAGCAATAGCGGTCAGCCGGGCGCGCCGCTCACCCCTGGACCTTTTCCAGGCCGGCGAAGCTCAACAGCAGACGGCGAAGTTCACCCCCGTCAAAGCAGACGGAGACCTCGTAGTCGCTGCCCCACCGCTCGCACTGGACAACTTCGCCCTGCCCGAACTTCACGTGTTTCACCTGGTCACCGACGGAGGGGACGTATTCGGGGCCGGCGGGTTCCTCAACGCTGCTGCCCCGGTCCCAAGTGGTCAGGCTGCGGTCGAAGCTGGTGCGGTGGGACACGGTCTGGACAGTTCTGGCGCCGGGGGCACTGGCGTAGGTCAGCAGCTTTTGTGGGATTTCGTCCAGGAACCGGGAGGGAAGGGTGGACGACGACCGGCCATACATGGCGCGCTGGAAGGCCCGCAACAGGTACAGCCGCTCCTGGGCCCGGGTGATGCCCACGTAGCACAACCGGCGCTCCTCCTCCAATTCTTCATTGCTGTCCATGGAACGGCTGTGGGGCAGCAGACCCTCTTCCAGACCAACGATGAAGACTACGGGGAACTCCAGACCCTTGGCCTGGTGCAGGGTTATCAGGGTGAGTGCATCTTCAGTATCGTCATAAGTGTCCACATCCGACTGAAGTGAGGCATATTCCAAGAAATCGCGCATGTCATCCTCTGGCGAGCCGGTTTCTTTTTCCTCGGCCGAAGCGATAAGCTCATAGAGGTTCTCCATTCGCTCTTCTGGGTTAGTGTCCACACTACGAATATAAGCCTCCAAGCCTGCCTCATCCACCAAGACCTTTATCAGACGCGAAATGGGCAGCTTATCCCTCAAATCCTCCATCCTAATCATCAATTCGCCGAACCGGGACACGGCGGTGTAGGCGCGGGATGCCAGGGGAGCAGGACAGGGTAAACCAGCTGCCTTTGCAAGAGATATTCGTTTAATTCCTTCTAGAACGGTGATGTGCTGGCCAAGAGACCAACGGACTATGCCCTGGAGGGTCTTGTCGCCAATTCCTCTGGATGAAGTCTTAATGGCTCTTTCCAAATTCACGTCATCCTGAGGATTCCGTAATACAAACAGAAATGCCAATACGTCCCGAACTTCCCTTCTACGGTAAAACTGGGTTCCGCCCACAAGCCGGTATTTTAAGTCATGGTCAGAGCAAGCTCTTTCCAAAATACGGGACTGGGCGTTTATGCGGTACATTACCGCGCAATCGCCTAGCGAGATCTTTTCTCGGTTCTTCAGGTCTTTAATCTGTTTAACTACAAACTCGGCTTCCTCCACCGCACTGTAGGCCTCGTGGACCACCACATCGGCGCCGGCGGTCTTTTCCGTCACCAGTTCCTTTTCCACACGCATGCCGTTGTTGGCAATGAGGGCGCTGGCCGTGTCCAGGATGTTGCGGGAGGAGCGGTAATTCTGCTCCAGGGCAATGGTCCGGGCGTCGGGATAGTCCTGCTGGAAACTGAGAATGTTCCTGATATCAGCGTTGCGCCAGGAGTAGATTGACTGGTCGGGGTCGCCCACCACGCAGATATTCTGGTCGGGTCCGGTTAACAGGCGGGCCAGGCGGTACTGGGCAATGTTGGTGTCCTGGAACTCGTCCACCATCAGGTAGTGGTAGCGACGGTGGTAGTCCTCCCTTACGTCAAGGTTCTCCTGCAGCAGTTGAACGGCCCGCATGAGCAGATCGTCAAAGTCCACCGCGTTGCTGCGGCCCAGCAGTTCCTCATAGTGGTGATAGACGCGGGCGGCTATTTCGGCCTGGAAATCGTCTTCAATCTGAGCCCGCTTGGCCAGGCCAACCGAGTCCATCAACAGGCTCTTGGCCCGAGAGATGACGCCCTGGATGGCCCGGGGAGGATTGCGTTTCTCATCCACATCGGCCAACTGCATAGACTGCTTAATCAGGCCCAACTGGTCATCGGCGTCATAGATGGTGTAGTTGGAATCGAGGCCCACGCCCTCCCCATACCGGCGCAGCAGGCGGGCACAGAAGGCATGGAAGGTGCCGGCGAAGACGGAGTCGGCATCGGGGACCTGCAAGCCCTGGATACGATCGCGCATCTCACGCGCCGCCTTGTTGGTGAAGGTGACTGCAGCGATGCGGTAGGGGCTGACGGAGGACTCCCGAACCAGGTAGGCGATGCGGTGAGTTACGACACGGGTTTTACCGCTGCCAGGGCCGGCCACAATGAGCAGGGGGCCTTCGGTGGTAATGACGGCTTCGGCCTGGGCGTCGTTCAAGCCGTCCAGGAGGTCAGGTGGATGTGTGGACATAACCACAAGATTATAGCGTGAAGGGCAAATGGGGGGAAGGAGCGGGAGCCCTCACCCCCGGCCCCTCTCCCATAGGGCGAGGGGAGAGTTTGGTTTTCAGGGTTGGTTGCGATTGGCTGGGCATGGTATGTGGTGGCGGGGGCCCTCACCCCCGGCCCCTCTCCCATAGGGCGAGGGGAGAGTTTGGTTTTCAGGGTTGGTTGCGATTGGCTGGGCATGGTATTTGGTAGGGATTTTGGATCCTTCGGCTTCGCTCAGGATGACATGGTTTGGTGGGGCGGCCCTCACCCCCGGCCCCTCTCCCATAGGGAGAGGGGGGAGTTTGGTTTTGATGTTGGTTGCGGTTGGCGGCGGCGTAAGGGTCGGAAGGTCTGGTGGGCGTTTTTTTGGCGCAGGGCGGCGCAGGGGCGCGAGGGCGCGGGGCGCACGGCCGTGCGGCCCTACCGATGTCGGGCCATGCAGCGGTGGTGGGACGGGGGGCGCGCGGCGGTGCCCCCCTACCGATGTCGGGCAATGCAGCGTTGATGGGACGGGGCGGCTGGGCGGATTGGAACGGCGAACAGAAAAGCGCCAAGGACCGCGCTGACGCGTATTGTCCCTGGCGCTGCTTATGCGAGCAACCGATGTGGGGAAGGCTAGGACAGGGCGCCGGAGAGTTGCTCGATGTTTCTTAGTTCCGGGGTTTCGGCGTCGCCCGTCTCCTGCCAGACGCCGGCTGCTTTGGACAGGCTGTCCTGGGCCGTTGAGGACTCGCCCTTGCCGGCCATAACGCGACCGAGCCAGAAAGTGTCCCTGGGGGTGTCGCGGCGGCCGAGGCGTTCCTGAAGCATGGCTTCGGCCTTGTCAAACTGCTCGGCGCGCAGGTAGGCCTCCAGCAGAGTATCCTCGAACACTTCGCGCTGGGCGTGGCTGCCACCGATGCGGATAAGCTGGGGGAACACCGGTTCCAGGTAGTCCACCGAAGCGCTGTAGTCCTGCTGGGCGAAGGCGTCGATGCCCTGGGCCAGGGGCAGGATGACTTCCTTGGCGAAGATGTTGCCGTTTTCAGCGTTGGTCCGGAGACGGTTGATCATCTGGTCCATGAGTTCCCGGTCGCCGCTGGCCGCGAAAGCCAGGGCGGCATGGGCATCGCGGAAGGCCGCGCCCGGGGTGGTGGCCGCCGGAGCCGCCTGCTCCTTGACTTCATCCCAGGGCTTGGGAGGGGCTTCGCCGCCGTAGATGGTCATTCGCCACATGAAGGAAGCGCTGTCGGACAAGCCCGAGATGTTCTTGTTGATGGCGGTGGGGCGAATCCAGTCCTCGTAGAGCTGCAACGCCTCGCCGTACCTGCCCAACGCCAACTCGAACAGGGCCTGGTGCCAGGACAGGTGGGTGTGGTAGTGAGCACGGGCGTCGAAGCCCTCCAGCCAGTTACCCAGGAAGTTGCCGCCGGTGGCCGCATCGCCGTACTCGAAGTAGGAGTGGGTAACCGAGTGGGCGGCCACGGCATTGCCGGGGTTCATTTCGAGGGACTTTTCGGCCAGGCTGAGGGCCTTGTCGAGGATGCCGTTCTCGTGGTGAGCGAAGGCATACTGGCCCAGGAAGGCCCAGTCGTCGCCGCAGTGGGGGGCCACCTCGTCCATCATGGCCAAGAGGGCAGGCGGGAAAGAGGGGTCGCCGGCGCCGCTGCAACCCAGCATGTAGAGGCGCTGGGCGAGCCGGTGCAGCACCGAATCCCTGGGCCATTCGACCAGGTGTTCCCTGACCAGCCGCAGGGCGTCGGGGCCCTTGCCGTTGGCCCAAAGGTTAACTGCCTCGATGTGACGGCGTTCCCGGTCGGTGATGCCGTCGGCCAGTTCCAGACCCCGCTTGACGCTTTCCCGGGCCTGGTCGGGGCGGGCGCGGGTCATGTGCAGGAAGGCGAGGCAACCGTGGGCGATGGCAAAGCCTTCGTCGGTGTCAATGGCCTCTTGCAGCTTCTCCTCTGCGCCGTAGGACTGGGAGAGGAGGAGGTCAATGCCCTCCTGCCAGAGGTCAGCGGCGGCGGGAGAATTGGTGGAGAGGGTCATTCCATAACGGTCTTTGATGTTGCCGGGCATTTGCACGCCTCCTTCGTGTTGTGGTTGCGGAATGCGCAAGCATAGAGCGCGAAGTTGGGAAACCGAGGAATCAACTCGGTTTCCGTAAAGACTTAGGGTCCAAACAATGTTACCACACAGTTACCGGGAGAAGGCCAGACGATTTCGTGCAGAGTGGGCCCCTCCGTTACGCATCCGGTATCCGGATTACCGACCGCAGGGTTTCTCCCCGCTCCATGGCCCCGAAGGCGGACTCGGTATCCTCCAGGCCGATGACTGCGGACACCACGCGATCCAGGTCCAGTTCGCCGGAGAGGTAGTAGTTGGCGAACAGGGGGAAGTCGCGGGAGGGGAGGTTGTCGCCGTACCAGCTTACCCGCAACGATCCGCCAAGGCCGAAGAACTGGAGCATGGGGACGTCCACCACCATGGTGGGGTCGGGTACGCCAATAAGGACACAGGTGCCGGCCAGGTCACGGGACCAGAGGGCCTGCAACAAGGTCTGGGGCATGCCCACGCACTCGAAGGAGTAGTCCACGCCGTTGCCGCCGGTCAGTTCCTTGATGGCCTCTACCGGATCAGTGTCGGCGGCGTTGACCACATCGGTTGCGCCGAACTCTTTAGCCCAGGCCAGCTTGTTCTCGGCGATGTCCACGCCGATGATCCTGGAGGCGCGGGCAAGTTTAGCGCCCATGATTACGCTGGAGCCTATGCCGCCACAGCCATAGACGGCCACGGTGCCGCCGCGCCGCACGCCAGCGGTGTAGAGGACCGCGCCAATGCCGGTGGTGACGCCGCAGCCAAGCAGGCTGGCCTGTTCCGGCGGGCAGGCGGTGGGAACGGGAACGGCCTGGCGGGCTGCCACCACGGTATGGGTGCAGAAGGTGCCGATGCCCAGGGCGGGATTGAGGACGGCGCCATCTCTCTTTGCCGTCATCCGGGGCTGGGCGTTGAGGCTGGCAGAGCAGAGGTTGGGCTGTCCCAGGGCGCAGAAGCGGCAGTAACCGCAGGGCGCGCGCCAGGCGAGGACCACGTAATCGCCCACGCTGGGTTCGGTGACGCCCTCGCCCACGGCCTCCACTATGCCGGAACCCTCGTGGCCCAGCAGGAAGGGGAACTCGTTGTTGATTCTGCCCAGCTTGTAGTGCAGGTCGGTGTGGCAGACACCGCTGGCCTGGATGCGGACCAGCACTTCGCCCGGGCCCGGGTCGTCAACGATTATTTCTTCCAGCAGGGCCGGCTCGCCGGCTTTTCTGGATATAACTCCCATTCCGTTGGTGGGCATGGTGGTTCCTCCGTATGGCAGTTGGTTGATGGTTCAGGTGAGGAAACTTCGGTCAGGATGAGGTTTTGGCAGATTTGGAAGGCTTCTGCGAGGCCTCTTCCCTGGCCTGCATCGCGGCCTGGAGAATTGGCAACAAGGTCTCGGCGGCGTGTTCTATCAATACCCCATTTGGTTGCGTTACTTCCATGTCGAAGAACACGGTTACGTTCTCCGTAATGTCTTCTCCCACCGGCGCAGGCTGTCCGTTGCCCAACCAGAGCGTATCTGTATCTTCAAAATAGGAGATTTTCAATTTCATAGTCTCCCCCAGATTTTCAGCTTGTGGTGGTCGATAAAGCGGTTGTGCGGCTTACCATCCGAGACAATCACCCGAATCCAGTGTCTCAATTCAGGGATATAGCCATAATACCTGATTCTACCGTCTTCCTGTTGCTCAGTATAGTACGGGCTATCCAAAACCCGTTCCACCCATTCATCCAGAATCTCAGGGTGATTGGCCCTGACTGCACGTTCGTAGTATCCGGTTGTCTCAATATCAGCCATTCGACTAGACCGCCCCTTCCTCCTCCAGGGCCGACAGTTCCTCCTCGGTTAACCCGCCGAGGCTGCACAGGACCTCACGGTTGTGCTGGCCCAATTGCGGGGCCGTTTCCGGTTCTATGGGGGCGCAGTCGAGCAGGCGAACCGGGGTACGGAGAGAGCGGAAGGGACCTCCGGCGGTGTCGCCGGTCTCCACGAACATATCCCGCGCCTCCAGCTGGGGGCAGTTGGCCAGGTCTTCGGTGTTCTGGGCCACGCCCATGGAAAAGCCCAGTTCGGTGATTTTGCCGGCCACTTCCCACTTGGGGAGGCTCTGGGACCACTCTTCCAGGGCGGGTACGACATGCTCGTGGATAAAGTCGCCGTCGCTGGGGGCCAGGTAATCGGGGTTGTCGGCCAGGTCGTTGCGGCCCACCAGCTTCCACAAATTCTGCCACCGTTCCGGGACCCGGGCACCGGCCATGATTACGTAGCCGTCGCTAGCGCGGAAGGTAATGCCGGCGTTGGCCAGACGGCTCCAGTCGCGGGTGAACAACTCTCCGCTGGCCTCGTAACCGTACATGTTGCTGAGGGTGTGGAGCACCATGCACTCGTACATGGCCATGTCCACATGCTGGCCCTGTCCAGTTTGCTCCCGGCTGCGGAGGGCGAGCACAACACCCAGCGCGGACCAGACGCCGGGAATGGAGTCTCCGATGTTGTCGCCAACGCTCTGGGGCGGGCGACCGGGCTCCCCGGTCAGTTCCATCCACCCGGCCATGCCCTGGATGGCCAGGTTGTTGGCGGGCCAGTTGGAGTAGGGGCCACGCAATTCGTCGCTGTCGCCGTAGCCGGTGATGCTGGCGTATATGAGGCCGGGATTCAATTCCCTGAGGTAGTCGTAGCCCAGGCCCAGGCGGCGAAAGGCTCCCGGTCCCCAGTTGTCAAGTAGCACGTCGGATACCTTGACCATTTCTTCGAAGGCGGCTTTGCAGCGGGGATTGCGCAGGTCGAGGGTGACGCTCTTCTTGTTGCGGTTGAGGCCAATGTACCGAGAGCTTATCCGTTGTCCGTCCTCTTTGGTGACGTAGGGACCTCGGCCCCTTATCAGGTCGCCGGTGCGGGGCCGTTCAATCTTGATAACCTCGGCGCCCATGTCGGCGAGGATTTGGGAGCAGAAGGGGCCCGCGACTATATGGGTGGCGTCAAGGACGCGGATGCCGTTAAGTGGGAGGGGATGTTGGTTGGGCATTGATGGCCTCCGGCTGGCAAGTGAATGGACATGGATGGACAGGATATACAGGATGATATTGATTGGCAGAGTTACTGCAAAGAGATTACCGCCTTGACTATCGGAAATCAAAGCCTTCGTTGCAGACTGCGTGAGAAAGAAAGCGGGCGGGTCTGCGACCCGCCCGTACGGTGGCTGTAGCGTGGCATGGCAGCCTAAGTAGCGGTAACGTCCGAAGGGGTGGCCCCGAAGCGGGCGGCCTGTAGCTGTTCCGAGGTGGCCGGTGGGGTTTCGGCCAGTTCGTCGGCCAGGCCGGCGGGAGGCTCAACGTCCTTCAGGGCGGGAATTACTTCTTCGCCCATGAGGCGGATGGAGCGCATGATTTTTTCGTGTTCCAGTCCACCGAACATCATCCAGTTGCTGACGTTGGTTACGCCAAGCTCAGCGGCGGCGGAGAATTTCTTGATAACCGAATCGGGGCTGCCAAAGTAGAGGCGCTCCATGAAGCCGTCGTCGTCCAGTTCACCCTCGTAGGGGCCAACCTGCACGCGGCCGTTCACCACCTCAAGGCGGTTAAGGGCGCGGCCGGCCCGATTCTGCCAGCGGGCGTAGGGCAGTTGCTTGCGGGCTTCATCGTCGGTTTCGGCGACGTGGGTGATGGACTGAAGGCCCAGTTCCAGCCCGTGGTAGGACTTGCCCAGGTTCTTGCGGGCATGAATCAGGGAGGCGTAGTGGGTCTTGACCCCGGCGCCGCCCAGCAGTCCGGTGGTCAGGGGCATCATGTCCCATTCCGCCGCCATATTCATGGATTCGACACTGGTACCCGCGATCCAGAAGGGCGGATGGGGCTTCTGCAGGGGCTTGGGCCACACGGTGGTAGCATTTGGTACCTTGATGAACTCGCCGTCGTAGGTGAAGGACTCGTCCTGGGTCCAGGCCTTCACCAGCACGTCCATGCTCTCGTTGAACTTCTGGCGGGAATCCTCCAGGGTTACGCCGAAGCGCGACATTTCATGTGGCTGGTAGCCGCGGCCCACGCCGCAGATAAAGCGACCGTCTATCAGGTTGTCCAGGACGGCGACCTCTTCGGCCAGGCGCAGGACGTCCCAAATAGGAACCACGATGATGCCGGTGGCAATCTGCAGTCTCTTGGTGCGCTGCCCGATATAGAGGGCCTGCATGAGGGGCGCGGGGGAGTTGCCATAGTTGGAGAAATGGTGTTCGGCGATAAGGCAGTATTCGAAGCCCATTTCTTCCGAGTACTGTATCTGTTCTACTCCCTCCTCGAAGAGGGTTTTCCAGTTGCGCAGGTTGGGGTTGGGCCATTCGTAGAAGAGGCCAAACTTCATAGGGGAAACTCCTTGCCGGGTTGCTGATTAACGCAGGGGAGTTTAGCGAATGGAAGGCTTGACAGTCAAACGGGAAGGCTGGCAGGCCACCAGATTTAAGATGGTGGCTGCTGAATCTGCATTGTCATTCCGGCCCGGAGCCGGAAGCCAGGCAGGTTGCGAAAGGTCAACTGCATTGTATGGAGAGAGGCACTGGATTCTGGCTTTCGCCAGAATGACGGGCTGGCCCCAACCCTTCATTACAATGTCGCTGAAGTATCAGGCCAAAGGTAGGGGCGCACGGCCGTGCGCCCCTACGGTTCGGGGAACATCTGAACTACTACCACTACAGTGCCGGGGATCATCGAGTGTTCTTCATCTTGTCTTTGGTTTAGCAGGCCAATGGGATTGAAGTGATGATTGCTGAATCTGCATTGTCATTCCGGCCTTGAGCCGGAAGCCAGGCAGGGTGCTAAAGGTCAACTGCATTGAATGAAAGAGGCACTGGATTCTGGCTTTCGCCAGAATGACGGGCTGGCTCCAACCCTTCTTTGCAATGTTGTTGAAATATCAGGCTAAAGGTAGGGGCGCACGGCCGTGCGCCCCTACGGTTCGGGGAACAGCTGAAGCACTACCACTACGATGCTGGGGATAATAGAGTGTTTCTTGGTTTAGCAGGCCAAAGGGATTGAAGTGATGGCTGCTGAATTTGCATCGTCATTCCGGCCTGGAGCCGGAATCCAGGCAGGTTGCGAAAGGTCAACTGCATTATATTAGAGAGGCACTGGATTCTGGCTTTCGCCAGAATGACGGGCCGGCCCCAACCCTTCATTGCAATGTTGCTGAAGTATCAGGCTAAAAGCAGGGGCGCACGGCCGTGCGCCTCTACGGTTCGGGGAATAGCTGAACCACAACCACTACAGTGCTGGGGATCATCGATGCAATCTCCACCGTGGCTTCGGTTTAATACGCCAATGGGTTTGCCCCAAAGCTGAAATGAGATTGCCCTTACTTCCAGGCTCAATTGACTAGCCTTTTGGCCGTATGGTAGGCTAGACGACAAGCAGAAGTTTGAGGAACTTCCGCACTCTCGCGACTTGAATGGAGTGTTGCATAATGGAAGTAACCACCCTGGCTATTGAAAAACTCAAGGAAGTCCTGGACCAAGAACAGGAAGCCAACAGTTCCCTGCGAGTGATTGCCATGCCTTCGGGCGGTGGCCTTCAGTACATGCTCACCATGGAAAAGGAAACCCAGCCCGATGACACCGTTCTGAGCCTGGAAGGTTTGAGCTTTCTGATGGACTCGGACAGCGCCCCCTTCCTGGAAGAAGCGACCATTGACTATGTGGAAGAATTTGGCGGGCAAGTAGGGTTTGTTATCAACAATCCCATGTATGCCAGCGCCGGTGGTGGCTGCGGAGCCGGATGCGGCTGTGGTTCCGGTGGCGGCGGGGGTTGTGGCTGTGGTTCGGGCGGGGGCGGCGGTTGCGGCGGCCACTAGGCTGAACCGGCCACCAGTACGCAATAGTTTTCAGGTAAACCATTCGGGGCCCCAGTTGCTGGGGCCCCGAAGTTTTTGGGCTACTGTCGTCGGACTGACGGTCATTCTATGCCTGTCAAATTGATCGTTCCGGGGGAAAGCAACAAAGCAAGGGTACTTGCCAGGTCGGATAGAGCGGCTATGCTGACGTTCTCCTCGTCGGCAAACCTCAGCACACTTCCAGGGATATCTGGCAGAACCTCGTCAGGAACGCAGATTATGGCCGGGACGCCAAAATATTCGGCCACACTGCGGGCATCGATAATCCCGCCCATCAAGAAAGGCCTGGACATCGCCTCAATCACTGCAAATTCCGAGTTGTTTCCTACGAGCAGGTCGGGTGTGAATTTCGGTCCGCGAAGAATCGAGGCGGGGTCAAACTTCCACATCTTGCGGTTAGGAACCTCTGAAGGTTCCAACTTGACCTGGTAACCCAACTGATCGATGCTGTTGGCGATTTCCTGGACGAAGTCCTTTTCGAGGATATTGTTCATTGCGTCGCCCCCTGGGAAATTGACCACTGCAACAATGCGCCAGCTCCTGCACTGACGAGAATAGTGGCTCCCCACTTCGCTGCACCCAACAAATTGCGCTTCAACTTATCCTGGCGAATAGCCTTATCCAGCGAGACAACGGGACGGTGGATAAGGCCAATCAGCTTGACGTCCGGCAATTCTCCCAACTGACTGCTGGTACAGTTTAACAGGGCCACCATCGCAGCCACGCATTGGGTAAGCTTCTTACTGTGAATCGAAACAACCCAGTCATCGGTTATGAAAGTAGCAGTCTCCGCTACCATGACCTCCAGCGATCCCTGCGCAGTTGGCCGTTGGGGTATCCGTGATCTCAGACTGTGAGCCAATGGTTGCACGGCGTCCCCTGCCAACAATAGCTCTCTGGCAGCCTGATCCATCGAAGGCCGGCCCGACATTTCCATTTTGAATTCCAGAAGTTCCATGAGTGGCAGGTCGATACAGTGTTAAGGGGCCGCAGGAAAACCCTGGTTGGCACCATTATTTCAACCCTTACCTTATACCGCAATACCTCGTATAGCATTCTTGTTCCATGCTACCGGTAGCATAGAGGATAGTTGGTCACTATGAATCACTATTGCATGGGCCTCAGGTAGGTAGCTGGGCCTCGACACTGCCAAGAACCACTAGTACTTCCGATAACCAATTGAAGAACAGACAAAAGGGCCACCTTCCTCTTCAGGAAGGTGGCCCAGAGTTAGCCGTTAGTGCTTGGTATGACCAGCGATACTAGGCTCCGCCGGGTACACCTGAGACCTGACCAGCATTGCCAGTGTCGTCCATGTGGGACGGGTCGATCCACATGTGCATGTGCTTGCGGTAGGAACCGAAAGGCGCGGGGAAGTGGGCATAGCCCCTAACCTCGGGCCAGAAGGATACCGCTTCCTGCTCCCAGTAAACCGGGAAGGAACTGTACTGTTTCATGGCAGCCAGTTCAATCTCGTGGGCAATCGACCGCCGCTTATCGGCGTCCAATTCTACCTGGGCCTGGTCCAGCATGGTCACGATGTCCAGGTCGCAGTTGGACTCCGGCGGGGTCCAGTCGTTATCGGAGGAGTCGCAGCGCAGGAAACTGGCTACACCGGCGTTGGGGTCATCGGAAGGAACGGTACTGTTGCCGGGTTTCAGATCGCCCCAGGTACCCGAGGCTTCCTGCTCCCGATATGCCACGGTCTCTACCAGGTCGAAGTCGGTCTTGACACCCATCAAGCGCAACTGTTCCTGCAGGAAGGTGGCGCGGGCCTGAACCTGGGCGTCAGACTCGACACTGAAGGAGTAGGTCCTTTCGAAGTCGAAGCCTTCCTCCTCCAGGATGGCTCTTGCTTCGGCCCGGGTTGCCTCAACATCGTCGGAGACACACCAGCCGGGCACGGAGCAGAGCTGTTCCCTGGGCAGTTCCCAGGGGCTGCCGGGAGCGTAGCCGAAGCCACCCCAGGCGCCGTGGCCGTCCTGGAGAATCTGGATAGCGGCGTTCCGGTCAATGCCCATGACGATGGCCTGGCGCACCCTTACGTTGTCGAAGGGCTCGTTGCGGTTGTTGATCCACAGGCGGAAATTGCCCCTGGTGGCCCGGATAACGGTGATGATCTGGTCGTGGTCCACGTAGGCCTGATACTGCCCCCAGTTACGGACCCAGTGCCAGTCGGTCTGGTGGGCAAGCTGGGTGGCCTGCTGAGTGGACTCGTCCAGGATGCCGAAGATAACCAGTTCGTCAACGTAAGGCAATTCGGGGACGAAGTAGTCCTCGTTCTTGTCGAAGTGCTGCTCGTCATTCCCCACAGTCTGGCCTGGCTGCCACTTGAAGGGACCGATACCGACGCTGACATCCTGGAACATGGCCTCCTCGCCACCGGCCTCGAACCAGGCCTTGTTGAATACCATGGCCCGGCGGTTGGACAGGTTAAGCAAGGGAATGCCGGTAGGACCGCTGAAGTTCATCTTCAACGTCATATCGTCGATGCATTCCATTTCATCCAATTTGACGTGGGCCAGGCGGCTCTTCATGTAGCTGGCGGTCAGGCCGTTTCCAGTGCCCATTACCTCGAAGGAGAAACGGGCGTCCTCACAGACGAAGGGCTCGCCATTGTGCCAGTTGGTATTTTCACGGAAGTAGAAGGTTACCCCGTCCAGTCCTTCGTGAATGTCCCAGCTGCCGGCCAGGTCGGGGATTACCGGCGCGCCGGCATCGTAGGGATTTTCCTGGATCAGCACCGCGCTGGTGGGACCACGGTACCTGGCAGAAGCGCCGGTGGCGGCGCCCCAGTCGTTAGCGTGTTCCAGTGGGTCTTCGTAGTTGACGCGGAGTGTGCCACCGTAAACAGGTTCGCCGTAATAATCGGTGGGTGGATTCCAGTAATCAGCGAAGGCCATGGCAGCCTTTTCGGGCTTGCTCATCATTTCGTCGGCCGGCTCTGCCATGGCTGCGGGGGCTGCAGTCGGAGCGGGGGCTTCAGGCTGGGCCGCTGGCTCCGCTGCGGGGGCGGCGGCAGGTGCAGCCGCAGGAGCTGCGGCCGGGGCTGCTGCAGGTTCGGGGGCTGCGGGTTCGGACTCAGCGGCGCCGCAGGCTACGAGCGCCAACGCCAGAACCGCCAATACCGGGCCCAGTAACAGTTTCCTGGGTTCCTTCAAAGATTGCTTCCGCCAGTGGTAGGACATGGTCTTATCCTCCAGGTTCAGACTTTCTTGAAAAAGGAACGGATGTCCCCAGCAGGGTTCCCAGGTGGTGAACGGAAAGAGTTCCTTGTACACACCTCCATAGCTAGATTTCGCAATATCGGGACTAGACGAAAAGAGGGTTTAATTCTGTTAAATCGGCAAGGAATATATTCTTAATAGCTGGTAATGTCAACATCAGCATATATCTTACAGCAGTATATGGGATGAAAGCGTTAGAGGAAATGGGGACATATTACGGAAATCGTGGGATTCTCTTGTGCAGGCGTTGATTAAGGCTTGGTTGGGGCCTGAGCAGGCAAGGGCGGGGGGAAATTATGCAATGACGTGCGAAGACGCCGGTTTACCTGGAGCGCTGGGGGTTAAGTGGGGTGGGGGGTTGGTTTCGGGGGGTCTCCCGTCCGTCCGGGATGTTGCGGACGAACGGGGAGACTTCTGAGATAGATCAGTCGGCTTCGACGATCTTGAGTATATCCGAGCTTTCCCGCGCCTGGACTAATTGCCCGGGGCGCAATCAAAGCTCCTGCACTAATATACTTTAATATGATTCGGGGTCAGTTATTTTACCTGGAGCCCCAAAAATACAATAGCGTTAAGCATGTCAACTCAAGGCGGTGGATTAATTTCGGGTTTTCAGGCGCTGCACACCCTACACCACGTCCAGCATTTCGTAGTTTCCGCCTACTATTGACGTGGCGTCGAGGCCCAGCCAGCGTTCTGCGAGGGTGCCGTAGAGGCCGCGGTAGTCGTAGTTGAAGTGGAGGTCGCCTTCAAGGAGGTCGCCTTCTTTCATTGAGGGGAATTCGTTGTACTGGCCGCCCTTTACCGGGGCGCCCATGACCATGGACAGGCCGCCGGAACCGTGGTCGGTGCCGGAGCCGTTGTCCTTGACCCGACGCCCGAACTCGGTGAATACCAGCATCACCACCCGGTCTTCTACGTCGTGCTCCCGCAGGTCGGCGAAGAAGCAGGATATGGCTTCAGACAACTCAGTCCAGAGCTGGGTGTGGACCGCCATTTCGGCGGCGTGGGTGTCGTAGCCGCCGTGCTGGGTGTAAAAGACCCGCGTACCCAGGTCAGCCAGAAGCACCTGGGAAATGGCGCGCAGGTTGCGGGCGATGGCGTTGTCGCCATACTCCACCGTTGATGTGTACTTTTCGGGCGCGGTGCGAAGGATGTCGGCCCCTTTCAGGGCGTCCAGGCCCGTCTGCCCCAGGTAGTCCATGGTCGGGCCGGTGCCCATGGCCGGAGTGTACATCCGAGCGAAAACGTCCAGGGCACGGGCGCGAGCCTCCTCCTGGGGTATGGCGGTGAGCAGCCCGTAATTTTCCAGGACGGCCACCGAGGCCACGGGGACTCCAGGCAGGGCCATGGCCCGGGGCAGACCCCGGCCGAAATTGACGCCCGTCAGCACGTTTTCGCCGCGGGGGTCCAGATCGCGGATGACCTTGCCCAGCCAGCCTTCGGTACCTATCTTGTCGGGTTCGCAGGTGTGCCAGATGTCCATGGAACGGAAGTGGGATCGGTTGGGATTGGAGTAACCCACGCCGTGAACCACGGCCACATCGCCCTGGTCATACAGATCCTTGATGGGGGCCAGCGTCGGATTGAAACCCACCATGCTGTCCAGGGGCAGCACCCGTTCGGGCGCAACGTTAACCGTGGGCCGGTTGTCGTAGTAGAGGGGGTTGTCGTAGGGGACAACGGTGTTCATGTAGTCGTTGCCGCCGGTAAGCTGAAGGACAACCAGGACGGGATCTTTGCTGACGCTGGTCATGGCAACCGCTCCTTGGCTCGGTGATTTTTCGTTATGGGGTGTCTTTGGGAGAGTTTAACATACGGATAATCCGGATGGGTTTGGGGCAAGAACATTGACATCAGTGAAGGGGACCGGTCCACCTGATGAATTAAAGAACCGGTGAGTTAGAGGGGCGGCAAGGCAGCCTCTCGTTCCTTCAATAATTTGCGCAGCTCCTTGTAGTCGGGCAGATGCCGGGCCACCAGTCCCCAGAAGTCAGGGGAGTGGTTCATGTGGGTCAGGTGGCAAAGCTCGTGGACAACCACGTATTCGACCAGGGGCGGTTCCAGCATGGACAGCCGCCAGTTGAAGCGCAGCACTCCCTTGCTGGAGCAACTTCCCCAGCGACGACGCTGGTTGCGGATGTGCACCGGGGGGCCGGAGCCATTGCCCAACGCCGGAAGCCAGCGGGCTACCTGCGATTCGACCTGTTCCCGGGCCTGCTGACCGTACCAGGCTACCAGCGCGGCAGCCACCTGCTCCTGGCGGGTGGCGCTGTCCAATCCCAGGGGAATCCGCACCAATAGCCTGCGGCGGTCGGAGGAGACCTCGGGACGGCCGGAGGGGGTGCGGTCCACACCCTGCACCCAAAGGATCAGGTCGCGGCCGCGGAAGGGCAGCGACTCCCCGGACAGGAACTGGGGGGCTTCCGGCCTGGCTTCGACAGTGTCCAGCTTGGAGAATATCCACCTGGCCTTCTGGCGCACCATTTCTTCGGCCTGGCCGTTGGTAGTGCGGTAGGGCACTGCCAGCAGTACCTGGCCGGAGACTACGGAAACCTGGTACGTCTTGCGGCGCTGGCGGCTGCGCTTGATCCGGTATTCTATGGCCCTGCCATCTATGGTCACCTGTCTTGGCGGACCCTCGGCGACCTGGCGACCGGCCGGGGCGGCGGACGCCAGTGGTTTTGCGGGCAACTGCAGGGAAATACTGTACATAGAAGACGGGATGCAACGCAGGTAAACTTCCCAACTATTATTTCAACGCTGTCAAATGGCCGCAAGGGGCTGGGAGAAAGGACAGAGGGCAGTTGCATTTGAGTTGACTGTCACTCTGAAGGCGGTGAAGAATCCAGACTCCAACCAAGAAATGGATTTGGAACCCGTGACCGTCTTGAGGGGAGGGATTTGAGGCCCTTCGGCAGGCTCAGGGCGACATGGTTTATGGCTTGGGGGGTCCGCCGTTTTCCAGCTTGCCTGGCAGCGGGGAGCCCTCACCCCCGCCCCCTGTCTCATAGGGCGAGGGGGGATGTTTGGTTATTCTCTTTTGATGGTAGGGGTGGGTTAGCCAGGGTGGGAAGGGGGTGGTGTCAGGGGGTTGGCCCTCACCCCCGGCCCCTCTCCCATAGGGCGAGGGGGGAACTTCGGTTTTGATGTTGGTTGCGGTTGGCTGGGCATGGTATGTGGTATGGATTTTAGATCCTTCGGCTTCGCTCAGGATGACATGGTTTGTATTTGGGGAGCCCTCACCCCTAGCCCCTGGCCCTATGGGCGAGGGGGGATGTTTGGCACAAATGCAGGGGTTGACCTGCGGGTGTGTCTTCACCCCCATCCTAACCTTCCCCCTTCGAGGGGGAAGGGATTATTGGAATGGCCTCTGTCTTTCCCCTGTGCGAGGGGGAGAGGGGGGATGTCCTTCGACAGGCTCAGGACGAACGGGGGGAAGCTCTTGCACGAATGGGGACGAATTTTCGGGAATGGGGTTAGTTGAATGGGCGGCAGGCAGGGCAGACACGCAGGTCTGCCCCTACGGGGGGGTTGGGGGCTTCCGCCAGACGCAGGACTAACGGGACTGCAATGCGGAGAGAGTAGCGATGGTGATGGTTGAGTTACCCCTGGCTTGTAATGTGGCGGCGATTTGAGGGGCTTCGGCTGCGCTCGGGGGGACATGACTTGTGGGTTGGGGGGGTGTGGGCCTCCTGTGGTTTGAGTTTGGGACGCGATGGCGCTGTAACCAGATTTCGGACCGGCACAGGATACCTGCACCGGTTCATCCAGAATTACCAGCTCATCGAGAACTTAGGGTAGGTTCCGCCGGTGGCGGGAATGCCGCCGTTGCTACCCGTGAATACCAATGGTATTCTTGATTAACCGGAATCGGCGGTGCTGGTGGCAAATTTTCGTGGAAACCTGGCACGGTTGTGGACAGAGTCGGTCAAAGGGTTGAGGTTGTTCGGGGGAGTGGTGACACTGGCCGGACTGATCGCCTGCGCCGGAGCGCCGTCACTGAACCCCGACGCCACCGCTACAATTGTCATCCCCGCGCCACCTGCGCCCACCAGCCCTGCAGCCAGAGCCGGCTCCGGAACAGGAGCATTGCACGACTTGAGCGTTGACCGCATTGCCTACATCGGACCCTACGGCGATCTTTTTACGGTCAACCCCGATGGCAGCGACGAACGGCGTCTAACGGGGGTAAGCCGGGTACGGTCTCGCCCCTCGGACCCAGCCGGACCAGCCAGCCCTTCCGATACTGCGGCCTTCTTCCAGGTGCAGGACCTGGACTTCAATGAGTCATACGCCTGGCCCACCTGGGCGCCCGACGGCAGCAGACTGGCCGTGTCCCGGGTGCAGATTACGCCCAATCGTTCCCTGGAAGTATCGGTGCAGGTCATTGACGCCATTACCGGCGTCAGCCGCCTCGTGTACGACAACGACGTTCCTGGACTGATCGCCGATGGTTCTCCCCACTACCTCTACTGGTCACCGGACGGAGAGTTGTTGTCCTTTCTGGCCACCACCCGCCAGGGATTGACGCTGTTCGCGGTCAACCCGGACACATCCGACGGGGCCATCGCCCTGGAACGGGGTGCGCCGCTTTACTACAGCTGGAGCGGCAGCGGGCAAGCTTTAATCGTTCATTCCCGGGAAGACGTAAAGGTGTTGCACCGGCCCTTCCTGAGTGACACGGCCCAGCACTTAACCAACGCGGTGGGTTTCCGAACGCCCGCTTTCTCACCCCGCGGGGACCGGTGGGCCTACTCGACGGGTGATGCTACCGGCAGCGTCGTGCACGTCGGGGAAGACGGGAATCCGGCGGCTGCAACCAATGTACTGGAGACGGGGCCGCTGGTCGCCTTCATGTGGTCGCCCGACGGACAGACCCTGGCCGTGGCGGACAATCCCGACCCGCAAGGTCGCATCTACAACCGCATCCGGTTGCTGACGCCCGAAGGCAACGACCTGCGTACGCTGGTGGAGGAATCGTTGCTGGCCTTTTATTGGGCCCCAGACGGCCAGAGACTGGCCTGGGTGGGGGTGGACGCGGAGGAGCAGGTGTTTGAATGGAAGGTGGTTTCGGCATCCCACCAGGGCGGGGACGCCGGCGGGGATAATGCCTCCCGGGAACTTTTCCGATTCCGGCCCAGCGGAGAAGTCTTTACCATGCTGTCCTTCTTCGACCAGTACGCCTATTCCCATTCTCCCTGGTCGCCGGATGGAACCCGCCTGGTGGTGGCAGGTTCGGAGGGTCCGGTGGCCGAGCGGCGAAACGGTCACACACCGACCGGAGCGAGCATTTATGTGCTGGACGCCGTTGGAGACGCTCCCCCCGCCGAAATTGCCCAGGGCAACGTGGCCTTCTGGTCGTGGAATTAGGCGCCAGGACAACAGCGCCGATGGGCACAATCCGGTTGCGTTGAGCCATCGGGATTAGTCCAGGGAAAACAGACATCTGAAACCGCTCCCCTCCTATTGTCCCTTAACCCGGAGCAGGAAATATCTGACAGCCATGTCAGCTAAGGTTGGTGATTCTGATGATGAAGGTCCATTTACGCTGGTGGTTATCATCGGTGGCAGTGGCAGTGACGGTCCTGGCCGTAGCGTGCAGTCCCGCCGAGCCACCCACTCCAACTCCCGTGCCCCTGCCCGACCCCCAGGCGCTGATCGACGGGGCGGTTCAGCAGATGGAGACGGAGCAGTACATAAGCTTTGTGTTCGACCATCCGGTGGGCAAGACACCCCTGGCGCCCGGGGCGGCTATTACCCGAGCCGAGGGTGTGGCCATACTTCCTGACCAGTTCAAGGTGGGACTGGATATGGAGTCTGCGGGAACGGCGCTGCACCTGGGCCTTATTTCTACGGGAGACACCGCGTACATGACCAATCCCCTGAACGGGGAGTGGATTCAGGCAACTCCCGCCCAGATACCCTTCAGGTTCGAATACATTTCGGGGCTGGTGGGGGCCATGCTGGGTGACGTATCGGACCTGGAAACGGTGGGTGAGAACGTTCTGGAAGGCACTTCGGCCTGGATGGTCAAGGGGGTTACTTCCACCGCAGCGCTGGGGCAGGTAATACCCGGCGCCCAGACGGACGCTCAACTGGAGGTGGAAGTGTGGGTGAACCAGGCCAACGGAAAACTGCTGCGCGCCCAGATGCTGGGAGCCCTGGTTCCCGACGAAGATCCGGAAACGGTGCGCGCCCTGACCATTGAATCCCTGGCCGAACCGCCGGATATATCGCCGCCGTAAGCCCATTCATTGCGGATTAAGCATCGGTAACCGTGGACAACCCTGGTAGTGCATCCGTGAGCGAACACAGCTCAAGGCCCACGTGGCTGGTCTTGACCATAATTGGACTGGGCGCTTTCTTCACCGCCCTGGACCAGACGGTGGTGGTGACGGTGCTGCCGGCGGTGATGCTGGATTTGCGCGTCCCCATCAGCGAGCTGGACCGGCTGGTCTGGGTGGTAACCGCCTACCTGCTGGGCTACACGGCTTTCATGCCCCTATTCGGTCGCCTGGCCGATGTTTACGGTTATCCCAGACTATACATGGCGGGCCTGGGACTGTTTGCCGTGGGCAGCATCCTGGTGGCCCTTTCCCGCACTGTCGAGGAACTGATTGGGGCGCGGGTTGTGCAGGCCATTGGCGGGTCTGCGGCGGTGCCCATTGGCTTTGCGCTGGCCGTCAGCGCGGTGCCGCCGGAACGCCGGGGGCTGGCCCTGGGCATCGTGGGCGGGGCCGCCGAGGCTGGATCCATGCTGGGGCCGGCCTACGGGGGCGCCATCGTGGAACTGGCCAACTGGCGGTGGCTCTTCTGGCTTAACATTCCCCAGGTTATGTTGATTGGCCCCTTGCTGTTGCTGCAGCACAACCGGCGGCAGACCGGCGTGAAGGTGGACTACACCGGGGGCGTCCTGGTGCTGGCGGCGCTGGCGGCGCTGTCCCTGGGACTGTCGCAAAAGTCGCTGTTCTCCCTCACGTCCGTATGGCCCTACGGGCTGCTGGGTCTGGGGGCTGCGCTGGCGGTGGCCCTGGGGTGGTGGGAGAGCCGCGCAGCGCAACCCTTGCTGCTGCCGCTGCTGTTCAAGACCCTGAATTTTGTGACGGCCAACATCACCCAGTTGCTGGTGGGGGTATCGCTGGTGATTTCCCTGGTGACGGTGCCGCTGATGGCCAACACGGTAATGGGCAAGGACCCATTCACCGGAGCCATGTGGCTGCTGCGGATGACGGCGGCCATTCCCGTGGGAGCGGTGGTCGGGGGGGTGTTGCTGTCCAAAACAGGGAACCGGCCCGTAATAGCCGGGGGACTGATATTGACGGCTTTCGGCCTGTTCCTGGTGAGCGGCTGGCCCCTGGGCGTGACCGACCCGCAGCTGACCCTACACCTGGTGATAGTGGGGTCCGGATTTGGACTGGTGATTGCCCCCATTATGGCCCAGGCGTTGAACGCCGCGCCGCAGGAATACCACGCCACCGCATCGTCCATGGTGGTGGTTGCCCGTCTAATGGGCATGACGCTGGGGCTGGCGGCTCTGGCGGCCTACGGTATTGAGCATTTCCAGACGCTGACCAGCGGACTGCTGCTGCCCCTGCCGGAGACGGGCGAATCGCTAGTTGAGACAGCGGAACGGGTTGCCGCGTACACGGCGGAACTGGAGAGCGCCGGCCTGGCCCTGTTCCACCGGTTCTTCCGCATCGCCGCCGTGGCTGCCTTGCTGGCGTTGATTCCGGTGGCGATGAAACCGGAGTGGCTCCAGCGGGCCAATCCGCGCAGGAGGAATAAGGTTTACGAGGGAGAGCCGGGGAACTGACAACGATCAGGGTCGGCGAGAATCGGGCAGAATCGGGCGTCGTTCATGGGAGTGCGGGACACGGCAATTGCGGGATGAAGGCCTTTCGCTTTGGGCAGGAAGCAGGTCGTTGGGCACGGGGGCGGGTTACAAACCCGCCCCTACAGATTGGCAATTTGCGCAAACTAGGCGGCATTGGGCGCCTTCATCAGGGCTATCGCACTTGGAGAAGTTTACCTCTACGGTAATTCCCTCCAGGTTCGAGGTTCGCTAGACTCACAAACGAAGTGCAACACTTGGTTAGAGTGTTGCCATGGGAAATGTATATCAGCACCTCACCCTTGAAGAGCGGTGTAGTTTGGCCAGTTTACGTGAGCAGGGATACACTAAGCGCCAAATCGCGACAAGCCTGGATCGCTCGCCATCGACAATTTCGCGGGAGTTGAACCGCAACGCCTCCCGCAAGGAAGGCTATAAACCCGTTT